>ERZ1504277.2-NODE-2-length-514528-cov-15.271596_pt1 | contig 514528 bp, 413 predicted proteins | sample MGYA00575505_ERZ1504277 | MGnify/ENA primary metagenome ERZ1504277 (study PRJEB39906, sample SAMEA3182092) | gut metagenome | biome: human; feature: gut; material: Stool; isolation source: human stools | place: Canada | collected 2013-11-25 ... | reverse complement strand
GAGAGTAGGTAGCCGCCTCTTCAAGGTCAGATCGTAAGGTCTGACCTTTTTTTGTGCCCCGGCAAAAGTGGTCAGAGGGGATGACGGCGTTCGCGGGCGGAGCCAGATCCGTTGGCTCCTACCCCCCCCCTCCTCCTGTTATGCTCAAGGGGCCGCGATCGGCACTCGGTTCGCATGGAAATACTACGCACGATTCTGTTGAAAATGCTGTTTTGCATATTGTCTGACTCGAAACGGGAAAGAAGAAGGGCGAAAGATTTGTGATTCTTCACGCCCTTCTTTTGCTATGATCTTCCAGTCATCTACGCTTCCCTCCGGTTATTGCACTGTTGGGAAACGACCTTTGTTGGAGCTGTCAGATGCGCGGTTTGAGCGCAATGCGCAGGATCAGAGTGATGCCATGGACGATTAATCCATATAGCGGGGCGATCAGTGCGACCCGGAGGCCGCTAAACAGAATCGATGACGGCACATCTTTCCCGATCTCGACACCTTCGGATCCGATGAACTTCGCTATGTCATAAAACCCGAGGAGCAGGTAGATGATGCCCAGAAGAAGAGCCAGCTGTCCGAACTCCTTGATCCAGCGTGGGGCTTTCCATGCCGAGAGAAAGGCCGCTACGAGGCATAGGGTTATCAATGTCATGCAGACGTAACCACCCTCGCAGTAAAGCATGTAGAGACTTTCCCGGGGAGCTTCGTAGACTGTTCTTGTCTCTTTTTCTCCAGTTTGCGGATTCACGATCGAGATGCTTCCGGCCTCGACATATCCTTCAGGAGCCGGATTTCCGGTTATGGTACGGTGGACATTCTCCTCGGAGATGGATTCTTCGGTTGGGGATTCAGTCGTTGTTTGTCTCTCCTGTGCTGATGCGGAGAATGAAATGAAGAGCGAGAGAGCTGCCAGTGCAGCCAACTGATACAGATGTTTCATGATTGCAGATTTCTGAGGTTTGATTCATTAAGGGAAAGCTTTCCAAGACCTGTTGCAAAGATAGCAATCCGGTCCTCGAAATGCAATGTCATATCCTTTCGGTGGAGTGTCATATCCCTCGTATTGATACTTTGGGTTTCTGAATCCTCCGTTTTTTTGTATCTTTACCGGCGAAAGCCAGGTGGGCGTAGCCCCGTCTGCAGATGGGCAGTGTCGATGATGAAAAACCTGATTACGATTGGTTACTGGATCGGAGTGCTGTTGCTGCTCACCCTGATCTTGAAGAGTCTCGGATATGCATTCGGGCAGGCGTTGTTCGTGGCCGTTTTCTGGTTGCCGGGTATGTGTTGCCTCAAATTGCTGTTCGAAGGATTCCCGCAAACCGCTCATCGCCGGCCGGTCGTGCTGATTTCGTTGATGTGCGGGATCGTATTGCTTGAGTGGTTGGTGCTGTTTTTCACACACCGCGTGACTCACGATATCCTTTCGGTTTCAGATCCGTTTCCCGCTATATTTCTCAATCCGCTCTTCATCCTGCTTGTATTGGCGGCTGTCGTGGCACCCGAACAATTGTTGTCCCGCAGGCTGCGCAATCGGTTGCCGCGCATGCAAAGTCTCTCGTTTATCTCGGAACGGCGGAAAATCACTCTGGAACTCTTCAGTATCCTCTACGTGGAATCCAACGACAATGAGGTCTTCATTCATGCTGCAGACGGCTGCTCATACCGCACCCGAACCCGCATTTCACAATGGGAGAAACTGCTGGATGACCGGTTCGTGCGGATACATCGGGCCTATCTCGTCAATGCGGATCGGGTGACCGGCTTTACGGGGAATCTGGTGACGATCGGTGGCAATGATCTTCCCGTATCGCGCAGCTATCGTTCGTCGGTTGTCGGCCGACTGGCCCCGATCGTCCGACCGGTTACCGACGATGCGAATTTCAGCAAGGCCGATGTCGTTGCTTCGGGCTCCTCGAGGAATCCCATGTGACCCGATCGCCCGCATGAGAAATGGAGCCTGCTCGATATCTCTGCCCCGCCGGACGGGAAATCGTTCTGAGCTTCGCCTTCGGCTTGCTGCAGGGGCCGGAATCTGTTTCGAACGGTTGTCGGGGCGGTAAGACAGGAAGAGATACACCCGGGGATTTCCCCGGGTGTGTTGTTTTCAAGGGTTTGTACGGCGGTACCGGGCCGACCGGGACGTGTGTGTTGTCCTCTCCGGTGGGACGGTTATTCGAGCAGGAGGGTTTTCCCCGTATGGCGGCTGTGCTCGGCTTCGAAGCAGATCCGGTGGCTCTCGACCGACTCCTCGATTGTGGTGCGGAACCGGTGCCCGCCCCGCCGGCTGATCGCTTCGACAAAGTCCCCGATCAGATTCAAGTCTGCACCGGCGTGGAACGGTGTGCCGGCCAGCTCCCTGAAGTCGATGATCTGCTCCTCCCCTCCGCGGAACTTTCGGATCCGCAGTGTGCGTTCGTCGCCCTCGATTTCGCCGTGCGTCATTCGTATGTGTGTTTCGCGCCGGTCATCAAGCGTGAAGGTTTCCATGGCAAGCGATACCGTGACACCGCTTGCCATCTCCATGGTGACGACCTGGTTGTCCACCACATTGTTGTCGCAGCGGAAGACGCAGCGGCCGTAGGGGCCGTTGTGCAACTGCTGTTCGATTACCTCGTCGAGCGTTGATCCCTCGGGTATGTCGAAGTTCGAGATCCAGTCGCGCCGGGTGAGGTAGAGGTCTATGGCCGAATAGGGGCATGTTTGCTCGACGGAACATGCTACACAGCGTTCCGCCGAGCCCTGCGGGGCATTCTTTCTGCGGTACCACCTGAGCGATCCGAACGACGATATTTTCCGGCATCGCGACGATGCAAGCCACAGCAGAAAGTCGATGTCGTGGCAGCACTTCGAGATCAGCATCGGGTTGGCACACTCTTCGCGGCGCCAGAGTCCCCGCACGAAGCAGTGGGTCATGCGGTCTATGCCCACTGCTGCCGTATGGTTTATCGAGATGAGTTGTCCCAGTTCACCCGAATCGACGATCTCCTTGATCCGGACGAAATAGGGGTGATAGCGCATGACGTGGCAGATCCCGACGATCACGCCCCGCCTGCGGGCCGCTTCGGCAATCTGCCGGCATTCGTCAAGACTTTGGGCGATGGGCTTCTCGAGCAGTACGTCGTAGCCCGCCTCGATGGCCAGCATGCAGGGCTCGAAGTGCGTGTCCTCGGGTGTCGCGATCAGCACGGCATCGGCCGACCGGGGCTGCCCGAAGAAGAGCCGGTAGTCGTCGAAGCATTGTGACGGTGCGAGTCCGAATTTTGCAGCGACAGCCTCCCGGCGCAGCGGGTTGAGCTCCACGACGCCCGTAAGTTGCAGCCGTTCGGGGTGTCGGACGGCGTATTCGAGGTATTTGTTCGTGCGGTTGCCCGCTCCGATGGCGACGATCCTGACGGGACCATTGCTTGGGTTGGATCTGTTCATCTCTTTTCCGTGCGGTTCAATTCGCGGGATGCAGGGCGCTGATGCGGTATCCCGACTCGGAGCGGAGGGCGGAGGTGGTCTGGAATCCACCTTCACCCTCCGCCGTGGTTCAAAGTTCCTTGATGCGGATGTTGCGGAACCGGATGCCGGGTCCGTGGCCGAGCAGCCCGATGTGGCCGCGTTTGTTGAAGAGCCCCGGGTGGTTCCGCCCGTCCACGGTGTAGGGGTTCCGCTCCGAGCCGTCGGGGGCCACGTTATGGCCCTTGCAGGCTTCGCGGATGTTGCCGTCGAGGATCACCTCGCCATTGACCGTTACGGTGATGCGGTCGCCTGCGGCGCGGATCTCCTCGGTGTTCCACGTCCCCTGTTCGCCGAAGACGACGTGCTTCTGCGCCGGGATGACCCCATAGACAGAGCCGTGTTGCTGGTAGATGTGCAGGTTTTTGTAGATCGGGTCATCGTGGTCGAGTACCTGGATCTCCATGCCGTGGTAGGCGGCATCGACGCCCATCGGGGTGCGGATTCCGATTCCGTTGTTCACACCCGGGCGGACGAACGAGAACTCGAAGCGCAGGATGAAGTCGCCGTACTCCCTGACGGTGTAGAGGTTACCGCTGCCGCCGTATTGCGCCGTGACGTAGATCGTCCCCTCCTGCGGAACGTAGTTGGTCTTGTTGCCGGTCCACTTTTCGAGCGAGAGGCCGTCGAAGAGCACTTCGAAACCCTCGGCCGCCTCCTCTTCCGTCAGTTCGAAGCGCGGCACGGCGGCGTAGCGGGCCAGCAGCCCGTTGATCTCGTCCACCGCATAGCCGGCGTCGGCGTCTTCAGAGGCCAGCCCGGCGTAGACCGTGCGGGTCCGCTCGAGAGCTGCGACCACCGTTTCTCCGCCCGTGCCGGGGCTCTTTGCCGCGATTCTCCGCACGGCATCGGCCGCCGCCGCGGCTGTCGCGGGATCGTCGAGGTATCGGGCGGCCACCTCGATGGCCGGCAGCGAGGCGGTGCCGGCCAGTGCTGCAAGCAGCCGATTCTTCACCTCCGGTGCAGGATCCGTTCCGAGTGCTTTCGTGCAGCAGGCCACCTGCTCCTCGGGCGTGCGGTTCGCGGTCACGAGTTCCGTGTAGCGAGTGATCGCCTCGTCTTTCCATTCGGGGTGCTCGGTGGCCAGCGAGAACAGCACCTCCGGCACGACAGGACTCTCTACCGTCAGCAGTGCCGCGAAAGCCGCCTTGCGGTCGCCGCCGCCGAGCAGGGCGTCGATCGCCTCCTGTGTGCCCGTATGTGCCAGCAACGGGTAGTAGCGCGCCTTTTCAGCCGATGCGGCCATCCGCTCTGCCGTTCGGGTGTATTGTTCCTCGGGAGCCATTTGTGCCAGGGCGTTCAGCAGTCCGGCCTGGATTTGCGGTGTTTCGCTCTCCGTGGCGTTGTCGAGCCGGTCGCAGAGTCTCGGGAAATCCGCCGCCGTCGTCACCCCGGCGAGGGCCGCCAGCGCGGCCTGTCGTACGGGTTCCTGTCCGGCGTCGAGCAGTGCGAAGACCCGGTCGGCTGCCCGGGTGATCCGCCGTCGGGCGACGAGCTGCAGGGCGTTGGCCTGCGTTACGGGATCGGCATCGAGCGCCGCGACGAGCCCGTCGTCCACCTGGCCGTTGAACGAGGCCAGTGCGGCTACGGCCTCTTCGGCCAGCGGGCCGTTCAGCCGGGCGATCAGCGCTTCGAGCGCCTCCTGGCCGCCGAGACGGCCGGCCGCACGCACGGCGGCTGCGGCGAGCCCGTGATCCGAGGCGTCGATGGCGGCCAGTACCGTCGCGGTCTGCGAAACGGCGTGGCGGTCGCCCAACCAGTTCACCACATCCGTGCGCGCCTCGGCCGTCAGTTTCGGCCATTCGCCGACGATGGCTGCGCACAGCGCCTCGTCGGTGTAGTCTGCTGCAAGGGTGAGTGCCGCGCAGCGGTAGGCCCGGTCGTTGTCCCCGAGCGCCGCGAGCAGCAGTTCGGTACGCTGTTCGGGGGTGGTGCGGAGCAGGAGCTCGAGCGCGGCCGTGCGGATGTTCGTGCGTACCGACTCTTTGGCCAGCGTACGTGCGGCCCGCTGCACGACCTTCGTGTCGCCGCGTTCGGCGAGGTTGTTCAGCAGGTCGAGGAAGGCTCCCGTCGCATCACCCGGGGCGAAGTCGAAGTCGGCGGCTGCCGCCGCATCCCCGAGCACTCGGAGCGATGCCCGGCCGCCGCATGCAGCCAGGGCGGCATAGATGGCCTCCCGGGTCGTATCGTCGCTGGGGTAGTCGGCCAGCCACGCAAGGAGGATCTCCTCGGCCCCTTCGCTCGGCCGTTTCGCGGCGGCATGGGCCAGCCGCGCCGACGGACCGTCGGATTGCTGCATCAGCTCAAGAATTGCCGGCTCCGATCCGGGCGTCGCGATCAGGCCGCGGACGGCGGCATCGGCAAGTTGCCCGTCGTCGGCGTATTTTGCAAAAACGGCTGTATCCTCTGCCGTGGAGCAGCATGCAAGCAGCGAGATGAGGAAGGCGCGGTCCGCAGGGTCCGGGCAGGCGTCGATGCTCTGTGCGAGTCCTTGCCGCACGGCATCGCGGGCCTCTCCGCGTCCTTGTTCCGTCACGTGATGGACTACGCCGCTCAGGGCGTACTCCACGGCGGCGTCGCTGCCCTGCCCGGCGGGGACAAGCATCCCGGCGAGTATCCGGATGCCTTCCGTGCCCGTTGCGGCCAGTTCGTCCATCAGGGTTTGGTAGTCGGCTGTCTGCTCGGCGGGCAGCTGTGCCAGCACGTCGGCCACGACCGTCTCGACGGTGCGCTGCCGGCCATCCTGTGCCCCCGCGGCAAACGGCAGCAGACACAGGAACCAGAAAAGTAGTGTGGCTCTTTTTTTCATCGTTTCATGCGCTTTGGGGGGTGTCAGATTTTCCACGGCGACCGCATCGGCTGGTCGATCAGTCGGTTGGCTGCGTCGTCACCGATGAAGAGCTGCGCGTCGGGATCGAAGTGCAGCGTGCGGTTGAGCCTCAGGGCGCAGGCGCCCAGATTGACCAGCGTCGAGCTGCGGTGTCCCTTCACCTCGTCCAGCGCGAAGTGCTCGCGCTTTCGGACGCAGGCGAGGAAGTCGGTGCGCTGCGGCTCGGGGTCGGGCATCTCGGCCAGCTTGTTCATCACGTCGGGGATCGTACACTCGAATCCCTTGTAGACCTTGCCCAACGGGCCCTCGATGTAGGGGACCTTGCCCGAGCTCTCGAACCCCTCGCCCTCGAGCACGATCTGGCAGCCGTCTTCGTAGGTGTAGACGATCCTGCGCCAGATGCCCACCGCATCGGGGTGCTGCTGCGGGGCATCGACCTCGATCTTTACGGGCGACGTGTCGTCCTTGCCCAGCAGGTACTGCACCGGGTCCATGTAGTGCTGGCCCATGTCGGTGAGCCCGCCGCCGTCGTAGTCCCAGTATCCGCGGAAGGTCTGGTGCGTACGGTGGGCGTTGTAGGGTTTCGCGGGGGCCGGGCCGAGCCACAGGTCGTAGTCGAGGGCCGCAGGTACGGGTTGCGGTTCGAGGTGTTCGCGGCCCACCCAGTAGAATTTCCACGTGAAGCCCGTGGCCCCCGAGATGGTCACCTTCAGCGGCCATCCGAGCATGCCGCTCTGCACGAGTTTCTTGAGCGGTTCGACCGTCGTACCGAGCCCGTAGAAGGTGTCCGCAAAGCGGAACCACGTATTGAGGCGGAAGATGCGCCCGTAGCGCCTGACGGCCTCGACGACGCGCTTGCCCTCGCCGATGGTGCGTGTCATGGGTTTCTCGCACCAGATGTCCTTGCCGGCCTTGGCAGCCTCGACGGCCATGATGCCGTGCCAGTGGGGCGGGGTGGCGATGTGTACGATATCGACATTCGGGTCGGTGATCAGGTCGCGGTAGAAGTGGTAGGTTTTCAGCGTCTGGCCGAACTTGCGCCGGCCCAGCTCCGCGGCGCTCCGGAGGTGGTCGCTGTCCACGTCGCAGATGGCCACCAGCCGGCATTCGGGTGTGCTGGTGAAGTGGTAGCTGCTGCGGCCGATGCCGCCGACGCCGATGATGCCCTTGGTGAGCTGGTCGCTCGGGGCGATGCGTCCGGGTCCGCCCAGCACCCACCGCGGGACGATGGTGAAGAGCGTGGCGGCACCCGCCGTTTTCAGGAAGTTTCTGCGGTTGATTCCCATGGCTTTCGATCTGTTTGCGGTTGGACTTGGGTGATCAGAGCGTCTTGAGGCGGAGGTTGCGCCACTGCACCTTGATGCCGCCTCCGTCGTGGATCTGCAGGGCGATGCGGCCCTGTGCGGCGCCGATCTTCGCATCGTGCAGGTCGGCCATCGCCTCGCCGTTGAGCCACGTCTGCACGTGATCGCCCTCGACGCGCAGGCGCAGCGTGTTCCAGTCGCGCTCTTTGAGCAGCGACTCCTTCTCGTCGGGGATCTGTACGAGCCAGCCGCGGCCGTAGGATTCGTAGATGCCGCCCGTATCGTTGCCCCTGGGGGCTACCTCGCACTGCCATCCGTGCACCTTCACGGGCGGCTCGATGAACGAGCGGAAGAAGATGCCCGAGTTGCCGTTGGCCAGCTGGCGGAACTCCACCGTGAGGTCGAAATCATCGTAGTATGCGCGTGTGGCAAGGTATCCGTACTGCTTGTCGGGACCGCTTTCGCAAACGAGGAGCCCCTGCGGATCGACATACCATTTCTCGGTGCCGTAGGCCTCCCAGCCCGTGAGGTCACGGCCGTTGAAGAGCGAAACCTCGCTGCCGGCCTTGCGGGGCAGCTCCTTGATCTTCAGGTTGCGGAACGAGGCCGGGTAGCCGTGGTCCTGCAGGCAGATCACGCCGCGGCGGGCCAGTCCGTATTCGGGAGCGGTCTCCCATTTGCCGCTCGCCTTGCGGGCGAACCAGTCGTCGGTCCAGGCTTCGAATTCGAGGATCTTCACGCCGTTGAGCCAATGCTCGACATGGCCGTTGTCGAAGACGATGCGCGACGAGTTCCACTCGCCCTGCGGGTTGAGCCGCATGGCCGCGCGGTCCGGGAGGTGCATGGCGTAATCGACGCCCAGGCGCTGCCACTCCTCGAGCTTCGTCGGAGCGTTCTGCTCCTCCCAGCCCTCCTCGTCGATGAGCTGGTATTCGGGGCCGGTGACGTAGGGTACCTCGAAGCAGGGGCCCTCGACCACGTGGTAGAGCATGCCGCTGTTGCCGCCGCGCGAGAGTTTCCACTCCCAGTCGAGGATGAAGTTTTCGTACTGTTTTCGGGTGACGATATAGCCCGAAAGGTCGCTGCCGTCGCCGTTGGCCTGGATGCAGCCGTCTACGACGTGCCATGGCTGTGTGAGCGAATCCCCGTTGAAGTCTTTCCACTGGTCGAGGCTCTTCCCGTCGAAGAGCAGCTCCCAGCCGTCGGCGATTTCCTCTTCGGTGAGCATGTTCTGCCGGGGGGCGCAGGAGGTGATGAGTGCGGCGGCGAGGGCCGTGCCGCACAGCGAACCGAGGAGGTTCCCGAATGTCGGACGTTTCATAGGTGGTGTAGTTTAGGTTGGTTACGATGTTTGCCCGGACCGGCGGGGATTTCCGATCCCGCATCTGTTACAAATTTAGAAAATCTTCCCCGCGAAAACAAGTGAATATCCGCCGAATTCCCGCTTCGGAACGATAAAAAAACGGGGTTCCGGCCGTTGGACCGGAACCCCGTATCGGTGCGGGAAGCAACCCTTCCGTGAAGGCTACTTGCCCATGTACTTCTTGATGTAGTGGTGGTGCGAGCCGAAGCGCTCGAAAGCGGCACGGTCCAGCTCCTCCTGGGCCGACGGGTGGGCCACCGAGATCAGCAGGCGGGCACGCTCCTGGAGCGTCTTGCCGTAGAGATCCACGGCGCCGTTCTCGGTGACGAACCAGTGGATGTGGTTACGCGTCGTAACGACACCGGCACCGGCCGTGAGCACCGGGGCGATCTTCGAGATGCCCTTGTTGGTGATCGAAGGCATGGCGATGATGGCCTTTCCGCCCTTCGACAGCGAGGCTCCGTAGACGAAGTCGATTTGGCCGCCCACGCCCGAGTAGAACTTCGTGCCCAGCGAGTCGGCGCACACCTGGCCGGTGAGGTCCACCTGCAGGGCCGAGTTGATGGCCGTCACGCGGTCGTTCTTGGCGATCACGTAGGGATCGTTCGTGTAGCCCACGTCCATCATCATCACGGCCGGGTTGTCGTCGATGAAGTCGTAGACCTTCTGCGAACCCATCAGGAAGGTCGAGACCATCTTGCCCTTGTCGATGTTCTTCGCCTCGCCGTTGATGACGCCCTTCTCGACGAGCGGCAGCACGCCGTCGGCGAACATCTCGGTGTGGATACCGAGGTTCTTGTGGTTTCCGAGCTGTGCGAGCACGGCGTTGGGAATGGCGCCGATACCCATCTGCAGCGTGGCACCGTCCTCGATCAGCGCGGCGCAGTGCTTGCCGATGGCCGTCTCGATCTCGTTGGGCTCGGTGAAGTGGGCCTCCATGAGCGGGGTGTCGTCCTCGACGAAGAGGTCGATCTTCGACATCGGGATCATGGCCTGGCCGAACGAACGGGGAACGTGCTTGTTTACCACGGCGATCACGTGGTCGGCGCACTCGACGGCGGCCAGCGTGGCATCGACCGACGTGCCGAGCGATACGAAGCCGTGCTTGTCCGGGGTCGAAACCTGGATCATGGCCACGTTGCACGGTACGGCGCCGCAACGGTAGAGACGCTGCGTCTCGCTCAGGAAGATCGGAATGTAGTCGGCATATCCGCTCTGGGTCACCTTGCGGACGTTGCCGCCCACGAAGAACGAGTCGAGCTGGAAGATGCCTTCGAACTTCTCGTCGGCATAGGGGGCCGGGCCCTCGGTGTGGAGGTGGTGGATGTGTACATCCTTCAGTTCACCGGCTTCGCCGCGCTTGCACATGGCGTTGATCAGGCACTGGGGAGCCGAAGCTACGGAGCTCAGATGCACGTGATCGCCCGACTTGATGACCTTGACGGCCTCTTCGGGGGTGGTAAATTTGATTTGTGTGTTCATTGGTGTGTGTTTGGGATAATTGGTACTATTTGCGTTTTACCTCAACCTGTTCGTAGCCTTCGACGATGTCGCCCACACGGACGTCGTTGAACGATTCGATGTTCAGACCGCAGTCCTGTCCGGAGGTGACCTCCTTGACGTCGTCCTTGAACCGCTTGAGCGATCCGAGTTTGCCGGTGTAGATCACGATGCCGTCGCGGATGACGCGGATGGGGGTCGAGCGCTGGAGCTTGCCTTCGCGCACGACGCATCCGGCCACGGTGCCCACCTTCGAGATGCGGAAGATCTCCATCACCTCGACCGAGGCGACGATCTCCTCCTTCATCACCGGTTCGAGCATGCCCTCGATGGCGTCCTTGATGTCGTTGATCGCGTCGTAGATGATCGAGTAGAGGCGGATTTCGATCTCCTCCTTCTCGGCCAGCTTGCGCGCGGCGGCCGACGGGCGCACCTGGAAGCCCACGATGATGGCGTTCGAGGCGGCGGCCAGCAGCACGTCGGACTCGGAGATCTGTCCCACGGCGGCATGGATCACGTTCACCTGGACAGTCTCCTTCGAGAGCTTGATGAGCGATCCGGACATGGCCTCGACCGAACCGTCCACGTCGCCCTTGACGATGATGTTCAGCTCCTTGAACGAACCGATGGCGATGCGGCGTCCGATCTCGTCGAGCGTCACGTGCTTCTGGGTCATGATGCCCTGCATGCGCTGCAGCTGCTCGCGCTTGTTGGCGATCTCGCGGGCCGAGCGGTCGTCGTCCATCACGTTGAACAGGTCACCGGCCTGCGGGGCGCCGTTCAGACCCAGCACCTGCACCGGTGTCGAGGGACCGGCCTCGGTCACCTTCTTGCCGTTCTCGTTGAACATCGCCTTCACGCGGCCCGTGAACGTGCCGGAGAGGATGACGTCGCCGATGCGGAGCGTTCCGGCCTGCACGAGCACCGTCGAAACGTAGCCGCGGCCCTTGTCGAGCGTCGATTCGATCACCGTACCCACGGCCTTCTTGTTCGGGTTGGCCTTCAGTTCGAGCATTTCGGCCTCGAGCAGCACCTTCTCGAGCAGTTTGTCGAGGTTGATGCCCTTCTTGGCCGAGATCTCCTGATCCTGGTATTTGCCGCCCCACGACTCGACCAGGTAGTTCATCTGCGAGAGCTGCTCCTTGATGTGGTCGGGGTTGGCATTGGGCTTGTCGATCTTGTTGATGGCGAAGACCATCGGCACACCGGCGGCCTGGGCGTGGTTGATCGCCTCGATCGTCTGCGGCATGACGTTGTCGTCGGCCGCGACGATGATGATCGCCACGTCGGTGATCTTCGCACCGCGGGCACGCATGGCCGTGAAGGCTTCGTGGCCCGGTGTGTCGAGGAACGTGATCTTCTGACCGTTGAGTTCGACGCTGTAGGCACCGATGTGCTGCGTGATGCCGCCGGCCTCGCCCTCGATGACGTTCGTCTTGCGGATGTTGTCCAGCAGCGAGGTCTTACCGTGATCGACGTGTCCCATGACCGTGACGATCGGCGGACGCGGCACGAGGTCCTCCTCCTTGTCTTCGTGGTCGTCGGCGATGGCCTCCTGAATCTCCACCGAGACGAACTCGACCTTGTAGCCGAACTCCTCGGCCACGACCACCAGAGCCTCGGCGTCGAGCCGCTGGTTGATCGACACCATCAGTCCGAGGTTCATGCAGGCGGTGATGACCTCCGTCGGCGAGACGTTCATCATCGTGGCCAGCTCGCTCACGGTGACGAACTCGGTCACCTTGAGGATCGAGCGTTCCTGCTGTTCGCGTGCCGACTCCTCGCTCATGCGTTCGGCGACGGCCTCGCGTTTCTCCTTGCGGTATTTCGATGCCTTGGTCTTGGCTCCCTTGGCCGTCAGGCGGGCCAGGGTGTCCTTTACCTGTTTCGAAACCTCCTCGTCGCTCACTTCGGGGCGGACGATCGGTTTGGGGGTGTTCTTGTTCTTGTTGCGGCGGCCTTCGCCCGGACGGGGCTGGTTCTGCTGCTGGCCGCGGTTCTGCTGCTGGCCTCCCGGGCGGTTGTTGCGGTCGTTCTGTCCGCCCTGTCCGCCCTGTTTGCCGCCGCCCTGCTGGCCTCCCTTCTGGGCCTTCGAGACATCGACCTTCTCCTTCTGGAGGCGCTTGCGCTTGTGCTTGCCTCCGGGAACGAATCCCGAGACGTCCATCGTACCGAGCACCTGCGGGCCCGTGAGGGTCACCGTAGCCGGACGGAAGATGTTGTCCTTCGGGGGCTCGGGTGTCGCGTGAGCCTGCTCGGCGTGAGCCGGTGCGGCCGGTTGGGGCGCCGGGCGCTCCTCCGTGCGGGCCTCGGCCTTCGTTTCGGCCGGAGCCTCCTCCCGGGCGGGAGCGGGTGCCGGCTGCGGTTCGGGCCGGGGCGTCTCAACCCGCGGCTCGGGAGCCGGGGCGGTTACATGCGGCTCGGCGGGAGTCTCCTCACGGGGAGCCGGGGCCGGAGCCGCCGGTTTCTCGGCTGCGGGGGCGGGTGCCGGGGCCGTTTCCGCTTTCGGAGCGGGCGCCGGGGCCGGCTGGGGAGCCGGCGCGGCCTTGGGTTTGGGCGAGAGGTCGATCTTGCCGAGGAACTTCGGCTGCTGGATCTCGTCCTTCACGCTGATGACGTTGCTCTTGATGACCACCTCTTTCTCCTCCTCGCGCTCCTGCTTGCGGGTCTGCTCGAGGGTGATGGTCGCCTGTTTCTGGGAGATGCGCTCGCGGATCGAGTTGCGGGCACCTGCGGCACTGCGGTTCGAGCCGAACTCCTTTTCCAGCACGGCATAGGTGTCGGCATCGACCAGCGCGTTGGGCGACCCGTCGTTCTTGATGCCCTTCTTGTGCAGGAAGTCCGTGATGGTGTTGATCCCCACGTTGAACTCCTTGGCAACCTGAATGAGCCTTAATCTTCTTTCATTACTCATATGGTATTCTCTCCTTTCTTGCTGTTTTGGTTATTCGAACTCGGCCTTGAGAATCTCGACCACCTTCTGAGCCTGCTCCAGCTCGAGGTCGGCGCGTGCGGCGATCTCCTCGACGGGCAGCTCGAGCACGCTCTTGGCCGTGTCGCAGCCGGCAGCCTTCAGGGCGTCGATGATCCAGCCGTCGATCTCGTCGGCGAACTCCGTGAGGGCCACGTCCTCCTCCTCGATCTCGCGGTAGACGTCGATGTCGTAGCCGGTGAGCATCTTCGAGAGGCGGATGTTCAGGCCGCCCTTGCCGATGGCAAGCGACACCTGGTCGGGCTTCAGGTAGACCGAGGCGGTCTTCTTCTCCTCGTCGATGGTGATCGACGAGATCTTCGCGGGGTTCAGCGCGCGCTGGATCATCAGCTGCGGGTTGGCCGTGTAATTGACCACGTCGATGTTCTCGTTGCGCAGCTCCTTGACGATCGAGTAGATGCGCGAACCCTTCATGCCGACGCAGGCGCCCACCGGGTCGATGCGTTCGTCGTAGGACTCGACGGCCACCTTGGCGCGCTCGCCGGGGATGCGGACGATCTTCTTGATGGTGATCAGTCCGTCGAAGATCTCGGGAACCTCCTGCTCGAACAGGCGCTCGAGGAACTGGTTGGCCGTGCGCGAAAGGATGATGCGCGGCTGGTTGTTGTTCATCTCGACCGACTTGACGATGGCCTTGATCGTGTCGCCCTTGCGGTAGAAGTCGTTGGGAATCTGCTCGGCTTTCGGAAGGATGAGCTCGTTCTCCTCGTCGTCGAGGATCAGCACCTCCTTCTTCCATACCTGGTAGACCTCGCCGGTGACGATCTCGCCGACCTTCTCCGAGTACTTCTCGTAGAGGTTGGCCTTCTCCAGGTCGAGGATCCGCGAGGCGAGGTTCTGGCGCAGCGACAGCACCGTGCGGCGGCCGAACGACGAGAGCTTGATCTCGTCGGCGTATTCGTCGCCGATTTCATAGGTCGGGTCGATGGCCTTGACCTCCGACACGGCGATCTGGGTGTTGGGGTTCTCCACGGCTCCGTCCTCGACGACCGTGCGGTTGCGCCAGATTTCGAGGTCGCCCTTCTCGGGGTTGATGATCACGTCGAAGTTCTCATCCGTTTCGTACTGTTTCTGGAGCGCGTGGCGGAAGACGTCCTCCAACACGCCGATCATCGTCGATTTGTCGATGTTCTTCAGCTCTTTGAACTCGGCAAAGTTGCTGATCAAATTCAGGTTGTCCATGAGTGCGTTATCTTGTTTTTAATCAATTGCTACTTGAAGTCGAGATACTCCTTCGTGTATTTGATCTCGCCGAAGGCGTAGCGCTTCGACACCTTGACCAACTGCTTGCGCTTCTTGCCCTCGACGGCCTGTTTCTCTTCGTAGGAGAGGTCGATGCCCTCCTCGTCGGCGCCGTCGAGTTTGGCCAGCAGCTTCACGCCGTTGTTCAGCAGCACCTCGACCGACGATCCGATCAGCCGGCGGTACTGCCGCAGGCAGCGCAGCTCGGAGCCGATACCCGCCGACATGACCGTCAGCGAGAAGTCCTCCTCCTCGCGGTCGAGGTCGGCCTCCACGGCGCGGCTCAATGCCGCGCAGGCGTCGATCGACACCGACGTGTCGCCATCGACCGTCAATTCGATTTCGTTGCCGGCCGAGCAGCGGCACTCCACAACGAACAGATCCGTGCCGGCCAGGTGCCGTTCCGCGGATTCCGTAATTTTCTGTATCTCGATCATATCGTTGGTTTTCAGTGGTGTATAACTATGAAATAAGGGGACATTCCGTCCCCTTATCGTGCATCCTGCAGTCTTTCGACACGCAAATATAGTAAAAATTTCCGATATTCAATCGTTTGATCCGATTTTTTATCTTTCATCTTCCTGCGGCGCCTCTGTCCGAACTCCGGACATGCGGCCGCCGCCGGGTGCCTTACGCCTCGGCGTTGCGCGATTCGTAGGGCTTGATGATGCCGCGCTTCGAAGAGTGGATGAAGGCCAGCAGCGAGTCGCGCTCGGGGCTTTGCGGCACCTGACGCTCCACCTCGTCGCATCCGGCCATGTAGTTCAGGCCGCTCTGGAAGAGGATCCGGCAGGCGTCGTGGATCTCGCCGATGCGCTCGGGCGTGAAGCCGCGGCGCGAAAGTCCGATCTTGTTGATGCCCGCGTAGCGGAGCGTGTCGTTGCGGACGATGACAAAAGGCGGAAGGTCCTGTCCGAGCAGGGCGCCGCCCTGGATCATCGAGTGTTCGCCGATGTGCGTCCACTGGTGGATGGCCGCATGTCCGCCGATCACCACCCAGTCGCCTACATGCACCTCGCCGGCCAGCGAGACGCGGTTGGCGATTACGCAGTGCGAGCCCACCACGCAGTCGTGGGCCACATGGACGTACGCCATCAGCAGGTTGTGCGAGCCGACGCGCGTGGTGCCCGTCGAGGCCGTGCCGCGGCTGATGGTGACGTATTCGCGGATGTCGTTGCAGTCGCCGATCTCGCAGGTCGTGGCCTCGCCGACGAACTTCAGGTCCTGCGGCAGGCAGGAGATCGAGGCGGCGGTGTGGATTTTGCAGCCGCGGCCGATGCGTGCGCCGTCGTGGATCACGGCACCGGGGCCGATCCAGCAGTCGTCGCCGATCACGACGTCGCCTGCGATGTAGGCGAACGGTTCTACTGTCACGTTGGCGCCGATACGGGCGTCGGGATGGACGTATGCCAGTTTGCTGATCATTGTTGTTTCGGGGTTTTGTTCTTGACGATCTGGGCCATCAGCTCGGCTTCGCAGGCCAGTGACTCGCCGACGAAGGCCTTGGCCTCGACGAGCGCCACGCCGCGGCGGATGGGTTCCAGCAGGTGGATTTCGAATTGGAGCGTATCGCCCGGAACGACCTTGCGCTTGAACTTCGCATTGTCGATCTTCATGAAATAGGTCGAGTAGTTCTCCGGGTCGGGCACCGAGTTGAGCACCATGATGCCGCTGCACTGGGCCATCGCCTCGATGATCAGCACGCCCGGCATGACCGGCTCCTCGGGGAAGTGGCCCACGAAGAAGGGTTCGTTCATCGTGACGTTCTTGATGCCGGCCACCGACGTGGCGTCGCAGTGGAAGATGCGGTCCACGAGCAGGAAGGGCGGGCGGTGGGGCAGCATGCGCCGGATGGCGTTGATGTCGTAGAGCGCCGGCTTGCGGCAGTCGTAGGTGTAGCGGGGTTTTTCGCCGGCCTTGCGGATCGTGCGCTTGAGCTGCTTCATGAACTCCGTGTTGGCGAAGTGGCCCGGGCGGGTGGCCCATACGCGGCCCTTGATCCGCACGCCGAGCAGGGCGAAGTCGCCCAGCAGGTCGAGCAGCTTGTGGCGGGCCAGCTCGTTGTTGCAGCGCAGCTCGAGGTTGTTCAGGTAACCGGCCTTGATCTCGATGTCGGGCTTGTTGAAGAGCTTCTTGAGGTGGTCGAGCTGCTCCTCGGGAACGGGGTTCTCGACCACGACGATGGCGTTGTCCAGGTCACCGCCCTTGATCAGATTCATCTTCATGAGCGGCTCGAGCTCGTGCAGGAAGACGAACGTGCGGCACGGGGAGATCTTCGAGGCGTAGTCGTCGCCCGGCTCGAGCGTCGCGTACTGGTTGCCGATCACCTTCGAGTTGTAGTCCACATGGACCGAGACGGAGAATTCGTCGTCGGGGTAGAGGATGATCGCCGTGCCCTTTTCGGGAATCGTGTAGACCATTTTCTCGGTCACGTGATAGTAGTTGCGCTCGGCGTCCTGATCCACGAGCCCCGTTTCGGTGATGGCGCGGGCGTATTCGCGGGCCGAACCGTCGAGGATCGGGGTCTCCGGGGCGTCGATGTCGATCAGGGCGTTGTCCACGCCGAGGGTCCAGAGGGCCGACATGACGTGCTCGATGGTGCTGACACGGTGGCCGCCGGCTTCGATCGTCGTGCCGCGCGAGGTGTCCACCACGTAGTCGCAAAGTGCCGGAATCTCCGGCTGTCCTTCGATATCGGTGCGGCGGAATACGATGCCCCGGCCGGCTTCTGCGGGTTGGATCGTCATCGTCACCTGCACGCCCGTATGCAGTCCCTTTCCCGAGAACGAGATCGGGGCCTTCAGCGTTTGTTGTTTCGTTGACATAAGTGGTTCTTTGTAATAATTATCGGCAAAGATAATGCATGTCGGGCGCAAAAACAAATTTCCGGTCTATTTCGCTTGTCGGGGTTAATTTTCGGGCAAGGTGGCGAAAACCGATAAAAATCGCTATTTTTGCCCTGCGAAATCCGAACAGAACATGAGTCCGAAACCAGAAACGAATCCGTTGGACCCCTTCGGGGGGTCAGCCGTGCCGCAGCGGGAGGGCGGAGCCGTCGCCGGACCGGCCGCAGGCGAGGAGCTGGAGCTCATCGACCTGGGCGGCGGGTCGGAGTGCGTCGGCCGGCCGGTGCAGGGCGGTATGCGGGCTGCGGACTCCTCCGCCGTCCGGCGTACCGGGGAGGATGCGGGGCCGGAGGTCATCGAACTCGATGACGACGCCCCGGTGTCGGTCGCACCGCCGCGGCTCTTCCCGGCCGGAGAACCGTCCGGTGACCGCCGTCCGGCCCAAAAGCCGCAGCGCGGAGAGAGACGCGGGGACGGAGTGGAACGGATTTCGGAAGGAATTGCGGAAGAAACGGCTGCCGGGGAGGAGTTCCCTCCGAAGGGGGTTCGGACCGGGAATCAGGCCGGAGCGGCAGGTCCGGAGGCGGGCTGCCGCAGGGCGGTTCCCGGCGGCGGTACTCCGGTGCAGCGGAACGGCGCAAGGCCGCGCAAACCGCGCCTGCAGCTGCCCTTCGACAACCGGCGCGAAGATGCCGGATCGTGGGCCTACGACCACCGGATCGGGCTGTGCGTCACGCTGATCGCCTATCTGGTGCTGATGATCGTCTTCGTCTCGTCGAAGATCGTCATCGGGGAGCGTCCCCACCAGCAGGGCATGTATATCGAACTGCAGTCGCTGGCCGAACTCGAGGCCGAGCGGGCCCGGCTCGAGCAGGAGGTGCGCGAGCGGCAGGCCGCCGAGGAGTTCGACTGGCGGAGCGTCCGCAATACGGTCTCGAACGAAAACGAACTCAACGAGCAGCTCAAGGACGACCGCGGCACCAACACCGCGGCGCTGAACGATGCAGCTGCCGCGGCCGAGGAGCGGATGCGGGCCAACCGTGAGGCCTACGAACAGGGACTGGCCGAGGAGGAGGCGATCCGTCGCGGCCGCACGGCCGACGAGGCGTCGGGCGAACACCGCGACCGCAAGGTCAAGGGTCGGGTGACGGTGTCGTTCTCGCTGACCAACCCGGTGCGGCAGTCGGTCGATCTGAGCATACCGGCCTACCGCTGCGAAGGCGGCGGCGAGGTGGTGGTGGCCATCACGGTCAGCCGGGGCGGCGAGGTGATCGGCGCCCGGATCGTCTCGGGCGGCGACGACTGCATGCGCGAGGCCGCCCTGCATGCCGCACGTGTTTCGACCTTCAACATCGACCCGAAGGCGCCGGCCCGCCATCAGGGAACCATCACCTATACCTTTATTCCCCAGTAGCCGGATTCCGATGCCGCATTTGCCCCGTGCGCCCCGGTGGTGCGTTCGGCTTCTTTTGCATGCGTTTCCCGCCTGTTTTGTCCGGGAGTGCCGCGAATGCGGGAAATTTGTCGTACCTTTGTTCCCGATGTGCCGGGGCGGATACGCGGCAGACGACCGTGCCGCCGGTACTGTATCCCCGATTCGAAACGCATTTGACTCATGATCAGTCTCACTGGTGAAAATATCGTATTGATCGGCGCCCTGCTGCTCTTTGTGGCGGTGGTCGCCGGCAAGCTGGCCTACCGCTTCGGTGCCCCGGCCCTGCTGCTCTTCCTTGGTGTCGGCATGCTCTTCGGCCTGGACTTCATCTCCTACCGCTCGACCGACATCACGCAGTTCATCGGCATGATCTCGCTCTGCGTGATCCTCTTCACGGGCGGCATGGACACGAAGGTCTCCGAAATCCGCCCCATCGTCGGGCCGGGTGTCGTGCTGGCGACGGTGGGCGTGCTGCTCACGGCCCTCATCCTGGCCGGATTCGTGTGGCTCATCGCTCCGTGGATCGGCCTTGAGATGCCCTTCGCGCTAGCCCTGCTGCTGGCCTCGACGATGTCTTCGACCGATTCGGCGTCGGTCTTCTCGATCCTGCGAAGCAAGAAACAGGGGTTGAGGCAGCACCTCCGTCCGTTGCTCGAGCTCGAGAGCGGCTCGAACGACCCGATGGCCTACATGCTCACCGTTCTGCTTGTCGGTGTGCTTTCGGGACCGGCATCGGGGCATGTGGACCTCGGTGTGGGCATGCTCTATCTGGTCGTGCAGCTGGTCGTCGGCGCCCTGTCGGGCTACCTGATCGGGCGGCTGGCCGTATGGACGATCAACCGCATCAACCTGGTCAATCACTCGCTCTACGTCGTGCTGCTGCTGGCCTTCGTCTTCTTCTCGTTCGCCTTTACGGACCTCATCCGCGGCAACGGCTATCTGGCCGTCTACCTCGCCGGACTGGTGGTCGGCAACCACAAGCTGGTGCAGAAGCGGCCCCTTACGGTCTTCTTCGACGGCTTCACGTGGGTGATGCAGATCGTGATGTTCCTGACGCTGGGCCTCTTCGTGAACAGTGAGGAGCTGCTGGAGCCCGATGTGCTGATCCTGGGACTCTCCGTGGGGGCGTTCCTGATCCTTGTGGCCCGGCCGCTGGCCGTCTTCGCAAGTCTGGCGCCGTTCCGCAACTTCTCGACGCGGGCACGGCTCTATGTCTCGTGGGTCGGGCTGCGCGGGGCCGTGCCGATTCTCTTTGCCATCTATCCGCTCATGGGCAACGTCGAGTATGCCGACCTGCTCTTCAATGTGGTCTTCCTCTCGACGATCCTCTCGCTCGTCGTGCAGGGTACGACCGTCAGCGGCATGGCCAACCTGCTGGGACTGGCCTACGAGGAGCGGGAGCCGGCCTTCGGCGTGGACATGAACGAGCAGGTGAAGTCGGCGCTCACGGAGGTCGAGGTGAACGAGAGCATGCTCGAGAGCGGGCGGACGCTGCGCGAGATCGTGCTGCCGGAGAATACGCTGGTGATGATGATCTGCCGCGACGGCGACTACTTCGTGCCGCAGGGCAAGACCGAACTGCACCTGGGCGACAAGCTGCTGGTCATCTCGGACCGCTCGGAGGAGCTGGCGACGACCTATCGCGAGATGGGTATCGACGATGTGATGAAGCTCGGGAACTGACCCTGGTCCGTATGGATATGCGCAGCCCCGTCCGATGCGTCGGACGGGGCTGTGTCTGTATGTCGGGATCAGAGTTCCGCCAGCCGGCGGCGGGCTGCGTCGAACTCGGTGACCAGTTTGCGGACGACCTCGCCAGCCGGAGGCAGATCGCGCAGCAGCGAGGCGACCTGTCCGATCTCCAGCTCGCCCTCCGTGAGTTCGCCGTCGAAGATGCCGCGTTTCGAACGCCCGCGGCCCAGCAGTTCGGAGAGCTCCCCGGCCGTGGCGCCGCGCGCTTCGGCCTCTTCGACGGCGCGGCAGAATTCGTTGCGGACCAGCCGGGTGGGGCTGAGCTTCTTGAGCGCGAGGATCGTGTCGCCCTCACAGAGGGAGGTGCAGCGGCGCTTGAAGGCTTCGCTGGCCGAACTCTCCTCGGTGAGTGCGAAGCGTGTGCCGATCTGCACGCCCTCGGCGCCGAGGGCGAAGGCGGCCAGCATGCCGCGGCCCGTGGCGATGCCGCCCGCGGCCAGCAGCGGCAGCGAGACCGCCTCGCGGACGTGGGGAACGAGTACCATCGTCGAGGTCTCCTCGCGGCCGTTGTGCCCTCCGGCCTCGAAGCCTTCGGCCACGACGGCATCGACTCCGGCCTCCTCGCTTTTGCGGGCGAAGGCGGAACTCGAGACCACGTGGGCCACCTTGCAGCCGGCCTCGTGCAGCCGTGCGGTCCACCGTTTCGGGCTGCCTGCCGAGGTGAAGACCACAGGGACGCGTTCCTCGATGATAACTTCCATGATCTGGTCCGTATAGCGGTACATCTGCGGGACGTTCACGCCGAAGGGTTTGTCGGTCGCCGCGCGGCAGCGGCGGATGTGTTCGCGCAGCAACTCGGGAGTCATCGACCCCGAGCCGATGAGCCCCAGTCCGCCCGCTTCGCTGACGGCGGCCGCCAGCCTCCAGCCGCTGCACCAGACCATGCCGCCCGAGACGATCGGGTAGCGGATGCCGAACAGGGCGCAGATTCTGTTTCCGTTCTCCATGACGATCTCCTTTCTTTTTCTCTATCGGAAAGTTTCCCGGTCAAAAATACATAAAAAAACGGAAGACGGTTTGCCGGAATGGCTCCATATCGTGCGAAATGATTATATTTATACCCGTTTGTAGTACCTTGTTCCCAAACTCGAATCCGTATGTTCCGAAAGTCGCTTCTTATCGTTCTCTTTTTCGTGTCGTCCGGCCTGCTGCCGGCTTCGGCGCAGCGTTGGACGATGGATCCTGCCGGACACGGCATCGTGTGGCGGGTGGACGGGGCCGTACCCCATGCCGACCACATCGAGATGAGCGGCCAGCGCATGGCCTGCGTCCTGCGTTGGGGCGTCGGTGCGGACAGCGCCTTTCGGCTCGAGCGCTCGCTCGTCTTCCCGCTGCTGCGTACCGTGCCGAACAACACGCACGCCAGCCTGATGTTCCGTCTGGCGACGGACATTCCCGCGCTGCTGGCCATCGACGGGCTCGCCCTGCAGGCCGAGCGGGTCGATACGGTGGCGATCGACGGCGGACTCGAGGTCCGCAGCCGCTGGTACACGGGCGGGCACAACATCGGGGCGGCCCGGACCGCGGCGGCCGGGCCGGCAATCGCCATGACGCGCCGCATTTTCCCCTCGCGGGAGCTGCCCGTGCTGTGCGAGCGCTATGTCGTGCGCAACATCGCCCGGCGCAGGCTGACGGTATACGTTCCGGAGTTCTCGCAGCGTTTCGAGACCGATCCCGACAAGGGGGTGGAGGGGAGCTACTGCGTGCGGGCCGACCTGGCGGGGAGCGGCCGTTACAGCCTTGCGCCGGGAGATTCGCTCTGCTTCGATGCGGTTTTCCAGGCCGGACGTGCGGGTGACGGGCCGCTGATGCCGGATGTTGCGGCCGAATATGCCGCACGTATGGATTTCGTGCGCCGCGACATCGATGCCGCGCTGGTGCTCGAGACTCCCGATCCGGTTTTCGACCGCCTGTTCCGTTTTGCCAAGCTCCGGGCCGCCGAGAGCATCATCCTCACCCGCGGCGGCTACATGCATGCGCCCGGCGGTGAATCCTACTACGCCGCCATCTGGGCCAACGACCAGGCCGAATACGTCAATCCCTTCTTTCCGTTCCTCGGATACGACATCGGGAACGCCTCGGCGTTCAACGCGTTCCGGCATTTTGCCCGCTTCATGAATCCCGGATACGAGCCGCTGCCCAGCTCGATCATCGCCGAAGGCGACGATGTCTGGAACGGGGCAGGCGACCGCGGCGATGCGGCGATGATCGCCTATGGGGCGGCCCGCTATGCCCTGGCGCGCGGTGATCGGATCGAGGCCGAGGCGTTGTGGCCGCTGGTGACGTGGTGTCTGGAGTATTGCCGGCGGCAGCTGACTCCCGAGGGGGTCGTGGCCTCTGATTCCGACGAGCTCGAAGGTCGCTTCCCTGCCGGGAGCGCCAACCTCTGCACCTCCTCGCTCTACTACGACGCCCTGCTGTCGGCTGCCGCACTGGGACGCGAACTCGGTGCGCCGCGCTCCGAGACGGCGCGCTATGGCCGGCAGGCACGGGAGCTGGCCGAGGCCGTGGAACGCTGCTTCGGCGCCGAGGTGGGCGGATACCACACCTATCGCTATTACGACGGAAACACGCTCCTGCGCTCGTGGATCTGCATGCCGCTGATCGTCGGGCTGGGCGGCCGGGCCCGCACGGAGGGTACGGTCGAGGCGCTGCTCGGCCCCGAACTGCTCACCGACGACGGACTGCTGACCGAGCAGGGCAGTGCTACCTTCTGGGACCGCTCGACGCTCTATGCCCTGCGCGGCATCTACCGGGCCGGACAGGCCGACCGGGCCACCGAGTTCCTCCACCGCTACTCCGAACGCCGCCTGCTGGGCGAGCATGTTCCCTATCCGATCGAGGCGTGGCCCGAGGGGTCGCAGCGTCACCTCTCGGCCGAGAGCGGGCTCTACTGCCGGATCATCACCGAGGGCCTTTTCGGTATCAGGCCTGTCGGACTCCGGTCGTTCGATTTGACTCCCTCGCTGCCTGCGGCATGGAATCGGGTTGAACTGCGCCGCATCCGTGCTTTCGGGTCGGAGTTTGACCTCCGGATCGAGCGGATGGACAGCGGCAGCCTTCGCATTATCCTTTCGGAGCAGGACCGCAAACCGGTTGCGTTCCGGATCCGTGAGGGTGAAACCCGACGAATCACCTTAAAAAACAATCCCTTATGAATCTATTTGTCCGAATCATCGGTACTGTGGCCATGGCTCTGTGCTTTTGGCCCGCATCGGCGACGAACCCTGTAGTTGGAAAAACCGTTTTCCTGAAAGATTTTCTCGCGCCGGGCGATGCCGAACGCGACGCCGTACCTGCCGTGCGGGCTGCCCTGGAGCACTGCCTCGAGGTCGGCGCTTCGAGACTCGTCCTGCCCGGCGGGACGCTCCGCATGCTGCCCGACCGGGCTGCGGAGCGTTACCAGTACATCAGCAACAACAGCGAGGGCATGAAGCGCATCGCCTTCGACCTTCGGGGTCTGCGCGACTTCGAGATCGACGGCGCCGGGACCGAACTCCTCTTTTCGGGCTTCGTCTCACCGTTCAGCATCGAGGAGTGCGAGCGGATTGAGATCCATGACCTGAAGATCGACTACACGCGCACGTTTCACTCCGAGGGAATTGTCCGGGCTGCGGGCGACGGGTGGCTTGAGGTCTCCTTCCCCGGGGAGTACCGTTGCGAGGAGGTCAATGGCTGCCTGCATTTCTACGACGAGCGGGGAACGGATTATCCCTATTCAAACCTGCTCGAATTCGATGCCGTGCGGCGCGAACCTGCTTTCCGGGCACACGACTACTGGCTTGCCGATGGGACGATCCCGGCCCGCCGGTGCGGGGACGGGAATTGGCGGATCTACCGTCCGGACTTGAAGGCTGCGATCGGCAACGTGATGGTCTTCGGCGCCACGGCCCGCCTGAATCCCGGCTTTACGATCGCCGATTCGCGTGGTGTGACGCTCCGCGACGTGGCGCTGTACCACTGCGGCGGCATGGGGGTCATCGCGCAGCGCAGCCGCGACATCGCGCTCGAGCGGATGGTCGTCACGCCGGCTCCCGGCAAGGGCCGCATGATCAGCATCACGGCCGACGCCACGCACTATGTCAATTGCGGCGGTTACATCCGCATGATCGATTGTGTCTTCGAGAACCAGAAGGACGACGCGACGAACATCCATGGCCTCTATATGGCCGTTGAGCGGATCGAAGCTTCCGACCGTGTCCTGCTCCGCTGGTGCAACTCGGGACAGTACGGCGTCGATTTCCTCCGCGAGGGGATGGAGGTCGAACTGGTGGACAACCGCACGGTGGCCGCCTATGCCCGCCGGACGGTGAAGTCGGTGCGCCGACTCAACAGTGTCTACTCCGAGGTGACCTTCACCGAGCCGCTACCCGACGGGGTGGCCCCGAAACACGTCGTGGCGGCCGACGAAGGGTATCCCGACGTCGAGATCCGCGGCTGCCGGATGCGCGGCAACCGGGCGCGCGGCCTGCTGCTCGGCTCACGCGGGCGGATCGTCGTCGAGGACAACTACTTCCACATCGCCGGTGCGGCGATCCTCTTCGAGGGGGATGCCAACTACTGGTTCGAACAGTCGGGCGTGCGCGATGTGGTGATCCGTGGCAACCTCTTCGAGAACGGCAACTACGGCAGCCCGTCGTGGGGCGCCGCCTGCATCGCTGTCGGCAGCGGCATCCCGGACCGGACCGGCGCACGCTACCACCGCAACATCCTCGTTGAGGGCAACACGTTCCGCGTCTCCGACCCGCGCATCGTCCACATCTACTCGGTCGATGGATTCCGCTTCACGCGCGACAATGTCATCGAGCATACGGACGAATACCCCTGTGCGCAGGAGGGAGCGGAGGCTTTTGTCGTCGATCAGTGCGACCGGGTGGAGATCGAATCCCCCGAATTTGAGGAAAGAAACGAACCAAACGAAAAATAAGAAAGGATCATGAAAAGGATTTGTCTGGCGGCAGTACTGATGCTGGCGGTGTCGCCGGTTGCCGCGCGGGTGAAGCTCCCCGCCGTATTGGGCAGCAACATGGTGTTGCAGCGCAACACGGAGGTCAATTTCTGGGGCGGGGCAACCCCGAACAGCCGCGTGCGGGTCACACCCTCGTGGAACGGACGGAGCTACGAGACCCGGGCCGACGATGCGGGCCGCTGGGCCCTGAAGGTGCCGACGGGCGAGGCCGGAGGCCCCTATACGGTGACGGTGAGCGACGGCGATCCGGTCGTGCTTGAGAACGTCCTTCTGGGCGAGGTGTGGATCTGCTCCGGTCAGTCAAACATGGAGATGCCCGTCGGCGGCTTTCTCCACCAGCCCGTCGAGGGGAGTGCCGAGGCCGTGGCCGCAGCCGGGGATTGCCCCGGCATCCGGATGTTCACCGTGCCGAAGGTCTCCTCGGAGAGCCCCCGGGAGGATTGCGAGGCCGCATGGCAGTGCTCCACGCCGGCATCGGTCCGCTCCTTCAGTGCCGTGGGGTATTTCTTCGGACGGATGCTCTGCCGGGTGCTCGACGTACCCGTCGGCCTGATCACCCCGAACTGGGGCGGTTCGGCCATCGAGGCGTGGATGACCGTTGAGGCGATCGACTCCACGCCGGGGATCGACCATGCCCTCGCCAAGTCGGGAACTTACGACAACAGCATTCCGCAGCGGCTCTACAACGGCATGATTCTTCCCGTGTGCCGCTTCACGGCCAAGGGGTTCATCTGGTACCAGGGCGAGTCGAATCGCCGCAACTGGTTCGACTACGAGGCGCTGCAGGTCTCGCTGGTCGATCTCTGGCGTGCGACGTGGGGCGACGGGCGGATGCCGTTCTACATCACGCAGCTCGCCCCGTATGCCTATGAGGGGGCTTCGCTGCGTTCGCTGCCGCTTGTCGTCGAGGCACAGTACCGTGCCGCCGCACGGCTCGAACATGCAGGCGTAGCGGCGACGACCGATCTGGGAACGCCTTCATGCATCCATCCCGCGCGCAAACGCGAGGTGGGGGAGCGCCTGGCCTGGCTGGCGCTGGCGAACGACTACGGTATCGAGGGACTGCCGGCTCCGGCTCCGACCTTCCGGGAGATGGAGCGTCGCGGCGACAAACTGCTGCTCCGTTTCGATAACCTGTCGCCTTCGGACGACTGGAGCGGCGCGGACAGCTTCGTGGGCTACGGCCCCGAAGGGGAGCTGCGGCTCGGAGGTTTCGAGGTGGCCGGGACCGACAGGGTGTTCCATCCCGCCGAGGGACGGGTGCTGTGGGGCGACGGACGCATCGAGGTATCCTCGCCTGAGGTGACCGAGCCGGTCGCCGTGCGCTATGCTTTCCGCAACTGGTGTCCCGAGGCCAATGTCTTCACGACCTCCGGACAGCCGCTTGCGCCTTTCCGGTCGGACGACTGGCCGCTCGACGACATCGGCGAGATCCGGTGATCGGGCATGGATTCACTATATATTTAGGTATGCCGTTCACGGGTCGGGATTTTTACCGACCCGTGACGCTTTTGTAACCGGATTGAAACCTTCGACCTCTATTTTTGCGGCAGTGTGACGGATCCGGGCTTCCTGAATCGGTCTGTGCGTGACTCTTTTTTGTCGGATTTTTGGTGTTGAAACTGCTTGATGGACCTTGTTTTGATCCTTTTAGGGCGAATTTTGTGACCTATTTATTTTTTATTCGCGAATTATAGTTTATCTTTGCACAAGTTTCCCCTTTTGAAAACGGGTTTGTTTTTTATATTTTTATTAATTCATAGCTTTGTTTATAACCACTTAATCAAATTTTTATGAGTAAACATCTTTTCAGAATCCTGTTCGGAACGCTGTGCCTCGTTTCGGCATCCGTGTTTACGGGGTGTTCCGATGACGACGAGAAGTCGGTGGTGCCCGAATTGACGGCATCGCCCGAGACGCTGACCTTCTCCGAGGAGACGGAGACCGTTCAGACCATCACTGTGAAGGCCAACTGCCAGTGGACGGTTGTGAAGACCGATCTGGACTGGGCTACCATCGAGCCCATGAGCGGCAGCGGTGACGCTACGATCACCGTATCGGTGTCGGAGATGGCGTCGGGCCTGAGCGAGCGCAGCGGCAAGATCGCATTCTCGCTGATCCACCCCGAGTTCGGCAAATGGGGTGAGGCCGAGTCCACCGTGACCGTCAAGCAGTATGCATCCGGCGTTACGCCCCCCCCCACGGGTGACCCGATCTATGCCAACAACTTCGACAAGGAGCAGGCTACGCAAACTTATGGAAGTGAGGGTAAGTCCTGGCCTTATCTGGACCAGTTCGAGGGCTGGAAGAACGAATCCGGCACGGGTATCTCCGCAGTGACCTATTCGTTCAACGGCATGAGTGTCCGCGCCAACTCTCCCTCGAACAACAACTATTCGAAATACGAAGGTTCGGGTGTCAATAACCTGCTGTTCGGCTCGAACAACGAGTTCGTGATCGGGAAGATCACGCTCGATGCTGCACAGAAGAACCTCTGCCTCACGTTCGGCTCCTATCTGAGCGAGTACGGCGCATCCGACAATGCATTTGATGCATCCAAATTCCATGTTTCGCTGAGCAAGGACGGCGATAACTGGGTGGAGATCACCTACGACCGTCCGGTAGCCGACGACGAGCACTCCCAGTACGGTACGTGGGCTCTGGCTACGGCAAACTTCACGCTCAAGGAGGTTCCCGCCGAGCTTTATATTAAATTCAACGCCGATATCGCATCCTCCTACCGCATGGATGACGTGACGCTCCTCGAGGGTGTCGGCGGCCAGGAGGTCGATCTGAACTATGTCGCTCCCACGACCGGAGCCAAGATCGGCGAAATCAAGACTGCCGGAAAATACAAGACGGCCGGTACGGTCGTAGCACGCGGCAAACTCGCTTACATTATTGCCGACGAGACCGGAGCCATGATGGTATATCACAACGGAAACGAGCGTGCCGTCGGTGACAAGATCTCGATCGAGGGCGAAGTGACCATCTACAACGAGGCTTCGACGCCCCAGTTCTCGGAGGACGCCGTTGTGACTGTCGAATCTACGGGCAATGCCTGGACCTACAATCCTACGGTTTGCGATGCTTCGGCCATGGATCAGCTCCTTTCGGTAGATCCGGTCTGCACGGAGATTCAGTTTACCGGAACCCTTTCGATCGATGGCAATTATGTCAATGTGGCAATCGACGGCGCTTCGAAGGCTATCGGATCGGTCAAGTACATCGACAATACGACTATCTCGGATCTTGACGGTGCCGTTGTCGTTGTCAAGGGCTATTTCGTGGGAACTTCGTCCGGCAAGTATGTAAACGTGCTGCCCTACAGCATCGAGGCTGCCGGTGAAGTACCTCCTTCGATCACGGTGAACCCGACGTCGCTGACGTTTGCCGCTGCCGGTGAGGCCAAGACGGTGACCGTAACCAAGAAGAATGCCGACGACTGCACGATCGAGGCTTCGGCCGACAACGAGCAGTTCACGGTGGAGGTGAGCGGCGATCAGGTGAATGTGACCGCCAAGGAGAACACGGCTGAGGATGCCATCAGCGGCACGCTGACCGTCAAGCTGATGAAGGCCGGTGAGGCTGTCGCAACTGCAACGGTAAAACTGACGCAGAGCGGAGTATCGAGCGGCAATGAGCAGACGGTTACTCTTTCGTTTGCTGGTGGTGATGCCCAGAATCATGATGAGATCCCGTTCTCCGAGGGAGTCATCTCGGCCGTATTCGCCAAAGGCAGCCATAACACGGCTCCTCGTTGGGATGCGGATTGTGTCCGCTTTTACGGGACTTCGGGTCAGAAGAATATTTTGACCGTATCGGGCGCCACGATTACGAAAGTCGTGTTCAACCTGAATGGCTCGTACACAATGGAAGGTATGACTGCCGATTCGGGATCTTTCTCCGATAATGTATGGACGGGAAGCAGCAGCAGTGTCGTATTTACGGCAGGTGACAAGCAGACCCGTATCGACGGCATTACCGTGACCTACGCTGAATAATTCATTTTTAATTCCGATAATTCATCCCCGACGGATGTGCTCCGCCGGGGATGATTGTCGGATTTTTTGACTGCACCTTTTATTTGCTACATTTTTGCCGATGATTTCGATTTTTTCGAGAGGTGGCGCCCTTCGTTTCGCAGCCTTCTTTCTGATGCTCGTCGCACTGTCGGTCAGCTGCGGCTCGTCGGAAGAGGGGCAGGGTACGTCGTTCGGCGCGCGTTTCCTGGAATCGCAGAACACCTCGCTCGAGGCTCCCGGCTATGCTTCGGATCCCCGGATCGTGCTCTCCGGAACCGTCGGAACCTCCTATACGGTCACTGTTACCGAGGGCGGCAGCTGGTGCTGGACCTCCCGCAATACGCACGCGACCTCGCGTTCGGGTTCGCTGGTCACCACGGCCGATGTCGTCTATCTCTATCTGGCCGAGAACGATTCCGGGGCCGCACGTACGGCGACGGTACGGGTCGCGTTTGACGGCGGTCTGGAGTTCGACCTGACCCTCTCGCAGCCTGAGTATTCGATTCCGGCCGTGATGGACCATCCGTGGCCCGAACTGCCCGCCTACAAGAGCATCGACAACTGCACCTATGTGACGCACTATGCGCCGATCTCCTCGACGCAGCCCAAGGCGCGCAATTTCACCATCTGTTACGACCGCTCCAAGCGCATCGCCCTGTGGGTGGCCTATCCGATCCATGCCTGCTACATGCAGGGACAATATAATCGGACCGACGAATGGGCTTTCGATCCCGAGATTCCCGAAGCCGACCAGGCCGACCTGCGGTCGGGATCCTACCGGGGCGGAGGGGTGCGTGGACACCAGTGCATGTCGAACCACCGTTATGTGCCCTATTCGGCGCTGCTCAACGAGCAGACCTTCTATTCGACCAACATCATGCCGCAGGAGTATTCGTTCAACGGCGGGTCGTGGCAGGATATCGAGAATCTGGCCACGAGAAAATCGTGCGCCGATACGCTCTATACGGTGACGGGCAACTACGGCGTCCGGAGCTGGAGCACCGACCGCAGCGGGACGAAGGTTGCCATGCCCGAATATTGCTGGAAAGTCCTGCTGCGCACGAAGAACGGCAATACCAAGAAGCGTATTGATGAGATTCACGACGCTTCGGAACTGATCGCCATTGGCTTCTGGGCCGAGAACTCCTCGGCGAGTGCCGACGGGTTTGCGGAATATACGACCAGTGTGGCGGAGATCGAGCAGAAGACCGGTTACAAGTTCTTCCCGATGCTCGACGAGGCGATCGCCGCTGACGTAAAAGCACAACATAACCCCACAGCATGGGGAATAACCGAATGATACGACCATGAAGAAACTGCTTTTTACCGGGCTGTTCGCCCTGCTGCTTGCAGCCTGCTTCGCTCAGAAACCCTACAAGGTGGTTTTCTACAACTTCGAGAACCTCTTCGACACGATCCGCAATCCGGAGATCAATGATGCGGAGTTCACACCCGAAGGGCCGAAGAAGTGGAATGCCGTGAAGTACGAGCGGAAGATCAACAACCTTTCGCGCGTGCTGTTCGACATCGCGGCCATCGACAAGGAGTATCCGATCGTCATCGGCGTCTCGGAGATCGAGAACCGCAACGTCATGGAGGACGTGATCGCCACGCCGAAACTCGCCCCGGCCAACTACCGGATCGTGCACTACGATTCGCCCGACGCCCGCGGCGTGGACGTGGCCTTCTACTACCGCCCCGACGTCTTCAAGCTCGAGGGCAGCGCACCCATCCCCTTCACGCTGGAGGGCCGTCCCGACTTCCGCACGCGCGACATCGTGACGATGTGGGGTACGGTCGAGGGTGAGCCGTTCTACTTCATGGTGGCCCACTGGCCGTCGCGTCTGGGAGGTAAGGAGGCTTCGGCCTACCTGCGCGAGCGCGCCGCCGAGATCATGCGCCACGCCGCCGACTCGGTGCGTGCCGCCAATCCGGCGGTGAAGGTCGTAATGATGGGTGACCTGAACGACGATGCCACCGACCGCAGCATCACCGAGGTGATCGGCGCCGCCGGTGACATCCGCAAGGTCGCCGAGGGAGGCTACTTCAACCCCTACATCGCCGTGCTGAAGGCCGGCATCGGCTCGCTGGCCTACGACGACAAGTGGAACCTGTTCGACAACATCATCGTCTCGGACAATCTGGCCACCGGATCGACCGGTGCGCTGCGTCTCAAGCAGGTTCCCCGCACGAAGTTCTACGGCAGCGTCTTCCGCGCCCCCTACCTCTTCCAGAAGGAGGGCCAGTTCAAGGGATACCCCCAGCGCACGTTCGTCGGCAACAACTTCCAGGGCGGCTACAGCGACCACTTCCCCGTGTTCATCTATATCGGCAAATAATCCAACAACCTAATTTATGAAGATCAGAAATCTATTCACCTTGTTGTTCGCATGCCTCTGCGTGGGGGCCTATGCGCAGGACGGCGGCGTGAAAGGTAAGGTCGTTTCACGTTCGGGCCGCACGGCGCTGAGCAACGTGAAGGTCCTCATCGAGCCGCTCGGTGTGTCGGTCATGACCGACGAAGAGGGCTATTTCGATATCTCCAACCTGCCCGAGGGCAGCTACCGGATCAAGTTCGAGGCCAACGATTTCGAGGACCTCGACTTCGTGGTCCGCGTCGGCGACATGGTCAAGGACCTGCACTCGGTGGTGCTGTCGCCCGACGTGCAGTATGTGATCGACGACTCGGTGTTCGCGGAGTTCGACTCCGAGGTGGCCTCGGACATGCAGGCCCTGCCGTCGTCGCTCTCCTCGTCGAAGGACGCCTTCAACAACATCGCTTCGTACAAGTTCAGCGAGATGCGTTTCAACGTCCGCGGCTATGACTCGCAGTATTCGAGCATCTACCTGAACGGCATCCGCTTCAACGACGCCATGACCGGTTACGGCCCGTGGTCGCTGTGGAGCGGTCTGAACGACGCCACGCGCAACCAGGAGAACACCGCGGGCCTCAAGTCGTCGGGCTTCGGCATCGACGGCATCGGCGGTACGACCAACGTCAATGCCCGCGCCTCGCAGTTCCGCAAGGGATTCCGCGCCAGCGTGGTCAATGCCAACTCGATGTACCGCTTCCGCGCGATGGTCTCCTACGGATCGGGCCTGCTTGACAACGGCTGGTCCTATGCGCTGTCGTTCTCGACGCGCCAGGGCGGCAACTCCTACGTGGACGGGGTTTACTACAACGCCTACGGCTACTTCGCGTCGGTCGAGAAGCGTTTCGGCGGCGACCGCCACAACCTGGCCCTGACCGTGATGGGCGCCCCGACCGAGCGCGGTGCGCAGCAGGCATCGACGCAGGAGGCCTACGACCTGCTCGACAACAACTACTACAACCCGAACGTTGGCCGTCAGGACGGCAAGCTGCGCAACACGCGCGTGCGTGACTACCACGAGCCGATCGTGATGCTCAACTACGGATTCGACATCTCGTCGGCCACGAAGCTTACGGCCGCGACGTCGTTCCGCTTCGGCAAGAACGGCTACTCGGCCCTGACGTGGACCGACGGTCCCGACCCGCGTCCGGACTACTACCGTTACCTGCCGAGCTACTACGAGAACAAGATGTACGAGACGGCCGCCGGCATCGATCCCGATCCGGTGGGGCAGGGCTCCTACAACGACATGCGCATCCAGGCGATCCGCGACTGGGTGACCGACCCGAACAAGAGCCTGATCAACTTCGACCAGATGATCCAGCGCAACTACCTGCGCAACCAGGCGGGCGAGGGCGGCATCTACATGATCGAGGAGCGCCACACCGACCAGCGCGACTTCAACTTTGCGGCCAACGTCTCGCATACGTTCCGCAACCAGTCGATCCTGCGCGGCGGCGTTTCGGCGCGCATCAACCGCACGGAGTACTACGATGAGGTGAAGGACCTGCTCGGCGCCGACTACTGGCTCGACGTGGACAAGTTCGCGCTGCGCGACAACGGCTATTCGGATCCCTCGATCTACCAGAACGACCTGCTCTACTACCTCGAGCACGGCGACGCCCGCCACGTCAGGGAGGGCGACAAGTTCGGCTACGACTACTACGCACACCTGCGCCAGGCCCAGCTGTGGGCGCAGTACAACGCCACGTTCGGCAGCTTTGCCATGACGCTCGGCGGTGAGGTGGGCTATACCTCCATGTGGCGCGAGGGTCTGCTGATGAAGGGTCTGTTCAGCGACAACTCGCTGGGCAACTCCGAGAAGCTCGACTACCTGACCTACAAGCTCAAGGGCGAGTTCGCCTACCGCTTCTCGGGCGGACACTCCGTGTCGGCCAACGTGGCCTACATGGTCAATCCGCCGCAGTTCCGCGACGCCTTCGTGTCGGCCCGCACGCGCAATACCACGACGCCGGGGCTCGATGCCGAGAAGGTCTTCGGCGTGGACCTGAACTACGACATCACCCTGCCGTGGATCACGGCCCGCATCTCGGGTTACTACACGACGATCACCGACCAGTCGAAGGTGATCTCCTACTACGACGACACGCAGTCCTCCTACACGAACTTTGCCATGAGCGGCATCGACAAGCGCTACTACGGCCTGGAGGTCGGCGTTGAGGTGCCCATCTGGGGCGGAATCTCCTTCAACGGAGCCCTGAGCCTGGGCGACTACCGCTACACGTCGAACGCCAACTTCACGCAGACGCGCGACAACAGCGAGGAGGTGCTCCGCGGTGACAAGGTGCTCTGGAAAGACCTCCACGTCGAGAGCTCGCCGCAGACGGCCGTCAATGTCGGCCTGAACTTCCGCGGCCCGCGCAACTGGTTCGCATCGGTGGACTTCAACTACTACGACCGCATCTACCTGTCGATGAACCCTGCACGCCGTACGACGGCTACCTACTCGACGGTGCTGCGTCCGGGCGAGACGGCACAGCTCCCGGGCATGGTGAAGATGGAGGCGCTCAACGCCCTGCGCGAGCAGGAGACCTTCGATCCGGCCTATACGCTCAGCCTGAGCGTGGGCAAGAACTGGTATATCTACAACAATTACCAGCTGGGCTTCAGCCTCTCGGTGAACAACCTGCTCAACGACCAGACCATCCGCACGGGCGGTTACGAGCAGATGCGTCTCTCGCGCCGCACGTACGTCAATAAGGAGGGTGCTTCGGTCCAGCCGATCCAGTACTACACGCCCTTCGACTCGAAGTACTTCTACCTGCTCGGCACGACCTATTACCTGAATGTATATTTCCGCTTCTAATACAGACATGACGACTATGAAAAAAATCATTCAATTCTGCGCTGCGCTGGCCGTGGCGCTGGGCGTTGCGGGGTGCTACAACGATTTCGACATGCCGGCTCCCCGTCCCGCTGCGACGGATGCGGATTTTGCGGATATGGAGCGCATCTCGATCGCCGATGTGAAGCAGCTGTTCCTCGATGAGCACAAGTCGATCAGCAATACGGGCAGCAACAGCAGTTGGAACGACACGAAATACACGCTTATCGGCCAGTCGGAGAGCGGCAAGGACTACTACATCAAGGGTAAGGTGCAGTCGAGCGACGAGGAGGGCAACATCTACAAGTCGCTGCACCTGGTCGATGAGACGGGCGCCATCGAGGTGAAGCTCTCGACGGGCCTCTACATCGACTACCCGATGGACACCTACGACAAGGCCACCGGCACGATCCCGACCCACTGGGTGTATGTCAAGGTGACGGGCCTCTACGTGGGCAACTACCGCATGATGCTCTCGATCGGCAGCGCCCCCACCGACTCCTACAACAAGGTCGGCGAGCACAAGTTCTACGCCAACTCGAACATCGAGAACCCCACGGAGATCGCCCAGCGCGTCTTCCTGGGCGAGGAGACCGAACTGAAGCTCGGCGAGGAGATCCTCGAGATCGACGAGTCGAACTACGGCGACTATTTCGGCGAGGCCGGCCAGCAGTATCTGGGCCGTCTGGTGCTGATCAAAGGCGTCACGTGCCATTACGGGGAGGTCGATTCGAACCTCTATCCGTCGTGGATGTGCACCGACCTGCGTCCCGTGGAGTCGAAGTACTGGTACAAGTGGGCGGTCAATGAGAATTTCTACTCGAACACTTCACGGAAGAACCTCCACTGCAACTTCTACGGTTCGGTGCTCTTCTCCTACGTCGGGCTGCCGACGCAGACCATGACGGCAGGTGTCTTTGTGGTCCGTACGAGCGGCTACTCGCGTTTTGCCAAGCAGCCCGTGGTGCGTGACGGCGGCAAGGGCGATATCCTGGCCATCCTGGGAATCTACGCGAAATATTGGACGCAGAGCTACGGCGCCTACCAGTGCTCGATCAGCCATTTCGACGACCTGATGTTCGATGAGTCGCAGTTCCTTACCGACGCGGAGGCCGAGGCTCTGGCGCCCGCCGGCTCGGACTCGTGGACCACGAACCTCTCTGCCAACGACTACGAGGAGTAGTCCCTGCGGTCGATACATCCGGATCGGCTGCCCCTTGCGGGGCGGCCGATTTTTTTTCTCTCCTCCCTGCCGGTTTCCGTCGCTTTCGTTTTCCGGCCCTGCGCCCTTTCCTGCCGCACCCCTTTTTTGCCCGTCTTCCCGCCGCAAATGCCCGAACCTCGCCCGGAAGGGGCTGTGAAGGTGATTTGAGTGGTGTTTCGAAATTAAACAATTGTATTTTGTTTCATTTCGTTTTGGCTTGATTCTTGTGTTTTGTAAGCGTTGTTTTGAGTTGATCGAAATAAAACGAAATAAAAAATCTTTCATTTTCTTTTGTTTTTAAATGAAAATGATTATTTTTGTGGTAGCATAAACCATCCAACCTATGAACCAAACCTACGATGTCATCATCATCGGCGGCGGAGCGACCGGGGCAGGTATCGCCAGAGACTGCTCGCTCCGGGGTATCAAGGCCCTGCTGCTCGAACGTTCCGACATCTCGACCGGGGCGACCGGACGCAACCACGGCCTGCTCCACAGCGGAGCGCGTTATGCCGTTACGGACCACGAGTCAGCCGTGGAGTGCATCCGCGAGAACATGATCCTGCGCCGGATCGCGGCGCATTGTGTCGAGGAGACCGACGGCCTCTTCATCACCCTTCCCGAGGACGGGCTCGACTATCAGGCCCGTTTTGTCGAGGCCTGCCGCAAGGCCGGCATCCGCGCCGACGTCCTCGATCCCGAGGAGGCCCGGCGGCTGGAGCCTGCGGCCAATCCGGCGCTGATCGGCGCGGTCCGCGTCCCCGACGGCGCGGTCGATCCCTTCCGGCTGACCTCGTCGAACATCCTCGACGCCACGGCGCACGGCGCCGAGATCCGCACCTATACCGAAGTCCGGGAGCTCATCCGCGAGCAGGACCGCATCGTCGGTGTGAAGGCCTACGACTACCGCACGCATGCCGAGCTGGAGTTCCGTGCGCAGGTGGTGGTCAATGCCGGCGGCATCTGGGGCCACGGCATCGCCGCCAAGGCCGGCATCACGGTGAACATGCTCCCGGCCAAGGGGGCGCTGCTGATCTTCGGCCATCGTGTGAACCGCATGGTGCTCAACCGCTGCCGCAAGCCGGCCGACGCCGACATCCTCGTGCCGGGCGATACGATTTCGCTCATCGGCACCACGTCGAGCAAGATTCCCTACGACCAGATCGACAACATGATCATCACGCCCGACGAGGTGGACCTGCTGCTGCGCGAAGGCGAGAAGCTCTCGCCGCTGCTGGCCCGCACGCGCATCCTGAGGGCCTACGCCGGGGTGCGTCCGCTGGTGGCCTCGGACGACGATCCGAGCGGCCGTACGGTCAGCCGCGGCATCGTGCTGCTCGACCACGCCACGCGCGACGGGATGGAGGGCTTCATCACCATCACGGGCGGCAAGCTGATGACCTACCGCCTGATGGCCGAGTGGGCCACCGACCTCATCTGCAAGAAGATCGGCAACGACGGGAAGTGCCGCACGGCCGAGATCCCGCTGCCGGGCTCGACCGAGAGCCGCGAGGAGGTCGATCGCAAGACCCGCAACAAGCCCATTGCCCAGCGGCGTTCGTCGATCGCCCGCCACGGGGCGCTGGCCACGCGCATCGACGGCACGGATTCGATCAAGAACAGCCTGGTGTGCGAATGCGAGGAGGTTTCGATCGGCGAGGTGGAGTATGCACTCGAAAACCTCTCGGTGAACAATCTGGTCGATCTGCGCCGCCGCACGCGCGTCGGCATGGGCACCTGCCAGGGCGAGCTGTGCGCCTGCCGGGCCGCCGGCCTCATGGGTCGCAAGGATCCCGTCTGTGCACGCAAGGCCAAGGCGGATCTGGTCTCTTTCCTCAACGAGCGCTGGAAGGGTATGGCCCCCATTGCGTGGGGCGACACCCTGCGCGAAAGCGAGTACACGACCTGGGTCTACGAGAGCGTGTGCGGATTGTCGGATGAAACGCAAAAAACTGCAGCAAAATGAAATTCGATACGGTAATCATCGGCGGAGGCCTGGCCGGCATGGCCTGCGGCATCCGGCTGGCCGAGGCCGGCAAGCGTTGCGCGATCGTCTCGCAGGGACAGAGCGCGCTCCATTTCTCCTCGGGGTCGTTCGACCTGCTGGGCCGGCTGCCCGACGGCACGCGGGTCGAAGACCCGATCGAAGGCATCGCCGCCCTGGAGCGGACCGAGCCCGAGCATCCCTATGCACTCATCGGCGCCGAGGCGTGCGGTTCGTATGCCGACCGGGCGCAGACGCTGTTGCGCGAAGCCGGAATCTCCGTTGCGGGGAGTTGCCGCCGCAACCATTTCCGCGTCACCCCGATGGGCAAGGCGCAGCCCACGTGGCTCACCATCGACGGCTACCTGACCTCCGAAAGCGCCGACAGCCTGCCCTTCGCGAAGGTCTGCATCGTCAATGTCGAGGGCTTCCTCGACTTCTACCCGGAGTTCATCGCCGAGGAGTTCCGCCGCCACGGCGTCGAGTGCCGCTTCGGGTGCGTCAATCTGCCCGACCTGGAGCAGATCCGCCGCAACCCGAGCGAGATGCGTTCGGCCAACATCGCCCGTGTGTTCGACCACGACCGCAACCTCGAGGCGCTGGCCGGCCGGCTGTGCGAACTCGCCGAGGGATGCGACGCCGTGATCCTCCCGGCCATCGTCGGGCTCAACCGCAACGATGCGCTCGATGCGCTGAGGTCGCGGGTCCGCGTGCCAATCTACCTGTTGCCCACATTGCCGCCGTCGATCCCCGGGATCAAGGCCCAGCAGACGCTGCAGCGCCGGTTCCGCGCCCTGGGCGGCGAATATTTCCTGGGCGACACGGTGGTGTCGGCCGAATGGGAGCAGGGGCGCGTCAAGCAGCTCTTCACGGCCAACCACGGCAACATTCCCTTCCGGGCCGACGATTTCGTTCTGGCTTCGGGCAGTTTCTTCAGCCGCGGCCTCGTGGCCACGCCCGACCGCATCGTCGAACCGGTCTTCGGCGCCGATACGGCCTATATCCCCGACCGCTCGCAGTGGTACACGCTGCGCTTCTTCGACAGGCAGAACTACCAGGCGTTCGGCGTCCGGACGGATCGTTCGCTGCGCGTGCTCCGCGAGGGAGCGGCCGTGGCGAACCTCTATTGCGTCGGTGCCGGCCTGGCCGGGTTCCACCCCGTACAGGAGGGATGCGGGGCCGGTGTCTCCCTGCTCTCGGCCCTCTATGCAGCAGATCAGATCCTTAACAGCCCAAGATCATGAATATCCAGCAGAATACCGTCAGCGAGAACAATTTCGAGCAGTGCATCAAGTGCACCGTCTGCACGGTGTATTGCCCCGTCGCAGCCGTGAACCCGATCTTCCCGGGACCGAAACAGGCGGGTCCCGACGGCGAACGGCTGCGCCTGAAGCAGCCCGATTTCTTCGACAGCGCCCTCAAATACTGCCTCAACTGCAAGCGCTGCGAGGTGTCATGCCCCTCGAACGTGCGCATCGGCGACATCATCCAGGCGGCGCGGATCAAGTACGGGCCCAAGCGCAACACGTCGCTGCGCAACTTCGTACTGGCGAACACCGACCTGGTCGGTTCGCTCGCCACGCCCTTTGCGCCGATCGTCAATACGGCCGTGGCCCTGAAGCCCGTGCGGGTCATGATGGACAAGGTCATGTCCATCGACCACCGCCGCATCTTCCCCAAATATGCCCACGGGACCTTCACCTCGTGGTACCGCCGCCATGCCGCCGCCGAGCAGGAGGCTTTCCCGCGGCAGGTGGCCTTCTTCCACGGCTGCTACGTGAACTACAACAACCCCCAGCTGGGCAAGGACCTCATCCGCATCATGAATGCCCTGGGCTACGGCGTGCAGCTGCTCGACAAGGAGCGGTGCTGCGGCGTGGCGCTAATCTCCAACGGACTCTACAAGCAGGCCCGGCGGCAGGCCGAGACCAACCTTGCGTCGCTCCGCACGGCGGTAGGCGCCCGCGGCCTGGACGTGATCACCACCTCCTCGACCTGCACCTTCACGCTGCGCGACGAGTACCCGCACCTGCTCGACCTGCCGAACGACGACGTGCGCGAGCGGATCGAGCTGGCGACGCGCTATCTCTACCGTCTGCTGCGGGAGGAGGGACACAAACTCCGCTTCAAGGATGCCTCGCCGCTGCGCGTGGCCTACCACACGCCCTGCCACATGGAGAAGATGGGGTGGGCCTGCTACTCGATCGAGCTGCTGCGCATGATCCCCGGCGTCGAGGTGACGGTGCTCGATTCGCAGTGCTGCGGCATTGCCGGCACCTACGGCTTCAAGAAGGAGAACTACGCCACCTCGCAGGCCATCGGTGAGCCGCTCTTCCGGCAGATCGAGGCCTCGGGCGCCGATCTGGTGGCCACCGACTGCGAGACCTGCAAGTGGCAGATCGAGATGTCCACCTCCAAACCCTGCGAGCACCCGCTGAGCATCCTCGCCTCGCGGCTGGCCTGATACGCAAAACCGAAAATCATTCATACCAAAAACCACCAACCAAACCTATCATGAAACAGTACATTCTTGCTCTGGACCAGGGAACGAGCAGTTCCCGGGCCATCGTTTTCGACGAGAAGGGAACGACCTGTGCCGTGGCACAGCGCGAATTCCGGCAGATCTTCCCCCAGTCGGGATGGGTCGAGCACGACCCCCACGAGATCTGGGCTTCGCAGGCATCGGTCATCGCCGAGGCAATTTCGATCATGGACATCAACGGACTGAATCTGGCCGGCATCGGCATTACCAACCAGCGTGAGACGACCATCGTCTGGGATTCGGAGACCGAGGAGCCGATCTACAACGCCATCGTCTGGCAGGACCGCCGCACGTCGGACTACTGCGACGAACTGAAGAAACAGGGGCTCACCGACATGATCCGTCAGAAGACCGGTCTGATCATCGACGCCTACTTCAGCGCCACGAAGATCAAGTGGATTCTGGACAATGTCGCCGGAGCCCGCAAGCGTGCCGAGAAAGGCAAGCTGATGTTCGGTACGGTGGACACGTGGCTCATCTGGCGCCTTACGCGCGGTGAGGTCCATGTGACGGACGTGAGCAACGCCTCGCGCACGATGCTCTTCAACATCAACACGCTGGATTGGGACCAGGAGCTGCTCGACCTGTTCGGCATTCCGCGTTCGATGATGCCCGAGGTCAAGTCCTCGAGCGAGGTCTACGGACACACCAAGACCACGATCTTCGCCCACAAGGTCCCCATTTCGGGTATCGCCGGCGACCAGCAGGCCGCGCTCTTCGGCCAGATGTGCACCGAGCCGGGCATGGTCAAGAACACCTACGGCACGGGCTGCTTCCTGCTGATGAACAGCGGCGAGAAGCCCATCCTCTCGCAGAACAACCTGATCACGACCGTGGCGTGGAAGATCGGCGACAAGGTGAACTACGCCCTCGAGGGCAGTATCTTCGTCGGCGGTTCGGTCGTGCAGTGGTTGCGCGACGGACTGCATGTCATCAACTCCTCGTCGGAGGTCGAGGCGCTCGCCTCGCAGGTGCCCGACACGAACGGCGTCTACTTCGTCCCGGCGCTCACGGGCCTCGGCGCCCCGTGGTGGGACCAGTATGCCCGCGGTACGATCACGGGCATCAGCCGCGGCACGACCACGGCCCACATCGCCCGTGCGGCGCTCGAGGGCATCGCCTACCAGACGATGGACATCACGGCCGCCATGTCGCGCGATGCGGGCGTCCCGCTCCGGGAGCTCAAGGTCGATGGCGGAGCCTCGCGCAACAACCTGCTGATGCAGTTCCAGGCCGACATCCTCGGCACGAAGGTGATCCGCCCGCAGGTCGTCGAGACCACGGCCATGGGTGCCGCCTATCTGGCCGGCCTGGCCGTCGGCTACTGGTCGAGCATCGACGAGATCCGCAAGCAGTGGCAGGTGGACCGCATCTTCGAACCCTCGTGGGACGAAAAGCAGATCCAGACGGCCCGGTCCGGATGGGAGGATGCCGTCAAGCGCACGCTGAGCGAATATACCAAATAGGAGACCCCGAAAACAGCAATCCGAAACGTAACCTTAAAACCTGAACTGCTATGAATGAGATGATGGTCAAATGCCTGTTCGAATTTATCGGCACGGCGATTCTGGTACTCTTCGGCGACGGCGTCGTCGCCTCGAACGTCTTGAAAAAGTCCAAAGGCGAGAATGGCGGCTGGGTCGTGGTCACGCTGGCCTGGGGTCTCGCAGTCATGCTCGGCGTCTTTATCTCCGGACCCTATTCCGGCGCACACCTCAATCCGGCGGTGACGCTGGGACTGGCCGCAGCCGGCACCTTCAGCTGGTCATTGGTCGTTCCCTACATCGTCGCGCAGATGCTCGGCGGTTTCTTCGGGGCCGTCCTGGTCTACCTCTTCTACAAGGACCACTACGATGCTACGGATGATCCGGCCGCCAAGCTGGCCACCTTCTGTACCGCTCCGGCCATCCGCAATTACGGCCGCAACCTCTTCAGCGAGATCCTCGGTACGTTCGTGCTGGTCTTCGTCATCCTGGCGCTCTCGATCGGCGAGAATACCCCCGAGGTGGGCATGGGCGCCCTCGGCGCATTCCCCGTGGCGATGCTCATCGTTGCGCTGGGCATGTCGCTCGGCGGAACGACGGGTTATGCAATCAACCCGGCCCGTGACCTGGCTCCCCGCCTGGCGCATGCCGTGCTGCCGATCAAGGGCAAGGGTTCGAACGACTGGACCTACTCGTGGGTACCCGTCGTGGGCCCGATCATCGGCGGTTTCATCGCCGCTGCGCTCTACTGTCTGATTTACTGCTGACCCTTGTGACCATGAAACGACTGAAAATCCTGATTGCTACGGCGGTTGCACTGCTGATCTGCGGCGCATCCTACGGACAGAAGATCCACTTCAGCGGTGCCCTGCAGAACATGCACCTCTGGCGCGGACTGCAGGTCGCCGACGGAGGCGTGCTCTCCGCCGATCTCAATGTCGGCTTCCTCGACGACGGCCTCAAGGTCGGACTGTGGGGCGGCACGGACTTCACGGGCGACTACAAGGAGTTCGACTACTACGCCTCGTATACCGTTTCCGGCTTCACGGTCGCCGTGTGGGACATCTACAACTACTCGCCCGACCTGCCCTACAGCAAGGACATCTTCAACTACAACAAGTATTCGACCAGCCACTTCCTCGACCTGAGCGTGGCCTACAACTTCGATACGCTTCTCAAGGTGCCTCTGCGCGTGAGCTGGGCGACGATCTTTGCGGGCCGCGACCTGAACCTGGAGGGCAACAACCGCTATTCGACCTTCCTCTATGCCGAGTACAGCGTCTTCCGCGACGAGCACTGGACGGTGGATGTCGGTCTGGGCGGCACGTTTGCCTTCAACCGCGACGGGGCGGACGGAGGTGCGAACTTCTACGGTTACGACGGGGTGAACCAGATTTCGCTCAAGACGACCTACAAGTTGCGGATCAAACGCTTCGAGATGCCCCTCTTCGCCCATGCGATGTGGAATCCCGACCAGCGGCAGGGCTACCTGCAGGTGGGTGTCAATCTGTTTGCATTCTGATCGTCCGCAAGGAGCGGCAAAATCGAGCGGTATGACATTGCGTGAACGACACAAGGCCATACTCGATCTGCTCCGGGCGGCGGGCAGCGTTGATGTCGGGACCCTGAGCCTTCGGCTCGGGGTCTCCGCCGTCACCATCCGCAAGGACCTGGACCTGCTCGAGGAGAAGCACCTGCTCTACCGCACGCACGGCGGGGCCATTCCGGCCGATCCCTACATCGCCACCCGGAAGGTTTCGGAGAAGGAGAAACTGCGCCCCGAGGCCAAACGCAGGATCGGAATGGCGGCCGTCGAGCTTCTTTCGCCGCAGGATGCCCTGGTCATCGCCTCCGGGACTACCGTGCAGGCCTTTGCCCGCTGCATTCCCAACATGAAGATGACGGTCATCACGTCGGCGATGAACGTGGCGATGGAGCTGCTCGACAAGCCCGACATCGAGATCATTCAGCTGGGCGGCGTCATCCGCCATTCGTCGGCTTCGGTGGTCAGTGAATATGCCGTGCGGATGCTCGACAACTTCGCCTGCAGCAAGCTCTTCCTCGGGGTGGACGGCATCGACCCCGAGTACGGGCTCTCGACCACGCACTTGCAGGAGGCGTGTCTGAACCGGGCGATGATCGCCTCGGCCACGAAGACCGTGGTGCTGGCCGACTCCTCGAAGTTCGGCCGGAGGGGCTTCAGCCGGATCTGCGGGTTGGGCGACATCGACCATGTGATCACCGATTCGGGCACGCCGCCGAAGATGCTCGTGGCGATGCGCGAGCAGGGGATCAAGGTTACGGTCGTTCCGATCGACGGAGTGTAGAGAAAGGACTACGCGTGTAACAAAAGCAGAAGCGGGGCACACCCAACAAGGTGTGCCCCGCTTTTTTCTTTTTTTGCGCCGAACATGGAATTTGCCTGTGCTCGGAGCTCGCCTGTCGGATGATCTGAAAACTCCTGTTAATACACCCTTGAAACAATCTTTTTCCATGAGGTGTTGATAGTTTGTATTGCGTTAAAAGTTTGAACATATCTTCGCCGTCGGGCTTTTGCCTTGCCGCCTCTGCAATGTTCAACTTTTAATTTAAATACTCAGAATGCGGTTTTTGTCCGGATTGTTTATTAAAATTATTGATAAATAGGTTGTTTTTATAGCAACAAGGGAACTATGTTCAGTCAAAATAGGCCCATTGAGCGGAATATTGCAGTAAAAAAATAAAAATGATAAATTTTCCGGTTAAATTTGGTGCGGTCAAAAAATTGTAATACATTTACCGCCGATACCGTGGAATTACAAAAAAATACGACCCTTTTCGATCGCATGAAGGCAGCCTTACTCCTTGTTGGAAAAAATCCCCCCCCCTCCGTTTTTCGTGGGAGTTGGCGGGTGAGCGCCTATCGTAATCCGAAAGAGATTCTCCTTATTTTGACTGCACTCCTGTTCGTCCGTTTCCGCGAACGGGGCAGTGTGTTGGTCCGTCCCCATTATCCTCCGTGCGCGGTGGCATGCCAATGCCTGTGACGCACGGGGATCATCGTCGTGTGGGAGGCTGCTCTATGGACCCGCATCTGTTCGTCGAATATCCGTCGGGGCATCCCACCCCATATTTTTTTGCATTACCAATCAACCTAAATGTTATCTTAAAATCTGAGGCATGGAAAAAATTCTTCTAAGATGCCGGCATATCTTCGGGTATGCCATGTTGTTCCTTCTCCTGATGCCCGCGGCCAGCGCCCGCGCTCAGGACGGTACAACCGTGACAGGAGTCGTCGTGGACGAAAACAATCTCCCGGTGGTAGGAGCCAGCGTACTGGTCAAGAATACCGTGAACGGTGTTTCGACCGGAGTCGATGGATCCTATACGATCTCTCTCGACGATGCGGCCAGCGTGCTGGTCTTCTCGTTCCTGGGTTATACACCTCAGGAGGTGGCTGTCGCCAACCGCACCCGAATCGATATCCAACTGCTCCCCGATTCGAAGCAGGTCGAGGAGGTCGTGGTCGTCGGATACGGCGTACAGAAAAAGGAGTCGGTCGTAGGTGCCATTTCGACCGTGGACGTGGCGAATCTCAAGGTATCCAACGCGCAGCTCTCGACCAACCTGGCCGGTCAGCTGGCCGGTATCGTCTCGATGTCGCGTTCGGGTGAGCCCGGAAAGAACAGTGCCGCCGATTTCTACATCCGCGGTGTTTCTTCGTTCCAAGGTTCGTCGTCGCCGCTGGTGCTGGTCGATGGCATCGAACGCGATCTGGACCTGGTCGATACGGACGACATCGCTTCGTTCTCGATCCTCAAGGATGCTTCGGCTTCGGCCGTTTACGGCGTGCGTGGTGCCAACGGTGTGATCCTCATCACGACCAAGAAAGGTATGGTGGGGCGTCCCGAGGTGAAGGTCCGCGCCGAGTTCGGCGTGACGCAGCCCACCCAGATGCCCGAGTTCGTCAATTCGGAGCAGTGGGCCCAGATGTATAATGACGCAAGCGGCACGAAGCGCTATACTCCCGAGGAGATCGAGATGTACCGCAACGGTACGGATTCCGACCTGTACCCCAATGTGAACTGGATCGATGAGCTTTACCGCAAAATGGCCTACAACCAGCGGGTCAATGCGTCGATTACCGGCGGTGGAGAGGTGGCCCGTTACTACATTTCGGGCAGCTTCTACAACGAATCATCGATCTTCCGCAATGCGGGCAACCGTTATGATTACGACTCGTCGATCAACTACAACAAGTTCAACTTCCGTGCGAACATCGACCTGAACCTCACGAAGACGACGGTTGTCAATCTCAACCTGGCGAACATCTACGAGAAAAGCTTCTCGCCGGGAGCTGCGACGGGGGATATCTGGGGCTATACCTTCATGACCTCTCCCAACGCCTTCCCGAAGGAGTACTCCGACGGCACGATCTCGGCCCCTTCGGCCGCTACGGGTTTCAACCCGTGGAACCTGCTCGTACACTCGGGTTACCGCGAGCAGTTCTGGAACTCGGCCCAGTCGCTGGTGGGTATCACGCAGGACCTGAATATGGTAACCGAGGGCCTGACGGCCAACATCAAGTTCTCGTGGGATGCCTGGAACTCCCAGATCCAGCGCCGCTACAAGGAGCCGCAGCAGTTCCATGCCACGGGACGTGACGAATTCGGCAACCTGATCTACGGTTCGGCCATCTACCAGGGCAGTGAGTCGCTGGCCTACTCGCACGGCTCGGCCAGCACGGTGACTACCTATCTCGAAGGCTCGCTCAACTACAACCGCGTCTTTGCCGACAAACACCGTGTGGGGGCGATGTTCCTCTACAACCACAAGATCCATCGCCGCACGTTCGGTTCGTCGGATCTCAATCCGGGAAGTGCCACGAGTGCCACCACGTCGCTGCCCTACAAGAACCAGGGTATCGCCGCCCGAGTGACCTATGCCTTCCGCGACAAGTACATGGTCGAGTTCAACATGGGTTACAACGGTTCGGAGAACTTTGCCAGCGGCCACCGTTTCGGCTTCTTCCCGGCCGTGTCGGGCGGATGGATGATCTCCGAGGAGCCCTTCTGGAGCTCGCTCCGAAATGCGGTCAATACCTTCAAGATCCGCGGATCGTACGGTAAGGTGGGTAACGACCAGCTGGGCAACGACGACCGTTGGCTCTACCAGTCCACCATCATCACCGGCAACAGCTTCACAATGGGAGAGACCGGCAACTCGGGCGGTACGGGTATCGCCATGGGACGTCCCAAGAACCTCGACTTCTCGTGGGAGGAGGAGACCAAGCTCGACCTGGGTGTCGAGTTGATGCTCTTCAACCAGCTGCGCATCCAGGCCGACTATTTCTACACGCACCGTACGGGTATCCTGATGGTTCGTGCCGGCCTTCCGGGCATCGCCGGATTGCAGAACAACTCGAAACTGCCCTATGTCAATATCGGAGAGACCGAGAACCGGGGTGTGGACCTCTCGCTCGAGTGGAACAAGCAGATCGGCGACTGGTTCCTGACCGCACGCGGAAACTTCACCTACAACCGCAACAAACTGCTCAACAACGACGAGCCAGACTGGCAGTACAAGTACCAGAACCGCATCGGCAAACCCTATGGCGTCGGCGCCAGCCAGCCCTGGGGTCTGCTGGCGATCGGCCTGTTCGAGAGTGAGGAGGACATAGCCAACAGCCCCGAGCAGACCTTCGGTGAATACCGTGTCGGCGATATCAAGTATCAGGACATCAACGGTGACGGCCGGGTCGATGCCGATGACCGGATCTATCTGGGTTACACGACGCTGCCGGAGATTACCTACGGTTTCGGTGCAACAGCACAGTGGAAAGGGCTCGATCTGAATATCTTCTTCCAGGGTATTGCCCACGTGAACTTCTTCCTCAGCGGAGCTTCGATCGCCACGCCCTTCTCGGCCAACAACCTCGAACGTTCGGCCATTCAGCGCGACGTATGGGATCATGGCTGGCGCAGCGATCTTTCGGCCGAACGGAAGGCCGCGGCGATCTATCCGCGCATGACCGTCGGAACGGGAACCGGCTACGGCAACAACTCGCAGACCTCCTCGTGGTGGCAGCGCAACGGAGCGTTCCTCCGCATCAAGAATGTCGAGATCGGTTATACGCTGCCCAAGAGCTGGATGGTTCGCTCGGGTTTCATCAAGTCGTTGCGCGTCTATGTGGCTGCCAACAACCTTTATACCTTCAGCAAGTTCGATCTTTGGGATCCGGAGATTGGTGGCGGTGAAGGTGCGACCTATCCGCCCAACCGCATCTACTCCGTAGGTCTGAATGCTAATTTCTAATCTAATGAACATGAAACATATGCTTAAAAAAATAGTTGCCATCGTTCTGTTGTGCAGTGCAGCTGCCACCTCGTGCGACAGTTTCCTCGACCGGCAGGAGGATGAGACGATGACCTTCGAGAAGATCTGGCAGCAGCGCAGCACGACGCTCCAGTACTTCTTCAATGTGATGGGATATCTGCCCAACGATTCGCAGATCTTCTATTATCGTCCCGAATGCGGTGCTTCGGACGAGGGTACCTGCTGCTGGGCCTGGAACGCTTACCAACTTATCAACTTCGGGTCGTGGAATGCTTCGAACCTGCCCCACGACAACTTCAACAAATACTATCAGGCCATCCGCGACTGCAACATCTTCCTCAAGAACGTCATGTCGTGCAGCGACCCGGTCGTGACGCAGGAGGACCTTACGTTGTGGTACAATTGTGCCCGCTGGGCGCGCGCCTACTACTATTTCCTGCTGATGCGCGATTTCGGTCCCGTCTTCCTCGTGGGTGACGAGCCGATGGACTTTACGGCGTCGGCAGCCGAGCTGGCCCGCCCGCGCAATACGTGGGAGGAGTGTGTCAATTATGTGGTGAGCGAGATGGAGTGGTGCGCCGCCCGTCTGACCGACTCCTACAACTCGTCGTACATGGGACTTCCGACGCGCGGCGCCGCATTGGCCGTCATCTCGCGTCTGAAGCTTTATTCGGCCCGTCCGCTCTTCAACGGCAACAGCCTCTACCGCCGGGTGCTCAACCCCGACGGCACGCCGCTCTTCCCCGAGTCGGCCGATCCGCAAAAGTGGGTGGCTGCAGCCAAGGCAGCCAAGGCCGTTATCGACATGGGTGTCTACTCGCTCTACCGTTCGTCGGACAACAACCCCTACATGAACTATTATGGCATCATGCAGGAGGAGTGGAACAAGGAGATCATCTTCTGCGGCGGCGGTTATCAGTCGCGCTATATCCTGGGTGTGCATACGGCTCCCGGCCTGGGCGTCGGCGGAACGGCCTACGGCGGTTGGGGCCCCACGCAGCAGCAGGTCGATGCCTATGCCATGAGCAACGGCCGTTATCCCGTGACGGGATATGAGTCCGATGGCTCGCCGATCATCGATTCCGGTTCGGGCTACTCCTCCGACGAATTTGCCAAGGAGACCTTCAACAACCCCTTCATGACCGCACTGGGCGCACCGGTAGGCAACAGCCAGGGTTCGTGGCCCGTGATGTACAAGGACCGTGAGCCGCGTTTCTACGTCAGCGTCTTCTGGGGCGACAGTCAGTGGAAATACGGAAACAACTACAAACTCTGTTCGTTTGCCCAGGGGGGCAACGGCCATTTGACGCACGACTACCCGAAGTCGGGATACATGGTCAATCGTTATTACGACCACACGCTCGACAGCTATACGCAGGGGCAGTGGGGGAACGTGACCTTCCCGTCGTTCCGTCTGGGCGAGATCTACCTCAACTACATCGAGGCCGTATTCGAATGCGAGCGCAACGGGATTTCGGATCCCGACGTGAGCCGCGATCTGGCCATGCAGTACTGGGACGAGCTGCGCGACCGCTCGGGCATGGCCTCCATTCTGGAAGCCTATCCGTCGGCAACGCCCGATGAGATGGTCGAGCTGGTCCGCAGGGAGCGTCGCGTGGAGCTGGCCTTCGAGGGACTGCGCTTCTACGATACCCGTACGTGGATGATCGCCACGCAGACCGACAACGGCCCGATGTATGGCATGGACACGTCGGTTCCCGGAAGCGGAACGACAACACCCGACGGGTTCTGGCGCCGCGTCTCGTTCGAGAACCGGATATTCAGAAACAACCATTATCTTTTCCCGTTCCCGCAGCGCGAGCTCGACCGCAACAAGCTGCTTACGCAGAACTACGGTTGGTAAGGGAGCATAAAACGACACAGAAGTATGAAAATGACAAAGTGGAAAACCATATTGTGCTGCGGTGCGCTTCTGTCCGGCCTTTCGGGCTGTGAAGACACGCGGAGCGACTACATGGAGGAGTTTCAGACATTGGTCTATTTCCGCAACAGCGGCGAACAGACCCTGTCGCTCTATCTGACGGGCGAGAATACGCTCTATGACATTCCGATCTGCAAGAGCGGCCGAGACCTCGATGCTACGGCTACGGCATGGATCGTCGTGATGGACCAGGCGCAGCTGGATATCTACAATATCGAGAATTTGACGGACTACGTCCAACTTCCGGCCAGTTGCTACAAGTTCCTTACACCCACGGAGTTTGCCTTCACGGGCAAGGATGCCTACCAGGTGGCCCGGGTGGAACTCGACACCAATGCCGTGAGTGATCTGCAGGCGCAGGATCCCTCGGCACACTATGTACTGGCACTGCAGGTCTATTCCGACCGGCCGATAGGTGCTTCGGTCAATCTGTTGATGCTCAGTCTTCAGATCGATATCCCGCAGCTGTCGTTGGCCTCGTCGGGCCTTGTGAAGGCCAACTACACGGCCAGCAGCCCCGTGGTCAATACCTATCAGAACAGCGTGGCGCTCAATATCGACAACTCCTGGGATTTCACCTGCCCTCTGGAGGTGCTCGGCCAGGAGTGGCTCGATGCCTACAACTCCGAGAACGAAACGGAGTACAAATTGCTTCCGGCAGGGTCTTTCACCGTGCCGACCGAGGTGACTTTCAAGGCGGGTGAGAAGAGCGTTCCGTTCGAAATTTCGGTGGACCGGTCGGGGCTCGAACTGCTGGAGGAGTACCTGTTGCCCGTGCGGCTGGCCGGATGCTCGAAGGAGGAGTTTGCCATTGAGGCGTCGTCGTCCGAGTATCTGCTTAATGTGCGCCTCGATCCCGACAAGATCACCCTGTCGGCCGACATGGCTTCGTCTCCCTATACGCATACAGGAGACGGCGGTGGCCTGCCGGCCCTGTTCGACGGCGAGGTTTCGGCCGCTTCCTACTGGCATTCCTTCTACGGCGGAGGTCCTGTGGGCGATCCTCAGTGGGGCTACTACATCGATTTGGCACTCAAGGAACAGCTTTCGACCTTCTATCTGCGTTATGCAACCCGTTCCAACCCCAACGCCGTGCCGGCCGACGTGCGGATTGGTGTGAGCGAGGATGGCAAGAACTGGACCGAGGTGGGCCGTGTTTCGTCGGGACTGCCGACCGAGGGCCTTGTATGGGCCTCCCTGCCGGTCTATTCGCTGCCTACAGCATTCAAACACATTCGTTTAGGCGTGTTGAGCAGTGCGGGCAGTGCCGGCGGTGATCTGACTGTACCCGAGGGAACCGGAGCGTGCGTCGCTTTTTCGGAGCTCGAACTTTACGGTGCGGATCTGACGAAATAGTTCATCCGGTCGCTTCCCGGCAGAGGAGGTGAAAACACCCCTCTGCCGGGAGCCGAACCAGAAAAAACGATAAATAACGAAGATGAAAAAGTTTATAAAAAACATACTGGGTTTTGCGGTCGGTGCCGTTCTTTTGGCTGCCGGATGCACGAAAGACGATACGGCCACGATGGGAGCCGGTACTTTCGAAATAGCCGAGGAGTATCTGACCTACAACTTCACGAAAGACCAGGAAGTGGTCTTCATTCCCGTGCGGTCGAATATTCCCGCGGATGAATGGAAACTCACCTCTTCGGACGATGCCTGGTGCAAGATCTCGAGGAGTTACAACAACCAGACGGGACTGATGCTGGCCGTATTGGCCAGTGAGGAGCCCGATGTGCGTTCGGCCCGGGTATCGGTATCGGCCGGCGGCAACGACTATACGATCGCGGTGCAGCAGCTGGGCTACGGACCCGCAATTCTCGTAGCTGACAAGACGGTTGCGGCTGAAGGCGGAACGCTGGAGCTGAAGGTGACCTCGAACATCGATTATACGGTGGGTGAGCCGCAACTCGACGAGCAGGACGATGCCGGCTGGATCGAGGTTGTGACGGAGCCGGAGGTGCGTGCTTTTGCCGACCGGACTTACAGCTATAAGGTCCAGGCCAATACGCAGCCCTTCGAGCGCAACGCGACGATTGCGATCGATCCGGTTGATCCGCAGTATGCGGAGATTGCCGCCGTATGCACCGTTACGCAGCAGACGAAGACGCTCGAACCGGGTGCCAATATCGACGACGAACGGGTCGAGGCATTGTCGGCTACGGATAATCAGAGACACGAGGGCAATGGAGCCGACAAGACGATTGACGGCGACATGCAGACCAACTACCACTCGCCGTGGGAGGCCCCTATCGATAATCCCACGACGACCTTCCCTGTGGAGCTGGAGTATACGTTCGACGGTACGAAGGCGATCGACTACATCCGTATCTACTCGGGTACGGGCAACGGACGCCCCGGCAAGCTCGACATCTCCTACAAAGCGCAGGGTGCGGCCGATTATGTGGCGCTGAACGATGCGGAGCATCCGTTTGACCTGCAGCAGAAGGGTGGTGAGCAGACCGTCTACCTCCCGTCGCGGTTGGAGAATGTGGCTTCGCTCAAGTTGAGCTTCCGAGACGGAGCCGGCGACAACAAGGTTTCGGGCGGCTTCATTTCGATCTATGAGGTCGAGTTCTACCTCTCGAAGAAAGATCTGCTCAACGAGGCCATGCTGCGCGTCTTTACCGACCTGTCGTGCAGCAAGCTGCGCGAGGATGTGTCGCGCGAGTCGATCACGGCGCTTTACCAACAGCTTCCCTATCTGGCCCAGGAGGTAGCCGTACCTCTGCAGAACGGTACCTACGACAGTTTCGAGTATGAGTTCCGCGCCCAAAGCTATGCACCCTACAGCAACAACGAAATCAACCTGCGGCTGCTCACCAAGATGTATTCGCGCATGGATAACCCGACAGGTATCGAGGTGGCTGCTGGCGACGAGATTCTGGTGTGCGTGGACAAGGTTCCCGAAGGACAGAGCCTCAGCCTGGCCGTCTACGGAGAGGCATCCGACGGTTACGGCCCCAATTACGGCGGCATGTCGCAGGGTAATGCCTACGATACGGTCGATCAGGAGGTGACGCTTACGGCCGGACTCAACGTCATTAAGATCTCGGCTTCGGGCATGTGTTACGTGATGAACACGGCGGCATCGCTCTCCGAGGCTTCCGAGCCGGTGAAGGTCCACATCCTCCGCGGTTGCGGCAAGGTGCAGGGCTATTTCGACCTGGAGCGCCACCAGACCGACCAGAAGTACCAGGAGCTGCTGGCCCACTGCACCTACAAGTATTTCGTGGTCAAGGGCCGCAAGATGATCTTCAACTTCCACACTGCCCAGCTGCGTTCCGATGCCCCCTCGTCCATCGTGTCGGGCATCCAGGCCTGGGACGATATCCTGACCTGGCAACAGGAGCTGATGGGACTCGATGACTGCCCGTACTTCAACAACCACATCATGGCCGTATCGAGCACCAATCCGTCGGCCTACATGGACGCATCGAACCGCCGTGTGAACTTCTCGGCCTCGACGGCCCTTTACAAGATCATCACGCGCGAGCAGCTGCTGGCCGCAGAGGACAACGCCTGGGGTCCGGCCCATGAGGTGGGGCACATCAACCAGGGGGCGATCAACTGGAAGAGTGCCAGCGAGTCGTCCAACAACCTCTTCTCGAACTACGTGATCTACAAGATGGACAAGTACGGCTCGCGTGGCGACATGCTCAGCGAACTGGCTCTGAGCTGGGTTGGCAAGGAGACCTGGCCCCTCATGGGTGGTGCGACGCATCAGGGCGAGGATACCGAACTGCACATGCGCATGAACTGGCAGTTGTGGATCTATTACCACCGGTGCGGTTTCGACACCGAGTTTTGGCCCAAGCTCTTCCAGCTGTTGCGCGACGATCCTCTGCCGAGCGAGTTCTCGACGACCGACGATCCGGGTGCCAGCCAGCTGAAGTTTGCCGTCAAGGCCTGCGAGGCTGCCGGTCAGGATCTCACGGAGTTCTTCGAGACGTGGGGCTTCTTCCGTCCGATCGACATCACTTACGAGCAGTACGGCTCGGCCCGTTACCGTGTGACGGAGGCGATGATCGCCCAGGCCAAGGAGCAGATCGCAGCGAAAGACTATCCCAAGGCCGCTCCGATCCAGTATATCGAGGACCGTCAGATCAAGGATAATGTGATGTATTGCGACATGGGGTATTATACGACTTTCCAGTCGAAGAAGCAGATTACGAAGAGACCCTCCTATACGGTCTCGGGCCGGACCTATACGGTTACGGACTGCGATGAGGCGGTGGCTGTCGAGTTGCGCAAGGCTGCTTCGGGCGACAGCCTGGGTGAGTTGATCTATTTCTCGAACATGTCTACGTTTACGGTTCCCGACAATGCGGACCTGACCAATACGGGACTCTATGCCGTACAGGCTGACGGAAAGCGTATTCCGATCAACAAGTAACGAATTAACTGTCAAACGAAAAGAAATACATGAAAAAGATCTTTTACGGTGCCGTGATACTTGCAGCAGTCCTCCTTGCGGGAGGCTGCTGCCGGCAGGCGGCTACCGGTCCGATCCGGACCGATGTTCCCGAGCGTCCCGCCGGGCAGGAGGATATGGTCGCCTTTGCCGCTCCTCGGCTCGATACGGTACGTGTCGGGTTCATCGGACTGGGCATGCGCGGACCGGGTGCCGTGGAACGTTTTACCCATATTCCCGGTACGAAAATAGTTGCCCTGTGCGACTTGCGTCCCGAGTGTGTTGCCGCTTCGCAGCAGTTGCTGACCCGTGCGGGTCTTCCCGCGGCTGCCGAGTACAGCGGTGCGGAGGATGCGTGGAAGGAACTCTGTAAGCGGACCGACATCGATCTGGTGTATATTGCCACCGACTGGAAACATCATGCCGAGATGGGTGTTTACGCCATGGAACAGGGCAAGCATGTGGCCATCGAGGTGCCTGCCGCGATGACTCTCGACGAGATCTGGGCGCTGATCGAGACCTCGGAGCGCACGCGCAAGCACTGCATGCAACTGGAAAACTGTGTCTACGACTTCTTCGAGATGAACACGCTGAACATGGCTCAGCAGGGACTTTTCGGTGAGGTGCTCCATACGGAGGGTAGCTATATCCACAACCTCAAGGAGTTCTGGCCATATTACTGGAACAACTGGCGCCTGGACTACAACCGCGAGCATCGCGGGGACGTCTACGCCACGCACGGCATGGGCCCCGCCTGCCAGCTGCTCGACATCCACCGGGGCGATCGCATGACGACTCTTGTGTCGATGGATACGAAAGCGGTGAACGGTCCGGCCTACATCGAGGAGACGACGGGCAAGGCTCCCGAATCCTTTGCCAACGGCGACCATACGATGACGATGATCCGTACGTTGAACGGCAAGACGATTCACATCCAGCATGATGTGCTGACGCCGCGTCCTTACTCGCGGATGTATCAGCTGACCGGTACGAAGGGCTTTGCCAACAAGTATCCGGTTGAGGGTTATGCACTCGAGCCCGAGCAGGTGGCGTCGGACGAGATGCCCGACCATGAGAACCTCTCGGCTCACGGCTTCCTGTCGCCCGAGCAGCATGCGGCGCTGGTCGAGAAATACATGCACCCGATCATCCGCGAGGTGGGTGACCTGGCCCGCACCGTAGGCGGTCACGGCGGTATGGACTTCATCATGGACTACCGCCTGGTCTACTGCCTGCGCAACGGCCTGCCGCTTGATATGGATGTCTACGATCTGGCCGAGTGGTGCTGTCTGGCGCCGCTGTCGGCCCTCTCGATCGAGAACGGATCGGCTCCGGTTGAGGTGCCCGACTTCACGCGGGGCGCATGGAACAAGGTCCGGGGATTCCGGCATGCCTATGCGCAGTAGGCCGCGTACGCAACCGAATATGCAAACGGGACCCGCACAAATGGCGGGTCCCGTTTTTTTTGTCTCTTTTGTACGGGAAGGTTTCCCGGATTCCCTGGTGTCAGCATTCCTTCTCTGAAACGATTTTTTTTATGAGAGCCGAGGAAAACCGGCGGGAAACGCGTATCTTTGATAGGAGTTAAATTATTCGGTCATGGTCGAGTCATTTTTGCTGAGATACCGTGATGCCTTTGGTGATGCCGCGCCGCTGCCCATTGCCTTCGGATACGGGGATAATCCCGCCACCGAGTGCCGGCGGATTCCCCGTTGCATGATCGGGGCCATCCGCCGTGTGTGTGACGAAGGAGCGCTCACGCTGTGCGCCGACAACGTGCTGTGCGGCGGCGGAAGTCTCTATACGGCCTTCGCCTCCATGCAGGAGCGCATTCCAGGTTTTGTCTCGGAGGTCGAGCACTACAAGCAGACCCCGGGGCAGGTGCGGGAGTACATCCGCCGCCTCGATATCCGCCCGACGGAGAGACCCTTTCTGAACTTCGTCCGCATGGACCGTCTTGCCTCGCTTGACGGGATGGAGGGGGTGCTCTTCTTTGCCACGCCCGACATCCTGTCGGGGCTCTGCGCTTGGGCCTTCTACGACAACGATGCCGACGATGCCGTCTCGACGCGCTTTGCGTCGGGGTGCTGCAGCATCGTAACCTTTGCCGTCGGGGAGAACCGCCGGCAGGGCAGGAGCTGCTTCATCGGACTGCTGGACCCCTCGGCCCGGCTGTTGGTCCCGGCCGACGAACTCAGCTTCGTCATTCCGATGCACCGTTTCCGGGAGATGGAGCGGACGATGGAGCATTCGGCCCTCTTCCGTAAGGCCTGCTCCGCAGTGAAAAGACGAATTAACGGAGAGATCGGACAATGATACGAGAAAAGCTGCATTCATGCCCCGAGTTGATCGACTGCATCAACGAAGTGGGCTTTCTTCCCCTGCTGCGCATGGGGGTTCCGGGCTGGTCGGCCGAGGAGGTGATGGATGAGGAGTGTCAGTACAGACGCTTGCCCGACGGGGGCTGGGAGTGGCCGCTGTGGGAGTGGAAGGGGGCTATCCTTCAGGAGAGCGGCTGCGCCTACGGAAAGTTCTTCAACGGCAAGGCCGCCTTCGTGAGCCGCGCATGGTGGTCCGACTTCTGCAACTACCGGAGGAGCGTCTCGCCCGAGCCCGGGGAGGGAAGCATCGAACGGAGCATCCTCGACGTGTTGAAGGTTGAGGGAAGCCTCATTACCCGTGACCTGCGTGCGGCATGCGGCTTTACGGGCCCGAAGATGCGGAGCCGGTTCGACGGCTATGTGACCCGCCTGGAGATGGGCGGCTACATCGTGACGGAGGATTTTGTCTATCCCCGCGACCGCCATGGGCGGGAGTATGGCTGGGGCTGGTCGCTGCTCACCACGCCCGAGACGCTTTTCGGCCCGGATGCCTGTCGTCCGGATCGTTCGCCGCAGGAGTCACGGGAGCGGATTCTCGCCCAACTTCGCAAGATCCTGCCCGAAACTGCCGGGCCGCGGCTGGTCGCTTTGCTCCGATAGTCGATCGGGGCGGAAGAAAACAACGTGTCTCCGGTTGCTGAACTGGCAGGAAGGATGGGGCGATGCCGGTCCGGACTCGAAATGCGTTCCCCGGATCGGTCGCGGTTGTCCGGTCTTTGTCCCGGGTGAGAACGGAAACAAAAAACCTGCAAACTTTAAATTTGCAGGTTTTCAGGCTTTTGTTTGGCCTTCTTGGTGGAGAATACGAGATTCGAACTCGTGACCTCTTGCATGCCATGCAAGCGCTCTAGCCAGCTGAGCTAATCCCCCTTTTTGCGTGGCAAAGATAGTTGCTTTTTCCGGATTTGCAAAATATCGGCCTGAAAATATTTCCGAAAAATGCGCTTTTTTTCGTGCACGAATGCTCGGCTTTCGAAGCATATGCTGTGAAGATGCTCATCCTTAATGGTTTGCTGAAATGTGGCTCGCGGCGTGGTCGTTCTGTCGGTATGCGGATTTTGCTGCGACATTCCGTATGCGCCTTCCCGATAGTCTCTCTCCGCAGCTCGTGTGCCCTGAATCCCGTGCGGCCTGCTTGTTCCCGGGGCGTCCCTCTCCTGTCCCGACACGGCAGCAAAAGGCCCGGACCTGCGTGCGGGTCCGGGCTCATCGGGCAGAAAGTCTTCCGGCAGGGGGTCAGCGGGTGTGCCGTTCCTCCTTCCGGGCCTCCTTGCGCTCCTTGTCGTCGTGCCGCGTCTCTTTCTTCATCTCCTTGTGCTCCTCCCGTTTGGTGAAGTTGCCCTGGGCGTCGAAATGGAGGATCAATCCGTTCGAGAGGTGGAAGCGGTATCCCTTGTCGGTCTTTGCCATTTTGTGGATGCGCTCCTTGGGGTAGGTGTTGCTCATGTAGGTGCGCACCTTCGAAGGAACGAGCGACGAGGGTACGCTGCCCTCCTTCACGGCGACGCCCGTCAGTTCGCCGCTGGTGCCGTCGAACATCACCTTCGTTCCGTTGCTGAGCAGTACGGTGTAGTGATCCTTTGCATCCTTGCGTTCCATCTCGACATTCTTGACCATTTCGGTCGGGAAGTTCTTGCCGATGAATGCCTGCGACCGGGCGGGCAGTTCGCTGAAATCGACCTTGTGCCCTGCAGCGCCGGCGGTGAGTATCGTGCCGAGGCATGCGACGAGAAACAGCAGTTTTTTCATAGTTCGTAGCGTTTAAAAGTGAAACTTGCTGCCAGATGGAGGCAAAGTCGATGCCACAACGCACAAAAAAACCGGGGAATTTCACACTCCCCGGTTCATTTGCGTTTTCTGTCCGGCCGTTATTCGACCTCCCAGGTGGCCCCGCTGCGGAGCAGGTCGTCCACCGAGTGGATCTTGCTGGCGGCCTTCACCTCCTCGACCTGGCGCTCGACGGCGCGGTCGTAGACGGCGTCGTCCTCCACGGCCCGGATGACACCCAGTGCCACCGGGTAGTCCGGGTACTTCATCGCCGCCAGCATCACGTGCAGCGTCGTGTCGCGCTCGTGGGCGTCGTGTGTGAGGATGTCGTCGAGCGTGTAGCCGTCCTGGCCGACGGTCACCACCTTCAGGCGCATGTTCTCGAAGACGAGACCCTTCTCCCGGTTGGCGCCGAAGAGCATCTTCTCGCCGTGGCGCAGGGTGATCGTCCGCTCGGCACGCGTGGCTTTGTCGGCGGCAAATGCAGCGTGGGTCTTGTCGTTGAAGATCACGCAGTTCTGCATCACCTCGACCACCGACATGCCCCGATGCATCGCCGCAGCCACCATGCACTCCTTCGAGAGCTGTACCTCCATGTCGATCGAGCGGGCGAAGAACGTGCCCTTGGCGCCGATGACCAGTTCGCCCGGGTTGAACGGCTTCTCGACCGTTCCGTAGGGCGACGTCTTGGTGATCTTGCCCAGCTTCGAGGTGGGCGAGTACTGGCCCTTCGTCAGTCCGTAGATCTCGTTGTTGAACAGGATGACGTTCAGGTCCACGTTGCGGCGGATGGCGTGGATGAAGTGGTTGCCGCCGATGGCCAGCGAGTCGCCGTCGCCGGTCGTCACCCAGACGTTCAGGCGCGGGTTGGCGACCTTCACGCCCGTGGCCACGGCATTGGCACGTCCGTGGATGGAGTGGAAGCCGAAGGTCTTCATGTAGTAGATGAAGCGCGACGAGCAGCCGATACCCGACACGAACGTGAAGAGGTTGTGCGGCGTGTCGGTAGCGTCGGCAATCTCGGGCAGCGCGCGCTGCACGGCGGTCAGGATGGCATGGTCGCCGCATCCGGGGCACCAGCGCACCTCCTGGTCGCTTTTGAAATCTGCGGGGGTGTATTTGTAGTCTGCCATGGCGTTATTTCAGTAAGGATTCGAATTTTTCGCGAAGCTCGACGATCGTGAACGGTTGTCCTTCGCACTTGTTGTACTGCTCGTAGCTGAACTCCTGCAGCTCGTGGCGGAGGTAGTTGGCGAACTGTCCCTCGTTGAGCTCGCAGACGATGATCTTCTTGAAGCGCGAGAAGATCTCGCGGACGCCGTGCGGCAGCGGGTGGATGTAGTTGAAGTGGCAGAGCGAGACGCGGTGTCCCTCGCGGCGCAGGTCGTCCACGGCATTCTGCAGGTGGCCGCGCGTACCGCCCCAGCCGACGACGAGCAGGTCGCCCTCCTCATCGCCCCAGACCTTCTGCACGGGGATATCCTCGGCAACCAGGGCTACCTTGGCCGCACGCGTATCGACCATCTTCTGGTGGTTGGCCGGATCGGTCGAGATGCTGCCCTTCACGCTGTCCTTCTCCAGACCGCCGACGCGGTGCTCGAGGCCCACCTTTCCGGGGAATGCCCAGCCGCGGGCGAGCCGTTCGTTGCGGACGTAGGGCATGAAGCCGCCTTCGGGAGCTTCGTCCACGATCGGAGGGCAGATCTTCGGGTAGTCCTTCATCGAGGGAATGCGCCACGGTTCCGAACCGTTGGCGATGAATCCGTCGGTGAGCAGCACGACGGGCGTCATGTGTTCCATGGCCAGGCGGCCTGCTTCGAAGGCGAAGTGGAAGCAGTCGCTGGGCGACGAGGCAGCCACGACGATCACCGGGCACTCTCCGTTGCGTCCGTAGAGGGCCTGTGCCAGGTCGCTCTGCTCGGTCTTGGTGGGCAGGCCAGTCGAGGGACCGCCACGCTGCACATCGACAACGACGAGTGGCAGCTCGGTCATGACAGCCAGACCCAGCGCCTCGCTCTTGAGCGAGAGGCCAGGGCCCGAGGTGGTCGTCACGGCGAAGTTGCCGGCATAGGCGGCACCGATGGCCGTGCAGATTCCCGCGATCTCGTCCTCGGCCTGTACGGTCTTCACGCCGAGATCCTTGCGCTTGGCCAGTTCCTCGAGGATAACCGTGGCCGGGGTGATCGGGTACGAGCCGCAGAAGAGCGGCAGCCCGGCCTTCTCGGCGGCGGCGCAGAGGCCCCATGCCGTGGCGATGTTGCCCGAGATCGAGCGGTAGGTGCCCTTCTCGAGGGGTGCGGCGGCTACGGTGTAGTTGTTGGCGAACTGGTGCGTGTTGGCCGCATAATTGTACCCGGCGTCGATGGCCAGTTTGTTGGCCTGGGCGATGGCGGGGTTCTTTTTGGCAAATTTCGTATCGAGGTAACGCTTGGCGTAGTCCTCCGGACGGTCGAAGAGCCAGAAACAGATGCCCAGTGCGAACATGTTCTTGCACTTGACGACCGACTTGTTGTCGAGTCCGGTCTCCTTGAGTGCCTCGCGCGTCATCGTGGTGATGTCGGGGATGACCACGTTGTACTCGTCGAGTTTCAGCTCCTCGATGGGATCGAGCGTGGCGAATCCGGCCTTCTTGAGGTGCTCCTCGGTGATCGAGTCTCCGTCGATGATCACCGTGGCGCCCGGCTTGAGCCATTTGCGGTTGGCCTTGAGTGCCGCGGGGTTCATGGCGACCAGTACGTCGCAATAGTCACCGGGGTTCAGTTCGCGGTGGTCGCCGAAGTGTACCTGGAATCCCGATACGCCGGCGACGGTACCTTGCGGAGCTCGAATTTCGGCGGGGTAGTCGGGGAAGGTCGAGATGCCGTTTCCCAGCAACGCCGAGGTGTCGGAGAAAAGCGTGCCTGTGAGCTGCATGCCGTCGCCCGAGTCGCCCGAAAAGCGGATCACGACGTCCCGCAACTCCCGCACTTTGGTCTGTTCCATTGTGTTTTAGATTAGTTGGTAGTTTATGGGTCTACAAATATACGATTTTATTGTTAGATTATTCACAGTAAACGTTTTTTTTGCATTTTTCCTCGATTTTTCCGGAACGAGGACTTTGCTGTATCGCATTTTGTCTTGAATTTCTGCATTTTGCGTTTTTTTGTGCAACCCCGGTTGTCATCCGGCCGGTTGGCCGGGTCACCTATATAAACGGGTCACCTATATGAAAGAGACCCGGCCAGTGCTGCGTAGGGCAGCCGGTCGGGTCTCTTTTTTCCGATTCCGCATCGGTCGGTCTTCGGGGCAGCGTCTTCGGCTGCGGAGAGGGCGGGACCGCTCCTCGCCGCTTGTGAGCCGGTCAGCGCATGGAGTTCATGCGGATGCTGGCCTTGACCAGCGCGATGGCGCGGATGCGCGAGATTTCGATCTCCTTGTCGGCATGGTGCGGGTTCTGGCTCACCAGCCGCACACAGTCGGGACGGTCGGATTTCTGGATGTATTTCACGGTGACATACTCCTCGCCGTCGATATCGATCGAGAGCAGGTACATGTCGCCCCAGAAGATGTCGTTGATGTCGTTCAGCTGTTTGTAAAGGACGATGTCGCCGCTTTTGAGCAGCGGGTACATCGAGTCGCCCCGCACGTAGAGGGCTCCGTCGCATTTGGGCAGGTTGGGAATATGGATGAAATTGACGGGTTTCAGATTGGCGTGGTCGGTGAAGAGCGGGACGAGTCCGGCGGTTCCCTCGATCGAGTAGAGCGGGACACTCTGCAGCGGCAGGGAGTTGTCGGTGCGGTGTCTGTAGGCGGTCAGGTCGGGTTCGGCGTTGAACATCTGTCCCTGTGCGGAGTCGAGCCATTCGGGATTTACATTCAATTCTTGAATAAGGATGTTCCGGTTGCGGGTCGAGAGTCCCGCTTTGCCCGTTTCGATCATCGAGAGGGCCGCTTTCCCGATTCCAAGCCGCTGAGCGAGCTGCTCTTGCGTCATCCCGAGTTGTTTTCGTATCAGTTTTACCCGTTCATTTACCATATTTTATCGGAATTTTTTATATCAAAAATTCAAACTTTTTGCATTAATATTCAATATTTGAATATATATTTGCACTGCAAAGTTAAACAATTTATTTATTTCCGCAAATCGATTTGCGAAAAAAGCTTCATTGCCAATGTCCTATTCCGTTTCATCTGAACTATACCGGGAAGTCGCCTTGCATTTGTCTGAGGCAATCGGGAGCGGGAGCTACTTTTCGGGAACACTCGCTTTTGCGTGGGGCGAGGCAGAATGCCGTCTGACACTCTCGGTAATCGTTTACCGGCGCCGGATTTCGGCTCCCGACGGTCAGGCCGACATCATCTCGCATCTGGTTCCCGTTTGGTGGGAATTCCACACCGTATTCGACGGCGTCGAGCAACTCAACGACTTCTCCTTTGAGGAACTCGACGCCTGGATCTGAGGCACTCGTGCGGCGGATTGCCGCTCCCCGGTCCATGCTGCCGGAACTTTCCGGTGTGTTTCTTCGGCTCGTCCTTCCCGGGTGTGGCGCAGCCCGCCGGAGAAACCCTGAACAAGAACCTCCCCGCCGCGGCGCCACGCATCGGGTTCGACAAAAAATTCCGATCAGATGACTGCTTCGAAGCAATCGGCCTCTGTGGGGGATTCCCCCGCGGAGGTTTTCTTTCCCGGTATCGGACGGCTTCTTGTTCCGTATGAGCAAACGTCGTCCGGTGATTCTTTAGTATGCGGTGTCCGCGACTTTTTTTCTTGTGGAGCGGCGACCGGTACCGCGGCATTTGCCGATTTTGCCCTCGGTGTCTATCCCTTCCTGGAGCTGCAGCCCTTCCACCGCACCTACTACCGGGTGCTGGAGGCCTTCGCTGCAGGACGCATCCGCCGGCTGATCGTCACCATGCCCCCGCAGCACGGCAAGAGCCTCGGGGCCTCGACGCTCCTGCCGGCCTATGTGCTGGGACTCGACCCCGACTGCCGCGTGGCGATCGCCTCCTACTCGGGCTCCCTGGCCTCGAAGTTCAACCGCCGGGTGCAGCGGATCCTCGAATCGCGCGAGTATGCCTCCTTTTTTCCGGCGACGACGATCAAGTGCGGCTCGAAACCGCCGGGCTACATCCGCACCTCCGAGGAGGTCGAGATCGTCGGACGCCGCGGCGGGCTGCTGTCTGTAGGGCGCGAGGGTTCGCTGACGGGCAACCGCGTGGACTGCTTCATCCTCGACGACCTTTACAAGGATGCGCTTGAGGCCAACTCGCCGATCGTGCGGGCCAACTGCTGGGAGTGGTACACCTCGGTGGTGCGGACTCGGATGCACAACGCCTCGCGAGAGCTGGTGGTCTTCACGCGCTGGCACGAGGAGGATCTCATCGGCTCGATCCGCGAGCGCGAGCCGGTCGAGGAGCTGCTGGCTTGGGAGCAGCTCGATGCGCTGCCGTCCGACGGCTGGCTGCACCTCAATTTCGAGGCGCTCAAGTGCGGGCCTCCGTCGCCGATCGATCCGCGTCTTCCGGGACAGGCGCTGTGGGAGGAGCAGCACGGCGCTACGCTGCTGGCGGCCAAACGGCGGCTCGATCCGCTGCAGTTCGAGGCGATGTACCAGGGGCACCCTTCGGCCCGCGAGGGGCTGCTCTACGGGCCGAACCTGACCGAGTACGAGTGTCTGCCGCGCGAGATCGTCCGTTGGGCGAACTACACCGATACGGCCGATACGGGCGACGACTACCTCTGCTCGCTCTGTTATGCGGTCGATGCCGACGGTGCGGTCTACGTCACCGATGCGGTCTATTCGCGTGAACCGATGGAGGTGACCGAGCCGCTCGTGGCCGAGATGCTCGTGCGGTCGGGCACGCGCGAGGCGTTCGTCGAGAGCAACAACGGCGGCCGCGGTTTTGCCCGGGCCGTGCAGGCGCGGGCTCCGGGCGTACGGGTCGAGTGGTTCCATCAGGGGGCCAACAAGGAGGCCCGGATCCTCTCGAACTCCGCTACGGTACAGCACTGCCTCCGCTTCCCGAAGGGGTGGCGCACCCGGTGGCCCGAGCTCCATGCCCACCTGACGACCTACCGGCGGCAGTTCCGGGCCAACCGCTGGCACGATGCGGCGGATGTGGTGACCGGGATCGTCGAGCGCGAAGTCTCCGGCCGCGGGGGCAAGCGCCTGCGGGGCGTGCGTTTCCTCTGACGCCGGCATTCGGTGTTGCCGGAGATGCTTCCGCATCCCGCAAAAAAATTCACCCCTGACGGAAAATCGCTCCGTCGGGGGTGAATCGTATGGGCTTCGCACCGGGTACGGGGTGCCGGGCCTGTTTAGAAGTAGTACTTGAAGCCGATCGTGGGGCTGACGCCGAAGTCGAACTGCACGTTGTTGCCGCTTGCGCTGTAACCTCCCGAGGAGTAGGAGAGGTAGGTATACTGGAGCGACAGCAGGCTGAAGGAGATGCCGCAATGCGATGCGGGCCGGAACTCGAAGGCTCCGAATTTCAATCCGGTGGCGAATCCGTAGCCGTTGGCTCCGTAGGCCGAGGCGTAGGCGAAGCCGATGCCCGCTTCGGGCGTGTAGTAGAAGCGGTCGCACAGGCGCACGTAGTATGCCACGCTCGGACCGATGGTCAGCGCGTGCGACGTGTCGCCCGACGAGGTGAGGTTATAGGCGATCGAGCCGCTCAGACGAAGCCGGTCGGCTACGAAATAACCGAATTCGGGTGCGAAACCGAAGGTGGTAGCCGAGGCGGAGACGCCGTCGATGCTGGCCGAAGCGGTGGTGACGCCGAGCGAACCGCCGACATACATTTCGCCTCGTTTCTGGGCCGAAGCGACCTGGAGCGATACGATTGCGGCCAATGCGCAGAAGAAGAGTTTTTTCATTTTTTTTGGGTTTTGGGTTGAATTTGTTTTTCCGAATGTGAAGATAATCTTTTGTCGGGAATTTCGCAAAGGTTGTCGGCTGTTTTTTGAGGAGGCATGCCGGACAAAGAGCCATTGCTGTGCCGAAAGGAGTGTCCGGGACGTGCGTGAGGGGGTATTGCCCGCAGAACGTGTCGGTCGGGGCAATGTGATCTTTTCGTTAAATTGTTCGTTTTTGCCGTTTTGTTCGTTCGGAATCGCCTATCTTTGTTCCGTTTCATTCCATTCGAATTTATGAAAGCACTCAAAATCGGAAATCTCTGCGCCGCCGTACCCGTCGTGCAGGGCGGCATGGGCGTAGGCATATCGCTCTCGGGGCTGGCTTCGGCCGTGGCCCGCGAGGGCGGCATCGGCGTGATCTCCTCGGCCGGGCTCGGGGTGATCTACAAGGACTATTCGAGCGACTACCGCAAGGCCTCGATCTGGGGGCTCCGCGAGGAGTTGCGCAAGGCCCGCGCGGCGACGCGCGGCATCATCGGCGTGAACGTCATGGTCGCCATGTCGAACTTCGCGGACATGGTCCGCACGGCCATCGCCGAGAAGGCCGACATCATCTTCTCGGGGGCCGGGCTGCCGCTCAACCTGCCCTCGTTCCTTACCGAAGGCGCAAAGACCAAACTCGCTCCGATCGTTTCGTCGGCCCGCGCGGCCAAATTGCTGTGCCGCAAATGGTTCGAGGAGTACCGCTACATCCCCGACGCGATCGTCGTCGAGGGTCCCAAGGCGGGCGGCCACCTCGGTTACAAACCCGAGCAACTCACCGACGAGCACTTCGCGCTCGAGGCCATCGTTCCGGAGGTGGTTGCCGAGGTGCGCGCCTTCGAGGCCGAGCATGAATGCCACATCCCGGTGATTGCCGGCGGGGGCATCTACACCGGCGAGGACATCTATCGCATCATGGAGCTCGGGGCCGAGGGGGTGCAGATGGGCACACGCTTCGTGACCACCGAGGAGTGCGATGCCGACCCGGCCTTCAAGCAGAGCTACATCGAGGCGCGGCGCGAGGACATCGAGATCATCCAGAGCCCGGTCGGGATGCCGGGCCGGGCCATCCACAACCGCTTCCTCGACCGGGTGAAGGAGGGACTCAAGCGGCCGAAGGCCTGCCCGTTCGACTGCATCAAGACGTGCGACGTCACGCACAGCCCCTACTGCATCATGCTGGCGCTCTACAACGCCTTCAAGGGACGTCTCCAGAACGGCTATGCCTTCTGCGGCGCGAATGCGTGGCGGGCCGAGAAGATCCAGTCGGTGCGCGAGCTCATCGCCTCGCTCCGGAGCGAATACGACCAGTTTGCCGCCCGGTGCGGGGAGTTCTCGCTCAAGGAGCGTCTCTTCGGCTCCCGGTAGGTCGGGCAAAGCGGCCCGTGCCGATGCGATGACAACAACGCCCGGCCCCTTTCCGAGGGGGCCGGGCGCTGTCGTGTAACGGTTCGGCTGCGGGTCAGTTGTTCTCGGGGCGCAACTTGCGGACGACGGCCCCTGCCTGCCACATCTCGCTTTCGCGCAGTTCGCGCAGCTCCTCCTCGAGCCGTTCGCGGTAGTCGGGACGGCTGTTGGCCTCGATGGCGATCTGTGCCTCCCTGCCGGCGGCCACACTTGCATAGAGCTCGCCGAAGAGGGGCTTTGTGGCGTCGCGGAACCGCTTCCACCAGTCGAGAGCCCCGCGTTGTGCCGTGGTCGAGCAGTTGGCGTACATCCAGTCCATGCCCTTCTCTGCGATGAGCGGCATGAGCGACTGCGTCAGCTCCTCGACCGTCTCGTTGAAGGCCTCCGAGGGGGTGTGCCCCTGTTCGCGGAGCGTTTCGTACTGGGCGGCGAAGAGCCCCTGGATGGCCCCCATCAGCGTGCCGCGTTCGCCCGTCAGGTCGGAGTAGACCTCGCGCCGGAAGTCCGTCTCGAACAGGTAGCCCGAGCCGACGCCGATGCCCAGCGCCACAACCCGCTCGAAGGCGCGTCCCGTGGCGTCGCGGTAAACCGCATAGCTCGAGTTGAGGCCCCGTCCCTGGAGGAACATCCGCCGCAGCGATGTGCCCGAGCCCTTCGGGGCAACGAGGATCACATCGACGCCGTCGGGCGGTACGATGCCCGTCCGGTCGCCGAAGGTGATGCCGAAACCGTGGGAGAAGTAGAGTGCCTTGCCCGGGGTGAGGTGGCGGCGCAGGGCGGGCCATACGGCGATTTGCCCGGCATCGGAGAGCAGGTACTCGATGATCGTGGCGCGCGAGGCGGCCTCCTCGATGCCGAAGAGCGTCTCGCCGGGCACCCATCCGTCGGCCACGGCGCGCTCCCAGCTGCGGGTCCCTTCGCGCTGCCCGACGATCACGCGGAAGCCGTTGTCGCGCAGGTTGAGCGACTGCCCCGGGCCCTGCACGCCGTAGCCGATCACGGCGATGGTCTCGTTCCGGAGCGTTTCGAGCGCCCGTTCGAGCGGGAATTCTTCGCGTGTGACGACGTGCTCCTCGACGCCGCCGAAATTGATCTTTGCCATAGTCTTGTGTTTTTTATGTTATGAGATATGCGTCTGTTTCGTGCGTTGTGCGTGCCCGACCTTTTCGAGGTATTCGCTCAGCAGTTCCTGGCGCGACTTGCTGATGGCGACCGTTCCGCTGCGGACGAACTGCTGCACGCCGTAGGGTTTGAGCAGGTCGAAGAGCGCCTGTGTCTCGGCCTTGTGGCCCGTCTTCTCGACGACGATGTACTCCGCATCGATCTCCAGAATGCGGACATTGTGCTCGCGCACGAGGCGTTCGACGTTGCGGCTCCGCGCCACCTTGTAGAGGGCGATCTCCTGCCGGACCACCTCGTCGGGGGTGTAGACAAAGCACTTCAGCACATCGATCTTCTTTTCGATCTGCCGTGCGAGCAGTTCGATGCGCTCGGGGCAGGTCCGCAGGACGATCGTGTACTTGTGGATTCCCGGCAAGGCCGATTCCGAGGCCGTGATGCTCTCGATATTGACGTTGCGGCAGGTGAAGACCGTGGTGATCTGGTTGAGCAGCCCCACCTTGTTCTCCGAAAATACGGTGATGATGTACTCCTGTAGCATGGTTTCGTGTTGTTTTATTCGAGCCGGACGGCCGAAACGGGGGCGCCGGCCGGCACCATCGGAAAGACGTTCTCTTCGGGTTCAACCCGTACCTCGAGCAGAAAGGCGCCTGCCGAGCGGCGCATCGTTGTGACGGCCTCCGACAGCTCCCCGCGCCGCTCGACGCAGCGGTAGGCGATGCCGTTGGCGCGGGCGATGAGCCCGAAGTCGGGGTTTGCGAGCGTGGTGAAGGAGTAGCGGCGGTCGTGGAAAAGCTCCTGCCACTGCCGCACCATGCCCAGCCGCGTGTTGTTGAGCAGGACGATCTTTATGTCGATCCGCGACTGAAAGATCGTGCCCAGCTCCTGGAGGGTCATCTGCAGCCCGCCGTCGCCGACGAACAGGCAAACCTCGCGCTCCGGGGCCCCCAGCTTGGCCCCGATGGCCGCCGGGAGTCCGAAGCCCATCGTGCCGAGTCCGCCCGAGGTGACCATCGAGCGGCTGCGGCGGAACCGGAAGTAGCGGGCCGCCACCATCTGCTGCTGCCCGACGTCGGTCACCAGCACCGCGTCGTGGTCGTAGGCGCGGCTGACGGCAACGGCTACCTCGCCCATGCGAATGCGTCCCGCCGCGGGCTGCGTGGCCGGCCGGACCACCCGCTCCCGCTCGATGCGGTCGCAGTCGCGGAAGCCGGCCAGCCACCGGCTCCGGTCGGCCTGCCGGATGCGTTCGGTGATGCGGGGCAGCGTCTGCCGGATGTCGCCCACCACCGCTACGTCGGCATGGATGATCTTGTCGATCTCCGCCGGGTCGATCTCCAGGTGGATCACGCGGGCGTTGCGGCCGAAGTATTCAGGGTTGCCCGTCACACGGTCGTCGAAGCGCATCCCGGCGGCGATCAGCAGGTCGCACTCCTCATTGCGGATGTTCGGACCGTAGTTGCCGTGCATGCCCAGCATGCCGACGTAGCGGGGATCGTCGCTCGGCAGTGCCGACAGCCCGAGCAGCGTCGCGGCCGTCGGGATGCCGCTCTTCTCGACGAATGCCTTCAGCTCTTTTTCGGCTCCGCCCAGCAGCACGCCCTGTCCGACGAGCAGCATCGGGCGCTGCGATTCGTCGATCAGCCGTGCGGCCTCGGCGATGCGCTCCCCGTCGGGCTCGGGGGCCGGGATGTAGCTGCGGATCGACTCCACGCGGCGGTAGCGGAACGGAGCCGTGGCGCACTGCGCATCCTTCGTGATGTCCACGACCACCGGACCGGGGCGCCCCGTACGGGCGATGTAGAAGGCCCTGGCGATGGCTTCGGGAATCTCCTCGGCCCGCTTGACCTGGCAGTTCCATTTGGTCACCGCCTGCGTGATGCCCACGAAGTTGGTCTCCTGGAAGGCGTCGGTCCCGAGCTGTGCCGAACCGACCTGACCGGTGACGAGCACCAGCGGCGTGGAGTCCATCAGCGCGTCGGCCAGCCCGGTAACGGTGTTCGTGGCTCCCGGCCCGGAGGTCACCAGGCAGACCCCTACGCGACCGCTTGTGCGGGCATAACCCTGAGCGGCGTGTACGGCCCCCTGCTCGTGGCGTACGAGGATGTGGCGCAGTCGGTCGCGGTAGTCGTAGAGCGCGTCATAGACCGGGATGATCGCGCCGCCGGGGTAGCCGAACAGTGTATCGACCCCTTCGCGGAGAAACGATTCGAGCAGGGCCTGCGCTCCCGTGAGATGCGGTGCGTCGTCGCACCGGGCCGATCCGTTTTCGGTATGTCGTGTCGTATTCATTGTCTGGGTATGGGTTCGTTCAACGGGTTTCGTCGTCGAGCAGTCGTACGGCGCCCCGGTCGGCCGAGCTGACCAGCCGGGCGTAGGCCCGCAGCGAGGCGGGTACCGCGCGGTCGCGGGCCGCCGGGACGAAGGTGCGTTGTGCCGTTGTGCGGGCTGCCAGTTCGTCGTCGCCGACGACCAGGCGGATCGTGCGGGCCGGAATGTCGATCTCGATGGGGTCGCCCGTGCGGATCACGGCAATTTCGCCGCCGGCGGCCGCCTCGGGCGATACGTGGCCGATCGAGAGACCCGAGGTGCCGCCCGAGAAGCGGCCGTCGGTGAGCAGGGCGCAGGCCTTGTCCAGGCGGCGCGACTTGAGGTAGGAGGTCGGGTAGAGCATCTCCTGCATGCCGGGTCCTCCCTTCGGCCCCTCGTAGCGGATCACCACTACGTCGCCGGCCTGCACCTCGCCGCCGAGGATGCCCTCGACGGCCTGCTCCTGCGATTCGTAGACGCGTGCCGGGCCGCGGAAGCGGAACAGCGAAGGATCGACACCGGCCGTCTTGACGACGCATCCGCCGCGGGCGATGTTGCCCGTCAGTACGGCCAGTCCGCCGTCGCGGAAGTAGGCGTGTGCCGCGTCGCGGATGCAGCCGGCCGTGCGGTCGGTGTCCGCGGAGTCGTAGGTCGAGTGCTGCATCCCCAGCTCGCGGCCGTGCAGACCGGCCGGGGCGCTCAGGGCGCGGTGCCGAGCCTCCTCGGTCGCCCGTGCCGAAAGGATGTCCTCGGCGGCGATCGCCTCGGCCAGCGTGCGTCCCTCGACCCGCCGCACGGAGGTGTCGAGCAGTCCGGCCCGGTCGAGTTCGCCGAGCAGGGCGAAGATGCCGCCGGCGCGATTGACATCCTGGATGTGGTAATGCGAGTTCGGTGCGACCTTGCACAGCACCGGGACGCGGCGCGAGAGTCGGTCGATGTCGTGCATCGTGAAATCGACCCCCGCTTCGTGGGCTGCGGCCAGCAGGTGCAGGACGGTGTTCGTCGAACCGCCCATGGCGATGTCGAGCGACATGGCGTTCTCGAAGGCCGCCTTGGTGGCGATCGAGCGCGGCAGCACCGTCTCGTCGCCTTCGTCGTAGTAGCGTGCGGCGTTGCGGACGATGAGCTCGGCCGCCGTCTCGAAGAGCCTCCGGCGGTTGGCGTGCGTGGCCAGCAGGGTTCCGTTGCCCGGCAGGGCGAGCCCCAGGGCCTCGGTCAGGCAGTTCATCGAATTGGCGGTGAACATTCCCGAACAGGAGCCGCATCCGGGACAGGCGCTGCGCTCGATGCGGGCCACCTCCCCGTCCGGTCGCGAGGCGTCGGCGGCCGTCACCATGGCGTCGATCAGGTCGATCTCCCGGTCGCCGAGGCGCCCGGCCTCCATCGGGCCTCCCGAGACGAAGACCGTGGGGATGTTGAGCCGCATTGCAGCCATCAGCATGCCGGGGGTCACCTTGTCGCAGTTGCCGATCAGGACCAGTGCGTCGATGCAGTGGGCGTTGGCCATGTATTCGATGCTGTCGGCGATGATTTCGCGCGAAGGCAGTGAGTAGAGCATGCCCCCGTGGCCCATGGCGATGCCGTCGTCCACGGCGATGGTGTCGAATTCGGCGGCGAAGCAGCCGAGAGCCTCGATGCGGCGTTTGACATACTGGCCGATCTCGTGCAGGTGGACGTGCCCCGGCACGAACTGCGTGAAGGAATTGGCGATGCCGATGATTGGCCGTCCGAATTGTGTTTCGCGCATGCCGTTGGCGCGCCAGAGGCTTCTGGCTCCGGCCATGCGGCGGCCCGTCGTGGTGACGGAACTTCTGAGTGGGTGTTTCATCCTGGTCGTTCGGTTGCATTCCCGGCGGTGTTCCCCGAAATCGAAAAAGCCTCTCTCCGTGGTGGAGAAAGGCTTCTTGCATGTATGGATACGTCCCTCCTCCCGTTATCGTGGTCCGATGACGAGCAGGCTAATGACGATGATCTGCGAATGTTTCGGTGTATACACGTCCGTAGGGAATTGGTGTTGGAACAAAAGTAAGAAATTTTAATTTTACGGCCAAATAAATTATGAATTTTTTTAATTAGGCTGTCTGTTTGTAAGCGCGATGCTTCTTTCCGAGGCGAATCAGTAATCCGTTCCTGTCGATCGGGTTGCGATTTGCAATCGATTTTCCGGCCCTGCAGGTCCGGTTACGGTCCTCGCCGTTCCGTTCCCCGCCGGTTCGGTCCCCGCGCCGTTATCGCGGACTTTGACGGCCTCCGGGTCGGATCTTTTGCTTCAGATCCTTGCCCGGATGCGGTCGCCAACCTCGGAGGTCGTGCAGCTCCGCTCGCCGGGGCGCGCAAGGTCTTCGGTGACGAAGCCGTCGCGGATCGTATGATCGACGGCCTGCCGTATGGTCTCCGCCTCCTCCTTCAGCCCAAAGTGTTCGAGCAGCAGCGCACCCGAGAGGATGGCGGCCATCGGGTTGGCGATGTTGCGCCCGGCAGCCTGCGGGTAGGAGCCGTGGATCGGTTCGAAGAGCGCGGGCCCGTCGCCCAGACTGGCCGAGGCGAGCATGCCCAGCGAACCGCCCAGCACGCTCGCTTCGTCGGTCAGGATGTCGCCGAACATGTTCTCGGTCACGATGACGTCGAAGTGGGACGGCTGGCGGATAAGCTGCATCGCGGCGTTGTCCACGAAGAGGTATTCGACCTCCGTTTCGGGATATTGCGCGGCGAGCCGTCGGGCCGTCTCGCGCCACAGCCGCGAGGTCTCCAGCACGTTGGCCTTGTCCACGACCGTCAGCCGTCGGCGGCGTGCGCCGGCCAGCCGGAAGGCCGTGTGCAGCACCCGTTCGATCTCCGCGACGGTGTAGGTGCAGGTGTCGAAGGCGCGCGTGCCTGCCTGGTCACGCCCCTGCGGGCGGCCGAAGTAGATGCCTCCCGTGAGCTCGCGCACGCAGATGAAATCGGTCCCCCGGACGATCTCGGGCTTGAGCGGCGAGCGGTCGATGAGCGCCTCGGTCACGGCGACGGGCCGCAGGTTGGCGTAGAGCCCCAGTGAGCGGCGCATGCGCAGCAGACCCTGCTCGGGGCGTACCGGGGCGGTCGGGTCGTTGTCGTATTTCGGGTCGCCGATGGCGCCGAACAGCACGGCGTCGGATTCGAGGCAGATGCGGTGCGTCTCTTCGGGATAGGGGTCGCCCGTGAGGTCGATCGCTGCGGCGCCCACCGGGGCTTCGCGGTATTCGAAACGGTGGCCGAATCGTTCGGCCGTGCGGTCGAGGGTTCGGCGGGCTTCGGCCGTGATCTCGGGGCCGATGCCGTCGCCGGCAAGCAGAGCAATGCGCAGGTTCATGGTTTTCAGTGTGTTTTTCAGCGGTTTTCGCGGGTGCGTTCGAATTCCCGGATGCATTCCGAGAGGCTCACGAGGTAGTCTACGTCGTCGTAGCCGTTCTTAAGACAGCGTTTGCGGAAAGCGTCGATCGCGAAGTGCTCGGAGCGGCACGTCGCATGGTTTGTAATCCGCTGTTCGTCGAGCTCCACGGTGAAGAGTGTTCCGGGGTCGCGGCGGATTTCGGCAAAGGCCTCGGCCAGGAAGGCATCGCTGACGCAGACCGGCAACAGGCCGTTGTTGAGGGCGTTGTTGCGGAAGATGTCGGCGAAGAAGCTCGACACGACGATCCGGAAGCCGTAATCGGCCAGGGCCCAGGCGGCATGCTCGCGCGAACTGCCGCATCCGAAGTTGCGTCCGGCCATGAGAATCCGGCCGTCGTAGCGGGGGTCGTTTAGCGGGAACGAGGCGATCGGGCGACCCTCGGCGTCGAACCGGTGGTCGCGGAAAAGGTTTTCGCCGAATCCCTTGCGCTCGGTGTTCTTCAGGAAGCGGGCCGGGATGATCTGATCGGTGTCGGTATTTTCGGCCTCGAGGGGCACGGCCCGCGAGGTGAGGGTACTGAAAGGGGGTATGGCCATGGTGTCGTGTGTTTTAGCATTCGGTGTCGGTCAGCCGCGCGCCGAAAAGTTCGCGCGGGTCGGTGATGCGCCCCGTTACGGCCGCGGCTGCGGCTACGGCCACGCCGGCGAGCAGTGTGCGGGCCCCGGGGCCCTGCCGGCCCTCGAAGTTGCGGTTCGAGGTCGAGACGCAGTATTTTCCGGCCGGGACCTTGTCGGCGTTCATCGCCAGGCAGGCCGAGCATCCCGGCTGGCGGAGCTCGAACCCCGCGGCGGCGAGTATGCGGTCGAGTCCCTCGGCACGGGCGGCCGCCTCGACGGCCTTCGATCCGGGAACGATCCACGCGGTCAGCCCTTCGGCGCGGCGGTATCCCTCGACCAGGCGGGCGAATCGCCGAAGGTCGGAGAGCCTTCCGTTCGTGCAGCTGCCGACGAAGACGTAATCGACCGGTTGTCCCAGTATCCGCTGGCCGGGGCGAAAACCCATATAGGCCAGGGCGCGGGCATCGGTCCCGGACGGGATCACTCCGTCGATGGGAATACCCGTTCCGGGGTCGGTGCCGCAGGTGATCATCGGGGCGATCCGTGCGGCGTCGAAGCGGTATTCGCGGTCGAAACGTGCGTCGGGGTCGCTGCGGAGCTGCAGCCAGCGTGCGGCGGCGCGTTCAAACGCCTCGCCCTGCGGGACGCGGGGGCGTCCACGCAGGTAGTCGATCGTCCGCTCGTCGGGGGCGATCATGCCGCCGCGGGCGCCGCATTCGATGCTCATGTTGCATACGGTCATGCGCCCCTCCATCGGCAGCGAGCGGATCGCCTCGCCGGCAAATTCGATGAAATGGCCCGTGCCGCCCGAGACGCCGATCTGTGCGATGACGTGCAGGATGAGGTCCTTGGCCTCCACACCGCCGGGCAGCGTACCTTCGACGGTGATGCGCATGGCCCGGGGCTTGGGCTGGAGGATGCACTGACTGGCGAAGACCATCTCGACCTCCGACGTGCCGACGCCGAAGGCCACGGCTCCCAGCGCGCCGTGGGTCGAGGTGTGGCTGTCTCCGCAGACGATCGTCATGCCCGGCTGCGTAAGGCCCGACTCGGGGCCGATGATGTGGACGATCCCCTGGCGCGGGTCGCCGATGCCGAAGTGTTCGATGCCGTGCCGTGCGCAGTTCTCCGCCAGAGTGGCGACCTGCCGGCGCGACTCGGCGTCCTCGATCGGGAACTCCTGTCCGAGCGTCGGGATGTTGTGGTCGGCCGTAGCCGTGATCCGTTCCGGGCGTGCGATGTGCAGGCCGCGGCGTTCGATTCCCGCAAAGGCGACGGGCGAGGTCACCTCGTGGATGTACTGGCGGTCGATGTAGAGCACGCAGCGGCCGCCCTCCTCTTCGCGGACGACGTGTGCGTCCCAGATCTTGTCGAGCAATGTCCGTCCCATGGTCTACTCCTCCTCTTCTCGTTTTTCGGTGACGTCGAGCGAGCGCAGGGCGTCGAGAAAGGCCTCGACCGAGGCGCGCGTCGTGTCGGTATGTGCGGCGAATCCGTGGGCTGTGCGCTCGCCGCATGCCACCTGTACGTGGACCCGCCCCACGTCGTTCGAACCCCGCGTGATCGCCTGCATGAGGAACTCCGTGAGCACGACCCGTTCGACGATGAGCTGCTTGATGGCCGAGACGGCGGCATCCACGGGGCCGTTGCCCGTGGCGGTGGCCATGCGTTCGCGGTCGCCGAACTTGAGCACCACGGTCGCCGTCGGGACGAGTGTCCCGGTGGTCACCTGCAGGAACTTGAGCGACAGACCCTGCTTCTTCAGCCGGTCGATGTCCCCCGTAAGGTAGATCAGGTCGTAGTCGTGGATCTCCTTCTTGCGGTCGGCCAGTTCGAGGAATTTGGCGTAGGTGGCGTCGATCTCCTCGGGGGTGAGGTCGTAGCCGAGCAGCTCGAGACGGTGGACCAGGGCGGCCCGGCCGCTGCGGGCCGTGAGTGCGATGACCGACTCGTTGAGCCCGATCTCCTGCGGGTCAATGATCTCGTAGGTCTGGCGCTCCTTGAGCACGCCGTCCTGATGGATGCCCGACGAATGGGCGAAGGCGTTGCGTCCGACGATGGCCTTGTTCGGCTGCACGGGCATGTTCATCAGACTCGATACGAGGTGCGATGCCTTGGTGATGAGTTGCGTGCGGATCGACGTGTCGATGTCGATGTCGCGGTGGCAGCGCAGCGCCATGACCACCTCCTCGAGCGAGGTGTTTCCGGCGCGCTCTCCGATGCCGTTGATCGTCACCTCGGCCTGCCGGGCCCCGTTGAGTATGCCGCTCAGCGTGTTGGCCGTCGCCATGCCCAGGTCGTTGTGGCAGTGGGTCGAAATAATCGCCCGGTCGATGTTGGGGACGTGTTCGGTCAGATAGCGGATTCGGGCGCCGTACTCCTCGGGCAGGCAGTAGCCCGTCGTGTCGGGTATATTGACCACGGTGGCTCCGGCGGCAATGGCCGCCTCGACGACCCGGGCGAGGTATTCGACGTCGGCACGTCCGGCATCCTCGGCGTAGAACTCGACGTCATCGACGAAACGGCGGGCATAACGCACCGCCTCGACGGCCCGTTCGATGATCCGCTCGGGTGTCGAGCGCAGTTTGTCGTAGATGTGTTGGGGCGAGACGCCGATGCCCGTGTGGATCCGCTTGCGCCGGGCGCATCGCAGCGCCTCGGCCGCGGCGTCGATGTCCCCCTTGACGGCGCGAGTCAGGGCGCAGATCGTCGGTTCGGTGACCGCTTTCGAGATGGCTACTACGGAATTGAAATCTCCCGGACTCGAAACGGGGAATCCGGCCTCGATGACATCCACGCCGAGACTTTCGAGCAGGCGGGCCACCTCGATCTTTTCCGTGGTGTTCAACTGGCAGCCGGGGACCTGCTCTCCGTCGCGGAGGGTCGTGTCGAAAATATACAGTTTCTGGCTCATACGTTTGTCGGAAGGTTGTTTGGGATCTGTGTGTCGGAGGCAAATATATTAAGAAATTTTCAAAATAAAACCGCTTTCGGCGGCTTTTTTGCAGGGGTTCCTGCGATTGCTTTCAATCTGTAATTACATGCGGCTTAAAAGCTCCTTTCATGTTGTTCTGAAGGTGGTTTTTCGGACGTTTTTGTTATGTGTGATTACGGATCGGAAGCAAGAGGGCTTCCGAGAGCGTGTGAAAATACGCCGAGACCGGCCATCCATTAGGATGGCCGGTCTCGTTAAATGATTGTTCGCCTGTATGTTAAAGGTCTTCGAGACGGGCGACGGGCGAGACGTCGAGCGAGGCGAATTCGCCGTTGCGGTAGCGGTAGTGTCCCGCCATGGCGATCATCGCGGCGTTGTCGGTCGTGAACTTGAATTCGGGCAGGAAGGTCCGCCAGCCGCGCCGTGCTCCGGTCTCGGTGATGCCGTTGCGCAGCCCCGAGTTGGCCGAGACGCCTCCGGCGATGGCGATGTCGCGGATGCCGGTCTCTTTCGAGGCGCGGATGAGCTTGTCGAGCAGGATCTCGACGATGGTTGTCTGCAGCGAGGCGCAGAGGTCGGCCTTGTGGCGCTCGATGAACTCCGGGTCCTTGGCCACGGCGTCGCGCAGCGTGTAGAGGAACGAGGTCTTGAGACCCGAGAACGAGTAGTCGTAACCCTCCACGTGGGGGCGTGCGAAGCGGAAGGCCTTCGGGTCGCCCTCCTTGGCCAGGCGGTCGATCACCGGTCCGCCCGGGTAGGGGAGTCCCATCACCTTGGCGCACTTGTCGAACGCTTCGCCTGCGGCATCGTCGATCGTCGTGCCGATGATGCGCATCTCGAGCGGCGAATCGACGCGTACGATCTGCGTGTGTCCGCCGCTCACGAGCAGGCACAGGAACGGGAAATCCGGGTGGGGAAGCGTACGGTCGGGCAGGTCGATGAAGTGCGAGAGGATGTGCCCCTGCAGGTGGTTCACCTCAACCATCGGGATGTTGCGCGCGATGGAGAGTCCCTTGGTGAAGGAGACCCCCACGAGCAGCGATCCGAGCAGTCCGGGACCGCGCGTGAAAGCAATGGCGTCGAGCTCGTCGGCCGTGATGCCTGCTTCGCGCAACGCCGTGTCCACCACGGGGATGATGTTCTGCTGGTGCGCCCGCGATGCCAGTTCGGGGATGACGCCGCCGTACTTCATGTGCACGGCCTGCGAGGCGATGACGTTCGACAGCAGCACGTTGTTGCGCAGTACGGCGGCCGACGTGTCGTCGCATGAGGATTCGATGCCGAGAATTGTAATATCCATCCGGTTTTTCGTGTTTTTAACTATTTTAGTTAAATTTGCAGGTTATTACCCCTGTTTCGATGCGCAAAGTTATAAAAATATCGGGAACGGTGTTATCGGCCTTCGTTTTGTTGCTGATAATTCTTCCCGTCGTGCTCGCGCTGCTGCTCGACATTCCGGCCGTGCAGAACTTCGTGGTGCACAAGACCGTGGCGCTGGTCTCCGAGCGGCTCGGGACCACCGTGCGCATCGACCGTGTCGATATCGGGCTCTTCTCGAAGCTCCGCGTCGAGGGTTTCTACGTCGAGGACTACGGGCGCGACACGCTCCTTTATGCCAGTCGGGTCGAGGCCTACGTCTCGGACTTCGGGCTCTTCGGCGGGGGGCTGGAGTTCAGCCGCGGGCGGATCGTCGGCGGCAAGCTCTTCCTGCGGCAGATGGACGACGGGGAGATGAACATCAAGCAGATCGTCGGCCGGCTGTCGAATCCCGACCGGAAGCGCAAGGGCGACTTCCGCCTCTCGTTCCGCAAGGCCGAGATCGAGAACATGGAGCTGTGCCTCGACCGCCGCGAGGGGCGCGAACGCGAATACGGCATCGACTTCACGCACATGCATCTGGACAGCCTGAACGCCCGGGTCGATGACTTCACCATCGACGGGCAGGCCATCTATACCTCCATTGCCTCCCTTTCGGCCCGCGAGCGGAGCGGCTTTCGCCTGAAGCAGTTCTCCGGGCGCTTCTACCTGACGCAGGGCTGTCTGGGTTTCGAGGACGCCTCGATCCTGACCGACCGCTCGGAGATCCGCATCCCTTACATCTCGCTGGCCGGCTCGTCGTGGGCCGACTACCGCGATTTTATCGGGGAGGTGCGCCTCGACGCCGCCGTGCGCCACACGACGGTCTCGACCGACGACATCGCCTACTTTGCGCCCCGCCTGCGCGACTGGCACCTCTCCTTCTCGGAGATCGATGTCGAGGCGGCGGGTGTCGTCTCGGACTTCACCACCCGGATCCGCAGCATGCGCATCGGCGACAGCACGACCCTCTCGGCCACGGCCACGCTGCGCGGGCTGCCCGATATCCGCCGCACGCATTTCGACCTTGCGGTCCCCGACCTGCGCACGTCGGCCGCAGCAGCCGACGACCTGGCCCGCCGCATTGCCCGCAAGCCCCTGCCCGGGAAGGTGCGCGGTGTGCTGGAGCATGCCGGCGGGGTGGGAGTGGACCTTCGGTTCCGGGGACTGCTCTCGTCGTTCGACATGCAGCTGGGCGCCACGACCGACGTGGGCGACATCACCTGCCGCGTGGGGCTCGAACCCCGGCGTGCGGGCCGCAGCCGCCTGCAGGGAGAGGTCGCGACGCAGAACCTGCGCCTGGGCGACCTGCTCGGGCGCCGCGACCTGCTGGGCGATGCGACCTTCCGGGCGCGTATCGACGGGGAGGTCGGTCGCGGCTTTGCCGACGCACGGGTCGAGGGCGATGTCGTGCGGCTGAACTTCAACGGCTATGCCTACGACTCGATCCGCCTCGACGGACGCCTGCGCAACCGCGAGTTCGACGGCCGCATCGCGGCCCGCGACCCCAACCTGAACTTCGACTTTTTCGGACTGGTCGATCTGAACGACTCGGTGCCGCGTTACGACTTCACGCTCCACCTCCACCGTGCCGACCTGGCCCGCCTGCGCATCAACCGCCGCGATTCGGTCTCGGAGCTTTCGGCGCGCATCGTCGCCAAGGCCGGCGGCCGCTCGCTCGACGACCTGAACGGCCGCATCCAGGTGGCCGACGCCCTCTACCGCTACAACGACCGGGAGATCTCGGCGACGAACGTCACGGTCACGGGCGAGAACTCGGCCGACAGCAAACTCATCGAACTGCGTTCGGACTTCGCCGACGCCACCTTCCGCTCGAAAACCAGCTACCGCACCGTCTTCGAATACCTGCGCCGGGCCGCCCTGCGCAGCATGCCCCGGCTGCACGATGCCGGGCCGGCCGCGGAGCTGCCGCGCGGACGCTCGGCCGTGGCCAACGACTTCTCGCTGCTCTCGATCGATGTCCGCAACATCAATCCCATCGCCGACGCCGTTGCCGCCGGGCTGCAGATCGCCGACGGCTCGTCGCTGCGGCTGCTGTTCAACCCGGCGAGCGACCAGCTGTCGCTGAAGGTTTCGTCGGAGTATGTCGAGCGGCGCCGCATGCTGGCCACGCGGCTGAGCGTGAACGCCTCGAGCCGCAACGACTCGCTCGTGCTCTACGCCTCGGCCGAGGACCTCTATGCCGGGGTGCTCCACCTGCCGCACCTCTCGGTGACGGGCGGAGCGAAGCAGGGCCGCATCCAGCTCTCCGCCGGCTTCGTCGATACGACGGACAAGGCGTCGGGGCTGATCGGCGTCCGGGTCGGCCCGGCAGAGCCCGACAGCCTCCACGGCCCTGCCGTCGTTCTGCGTGTCCTGCCGTCGCACATCACGCGTGGCAGCAAAACCTGGCAGATCTACTCGCGCGGCATCCGCATCGATACGGCGCGTGTAGCCATCGACCGCTTCTTCGTGATGAACGACCAGCAGGAGCTGCTGCTCGACGGTGTCGCCTCGCGCAGCCGCGACGACTCGCTGACCCTCTCGCTGCGGAACTTCGACCTGGCCCCCTTCACACAGATCGCCGAGCGCATGGGCTACTACATCGAGGGGCGCATGAACGGTTCGGCAACCATGAAGTCGGTGCTTCGCGGGGCCGAGGTCACGGCCGACATCCTCTTCGACAGCGTCGGGGCCAACGACATTCCGGCCCCGCCGATGCGGCTCGTCTCGCGCTGGGACTTCGCCCGGAGCCGGGCCGGCGTCACGGTCACCGACCGTGTGCGGCGCGATACGCTCATGCGCGGATTCTTTGCCCCCAACTCGGGCCGCTACTACGCCGCCCTGCGTCTCGGGCGGCTCGACATGGGGCTGCTCGACCCGCTGCTCTCGGGCGTGATTTCCTCGACCGAAGGCTCGGCCGCAGCCGAGCTGGTGCTGCAGGGGCAGGGCAGGCAGGCCGACCTCTCGGGACGTATCCGCGTAGACAGCCTGCGCACGAAGGTCGATTACACGCAGGTCGTCTATACGATGCCGTCGGCCGAACTCCGTGTCGAGGGCAACCGCTTCCGCGCATCGGACGTGGCGGTCTACGACCCGCTGGGCAACCGCGGCCGCTTCGACCTGGACCTCGACCTGCGCCACCTGTCGAACATCACCTACGACCTCTCCGTAGCCCCGCAGCAGATGCTCGTGCTCAATACCACGTCCCGCGACAACGACTACTTCTACGGCCGTGTCTTCGCCTCGGGCAATGCCCGCATCTCGGGCCGCAAGGGGGTGGTGAACATGGACATCACGGCCGCGACGGACGACAATTCGGACTTCTTCATGCCGCTGTCGAGCAAGTCGAACATCGCTACGGCCGACTTCGTGGTCTTCGAACAGCCCGTGGCGGCCGATACGCTCGACGTCGTCGCCCGGCGCAAGCAGCTCTTCGAACGCCGCCGCCGCAAGACCCATTCGGCCGCCAGCCGCATGAACATCGGCCTGGCGCTCGGGGTCCGGCCCAACACCGAGGTCGAACTCACGCTGGCCGGCAACACGCTGAAGGCCCGCGGCGAGGGGGCGCTCAACCTGCAGGTCAATCCCAGTTCGAACATCTTCGAGATCTACGGCGACTATACGCTGGCCGACGGCAGCTTCCTGCTTTCGCTCCAGAACATCTTCAGCAAGCGCTTCACCATCGAGAGCGGCTCCTCGATCCAGTGGACCGGAGCCCCGATGGACGCCCGGCTCGACATCGACGCCGTCTACAAGGTGAAGGCCTCGCTGCAGCCGCTGCTGCAGGGAACGACCGACAATCCGGGCGGCGACCGTTCGGTGCCCGTCGAGTGTGTGATCCACCTCGGCGAGCGGCTCTCGGACCCGGCCATCTCGTTCGATGTTCGCGTGCCCGGCACCGACCCCGAGACGCAGACGCTTATCGCCAATACGCTCTCGACCCCCGAGACGATCGATACGCAGTTCGCCTACCTGCTGCTCTTCAACAGCTTCATGTCCGAGAACTCGTCGATGGCCAACTCGAATCTCGGCAGTTCGGTCTCGGCCAATACGGGCCTGGAGTTCGTTTCGAACCTGGTGAGCAGCTGGCTCTCGTTCTCGGGCTACAACATCGTGCTGGGCTACCGGCCCAAATCCGAGACGGCGAGCGACGAGTTCGACTTCGGTCTCTCGAAGAGCCTGTTCAACGACCGGCTGTTCGTCGAGGTCGAGGGCAACTACCTGATGGACAACAAGCAGGCGGTGAACAGCTCGATGTCCAATTTCATGGGCGAGGCCTACATCACCTACCTGATCGACCGGGCCGGGACGCTCAAGCTCAAGGCCTTCACGCAGACGATCGACCGCTTCGACGAGAACCAGGGCCTTCAGGAGACCGGCATCGGCATCTACTTCAAGGAGGATTTCGACAACCTGCGCGACCTGCGGCGCCGCATCCGCGAGCGTTTCACGAACCGTTCGCGGCGGGAGCGGCGCGAGGCACGGCGAGCGGCCCGGGCCGCCGAGCGGCGCGAACGGGCCGAGGCGCGCGATGCCACAGAGGCTGCGGCGGCCGAGGCCGAAGCCCGCGAGACGGATGCCGCCGCGGCCTTCGAAGGGGTGGAGTTCGACCCCCGGATGCCCGAGGAGGGGCTCCCCGTGAAGGCGTGGCCCGAGGAGGGTGCGGCGGAGGCAGGAAAGAGTGAAGAAACAAATTCAGTAAAACCATAAAAAACAAACAAAACGATGATGACTTTTTTGCAGGCTGCCGAAGCGGTGGCCGTAAGTGAGGAGACCCGGATGGGACTGTGGACGCTGTTTACCAAGGGAGGATGGCTGATGTGGCCCCTGCTGGCGCTGGGCGGAGTGACGATCTTCATCTTCGTCGAGCGTTTCATGGCCATCCGCAAGGCCTCGGTGCTCGACATGAACTTCATGAACCGCATCCGCGACTACATCTCCGACGGCAAGATCTCCACGGCCGTGAACCTCTGCCGCAAGACCGACACGCCGATCGCCCGCATGATCGAGAAGGGCATCGAGCGCATCGGACGCCCGATGAGCGATGTGCAGTCGGCCATCGAGAACGTCGCCAACCTCGAGGTCTCGAAACTCGAGAACGGACTGCCGTTCCTGGCCACGATCGCCGGCGGCGCCCCGATGATCGGATTCCTCGGCACGGTGCTCGGCATGGTGCAGACCTTCATGGACATGTCGGCTGCGGGCGGCACGGTCGATCTGGCTCTGCTTTCGAGCGGTATGTATGTGGCGATGGTTACCACGGTGATGGGTCTGATCGTCGGTATTCCGGCCTACTTCGGTTACAACTACCTGGTGGCGCGCATCGAGAAGCTCGTCTTCCAGATGGAGGCCAACTCGATCGCCTTTATGGACATTCTGAATCAACCCGTTCAAAAATAGTGCGACATGGCTATCAAACACGGTTCGAAAGTCGAAAAGTCGTTCTCGGCGTCGTCGATGACCGACCTGATGTTCCTGCTGCTGCTCTTCCTGCTGATCGCCACGACGCTCATCAACCCCAATGCCCTGAAGCTGATGCTCCCGAAGAGCTCGAACCAACTCAAGGACAAGGCGATGACGACCGTCTCGGTGCAGGACAGCCACAACGGCAAGTACCGCTACTATGTGGAGATGAAAGAGGTGGGCTCGATCGACGGCGTGGAGCGTGCGCTCAAGGAGCGCCTCGACGGACAGCAGGAGCCCACCGTGTCGCTCCATTGCGACAAGACGGTGGCCGTCGATGAGGTGGTCAAGGTGATGAACATCGCCAAGGACAACAACTACAAGTTAATCTTAGCCACGACCCCGAGGTGATCCGGCCCCGGGGGCGGGCAGAACTTTGACGCCTATGTATTACTATGATCCGAATGACCGGCAGCCCCGCAGGTGGGCGGCGATCGCGGCGGGGGCCTATGCCCTCGTGCTTGCGGTGTCGTTCGCCGTGGTGTCGTTCGACTTTTCGCCCGCGCTCGAGAAGCCGGGCGACACGATCCTCGTGGACTTCACCGAGCCGCCGGCCCCCGAGCCTCCGCGGCCGCGGGTCAAGCCGGCTGCGGAGCCGCGCGTGCACGACGAGACCGCTCCGGTCGAGCAGACGGCACAGGCGGCCGGCAAGGACGAGGTGACCCAGACGCCCAATCCGCGGGCGCTCTTCAAGATGAACAAGGGCGGCGTCGATGAGCCCGACAATGCGGGCAATCCGCGGGCTCCGGAGGGCGAGGACAAGGCCTCCGGCAAGGGCCCCGGGCTCAATCCCGACGGACTCGACCAGTTGGACCAGGGGCTCAAGGGGCGCGGCCTGGTCGGTGCGCTGCCCAAACCCGACTACCCGGGCAACCGCAGCGGCAAGGTCGTCATCCGCGTGACGGTCGATGCCTCGGGCCGCGTGACGGGCGCCTCGTTCGAGCCGAAGGGCTCCACGGAGAGCGACCCCCGTCTGGTTGAGGCGGCCATCGCCGCCGCGCGCAAGGCCCGTTTCACGGAGAGCCGGGCCGCCGTGCAGGGCGGAACGATCACCTACATATTCCGCATGGAATGATGCTAACTCGAATTACGATGAAAACACTCCTGTTTACGCTTATTGCCGCGCTGTCGCTGACGACGGCCTCCGCTGCCGGAGACGGGCAGACGGACGGGGCGCACCTCGCGTTCGAGGACGCGACCTACGACTTCGGCGATGTGCCCCGCAAGGGCGGCGACCTGGTGCACGAGTTCCGCTTCACGAACGACGGGACCGAGCCCCTGGTGCTGCTGCGCGTCATCATCTCGTGCTCGTGCCTGAAGGCCGACTTCTCGAAGCGTCCCGTGGCGCCCGGCGATTCGGGCGTCGTGCGCATCACCTACCAGCCGCACAAGAGCGAACCCGGCGCCTTCAACAAGGTGATCCAGATCTACTCGAACTCGGTCGATGGCCGCGACGTCGTCACCGTGCAGGGTAACTCGATCGACGAGAATGCAGTGAAGGTGAAGACGCGGGGCGGACGGACGAAAATCAAGAAATGACCTATGGCGACACTCTTTTCGAATGCGACGCTGCTCCCCATGTGCGGGGAGGGCGCACGGACGTTCACCGGATCGGTGGGCGTCGCGGGCAACCGGATCGCGCTGGTGACCTCGGACGAGGGGGCCGTGGCGCAGTTCCGCGCCGCACACCCCGGCCTGCGCGAGATCGACTGCCGGGGCCGGCTGGTCATGCCGGGACTGGTCAATACGCACTGCCATGCGGCCATGACGCTCCAACGCAGCTATGCCGACGACATTCCGCTCATGCGGTGGCTCAACGACCACATTTGGCCCTTCGAGGCGTGCCAGACCCCCGATGAGGTGGCGCTGGGCATGGAGCTCGGCATCGTCGAGATGCTGCTCGGCGGCGTGACCTCGTTCGTGGACATGTACTATTTCCAGGACCGCTGCGTCGAGGTGGCCGAACGCCTCGGCATCCGGGCCTTGCTCGGCTGCAACTACTTCGACAGCAACTTCGACGAGGTGGCCGGGCAGGTCGGCGAGGCCGTGCGCCGGGCCGCAGCTTCGTCGCGCGTGCGCATCGCCGTGGCGCCCCATGCACCCTATACGGTCTCGCCCGAAAACCTTGTGCGCGGCCGCGAACTGGCCGAGCGGTACGGGCTGATGCTGATGACCCATGCGGCCGAGACCCGCGACGAGGTGCGCATCGTCCGCGAGCGCTTCGGGCGGACTCCTGTCGAGCACCTCGACTCGCTGGGGATGCTCGGCCCGAAGACGATTCTGGCCCATTGTGTCCATGTGACCGACGGCGATGTGGCGACGCTCGCCCGAAGCGGCGTGACCGTATCGCACAATCCGCAGAGCAACATGAAGATATCGAGCGGTGTGGCTCCCGTGGCACAGATGCTGCGCGCCGGGGTGACGGTGACCGTGGCCACCGACGGACCCTGCTCGAACAACGACCTGGACATGTGGGAGGAGCTGCGCACGGCGGCTTTCCTCCAGAAGTCGGCGACGGGCGATCCGTGTGCGCTGCCGGCGTGGGAGACTCTGCGGCTGGCGACAGCCAACGGCGCCCGCGCGATGGGTTGCGCCGAGGGGGAGCTGGGCGTACTCCGTAAAGGGGCGCTGGCCGACCTGATCGTCGTGGACCTGCGCAAACCCCATTTGCAGCCGCTGCACGACGTGGTGTCGAACCTGGTCTATTGCGGCAAGGCCGCCGACGTCGAGACGGTGATGGTCGATGGCCGCATCGTCGTCGAGGACCGGCGCATCCCCGGCCTCGATCTGGAGGAGCTTTACGGCCGTGTGGCCGGGGCGGTTGCCCGCATCGAGTCGGTGAAGGGCTGCGGCGCGAAGTGACGGTCCTCCGGTTGCGGCGATCTTCGCGGTTGCGATGCGGCCGGCTGCGGCTGCAATAACGAAACGAAAACTCCGGCAACGGTCTGACCGTTGCCGGAGTTTTCCGTATGGTTGCGCGGCCTGTGCCGCCATCCGGTGCGGCGGTCAGCGCTTGCGCAGGTAGACGGTCGCCGTCCGCGAGGTGTTGTAGATCCGGATGCGCGGATATTTGTTCCCTTCGCTGTCCTCGACATCGAACGAGAAGTGCGCGGAGTCCATCGTCTGGCGCTCCTGGCCGCCGAAACGGGCCTCGTCGGTCGAGAGGATCGGCACGTATTTGCCCGGACCCTGGACCGGGAGCTCGTAGTCGGGGATCGAGGCCGTGGGGTGCCAGTTGAAGACGAAGAGCAGACGCCCGTGCGAGAAGACCATCGTCTTGTTCTGCTCGTCCATCAGCAGGTTCCAGGCGTAGCCGTCCTCGAGGACCCTGTATTTGCGGATCAGGCGGATCATCGCCCGGTCGAAGTCGCCGAGCCACGAGTAACGCAGCAGTCCGTTGCGGGCGAGCGACCACTGCCGTCGGGCGTGGGCGTAGCTCCAGCCGTTGCCCTCGCGCGGGAAGTCGATCCACTCCGGATGTCCGAACTCGTTGCCCATGAAGTTGAGGTAGGCCTGCCCGCCGGTCGAGATCGTCATCAGGCGGATCATCTTGTGCAGGGCCATGCCGCGGTCGATGATGAGGTTTTGGGAGGCGCGGTCCATGTGGAAGTACATCTCCTTGTCCATCAGGCGGAAGGCGATGGTCTTGTCGCCCACGAGCGCCTGGTCGTGCGACTCGGCGTAGGCCACGGTCTTCACTTCGGGCAGGCGGTTGGTCATCACCGACCACATCTCCCAGATGTTCCACTTCTCGTCGGGCACCTCCTTGAGCAACTTGATCCAGTAGTCGGGGATCGCCATGCCGAGGCGGTAGTCGAAGCCGATGCCCCCGTCGGCCGCCGGGAAGCACATGCCGGGCATGCCGCTCACGTCCTCGGCGATCGTCACGGCCGAGGGGCGGAAGTCGTGCACGAGGCGGTTGGCCAGCGTCAGGTAGTCGATGGCATCCTCGTTTACGCCGGCGTCGAAGTAGCGTTCGCGGCAGTCGAAGGTGACGTAGCCGTGGTGGTGGTAGAGCATCGAGGTGACGCCGTCGAAGCGGAACCCGTCGAAGTGGAACTCGTCGAGCCAGTACTTGACGTTCGAGAGCAGGAAGTGCTGCACCTCGCCCTTGCCGTAGTCGAAGAGCTTCGAGTCCCAGTAGGGCTGGTTGCCGGCCTCGCCCGGGCGCGAGTAGAGGTGGTCCGTGCCGTCAAGTTCGTTGATCCCCTCGTTGAGGTTCTTCACGTAGTGGGCGTGCACGAGGTCCATGATGACCGCCAGCCCCAGTTCGTGGGCCCGGCGGATGAGCTCCTTGAGCTCCTCGGGGGTTCCGAAGCGCGACGAGGGGGCGAAGAAGCTCGAGACGTGGTAGCCGAACGAGCCGTAGTAGGGGTGCTCGGCGATGGCCATCAACTGCACGGCGTTGTAACCGTCCCGCTTGATTATGGGCAGGATCTTTTCGGTGAATTCGCGGTAGGTGCCCACCCCCTCACGCTCCTGGGCCATGCCCACGTGGGCCTCGTAGATCAGCAGGCTGCCCCCCTGCGAGGCGTCGAATGCGTCGCCGCGCCAGTCGAACGGCTCGGCCGGGGCCCAGAACTGGGCCGTGTAGTTCTTCGTTTCGTCGTCCTGTACCACGCGTGTGGCATAGGCCGGGATGCGGTCCATCCAGCTGTTGTCGCCGTGGACGTGGATCTTGTAGAGCGAGCCGTGGGTGAGGCGGTCGCGGTACATCGCCGCGGGGAAGAAGGCGCTCCAGACGCCCGCCAAATCGCGGTGCATGCGGATCTCGGTGCGCTGCCAGTTGTTGAAGTCGCCGAAGATGTAGACGTCGTGCGCCCCGGGGAGCCATTCGCGGAACCACCAGCCGTCGAGCGTCTCGTCCCACTGCCAGCCGAAGTAGCGGTAACCGTTGGCGTAATCGACGAGCGATCCGGCGCTGTGCTCGATGGCCTCGAGTTTGTCGAGGTAGCGCCGGTGACGGCAGGCGATGGCGTCGGCCACCGGACGCAGCCATTCGTCCCGTTCGACGATCGGGAGTATTTCGGTTGTTTTTTCCATAACTGAGGTCGGTTTTAGACAAATATATGAAAAATATTGTTATCTTTGTCAGCAAACTTAATTTTAAACCCTTAAAGCTGTATGTTCAAAGGACAACCCAAAGGTTTGTACGCCCTTTCGCTGGCCAACACGGGCGAGCGTTTCGGCTACTATACCATGCTTGCGATCTTCACGCTCTTCCTGCAGGCCAAGTTCGGCTATACGGAGGCGGTAACGACCCAGATTTACGGCATTTTCCTCGCCGCGGTCTATTTCATGCCGTTCTTCGGCGGTATCCTGGCCGACAAGTTCGGATTCGGGAAGATGGTGACGCTCGGCATCTTCGTGATGTTCGGCGGATACGCCCTGCTGTCGATCCCCACCGGGACGGGCTTCGGGGCCCAGGCGCTGATGTTCGCCGCACTGGCGCTCATCGCATGCGGAACGGGTCTGTTCAAGGGTAACCTCCAGGTGATGGTCGGCAACCTCTACGACGATCCGGCCTATTCAGCCAAGCGCGACAGCGCCTTCTCGATCTTCTACATGGCCATCAACATCGGTGCGATGTTCGCCCCCTCGATGGCTACCTGGATCACCAACCACTTCCTGGCTCAGGACGGCCTGACCTACAACGGCCAGATTCCGGCGCTGGCCCACCAGTACCTTGAGGCAGGCGCCAACATGCCGGCCGAGCCGCTCGCCGAGCTGCAGCGCCTGGCTACGGCCGTCGGGGGCAATGCCGCCGACCTGGGGACGTTCGCTTCGCACTACATCGAGAAGCTCTCCTCGGCCTACAACATGGGCTTTGCCGTAGCGTGCATCTCGCTCATCATCTCCTACATCATCTACGTCGCCTTCCGCAAGACCTTCAAGCATGCCGACGTCACGGCCAAGCAGCAGGCCGCTTCGGGAGCCGCCGCACAGGTCGAGCTGACGCCCGCGCAGACCAAGTCGCGCATCACGGCCCTCATGCTCGTCTTCGCCGTGGTGATCTTCTTCTGGATGGCCTTCCACCAGAACGGCTCGACGATGACCTTCTTTGCCCGCGACTACACGACCCCCGAGGCCACGGGCTTCACGCGCATGTTCTTCGACATCTTCAACCTCCTGCTGGTTCTGGTCGGCGTTTACGGTCTGGTTGGCATGTTCCAGGCCGAGAAGGGCCGCGGCAAGCTCATCGGCGGCATCGCCGTCATCGCGGCCGTCGTGGCACTCTACTACCGCTATACCGTCACGCCCGATCCGGTACACATCCTGCCGCAGGTCTTCCAGCAGTTCAACCCCTTCTATGTCGTGGCCCTCACGCCGCTGTCGGTGGCCCTCTTCGCCTCGCTGGCCCGCAAGGGCAAGGAGCCCTCGGCTCCGCGCAAGATCGGTATGGGCATGATCATCGCCGCCCTGGGCTTCCTGATCCTCACGATCGGCTCGTTCGGGCTGATGTCGCCCGCCGAGGTGAAGGCTGCCGGTGCCAGCGACACGTTCGTCTCGCAGAACTGGCTGATCTCGACCTACCTCGTGCTGACGTTCGCCGAGCTGCTGCTCTCGCCGATGGGTATCTCGTTCGTGTCGAAGGTGGCTCCCCCGAAGTACAAGGGCATGATGATGGGCTGCTGGTTCGCCGCCACGGCCGTCGGCAACTACGCCACGTCGCTCATCGGTTACCTCTGGGGCAGCGGCATGGCGCTCTGGATGGTATGGAGCGTGCTGATCGTGCTCTGCCTGCTCTCGGCGCTCTTCATCTTCTCGATCATGAAGAAACTCGAGAACGCCACGGCCTGACGCCGCAGCGGATCGATCCTACGGGACCCGGACAGCCGGCAGGCGTCCGGGTCTTTTCGTTCCGCCCCCTCCCGGCCGAAAATCGGGCACGGGCTTTGCCGAGTGAATTTTCTTTGTTATATTTGTGAAGTAAAGCCCATCATCCCATCATGACCCCTCAGGAACGTATCGTCGAACAGGCATTGCGTCTGTTCGTCACGCAAGGCATCAAGTCCGTGCGCATGGAAGACCTCGCCCGGCTGGCGGGTGTCTCGAAGCGCGTGCTCTACGACATGTTCGAGGACAAGGAGAACCTGCTCTACCGGGTGATGCTGCGCTATTTCGAGCAGAATCGCGAGCACTGGAGGCAGCAGAGCGCCGGCGCGGGCAATGTGCTCGAGGAGCTGTTCATGGTTCTGGGCGACATGATGGACCGCTCGGAGCAGACCGGACGGCTGATGGAGAGCCTCCGGCGTTTCTACCCGGCGCTCCACGAACGGCTGAGGCACGAGGGGATAGAGCGCAATGCGGCCGACCTGCGGAAGATGCTGCAGCAGGGCATCGGCGAGGGGCTGTTCTTCGAACGGTTCAATCCCGACCTGGCCATCGGAGCGCTCTACTGCACCATCTCGGCGCTGGTCATGCGCCGCGAGCTGGTCCTTCCCTCGGGAATCTCCGAACGCGAGGCCTTCGTGCAGATCATCAGCACCTTTTTCCGCGGCATCGCGACCCCGAAGGGGTTGCAGTGCGTGGATGAATACCTGACTCGCTACGAACCGGGGCGCATCCGTCGCTGAAGCGTGCCGCCGGCACGACTTTTTTCGTATATTTGCCGCATGAAACTCACCTTTCTGGGAACCGGAACCTCGCAGGGCGTGCCCGTCATCGGGTGCCGCTGCGCCGTCTGCATGTCCGACGACCGGCGCGACCGGCGGCTGCGCACCTCGGCGATGGTCGAGACGCGGGGCGTGCGGCTGGTGATCGACGCAGGTCCCGACTTCCGCTACCAGATGCTCCGCACCGGGGTGCGGCACATCGACGCCATCCTTCTCACGCACGAGCACAAGGACCACATCGGCGGCCTGGACGACGTAAGGGCCTTCAACTTCGTCGATTATCCCGAGGCCATCCACAAGGTGGGCATCTACGCCACGCCGCGCACGGCGGCCTGCGTGCGCAAGGATTTCGACTACGCCTTTGCGCAGGACAAGTACCGGGGTGTCCCCGAGATCGAACTGCACGAGATCGATCCCGCATGCCCCTTCTCCGTGAAGGGGGTGGAGATCGTCCCTGTGGCGGGCCGCCACTCCGAGCGTTTTGCCGTGACGGGCTACCGCATCGGTCCGCTGGCCTACCTGACCGACTTCAAGACCATCGAGGAGAGTGAGGTGGAGAAGCTCGCCGGCGTCGAGGTGCTTGTGGTCAATGCCCTGCGCTTCGCTCCGCACTACTCGCACTTCAATGTGGCCGAGGCGCTGGAGCTGATTCGCCGTGTGGCGCCCCGCGAGGCCTACCTCACCCACATGTCGCACGACATCGGGCTGCAGGCCGTGACCGAGCCGACGCTCCCGCCGCACGTGCACATGGCCTGCGATACGTTGGAACTTGAAATAAACGATGGATATGAAAACACTGAAAGATAAGGTAATCGTCATTACGGGCGCCTCGTCGGGCATCGGCGAGGCCATGGCCCGCGAATATGCCGCACAGGGCGCCCGGGTGGTGCTCGGGGCGCGGAGCGTGCAGAAACTGCAGCTGGTTGCGGGCGGCATCCGCACACACGGCGGGCAGGCCGCCTACTGTGGCGTGGATGTCACCAAACCCGAGGAGTGCCGCGAGCTCATCGAGACGGCCGTGCGCGAGTTCGGCCGCATCGACGTGCTGATCTGCAATGCCGGCATCTCGATGCGCGCATTGTTCGACGATGTGGACCTCGAGGTGCTGCACCGCCTGATGGACGTCAATTTCTGGGGCACGGTGAACTGCTGCAAGTATGCCTTGCCCTACCTGCAGCAGTCGAAGGGCTCGATCGTCGGCATCTCGTCCGTAGCCGGCCTGCACGGGCTTCCCGGGCGCACGGGCTACTCGGCCTCGAAGTACGCCATGACGGGCTTTCTCGAGACGCTGCGCATCGAGAACCTCAAGAAGGGGCTGCACGTGATGATCGCCTGCCCGGGATTCACGGCTTCGAACGTCCGCTTCTCGGCCCTCACGGCCGACGGATCGCAGCAAGGCGAGACGCCGCGCGACGAGTCGAAGATGATGACCGCCGAGCAGGTGGCGCGGATCGTGGCGAAGGGCATCCTGCGCCGCAAGCGCCTCTGCCTGATGGAGATCGAGGGACGTGCCACGCACTTCGTCAAGAAATTCGCCCCGGCCTTCCTTGATCGGATGTTCTACCTGGTGATGGCCCGCGAGCCCGATTCGCCGCTCAAGTGAGCCGCTGCATGCCCGGCCGCGTGCATGTCTCTCTGCTGCATGGCCCGCCTTGTGACGGACGGGCCTTATCCCGTTTTGCAGATCCATTTAACCCAACATCAAGCATAACGTTATGAAACATTTGAACAATTGGATGCGTGCGCTCCGGCGGAGCGTGCTCTGTGCGTGCGTTGCCGTGGCTTGCGTATGGTGCCTTCCTTCGTGCAACGACGACAAGATCGGCGACGTATCGCTGATTTACGGCCGCTGGGAGGCCACCTCCTTCTCCGGCTATGAAAAGGAGGAGGGTGAAGAGCCCTACGAGTGGAACTACGGCCCGTCCGAGATGGCCGGTGACTATGTGATTTTCAACACCGACGGAACATATGTGGAGGGGTCTTCGGGCACAACGGGAGACAGCGGTACGTGGCGCATTCAGGGCAACAGAATCTATGTGACCTCCGACGGTGAGACCATCGGTGCGACGATCCGTACCCTCTCCTCCACGGAACTGGTTATCGAGATGCGTTACAGCGAACCGGGCTACGAATATTTCGAACGCTCCTCTTACCGCAAGGCCGACTGATGGCTGCCGGCCTTTCAAGTGAAAGGCGGCCGCACCCGATCCGGGTGCGGCCGCCTCTTTTCTGCCCTGTCCGGGTTTCCTACTTGAAGAAGATCGACGAGATCTCCTTGTAGTTGTGCACACGCTCGATGACGTCGGCAAAGATGTCGGCGACGGAGAGCACCGTGAACTTGTGCAGGTCCTTGTTGGGGTTGAGCGGAATCGTGTCGGTCACGATCACCTCTTCGAGGGCGCTGTCGTTGATGCGCTCGTAGGCCGGGCCCGAGAGCACGGGGTGGGTGATCGCCGCGCGCACGCTCTTCGCGCCGCGGGCCATGAGCATGTCGGCGGCCATGCAGATCGTGCCGGCCGTGTCGATCATGTCATCGACGATCAGGACGTTGCGTCCCTCGACTTCGCCGATGGCCGTCATCTTGCCCACGACGTTGGCCTTCGCGCGCTCCTTGTGCGAGATGATGATCGGCGTGCCGAGGTGCTTGGCATAGGTGTTGGCACGCTTGGCGCCGCCCATGTCGGGTGCGGCGATCGAGAGATCCTCGATGTGGAGGCTTTCGATATAGGGGACGAAGATGCCGCTGGCATAGAGTGCATCCACGGGAATGTCGAAGAAACCCTGAATCTGGTCGGCGTGCAGGTCCATGGTCATCACACGGTCCACGCCTGCGGCCATGAGCAGGTTGGCCACCAGCTTGGCCCCGATCGGTACGCGGGGACGGTCCTTGCGGTCCTGACGCGCCCAGCCGAAGTAGGGCATTACGGCCACGACCTTGTAGGCCGAAGCACGGCGTGCGGCGTCGATCATCATCAGCAGCTCCATGAGGTTGTCCGAGGGCGGGAACGTCGATTGGATGATGAATACCGTACAGCCACGGATCGACTCGTTGTAGCAGGGCTGGAACTCGCCGTCGCTGAAACGCAGGACCTCGGATTGTCCGAGCGTCGTGCCGAAACTTGCGGCGATCTTCTGGGCGAGGTACTCGGAACCGCGACCCGCGAAGATCTTGATTTTGTGGATAGCCATAGGTTACGAAGGATTTTGATGGTGCAAATATAGGACATTGCGTTGAAAAACCGAGCCTTTTCGGGTTCGATTTTTCAACATTCGGTCAAACTTTGAGGCATTCGCCGATGAAATCGAGTATTGCGTCGCGCCCCGTGCCGCGCTCCGACGATGAGACGAACATCGGGGGCAGCTCCTCCCATGTCTCGGCGAGCGTCCGGCGGTAGCGCTCGATGCTCTTTTCGCATTGAGTTTTCGATAGTTTGTCGGCCTTGGTGAAGACGATGCCGAACGGGACGCCGTTTGTGCCGAGCATCTCGATGAAGCGCAGGTCGATTTTCTGGGGTTCGAGGCGGATATCGACCAGAACGAAGAGGAAGTGGAGCTTCTCGCAGCGGAGCACGTAGTCGGTGATGAGCTTCGAGAACTCGCCCCGCACGGCCTTCGACGTGCGGGCGTAGCCGTAACCGGGCAGATCCACGAGATACCACGCGTCGTCGATGCGGAAGTGGTTGATCAGCCGGGTTTTGCCCGGAGTTCCCGAGACCTTGGCCAGCCCGTTGCGGCCGGTGAGCATGTTGATGAGCGACGATTTGCCGACGTTGCTGCGGCCGATGAAGGCGATGTCGCGCAGGCTGTCTTTCGGGACTTGCGTGATGCGCTCGGAGCTGCAGCGGAATTCTGCCTTGTTGATCTGCATGGGTATAGGGTTTTGTGCCGTGGGGCATGTCCATCCGCTGCAAAGGTAGTGCAAAGGGCGTGCACTGCCAAATCGAAAAGCGCGCCGCGGCGGAAAACGGCCGGAAAATCAGTAGTGGTGCGGCGACCGGTTGTTGAACCTCCAGCCCGCACCGAGCATCAGGAAGTTGGGCATGTGGAAGTCGCTCAGCGAATAGCCGATGTGCACGAACGAGTTGCGGGTGACGCCCACCTTCAGGGCGAGTGTCTGGTAGAAGTAGTCCATGTCGCCGCCCTTGTGCAATATGTTCCTGCCCAGTCCGATCCCGATGGTGAAGTAGGGCATGACGAACTCGGCGCGTGCCGATAGGCCGAGGGCCAGCTGGCGGTCGATTCCCGGTTTTACGAACTCCAGGTCGGGCGAGTCGCCCACGGCGGTGATCTGGTCGGGGATGTAGACGTTGGCGCTGCCGTCGTAGACGCCGTCGAGCGAGAGGCCCGCACGGAACTTGTAGCCGAAGTTGTACATGGCCGCGAAGTTCACGCCCAGTACCGTGTAGGCGTCGGGCGATGCGTACTGGTTGCCGTCGAACGCGACGCCCTTGCGGCGCCACGACCCGAAGAGCACCAGGTCGTAGGTCATGTGGGGGCGGAAGTCGGGGCCGTCGATGCGGCGTGCGACGCGGGCCTCGGCGGCCGTGCGTCCGAAGTTGCAGGTCAGTCCGGCCTGCAGTCCGGCGGAGTTAAGCCCGGCGTTGGGAATCGTGGTGTTGCCGTTGGAGAAGTGGGTGAGCGTGGGCCCGAAGGTCAGGTCGAGTTCGTGCGTGAGCATCCAGCGCAGATAGAAGCTGACGTTGAGCAGGGCGTTGAGCCGCGAACCCATCATCGTGTTGAGTGCGTTGTTCTCCCGGTCGTAGGGCTTCCAGCCGAACGAGAGGCCGAAGTTCCACTCGTAGTTGAGCGAGAGCCGGCGTGAGAGGCGGGCGATGCGCGCCCCTTGGAAGAGGTAGATTGCCACGGGATTGCCCAGCTCGAGCGGGTTGGCGAAGTCGTAGTAGGCCGCGCCGATGCCCTGGTATACGCCGCCGTAGATGCGGTCGGCATAGGAGCCGGGACGGAACTGGAACGAGTATTTGAGGTGGGCGGCGAGCGAGAGGTCCATGGGTCGCATCAGCGAGTTCACCCCGTCGAGGAAGGGGTTGGTCGGGAAGATGTATTCGGGGCGGAATTCGGCGCCGAGGCGGTGCTGGAGCCTGCGGCGTTTCGGGCCGGCGAAGTCCGGATGCCGCTCCTGCCCGGCGGTACGGGCCAGACGCCCCGGACGGGCGGTCCCGGTGCCGCGCAGCGTATCGCGGAGGGCGGTCGTGTCGGCCGTCTGCCGGAGATCCGCCGCCGATTCCCGACCGAAGCAGGGAGTCGGCCCGTATGTCTGGGCGGATCCCGTCACCCTCCTGTCCGCCGTCAGCAGAGCGGGCGATGCCCACAATGCCGACAACAGGGCAAGTACTGTCATCCAATATCTTATTCCGTACGTTCGCTCCATTGGCTCGGTTCTGGGGATTCGGGACCAAAGGTAAGAAAATTTTTCCCGCTCCCCGTCTCCCGGCAGGCGGAAAGCTCCTCCGTGCGGTCGATTTTCCTTCCGTCAGACGCCTTTTCTACGGTCGGTTTCGTGCCGATGCGACGGATTCGGCGCCGGAGGTTGTTTGGTTGGCTGTTTTTCTTTATATTTGTCTTCCGACCGGCTGTTCTCCGGAATCGATCGATCCGCCCGGCGGTATCCGCCCGGCAGCGGTCGCTCCCGTATCTTCTGCCGGTCCTGCACAACTGCATGGCAAACAACAATTTCATCCATATGCGATCCATCCTTCGTTCCCTTGTGGCCGCCGCCTGTCTGTCGTTCCCGGGCCTTGCTGCGGCACAGTCGCTCCCCGGGGCCGATTCGTCGGCCGTCGCGGCTTACCGGCCGCAGTTCTCCACGGCGGGGTTTTACGAACTCCCCGGCACGGGGCGCACGGTCTATAACATGAATCCGGCATGGCGTTTCCACCGCGGGGCGGTCGAGGGGGCCGGACAGCGCGATTTCGACGACCGAACGTGGCCGCTCGTCTCGCTTCCCGACGGGATCGAATACCTGCCGACCGAAGCCAGCGGCTGCATCAATTACCAGGGTGAGGTGTGGTACCGCAAACACTTCACACCTCGCGAGGAGTGGCGGGGCAAGCGGCTGTTCCTCCATTTCGAGGCCATCATGGGCAAATCGGAGGTGTGGGTCAATGGACACTGTCTTGCCCGGCACTACGGAGGCTACCTGCCGGTCGTGGTCGATATCTCGCCCGCCGTCGAATACGGCGGGGACAATGTCATCGCCGTGCGTGCGGACAACAGCGACGATCCGATGTTCCCGCCCGGCAAACCGCAGGATGCACTGGATTTCGCCTACTTCGGCGGCATCTACCGCGACTGCTGGCTCATCGCCCACAACCGGGTCTTCATCACCGATCCCAACTACGAGGATCAGGAGGCCGGAGGTGGGCTCTTCGTCTCCTACGACGACGTGTCGGAGGCCTCGGCCAGAGTGCGGATGGCTGCGCACGTGCGCAATCTTTCGGGACGGTCGTTCCGGGGTCGGGTCGTCTATGAACTCTATGACCGGGAGGGGCAGCTGGCCGCCTCGGCCGAAGAGCGGTTGTCGGTAACCAACGGGGCTGCCAAACGGGCCGAAGCTCGTGTGACCCTCTCTCGTCCCCGCCTCTGGTCGCCCGATACGCCCTACCTCTACAGGCTGCATGTCTACGTGAAGGACCAGCAGGGCGATGTGGTCGATGGCTATTGCCGCCGGATCGGTATCCGCAGCATCGAGTTCCGGGGCAAGGAGGGGTTCTGGCTCAATGGAAAGCCCTATCCGTGGCCGCTGATCGGAGCCAACCGCCATCAGGATTTCGCCGTCGTGGGCAATGCCCTGTCGAACAGCCTTCACTGGCGGGATGCCAGGAAGCTGCGCGATGCCGGTTTGCGCGTGATCCGCAACGCCCACTATCCGCAGGATCCGGCCTTCATGGACGCCTGCGACGAGTTGGGGCTTTTCGTGATCGTCAATACCCCGGGCTGGCAGTTCTGGAACGACGATCGGGTCTTTGCCGAGCGGGTCTATTCCGACATCCGCAACATGGTGCGCCGCGACCGCAACCACCCCTCGGTGTGGCTTTGGGAGCCGATTCTCAACGAGACATGGTATCCGGAGGATTTCGCCGCGAATGTCGTGCGAATCCTGCATGAGGAGTATCCCTATCCTTACTGTTATGCGGGTTGCGATGCCGCGGCCCGCGGAGCCGAACACTTTCCCGTGCAGTTCACCCATCCGCTCAACGGGGGCGACGGGGCGTTCAATACCCGGGAGCTGGATCCGAAGGTGTGCTATTTCACCCGCGAGTGGGGGGACAACGTCGATGACTGGAACTCGCACAATTCGCCGAGCCGCGTGAACCGCGGGTGGGGCGAGGTGCCGATGCTCATCCAGGCCAAAGGATATGCCCGCCCGGACTATCAGTATACGTGCTACGACGCTTTGTGGCGGGCGCCGCGCCAGCATGTGGGCGGGTGTCTCTGGCACTCGTTCGATCACCAGCGGGGCTATCATCCCGATCCCTTCTACGGCGGCATCATGGATGCCTTCCGGCAGCCGAAATACTCCTATTACATGTTCTGCGCGCAGCGGCCTGTGCAGCCCAATCCGGAGTTGATTGCCGGAAGCGGCCCGATGGTCTACATCGCCCATGCCATGACCCCCTTCTCGCCGGCCGATGTGACGGTCTACAGCAATTGCGACGAGGTGCGCCTGACCTGCTGCAGGGATGGGGAGCCGCGCGTCTACCGCAAGTCGCCCGAGGCGGGCGGCATGCCCTCTCCGGTGATCCTGTTCGAAGGGGTTTTCGATGTGATGCGCGACAAGGAGCTGTCGCGCGAGGGGCGTCAGGGCGACTCCTATCTGCTGGCCGAGGGGCTTGTGGACGGCCGGGTCGTGGCGACGCACAAGGTTATGCCGGCGCGGCGTCCCGCGAAGCTGCTGCTGTGGGCCGACGACGAGCAGGTAAGGATGAAGGCAGACGGTTCGGACCTGATGACGGTCGTAGCTGCCGTGGCGGATGAGAACGGGACGATCAAGCGTCTGAACGACTGTGAGGTGCTCTTCGAGATCGAAGGTCCGGGCGAACTGGTCGCTTCGGAGGGGACTTTCACCAACCCCCGGCGGATCAGCTGGGGCACGGCCCCCGTGCTCGTGCGCGCCACGACGACTCCGGGAACGATCCGCGTCCGGGCCCGCGTTGTCTTCCAGGGGAAGCATACGCCCCTGTCGGCCGAGTTGGAGATCCCGACTTTCCCGGCGGATCACGAAGTGATTGCCGATCCGTCGGAACTCGAAGCGGCCGAGGCGGCGAAGGGGGTGCGGAGTAAGGTTCCGGAATCCTCCGACCGTGATCTGGAACGGGAGATCGAGGAGTTGCGCCGGGAACTCAACTCACTGAAACTGCGGGAAGTGGAGCGGCAGCAGAGCGATTTCGAATAGACCGGTCGCCCGCAATCCTCCGGCCATGCGAAAAACGGGCGCGGACCGCAAAGGTCCGCGCCCGTTGTCCTGCATGGGGCCGCCGTCCGGATCAGTAGCCGAGGATGCGGAGCATCGAGCGGTAGGACTGCTCCTTGGCGAACAGGCGGGTGTAGTATTCGTTGTCCGACTTGTCGCGATCGATGATCACGTGCTTCGGGGCGGGGATCAGGCAGTGCTGGATGCCGCCGAAGCCGCCGAGCGACTCCTGGTAGGCTCCCGTGTGGAAGAATCCGATGTACTGCGGGTTGCCCTTCTCGAGCTTGGGCAGGAAGATGGCGTTGGTGTGGCACTCCGAGTTGTAGAAGTCCTCGCTGTCGCACGTCAGTCCGCCGAGCAGCACGCGCTGGTACTCCTTGTCCCAGTTGTTGATGGCCAGCATGATGTAGCGCTGGTTGATACCCCACGTGTCGGGCAGGGTGGTGATGAACGACGAGTCGATCATGTACCAGTTCTCGCGGTCGTTCTGCTGCTTCTGATTGACGATCGAGTAGAGCGCCGCGCCGCTTTCGCCCACGGTGAACGATCCGAACTCGGTGAAGATGTTCGGCTCCTCGATGCCGTTGCGCTGGCAGATGTTCTTGATCTGCGCCACGATCTCCTCGGTCAGGTACTCGTAGTCGTATTCGAAGTTGAGCGAGTTCTTGATGGGGAATCCTCCGCCGATGTTGAGGCTGTCGAGCTCGGGGCAGATGGCTTTCAGCTCGCAGTAGACGTTCATGCACTTCGAGAGCTCGTTCCAGTAGTAGGCCGTGTCCTTGATTCCGGTGTTGATGAAGAAGTGGAGCATCTTGAGCTGGAACTTCTTGCTGTTCTTGAGCTTGGCCTTGTAGAACTCGACGATGTCGTTGTAGCGGATGCCGAGGCGCGAGGTGTAGAACTCGAACTTGGGCTCCTCCTCGCAGGCGATACGGATGCCGACCTTGCACTTCTTGGTGAAGGCATCCTCGAACAGGTCGAGCTCCTCCTTGTTGTCCAGCACGGGGATGGTGTTGGTGAATCCGTCGTTTACGAGCTGGGCGATGTTCTCGACATACTGCGGGCGCTTGAATCCGTTGCAGATGATGTAGCGGTCCTTGTCGATGATGCCTCCGTCGTAGAGGGCATTGATGATGTGGATGTCGTAGGCCGACGAGGTCTCGAGGTGGATGTCGTTCTTCATCGCCTCCTCGAGCACGAACGAGAAGTGGCTCGACTTGGTGCAGTAGCAGTAGTTGTACGAGCCCTTGTAATCGACCTTGGCCATCGCCACGTTGAACATGCGCTTGGCACGGTTGATCTGTTGCGAGATCTTGGGCAGGTAGGTGATCTTGAGCGGTGTGCCGTACTGCTTGATCAGTTCCATGAGCGGAATGTCGTGGAAGTGCAGCTCGTTGTCCTCGACCGAGAACTCGTCCTGCGGGAAATCGAACGACTGTTCGATCAGGTCAATGTACTTGTCTTTCATGGCTCGTTCGTGTGGGTTTCGGGAATCCGGCTTTGCTACATGGTCCGAAACGAGCGAAAGTAGCTCGATCGGATTTTCCGGATTTTCGGGATGCAAAGTAGGCGAATATTTTTCGTATAACCAACTCTTTGCCGCGATATTTTCGTTAAATTTTACCATTCCGCGTGTTTTGGGCCCTGTTGCGCCGCTTTCGCGGATGCAGTAGAACCTCTTTCGGGTCGCTGCCCCGATGTTTGCGGTAGCTGCTGCCGCCGCCTTGACGGGCTGTGCAGGGAAGGTGCCGCAACAGCGGAAGCAGGCGAAGGGGCGATTTTTGGAAGCCGAATATTTGGACGTTTCTGCGAAAAACGGTAATTTTGAACCCTGACAAAACAAGGAGATTTAGACTGTGCTGATACCTGTCATAACGCAATATCTTGAGACGCACAAACGTCTCGTTATTCCCCAGCTGGGAGCTTTCATCGTCAAGGAACCCGGCCGTGCGGTACTCTTTTCCGAACTGCTCAAACGCGACGACGGCGTGCTGCGCGGGCTGCTTTGCGCCCGTGGACTCAACGAGTTGGAGGCCGCCGGCGAGATTGATCGCTTCGTCTTCGAGGTGCGCCATGCCGTCGAGCACGGTCTGGTGTGCCCGCTGCCCGGGCTGGGCGAGATGAAGGGCGGGACGAACGGGACGATCGTCTTCACCTATGACCCGCGCCCGACGGCTCCGGTTGCCGCCCCGGAGCCGGAGACCCCTGTCGCGGAGTCCGCCGGGGCGCCTGCCGCTTCGCACGACGGAGGGGTGGCTGCCGCAGGAGCTGATGAGGCTTCGGGCGAGGCGCGGAACCCGTCGCGCCGTCCGCAGTTCGATGCCGGACGCATGGCCGAGACGATGAAGAGCGCCTTCACCGAGCCGCATGTCTCGCCTTCGGCGAAGATGAATCCCGATCCCTCGGTCCGCGGGTTGCGCTACGGCAAGCCGCCGAAGAATACCGATGCCTACACCTACGTGAACCGTGTTCCCCGCCGGCGCGGCGACCGCTTCATCTGGATCGCCATCATCGCTGCGGCGCTGGCCGTAGCGGCTATCCTCTACGGCTATTGGCGCGAGGCGCGCGAACAGGCGGCCGAGACGGAGTGGATGGACTATACCGATCCGGCCGATGCACCGGCTGAGGGCGGCGAGGCATCCGCCGGGGAGCAGACATCGGCCGACGGGACGGCCTGCCGCGGCTTTGTTGCGCCGGACCCGCTCCGCCTGCGCGCCTAAGCGTCGCCACGACCTTTCGTATCGACTTTACGACCTGAACCATGACAGAAATAACAAGTGTTAAACAGCGCTTCGGCATTATCGGAACCTCGGAACTTCTGGACCGGGCGCTGGAGGTTGCCTTGCGTGTGGCACCGACCGATCTGACGGTCCTCGTCACGGGCGAGAGCGGTGTGGGCAAGGAGTTTTTTCCGCAGGTCATTCACGCCTATTCGTCGCGCAAGCACAACAAGTACATCGCCGTCAATTGTGCGGCCATACCCGAGGGAACCATCGATTCCGAGCTTTTCGGCCACGAGAAGGGTGCCTTCACCGGCGCTACCGAGGCCCGCAAGGGCTATTTTGAGGAGGCCGACGGCGGCACGATCTTCCTCGACGAGGTGGCCGAACTGCCGCATTCGACCCAGGCGCGTTTGCTGCGTGTGCTGCAGACGGGCGAGTTCATCCGCGTCGGATCGTCGAAGGTCCAGAAGACCAACGTCCGTGTCGTGGCTGCCACGAATGTCAATCTGCAGGAGGCCATCGCTCAGGGTCGCTTCCGCGAGGACCTCTACTACCGCCTGGGTACGGTCCCCATCAGCGTGCCGTCGCTGCGCGAGCGCCCCGAGGACATTCCGCTGCTGTTTCGCAAATTCGCGGCCGACGTGGCCGTGCAGTACCGTATGCCGGCCGTGACGCTTGACGACGGTGCGCGGCAGATGCTCATGAACTACTATTGGCGGGGCAACATCCGTCAGTTGAAGAACGTTGCCGAGCAGATATCGGCCATCGAGCCGGCACGGGTCATCACTGCCGAGGTGTTGGCCAAGTACCTCCCCGCGCAGGAGGCCGGTGCTCCGGCACCCGTGGCGCCGTCGGCGCGCATGGATGCAGGAGACATGTCTACCGAGCGGGAACTTTTATATAAGGTGTTGTTCGACATGCGGGCCGACATCAACGAGCTGAAACGGATGATCTCCGAACTGATGCAGGGTGCGGTGCGTCATCCCGAACCGCCGCGCGACATTCGCGGCCTGCTGCCGACGACGACGCATAGTGCCTCCTATGTCTCGACTGCGGCACCTTCCGAGACCGCCCAACAACCGGTCTTCGCCGAGAGCGAGGAGGTGACCGACGAGCCGCCGCGCGAGAAGACCAAGGCCGACATGCAGCGTGAGCAGATCATCCGCGCCCTGCGCCGCAACAACGGACGCCGCCGTGAGGCCGCCGCCGAGCTGTTCATGTCCGAACGCACGCTCTACCGCAAGATCAAGGAGCTGGGCATTGCCGAAAATTGAAACCATGAAGACACGAATCATCCTATTGACAACCCTCTGCGTCGCCCTGCTGACCGGGTGCGGCGTGGCCATCAAGTATTCGTTCTCGGGCGCTTCGATTCCGCCCGATGCCAAGACCTTCTCGGTGGCCTATTTCCCCAACAACGCGACGATGGTGTCGCCGATCCTCAGCTCGACGCTGACCGATGCACTGGTCGATATCTTCTCGCGCCGCACGCGCCTGGCACAGGTGGACGAGGGCGGCGACTTCGCCTTCGAGGGCGAGATCACCAACTACACCTCGACCACCTCGTCCGTGTCGAGTGAGGAGTACGCCCTGCTGAATCGGCTGACGATCACCGTGAAGGTCCGCTTCACGAATGCGCTCGACGAGAAGGCCTCGTGGACCAAGACCTTCTCCGCGTTCGAGGACTACGACTCGTCGCTGCTGCTGACCGAGGCCGAGAGTTCGCTGATCCCCGAGATCGTCAATCAGCTGGTGACCGACATATTCCAGGCTTCGGCCTCCAACTGGTAGACCGATGACGGAGCTGGAGTCCCTGAAGTTGTACCTGTCCTCGCCGGAGTCGGCTCCGAAACCCTCCGACGAAGTGATCCGCAGTCTTGCAGCCCGCTGCGAGTGGTTTGCGCCGGTGCGGATCCTTCTGGAAGCGAGCTCGGGAGAACCCGACGCGGTTCTGTCTGTGACGGCTCCGTGGCGCGAGGAGAGTTCGTTGCGTCTCAGAGGCATCGATGTCGGGGCGTTGGTGCGCCTGACCTCCGAGGAGGTGATCGACCGCTTCCTGCGCGAGGAAGACCTGCGTATCGTGGCTGACGAACATGCGCCCGAAGAGGAGGTCCGCACGGAGCCCGATCTGGACGAGGAGGACGAGGTTGTCAGCGAGGAGTTGGCCGAAATCTATCTTTCCCAGGGTCTTCGGGATAAAGCGGCAGCGATTTATCGCAAATTAAGTTTGCTAAATCCCGAAAAAAGTGTTTACTTTGCCGAGTTAATTCGCAAAACCGAAAAACAATAATTAAATTCAAAGCAATATGTTATACACGATTTGCATTGCCCTGATACTCGTAGCAAGCGTTCTGATCATCCTTGCCGTATTGGTGCAGAACCCCAAGAGCGGCATGGCCGCCAACTTCGGCGCCTCGAACCAGGTGATGGGCGTGCGTGAAACGACGAATTTCCTGGAGAAGTTCACGTGGACGATGGCCATCGCCATCCTGGTCCTGAGCCTCGTGGCCACGCTGGCCATGGACAAGGGGCTGGTTGCCGAGAGCAACGCCGAGATCTCGAAGGACGCCAAGGCCCTGCAGGAGCGCGTGCTCGATGCCGAGAGCGCCGGTGCCATGCCGCAGGCCGAGATTCCGGCAGCCGAGGGCAGTGAGGCTCCCGCCGCCGATGAGGCCGCAGCACCTGCTGCCGGTGAGGCTGCTGCCGAATAGCGTTTGGTAGCCTTCGGGCCGGGGCGAGTAGACGAACTCCCGGGTCGAGGTTCGAACAAACCGCAGAGTCGGGAGGAATTTACGAATTCCCGAGGCCGGGCATAGCGAATTCCGGGCGGAAGTCCGGATCCTGTAACAATCCGGGGAAGGACAAAAAGAGGGAAAACTGCTGAACCCGGAATATTCCGAATGCCGGCTCCGTTCGGCAATGAATCGCGATTGAAAAAACCGTCTCCGTCGGAGACGGTTTTTTTTTGTTTTTTGTGCCGCCTGTCTCCATTTGTCATTCTGCACCGCCGTCTCTTCGTGCTGCTGCCCCCCCCCTGGCCTGCGGCTGTGCCGGTATGAAAATGGAAGGAGCCGACATCCTGAGTGATGTCGGCTCCTTCCGTATGAATGGTGCCCGGTGACGTCCGCCCGGACCACTCTATTCGACTACCTCCTTGCTCGAATGCCGTGAATTGACCGTCAGATAACGCTGCAGGATCTGCTGCAGGTGGCTCGGGTCGATGTCCCGACGGATTTCGCCGTTCTGTGTGATTGAGATGCCTCCCGTCTCCTCTGATACGACAAGAATGATGGCATCTGAGATCTCGCTCATGCCGATGGCTGCGCGGTGACGGGTTCCGTAGGACTTCGGCACGGCGCTCTGCGTGACGGGCAGGATGCACTTCGCCGCAACAATCCGGTCGCCTTCGATCAGCACGGCGCCGTCGTGCAGCGGGGCGTTCTTGAAGAAGATGTTCTCGAGAAGCGAAGTCGAGACCTTGGCGTCGAGTGCGATGCCGCCCTCGGCGATCAGCCGCAGGTCGCTCCGCTGTCCGATGACGATCAGCGCCCCGGTCTTGGTCTCGGCCATCTCGCGGCAGGCCGTGACGATCGGAATTATGTTCGTCTGCACCTCGTCGTCGCTCGACGAGAAGATCCGCGTGATGAAGTTGAAATGCTTCTGTCGCATGCCGATCATCTGCAGGAAACGTCGCAGTTCGGGCTGGAAGACGATGATCAGCGCGATGGCGCCCACCGAGATGAGCTGCCCGAGGATGCTCGACAGCAACTCCATGTTGAGCGCGCGCACGACCACCCACAGCAGGTATACGGCGATGATGCCCGAGAGGATATAGGGAGCATTGGTGCCCTTGGTCATGCGGTAGATCCAATACATGATGGCGGCCACCAGAATGATGTCGATCAGGTCGATGAATGTGAACGGAACGAATCCCATTGCCTTCTATAAATTAGCGGAATGACACTTTTCCCGCAAAGGTACTAATTCCGGTCAGATAAAAAAAACTGCGGGCATAAAAAATACCGGCTTCCTCCGTAGGGGAAGCCGGATGTGTCTGTTTCGTGCAGGGGTTATTTCTTGCTCTCGGCCTTCTTGTCGGCGGCGTAGAGCTCATTGACCTTCGCCAGCACGGCGGCCGTGATGTCGAGCGTCGTGTCGGCATCGATGAGCGCCGAGGCGTTCACGATCAGTTTGTAGCGCTTGTCGGCGTTGATCTCCTGCACGGCGCGGTGGAGCAGGTCCTGTGCGCGGTTGGTGAACACGTAGTTCTCCTCGTCGAGCGACTGGGCCTCCTTCTGTGCGTTGGCCTGATAGGAAGCCACCCGCTTCTGGATGCTCTCCTGCGTGGCCTGGGCATCGCGCGTGGTGATGAGTCCCTTCTGGTATTTCTCCTGCAGCTGTGCAGCCTCGGCCTGGAGGTTCTGCTCACGCTGCGCCCAGCTCTTCTGTGCCTTTTCGGTCTTCTCCTGCAGGGCCTTGCCTTCATTCAGAAACAGATCGCACTGAGCCAGCACGGCCTCCACCTGAACGTAGGCGATGTCGCCCGTTCCGACCTGCTGCGCCGTTGCGGTCTCCGTTGCTGCCGCCTCGGCCGACGTCTCCGTCGTTTTCGTGCCGCAGGCGGTCAGTACGAGGGCCGCAGCCAGCACCGGGAAGAAAAATTTTTTCATATTGTTTGATTGGGTTTTGGTTAATTATTCCGTCATTTGGAACACAAAGGTAGAAAAAATTCTTTACTTTTGCCCGTCTGCGTCTAAAATTTGGATTTTATGTACGAATACATTCGCGGTACCGTTGCCGAAGCCGCTCCCACGCATGCCGTTCTCGATGTCGGGGGCGTCGGTTATTACCTCCACATCTCGCTCGAAACCTTCTCGGCGATCGAGCATGCCCAGACGGCCAAACTCTTCGTGCATTACGTCGTGCGCGAGGATGCGCAGCTGCTCTACGGGTTTGCGACCAAGACCGAGCGCGAACTGTTCCGGCTGCTCGTCAGCGTGTCGGGCGTCGGGGGCAATACGGCGCGGATGATCCTCTCGACCTACTCGCCCCGCGAACTGCAGGGCATCATCTCGGCGGGCAATGCCGTGCTGCTGAAAAACGTCAAGGGCCTCGGGCTCAAGACGGCGCAGAAGATCATCGTCGAGCTGAGCGGCAAGCTCGCCACGCTGGGCGCCGACGAAGGCACTCCGGCCGCGGCTCCCGACGGCGGGGTGGTGGACGAGGCGCTCGAGGCGCTGGTCATGCTTGGCTTCGCCCGCACGGCAGCCGAGAAGGTGCTGCGCGCCGTGGTGCGCGAGGAGCCTTCGGCCTCAGTCGAGGAGCTGATCCGCATGGCCCTCAAGCGGCTCTGACTTCGCCGGGCGGACCTCCCGTGTCGTTTTCCGGTCCTTTTTTGCCGTTTCCGGGGACCGGATGCCTGCCGGTGTATTCGTTTCCGGCAAGGTTTTTGCATTTCTCCGGCTCGCTCCCGAACCTTGGTTCGTGCGAAAACAGAATCTGTTTGTCTATGGAAGGTATTCCTGTCGGTTTTCTCCTGTTGCTCGCAGGCCTTTGCGTCGTGGCCCTGGTCGTGGCTTTGGTCGCCTACGGGCTGAAACAGCGTCGGCTGCAACGGCTCAAGAGCCCCCGCCGCGACTATCTGCGCCGCCGCTGACCCGCCCCGCTCACTCCGTGCTCCGCATCGCGGTTGATCCGGCTGCTCGTCTTCCTTCTGTCTTCTGTGTGCGGCCGCTTTCCCGGTTCCCGATCGCCGGACGTCTTCCGCTTTTTCTCTCCGCCGCCGTACGAACCGGGCAATTTTTTTCGTTTGTTGTGTGTAAATCGGATTGTTTTTGTAAATTTGCACGATATATAGCCAGATGAAAAAATTGTCCGCCATCCTGCTTGCTTTGCCGCTTGTGCTCTGCGGCGCCTGCTCCGAAGAGGAGGAGACGCTTCCGCAGCAGCGCGAACGCATCGTCTCGTACCTGACCTCGACTCATTCGCCGACGCTCGTGGCCGAGTCGGCGGTCGATACCGAGAGTCAGCAGGCATTCTACACCACGTCGGGAAATACCGTCTACCGCTACATCGACAATTACTACGATCCGGCCCGGCCCGGGCGGACGGAGGTGACGGCCTCGTCGAAAGTGACGATCACCTTCCGCGCCTATGTCTTCAATTTTGCGAACATCACCGACAGCACCTTCCCGTTCTATTCGAACGACCCCCTGCTGAAGAGTGCCTATGAGGAGATGGGACTGACCTCGGGGGCCTGGTCCTTCGAGCCGCTTCAGATCGACATGCGCAGCGGAAACATAATAAAAGGCCTGCGTCTTGCGTTATTGGGTTGTCGCCAGGGCGACGAGGTGGAGGCCTACATGACCTACAACATGGCCTATGGCGATACGAATTTCTCGACAATTGAGCGGGAGAGCCCTTTGGCGTGGTTTTTCACGGTCGATGCGGTCGAGTGACGATGTTGCCGTGCCGGATCTAACACGAAACAGTATTTGATGAAACATATGAAATTGCTCACACGTTTTCTGTATTTCTCCGCCGTCGGAGCCGTATTGTTCGCATCCTGCGCCAAGGAGGAATCCGAATCGTTCGACAAGTTCGAGGATATGGCCCTCGAGGCGTGGATGACCCAGAATCACCCCGATCTGGTGAAGAACCTCCAGGATAACGGCGGTTACTACGTCGATGTGCTCGAGGCTTCGGGAGCCTCGGACGATGTGAAACCGATCAGCGACACGGCCTGCTGGGTGACTTTCGATTTTACGGGCCGCGACCTTGCGGGCAACATCATCGTCACGCGCAACGCCGCACGGGCCCACCAGGTCGGCACCTTCACGAAATACACCCACTACGTGCCCTATTTCCGTTATTGCAACGCCCTGACGGCCGGAGTGTCCGACGGTACGACGCTGGCGATGCTCAATACGCTCAAGCTCGACGAGGAGTATGCCGCCGGCAAGGGAATCTCCACGGAGTACCAGCTGCGTGAGGGCGACAAGATCCGCCTCTACCTTCCGTCGCGCGTGTCCGGAAGCCTTACGGTCGGCAGCGGCGGATACGAGGGCCAGTTCTCGCTCGACGACAACCATCCCTACATCATGGAGCTTACGATCCTCGATACGATCAAGAACCCGCTCGAGCGCGAGGGCCGCGACGTGGACGACTATTGCGCGGCCAACGGCGGCCTGCGAAAATATGCCAAGGAGGAGGAGACGAAGGATGCCGAGAGCAAGCCCTTGCCGACGGATCCCGAGGATCCCGACCATCCCTACAACGTGGCCGAGCAGTGGGTGAGCGCCAACGATACGATCCCGCAGGTCTACGTGAACTACCGTTTCAACCCGGCCGACCCGCAGACGACGCTTAAATTCCCGAACCCCTATGCCGTCGGTTTCGAGCCCTATGTCAATGAGGGTTCGATGGCGGCTCTCGAGGCGAAGATCAACGAGGTGCTGGTCAAGCGGTTCCATCCCGACGAGGAGAATCCCTACCCGGGGATCAAGGAGCTGAAGGCCGATTCGGTGCAGCTGGACGGTACGGCCAAGATCTGGTATATCGGACGTTTCCTCGACGGTTTCATCTTCGATACGAACATCGACGAGGTGAAGGAGTTGATCTACGGCGAGGTCGCCTCGGAGGGAGAGGCGCTCTCCTATAAGCCGGAGGAGCACTCGATGATCACGGCATGGTACTATGGCGTTCCGAAACTCCAGTACGGGCAGTGGGCCGCGCTGGTCACGACCTCGACGAACGCCTACGGATCGACGGGCAAGACGGGCGGATCGATCACCGAGTCGAACGGCTATTCGTCCAACTACCTCGACTACCTCAACATGATGTACTACTACAACAGCCTCTATGGTAACAGCGGTTACTACAATCCCTATTACGGCGGTTATTACGGCGGTTACTACGGCGGCTATTACGATCCCTATTACAGTTACGGCTACGGCTACGGTTACGGCTATGGAAGCGGTTACGAGGATACCTCCGAGACCACGACGACCGTCAATACCGAGATCCTGCCCTATACGCCGCTGATCTTCGAGATTTACATCGAGCCCAAGGACGAGGATTGATTATGCGACGCATGCGCACGGCCTGACCGGGGCTTTGCGTGGAATCCGTCACCGGAAACGGGGAGATCTTTTAAAGGTCTCCCCGTTTTCACTCCCGTTTCGTCCTGTCCCGTGCGTTTGGGGCTGCTGGTCCGTTTTTTGCTTCGTCCCGTTTCCGGAACCTGCTTCGTTCCGGCTTGGTCACCGGTCCCGGCTTGCTCCTGTCCCGTCCTTTTTTCGGGCGCTTTTTTTCCTGCGGAAATTTTGTAATTTAACAAAATTGTATTAATTTAGTAGTACAGAACTATCACACCTAAAATTCGACGGATATGATTATTACATTTAACGAGTTGCGTCGTATCAAGGACCGGCTGCCGAGCGGCAGCTCGCAACGCATTGCAGATGAATTGGGAATTGATGTAGAGACTGTTCGTAACTACTTCGGAGGCAAACACGAGGCCAAAGAATGCGTCGGTGTGCACTTTGAACCGGGCCCGGACGGTGGTGTCGTTACCTTGGACGATACGACGATTCTCGACGTTGCAATGCGTATCCTGAGCGAGCAATAGCTCGATCGATCAAAATACGGATGGTCCGGCGCCATAGCCGGATAGACCGGAACTCCTTGCGGGGTTCCGGTTTTTCGTTTCCTCTCTGAATTTCCGGTGTCTTCCGACTCCTTCCTGCTCGTTTCGGCTTTCTCTCGACCCTTTCGCCAGCCGTTTCCGAAAACAGCTCCGCCGCGGTCTTCCGAAGGCCGCGGCGGAGATCTGAGGCAGAGGCTCGCCTTGCCTGTCGTTTACCTGCGGATCAGGCAGTTGATGACCAGCCAGCCGCCGAAGAGTTGCAGCAGGATGCCCGGAACGCCGATCCGGAAATCCTGCAGCGCTATCCGCAGATCGCCGACCCACGCCCATTCGAAGAGCGTTCCGACCGCCTGATAGGTCAGTACGACCGCTGCCAGCAGTACGAGCGAGGCCTTGCGGAAGCGTGCAGCTGCATATCCGGCCGCTCCGGCCAGCAGAAGCGATTTCGCCAGAATCGGGGGCAGTGCCGCGGCGGCCGGCATCCCGAAGAGTGCGGAGTTGATCAGCGGTGAGAGGAGCGCCGTGAGCAGGCCGACACGCCAGCCGTACTTGTAGGCTCCGACGAGCGTGAAGAAATAGATCGGCAGCCAACGTACGCCTCCGAGCGGTGCGAGGTGGCACAGTTGCGGCAGGAGGATGTTTCCGGCGATGAACAGCGCCGCGAACAGATAAGTCTTGGTCTCTCCGTAGGTCAGCGTATAGAGCCTTACAGGGGCGGATTCGACAGAGGGTGTTTGCATGGATTCGTGTTTTTTGTGTTCGGTAATCATTTCTGTTGCTGCTGTCGGAGGAACTCCTCGATCCGCTCGAGGCATTCCCGGGCGGTCCGGCAGTCGCGGCAGCGTATCTCGAGCGGGCACCAGCCCGTCCTGTCCCGGTTGATGACATGGGGCACCTCGACCTCGTAGCCGACCCGCATGCCGCTTCCCGCAAGGAGGTCGAGTGCCGGCCGGCTGATGACCTCCGTGTGCATTTCGCTGACGCCGCCCAGCAGCATGAGTGCCGCCGCGGCCTTCCCCACGACCTTGTCGGCCACCGTGGCGCCGTGCAGGAACTCCCCGCCGTCGGTCAGCAGTGCATGGAGGTCGGCCACGCCCCGGCGGTCGAACGTGCGGATCTGCGCCCCGTTGGCCACGACGAGCGTATGTCCCCCTTCGCGGAGCGTGCGTACCAGCTCTCCGATCATGGCTTGTTGCGTCTGAGCCGTTCGACATAGTCGCTGATCCGGTGCAGCTCGTGAGGAATGTCGATTCCCTGCGGGCAGTGGGGCGAGCACTGGTTGCAGCCGATGCAGTGGTCGGCCTGCCGCAGGCGGGGAACACTGCGGTCGTAGCCTACGAGGTAGGCGCGCCGGGCCTTGCGGTAGTTCTCGTCCTGCACGTTGTCGGCGATATTGCCCTCGTTGAGGCACTTGTTGTAGTGGAGCAGGATGGCCGGGATGTCGAGCCCGTAGGGGCAGGGCATGCAGTATTTGCAGTCGTTGCAGGGAATCGTGTCGAACTGCATCATCAGGTCGGCGGTCTGCTGCAGGAAGGCGAACTCCTCGTCCGTGAGCGCATCGAGCGGGCAGTAGGTGGCGAGGTTGTCCTGCAGGTGCTCCATGCGGGTCATGCCGCTCAGCACGGTCAGCACCCCGGGGAATGACCCCGCAAAGCGGAAAGCCCACGAGGCGACGCTCCGCTCGGGTTCGCGCTGCTTGAGGCGTGCCACGATGTTGTTGGGCACGTTCGAGAGTCGTCCGCCCAGCAGCGGCTCCATGATGACGGCCGGGATGCCGCGTTTCTCCAGTTCGCCGTAGAGGTACTCGGCATTGGTGTTCCGCTCGTTGATCTGCTTGGCGTAGCGCCAGTCGAGGTAGTTGAGCTGGATCTGCACGAAATCCCACTTGTAGCGGTCGTGTTCGGCCAGCAGACGGTCGAACACGCGGATGTCGCCGTGGTAGGAGAATCCGAGGTTGCGGATGCGCCCGGCCTCGCGCTCGGCCAGCAGGAAGTCGAGCATGCCGTTGTCGATGTATCGGGCCTCGAACTCCTTCATGCCGTCGTTGCCCATGCCGATCCCGTGCAGCAGCAGGTAGTCGATGTAGTCGGTCCGGAGTTCGCGGAACGAGTTGCGGTACATCTCCATCGAGGCTTCGCGGCTCCATGTTGCGGGCGAGAAGTTCGACAGTTTGGTGGCGATGTAGTAGCTCTGGCGCGGATAGCGGGCAAGCGCCGTTCCCGTGGCCCGCTCGGAGAATCCGCGGCAGTAGGCGGGCGATGTGTCGAAGTAATTGACGCCGTGAGCGATGGCGTGATCCACGAGCTCGTTCACCTGCTTCTGGTCGATCTCCTCGGTGTCGTTGTGGCGCACCGACGGCAGACGCATCATGCCGAATCCGAGCAGCGAAACGCGGTCGCCCGTTGTAGGGTTGGTCCTGTAGGTCATGCTCCCCTCGGGCTGTTGCGAGGCTTCCTGTCGCCCTGTTTTCGGGGCGCATCCTGTCAGGGCTGCGGCCGATGCGAGGGCGGTCCCTGTGCCGAGCCGTTTGAGGAACTCGCGGCGGTTAATGTTTTTTTTCTTCTGGTTGTCCATGGAATGGAGGTGTTAGATCGTTCGGTGATAGGAATACCCTTCGACGTAGATGGCGCTGAAGGGTCGTGCCGGGCAGAGGTTCTCGCAGGCGCCGCACCCGATGCAGCGCTCTTCGTTGATGGCGGGGATCTGCGGGCTGTCTGCGCGTTCGGGGTCCGAGGGCACCATCGTGATGGCACCCGTCGGACAGTGCCGTGCGCAGTTGCCGCATGCCACGCCGTCGGTGAGCGGCACGCAGTTGTCACGCACCCAGACGGCGCACCCGACCTGTATGGCCGACTTCTCGGCGGGCGTGATCTTCAGGATGGCACCTGCGGGACAGACCTCCGAGCAGACGACGCACTCCGGGCGGCAGTAGCCGTGTTCGTAGGAGGATTCGGGCTGCATGAGGGTCATCAGTCCCGACGAAGGGCGCAGCACGCCGTTCGGGCACGAGGAGACGCAGAGCTGGCACCCCGTGCAGTGGGCGGCCATGTGGCGCAGGCTGACGGCGCCCGGCGGTACGATCGGCGTATGGCGTGCCGGCACCTTCTTGTCGAGGATCACGGCCAGGCCGCCGTCCACCTTCTTCTCCTGCGCGTGCAGGGCGGCGCTTCCGAGCAGCAGCCCGGCGCCGGTCAGGAAACTGCGGCGTGCGGGATCGGCCGGAGTCTCCGCATGCGCTGCGGCCGCCTTCCCGCCCGTCCTTTCCGTTTCGTCCTGCTTCGGGCGCAGCTCCCGGAGCCGGTAGGAGATGGCTCCGTGCCTGCAGGTGTCGATGCAGTCCATGCAGGCCACGCAGCGCGAGTAGTCGATCCGGTGTTGCGCCGAATCGATGCACGAGGCCTTGCATTTTCGGGCGCAGAGCGAGCAGGAGTTGCACTTGCGCTCGTCGATTACGGGGCGGAAGAGCGAGTAGCGGGCCAGGGCGCCGAGTACGGTACCCACGGGGCAGATTGTGTTGCAGTAGGTGCGTCCGCCGCGCCAGGCCAGTACGACGAGCACGATGAACGTCGCGGCGGCGATGAGCAGCGTCGGGAGGCTCTTCAGCCACACGTCGGTCTGGTAGAAGGCGTAGCTGTCGGCCCGTTCGGCGAAGTAGGCCAGCAGGTTGTTGCCCCAGCGGTAAATCGGGGCGAAGAGGTTTGCGGCGATCCGCCCGTAGGCGCTGTAGGGTGCCAGCAGGGCGACCAGCGAACCGATGCCCGCGGCGATCGCCGCCACGAAGAGCGCCAGCACGGCGATGCGCAGCCACCGTTTGGCCGGCGAGTAGGAGAAGCGGTAGCGGTGTTTCTTGCGACGGCCGCTTAACCACGAGACGATGTCCTGGAAAACCCCCAGCGGGCAGATGACCGAGCAGTAGACACGTCCCAAAAGGAGCGTGAGTACTACCAGAAAGGCTACGACGGCGACGTTGAGTGCCAGTACGGCGGGCAGGAACTGGATGCGGGCGAGCCATCCGAACCAGGTGTGGAGCGTCCCCGTAAAGTCGAGCAGCAGCAGCGTGATGAGCGCGAAACAGATGGCGGCAAGGGTGATTCTGATCTTGCGAAGCATGTGCGGAGTGGTTTGATGTTTGTGCAAAAATACCAATTTTTAGGTATTTTAGAAAGATCCGGATTCCGGAAATTCATACCAATTTTACGGGGGCAGCCGGCATGCCGGGGTGCCATTTCCCGCACATCCTGGCATGCCGGTGTCGGTCGAATCCTGCCAAAATGCCGTGTGGCGGGAGACATGCCGCCCGCTCTTTCTGCCATCTGTCTGACAAATTGGCAGACGATGCCGTTTGGTATAACCTTTGTTCGGTGTAGGGGCGTATCCGGCACGCGGAGCAGGATCCCCGGGTGAGCGGATGCGGAACGTGAATTGAAAACAAATTAAATAATAGGTACGATTATGGCAAAGATTATTGGTATCGATCTGGGAACGACGAACTCCTGCGTGGCAGTGATGGAAGGCAACGAGCCGGTTGTGATCCCCAACTCCGAGGGACACCGCACGACTCCTTCGGTGGTGGCATTCACGGCCGACGGCGAGCGTAAGGTGGGTGACCCCGCAAAGCGTCAGGCAATTACGAACCCCAAGCGCACGGTCTTCTCGATCAAGCGTTTCATGGGTGAGACCTACGACAAGGTGACGGCCGACATCGCCCGTGCGCCCTATTCGATCGTCCGCGGCGACAACAACACGCCGCGTGTCGATATCGACGGACGGCTCTACACGCCGCAGGAGATTTCGGCCATCATTCTCCAGAAGATGAAGAAGACGGCCGAGGATTACCTGGGCCAGGAGGTCACCGAGGCGGTGATCACGGTTCCGGCCTACTTCTCCGATTCGCAGCGTCAGGCTACGAAGGAGGCGGGCGAGATCGCGGGCCTGAAGGTTCGCCGTATCATCAACGAGCCTACGGCCGCCGCATTGGCCTACGGTCTGGACAAGAAACAGAACGACATGAAGATTGCCGTCTATGACCTCGGTGGCGGTACGTTCGATATCTCGATCCTCGAGTTGGGCGACGGCGTATTCGAGGTAAAATCGACCAACGGCGATACGCACCTCGGAGGCGATGACTTCGACCACGTGCTGATCGACTACATGGCCGAAGCCTTCAAGGCCGAGCACGGCATCGACCTGCGTGAGGATCCGATGGCCCTGCAGCGTTTGAAGGAGGCTGCCGAGAAGGCGAAGATCGAACTCTCGTCCTCGACGACCACGGAGATCAACCTTCCGTACATCATGCCCGTAAACGGCATTCCGCAGCACCTCGTGATGACGCTGACGCGTGCCAAGTTCGAGCAGTTGTGCGACCATCTGATCCGCAAGACCGTCGAGCCCTGCAAACTGGCGCTGCGTGATGCGGGTCTCGAGGCTTCGCAGATCGACGAGGTGATCCTCGTGGGCGGTTCGACGCGTATCCCCGCCATCCAGAAGATCGTCGCCGACTTCTTCGGCAAGACGCCCAACAAGTCGGTGAACCCCGACGAGGTTGTGGCTATCGGTGCCGCCATCCAGGGCGGTGTGCTGACGGGCGAGGTGAAGGATGTGCTGCTGCTCGACGTGACGCCGCTGTCGCTCGGTATCGAGACCCTGGGCGGTGTGATGACGAAGCTCATCGACGCTAACACGACCATCCCGACGCGCAAGTCCGAGGTCTTCTCGACGGCTGCCGACAACCAGCCTTCGGTCGAGATCAACGTCTGCCAGGGTGAGCGTCCGCTGGCCCGCGACAACAAGTCGATCGGCCGCTTCCACCTCGACGGCATTCCGGCCGCTCCGCGTGGCGTGCCGCAGATCGAGGTGACGTTCGACATCGACGCCAACGGCATCCTGAACGTCTCGGCCAAGGATAAGGGTACGGGCAAGGAGCAGAAGATCCGCATCGAGGCTTCGTCGGGCCTTACCGAGCAGGAGATCCAGCGCATGCGCGACGAGGCGAAGGCCAACGAGGCCAAGGACAAGGCCGAGAAGGAGCGTATCGACAAGATCAACGCCGCCGACTCGAACATCTTCGCCACCGAGAAGCAGCTCAAGGAGTACGGCGACAAGCTGCCTGCCGACAAGAAGGCAGCCATCGAGTCGGCTCTGGGCAAGCTCAAGGAGGCGCACAAGAATGCCGACGTGGCAGCCATCGACACGGCCATCGCCGAGCTCAATGCCGCATGGCAGGCCGCTTCGCAGGACATCTATGCACAGCAGCAGGCCCAGGGCGCACAGCAGAACGCCGGTCAGCAGCAGAGCAATCAGGGAGCCCAGTCGAACGGCGGCAACGGAGCTTCGCAGCCCGAGGACGTGGAGTTCGAGGAGGTGAAGTAACCGGATAAAACCCCGGGGGCCGGCGGTCCGGCATCCCGAAACGAAAAGCGGGGGAGTGGAAACACTCCTCCGCTTTTTTTGTTCTCCGGTGACGTGCCGGGGCCGGGTCACACCCGCACCCCGTACCCGTTTGTCGCCTGCTATCTGACCGTCAGCTCCACGATGAAGTCGGGGGCCTCGGCGTCGCGTTCGCCCAGCCGGACGGTCACCCCGGCATCGTCCTGCCGGAACGTGAGCCTGCCGCCGTCGGCGAAGCGTGCCGCCCGCACGACCTTTTCGCCCGTCACGGGAACGAAGAGCTCCTCGTCGGGCCAGTTGAGCACGTGGAGGTAAATCTTGTCTCCCTTGCGCGTGGTCACGCCCCAGTCGCGCGGTGCAACGGGGCCCGCCTCGGTGCCGTAGACCGTCTCTCCGTTCGCGCGGAGCCACTCTCCGATTCCCTTGAGCCGCTCCACGGCTGCGGCCGGGAGTGCACCGTCGGGCTGCGGGCCGATGTTGAGCAGCAGGTTGGCGCCGCGTCCGGCCGCCCCGACCAGATACTGTACGAGTGTCCCCACCGACTTGTAGTTCTGGTCGGTGATCTTGTATCCCCACATGCCGTTCATCGTCTGGCACGTCTCGAGCGGGAGTCGGCTGATGGCCTGCCCCGAAAGCCCGGCGGTGTTCTCTCCGGGCAGATCGCGCTCGAAGGCCTGCACGTCCTCGCCCTCGAAGGGGGTCAGGTGGTGGTTGTTCACGATCAGACATGCCGGCTGGAGCCGGTGGATCAGGCTGTAAAGCTCATCGAGGCGCCAGTCGAACGAGGGGTTCCTGTCCTGGTCCCACACGCCGTCGAACCAGATGGCGCCCACTTCGCCGTACTGTGTGAGCAGTTCCGTGAGCTGGGCCTTCATGAAGTCGAAGTAGGCGTCGGCATCCTCCTTGTCGGCCGGGCGTCCCGTGCCGAGGCCCGTGCGGCCGCGGGGGGCATCCTCGCGCCACCAGTCGATGAGCGAGTAGTAGAAGTGTACGCGCAGCCCCTGCCGGTGGCACTCTTCGGCCAGCTCCTTGACCACGTCGCGGGCGAAGGGTGTGGCATCGACGATGTTGTAGGGCGACTGTCCGGTGTGGAACATCGAGAATCCGTCGTGGTGGCGCGTCGTGAAGCAGATGTAGCGGGCGCCCGCCTCGCGGAATGCCGTTACCCACGCCCGGGCGTCGAATTTCGCGGGGTAGAACCCTCCGGCGAGCTTCTCGTACTCGCGGTAGTTGAGGTCGAGGTTGGTCATGGTCCATTCGCCCTGCCCGAGCATGGCATAGAGCCCCCAGTGGAGGAAGATGCCGAAACGGCCGTCGGCGAAGGCCTGGCGTGCGGCCAGGTTTTCCGATGCCGGCACATAGCCCGTCTGGGCCCGGGACCCGGCGGCGAAGAGGAGCGCACAGCCGAGGAGGAAGAGTTTTTTCATCATAGCGGTTCGGTTGATTGATGGTTGAAACGGATACAAATTTAATAAAATATCGGCTCCTTCCGCATCCTGCGGCCCTTCGCTCCGTTTTTTCCGCCGAGATTTCCCGGTCCGCAGTCCTTTTCCCGGGGCGGCAGGAGCGTTGCCGCCTGCATCCTGCCGCGCCTTTCCGGGTCCGCTGCGCTTTCCCGGTTGCCGGCCGTTTCCCGGTTTCGCGGCCTTCCCTCTCCCGGAACAGTGGATCGTATCGGCTCAAAATGACAGTTTTTTCGGTGAGGATAGCTATTTTCAATATCTTTTTTCTATCTTTGCGTGCTATTGTGCGTAACCGTGATAATTACAAACAAAACAAACAAATAACAACAAATTCTTTTCACGCAAATGCAAAGCAAAGGTTTCATTAAACTCATCGCGGTGCTTTTGGCGCTCGCGTGTGTTTATCAGCTCTCGTTTACGTTCAAGACACGAAGCGTAGAGAAAAAGGCGGCCGAGTATGCCGCACAGTTCCCGCTCGAGGAGCAGGCCGGTGCCGAACAGCACTATCTGGATTCGGTCCAGAACATGCCGGTCTTCAACATGGGATTCCGCAAGTTCACCTACAAGGAGTGCAAGGAGAAGGAGCTGAATCTGGGTCTGGACCTGAAGGGCGGTATGAACGTCATGCTGGAGGTTCAGGTCGAGGATGTCGTCAAGGCTCTTGCCGGTGACAGCCAGAACGATCCGGCCTTCCAGGAGGCGATCGCCGAGGCCAACGAGGCCCTCAAGCAGGGTACGTCGAGCGACTACATCGGCGACTTCGTGAAGGCCTACGAGCGCCTGTCGGGCGGCCGTCCGCTCGCCGAGCTGTTCGTCAGCCCCGACCGCTCGGACATCACGCTCGAGAGCTCGAATGCCGACGTCGAGCGCCTGCTGAAGAAGGAGACCGAGGCTGCCATCGCCGCTTCGTTCAACGTGCTTCGCAGCCGTATCGACCACTTTGGTGTCACGCAGCCCAACATCATGCGCCTGCCGAACTCGCACCGCATTCTGGTCGAGCTCCCGGGTGTGAAGGAGCCGCAGCGTGTCCGCGATCTGTTGCAGGGAACCGCTTCGCTCGAATTCTGGACGACCTACGACGCCCGCGAGGTTCTTCCCGCTCTGGCTGCAGCCGACAAGCTGCTGAAGTCGGAGATGGAGACTGCTCCCGCCGCCGAGGAGGGTGCTGCCGGGGATGAGGCTGCCGCTGCCGAGCCGGCCGATACGACGGGCGGCCTGATCGCCGAGCTGGGCAACGAGCCCGCTCCCGCCGCCGAGGCCGATGCCGCCCGCACGGGCAACTTCGACCGGGCCGAGAATCCGCTCTTCGCCGTGCTCGATCCCTCGTATGCCGGAGGTGCCGCCATCGGTGCCGCCTACAAGGCCGACATGGCTGCCGTAAACGCCTACCTGGCACAGCCCGCCGTGCGCGAGCTCTTCCCGGCCGACATCATCTTCAAGTGGGGCGTCAAGGGTGACGACCACATCGACGGCCGCTACTTCCTCTATGCCCTCAAGGTTTCGACTCCCGACGGCAAGGCCCCGCTCGACGGCAGCGTCGTGACGGAGTCGGTGGAGCGTTACGCCGAGCGCGGCGCTTCAGCCGAGGTCTCGATGACGATGAATGCCGAGGGTACGCAGGAGTGGGCACGTCTGACGGGCGAGAACGTCGGCAAGTGCATCGCCATCGTTCTCGACGGTTACGTCTATTCGGCCCCCCGCGTGAACGGCAAGATCGACAAGGGTCAGTCGTCGATCACGGGTGACTTTACGATCCAGGAGGCCAAGGACCTGGCCAACGTGCTCAACTCGGGTAAGGTTCCCGCTCCGGCCAAGATCATCCAGGATACGGTCGTAGGTCCGTCGCTGGGCCAGGAGTCGATCAACGCCGGTATGCTCTCGTTCGTGATCGCCTTCATCCTGGTGCTCCTCTACATGGGCCTGTTCTACAAGACGGCCGGTTGGATGTCCGATATCGCCCTGCTCTTCAACGTCTTCCTGCTGATGGGCGTGCTTGTCTCGTTCGGTGCCGTGCTGACCCTTCCGGGTATTGCGGGTATCGTGCTGACGATGGGTATGGCCGTCGATGCCAACGTCATCATCTACGAGCGCATCAAGGAGGAGCTCCGCGGTGGCAAGGGCCTCTCGCTGGCTATCAAGGACGGTTTCTCGAAGGCCTACTCGGCGATCATCGACGGTAACCTGACGACGATCATCACCGGTATCGTGCTCTTCATCTTCGGTAACGGTCCGGTTCAGGGCTTCGCCACGACGCTCATCATCGGTATCGTCACCTCGTTCTTCTGCGCCATCTTCATCACGCGTCTGCTGATCGAGTGGATCGTTGCCAAGTGGGGCAATATCTCCTTCTCGCACAAGTGGTCGGAGAACTTCCTCAACAACACGCATGTCGATTTCCTCTCGAAGCGCAAGATCTCCTATACGATCGTCGTTGTGCTGATGGTGCTGTCGTTCCTTTCGCTGGCTGTCCGCGGCCTGAACCTCGGTGCTGAGTTCACCGGCGGCCGCGCCTACGTTGTCCGCTTCGACAAGGCCGTTTCGGCCGAAGCCGTGCGTCAGAACCTCGACGAGGCCTTCTCGGCCATTACCGATGCCGACGCTTCGTCAGTGAGCTTCGAGGTCAAGCAGTACGGTAACGAGAACCAGATGCGCATCGTGACGCAGTACCGCTACGACGATACGTCGGACGAGGCTACGGCCGAAGTCGAGCAGATCCTCTACAACGCCGTCAAGCCGCTCTACTCCTACGACATCACCTTCGAGCAGTTCCGCAACACGCAGACCGACCAGAACGGTATCCTGAACGCCGACAAGATCGGTCCCTCGATTGCTCAGGACATGACCTGGAACGCCATCTACTCGGTGCTCTTCTCGCTCATCGCCATCGGTCTCTACATCACCTTCCGCTTCAAGCGCTGGCAGTGGGCTACGGGTGCTACGGCCGCACTGGCTTTCAACGCCCTGCTGATCATCGGTATCTTCTCGATGTTCTACGGACTGCTACCCTTCAACCTTGAGGTGAACCAGGCCTTCATCGCCGCCATCCTGACGATCATCGGTTATGCGATCAACGATACGGTGGTGGTCTTCGACCGCATCCGCGAGTACATGACGCTCTATCCGAAGCGCAACCTTGCCGATCTGGTCAATGGCGCCATCAACTCGACCCTCTCGCGTACGATCAACACCTCGGGTACGACGCTCGTGACGCTGCTGGCCATCGTCATCTTCGGAGGCGAGACGATCCGCGGCTTCATCTTCGCTCTGATCATCGGTGTCGTGGTAGGTACTGCCGCCACGATCTTCATCGCCACGCCGCTGGCCTACGACCTGATGGCCAAGCGCATGAAGAAGGCCGAGATCGAGAAGAAGTAGCGTTTCTCTGCGGGGTGACCTCCCGTACCTTATAATAAAATGGATTGCGTATTCGGCGCAATCCATTTTATTTTTATCTTTGCCGTAAAATTAGCCTTTCGGAAGGTATGGAAAATTTCTTGCATTGGATCCGGCGTTACGTCTCTCCGGTCTTCCTGGCACTGCTGGTCGCATCGTTCATCCTGTGGTACCTGGCCAAACTGAGCTATACCTATACGACCGAGCAGACCATCCGCGTGAACATCGACGGACAGCCGATCGAGGTAGCCTGCGTGGTCGAGGGGCTCGGCACGAACCTCTTCGGTTACAGGGTCTATTCGAGCAAACGGCTGCGCATCCCCCTCTCGGAACTGAAGACGCACCCATCGACCGAGGAGGGGCATGAGGACCTTCTGGTCATCGACCCGCAGTCGCTCCAGCATGCCATTTCGGTGCGCATCAGCGACATCAAGGTCGTGTCGATCGGCTCGATCCCCGAGATCCGGGAACCCGAAACCGAAGAAAAGCCATGATGAAGGTCGGTATCACCGGAGGCATCGGCAGCGGCAAGAGCACCGTCTGCCGCCTCTTCGCCCAAAAGGGCGTTGCGGTCTACGATTCGGATGCCGAGGCCAAGCGGCTCATGACCTCGTCGGAGGCGCTGCGTGCCGGTATCGTGGCCCGCTTCGGTGCGGAGAGCTACCGCGGCGGTGAACTCAACCGTGCGTGGCTGGCCGACCGCGTCTTCCGCGACGACGCTGCACGGGCCGATCTCAATGCGCTGGTCCACCCGGCCGTGATGGCCGATTTCGCTGCCTGGGCCGAGCGTCAGAGCGGTGACTACGTGATCCTCGAGAGCGCCATCCTCTTCGATGCGGGCCTTGAAGGTTGCGTGGACCGGACCGTCGCCGTGTTGGCTCCGCTCGAACTGCGCATCGAGCGCACCTGTCGCCGCGACGGTTGTGATGCCGAGGCGGTCCGCCGCCGGATTGCGGCCCAGCTCGACGACGACGCGCTTTGCGCCCGGGCCGATTTCACCCTGGTCAATATCCTCGAGGAGGAGCTCGAACCCAACGTAGCCCTGCTCGACCGCCGATTCCGCCATGAAGCACAACATGCCGGCCATTGATCCTGCCGTACCGCAGGTGATGGCCATCCTGAACGTTACCCCCGACTCTTTCTACGCCGGGAGCCGCACGCCCGACGGCGACGCCGTTGCCCGGCGGGTCCGCGAGGCGCTCGACGAGGGTGCCTCGATCATCGACGTAGGGGGCTACTCCTCGCGCTCCGGGGCCGACGAGGTGTCGCCCGACGAGGAGTGGCGCCGCGTGCGCCTGGGGCTTGCCGCCGTGCGGCAGGCCGACCCCGATGTCGCCGTTTCGGTCGATACGTTCCGCAGCGGGGTGGTGCGCCGCGCCGTCGCGGAGTTCGGCCCCGTCATCGTCAATGACATCTCGGCCGGCGAACTCGATCCCGACATGCTTCGGGCCGTCGCCGAACTCGACCTGACCTACATCGCCATGCACATGAAGGGCGACCCGAAGACGATGCAGTCGCTGACCGACTACCGGCGCGATATCGTGACCGAGGTGGTCGGTTACTTCCGCTCGCGCCTCTGCGACATGGAGCAGGCCGGCATCCGCCGCGGGCGGATCATCCTCGACCCGGGCTTCGGCTTCGCCAAGACCGCCGCGCAGAACTTCGAACTGCTTGCCGGACTGCACCGCCTCTGCTCGCTGGGCTGTCCGGTGCTGGCGGGCCTTTCGCGCAAGTCGATGATCTACCGCACGCTGGGCTGCACGCCCGCCGAGTCGCTCGCCGGCACCGTAGCCCTGGGCTGGGAGTGCCTGCGCCAGGGCGCCGCGATCCTCCGCGTCCACGACGTCCGCGAGGCGGCCGACAGCGTGCGCCTGTTCCGCGCCTTCCGCGGCGATACGATTCAAACCACGCAACCATGATACGCGTAACGGATATCCACAAGAGCTTCGGTTCGCTCGAGGTGCTGCGGGGCGTCTCGCTCGAGGTCGCCGACCGCGAGGTAGTCTCGATCGTCGGGGCCAGCGGCGCGGGCAAGACCACGCTGCTGCAGATCATCGGCACGCTGTCGCGTCCCGACTCGGGCCGCGTCGAGATCGACGGCCGCGATCCCTTCGCCCTGGGCGACCGCGACCTCTCGCGCTTCCGCAACGAGCGGATCGGCTTCGTCTTCCAGTTCCACCACCTGCTGGCCGAGTTCTCGGCCTTCGAGAACGTCTGCATTCCCGGGCTGATCGGCCGGCGGCCGCGTGCCGAGGTCGAGCGGCGCGCCGGCGAACTGCTCGACCTGGTGGGCCTCTCGGCACGCCGCGACCACAAGCCGGGGCAGCTCTCCGGCGGCGAGCAGCAGCGTGTGGCCATCGCGCGGGCGCTGATCAACTCGCCGGCCGTGCTGCTGGCCGACGAACCCTCGGGCAACCTCGATTCGCACAACCGCGACGAGATCCACCGCCTCTTTTTCGAACTGCGCGAACGGCTCGGACAGACGATCGTCATAGTGACGCACGACGAGCACCTGGCCGCCATGGCCGACCGCACGATCACGATGTCGGATGGAACGGTCCGCTGATACCGAACTGCGCGAACTGCTCGAGCGGCTCCACGACTCCTACAACCGCCCGGAGTTCATCCCCGACGATCCGATTTCGGTCCCGCACCGCTTTACGGACCGTGCCGACCGTGAGATCGCCGGCTTCTTCGCCGCCACGATCGCCTGGGGCAACCGCCAGACGATCGTCCGCAACGGCCACCGGATGATGCGCCTGATGGACGACGCCCCGGCGGACTTCGTGCGCAACGCCTCGGAGCGCGAACTCGCGGGCCTCGACGCCTTTGTCCACCGCACGTTTCGGGGCTGCGACCTGCGCGACTTCGTGCTGGCCCTGCGCCGCATCGATAGCGGGTGGGGCGGTCTGGGTGCCTTCTTCGAGCACAGCTACGCCGTGACGGGCGACCTTGCCGCCACGCTTGCCGACTTCCGGCGTGCGTTCTTTGCCGGGGAGCATGCGCCCCGGTGCGAGAAACACCTCTCGTCCGTCGAGCGGGGTGCCGCCTGCAAGCGGCTTTGCATGTTCCTGCGCTGGATGGTCCGCCGCGACGACCGCGGTGTGGACTTCGGCCTGTGGACGGCCATCCCGATGTCAGCCCTTCGCATTCCCCTCGACATCCACGCCGGGAATGTCGCCCGCATGCTGGGGCTGCTGACGCGGCGCCAGAACGATTGGCGTGCCGTCGAGGAGACGACCGCTGCGTTGCGGCGCTTTGATCCCGCGGACCCCGTGCGTTTCGATTTCGCCCTCTTCGGCGCCGGCATCGACCGCCGCCTCACGCTTTGATTGATATGTTCCACTTCAAACAATTCTCCGTCAGCCAGGAACGCTCGCCGATGAAGGTCGGCACCGACGGTGTTCTGCTCGGCGCCTGGACTCCGCTGCGCGACTCCGACCGGCGGATCCTCGACATCGGTACCGGCACGGGGTTGATCGCCCTGATGCTGGCCCAGCGCGCCCCCGGGGCCGCCGTCACGGGAATTGATATCGACGATGTCGGCGAGGCGCGTGCCAACGGCGACGCTTCGCCGTGGGGCGACCGGCTCTCGTTCGTCCGCTGCCCCGTGCAGGAGTTCTCCGACCGGCCCTTCGACCTGATCGTCTCGAACCCGCCCTTCTTCGTCGATTCGCTCACCTGCCCCGATGCCGGCCGCACGACGGTCCGGCACGCCGTCCACCTGCCTTTCGAAGAGTTGCGCGACGCCGTCGTGCGGCTGCTGGCCGCAGACGGGCACTTCGCCGTCATCCTTCCGACCACGGAGGCCGACCGGTTCGTGCACCTCTGCCGGGGATACCTGCAGCCCGTCCGCCGCACCGATGTCCGCACCACACCGCGGCGTCCCGTCAAGCGGGCTCTTCTCGAGTTCGTGCCTGCCGGCGTGCACGCTTCGGACCCGGCGTCCGGCGTGCCTCTCCGCGACGAACTGACGATCGGCACGGGTGAGCATGAGTGCTATACATCCGAATACCGGGCCTTGACCCGCGATTTTTACCTGAAATTTTGAGGTCCCGCGAAAAAAGGTTACATTTGTCTTCGGATCAACATGCAGATGCCTATGAAAACGAAAATCCTGCTCCTTGCCGGCCTGCTCTTCAGCGCAACGGCTGTCATGGCTCAAAATCCCTATATCGCACTCGAGGGTGCAACCGAAGGTGCTGACGGCATCGTCGTCAGCATGCCCCGCACGGTACTGGCCGTCGATCTGACGGTCGAGCGCACGGTGACGCTCTGCGGGCCCTACGCGCGTTACGCACAGAAATACCTCGGCGTTCGCGCTCCGCTGACCGACAAGACGACGTGGAGCGTCGTCGGGGCCCGGATCGCCCTCTCGGGCGACGACCTCTACGATGCCGGCGAGCCGGCCGCCACGCAGCAGCGAGTGCTGCAGCACGCCTCTTCCGACGAGGAGTTCGCCCGGGTTCAGCCCGACAAGATGTCGATGGTCGTCCCGTCGCTCGAGGATGCGGCGCGCGCCGCTGCCGAGCAGGTATTCGCCCTGCGCCGCCACCGGCTGGAGCTCATCACGGGCGATGCCGGCGAGAATGTCTTCGGTGAGGGGTTGAATGCCGCTCTTTCGGAGATCGAGCGACTCGAGCAGAGCTACCTCGAGCTCTTCCTCGGCAAGCAGACCATCCTAGTCGAGACGCACCGTTATCTGGTCTATCCCGAGGCCGGCAAGAACCAGTATGTCTTCTGCCGCTTCAGTCCGGCTGCCGGACTGCTTCCCGACAGCGACCTTTCGGGCGACATGGTGCTCCTGCAGATCGAACCTGCGGGTGAGACCTCCTGCAGCATCGAGGCCGGCCCCAAGGAGTCCTCGGTCGTCAAGTGCCGCGTGGCGGCTCCGGCCGTCTGCACGGTGATTGCCGCAGGTCGCGAGTATGCCCGTGCGGTGCTCCCGGTCTTCGAATTCGGACGTACGGTCCAGGTGGCCCTTCCGCGCCGCAAGTAATCCCGCCGCGATGAACCACACCTCCCGCATGACGGCCCTGCTCGGCGAGATCCGCCGCGAGCGCAACGGGGCCGTCGCCGACTCCATGCGCCTTGTCGGCCGTCCCTACGGGCTCAACTACGGCGTGAGCCTCCCGACCCTGCGCCGTCTGGCCCGCGCCGAGACGCCCGACCACGACTTCGCCGAATTCCTTTTCCGTCAGGATGTCCGCGAGCTGCGTCTCGCCGCCTTCCATATTGCCGAGCCCGACCGGCTCACGCCCGACGATTCCGCATTCTGGGCTGCGGGGATCGACAACAACGAACTGGCCGAGGAGGCGGCCTTTGCGCTGCTGAGCCGCGCCGGGGCATTCCCCGCACTTTTCGGCCGATGGATCGCCCCCTCGCAGCCGCTGTTGCTCCGCTATGCGGCGCTGATGGCCGCGGCCCGCTGGCCGCAGGCCCCCGGGGAGTGGATCGCTCCGGCTCTCGATGCCGTCCACCGGGCAGCTGTTGCGGCCGCGGATGTGGAGACGGCCTCCGGCGGTTCCGGCCCGTCTGCCCCGTCTGTCTCGGACGCCGAGGTGCGCACCCTCTCCCGGGTCGGGGCTCACCTGCTTGCCCAGGGTGCCGTTGCCTTCTGCGCGGCCATCGGGGCCCGAAACGAAGAGACCCGGCAGGCGGTACTCCGCGCGGCCGGATCTCTCGGCTCGCTCCCTGCCGAAGACTTCGTCCACGAGGAGCTTGCCTGGCGTTTGCCGCACTGATTCAGTGCGGCGTGGCGTGTATGAGTGCTTCCGTCTGTTCGAGAGCCGCAACCATCTCCTCGTAGCTTGTGATGCCGCTGCGGCGCCAGCGCTCCTCGCCGCGGTGGAAGAGGAGCAGCGTAGGTACCGTGCGGATGCGGTAGCGGCGGACGATGGGGAGCATCTGCTCGTCGTCGATGTTGATGCGGAGCACCTCCGCGCGCCTGTTCATCATGCGTCGGAAACGTTCCACCGTCGGGTCCATCGCCCGGCAGGGTCCGCACCACGAGGCGAAAAACTCCACGAGGACCAGCGTATCGCTCCAGATGATCTTGTCGAAATCGTTCATCGTATTCCGTTTTTCCTTCAGTTGATCTCGGCCCACGTGACGGCCGTGTGGACCTTTCCCGAGAGCTCCTTTTCGGCGTAGGCGATCGTGCGTCGCAGTCCTTCGACGAGCGGCGTGCGGGGTGTCCATCCCAGTTCGTTGCGCGCCTTCGTGAGGTCGGGCACCCTCCGCGGGGCGTCACCCGGCCGGGCCTTGACGTGTACGATGCGCGAGCGGCTGCCTGTCAGCGCGACGATCTTCTCGACCAGCGCGCGGATCGAGACCTCGTGCCCTCCGCCGAACTCCATCGTGCGAACCCCCTCCGTGGGCGATGCCTCCATCAGCCGCACGAGCCCCTCGACCAGGTCTTCGACCCAGCAGAACGTGCGGATCTGCTCGCCGCTGCCGTTGATGCGTATGTCGCGGTTGCGCAGCGCCGCCACGACGCTCTTCATCACCAGCCGCTGATCCATCAGGTCGGCTCCGCTGCCATAGGTGTTGTAGATGCGTGCGATGCGTGTGTCTACGTCGAACTCCTCGCGGTAGGCGCGGTGCAGGGCTTCGGCTGCCCGTTTTCCCTCCATGAGGGTGTGTGCGCACCCGCACCCTTCGGCAGCGGCGGGACGGGTGTCGCCCATCTCGCCCGACGAGGCAAAGAGCACGCGGGCATGCTCGTCGCGGGCCGTGTCGAGCGTGTTGATCGTCCCGGTCATGCAGACCTGCAGCGCTTCGACCGGAAGCGCCTTGTCGTAGCATACGCGTGAAGGGGAGGCGAGGTTGTAGATCTCGTTGCAGCGGATGCCGAATCCGTGGACGATGTTGTGGCGGACGGCGTGGAAGGCCGGATGGCGCAGGACGTCGCGAAGCAGGGAGGATCCTGCGGCATCGCGGACATCGACACAGAAGACCTCGTTGCCGTCGGCGAGCAGCCGCAGGCAGAGATGTGTCCCGATGAACCCGGCGCCGCCGAGTACGACGATTCTTTTTTGCATGACTTCTCCGTTTTACCGGCCAAGCGAGCAAATTCTGTTCCACATGTGTGTCCTGCCCGCCGCAGAGACCGCATCGGTATGCGAACGGGCCCCGAAAGCCAACGCTTTCGGGGCCCGTTTTCTCAGTGCACTCCTCCGCCTTCTACTCGATGAAGAGCGCCTTGGGCAGCTGGTCGATGCCGGTGATCCCGACAACCTCGATCCCTTTCGGGCGGCGCGTGCCCTTGGCCAGATAGCCCGATACGACGATTCTCCGGAACCCGAGCCGCGCGGCCTCGCTGATGCGCTGTTCGGTGCGGGGTGCGGGGCGCACCTCGCCCGAGAGGCCGATCTCCCCGGCGCAGCAGACCCCTTCGGCGATCGGGCGGTCGTAGTACGAGGAGATGACGGCGGCCACCACCGCCAGGTCGAGCCCCGGGTCGGCGACCTTGAATCCTCCGGCGAAGTTCAGGAAGACATCCTTTTGGAACATCTTCATGCCCAGCCGCTTTTCGAGCACGGCCAGCAGCATGTTCATGCGGCGTGCATCGAAACCCGTGGCCGAGCGCTGCGGCGTTCCGTAGGCGGCGCCGCTCACGAGTGCCTGCACCTCGATCAGGTAGGGACGCACCCCGTCGGCCGAGGCCCCGACGGCGATTCCCGACAGCGGCTCCTCGTAGTGCGTGAGCAGAATTTCCGAGGGGTTGTCCACGCCGCGCAGCCCGTCGTCGAGCATCTCGAACACGCCGATCTCGAACGTTGCGCCGAAGCGGTTCTTGATGCCGCGCAGGATGCGGTAGACGTTGTTGCTGTCGCCTTCGAACTGCAGGACGACATCGACGATGTGCTCGAGGATCTTCGGGCCGGCGATGGTCCCGTCCTTGGTGATGTGGCCGATGATGATGATCGACGTTCCGGTCGATTTGGCGTATTTGAGCAGGGTGGCGGCGCATTCGCGGATCTGCGACACGCTGCCGGCCGACGAGTCGATCAGCTCGGTGTAGATCGTCTGGATCGAGTCGATGACCACCAGGTCGGGCCGCTGCTCGGCGATCTGTGCGATGATGTGTTCGAGCAGCGTCTCGGGGTAGATCAGACACTCCTCGTTGCCGATCCCGATGCGGGTTGCGCGCATCTTGATCTGCTCGGCCGACTCCTCGCCCGAGACGTAGAGCGTTCTGAGCCCGTTTGCCGCGAGGGCGATCTGGAGCGAGAGGGTCGATTTCCCGATTCCCGGTTCGCCGCCCAGCAGCACGAGCGACCCGGGCACCATGCCGCCGCCCAGCACGCGGTTCACCTCCGTGTTGCCCAGGTCGAGCCGGCGGTGTTCGCTTTCGCGGATGTCGGCCACGCGCTGGGGCCGGCTTTCGGGCAGCGGTCCGCCGACGGCTGCCGGCACCTGGTTACTCCCGCGCGAGATGATCTCCTCGGTGAAGGTGTTCCACTCGCCGCAGCCCGGGCACTTGCCGAGCCATTTCGGCGCCTCGAATCCGCAGTTGCGGCAGAAGTAGGCTTTCTTGATCTTTGCCATCGTCGTTGCTCGTCTGCGGGATCAGTAGGCGTTCGTCGAGGTATACTCGAGCCGTTCGGCCTTGGTGATGTTCACCTCGGGGTGGAGCTTGCGGTACTCTTCGGTGAGGTCCACGGCCAGCAGCACCTTGCGCACGCCCTCTCTGTCGGTGTACGAGGAGACCGTGCAGACGTAGTCGCGCTCCGAGTAGATGAATTCGATCGAGCTCTGCCCGGGCTCCTTGCCGAATACGCCCGCTGCCATTGCGGCGTCGGCCGCGGTCATCACCTCCAGCCGCCCGGCGTTGTACGTGGAGAAGTAGAGCGTGTAGCTGCCGCCCGCCGCAACGGGAGCCGCCGCGATGATCTCGGCCTCGATCTCCGCCACGGCCGGGTCTTCCGTCTGTCCGCCTTCCTCTGTTCCGTCACCGGTTTCGTTCTCGGTTCCCGAGCCTCCGGTCGTGTCGCTGCCTCCCGTTTCACCCCCTTCACCCGGTGTGGGCGTGGAGGAGGTTGTTTCGATCGAGACCTCGGCTCCGACCTCCACGATCGGGTAGGAGATCGTGTAGAATACTTCGTTCTTCTCTTCGCCGCAGGCGCTTGCCACGAGGGCGGCGGTCAGTATGTACAGCAATCGTTTCATCGTTTCTTACCAGTTCTTGTGCGATCCGTGTGTCATAAACCGAGTTCCTGGTCGATCAGGATGACCTGGATGCGCCCGGCGGGGTGGCAGCGCAACATCTCCATGCGGGTGTTGCAGATCCGGTCCGGAGAGTTGCAGTCCATGCAGACGCCCGTTTTGGCGCACGGCGTGCGGAATCCCGGGTGCCGGGCGATGTTCTGCGGAGCTGCGATACGGCGGATGCGCTCCTCGGCCTCCTCGCGCGAGGCCGTGATCTTGTTGCGCCCGGCCACGAGGATCACCTTGCGGGGTCCGAATGCCACGGGGGCGATCCGGTTGCCGACCATGTCGAGCCAGTGGAGCGTGCCCTGTTCCGTGACGGCGTTGATGCCCGTGACGAAGAGGTCGCAGAGGAGGGCCTGGCGCCGGATCTCGAGCCGTTCGGGACGGGGCATTGAGGCGTCGAATCCGTCGAGCAGCGTCCATCGGTCGTCGGTGCGGAGCCACTCTATGATGCCCGTGGCGCGCATGGTCATCGAGTCGCCGAACGACACGAGCTTCGGTTGCTCGGCCTCGACCGTCGCGCGCATCACCTCGAACGCCTCCTCGGGCGTCTTTACCGTGGCCACGTCGAAGTGGTGACGCCGCAGTGCGGCCGCACACCGGTCGATCGCCTCCTCGGCTGCCGGAGCCTGCTTCATATCGGTCGGATTGTTCTGCGGCAGCTTCTCCGCCGCGTCTATCTTTTTCGGGGTCTGTTCCATGTGTCTCTCTTTTTTTGAAGGTTTAACGTAGTTTGCGTTTCACGACGGCCGGATTTCCGGCCGCCAGCGAGTCTTCGGGTATGTCGTGTACGACGACGCTCCCCGCGGCGATGATCGACCGGTCGCCGATCCGCACGCCGGGACAGACGATGACGCCGCCTCCGAGCCAGCAGTCCTGTCCGATTACGATCGGCCGCGCCGACTCCTTCGTCTGGCGGCGTTCGAGGTAGTCGATCGGGTGCTGCGGCGTGTAGAGCTGGCAGTTGGGTCCGATGAGCGTGTGGTCGCCGACCGTGATGCCTCCGCTGTCGAGGAACGTGCAGTTCGTATTGACGAAGACCTTCCTCCCCAGCCGGATCGTGTGCCCGTGGTCGCACCGGAAGGGCGGGATGACCGTGGCCGAAGGGTCGGATGCGGGCATGAGCCCGGCCAGCGCCGCGCGGTACTCCGTCTCCTCGTCGGGCGATGCGGCGTTGAATCGTGCGAGACGCTCCCGGCAGCGGCGGAAGCTCTCCATGATCTCGGGCTTCGAGAAGTCGTAGAGCTCGCCCGTGGCCATCTTTTCGAGTTCGTTCATGCGGCGGAGCCTGTTTTTGCCCCTCCTATTTGAGGAGGAAGCGGTAGATGTCGTTTCCGTTGGCGTAGAGCAGGAGCATGAGGATGATGATCAGCCCCACGTACTGTGCGGCTTCGAGCACCCGGTCGCTGACCTTGCGTCCCGAGATCATCTCCCAGAAGGTGAAGATGGCGTGTCCGCCGTCAAGCCCCGGGATGGGGAGGATGTTCATCACCGCAAGGATGATCGACAGGAAGGCGGTTTTCATCCAGAAGTCCTGCCAGTCCCACTGCGAGGGGAAGATGCTGCCGATCGAGATGAATCCCCCGAGCTCCTCATACATCTTGGTTTTGGGTTGCACGATCAGTTTGAGCTGTTCCCAATAGGAGGACAGCACGCGGCCCGCCTTGTGGATGCCCGCCGGAATTGCCTCGGCGAAGGTGTAGCTGCGGGTCCGGTAGGAGTAGGGATTCCGGGCAATGACACCGAGCTTTCCCTCCTCCGACACGGGCAGCACCATGCTCATCCGCTCCCCGCCGCGCAGCACGTCGAGGCGCACCGAGTCGCCGCCCCGAGTGCCGAGGTAGGTGCGGTAGGCCGGGTAATCGACTCCCTGCAGGTCGTCGATCCCGACGATCTCGTCTCCGGGACGCAGTGCCGCGACGGCCGCAGCGCTGGCGCAGCTGTCGATCAGGAAAGGTACGCGCAGCGTGAAGAGCCCTTCGTAGCCCTTCTGCTGCCGCATGGCGATCAGCTCTTCGAGCGTCAGGTCGAGCGTCACCTCCTCTCCGCCGCGCTCGACGACCACTTTGCGACCTCCCTCGGTGATCAGCAGTGCGTTGAGTGCCCCGGCGATGTCGTCCACCGGCTCTCCGTCGATCGAGACGAAGCGGTCGCCGTCGCGGAACCCGAGCCGGTGCCCGGCCTCGTTGAAGTTGTAGCCCCAGCGGGCGTCTTCGTTGGCGAAGTAGGCGTCGCCCCACGTGTAGCAGATGCCGATGTAGATGCCGATGGCCAGCAGGACGTTCATCACCACGCCGGCGATCATCACCAGGAAGCGCTGCCAGGCAGGCTTTGCGCGAAATTCCCACGGCTGGGGCTCGCGCTGCTGGTAGCTCTTGTCCATCGATTCATCGATCATGCCGGCGATCTTCACGTAGCCGCCCAAGGGCAGCCATCCGAGTCCGTACTCGGTATGCCCGCGGCGGAACTTGAAGAGCGAGAACCACGGGTCGAAGAAGATGTAGAATTTCTCGACGCGGATGCGGAACACGCGCGCCATGATGAAGTGTCCCAGTTCGTGAATCCCCACGAGGATCGTGAAGCAGAGGAAGAACTGGAGGATTTTGATCAGTATGTCCATGTTGCAGGTGCGGATTTACAGGTTGAGGAATCGGGCGGCCAGCGTGCGGGCCTCGTCGTTGGCTGCGGCGTAGTCGTCGAGCGAGGGTGCGGCGACGAATGCGGCGTGCCCCAGGGCATATTCGATGGCGCGCACGATGTCGAGCCAGGCGCATCGTCCGGCCAGGAAGGCGGCCACGGCCTCCTCGTTGGCGCCGTTCATCGTGCAGGCAGCCGTTCCGCCGCGGCGCAGGCAGTCGTAGGCGATGTCGAGCGCCGGGTATTTCACGCGGTCCACCTCGGCGAAGGTCAGCTGGGGATGCTCGACGAAGCTGAAGCGCTCCTGCGGTCGGTGTGCCCGTTCGGGGAAGAAGAGCGCGTAGCTGATCGGCATGCGCATGTCGGGGGTCCCGAGCTGGGCCTTGATCGCGCCGTCGTCGAACTCGACCATCGAGTGGATGATCGACTGCGGGTGCATCACCACGTCGATCCGTTCGGCCGGCGTGCCGAAGAGCCAGTGGGCTTCGATCACCTCGAAGCCCTTGTTCACGAGCGTCGAGGAGTCGATCGTGATCTTGGCGCCCATGTGCCACTGGGGGTGGTGCAGCGCCTGCTCGACGGTCACCGAGGCGAGCGCCTCGCGCGGGAGGTCGCGGAACGACCCGCCGCTGCAGGTGATGATCAGGCGGCGCACCGCGGCGCGTTCGCCCGCGAGGCACTGGAAGATGGCCGAGTGCTCCGAGTCGATCGGCAGCACCGGGGCGCGGCGCTCGCGGGCCAGGGGCATGACGTAGGCTCCGGCCACCACGAGCGACTCCTTGTTGGCCAGGGCGAGTTTGCGTCCGGCTTCGAGTGCGGCCACCGTCGGCGCCAGTCCGGCATATCCGACCAGTGCATTGACCACCACGTCGGCCGCGCCGCTTGCGGCGACCTGCGCCACGGCCTCTTCACCGGCGAAGACCTTCGTGTCGGTGTCGCTGAGGACCTCCCGTAGGGGGGTGTAGTATCGTTTGTCGGCGATGACGACCGTGTCGGCGTCGAATTCGCGGGCCTGGCGGGCGAGCTGTTCCCAGTTGCTGTGGGCCGTGAGGATGCGGGCTTCGAACCGGTCGGGGTTTTCGCGGACGATATCGAGGGTCTGCACGCCGATCGAACCGGTCGATCCGAGTATGGCAAGGCGTTGTTTCATGGTTGCTTCTTAGAAGACGATGTAGCTCTCCGGATCGACGGGCTTGCCGTTGCTCCAGAGCTCGAACTGGAAGAGCCGGACTTCGCCGTTCTCGGCCTCGGCATTGTAGCCGATGATCTCACCGGGGCGCAGGGTCTGCCCCGTAGCCACGAGCGAGCGGGAGAGGTTCCGGTATATCGACAGCAGGTTCTGGGCGTGCTGCAGGATTACGGTGTATCCGTTTTCGGGCGTCCAGAGGCTCTGTACGACCGTTCCGCCGTCCACGGCGGCCACACGGTCGCCGGCCGCTGCGGCGATCTTCACGCCGAAACGGCCTGCGGCGATGTCGAACCCTTCGGTGATGATGCCCTCAATGGGGGTCATGAGCTGGATCGACTCGCGTACCTTCCGCCGCGAGGAGCCTTCGTCTCCTGCGAGGGAGTAGGGACCGTCTCCCTCCATCTGGGCGCGGAGAATCGAGTCTTCGGGCGAGGGCATGACGAGTACCTTGTTCGACGTGCGGAGGCTGTCCGAGGCGGGCAGCGTCCGCGCCACGGGGGTCTTGCCCTCCATGATCAGCCCGATGTTTTCGTTGTAGGTGAGCATGTCGTTCATCATGCGCTCCATCGAGTCCAGACGGATGATGTTCTGTATGAGGTTTTCGCGCGAGCGGTCCGCTTCGGTCCGGTATCCGGGCAGGAATTCGAGGATTGGCGAGTAGGCCACCAGCGAAAGGATCAGTATGAAGAGCGTGAGCACCACGGCCACCGCTCCGGCGAAGATGCTGGCCGGCGAGAGGTGTATGTGCCACTCCTCGCTGTTGTCCGTGGCGTTGAGCATGTTGAAGCGGCGTTTGCGGAAGAGTCCGCGCCACCATGCCTTGAGATTCGGGAATTTCATCGTTCGGTCCGTTAGATTGCGTTCTGTTTCGGAGATACAAAGATAATATAACGCGGGCGCACTGCCAAATTTCGGGAAATAGTTTGCGGATACCGCCGGAATTTCGTACCTTTGTACTACTGTGAATCAACGTAAACGAACGAAAAAAAGTATGGTAAAGCCTACATTACTCGTACTCGCCGCGGGCATGGGTTCCCGCTACGGGTCGCTCAAACAGATGGACGGCGTCGGTCCGAACAACGAGGCGATCATCGACTATTCGGTCTATGACGCGATCCGTGCCGGTTTCGGCAAGGTCGTATTCGTCATCCGCCACTCCTTTGCCAAGGAGTTCCAGGAGGTCTTCTCGCCGGCCCGCTATGGCGGCCGCATCGACGTGGAGTATGTCTTCCAGGAGCTGGACTACCTGCCCGAGGGGCTGTCGGTTCCCGAGGGGCGTGTCAAGCCGTGGGGTACGAACCATGCGGTGATGATGGCTGCCGATGCCATCCGCGAACCGTTTGCCGTGATCAATGCCGACGACTTCTACGGTGCCGAGGCCTACAAGACCATTGCAGACTACCTGATGCAGCTCGACGGAAGCCGTGACCGCTACTGCATGGTGGCTTACGACCTGAACAAGACCCTCTCGTCGAACGGCACGGTGTCGCGCGGCGTCTGCGGTGTGGACGGCGAGGGCAACCTGACCTCGATGGTCGAGCGCACGCAGATCGAGCGGATGCCCGACGGGAAGATCGTCTTCCACGACGGCGGCGCCGACGAGGTGCTGGCCGAGGATACACCCGTTTCGATGAACCTGTTCGGTTTCACGCCCGACTTCTTTGTCTACTCGAAGGAGTATTTCCGCACCTGGTTCGAGGCCAACCGCGAAAACATAAAGGCCGAGTTCTACATCCCGACGATGGTCAATAAGCTCATCGGCGACGGTACGGCTTCGCTGCGCGTGCTCCGCTCGGCCGCCCAGTGGCACGGCGTCACCTACAAGGAGGACAAACCGGCGCTGATGGCCTCCATCGAGGCGATGATCGCCGAGGGCAAATACCCGCGCGACCTCTGGAAATAGCCGCTTCGGGCTCCGGTGTCGTGCCGGGACCCTGTGGATCGAAAAACCCCGGACCTTCCGTCGTGGAGGTCCGGGGTTTTCCGTTTTCCGCCGTAGCCTGACGGGTCACTCCGCGGTTGCCAGGGCGTCGGCCTTCTCCTTCATGCGGGCAGCCCGCTGCTCGGTGTCGGGGTGCGACGAGAACATCTTCTGCACGCGTGACGCCTTCTCGCCCTGCGAGAGCTCGAGGAGCTTGTTCAGCGCGCTGTACATGGCGTAGGGGCTGAATCCGTGGCTGGTGGCGAACTCGAAGCCATACTCGTCGGCGGCATACTCCTGTTTCTGGGAGAACTGCGCGTCGGTGAAGGCGGTCACCACGTCGCCCAGCTGCGACTCGCTCAACTTCGCCACGACGCTGCCTTCGGCCGCACCGGCCGCGTTGCGCGCCGCCGAGGCCAGGTAGGCGTTTTTCATGGCGTGCTTCACGTCGGCATGCACGACATGCCCGATCTCATGTCCGATGATGGCCATCAGCTGATCGTCGTCCATCAGATCCATCAGCGAGCTGAACACGCGGATCGATCCGTCGCCGCAGGCGAAGGCATTGACGTCGGTCACGAGGTATACCTTGAAATTGAGCGGCAGTCCGTCGGCGTCGGTGATGCCCTCGGTCAGCCGTTTCAGCCGCTGGACGTACTCCGACGAGTCGGGCGCCACCGGGTTGTTTTCGTCCATCCATGTCACCGCCTCGCGGCTCAGGTCGGCGATGTCCTTGTCGCTCAGTGTAACGGCCTGGGCTACATCCTTGCCGGCCGAGAGCAGTTTGGACGTGTTGATCTTCCTGCCTCCGATTCTCAGCTGCGCCGAGGCGCTCCCGGTCCCGACTGCCGAGGCGAGCAGTACGAGTCCCCAAATCAGGATCTTCTTCATTTCTGATGGTTGCGGTTGTTGTTTTTCGGACACAAATGTAACGAATGCGGGGTGAATTCGCAAGCGCGAATTTCGCCTTCCGGCCTTCGTCCGTCCGCCATTCAGTCGAGAAAACCCTCGCGCACGAGCTGTTCGCGGATGCGCGTCCAGTCGGCCACGGGCCGCTTTTCGCCCTCGGCGAAGCGCAGCGGGCAGCCCAGGTTGCTGTCGTCGATGTAGAGGTCGGCGTGGATTTTCGGCGAGGAGGTCCAGCGCCGCTGCGCGGGGTTCTCGTTCACGGCGTAGAGCGGGATGCCGTGCCGCCGAAACCACTCCACGGCCTCGGTGAGCAGCGCCCCGTGCCGCATCGTGTAGAGGATCAGCCGGCACCCGTTGCCGGTCAGTTCGCGGAGCACGGGCACGGCTCCGGCATCCTCCCCGATTTCGGGGTAGGCGTGCGTCACGACCGTGCCGTCGAAATCCACGGCGATGATTGCATTGCGTATGGCCATCGTCAATTATTTTTTGTGTTTGCCGAAGATGCGGCGCAGCAGGCCCCGTATCCCGCGCCGTTTCTCGTCGTCGTGGCGGTCGTCGCCGTATCCGTATCCATATCCATATCCATATCCATATCCGTATCCATAGCCGTACCCATATCCGTACCCGTGGCGGCGGACCCGTGTGCTGTTGAGGACGATGCACATGTTCCGGAACCGCTTTTCGCGGTAGAGCCGTTCGATGTCGGGCAGCTGGCGCCGGTCGAGCACCCCTTCGCGGACGATGTAGATGCAGAGGTCGGCCAGGCGGTCGCTGATCACGGCGTCGGCCACCGACATGGCGGGTGTGCTGTCCAGGAAGAGGAAGTCGTAACGCTCCTTGAGCTCCCCGACCAGCCGGTCGAGCCGCTCCGAGAGGAGCATTTCGGCCGGGTTGGGCGGCTGCGTTCCGGCGTAGATCACGTCCAGTCCGTCGTGTATGCCCGAGGGGCGGATGAGTGCGTCGGCGTTGTCGGTTGTTCCGGCCAGATAGGCCGTCAGCCCGTGCTTGCTGCCCCCGTGCCCGAGCTGCGACGAGAGGGCGTGGCGCCGGAAGTCGAGGTCCACGAGCAGCACCCGCTTTCCGGCCATGGCCAGCGTGGCGGCGAGGTTCACCGCCACGAAGGTCTTTCCGGCGTGGGGATTCGTCGAGGTGAAGAGCACGCTGCGGATTCCGTTCCCGGCCGATACGTTCATGAAGGTCATGTTCGACCGCAGCATGCGGAAGGCTTCGGAGAGGGGGTCGCGGCCGGCCTCGCGCACGGCCACGCCGCGCTCGTCGCCGCCCTCGTGGTAGGGGATGTCGCCCAGGAACGGGGCGCTCACGTGCTCCTCGATATCCTTGCGGCCGCGGATCGTCGTGTCGAGCATCCCCACCAGGTAGAGCAGCCCGAAGGGGATCGCCAGCCCGACGACCAGTGCGATCGAGAGGATCATCGTCGCGCGCGGCGAGACGGGCAGCGGGCTGCCGTAGGCCGTGTCGATAATGCGGGCGTTGCTCTCGGCCACGGCGTAGTTGAGCTGCGTCTCCTCCAGCTTGTTGAGCAGGTAGAGGTAGAGCTCCTCCTTGATCTTCTGCTGGCGGGCGATGCCGAGCATGGCCTTCTCCTGCGAGGGCATGGCGGCGATCCGGTCGTCTGCCGTGGCCTCCTCGCCGCGCATGGCGTCGCGCTGGAGCGTGAGCGTGGCGATGTGCGAGTCGAGCGAGGCGAGTATCGAGCGCCTCACGGCCGCCAGTTCGCGGTCCATCTCGCCGATCACGGGATTCTGTTCCGAACCGTTTGCAAGCAGGCGGCTGCGCGTGAGTATGGCCTCGTTGTATCGGTCGATCTGTGCCGCCACGGTCTCGCTGGCCACCGATGCCGCCATCGGGATCAGTTCGCCGGCGTGCGCCGGGTCGCGGAGGTAGTCGCTCACGAACCGCGCCACCGCGATCTGGTTCTCGAGCGACAGCCCTTCGGCTTTGTAGCGGCTGCTCTCGGAGACGTTGCGCGCGGCCTCCGATTGGAGGTCGATCATGCGGTTGCTGCGCTTGAGTTCCTCGATGCCGCGGTCCACGTCGCCCAGCTCGCGCCCGATGACGTCGAGCCGGGCGCGGATGAAGTCGGAGGTGACCACCGAGATGCGGCGCTTGTCCTCCACGGCGTCCTCGTTGTATACCGCCACGAGGGCGTCGATCACCTCCTCGGCGCGCCGCGGCACGGTGTTCGACATCGTCACGGTCACCACCGAGGCCTGCTTGTTCGCCACGTCGCACTTCACGGCGTTGCGGTAGGCGCTCGTCGCCGAGCCGAGCGACCGCTTGCGGACGCGGACCGGCACGCCCTCGTATGCGGGCGTGAGGTAGGGGGTCCGCTCGACGACGACCTTTCCCACCGGCGTCGCCGCCGTGTCGCCCGACTCGACGACGATCTGCGTGCGCCGTTCGGACTTGGGGAGGAACCCGTCGTCGAAATCCGAGAGGCGCAGCCGCCCGTCGGGCAGCGGCGTGACGGTCAGTTCGGCCGAGAGATCCTCGGTCTCGTCGATGAAGCGCACGCGGAGGGGCGACTGCCCGTAGAGGTCGCGGGTCCGAAGCCTGTCGCGCACCGAGTAGTCGGTCGTGAGTCCGAGCCGCCGCACGACCTCCGACATCAGGCGGCGCGACTGGAGGATGAAGACCTCGTTGTCCACGCTGCGGCGGTTCTGGAATCCGGCCAGGTCGCTGAATGCCGCCAGGTCCGTGTCGCCGCCCTTGCGGCTGTCCTTGACGAGTATGGTCGCCGTGCGGCTGTAGATGCGCGGCGTCGAGGCGAGGTAGTAGTAGGCGGCCCCGAGGCAGACGGCCGCCGAGATGACGAACCAGTACCAGTTGGCTGCGACCATGCGCAGGATGTCGTGCAGGGTGACGTTTCCGGTCGTCTCCTCGGCCGGCTGCGGGTTGATTGTACGTTCGGTCATGGCGGCGGCTTATTTGGTGAGCGTTACGATGAGTGTGGCCACCGAGACGGCCGTCCCGACCAGCGAGAGGTAGAAGCTGCGGTTCTGGCTGATCTCGCCCGCCTGGGCCTTGTACTTGTTGGGCTTGACGTAGACGATGTCGTTCTGCTGGAGGTAGAAGGCCGGGGAGTCGAACACCTCCTTCGAAGTGAGGTCGAGGTGCTCGATCGTGCGCACGCCGTCCTGTTCGCGGGTGACGACCACGTCGTTGCGCACGCCGTAGACGGTCATGTCGCCGGCCATGGCCAGGGCGTCGAATATCGAGATGCGGTCGCGCGAGAGGTCGTAGTAGCCCGGGCGCAGCACCTCGCCGATGACCGAGATCTTCATGTCGGCGAACTGTACATTGACCGTCGGGTCGTTGATGTATCCCTCCTCGCGGATGCGGTCGGCGATCCGGCGGGCCAGCTCGCTGCGCGTCAGCCCGCTGCATTCGACCGTGCCGATGACCGGCATTTCGAGCCGGCCCTCCTCGTCCACGGTCCGCACCTGGAGCGACTGCTGCCCGGAGGTGCCGGTCACCGGATTTCCGGTGAGCGAGTTGTACGAGGTCGAGGAGTTGAACGGCACGGCCAGTTCGGGGTTGCGGCTGTTCACGACGATGGTGAGCCGGTCGAGGGGCTTGATGCGGATCTGGCCGGCCTCGGCGACGGCTTCGGGCGTAAAGTTCTCGGTGTCCTGCACATACCACACTCTTTTCTGGGCCGAGCAGGCCGTGAGCAGGCATCCCAGGATCATCCATACGATCGGGTGGCGGAGAGGTTGTTGCATGATGAGATGGTTGATACTGTCCGGCGACAAAGATACGGGAAAAAACAGCGTGCGATTGCAGGCTGATTTTGTTGATAATCAATTCGATGTGATTAAAAGTCCGGAACATGCCGCATCTTGCGGAAAAAAATCGTATCTTTGGTATCCGAAAATGGAAACAAGCAGGTCCCGGCATGGCCTCTTCGGGCGGACAGCCCTTCTGCAGGTCGGTCTCTGCCGTCCCCGTTTCCCGCTTCCGATCTCCTCCGGAGCCCTCTGCAGGACGTTTTCCGGCCGTCCGGCCCGGTTGCGCGGATGCCTTCCGGCTGCGGCTTTTCGTGCCGGACGGGTCTTTCGGCCGCATTTCGGTCCGAAAGGGCCATCTTGCGGACGGAACGGAACACTCCTGGGTATGTGCCGTGCACGGTTCCGGCGTGCGGCTGCAGCCTCGGGCGCGGAAATTGGAGTGGGGAAGGGTAGTGCCGCCGCGGGTTCCGGATGGTTCCGGAGCCGTTGCCGGACCTTGCGCCGCGATTTGGAAACACATTGTAACAGACGATGAATCTGCATCCCGAATGGAGCTACGGCGCCGTTCTCTACGAGATGAACGTGCGCCAGCTTACGCCCGAAGGAACGCTCCGGGCCGCCGCCGCGAAACTCGGCTTTCTGCACGACATGGGCGTCGATGCCGTATGGCTCATGCCGATCTACCCGATCGGGGAACTTGACCGCAAGGGTACGCTCGGCTCCTACTATTCGATCCGCGACTACCGGGCCGTGAATCCCGAGTTCGGCACGATGGACGACCTCGACTCGTTCATCGCCGAGGCGCACCGGCTGGGCATGAAGGTGCTGCTCGACTGGGTGGCCAACCATACCTCGCGCGATGCGCGGTGGATCTCCGAGGAGCCCGCCTCGTGGTACGAACGCGACGCCGCGGGGCGTCCGGCCGTGCCGTGGGACTGGTCCGACACGGCCAAGCTCAACTACGGCAACCGCGACGTCTGGCGCGCCCAGGCCGAGGCGATGGAGTTCTGGATCCGCGAGCATGCCGTGGACGGTTTCCGCTGCGACATGGCGATGCTCGTGCCGATCGACTTCTGGAACGAGACGGCCGCCCGGCTGCGCCGCGTGAAGCCCGACCTCTTCCTGCTGGCCGAGGCCGAGGAGACCAACCTCTTCGAGCAGGGAGCCTTCGACGCCTGCTACGGCTGGGAGATCCACCACCTGATGAACGACGTGGCGCGCCAGCGCGTGCGCGTCACGGCGATGCGCGACTGGCTCTATGCCGACCTCCGCCGCTATCCGCGTTCGGCCATGCGCCTTGCCTTCACCTCGAACCACGACGAGAACACCTGGAGCGGTTCGGAGTTCACCCGCCTGGGCGACGCCCGCGAGATCATGACGGTCTTCACGTTCGTCATGCCGGGCGGGCTGCCGCTGATCTATACGGGCCAGGAGATCGGCTACGACCACTCGTTCTCCTTCTTCGACCGCGACCCGATCCCCTCCTACGGGGCCAACTGGCATACCGGCTTCTACCGGCGCCTCACGGCGATGCGCCACTCGTGCCCGGCCCTCGCCTCGGGCGAACGCGGCGGCGAGATGATCGAGATCCGCAACAACGCGGAGGACTGCCTGATGACCTTCGTCCGCGAGGTGGAGGGCAACCGGGTGGTGGCCGTCATGAACCTCTCGCCCTACGCCATCCAGGCCGACTACTATACGGGCATCTATGCCGGCCTGTATACCGACGCCCTCACGGGCGACTGTTACGAGCTGCGCGGGCATGTCCGCGAGTCGATGGCGCCGTGGAGCTACCGGATCCTGACCCGGTAGGGCGCGATTTGCTTTTTGACCTCCGAACGTTTATCTTTGCGGTCATGAAACGACTGCTTCTGCTCTCCGTGTTGCTGCTTTCGGGCTTCTGGGCCTGTGGCGCGACCTACCGCCCCGCGGATGTACCCAACGTGCAGCGGGCCGACCGCAACCGCTACGTCTCGAATCCCGACGGCATCCTCTCGGCCTCCGCGGTCGCACGGCTCGATTCGCTGTGCGGCGCACTGCGCGGGCGGGGCCTTGCCCAGGTGGCCGTCGTCGCCGTGGACGACATCGCCGGCGGTGACACCTTCTCGTTCGCCATCGAGCTGTTCGGCAGCTGGGGCGTCGGCAGCGCGGAGAGCGACAACGGACTGGGCGTCCTGCTGGTCCGCGACCTGCACGAGATCCGCTTCATCACGGGCGGCGGTCTCGAGGGCATCCTCCCCGACGCGCTCTGCAAGCGCATCCAGATGAAATACATGCTTCCGGCCTTCAGGCAGGAGGACTACGACGCCGGCATGCTCGCCGGCCTCGCGGTGACGGCCGAGGTGCTTGCGGGCGGCACGCCCGACCTGAGCGAGCCCGAAGGGGAGCTCTCCGGAGGTGCGATCCTTGCGATCGTCGGCCTCGTCGTCGGCCTGCTCCTGGCCCTGGGTATTCTCAACTACTACCGCTCGCGGCGCTGTCCGCACTGCCGCCGCTTCACCCTGCGGCAGCACTCCGTCGAGCAGGTGGCGCTGACGCGCACCTATCGTGAGATGGAGTACACCTACGTCTGCTCGTCGTGCGGGGCCACCGTGCGGCGGCGGGTCCGCTCCGAGCGCGGCAACCGCTTCGGCGGTCCGGGCGGCGGAATGATCATCGGCGGGGGAGGCTTCGGCGGCATGGGCGGCGGAAGCATCGGCGGCTCGTTCGGCGGCGGAAGTTTCGGCGGGGGCGGTGCCGGCTCGAAGTGGTAGCACGCGGACAAACGACAAACAATCAAGTAAAAACAACTGATAAGCGTATGAAAAAATGGATCTGGATCGCCGTCGTCGTCATCGTCGCGATCTTCATCTTCAGCTCCTACAACGGGTTCGTTTCGAAGGAGGAGGCCGTTAATACGGCGTGGTCGAACGTCGAGACGCAGTACCAGCGTCGTTCGGACCTGATCCCCAATCTGGTCAATACGGTCAAGGGCTATGCCGCCCACGAGTCGCAGACCCTCGAGAGTGTGACCGAGGCCCGTTCGAAGGCCACGTCGATCAACCTCACGGTCGATGAGCTGACCCCCGAGACGCTCGCCGCCTACCAGCAGGCTCAGGGCGAGGTCCGCTCGGCGCTGGGCCGCCTGATCGCCGTGGCGGAGCAGTACCCCGACCTGAAGGCCAACCAGAATTTCATCGAGCTGCAGGCCCAGCTCGAGGGAACCGAGAACCGCATCTCCGTGGCCCGCAAGGCCTTCAACGAGGAGGCGCAGCGCTACAACACGGCCGTGCGCCGCTTCCCGGGCAACCTGATCGCCGGTCTGTTCGGCTTCGCGCGCAAACCCTATTTCGAGGCGGCAGAGGGCACGGACGCGGCCCCCGAGGTGCAGTTCTGAGATGCCCGCCGAAAAGACCCGCGGCTATGTGCTGGGTGCCGTAGCCGCCGCCAGCTACGGACTCAATCCGCTCTTTGCCCTGCCGCTCTACGGTGCGGGCATGGGCGTCGATTCGGTCCTTTTCTACCGTTATCTGCTGGCCGTCATCATGCTGGGAACGCTGATGATCTTCCGTCGCCACTCCTTTGCGCTCACCCGCCGCGACATCCTTCCGCTTGCGATCATGGGGTTGCTCTTCTCCTTTTCGTCGCTGACGCTCTTTGCCAGCTACAACTACATGGATGCCGGCATCGCCTCGACGATTCTTTTCCTTTATCCGGTGATGGTCGCCGTCATCATGGCGGCCTTCTTCCACGAGCGGATCACCGCGGCCACCGTGGTGTCGATCCTGCTGGCCTGCACCGGTATTGGGCTCCTCTACAAGGGCGGCGACGGGGCGACGCTGAGCCTCATCGGCGTAGGGCTGGTATTCATATCGTCGCTGAGCTACGCCATCTACATCGTGGGGGTGAACCGCTCGTCGCTGCGTGACCTCTCGACCGAGAAGCTGACCTTCTACGTGCTGCTCTTCGGCCTGAGCATCTACCTGGTCCGTCTGCGCGGGGGCGTGGACCTGCAGCCGGTCCCCACGCCGCTGCTGTGGATCAACGCCATTTCGCTGGCCCTCTTCCCGACAATCGTCTCGCTGGTCACGATGGCCGGCGCCATCCGCCGCATCGGCTCCACGCCCACGGCCATCCTCGGCGCCCTGGAGCCCGTCACGGCGCTCTTCTTCGGCGTGCTGGTCTTCGGCGAGCAGCTTACGCCACGCATCCTGCTCGGTGCCGTCCTGATCCTCGTGGCCGTGACGCTCATCATTGCCGGCAAGTCGCTCCGCATTCCGACTCCGGTGACCCATCTGGCCCATTGGCTGGCGCGTCCGCACCTGCCGCACTGGACGCTGGCCTGGCTGCGCCGGCTGCCGCTGCCGCGTATCCGCCACCGCCATTGACGGCTTCCGTCGAATGCGCGACGCTCCCGGAAACTTGTTCCGGGAGCGTCGCTCGTTTTCTCTTCCCGCCCTGTCGTCCTACATGCGGCCCTTGTCCTCGGCGGCTCCGGCCTCGATGCTCCGCTGCCGGAATGCCTTGCCGGCCTGGAAGTTGTATGTGAGGCCGATTACATACGAGCGGCTGCACCAGGTCTGCCGGCAGCGGAGGTTGCGCACGAACCCTTCGCCCTTCGCCTCGATGCGCTGGGGGCTGTCTGTCAAATTCGCGACCTTGCACGTGAGCGTGAAGCGCTCGCCGAAACGTTTCTTGATGGCGGCATGGGCGAGGTGCATCGGTTTGACGGCCACGTTGCCCAACTCGACGCGGCTCTGGTACGAGTAGGAGAGATCGATGAAGAAGTTGGCCGGGAGCGTGATGGTCGTCGCGGCGTTGGCCATCAGGATGTTCTGGAAACTCTCCGGGGCGTGCTGGTCCAGTCGCTGGCCGCGGCGCATGTAGTTGGCCTGGATGTTCAGCTGCATCCATTTCGTCGGCTGGAAGGGGAGGCTCACCGAGGCATACCACGTCTTCGTGTTGTCGAAGTTCACCCAGTGGATGCCGAGCATGTCGGGGTTGTCCGCATCGGCGCGTATCGTCTGGTTGATCTCGTCCTTCTGGAGCTCCACGCCGGCCGTGAGGGTGTATCTGTGGCCGAGTACGAGCGTCAGGCTGATATCCTGCTCGTATGCGGGGGCGAGCAGCGGGTTTCCGGTCTGGTAGGTGTAGTCCGAGATCTGCGTGCGCTGGGGCGTGAGGCACCAGAACCGCGGCCGTTCGATCGTGCGGGCATACTGGGCGACGATCGAGTGCCCCCGCTCCTTCGAGAATTGCCAGGAGAGGTTGGCGTTGGGGAAGAGCGAGAAGTAGTCCTGTCCGACGTCGTTGCGCCCGTAGGTGTGGGTGTACTCTCCGCGCAGTCCGGCCACCAGGCTCCAGCGCCCGAGGTTGGCCGTCACGACGCCGTAGGCCGCCGTGATGTGCTCCGTGTAGTTGATCACGAAACTCTGGTCGTCGTTGCGCACCCAGGCCCCTCGTCGCTGTATTCATACAGGGCGTTGTTGCGCATCTCGTTGCGGGTGTATTTGGCTCCGGTCTTGAGGCTCCAGCGGGGCGAGAAGTTCTTCTCGAGGGCGAGCGTCAGCGCCGCCACGTCGTAGCTGCTCCGCGTGCGGTCGCGGTAGAGCGAATCGACTGCCGCCGCAAGCCCCTCCCCGGTCGTGAGGCTCCGGTTGCGGTGCCCGATCCCCGTGTTGCGGTGCGCGTAGTCGCCCAGTACCTTGAACGTCGAACCCAGCGTGTCGATCTTCCACACGTAGTTGAACGTCCCCTCGTACCCGTCGGTGATGTCGCTGCCGATGTAGCGGCTCGCGGTGTTCGTGCGGCTTTCGGCCGTGAGATCGGTTGTCCCTTCGGTCTCGTTTTGTGTGTTGAGGTGCAGGTAGGAGAACTCGGCCCCGAGGCTGTGGCGGTCGTTGATCGAGACTATTGCCCCGAGCGTCGCCCCTCCGTTGCGGTCGTCCGACGCATCCTCCGACCGGGCCGCCAGCTGCTTGTTGCTGAGCGTGTAGTCGGTTCGCTCGGAGGTTCGCATCGTCGAGTTGCCGAGCGATCCCCATGCCGACGCGTTGAAGTCCCACCTGCCCGTGTGCGCAGCAACGTTCGCACCCGGGTAGTAGACGTGTACGATGTCGCTCTGTTGCGTCCGCATCGAGACCGACCCCTGCACGCCGTTCTCGCGCTGCTTGCGGAGCGTGATGCGGATGATGCCGCCCGAGGCGTCGGCGTCGTGATCGGCACCCGTGACGGGTACCACCTCGATCTTCTGGATCTCCTCGGCGCGCAGCGAGCGCAGGTAGGCGGCCAGCTGTTCGGGTTCGAGCCTCAGCTCGCGGTCGTTGATGAATACCTTCGTGCCGCTCTTGCCGTTGATCGAGATCTTCTCGTCATTGATCCATACGCCGGGTGCCCGTTCGAGCAGTTCGATGCCGTCCTTGCCGATGGCGGCCGGGGCGTTGGCCACATCCATCACAAACCGGTCGGCTTCGCGCCGTACCAGCCGGGCCTTGACCACGACCCCCTCGATCTGTGTCGTGCCGCTTTTCATCACGAAATCCCCCAGATCGTTCTCCTGTTCGACCTTCACCTGCTGCGTCAGGGATTCGTAGCCGAGATACTGGATGCGGAGCGTGTAGTCGCCCGCCGGGGCCTTCAGCTCGAAGCGACCCTCGCCGTCGGTGGTCATTCCGGCAACCTGTTCCGCATCCTTCAGCAGCACGACGGTCGCATACTCCACGGCTTCGCCCTGTTCATTCACCACGCGTCCCTTCGAGGGGAACAACCGGGCCGCAAAAGCCCCCTGTGCCGTAAAGGCCATCATCACAATCCAGGTAATCAGTGTTTTCATACTATTTTGTTATTTTCTGTATTTTGTCGTGCACTTTAGAATGCACTACAAATATATGGAAAAATATTAATAGTATGTATAACATAATACTGAATTTTGCATAATTTTTTTGATACCTATAATATAAGGCACTGCTTTCCTCATCTGATTCTTATCCCCGGTTACGCCCGGAGCCGTGCATCGACCGATGCACGGCTCCGGGCCTTTTCCGATTATCCGGTGCAGCAGGTCACACCTGCCGATACCGCAGTACCTCCGTATCCGACAGCTGGACGCTTACAGTTCGATGCCCAGCCGCAGCAGGGCGACGGAGCGCAGTGCCGGGCCGTTGCCGATCAGGTGTAGTGCCGGCTGCAGGCTGACGTGCGGCGAAAGTGCCGCCCTGCAGGTCAGTTCCGCGGTCTGCTCGGCGATTCCGCGGAACAGGGCCCGGTTGGTGAATGCACCGATCTGTACTTTCCCGATCTGCATGTGCACACCCGCTCCCGCGTACATGCGGCACCATACGGTGTTCTCGGGCAGGCTGACCGAACATTGCACAAGCAGGTACAAGTCCTGTGTCACCCGCTGTTCGGCGTATCCCCAAATTGCTCCGCTCACCTCCCGCGTTTTCGTCTGCCCCTCGCGGCAAGGAGCACTGCCGTATAAAACACCGCCCAAATGATAACTGCTCCCATGGTTCCGATAAGCCGTTGAGGCGATTCCGCACAGCCCGTCCGCTGCGGGACGGAACCGGAACACGGAACTGCGCCCGGTGAATGAGTCATATCCCTGTCCGTTGTATACCGAGGCCTGGAACTCCCACCGCTCCGTTTGGAAGACGTAGTGGATGCCGAGCGATGCAAGCGGGTAGTTGGCGATCGGGTAGTTGGCCGACACGGTCGGAAAGAGCCCGCACGAGCTGTTCGTGAAGAACGATGTGACGGGCGAGGTGAAGTAGTCCTCGTTCACGTTGCGGATTCCGACCGAGAGCTGCGACCGTCCCCGACTCCACGTCACGCACGCCACGGCCGGAGCCAGGGGCGTATCCTCCTCCTCGATGTTCGAGAAGCCCTGCAGGTCGTCGATCAGCCGTCCCTTGCGCGTCCTGGCGATGCTGATCGTGGCGATATCGAGCCGGAGCCGGCTGCCCAGCGGCTGCGAAAACTCCAGCCGCAGCATGTTCACCCAGTTCCAGGCCCGGAAGTCCGACAGCAGTTCGCCCGCATACGCTGCCCCGACCTGTGTCCGGGCCGCGAGGCAGCACCCGGCGTACAATACCCCCAGAAGGATCATGCATACCGTTCTCTTCATACATCACAGCCACGAGTTGAAGCGTTTGACATACCGGTTCTTTATGGCCTGCGTCAGCACGCAGTAGGCCGTCAGCGTGGCTGCCAGCCACGGGAAATAGCTCCACGGCAGCGCCACCAGTCCGATCGACGCCCCAAACGGCGTGAAGGGGATCACGATGCCGAAGGCCATGATCGCGAAGGTCATCGCCATCACGGGCCACGATGCGCGGCTCTGGAAGAAGGGGATCTTGCGCGTGCGGATCATGTGTACGATGAGCGTCTGCGACAGCAGCCCCTCGACGAACCACCCCGACTGGAAGAGCGCCTGCATCTCTGCCGACTGGCATTTGAAGAGATACCACATCAGCAGGTAGGTCGTCAGGTCGAAGATCGAGCTGATCGGTCCGATCCAGATCATGAAACGGCTCAGCCCCGAGGCGTCCCACTTGCGCGGTTTGCGCAGGTACTCGGCATCCATGCGGTCGAAGGGGATCGTCGTCTGCGAGATGTCGTACAAGAGGTTCTGCACCAGCAGGTGGATGGGCATCATCGGCAGGAACGGCAGGAAGGCGCTGGCCGCCATCACGCTGAACATGTTGCCGAAGTTCGAACTGGCCGTCATCTTGATGTACTTGACGATGTTGCCGAAGGTCCGGCGCCCCTCGACAACCCCCTCCTTGAGTACCATCAGATCCTTCTCGAGCAGGATGATGTCGGCGCTCTCCTTGGCGATGTCCACGGCCGAATCGACCGATATGCCGATGTCCGACTGACGCAGGGCTGCCGCGTCGTTGATGCCGTCGCCGAGGAATCCCACCGTATGCTGCGCCTCCTGCAGCAGGGTGATGATCTGCGTCTTCTGCAGCGGCGTGACCTTCGAGAAGACCGAAGCCTCCTGTACGGCCCGGCGCAGTTCCTCGCCCTCCAGCTCCTCGAGTTCGCGGCCGGTGAGGGCCTTGCCCGTGATGCCCACCTGGCGCGCGACGGTGCGCACCACGGCGTCGTTGTCGCCCGAGAGCACCTTCACCTCGATGCCGTAGTTCTGCAACTGCCGGATGGCGCTCTCGGCCGAGGGCTTCGGCGGATCGAGGAAGGCGAGGAAGCCGATGAGCACCATGTCGCGCTCGTCCCCGACCGAGAAGTTGTCCTCCTTGCCGAGGAAGCTGCGGTGGGCGACGGCCAGCACGCGCAGCCCCTGGTGGTTCATCCGTTCGCAGATCGCCTTTGCCGTCGCAATCCGCTCGGGGGTGAGCTCCCGCACGGCGCCGCCCTCCTCGGTGTACGAGCAGATCTCGAGCATCTCCTCCACGGCCCCCTTGGTGACGATCTGCCGCTTGCCCGTGCGGTCCTCGACGACCACCGACATGCGGCGGCGCGTGAAGTCGAACGGAATCTCGTCCACCTTGCGGTAGTCGTCCTTCATCGACTCCAGCTCCAGCTCCCGGACGTGGGCGAGGATGGCCCGGTCCATGAGGTTCTTCAGCCCCGTCTGGAAGAAGCTGTTGAAGTAGGCGTGACGGAGGATGCGCCTGCTGTCGTCGGCGCTGCCGTCGGCGTTGATGTAGCGTTCGAGCACGATCTGGTCGCAGGTCAGCGTCCCGGTCTTGTCCGTGCAGAGGATGTTCATCGCCCCGAAGTTCTGGATCGCGTTCAGGTCCTTGACGATCACCTTCTTGCGCGACATGGTGACAGCACCCTTCGAGAGGTTTGCCGTGACGATCATCGGCAGCATCTCGGGCGTGAGCCCGACGGCCACCGACACGGCGAAGATGAAGGCCTCCAGCCAGTCGCCCTTGGTGATGCCATTGACCAGGAAGACGAACGGCACCATGATGAGCATGAAGCGGATGAGCAGCAGGCTCACCCGGGCGATGCCCCGGTCGAACGCCGTGGCCGCACGGTGGCCGACGATGGCCCGGGCGATCGTACCCAGGTAGGTGTTGCCGCCCGTCCCGAAGACGACGGCCGTGGCCGACCCGCTGATGACGTTCGACCCCATGTAGCAGATGTTGTCCAGCTCGACCACGCTTCCCCGGACATACTTCCGGCCCCGGGCGTCGGGCCGCTTCTCGATCGGCTCCGACTCGCCGGTCAGCGACGACTGGCTGACGAAGAGGTCCTTGGTCTCGATGACCCGCACGTCGGCCGGGATCATGTCCCCGGCGGCGAGCGTGACGATGTCGCCCGGCACGAGCTCCTCGATCGGGAGCTCCTCGATCTCGCGCCCTGCTCGCTTCACCGAGCAGGTGTTCTTCACCATCTTCCTGAGCGCCTCGCTCGACCGGCTGGCCCGCCAGTCCTGGCAGAAACGGATGATGACGCTCAGCAGGATCATCGTCGCAATGATCAGGATCGTCGTCCACTCCTTCTCCTCGGGGGCGGCCGTCCAGACGTCGAGGACATACGAGACGACGATCAGCAGGGTCAGAATCCCGATGAACGGGTTGATGAACGCCCGGATGAACATCGTCACGGGGTTCTTCCGCCGTTCGTGTTCGACCTCGTTTCTGCCGTACTGCGCCTGACGGCGCTCCACCTCGTCGGACGAAAGCCCCGAGGGGGTCGTCCGGAAATACCCGTACACCGCGGCAAGCGGCTGTGTTGCTGCCAGGAATACCTTCTCGGCATCAAATGCGAACTGTGTCCGGCTTCTTTTTTTCCACATAACCGTCTGTTTTGAAAGGTTGTTGTCCGATTTTGTCGCCGCAAAAATGAAAAAAACGGCCCGGAAAGGCCGTTAGAAAGCGATTAGAACGGTATTAGAAAATCCTTAGAACGCCGTACTCGTCTGTCTGCCTGCTGTTTGCGTCCGGGGCGGAGCCCGTGTCGCCGCTCCTGCCCGTTTACACGTGCGGCAACTCGACAACGAAGGTCGTGCCCTGGCCCGCCTCGGAATGGACGGCGATCCGCCCCCGGTGGAGCTGGACGATCTTCCGGGCCAGCGCCATCCCGATGCCGTGCCCCTCGGCCATCGACTCCTGTCCGCCCCGGTAGAAGAGCGTGAAGAGGTTGCGCAGCTCCTCCTCGGTCATGCCGACCCCGGCATCCGAGAAGCGGAGGATCGCCCATTGGTCCCAGTAGGAGATGTGGACGCACGAGAGGCGGTCGCCGGAGTATTTGCAGTTGTTCTCGATCAGGTTGGTAAAGGCGATGGTGAGCAGGTGGAGATTGCCCTCGACGGTGATCATGCGTTCGTCGTCGGCCTCCTCCTGTTCGAAAAGCAGTTCGATGCGGTAGTCGGGGTGGGCCCTGAGGATGAGCGATCGCACGTCGAGCAGCAGTTCGTCGAGGCGGATCTCCTCCATCTTGATCTGCTCCTGCCGGTAGTCGGCCTTGGCCAGGTTGAGCAGTCCGTCGATCAGGCGGGTCATGCGGCGGGCGTCCTGCAGCGCGCGGCCCATGGCCCGGCGGTAGTGCTCGCTGCTCCGCTCCTTCTGCAGGGCGAGGTCCAGTTCGGCGATGAGCGCCGCCAGCGGGGTCCGCAGTTCGTGCGAGACGTTGCTGACAAACTGTTTCTGGGCATGGAACGAGGTTTCGAGCCGTGCGAGCAGGTCGTTGAACGCCAGAGCCAGCTCGCCCAGTTCGTCCCGGGCGTTCTTCACGGGAAGGCGCCGGTCGATCCGCGAGGCGGTGATCGCCCCGGCCTGCTGCACGATGCCGCGCATCGGCTGCAGGGCGGCGTGGGCCAGCAGATAGCCGGTTGCGAAGAGCAGCAGCACGCCGATCAGGAGCAGGGTGGCGAGCGTCATCCGCAGTTGGGCCAGATTGGCGTGCCCGTAGCGGTCGTAGGCTGCCGCCGTTACGATGTAGTCCTCCTCTCCGAAGCGGTAGAGCATCCCGATGGCCTGGTACTTCCCGACGCGGAACTCGATCCGGTGCAGGTCGTGGATCCGGGCGATCATCGCCGAATCCTCCTTGACGATGTCGCTGCGGATGGCGTCGTGGTAGAGCATGCGGGCATCGGCCGAGTAGACCGCCACCTCGACCTCGTCGATGAAGTTGCGGTTGTTGAGGTAGATCTCCTGCATGGTCCGGGCATCGACCCGTCCCTGCAGGAAGAGATGTGCCTTGGTGACCGCCTCGCTTTGGAGGGTATGGTAGAAGGTCCGGCTGCGCGTGTGTTCGCTGACCAGATAGACGGCCGCCAGACAGGCGAGGAAGACGGCGGCCGTGGCCAGGGTGTTCTTCAGCGTGAGGGCGGTGCGGATCTTCATGGCTTGTCGGTCAGGATGAAACCCATGCCGGGGCGGGTGTGGATCAGGCGGGGCTCGAAATCGCGGTCCACCTTCTTGCGCAGGTAGTTGATGTAGACGTCGATGAAGTTCGTCCCGGTGTCGAAGTGCGTCTCCCACACCTGTTCGGCGATCTCCGTGCGGCCGACGACCCTCCCGGCGTGTTCGGCCAGATAGACCAGCAGCCGGTACTCCTTGGGCGAGAGCCGTATGGGCGTATCGCCGCGCCATACCTCCTTGCGGACCGTGTCGATGCGCAGGTCGGCACAGCGGAGCGACTCCTGCGGTGCAGGCTCGGCGTCCCTCTGTCGCTTGAGCAGGGCCCGGATCCGCGCAGTCAGCTCGCGGAAGTCGAACGGTTTGACCATGTAGTCGTCGGCCCCGGCGTCGAAGCCGTCCAGTTTGTCGTCGGTCGTGCCCAGCGCCGTGAGCATCAGAATCGGCACGCCGGCATGGATCCTGCGGATCTCCCGGCAGAGTTCGAACCCGTCCATGCGGGGCAGCACGACATCCGAGACGACCAGCTGGAACGGCTGCGCCCGGAAGAGGCGCAGGCCCATGGCCCCGTCGTAGGCCACCGTCACCCGGTAGCCGTTCTCCTCGAGCCCCGTTTTCAGCAGGTCGGCCACCCGCTTTTCATCCTCCACGATCAGTATCGATTGCATCCTTCTGCGGTTTGATGGGTCTGGTTTGCGTTTTATTTGGCCGTTAAAGATGCGCAAAATTCCTGTAATCGCCATCTTTCCGGATAAAAAAAGCAGTGCATCCTTCGGTCCGATTCCTGTTTTTGCCCTGTTGCCGGACTTTCCCCGAGACCATCAAGCTCCTGCGCAATAAACTGGAATGGCCGATTATTGTATTGATATTCACCTGTTTGTGTCTTTGAGGGAGGGCGCGTTGCTGCCTTTTCTCACAGAAGCAATTTATTCGTCGTGGCGACCATTGTAGGGTCGCATGATCAGAAAAACAATTTTCTCACGGATTGTGAAATTGAAACTTCGGCTATGTAAGTGATTTTAATCCTGTTTGGTGGCCTGTCCCCGACAGAATGGGCAGAATCAGTTGCAATCCGATCTGGAGATATCGGTAAATGTTTTGTATATTTGCCCCTCATATTTTCGGAATCCGAAGATATGATAACTGTGATTAGTTATGTCCCTGAAAAATATTTTTATGAGAAACAGACTGTTATGGTTGATGCTCGGCACTTTGTGCTACCTGCTCAGTGCTTGCAATGACGATGTGATGGACCCGACGGAAATTTCCGGCAACGATATTCTCAAGTTGAACTTCTCGACAATCGATACTCGTGCTGATCTCGATGACTCTGGAGTCGGGACCTTTTCCGAAAATGATAAAATAGGTTTATATATTGATAATGGAGCAAAGATTGAATACCGGGAACTCACGCTGGTCTCCGGAGAGTGGCAACCGCTTCTGCGCCGCAGCGAATTCGGTAGTGGTGCGCTGACCATTTCGGCCCATTATCCCGCTCGGACGGATATTTCGGCCCAGGCCGAGGACGCGAAGATCTCGATTGCCGAGAATCAGACCTCGGATGGATATGCACAATCGGACCTTCTTTATGCACAGCGGACTCTTCCTGAAGGAGTGCTGCAGGCCGATTTCTCCTTTACGCATCTCCTGCACCGGATACGGATTCAATGCTCGGGTGAAAGCAATGTTTCGCTGGAAGTCCATAGCCGAATGGAGGGAAGCGTGAATTTGCTGACGGGTGACGTTTCGGCCGATGATTCATTCGGATGGATCGCTCCGCGCAAGAATACGGATGGAAGTTTCGAGGCGGTGATTCTACCTCAGTCGGCCGAAGTTTTCCGCGATGAACCGGGGTTGCTGAAAATCAAAACATCAAAAGGCGAATCCTCTTACCTGGCACCCGAAATGCTCGACGGGAAGCCGCTGGACAGGTTCCTCGCAGGGCAGCAACTCACCATCCGGTTGTCGATTAAGCAGACTCCGTCGGATCTGGCGAACAAATCGATGTGGGTCTATGGCCTGCATGTTCCCGATTTTCCGGGAGAGGACAAGTTGCCTACCTACGATCTGTACGATAAGGTGGATCCGGGTGTCTGGTTCCGCAAAAAACGCGACTACGAGGAGATTCAGAACCTGACGTGGGCCGAGGGTTGCGGCTGGTACGATTGTCACAAGTCTCCGGATTATACAGAAGACGACTCGAATATCTGTTGGGCGGCATCGGCATCGAATCTGTTGCTGTGGTGGATGAACCTGAACAAGGCCTATATCGACGCCTATACCCGGGACTGGGGAAACTCCGTTCGATCGGCCGATGGAAAATACGTCTATGAATTGCCCTCTTCGGATTTTCTGCCGCTGCTCACACCGAACGGACAAGTAAACCGGAATGCCGTATTCAACTTCTTCAAGGTGTATTGCAAGAATCAGGGTTCGTGGAACTCCTCGGGCGTGAGATGGTTCATTACGGGCGAAAGTACGGATATTCCCACCGAATTTGCCGGAGACTATTTTCCGGGATTTTTCACGCATGTGTTCGACCAGAACGATGTAATCGCAACGGATTCCCGTAGTCCGACGAAAGAAGAATTCAATACGTTCATCGTGAATGCCTTGCAGAACAGGCAGGCTCTCGGGTTTACCGTGTACGATATCGCGGGTCAAAGAACCGGAAATCACGCTTTGGTGATCTGGGGTGCGGAATTCGATTCTGAAGGAATCATCTCGCACATCTACTATTGCGAGAACAACATGGCGGATCAGGATGTAAACGGTGCCGTTATATCGCGGGTGCGTGTCAGCTATAAGCGCGACGAGTTGTATCCCAGTAATCCGGCATACTACCCCTTCTTCACGACCCTTCAGCCCCAGAACGGTAGTCCGTCCAAGAGTTATAAGATAACGAGCTTGTGTGCGGTAGATTTGCGACAGGATATCTGGGCGGAGAAATACCCGACGGTAAATCCGGAAAAATAAGACATAAGCCGAAATTTTAAACGTTGCAATATATGAAACATTTGATATACAGCGCTGTGCTGTTGCTGGTGATGACCACTGGATGTGAAAAGAACGATGGCCCGACCTCATCGACCGATCCGATTGATCGAGAGATCGTTTTAACTCCCATAATTACAAAGGTCGTGAAAGCTCCGCAACTCAACGAAGACGGAAGCGGAACTTTCAACGAGGGAGATACCTTCACACTGTATGCATACGATGATGCAAAAGGATCATCGGCTATAGACTATACCCTCGGTTTAACAACCCTTTTGTGGCGAGATCTGGATTTTGTCGAGGAGGGTAAAACCGTAAACTTTGTAGCTTGTTATCCTCCGCAGGTTCTCGATGGGGATCGTTTCGATTTTACGGTCGGACAGAATTCCGCATCTGACCTGCTGTTGGCTTCGGCAGTCCAGGCCCATGTTGGTGAAGAGCAGCCTGTGGTCCTGACCTTTCGGCATGCGATGCACCGTCTGGTGGTAAACTTCACGATTAAAGATTCTTCGATCGGAGCCGAGTCCATCAAAACCCGCTGTACGGCATATTCATCCTGTGAAGTACGCCTTACGACCGGTTCTTTGACTCGGGGTGAAGAGAAAGAAACGTATTCCATGGACGGCCCGGAAGCGACCTTTTTGTTGCTTCCCCAGGCAACGCAGGATGTCGTACTTGAGGTTGAGGTCGGAAAAATCTCGAAACGATGGGCCCTTGCGGCTCTGGATCCCTCCTATGAAAACCTGGAGCCCGGCAAAGAGTTGAAGGTGAACCTCACTATTACAAGCGAAAACATCCTGTTCTCGGGGATGACCATCGAAGGTTGGGGAGATCAGGGAACCATCACGGGCGACATCATCATCTAAAGTTGTTCATGGATCGGTTTGTCCTTCCATGATTTCATTGGAACGGACGATAAAAAGCAATCTCTTGAAGATTGCTTTTTTTATGGCTGCCCGGATCAAAATACCTGCGTGAATCGCGGGTTTTCGTTCTATTCTAACTGCCTTGATGACAGGCTATTTGTTTCTATTTTCGGCTAAAATGCGACATCAAACATTCGTCCTGCCATGCGGCCGTTCCGACGGGCTTGTGCAGGGGGAGTGTGCGGTGCGTTTTCTGCCGTTGTCGCGGGTATATTTCCCCAAAATATGGTATATTTGCAGCCAATATGCGGACTCTAATTCCAGATTCAATATGAAACAATTGATTTACAATTCGTTGAGGATGCTGCTGGCATCCTTGTTTTTTGTGTCCCTGTCGGCTTCGTGCCAGAATCGTGCGGCAAAGACGGACCGTCCGTATAGCACCACTACACAGAAGCTGGTCGATCTTGTGGAACATGACAGCCGCATCAAGTCCCTTCTGTCGGAAGCTATTGAAAAAGGCCGGAAGATCAATCCCGATCCCTCCACCAATCCGGCTCAGTCGTTGGAGGCCTACTACGACTTCATAGACCGCTCTCAGACTGCCATGCCATGGGATGTGATTTTCTGCCCTGGTCAGCCCAGCATTTTCGGACGCATGTATCAGGCTTTGTGTTATTGCTATTTCATCAATTGCATGCCGCTCGAGTCGCTTGAGAACGAGAGCCTTTTCACCAATTCGGTGCAATATGTGGAGCCATATCGCAGTTGGCTGGTGGATTATTGCAAGTCCTGGGGCAGTTTCCTCTCTTCGCCCGTATCCTGGAACAAGGAGTACGAGGCGCTGATGATGCAGCAGGAGGAGCTTGGCATGACCAAGGGATGGTATGAAGATCCTTCGAACTGGCATTCGTTCAACGATTTTTTCAGCCGTCGTCTTGCGTCTGCCGACCAGCGTCCCATCGCCTCTCCGGAAGACAATTCCATCGTGGCATCTCCGGCCGATTGTATTCCGCAGGGAGTTTGGGCGATTGATGACGATTCGTATATCATCACGGATAGGAAGATTGCGGTAAAATCTCGCGTATTCAACTCCGTACGCAACCTGATCGGTCCCGATAGCCCGTATTGCGATGCTTTTGCCGGCGGTACCTTCTACCACGCTTTTCTCAATGCAAATGATTACCACCGTTACCATTTTCCGTTATCTGGAGTCATCCGCGAGCTTCGTGTCATTCCGGGAGATGATGCACTGGGCGGGAAGATTACCTGGGAACCCGATTTACAGCAATATGTAGTTGATTGTTCCGTACCGGGCTGGCAAAGCATCGAAACGCGCGGTCTTGCCATCATTGAAACGGAGTCGCACGGATTGGTTGCCGTGATGCCGATCGGAATGTCGCAGGTTGCTTCAGTTAATTTCTCGGAAGACTTGTACGTGGGCAAGCGCGTGGAGAAGGGCGATGAACTGGGTTATTTTTTGTTCGGAGGCTCGGATTTCGTGTTGGTTTTCCAGAAGGATGCCGATTTCCGTTTGACCTCACCGCAAGACGGGACCGGTGCCTGGCAGCACATTCTGATGGGCGAGAAGCTGGGTGAACTGAAAGCGGTCCGTTAATCGGGCCCGACTGTTGTCCTGAGAGGGGCGTCCGCGTACCCTTCAGGTCAGCCTTTATTTGTGGAACGGCCGCGCCACTTTCGGGGTGGCGTGGCGTTTGCCCCCGAATCCTTAAATCCCTGCCAATCCATTCGACTGGCAGGGATTTAATTTTCCGTACTCGCTGTTCGTCCTGAAGGTGATGTCCGCCAATAGACGTAAAAGAGGCAAATCGTACAGCCGTATCGCAGAACTTCCTGCAACCGGTCGGGTGGGGTATTTCCGCATCAAACCGCCGGCATTATAGCCATGAGCCGATATTCGATGGAAGAACATGACCATTTTCCCGAATAATGGTTGTATCTTTGAAAGGTAAATATGTTTAAGTCATGAAAACCAATCGGGAAGAGATTCTGCAAAATGCCCTGCAACTCTTCATGTCGATGAACTACGAGAGCGTCAGCCTGCAAATGATCGCCCACAGCGTCGGGCTGACCAAAACCGGGATCTTCAACTATTATTCCTCGAAGCTCGACCTGTTCATCGCCGTGGCCGATCGCTATCTCTTCCATCTCCAGGATCCCGAAACCAAGTTTGCCCCGTCGGACGGGTCGCTGCGCGATTTCATCGACAAATACGTCGAGGGTGTGGAACATACCATGGCCGAGATTGTACGGCTGGGCAACATCCAGCGGGAGAAGATGCCCGGAGAGTTGGCCAATGCCGGTTACTTTCACCTCTTCCAGCAGGTGCTCTTCTATTATCCCGACGGCAAGCACAAGCTCCACGAATGGATGGAAAAGGAGTTCCGGCTCTGGTGCGACGTCATCGGCCGGAGTGTCGAGCATGGCGAACTGCGTGAAGAGACCGACATTTCGGAGGCAGCCGCTCTGTTTCGGCAGGTCTTCATCGGACTCTCGTACCAGATGTCTTTCTCCGATGGCCTCGATGTCGGAATTCTCCGCAAACGCTTTCTCTATATATACGGGTTGCTGAAGCGCTGAGCGGGCCTTCAGCGGCTTTTTTCACGATTTGAAGCAAAAATATGACCAGTCGGTCATATTTTTGCTTTTTTATGTTATCTTTGTCTCCATGAAAAACTGACCAACCGGTAACTTTTATGGAAAACAAACCTTTCGAACGCATTCAGAGGAGCTTCAACTACACTCCTGCGAGCATCTTCACGAACCAATGGTCGAACCTGGCCTTCGGCGTGGGAATGATTGTCATTCCGGCCCTCTTTCCGTTCGGCCTCCGGATCCGCCACCTGCGGATTCTCTCGCCGGCGGTATTCTCGACCATTCTGATTGTGGGCGGCGTGCTGCTGCTCTTCTTCACCTGGCGGAGCATGCGAAATGCCCGGGCCTTGAAAGCCCAGGGCGGGCGCATCTCGGTCGATGGCAACCGCGTAACCTATCCCGAAGTCGAGAAGGGAAAGGTCGAATACCGCTCGTTCCTCACCACCGACATCGAGTATGTGAAGGACGACGAAGAGGAGCACCAGTGCAAGGTCAAGACGCCGGACAATTACATCATCTTCGAGGCCAAATATTTCGATTCGTGGGAGGAGTTCGAGGCCTTCCGCTCGCTTTTGGGATAGAGAACAATAGATTAAAAACATACGGACATGATTACCAGACTTATGAAAATTGCTGTGGCGGCTGCTGTCGCCGCCTTTACGCTTACAGCCTGCGGCTCGGGCGAAACCTTCCCGATGGCCTCTGCCGAGGGACTTTCCAAAATCCGGGAGCTCGTTGCGGAACATGTGGACACTTCGAAATACAAGATTTACATGGTGGAGTGGCGCGAGGACAGCCGCGACCGCCAACTGGAGAACATCCTCACGCACATCGACGTCTACTACATCGACGCCGACAACAACAACTACCATCTTTCGTTCCAACTCACCGACGGGAAGTTCACGACCGACGGCCCGTCGAAGAACGACCGTCAGACCAACTCCTACGCATGCTCGACGCCGCTCAGCCTCGATGCCATCAATTTTGACTACCTCCAGAAAATCGGCGAAAAGGCGGATGCGCTGGTGATGTCCGACGAGGAGGGCAAGAAACTGACGTTGAAGTCGGCCGGGATGTTCCGTTTCCGGGTTTGGCCGGTGTCGCTGAGCAACGTGGATCGCTGGAACCGCAGCGAGGAGTTCCGCGCGGAGTCGCAGCAGCTGCAGGTGCAGTTCGAACTGAACTACGTCGATGAGAGCGAGTCGCCCGAATACCAGGGCCGTTTCACCGTGACGAACTACTACACCGTCGCCTTCACGGCCGACGCTGCGGGCGAGGTTGCCATCGACGATTAGCGGAGCGAAAATGGGACTGCTGGGCGGTGCCCCGCCGACTCCGGGAGCGGACTCCGAACGGCTCTTTGCGGCCGGAGTCACCTATATCTGCTGCGGAGCGTGGCCCCTGGCCTACGACTGCTTCGGACGCAGTGCGCACGAGGATGCTCCAACGCGCTACAATCAAGCCCTGTGCTGCTTCATGGCGGGGTGGTATGAGGAGTGCCACCGGCTGGTCGCGGAGGCCGAACGGTTGCTGGACGACAAGTCCGGCCCGGTTCCCGGCCCGGCTACCCCGTCCATGTCGCGGCGGCAGCTTCCCGAGGCTTTCCGCCGCTGGGATGCCGCCAGCGAATTGCCCCGCTGCCCGCTGCTGCCCGAAACGCCGCGCGACGATGCCCTCATGCTGATCCTCCGCCTGCGTGCCGAGGCCGCCTTCCGGCTGAGACGTTGCGAGGAGGTGCGGACGATTGCCGCCCGCCTCGGACACCGATACAAACACCTTGAAAACCTGATCAAACCAATCGACCGATGACACCGCTCCGGGAACTCTACGACCTATATTACTACCCGAACCCTGCAAAGGAGGAGCGCCGGCGGCAACTCCTTGCCGAGATTCCGACCGATGCACGCGACGAGGAGAACTACGGCCGCACGTCGCTGCATATTGCGGCGGAGTTTGCCGACTGCGAGGCCATCACTTCGCTGCTCGACCGCGGGGCCGGGGTGAATGACCGCGATGAAGAGGGACACACGCCGCTCTTCCGCCTGGCCTCGCGCCGCAGCAGGGTCTCCGCCCTGGAGGAACCGATTGCTTCGGCGGCACGGCTGCTGCTGGATCGCGGCGCGAACCTTCCGCGTTCGGCTCGCGGCACAACGGCGCTGATCGAGGCCGTGCAAAACCGCCACCATGCGATGGCCGCCGTGCTGATCGACTCCGGACAGCGACTCGACTCCGCGAACAGCTACGGCGACAACGCCCTGCACATCCTCTGCCGCCGCGCCGCCGATACCGCAAGGGAGATCGCCGGCAAGGAGCGTTTCATTGCCAGCTTCGGCGAGCGGTGGGTTTCGGAGAAGCAGCAGCGGGAGGCCCGCGAAGAGTTGGAAGAGCTCCAGGCGGAACAGATGCGCTGCTATGCGACGGCGGCGCTGCTGCTCCATAGCGGGCAGATCGACCCCGAGGAGAAGAACTCGGCCGGACGGCGTGCGTTTGACCTCGCCATGGAGGGCGGCGCCCAATGGGTGGGCGCCTTGCTTTCGGGTGAGGATCCGTTTGACGAACTCACGATGGAGACCGGCGGGATGAACCTCTTCCAGGCGCTGCGCAAAAGGGACCGGAAAGCGCTGGAAGCCCTGCTGCAGGAGGGTGCCGATCCCGATGCAGAGTGCGACGACTGCGAGATGAACGACTGGACGGGCAAGACACCGCTGGTCTGTGCGCTGGAGTGGGACGATACCGAAATCGCGGCGATGCTGCTCCGGGCCGGTGCCGACCCCGACCGGCGGACCTCGAAGGGTGTGGCTCCGTTTGCCGTCTGGATCGATCGGGGCTGCCGCATTTCGGACGGCATGGAGCGATTTGCACCGCTCCTGGAACTCTTCGAGCAGCGGGAGTGGCACCCCGACGCCCCACAGACGGGAAAAGACGAACGGGCCCTCATGCTGGCGTGCCGGCACGATGACTACGAGCTGTCCATCTGGACCTTGCGGCATCTGCTTCAACGAAAGGTCGAGGTGAATGCCCGCGATGCGATGGGCCGCACGGCCTTGATGCATCTGCTGGGCCCGCACAGCGCCGGGCCGTATCAGCCGGAGATGCTGGAACGGTTGCTGGAGGCCGGGGCCGACCCCTGCGCCGCCGACAACGAAGGGCGCACGGTGCTACACTATGCAGCCGAAGGTTACACGCACGCGGCGGCACGGCAGGCGGCCGAACTGCTCTTCGAGTTCGGGCGGCCCGATGTCTCGGCCGCCGACAATGAGGGGCGCACGCCGATAGACATCGCCATGCGCAGCAACAACGAATCGCTTGTGAAATTTTTGCTGAAACACGCCTGAAATCAACACTATGGATACCTTCCAGACCTTTCTGAACGCCTGCCGCAACGGGCAGAAGAGCATCGCGAAGCTGCTTCTCGAACGGGGTGGCATCGATCTCAACCGGCGCGATGCCGAGGGCAACACGCCCCTCCATTCCGTCTGCCGCGAGGGCTACCGGGATCTGGCCGTGGTGCTGCTGGAAAAGGGAGCCGACGCCTCGTCCGCAAACAACCGGGGCGAAACGCCCCTCCACGCCGCCGCCCGAAAGGGCAACCGCGAGATCCTGGCCCGACTCCTCGATGCCGGGGCCGATCCCGATGCCGCGGACCATGAGGGCTGCACGCCGCTGATGCGGCTCGTGGAAAACCGCCGCACGGATGCCGCCCTGTGGCTGATCGACCGCGGGGCCGACACCGAGGCTACGGACCAGACGGGACACCGCGCGCTGGACTACGCCACGGCACACGGCCTGACGGAAGTAGTTGCACGCCTCACGCAAAACAATGCGGCAGACGGCATGGCGCGCGATGCCGAGGGCAACACACCGCTGCACCAGGCCGTCTACAACGATCAGGCGGAGGTCGTGCGCACGCTGCTTGCGGCCTCGAAGGCGCAGCTCGATGCGCCGAACGACGCGGGCGAGACGCCGCTGCTGGTGGCGTGCGGACGCGGCAACCTGCACATCGCCCGGATGCTCCTCGACGCCGGAGCCGACGCCACCCGTTCGCTGCCCAATGGAACAACGCCGCTGCATAGGGCGGCACAGGCGGGCAACCGTTTCCTTGTGGAGGCGCTGCTCGGGGCCGGCGCGGCGATTGACGCCCGCAACGGAGTGGGCGAAACGGCCCTGCTCGTGGCGGCACGCGCCGGGAACAATGAGGTCGTGCGTCAGCTGGTGGAGCACCATGCCGAAGTCAATGCGGCGGACAACCTCCAGCACACGGCGCTCTACTATGCCGGCGAACGCGGCTTCACGGAGATCGTCGAACTGCTGCTTGCGGCCGGAGCCGAAGGATAAAATGAATCGAATACCTTAAAACATACCGAACATGGCAAACGAGAAGATGAAACCCCAGAGCCCGGAGGAGATTGCCCGTGCGGCGCAGGAGGCGGCCCTGGAGCAGATGCGCGCAATGATGGGCTCGATTCCGGGGATGCCCGACATGGGCGATATGCAGGCGCAGATCATGGCCCAGATGCAGGCTGCCGTGCCCGATCTGGCCGGGATCCGGGCGCAGCAGGCTGCGATGGGAACGCTCGGCGGCGTGGATGCCGCCGCCGTGGCCGAAGCCGCACGGCACAACATGGCGCAGGCCGCCGCAACGATGCAGGCAATGCAGGACGGGAGTCTCGAGAAGGAGTTGCGCGAGGCGAATGCCGCGGCGCTCGACTGGCTGGGCGAGGAGGACGGCTGGGAGATCAGGCACGCCGCGACATGCCGTCTGACTGCGGAGCAGCGTCGGCTGATGGCCTTTGCCGCACCGCTGCTCATCTACAACGACGAGGCGGTGGATGCCGTCGAGAGCGAGGTGCTGCCCGAAACCTACCGCGCGCAACTGCAAAGTTGGTGGAACATCACGGACCGGGACTCGACGCTCGGGATCGTGCAATGGCTCCTCCACGAAGGGCATCATGCCGATGCTGACGCGGCGCTGGCGCTCATGTGCGGCGGCCAACCCGATGCGGGTGATCCCGAAGAGAAGGCCGAGGATGTGCAGTTGATCGCGGAGTTCATGATCGAGAACGGGTATTGCAGGGCCGAAACGCTTCCGCAGACGGCCATCGCCTGGGATCTGGTGCGTATCGCCAACCTCGGGCGCTGGGCCCTTCACGCAGGTTATCTTTCCGAGGAGGAGATGTGGCAGGTGATGCAGGTGGCGGCCGATGCCGCCCGCGAATACTTCTCGTCGTGGGAGGAGTACGGACGCAGCTTCGCCTTTGGCCGCGGCGTCTGGCATGGCGACGAGGAGGATTGCCAGACGGCCTGGGAGATCGTCAGCGCACTGCTCGAGGAGGAGACCTCGCCGTGGCGGCAGATCCCGTGGAATGCATAGCATTGCGACAACGCCGAGACGATGGAACGGGGACTCGAATTTTACATCACGCTGGCCGCCGTGGCGGTCGGTGCCCTGACGTGGCTCTACAAGAAAGGCAGCCGGATTTGGCGAACGGTGCGCAAGCTGCGCCGCTCCTTCCAGGAGATATGCCTTAATCCGAAATCGACGCTCGATGACGAATACGGCCGCCAGCTGGCCATCGGGGCGATGTACGCCTCGCAGCAGGGGGCCTGGCAGAATTCGCTGGAGACGGGGATTTTCGATACGCTGCCCGAAATCCTGGGCCGCTGGTGGGGCATCGACTCCACCGCCGAGGCCCGCGGGCAACTGGACTACCTCTGCGAAAAGGGATTCCGCTATTACTGGCCCACGGTGCTCGAAGCCTTCCGGCTCGACGACCGGCAGCGGCAGGATGCGCTGTTCCAGCAGCGGATGACCTCGCAGGAGGATTACGACAAGGCGACTTCGCAACTCGAAAACCTGCAGGAGACCTTCGATGAACTCCTTTCGTGCGGCGTAGTCGCCTCGAAAGAAGACCTCAACGGCTGCAACGTGACGGGTTGGGATGCCGGGCGCATTGTCTTCCTGGCACGTGCCTGCTGCGAGATGGGCTACCTCACCGAAGAGGAGGCTTGGCGTTACATCGGACGCGCCGACGCGCTGGCGCACGAGGCGTGCGGGTCGTGGAGCGACCTGGCGATGAGCTACATCCTCGGGCGTTCGCTCTGGGGCGGCAAACGAGCCTACAATTCGGTGATGAAGACGACGGCCGACGTGCTGCTGAGCGACCCGAAGAGCCCGTGGGTGCGCTACCCGTGGTAAGGGCCCGACAAAGCAGCGATGAAAGCCGCGCTGAAATACCCGGTCTTCTACCTCGCCCCCGCGGAGCACATGGTCTATGCCTTCTGGCGGGAGGAGAACGTGACGACACGCCCGCTGCTCGCCGAGGCCGACGGCTGGATCGGGCAGGAGGTCGTCGATGCCTCCGGACGTCGTTACACGATCCGCCGCTGCCGGGAGACCGGGCCGGTCGGACTCAACGGTCGTATCGGACCAACCGACCGGCGCACTGTCCGCTACGACACCGACTTCGAGGAGACGGTCCGCGATTGTCCGCTCCCGGAGCTGCAGGCGTGGATCGCTCGTGAATATCCCCAGTCGGAGTGGTTTCGGGAGGCGTGCTGGCGCAATGCCGCCGACTTCCGGCAGGCGGTCTTTCGCTGCCGGAGTTTCGAGGAGCTGGCCCGGATGTTCCGCTGCCGCCCCGAGGAGGAGCCCTCCATCCGGCGCGACCTCGTGCGCTTTCTCGCCGTGGCCCTCGTGGTCGGAGTGGTTATTTGGCTGCTGGCCCGCTATACATAAAAACAAAAAATATGAAAATCAATCATTTGATTGCATTTATCCTTCTGCTCGCCGCCACAGGCTGCGCAAGCACCCGTAAATCCGCCGAGCTCGACCCGACATTCGTGGCTTCCGAATCGACCTGGCTCTATCGGGACGCCGAGGTGGTAAACCGCCGTCTGAAACCCCTCGAACGCCCGCAGGTACGCTTCGAGGTCGAGCACGCCACCCGGCACGCGGATTCGGTCTGGGTGGTGGCTCGCGCGACGATTCCCCACCGCTCGATCCGCCGCGGGGAGTGTTTCAAGGCGACGTGCGTCCTTCAAGCCCCGGAGGGCATCATGGAGCTGGGCGAGTTGTCGCTCGATTCGGGCCATTTCATGCCCGATGAAGAGGGAGACGTGGATGTGGCAACCCGCCCCGGACGGATGCAGAACCTCTATCTCTCGTGGCGCTTTGCCTGGGACGAGCGCATGCGGATAAACACCTTCATCGTGGTCTTCGCAAGTCTGACCGACGGCCGCCACCTGTTCCAGTATCTGCCCCTGATGCTGCCGCTCTTCTGGAGCGACGACACGGAGGATGAATTCTTCTGGCCCCGGTCGGCCGGGATTCCCGAGGAGGTCCTGCTCGATCGATCACCCTTTGAAAATCAATAACCCCGCGATTCCATGACACCCCTGCGCATCCAGCCCCAGCCCGGCACTACTCCCGACGTCGTACAAAAGATCGACACACTCAACCGCAAGCTCGGATCGTTCATCCACGCTCCGCTCAATCTCAAGGAGGTGCTGCGCATGGAGCCGTTTGCCGCCGATGGGGAGGTGGTGCGGGCCGTCGCGGCGGCGCTCGACGACTACGCCATCCTCCCGGCCTCACCCGAGGAGCGCGAACGCCAATGCACGACGGGCCTGCCGAAGGACTACGACATCGTGGGGTTCTGGTACTGCGTGGCGCTTCTCGCCCTTTCGGCAGAGCCGGAGGCCGTGCGTTATCTGCTCGTGCTGGCGCGCATGCTGATGGTCGAGGATCCCGCGGAGCTGTTTCTGCTGCGGCGCATCGTCCGCCTGCTGGAGGGATTTCCATTTCCCCACCTGCAGGAACTCAGAGGCCGGATCGAAGGCTTCTACAACACCGTTACGCACCAGCTCGAGGCCTTCCGGTGGCTGGAGGCCGCCGGGATTCCGTGGCCCGAATCATACGAATGGGAGGTCATCGCGCAGTTCTCCTCCGACGGCGAGCCCTATGCCGACCCGGCGGCCCCGAAGGAGGAGCGGCGCAGGCGCGTGGTGCTGACGCTCCGGCTGAACAGCCCCCGCAGCCTTTACGGCAGTTGCCGCCAGCACAACAGCTACGAGATCTCGCTCCGCAACGACGACAACACGACGCGCGGCCTATGGAACGAAGGCCACGGCGACCTGTTCATCGAAGACCGCCCCGTGATGCAGCACCGGATGTTCACGCCGCTGCAACTTCCGGAACTGTTCGACGCGCTCGAAGGGTTCGGCATCCGGCTGGTGCGCAAACCCGTGATGGTTTACACAAGCCAGGGGATCCGAAACGCCCATGTGAAGGTGTTTCAGATGCTCGAAAATCAGCTCGGACATGACCCTTCAGCAATCGGAGAGGCCGCAGCGGCGCCGGGCCAGCCGAAGGCAGCGGACGATGCGGGTGGCACGTCGGCCGATGGAAGCCAATCCCCGGAGGTCGAACGGGCCGTGGAGGAGGCGCTGGACCTGCTCAAATACGACGGTGATGTGAACGACTCGCTGGCCGAGATGCGGGGAAAATGGGGCGAGGGGATTTCGGCGCTGCACGACGCCCGTTTCGACGAGATCGGGGTGCAATATGCCTGCCGCTCACATGAGGAGGGTATGGCCGCTCTTGGACAGGAGCTGACCTGCCACGGATACCGGCTCTACGACCTCGACGGCGACGAGATCTACCTTCTCACATTGCAGGCGGAAGCCCACGCTGCGGATTTCGAAATGGCCTGCCGGAAGGCGGGTCAATATTGCCGGCAGTTGAAGCAGTCGGGGCGCGCACCGGGCACTCCGGCCCGGACGCTCGACACCGGGCGCACGATGCCCTGCGAAGAGGAACCGTGGCCCGATGATGCCGACTACATGCTCGACTCGCTGGCCGGCGACTTCTGCAGCGGACGGTGGAAAAGCCGCGATGCGGAGCAGTGGCAGGGAAATTTTGTCGCCGATCTCCGCCAGCGTCCGTTGCAACCGGTCAAGGTGCGCTGGAACCGGTTTTGCTGCCTGACCTACTCCCCGGAGATGGATTTCTATGCGGCGTTCTACTACATTCCGCCCATGCAGTGCTGGATGCTCCTCGGAGGCAAGAATCCTCTCGAGGCGAACAGCTGGAAGCGGCTGTGCGACCTGCCGAAACAGGAATCACCCTTCCTTTTTCTCGACCAACGCCCCCGATGGTTCGGCCGCTACCTCTGCTTCGGCGACCGGCTGAGCGCCACCATCCTCACGATGAATCCGCAGGGAGTGGAGCGCGTCCAGCGTTTCCCGCTGCCCAAGGCGCAGCACCCTTGCAGGTTCGCCTGCGACGGACTCGGACGCGTCCTCCTTGCTCACGGCGAAGAGACGTACCGTTACGACAACGGCACGCTCACTCCGCTGGGCTTCCACATAGCGAGTGGCGACGGATTCAACGGCTCCATTCCTGTCCCCGGAACCGGCCGCCTGGTGATGTGCGGCTTCTCGGATCGGGAGGTGGTTGCCCGGCTGCTGGAACTCGACATCGACACGCGCCGCTGCCGGGCCACCCGTATGCAGAATGTGGATCCCGGGTCGGTTCTTCTCCCGTTTGGAGAAGATTGGGTGCTGGTCAAAGGAGCATGCGACTCGATGCGGCTGGATTTCGCCCGGCTCTGGAATCGCACGACCGGCGAAGTGCTGCGCATCCGTCCCGGAATGTTCGGCAGCGAAAAACTCGAACACATCGGACGGCTGAGCGATGGCCGCGTGGTGCTGACCATGCTTCGTTCCCATGTGGGACAAGTCGTGCACTTTCCCACGGATTTTTGGACCTTTCTCCGCACGGCCAGCCGTCCGCAAACGTTGGAGCCGATGCAACCCTGCGAAGCCCTCTATCCCGACATTCCGCTGGCACTGCCCGAATAGAAGCGATCATTTTAGCCATTAGTCTGTCATCTTAGCTAATGTCAATCTGAAAAGATGTCCAGCAATGAGCATCAAACTTTCTGGCTGTTAAAATACCGCTTGCAACTGTCAGATTCTTAACTGGATGAATAATATTGTCCAAACAAACCGCACCACGTGAGGCCATAAAACACCAGCGCGACAAACAAATTTTCATTGTTTATCGCGCTGGTATTTAATTGTTTAGCCTATTCGAAGAGCATTAATACTCCTCCTCGTTGAAGAAGAAGTCGTCCTTCGAGGGGTAGTCGGGCCAGATGTCTTCGATCGATTCGTAAATATCGCCTTCGTCTTCTATCTCCTGCAGGTTTTCAAGCACTTCGAGCGGAGCACCGGACCGCACGGCGTAGTCGATCAACTCCTCTTTCGTTGCGGGCCAGGGTGCATCTTCGAGTTTTGATGCCAGTTCAAGTGTCCAGTACATGGTTTAAAGTTTTTAAGTTCTGAAAAATCAGCTTGTTGCGTAGTTTGTATCCTGCTTTTGGCAAGTAGGATCGATGTGCAAAAGTATAAAAAAAAACAGAAAATCAAAGGAAAAACGGAAAAACATCCTATGAAGTATGTATTTCATCTGATTATCAATACGTTGTGCGAAACTTTTGACCACTTGCGATCCGAAACTTCGTCTCCGTCACTTCACAGCCGTGTAGAACAGGTCGAAGCACTCTTCGCCGACCGGGCCGATGCGGTAGTCGTCCATGCGGATCGAGGTTGTGAGGTCGGTATTCTGCCGGAGCAGCCTGCGGCGGTTGAGGCGGTTGAGCAGGTCGTAGGGCAGTTGCAGCATCCAGCGGGGCAGACGGTGCTGCAGGTCGAGCAGATCGAAGCGCGTGATGCGCTCGACCGAGCGTCGGTTCTCCTCGTAGTAGTCCATGACCTTCCCGTTGCCGAAGACCCCGAGCGCCTCGACCTCGGAGAACGGACCGAGCAGCAGCCGGCGCAACTCCTCGGGCGTGTATTCGCGCACGTGCCACGGGTTGCGCGTCAGCGACATTGGGGCGTTGGGCGTCGTCACGAGAAACCGCCCTCCGGGCCGGAGGACACGGTGTATTTCGGCGACGAATGCTCTATCGTCGCGGATGTGTTCGATGACCTGAAACGAGATCACCCAGTCGAACGAGGCGTCGCGAAAGGGCAGGGGAGGCACCACGGCCTCGAGGAACGTGACGTCCCCGCGTGCGAGCAGCTCCTCCTGCGGACGGTGCTTGTCGATGGTAACGAACCGCCGGGCGTGCGGTGCGACGAGTTCGATGCCGTACCCCGATCCGGTGCCGATTTCGAGCACCTCGCCGCCGATGCGTTCGGCCGCGGCGCAGTAGGCCAGCCGCGAACGCTGGAAGACGAAGTTGTCCGAGGCCTCGACCGAGACCCGTTCCGCGGTGTTAATCTTCGCCATGGCCTGCGTTGGTTTCGATTCCGCCCTCCGTAAGCGTTACCTCGCCGCTGCGCAGCAGCATGCCCAGCGAGCGCTTGAATACCTTCTTGCTCATCTGTACTGTGCGTGCGATCTCCTCGGGCGAGCTGTCGTCGTTGAGCGGCAGCCTTCCGTCGTGCTCGCGCAGGATGCGGAGCAGCTCCTGCGCCGAATCCTTCACCTGCGCAAATCCCGTCTGCTGGAGGCTGATGTCGATGCGGTTGTCCTCGGTGATACGGCGGACGTATCCCGTCAGGGCGTCGCCCACGGCCACCGGGCGGAAGAGCTGGTTGTTGTATATCATGCCCCAGTGGCGGTTCTCGACCACCACGCGGTATCCGATCTCGCTCTGCGAGGCGACGACGATCCGCACCTGCTGATGGGGCCGCACCGTGATGACCTCGTTGTCGATGAACCCGCGCAGCTTCATCGTGGCCACGCAGCGTCCCGTGACGTTGTCCTCGTAGAGATAGACCACGTAGCGGTGCCCGACCACCACGCCTCCCTGCTGGTTGCGGTTCGGCAGGAAGAGGTCCTTGCCGTGCAGGCCCCAGTCGAGGAAGGCCCCGTGCTGGGTCTTGTCTACCACGCGCAGCGCCCCGACCTCGCCGACCTGCAGCAGCGGGCGTTCGGTCGTGGCCACGAGCCGGTCCTCCGAGTCGTGGTATACGAACACCTCCTTTGCGTCGCCGGTCTTGTCGGCCAGCGAGGTGTAACGGTTCGGCAGGAGCACCTCGTTGTGCTCCTCGTCGGCCAGGTAGAGTCCGTAGTCGGAGGTCCGGCTGACGGTCAGGGTCTGAATGCGTCCGGCTTTGATCATCTTTTTCGTCGTCGTTTGCGGGGGTAACCCCTCCGGGCTGCAAAATTACGTTTTATTTCGTGCGAATCCAAACCCGCCGGGGTGCGATTCCGAAAAACGGCGCGGAATTTGGCCGTGCGGCCGAAAACCGCTAATTTTATTCCCCCGGAGCACGGGCCGTCGCTCCGCGCCGCAGCCCGTGCCGCCCGACCTCCGCCGTGCGGGGTGGGCCCTGAAGTGCGCGGAGCGGCAAAAACCGAAGCCTATGGAAATGCGTATCGCCGTCTGCCAGACGGACATGGAGTGGATGAACCCCGAGCGGAACCTCGAGCGGCTCGAGCCGCTTGTTGCCGGAGCCGGGGCCGACCTGGTGCTGCTGCCCGAGATGTTCGCCACGGGCTTCGTGCTCCGGGCCGCGGAGGCGGCCGAACCGGACGGCGGTCCGATCGCCGCGACGCTGCAGCGCTGGGCACGCCGTTACGGATGTGCCCTTGCCGGGAGCCTCGCCGTCTCGGAGAACGGCCGCTTCTTCAACCGCATGCTCTTCGTCTACCCGTCGGGCGAGTGTGCCCGCTACGACAAACGCCACCTCTTCGCCCCGGGCGGCGAGGCCGATGAATATACGCCCGGCGACCGCCGCGTCGTGGTCACCTACCGCGGCGTGCGCTTCCTGCTGCTGGTCTGCTACGACCTCCGCTTTCCGGTCTGGAGCCGCTCGCGCGACGACTACGACGCCATCCTCTGCTGCGCCTCGTGGCCCGCATCGCGCCGCGACGTCTGGCGTACGCTGCTGCGTGCCCGGGCCATCGAGAACCAGTGCTTCGTGGCCGGGGCCAACCGCACGGGCCGCGACCCCGTGTCGCTCTATTCGGGCGATTCGGTGCTGCTCGACTGCCGCGGCCGGGCGCTCGCCGAGGCGGGGTCTGATCCCGCGACGCTCGTCTCGTCGTTCGACCTCGGGGCGCAGCGCCTTTTCCGCGAGAAATTCCCCGCCTGGCGCGATGCCGATGACTTCCGCCTGCTTCTCTGATTGCGCCTCCTTGTTTTTCCCCGCCGAAAGTCGTATCTTTACGCGCTGATTCGCACCGCAGGCTCCGGGGCCCGAAGCCCCGCCTTTCGCGGTGCGGCCGACCGAACACGATGGAAGATACGATCAAGATATACGGAGCGCGGGTGCACAACCTCAAGAACGTCGATCTGGAGATCCCGCGCCGCAAACTGGTGGTCATCACGGGCCTCTCGGGCTCGGGCAAGTCCTCGCTGGCCTTCGACACGATCTATGCCGAGGGGCAGCGCCGCTACATGGAGACGCTCTCGACCTACGCGCGGCAGTTCGTGGGGACGATGGAGCGCCCCGACGTCGATAAGATCACGGGGTTGAGCCCTGTGGTGGCCATCGAGCAGAAGACCACCAACAAGAACCCCCGCTCGACCGTGGGCACCGTCACGGAGATCAACGATTTCCTGCGTCTGCTCTACGCGCGTGCCTCGCGGGCCTATTCGCCCGTCACGGGCGAGGAGATGGTCCACTACTCCGACGACCAGATCGCCGACCTCATCCTCGGGGGCTTCGACGGGCGGCGCATCGCGCTCATGGCCCCGGTGGTCAAGGGCCGCAAGGGCCACTACCGGGAGCTCTTCGAGTCGCTGGCCAGAAAGGGCTACATCTACGCCCGCATCGACGGCGAGATCCGCGAGATCACGGCCGGCATGCGCCTCGACCGCTACAAGATCCACACGATCGACCTGGTGGTGGACCGCCTCCAGGTCTCGGCCGACGCGCGCGACCGGCTGATGACCTCGCTCAAGGAGTCGATGCGCCAGGGCAAGGGCACGATGGCCGTCTACGACTACGGCACCGGACAGCAACGCTTCTACTCGCGCCACCTGATGTGCCCCTCGACGGGCGTGGCCTTCGAGGACCCGGCGCCGCACACCTTCTCGTTCAACTCCCCGAAGGGGGCCTGCCCCCACTGCAACGGACTGGGCGAGGAGGCGGTCTTCGACCTGGCGAAGATCGTTCCCGACCCGCAGCTTTCGCTGCGCGAGGGGGCCGTCGAACCCCTGGGCAAATACCGCAACAACCTGCTCTTCGCCGAGCTGGAGATGCTCGGCCGGCGCTACGACTTCACGCTCGACGACCCGATCTCGAGCTTCTCGGAGGAGGGGCTCAATGCCGTGCTCTACGGCGACTCGGAGCCGCTGACGGTCGATCTCTCGGAGTTCAGCTCCTCGGGCGGCCGCCAGTTCCTGCAGTGGGAGGGCGTCGCCGAGTACATCGGCCGCACCGAGGACGACGATTCGAAGCGCGGCCAGAAGTGGCGCGACCAGTTCCTCGTCTACCGCACCTGCTCGGTCTGCGGCGGCTCGCGCCTGAAGAAGGAGGCGCTCCAGTTCCGCGTTGCGGGCAGGAACATCGCCGAGGTCTCGGCCCTCTCCATCTCGGAGTTCGCCGGGTGGATCGCCACGGTCGAGGAGCAGATGAGCGACAAGGAGCGCCGCATCGCGCAGGAGATCCTCAAGGAGATCCGCGAGCGGCTCCGCTTCCTGCAGGATGTGGGGCTGGGCTACCTTTCGCTCGCCCGCTCGTCGCGTTCGCTCTCGGGCGGCGAGAGCCAGCGCATCCGCCTGGCCACGCAGATCGGCTCGAAGCTGGTCAATGTCCTCTACATCCTCGACGAGCCCTCGATCGGCCTTCACCAGCGCGATAACCGGCGGCTGATCCGCAGCCTCGAGGAGCTGCGCGACGCCGGCAACTCGGTGATCGTCGTCGAGCACGACGAGGACATGATGCGCGCCGCCGACTTCATCGTCGATGTGGGCCCCCGCGCCGGCCGCAAGGGGGGGCGTATCGTCGCCTCGGGGAGCTTCGACGACATCCTCCGCTCCGACAGCATCACGGCCGACTACCTGACCGGCCGGCGGCGGATCGAGATTCCCGCCTCGCTGCGCCCGGGCACGGGCGAGCGGATCGTCATCCGCGGGGCCCGGGGCAACAACCTCAAGGGGGTCACCGCCGAGTTCCCGCTCGGCAAGTTCATCTGCGTGACGGGAGTCAGCGGCTCGGGCAAATCGACGCTCGTGAACGAAACCCTGCGCCCGATCCTTTCGAAGGCGCTCTACCGCTCCTACGACCAGCCGCTGCCCTACGATTCGGTCGAGGGCATCGAGCACATCGACAAGCTGGTCGTTGTCGATCAGTCGCCCATCGGACGCTCGCCCCGCTCCAATCCGGCGACCTATTCCAACGTCTTCTCGGACATCCGCAAACTCTTCGAGATGACCCCCGATGCCCAGATCCGGGGTTTCAAGGCGGGCCGCTTCTCGTTCAACGTCAAGGGCGGACGCTGCGAGGAGTGCCGCGGCGCCGGCGTCCAGACCATCGAGATGAACTTCCTTCCGGACGTCTATGTCCGCTGCCGGGCCTGCGGCGGCCACCGCTACAACCGCGAGACGCTCGAGGTGCGCTACAAGGGCCGCAACATCGACGACGTGCTCAACATGACGGTGAACATGGCCGTGGAGTTTTTCGAGAACATCCCCTCGATCCACCAGAAGCTGCGTGCAATCCAGGAGGTGGGGCTCGGCTACCTCACGCTGGGCCAGCCCTGCACGACGCTCTCGGGCGGCGAGAGCCAGCGCATCAAGCTCTCCGCCGAGCTGTCGAAGCGCGATACGGGCCGCACGCTCTATATTCTCGACGAACCGACGACGGGCCTCCACTTCGAGGATATCCGCCTGCTGCTCGACGTGCTCAACAAACTCGTCGATCGCGGCAATACGGTGATCGTCATCGAGCACAACCTCGACGTCATCAAGGTGGCCGACCACCTGATCGACATCGGTCCCGAGGGGGGAGCGGCCGGCGGCCGGATCCTCGTGGCGGGCACGCCGCACGACGTGGCGCAGTGCCCGGAGAGCTATACGGGCCTATTTCTCAAACAAATGGGGCTTTAGCGCGATTCGGGCATCGGATTTGCTTTTCATGGCCGTACACAAACTTATGAGCTATGAAAAGAACAATCATTATCTTGCTGGGGCTGCTGTCGTGCATGGCCGTCCTCTCCGTGATCGGGCAGAAGAAGGTGCTCTCGCCGAAGGAAGAGCGCCGCGAAGTCCGCGAGAAGCGGCGTGCCGAGCGCATCGCCAACTACACGAAGTCGATGGACTCGCTCGTGCTGTCGCGCAATTTCCAGTTCAATCCGCAGACGATGCAGCGCCAGCCGGCCGGCCCGATGCGTCAGATCATGAACCCCGAATTCAGCGTGGGCGTCTGGGACGGTACGGTGGATGTCTGCCTGCCCTACGTGAAGGGGTATGTGGCTCCCTATTACGTGACGGTGCTCAACTACACGCTGCCGAGCGTCCAGGGCTATACGGCCGAACAGACGCACGAGGGGTGGATGGTGACCTTCTCTTCGTCGATGTTCACCGCCTCGACCTATACCTTCACCTTCGAGATCTTCACCCGCACGGGCGGCGCCAACCTGACGATCACCAATCCGTGGTACAACCCCGTGCAGTACACCGGTACGATCTCGCAGCTCTACTGACCGCCTGCGGGACCGTTGCTTCGGGCGGGCGTCCACTCCCGACTCCACACGTCCCGTCCGGTGCCGCCCGCGGGTTTTGCCCGAAACGAAAGCCGCCCCGCATCTGTGCGGGACGGCTTTATATATAGGAACTCCCCGTTCCGGTCAGGGACGGAAGATCAGCGCCACGGCCGATACCGACACCCCCTCCTCACGGCCTTCGAATCCGAGCCGTTCGGTGGTCGTCGCCTTTACCGATACGCGGTCCACGGCAACCCCCATCGCCTCGGCCATCGCTGCGCGCATGGCGTCGATGTGGGGGCGGAGTTTCGGGCGCTGCATGCGGATCGTGCAGTCGATGTTTCCCACCTCGTAACCCCGCTCGCGGAGCAGGGCGACCACCCGCTGCAGCAGGATCTTCGAGTCGATGCCCTTGAAATCGTCCGACGTGTCGGGGAAGTGGAGCCCGATATCACCCAGCGCCGCGGCACCCAGCAGGGCGTCGCATACGGCATGTATCGCCACGTCGCCGTCCGAGTGGGCGACACATCCTTTCTCATGGGGAATCTCGATGCCCCCCAGTACCAGCTGCAGCCCCTCCCTGAGGGCATGCACGTCGTATCCGTGTCCGATTCTGAAATCCATTGCGAAATCGTGTCCTTTTTTTCGGTAAAGGTATGCAAAAAAACCGTAAATCGGCCTCCGGAGAGGAAATAGCGCAAAAAAAATGCGACGAAGTGTTGTGAGGATATTAATTTTTTGTATCTTTATCGAGGTTTTGCATTTCGAATCGAAAGGAAACCGAACCTAAAACTTCAAGAACGATATGAACACCGATCTGAATCCCAATCCGCTCGTGCGCTTTCTCGGAAAGCCGTGCCGCGACTTCACGCGCGCCGATCTGATCCGTTATGTCAAGGAGAACGGCATCGAGATGATCAATCTCCGTTACCCGGGGGCGGACGGGCGTCTGAAGACCCTGAATTTCGTTATCAACGACGAGGCTTACCTGGAGAGCATCCTCACCTGCGGCGAGCGGGTGGACGGTTCGAGTCTCTTCCCCTATATCGAGGCGGGTTCGAGCGACCTCTACGTTGTGCCGCGCTACCGCACGGCTTTCCGCAACCCCTTCAGTGAAATTCCCTCGCTCGACATCCTGTGCAGCTACTACACCAAGGACGGCGAGCCCTTCGACATGGCTCCCGAGCAGGCACTGCGCCGCGCACACGAAGAGCTGCGCCGCGTGACGGGTTTCGATTTCCACGTCATGGGCGAACTGGAGTTCTATGTCGTCAGCCCGAAGGAGGATCTCTTCCTTGCGGCCGACCAGCGGGGCTACCATGAGTCCACGCCCTTCAACAAGGCGGCCGAGTTCCGCATGCGCGCCATGCAGTACATCGCCCAGGCGGGCGGCGAGATCAAGTACGGTCACTCGGAGGTGGGCAACTTCACGCAGGACGGTCTGATGTATGAGCAGAACGAGATCGAGTTCCTGCCCACCGACCTCGAGTCTGCTGCCGACCAGCTTCTGGTGGCCAAATGGATCATCCGCACGCTGGCCTACGAGTACGGCGTCGATGTCACCTTCGCCCCGAAGATCACCGTCGGCAAGGCCGGCAGCGGCCTCCATATCCACACGCGCCTGATGCACGACGGCCGCAACGCCATGACCAACGCCGACGGCAGCCTCTCCGAGGCGGCACTGAAGGCCATCGCGGGCTACCTCTCGCTCGCTCCTTCGCTCACGGCCTTCGGCAATACGAATCCGACCTCCTATTTCCGCCTTGTGCCGCACCAGGAGGCCCCGACCAACATCTGCTGGGGCGACCGCAACCGCTCGGTGCTCGTGCGCGTGCCGCTGGGCTGGAGTGCCGGCGCCAACCGCATGGCCTGCGATGCCAACCCGCACGAGGAGCCCTCGTCGCTGGACGTGAACCTCAAGCAGACCGTCGAGTTCCGCTGCCCCGACGGCTCGGCCGACATCTACCTGCTGCTGGCGGGTCTGGCCGTCGCCGCGCGCTACGGCTTCGAGATGGAGAACGGGGTGCAGTATGCCCGCGACCGCTACGTCGATGTGAACATCTTCGACGACCGCAACCGCGAGGTGCTCGAGCGCCTGAGCCAGCTTCCGGCCTCGTGCGAGGAGTCGGCCCGGCGCCTTTCGGAGCAGCGTGCCGTCTACGAGCGCTACGGCGTCTTTCCCCCGCGCCTGATCGACGGACTGGTTGATCGCCTTGCTTCCTTCCGTGACGCACACCTGCGCGAGGAACTGGGCGGCGACGAGTCGAAGATCAAAGCTCTTGTGGATACCTATTTTTATTGTGGCTGACAGCTTTGCTGCGGCCGACTCCTCCCAACGGCCGCAGTACAAGATCGGAATCTCCGCGAGGCAGCAGAGATTCCGATCTTTTTTCCTATATTTGTACATTGTCCTCAAGAAAAGCATGTGCCATGTCGGAGATTCGAAATGTCGGATTGGGTGAGATTGCGCTGGAGGTCGGAGAGCAAACTCCGTCGGAGCAGGTCGTGTGTCGTTTCCCCGGACGCCGGGTTTTCATTACGGGAGGAGCGAACGGTATCGGCCGAGTTCTTGTCGAATCTTTCTGCCATGCCGGCTGTCGTGTCGCCTTCTGCGACTGTGACCGCGTGGCAGGTGACTGTACCGCTTTGGAATCTGGAGCCCGATTTTTCCCACTCGATGTCTGCGATGCCGAAGTCCTGGAGGCTTGCCTGCAAGGACTCTTTGCCGAATGGGGCGATCTGGATGTTGTGATCAACAATGTAGGAATCAGCCTTTTTTCGCCGATTGAGCAGACTTCCATTTCCGACTTCGACCGGATTCTGGCCACCAACCTGCGTCCGGTTTTCATCACGTCGCGGGCTCTGGCCCGCCACCGTCGGAGCCTCCCGTCCCCCAATCCCTACGGGCGGATCATCAACATCTCTTCGACACGCCACCTGATGAGTGAACCCGGCAGCGAGGGGTATGCAGCCTCCAAGGGCGGGATCTGCTCGCTGACGCATGCCCTGGCCCTGTCGCTGGCACCCCTGCATGTCACGGTCAATGCCGTCTCTCCGGGATGGATCGAACATGCCGACTATGCCGGACTACGGTCCGAAGACCATACCCAGCATCCGTCGGGGCGTGTCGGCCGTCCCGAGGACATTGCACGGGTGTGCCTGTTCCTTTGCATGGAGCACAACGACTTCATCGATGGCGAGAACATCACCGTCGATGGGGGTATGACCCGAAAAATGATCTATCTGGAATAAGGAATAAAATAAAACAGGAAACACATGTCATCCATCACCACACTTGAACCGCGCATCGTCTGGGAACAGTTCGATGCCATCACGAAGGTCCCGCGCCCCTCGAAGAAGGAGGGCCGGATCATCGACTTCCTGGTGGCGTTCGCCGAGCGCCACGGCATCGAATACCGCAAGGACGCGACGGGCAACGTCGTCATGCGCAAACCCGCCACCCCGGGCTTCGAGAACCGTCCGGCGGTCATCCTCCAGTCGCACATGGACATGGTCTGCGAGAAGAACTCCGACGTGGAGTTCGACTTCGAGCACGACGCCATCCGCACCCGCATCGACGGGGAGTGGGTCAAGGCCGAGGGCACGACGCTCGGCGCCGACTGCGGCATCGGCATGGCCGCCGCGCTGGCCGCGCTGCTCGACCCGTCGGTCGAGCACGGACCCCTCGAGGCGCTCTTCACGGTCGATGAGGAGACCGGCCTCACGGGTGCCTTCGGACTGGGCGAGGGAATGCTCACGGGCACCTACCTGATCAACCTCGACTCCGAGGACGAGGGCGAACTGTTCATCGGCTGCGCCGGCGGCATCGACACGCTGGCCACGTTCCGCTATACGACCGTTGCGGCCCCTGCCGACCACCGCTTCTTCCGCGTCCGCGTCTCCGACCTGCAGGGCGGACACTCGGGCGACGACATCGACAAGGGACGGGTCAATTCGAACAAGACGGCCGCCCGCCTGCTCTGGGAGGGTTGGCAGCGCTTCGCCCTGCGCCTGAGCCGCTTCGACGGCGGCAACCTGCGCAATGCCATTCCGCGCGAAGCCGAGGTCCTCTTCGGCATCCCCGCCTCCTGCGAGGCTGCATTCCGCAGCTGGTTCGGGGAGTTTGCCGCCGAACTCGGCGCCGAGTTCCACCTCCGCGAGCCGAATTTCCGCATCACGCTCGACGAGGCTGCCCCGGCCCCCGTGCTCGACGAATCGGCCCAGCGGGCCCTGGTGCTGGCCCTGGTCGGTGTCCCGAACGGCGTGCTCGACATGTCGTTCGCCGTGCCGGGCCTGGTCGAGACCTCGACCAACCTCGCCTCGGTGAAGTTCGAGGGCGACGACCGCATCGTGGTCACCACTTCGCAGCGCTCGTCGGTCGAGAGCGCCAAGCGCTATGCCATGCAGGCCGTCGAGTCGGTCTTCGCGCTGGCCGGTGCAGAGGTCGTCCACTCCGACGGCTATCCGGGCTGGGCTCCCGATCCCTCGTCGCGCCTGCTGGCCGTCACCGTTGCGGCCTACGAGCGCCTCTTCGCCACCACGCCGAAGGTCCGTGCCATCCATGCAGGCCTCGAGTGCGGACTCTTCCTTGAGAAATACCCCCACCTCGAGATGGTCTCCTTCGGGCCGACGCTCCGCGGCGTCCACTCGCCCGACGAGCGCCTCGAGATCGCCACGGTGCCGAAGTTCTGGGACCTGCTCAAGGAGACGCTCCGTACCCTCTGACGCGCGCCGCAAGCCATGTTCCGCGCGCCGCTTCTCGTGCTTTTGGTGCTCTTCGCCGGATCGGCTGCGGCCCAGTCGCCCGATGACGACGAATACTACCCCTATGCCGGGCGCGAGGAGCGGAGGGAGCTGCTGACAACCGATTCGACGCTCTTCTATCGGGCCATCCAGACGGCCCGCGACCTCTACGGCGCCGCCTCCGACTTTGCGCTGCCGCGTGTGGCGCAGCGCCGGCGGGGTCTGCCGTACGATGAGGAGCTCGCCCGCCTCGGACAGACGGAGGTCTCCTACCGTTATTTCCCGACGCTCCGGCTTCTCGGAGCCGAGGAGCACATCTTCCCGGGTGCCACTCCCGCCGAAACCGAACTCGGCGGTGCGGGCGGCACCCGGGAATTTCGTTTCCCGGATGGCGAGCCGCTGCTTCCTTACCTCGCCTCGGTCCGCTTCTCGGACCGCAACTACCGCGTCGGCGCGAAGGCCGCCGCCTCGCTTCGCCGCGGGCCGTGGTCGCTTGCCCTGGCCTTCGATGCCCGCACGGGCCGCGACCTGCTGATCGAGGGGGTCTTCACCCACGCCCTGACCGGCGGTTTCCGCCTTTCGCGCTCCTTCGCTTCGGGCGCCAGGGCCTCGCTGCTCTTCCTCCTTCCGGTCTCGATGCAGGGCACGCGCCTCTCCAGCTCGGCCGAAGCCTTCTCGCTGACAGACGACCCCTATTACAACCCGGCCTGGGGCTACCAGTCGGGACGCGTGCGCAACTCGCGGGTGCGCCGCGAGATCCTTCCGCTCGCCGTTGCTGACCTCGCCGTCCCGCTCTCGGCGCACACCGAACTCCGTGCGGGCCTCTCCTCCGAGGCCGGCGTCCTCCGCTACAGCATGCTCGACTGGTTCGACGCCCGCACGCCGATGCCCGACAACTACCGTTACCTGCCGAGCTATACCGGCGACCGCGAGACCCGCGACGCCTGGCTGGCGGACGATCCGCGCTACACGCAGATCGACTGGGACGCCCTCATCCGCCGCAACCGACTCTCCGCCGACGGGGATGCGACTTACGCCCTTTCCGACCGTGTCGAGCGCCGCACCGACCTGACCCTCTCGGCCGTTCTGGTCACCCGCCCCGACCCGCGTCTGACGCTTCACCTCGGGGCCGTGTTGCGTGCCGACCGCTCGCGCTTCCACAAGCAGATGCGCGACCTGCTCGGCGCCTCACACCTCACGGATATCGACCAGTACCTGATCGACGACGACACCTACGGCAACCTGCTCCAGAACGACCTGCGCCACCCCGACCGCAAGGTCCGCACGAGCGACCGCTTCGGTTACGACTATGCATTGCTCCGCCGCGACCTTCGCATCCTCTTCCGGGCCGTCTACCGCTCCGACCGCCTCCATGCCGAAGCGGGGGCCGAACTGGGACGCACGACGGTCCGCCGTCGGGGCTACTACGAGAAGGAGCTCTTCCCCGGGACGCTCTCCTTCGGTCCCTCGCGCCGCCTGCATTTTACGCCCTACCGCTTCAAACTGCTCGTCGGCTGGTCCTTCACGCCGCGCAGCTACCTTTCGCTGACCGCCTTTGCCGGGTCCTCGGCGCCCCTCTCCGAGGCGCTCTTCTACCAGCCCCTCTACAACAACTGCACGGTCGCCGATCCCCGCCCCGAGCGCATCCGGTCGGCCGAGCTGACCTTCCGCCGCACGGGCCGCGACGTCGAACTGCAGCTCACGGCCTTCGCTACGCTGCGCCTCGATGGTTCGGAGACCCGCCGCTGCTACGACGACCTCGCGGCACTCTACTGCGACCTGGCCGTTTCGGGCATCGGACAGTCGCTCTGCGGCGTCGAACTCGGCGCCTCCCTGCGCCTCTCGTACCGCTGGCGCCTTGCGCTGGCTGCATCGGCCGCGCGCTATGCCTATGTCCGCGATCCCCGCGTCACGCTCCTCTCCGATGTGGACAACACCGAGATCCTCACCCGCTCGGTCAGCCGCATGGGCGGCTGCAGGGTAGGCGGGGCCCCGCAGCTTACCTCCTCCGCCGAGCTGACCTACTTCGGCCCCCGCGGCTGGAGCTGCCACCTCTCGGCCGGCTATGCCGGATCCCGCTACGCCGAGCCCTCCGTGCTGCGCCGCACCGACCGCGTGACGCAGCAGGCCGGCATCACCCCCGAACTCTTCCGTGCCCTTACCCTCCAGGAGCGGCTGCCCGACGCCTTCACACTCGACGCCTCGCTCTTCCGCACCTTCTATTTCGGCCGCTCGCGCCTCACGGCCGGGCTGATGCTCCGCAACCTGACGGGCGACCGGACGCTCTATGCGGTCTACGAGTCGAACCGCCTGCGCCGCATCCCGGCGGGCGACGCCGTTTTCTACGAACCCCACGCCTCGCGCTGCAGCCATGCCTGGCCGCGGTCGTTCTACGTTACGGTTTCGTATCGGTTTTAGATTTTTGCGAAAAAATCGTCGATCGTCTTTGTAGTTTCTTGCGATTTTTGTAATTTGGGGAGCCAAAACCTAAAACTTTAAAAACTTCCCGCATTATGATTATCGGAATTCCCAAGGAGATCAAGAACAACGAGAACCGCGTCGGCCTCACGCCGGCCGGGGCGCAGGAGCTGACCAAACGGGGCCACAAGGTCTATGTGCAGGCTACGGCCGGTGAGAACAGCGGGTTCCCGGATGCGGCCTATACGGCGGTCGGCGCCTCGATTCTCCCGACGATCGAGGATGTGTATGCCACGGCCGAGATGATCATCAAGGTCAAGGAGCCGATCGCTCCCGAGTACAAGCTCATCCGCCGGGGCCAGCTCGTGTTCACCTATTTCCACTTTGCCAGCAGCGAGCCGCTGACGCACGCCATGATCGACAGCGGAGCCATCTGCTGCGCCTACGAGACGGTCGAGCGGGCCGACCATTCGCTGCCGCTGCTCATTCCGATGTCCGAAGTCGCCGGCCGCATGGCGGCACAGGAGGGGCGCTATTTCCTCGAGAAGCCCCGCGGCGGCAAGGGCGTGCTGCTCGGCGGCGTTCCGGGAGTGAAGCCGGCCAAGGTCTTCGTCATCGGCGCGGGCGTCGTGGGTACGGCCGCGGCGCGCACGGCAGCCGGCACGGGTGCCGACGTGACGATCTGCGACATCTCGCTGCAGCGCCTGACCTATCTGGCCGACGTGATGCCCAAGAACGTCAAGACGCTCATGTCCTCGGAGTACAACATCCGCCAGGAACTCAAGCACGCCGACCTGGTGATCGGTTCGGTGCTGATTCCGGGCGCCAAGGCCCCGAAGCTCGTGACGCGCGACATGCTCAAGGAGATGGACCCGGGTACGGTGATGGTCGATGTGGCCATCGACCAGGGCGGCTGCTTCGAGACTTCGCGTCCGACCACCCACGAAGATCCGGTCTACTACGTCGATGGCATGTTGCACTACTGCGTGGCCAACATTCCGGGCGCCGTGCCGCGCACCTCGACGTTGGCGCTCACCAACGCCACGCTTCCCTACGCCATCCAGTTGGCCGACAAGGGCTGGCGCCGCGCCGCGCAGGAGAACCCCGAACTGGCCCTGGGTCTCAACATCGTCGAGGGCAAGGTGGTCTACCGCCCGGTTGCCGAGGCGTGGGGGCTTCCCTATGAGCCGCTGACGCTCTGACCGCGCTGCGGGGAGCGCAATCGACCTGCTGCGGGCGGAGGAGACGACATCCTCCGCCCGTTTCCCTTTTGCCGGACTCCTCCGCCGAGAAATAAATTTGTGATTGCACGCCGCTTGCACTATCTTTGCAGCGAGAAAGAACAGATTATGGCAGGTTCCAATTTCGTAGACTACGTGAAGATTTTCGCCCGCTCGGGCCACGGCGGCGCGGGTTCGGCCCATTTCCGGCGCGAGAAGTTCGTGGCCTTCGGCGGTCCCGACGGCGGCGACGGCGGCAAGGGCGGCAGCATCGTGCTGCAGGGCGACAGACAGTACTGGACGCTGATCCACCTCAAGTACCAGCGCCACCAGTTCGCCGAGGACGGACAGAACGGATCCGGTGCCCGCTCGTCGGGCAAGGATGCCCGCGACATCGTCATCCCCGTGCCGCTGGGCACGGTGGCCAAGCGGGTTGTCGAGCTCGAGGACGGCACGACGACGACCGAGACGGTCGGTGAGGTCACCGCCGACGGCGAGCGGCTCGTGCTGCTCAAGGGCGGCCGGGGCGGCCTGGGCAACTGGCATTTCAAGAGCGCCACGAACCAGACGCCGCGCTATGCCCAGCCGGGTGAGGAGGGCGAGGAGGGAGCCTTCATCCTCGAACTGAAGGTGCTTGCCGACGTCGGGCTGGTCGGCTTCCCCAATGCCGGGAAATCGACCCTGCTGTCGGTCGTCTCGGCCGCGAAGCCGAAGATCGCCAACTACGCCTTCACGACGCTCGAACCCAATCTGGGCATCGTCGAGGTCCGCGACCACAAGTCGTTCGTCATGGCCGACATCCCCGGCATCATCGAGGGGGCGCACGAGGGCCGCGGCCTGGGCACGCGCTTCCTGCGCCACATCGAGCGCAACTCCGTGCTGCTGTTCATGATTCCGGCCGACAGCGACGACATCCGCCGCGACTACGACATCCTGCTGGGCGAGCTGACGCAGTACAACCCCGAGCTGCTGGACAAGGAGCGGCTGCTGGCCGTCACCAAGTGCGACATGCTCGACGACGGGCTGCTCGAGGAGCTGCGCGCACACCTGCCCGAGGGCATTCCCTCGGTCTTCATCTCTTCGGTTTCGGGGTTGAACATCGCGCGCCTGAAGGACATGCTCTGGGAGGCGCTGCAGCGTTAGGGGAACAGCAGGTCGCGGTTGGTGACGCGGAGCGAGTATTTGCCGCTGAAGCAGTCCACCACGCCATACAGGGAGCCTCTTCCTTCGGGAAGGGGCTCCTTTGCGTAGGAGCAGCTCCCGAGCGTGCGCACGGCGAGCGTGTTGCCCTGCTCGTCCACGATCGTCCGCTCGGTGGTCACCGTCCGCCCCGTTTCGGGGTCGGTGTCGCACCACGTCGCGCCGCTCTCGACGAAGCGTACGCCGTCGATCCGCACCCGGGTATCGACGAGCCCGGGTCCGATTCCGTCGATGGTCACCGTCCGGGCCGTGTGGCGCTCCTCGCCGGGCGGCTCTACCGTGAGGTATCGGCCCGTCTCTTCCGCCGGAATCCCCTCGGCTCCCTGCTCTCCGGCGCCGATGCCGATCCCAACCTTTCCGCCGTAGACGCAGAGCCGCAGCCCCGCGCCGTGCAGCGTGGCCACATACCCGAAGGGAAATTCGGCGGCCGTACCCGTCTGATCGACGGCCACGGTGATTCCGCCCGTCTCGTCCTCCAGAACGATGGATTTGTAGAACTCCCCGTAGCGGTCGTTCGCGGTGATGAACCCGCGGACGGTGATCTCGCGGGTCACCAGCCGGCTTTCGGCCCCGTCGCACAGGGATTTGAGGTAGGCGATCGTGTGCCGCACGGGCTGTTCCTCCCGGGGGCGCGGCTCCGTGGCCCGGTCGCACCCCGCCGCGGCGAGCATACCGGCTGCCGCCAGCACCCCGACCGCTCTTCGGGCGGACGCACCGCTCCTTGCGGCCTTACGGCATCGGTCGGCAGTCGTTTTCATCGCGCAGTTTGAGTATGTACTCCTTCCCGTCGAGCTGGAGAATCCCCGTGAGCGCAACCGCTCCGACCGGAACCTCCTCTTCGGCGAAGTCGGCATAAGTGCGCACATAGGTGCGTATCTCCCGACCTTCGGCATCGGTGAAGCGCTTGTATCCGGCCCATTGCGACGGGGTGAGCTCTTCGGGCTCGTAGCGCAACCCCTCGATCCGCACCAGCGTGCCGCACATGCGGGGCTCCAGACCGCCGATCGTCCGCAGCGTCGGCTCCGGCTCCTTCACCTCGCCGCCGCAGCGGGCCAATACCCGGTCGAGCGCCGCCTGCGAGCCGATGTAGTCGGTGGCGTAGCCGCTCCCGGGCGCGGGCATCCGCCCCGCCTGGAGCACCCCGCGGCTCTCGCCGACGGCCAGCTGCCTGAGGCGCAGCACGACGCGGCACCCCCGCGGATAGTCGTTGTGCAGGTGGTCCGTTCCGGTCATGATCTCGATCGCCGCGCCCTGCTCCTCGATGCAGAGCGAGCGGTAGAAGTTGCCCCGTGTGTCGTCGGATGTAACCACGCCCTCGACGACGATGTCTCCCGTCACCTCGAACGTCTCCCCGGCATACCGCTCCCGCAGGGCGGCGATGTGCTCGGTCGGCGTCCATGGCGCCTGCTCCGCTCCGGGCTGCCCGAAGCGGGAGTCGTAACAGCCGGCCGCAACTGCAGCCGCCGCGACGATCCCGAGCCACCGCATCCGCCGCCTCATTCCTCGATGCGCGAATCCTTCAGTCCGAGGAAATAGAGTATTCCGTCGAGTCCGATCGTCGAGATCGACTGCCGGGCCGTGGCCTTGACCTTGGGTTTGGCGTGGAAGGCGATTCCGAGACCTGCGAGGTTGAGCATCGGCAGGTCGTTCGCCCCGTCGCCGACAGCCACCGACTGCGCGATGTTGATCGCCTCGAACTGGCAGAGCAGGCGGAGGAGTTCGGCCTTGCGGCGCCCGTCCACGATCTCGCCGACGTAGCGTCCGGTGAGCTTGCCCTCCTCGATCTCGAGCTCGTTGGCGTAGACGTAGTCGAACCCGTATTTCTGGCGGAGGTAGTTCCCGAAGTAGGTGAAGCCGCCGGAGAGGATCGCTGTCTTGTATCCCACGCGCTTGAGCACGGTCATCATGCGTTCGAGTCCCTCGGTGATGGGCAGCGAGCGTGCGATCTCCTCCATGACCGAGACGTCGAGTCCGCGCAGGAGTCCGACCCGCCGGGTGAAGCTCTCGCGGAAGTCGATCTCGCCGCGCATGGCGCTGGCCGTGATCTCGCGCACCTGCGGCCCGACGCCGGCCCTTTCGGCCAGCTCGTCGATCACCTCCGTCTCGATGAGCGTCGAGTCCATGTCGAAGCAGATCAGGCGCCGGCTGCGGCGGTAGATGTCGTCCTTCTGGAAGGAGACGTCGAGCCCCTGGTCCGAGAGGTTCATGAACCCCTCCTGCATCGTGCTGCGCTCCTCGTCGGTGAGCGATCCGCGCACCGAGAGCTCGATGCACGAGCGGGCCCGGCGGTCCTCCTCGCGCAGGGGCACGCGGCCCGTCAGGCGCTTGATGGCGTCGATGTTCAGCCCGTGTTCGGCCACGACCTTCGTCACCTCGGCGATGTGGCGTGCGGTTACCGTGCGCCCGAGCAGGGTGATGATGTAGCGGTTCTTGCCCTGGCGGCTGACCCAGTCTTCGTACTGCTCGGCCGAGATGGGGGTGAAGCGGATCATCACACCCAACTCCGAAGCCTTGAAGAGCAGCTCCTTCATGATGTTTCCCGACTTGTCGGGGGTCGTGCGTATGAGGATTCCGAGCGTGAGCGACTGGTGGATGTTGGCCTGTCCGATGTCGAGGATCGAGGCGTCATATCGTGCGAGGATCTCGGTCAGCGAGGAGGTCATTCCGGGCTTGTCCGCACCGGAGATGTTGATCTGTATGATCTCTACTTGGTTCAGCGGCTGCATGGTGCTCATTTCGTTTAAATGTCGTAAAATATGGACAAAGTTAATAAAATCTCCATTTTTTGGCTATTTTTGCCGAGTAAACCGTATGTGAAACGAACATGAATTTGCTGACCGCCCTGTTTTTGCCGCTTTTTGCGGCCGCCGATGAGGTTGCGCCGTTGATGGTTCCCGACAGCGTCCAGAAGGCCAACTTCGCCGAGGCCGTGCGCCGGCTGGCCAACCTGGATATCGATTCGCTGTTGCGCAGCCTGCTTTCGGAGTCGATCTGGATCGTGGTGAAGATCCTCATCGCGCTGGCCATCTATTTCATCGGGCGCTGGATTGTGCGGCGTCTGATCCGCTTCCTCGATGCGATCTGCGAGCGGCGCCAGGTCGATATCTCGCTGCGTTCGTTCCTGCGCAATACGGTCCGCGTGGTCTTCATGCTGCTGCTGGTACTCATCGTGGTCTCGACTTTGGGCGTCAATGTCACGTCGCTCATCGCCGTTTTCTCGGCCGCCACGCTGGCCATCGGTATGGCCCTGAGCGGCACGGCGCAGAACTTCGCCGGCGGGGTGATGATCCTGCTGATGAAGCCCTACCGCGTGGGCGACTACATCTCGGCCCAGGGCCAGTCGGGCACGGTGCGCGAGATCAAGCTCTTCTCGACGGTCATCACCACGGTGGACAACCAGACGATCTACATCCCCAACAACTCGATCGCCACGGCCATCATCGACAATTACTCGACGGCCGACCTGCGGCGAGTGGACTGGACGGTCGGCATCTCCTACGGCGATGACGTCGATGCGGCGCGGCAGGCCATCCTGGCGATGTTCTCCGCCGATGCGCGCATCCTGCGCGAACCCGAGGCTCCGGCTTCGGCCGTGGTGTGGGTCGGAGCGCTTGCCGACAGCTCGGTGAACCTCACCGTCCGCGCGTGGACGCGCAATGCGGACTATTGGAACGTCTATTTCGAATACAACGAACGCTTTTACAAGGAGCTTCCCGCCGCGGGCATCAACTTCCCGTTCCCGCAGATGGATGTCCACCTGAAGAAGGAGTAACCATTAACCCAAAGATATTTTTACAGACTATGGAACTGAGAGAGATTCTTGCGATTTCGGGACAGCCCGGGCTTTATAAATACGTGGCGCAATCGATGCGCGGCGTGATCGTCGAGTCGTTGATCGACGGCCGCCGGATGAATGCCTCGGCCACGGCCAAGGTGAGCGCGCTGTCCGAGATTTCGATGTTCACCGAGGGCGACGACATCGCTCTGGCCGATGTCTTCACGCGCATCTATGCCCACACGGGCGGCAAGGAGGCCATCGACCCGAAGGAGACGCCCGAGCACCTGAAGGCCTACTTCGCCGAGGTGCTTCCGGAATATGACCGCGACCGCGTCCATGTTTCCGACATGAAGAAATGCTTCTCGTGGTACAACATCCTGGTGCGTGCCGGCTTCACGGAGTTCAAGACCGCACCGGACGAGGCCTCCGGCGAGGCTCCTGCCGAGGCCTGATCCGCCGTGCCCGATCCGCTGCCTGGCCTCTGCCGGGCAGGCAAGACCTCCCGACCCGCTCCGGGTCGGGATTTTTTTTGTCCTCCGGGCTGCTCCGGAGTCCGTTTTCCGGCGAATTGTACTATTTTTGCGGAACAGGAACAAAACATCATGTCGATTATGGATCGGAAGACGAAAGTGCTGGCTCTGGTAGCCCACGACAACATGAAACGCGACCTGGCCGAATGGGTCGAATGGAATTGTGCGAAATTGAGTGCACACCATCTGGTGTGCACCGGGACGACGGGCAAGATGGTCGAGCGGACGCTGCGCGACCACCGGGGAGAGCACGATTTGAACACGCTGCCGCATCCCGAACTCCAGATCACGCTGCTCAAGTCGGGCCCGCTGGGCGGTGACCAGCAGCTGGGTTCGCTCATTGCCGACGGACGTATCGACGCGCTGATCTTCTTCTGGGACCCGATGTCGGCGCAGCCCCACGATGTCGATGTCAAGGCCCTCCTGCGCCTGGCGACGCTCTATAACGTGCCGACGGCCGTCAATCGTTCGACGGCCGACTTCCTGATCTCCTCGCCCCTTTTCGAGGACGAGGATTACAAACCCGTCGTGAAGGACTACAAGGCCTACATCGAGCGGGTGCTGAAGTAACGGCCGCATGGTGGGGCCGACGCCCGGGCTTCCGGGCTCCCGCAAGACGAAACGGCACCGTGCAGCTGCACGGTGCCGTTTCGTCTTTGTATCGCGTTTCGGGTTACAGATCGTGCGAGAGGGGAGCGGGCACCGCCTCCGAGAGGTCGTATCCTCCCCAGCGCTCGGCCACACAGTCGAGCGTGGCGAAAAGTTCGTCGATGTCGAGTGACGTGACCAGCTTCAGCCGCGTCTCCTTGAAATTCGGCAACCCCTTGAAGTAGTTGGTCAGATGACGCCGCATTTCGAGAATGCCGACATGCTCTCCTTTGATCTCCAGCGATTTGTGCAGATGTTCCTTGGCGATCTCCACCCGTTCGACGACCGACGGCTGGGGCATCACCTCGCCCGTCGCGAGGTAGTGCTTCACCTCGCGGAAGATCCACGGCCGGCCGTAGGTTGCGCGGCCGATCATCACGCCGTCCACACCGTACCGGTCGAACATCTCTTTGGCCTTGGGCCCCGAATCGACGTCGCCGTTGCCGATGATCGGGATCCGGATCTGCGGGTTGTTCTTCACGCGCCCGATCAGGGTCCAGTCCGCTTCGCCGCGGTACATCTGGGCCCGCGTGCGGCCGTGGATCGTGAGCGCGGCGATGCCGACATCCTGCAGGCGGAGCGCAATCTCCTCGATGTTCTTCGACTCCTCGTCCCAGCCCAGCCGGGTCTTCACCGTCACGGGTTTCTTCACGGCGCGGACGATCTGCCGCGTCATCTCGACCATCAGCGGTACGTCGCGCATCATCCCCGACCCGGCCCCGCGTCCGGCGATCTTCTTCACCGGGCAGCCGAAGTTGATGTCGATGATGTCCGGTCCGGCGGCTTCGGCCATCCGGGCGGCCTCGACCATCGGCTCGATCAGGTGCCCGTAGATCTGTATGCCGACGGGCCGTTCCGCATCGTCGATCTCGAGTTTCTTGAGCGACTTCGCGGCGTCGCGTATGAGTCCGTCCGAGGAGATGAATTCGGTGTATACCACGTCGGCCCCGAACCGTTTGCACATGTAGCGGAACGAGGGATCCGTGACGTCCTCCATGGGGGCGAGCAGCAGGGGCTTTTCGCCCAGGTCGATATCTGCGATTTTCATAGGGCAGGGTAGTGTGCGCCTTGATGCGCGGGGCAAAGATACGCAAAAAAACGCCACGCACCGCATTCCGCCTCCTTTGCCTTCTCCTTCCGGGTTCTGCCAGACCGCGTTCCCTTCCTTCGTCCCGTCTGCCTGGCTCCTCGGTTCCCGCCGCTCCGTTCTCTGTCCACCGGTCCGTGTTTTCGGCCTTCCGTCTGTCCGTACTTCCCGTTTCCTCCCTGCCCGGCCTTACCGCCAGCCTCTCCCCGGCTCCCTCCGGCCGTGTGGAAAACGGGAAAACGAAGGCGGAGGACCCGAAGACCCTCCGCCGTTTCTCGTGTTTGCCGTTGTCTGCCGCCGTTATTCGATCCGGAGCGTGAACTCACGGGTCTGGGGCGGGGTGCAGACGTGGTCGTCGCAGCTCTGCCAGCCCACCGTGCAGGTGGCCGTTCCCGTGCCGTTGCCCTTGACGGGCAGCGTCAGCGTCACCTCGTTCTCGTAGACGGTCGTTCCGGCCGACCCCGACTGCTGCGGGGTCGGGGCGATCAGTTCGCCGGCCGTGCATCCCTCGGGCAGCGAAGCCTCCACCGTCAGCGGAATGTAGGGATCCGACGCCCCTACCTGCCGGTATACGTGGAATCCGGGGTGGATGCGCATGCGCACCTCGATGGCGCGGCTGTCGCCCTGGCCGACCATCCGGGCCGCCACGGCCACCGGTTCGGCCTGCGAGGTCTCGCCCAGCTCGGCCTGCTTGCGCTCGGCCTCGGCCGAAGCCTCCTTTGCGGCCTTCTCGCGGGCGTGGTAGTCGTTTCCGGGCAGCGAGGCCGGTCCGTCCACCATGAAGAACCATCCGCCGGACTCGGTGAAGAAGATCTTGTCGCGATACGTGTCGAGCCACTGGCGCCACTCCTCGGGCCGTGTGAACGTACAGAGCGTGTAGCGCCGCAGCACCCGCTCGGCCCGCTCGACCTCCTGGCCCTGCTCGAGGCACGATACGGCCTTCTCGAGCAGGCGGATGTCGTTGTTTGCGATACCCCAGGCTTTGCAGTCCTCATCCACGGTCATCACGTACATTCCCTCGCCGCCGTAGAAGTAGTCGCGGTTCTCGGCATAGTATTTCGGATAGGCCTCCAGGTCGGTGCCCAGCACCTCGAAGGCCTCCTTTTCGTACCGCTTCAGATACTCCTCGAGCGTCATCGGGCGCTGGGGCTTGAAGTTGAGGTAGTAGTTCTCCTCGTCCGAGAGCTTCTCTCCGCGCGCCTTCTTGGCGCGTGCCGCAGCCTGCTTCTCGGCCCCTTCGCGGTTGGCCTCCTCGGTCCAGCCGACGCGCTCCTCGTAGGGCTCCATCGTGGCCATATAGGTCAGCTCGCGCAGGTACTCGCGCGTAGCGATCCGGTCGTTGTACTTGCGCACGAGCATGCCCTTGCCCTTGAAGCGGGCGATGTAGCAGATGGCATTGGCCAGCACGGCCTTGGCCTCCTCGGTCAGGTAGGCGGGCGATGCCGCGAATCCCCACGTGAGGAAGTTGCCGTGGCGGCCGATGGCCACTGCGTCGAGCGTCTTGGCGCACACGCCGCTCGAGATGTACTCGGCATCGGGCGAGTCGGTGTATCCCCACGGACGCGATACCATGCCGATCGGGAACCCTTCGTCCGTCTTGTAGCCCTTGGTCTGCACGCGCCACATCATGATCGAGTCGGGCATCGGCCCGTCGTAATAATAGGTGTAGTGGAAGGCATCCTCGGGCGTCGGGCACTTTTCGAGGGTCAGCTTCGTCCGGAAGGGACCCTTGAAGATCGGGTGGTCCTCGACCATGTGGTGGGCCTGTGCGTCGAGGCAGAGACAGTACCAGTCGTTCTTCGAGCCGATGGCGCGACCCACATCCTCACCGACCGAGCCGATCGTCACGGCTGCGCAGTCGAAATCCTCGGGCAGCAGCTGCGGCCGCACGTAGCGTACGATGTTGCCCTCGGCGTCGGTTTCACGCACGGCAGGCTTTATGGCCGGGATCTTGCCGTCGAATACCGTCACGTCGTAGCCCTCCGACAACTCGGGCTTGTATGCCGAGCCCTCGATGACGGCTACCGAGTCGAACCGTTCGCGGAGAAACTCCCCGAACGCCTCCATGCGTTCCTTCACCGATGCAGCGTGCTCCTCGGGCGTCTTTTTCTGAAGGAAGGCCTCGTAGTCGGGGTTTCCCCCGACATAGAGTACCTTGAGTTCGGCCTTCCCTTCGGCATTGAGCCCTCCGGATGCACACCCGGCCAGGAGTGCGCATCCGAGCAGTATGGTCAGTCGTTTCATTTTGTTTCGTATCAATAGGTGTTCTGTTTGAGTTCTCCCTTCGAGCGGTCGATGTCCACCGTCGGGAGCGGGAGCGCGTAGTGGCGCGATCCCGGTTCGAGCGTGTAGGTTATGGCAGGCTCGCCATCGAGTACCGACGAGGTCGTGTAGGGATAGAATTCGCGCGTTACGGTGATGTCGTCTGCCGGGTCGTCGTTGGCGTTCAGACGCTTCATGTCGTACCAGCGGCTCACGAAAGCCAGTTCGCGGCGGCGTTCGCGGAGGATCTTCTGCAGGGCGTCTGCCTGCGACGAGGCGGTCAGTTCGGTGTATGCCTCGGCCTTGATGCGGGCCTTGCGCAGCGGCACGAGCGTCTGCATGGCCCCCTGCCAATCTCCCTGACGGGCCTGGACCTCGGCCTTGATGAGGAGCATCTCCGCAACGGTCGGGCCCGAGATGAGGTTGTCGAAGTAGAACTGGCAGTATGCCGGGTAGCGGAACGCCGGGTCGGTCTGGCAGTAGCGGAGCGAGAAGTCCTCGACGATGAAGTACTCGTAGCGCAGATCGTTCATCGGGTCGCCACCGGGAACATCGGCCTTATAGGTTTCGAGCAGATCCTCGCTGGGAATGTACCACCACGAAGCATAGGAGCACGTGCGGGCGAAGAGCAGGTCCTCCCACTCGAAGAGCTCCGGAAATCCATTCGTTCCGTAGAACTGGAGCTTCGTGTAGGGATACTTCACCGTCACGGTCTCCTTTTCCGGTGTCGAGGCGTTGATCTCGTACTCGTCGTCGTTGGAGCTGTACGACATCGAGGTGTTGAAGTCCTTGAGCGTGTTGTACTCCGCAAGTACGGCCTCCACCTGTGCCTTGGCGTTATCCAGATCGCCGCGGTAGAGGTAGTAGCGTGCCGCGAAAGCGTGTACGGCGGCCGTCGTGCCGCGCCATACGCGGCGCTTGCCCTGCTCGACGAGCGGCGTGGTGATCTTCAGCGCCTGCTGCAGGTCGTTGTCGATGAACGACCACGTGTCGGCCAGCGAGGCGCGGGCGATGCCCTCCTCGAACGAGATGGTCTGCTTGAGCGGCAGTCCGAGTTCCGAACCGTTGCTGCCGTCGTAGTAGAGCGTGTAGGCTACGGCCAGCTGGAACATCGAATATGCGCGCAGGAAGTGGGCCTCGGCCTTGAGGTTGGCTTTCGTCTCGGCGTCGCCCGACACCTCGTCGATGTACGAGAGTACCAGGTTGGCGTAGTAGATCTTGCTGTACTCGCCGTCCCAGAGCAGGCGGCTGGTTCCCGTGCCTTGGTCGCTCCAGAGGATGTACTCCAGGTTCGAAGGGCTCATGCCGCCGTTCTGATAGTCGTGTATGTCGGTCGTGAGGCCGAAGTCGTCGCAGGCGAGGGCCGTGTGGTTGTACTCGGAGTAGAATCGCGAGTAGCTGCCGAGCAGCGCGTCAAGCTGTTCGGCCGTCCTGATCGTCTTCTGGGTGCTCTTCGAGGGATCGACATCAAGGAAGTCGTCGCAGGCGACGAGGCCCGAAGCGACCACTGCGAGGAGTGTGAGGTATGCTGTTTTCTTCAGATTCATGGTTTCAACAGTTTAGAATTTACACTTGATTCCGAACGTATACGATGCCTGCAGGCGGATCGTACCCTTTGCGAACTCGGGGTCCTCGCCGTATCCGTTGAAGTAGATGTTGAACGGGTTGTTGCACTGCGCATATACCTGCAGCGACTTCATGCCGATCTTCGCGACGACCTTCTTGGGAAGGTTGTATCCCACGCTGAACTCCTGCAGGCGGATGTGCGAGGCACTCTCGGTCAAGTAAGACATGTAGGGATAGAAACGGTCCCAGAAGTAGTAGCGGGTCTCGATCTCGTTCTGCGGCAGGGGAATCATCTCGTTCGGGTCGCAGTTCTTCACCTCCGAGTACTTGTCGTTGGGCACGGCGCGTCCCGATACGGAGGGGTAGTTGAAGCTCTCGCGGAGGAACTTGTGCCCGAACTTGCCGGTCACGATCATCGAGATGTCGAAGTCGTAGACGCGGAACGAGGTCGAGAAGGACATGTTCCACGGTGCTACGGTCGTACCCATTGCGTAGGAGCAGTCCATCGGGTCGCCCGTGGGCCACGTTGCGAAGGTCTCGTAGAGTCCGCTCTTGTGGAGGATTATCGGCTGCCAGTCGGGCGACGAGGCGGTACCCACGTTCTGCAGACCGCCGTACTTGTAGGTCCAGAGCGTGTTCATGTCGTAGCCCTCCATCCATGCGGTGCTGCCGCCGATATAGACCAGGTCGTAGGAGTTCGTGGGCTTGACCTCCAGACTCTTGATGCGGTTCTTGTTGTAGGAGAGCGTCAGCACGCCGTTCCACGTCACGTTGGGCGAAATGCGGAGCGTCGAACCTACCTCCATCTCGAAACCGCGGTTGAGGATCTCACCGTTGTTCAAACGCATCGAAGTCGTTCCCTGCACGGCCGAGAGCGTGACGTCGGCGATCAGGTCCTCCGAGTGCTTGTTGTATACGTCGAACTTACCGTAGAGCTTGCCCTTGAAGAAGTTGAAGTCCACACCGATGTCCCACGTTCCGGTGCGCTCCCAGCGCAGCGTGGGGTTTCCGTAGCTCGACATCGAGCCGGTGAGTTCACCGGTCACCGTGTTGGGCGACGAACTGATGTTCACCAGCGGCTTGAAGGTCGTCGATTTGTCTACGTTTCCGTTGTATCCGTAGGTGAAGCGCAGGGCCAGGCCGTCGATCCAGTCCACCTGCTGCATGAATGCCTCGTTGGCGATCTGCCAGCTGGCGCCCACCGACCAGAACGGGGCGTAACGGTAGGCCGGGTCGTCGGTGATGAGGTTCGAGGCATCGGTACGCACGCTTCCCGACACGGTGTATCGGCTGTCGTAGGTGTACGATGCGTTGCCGAAGGCCGAGAAGTAGCGGTCCGTGGTGTACGAGAACGAGTTCTGATAACTCAATGTGAGGTTGTTTCCCTGCCAGTTCGTGAGCTGGTAAACGCCCGTTCCGCCGATGCCGTTGGGGAAGTTGCCGACGCTGAGCGTCTCGTCGTTGTATCCGTAGGTGCGGGGATATCCGAACGACTGGTAGCGGCGGTCGATCGTCTCGATACCGGCGACCACGGCCACGGCGTGCTTTTCGGCGAACGTGTGGTTGAAGTTCAGCTGGTTGCGGATCGTGAGCACGTCGTAGCGGGTGCGGCTCTGGTCGAGGAACCCTCCGGTGGGGAGGTTGGCCGTCACCTCGTCGGTCTCCTTGTCCCACGAGGCGGCGCTGTTCACGCCGTAGCGTACCGTGTAGGTGTTCTCGTTGTAGTAGTTGTGCGTGTCGGACTCGATCATCTCATACTGGATGCGCGAGTCGAAGGTCAGCCCCTTCCAGAGCTTGAAGGTCAGGCCGGCCTGTACGCGGGCGTTGGCCGACGTCGAGGTCAGCTCGCGGTTGTTCATCTCCTGCAGGGGGTTCCAGCTCCAGTCCTCATAGGGGAACTTGCCTTCGGGAACGTGGCGCTTCACGTAGTCGAGGCTGACGCCGTACGAGTAGGGGATGTAGTCGCCGTTCTCGTCCACGAGCATCTCGTAGGGCGAGAGTCCGGGCAGGCCGTATCCGCTGTTGTCATTTTTAGTATAGGTGTATGCGCCGTTGAAGTTGAAGTCGAGCCACTTGAACACATGGGTCCGGTTGCGGAAATTGACCATGTATTTGGTGCTGTTCTGCTTCTTGTAGTGCTGCCGGTCGTTCTGGTAGAGGGCCGAGAGGGTGTTCGACGACCGGTCGGTGGCGATGTTCACGGCGACGTTCTCCTGGTGTACGATCGGGTTCTGGAGCAGGTATTTCTTGATCTGCCCGTAGTTGTTCTTGGTGCGGAGCTCGTCGATGGCGGCATTCATCTCGGCGTCGGAGATGTGGCCGAGGCGGTTTTCGTTCAGCAGCTCATAGACCTTGCTGCCGCCGCCGCTGTAGTCGTTTTCCTGGGGATACCACGTGGTCGAGTCCCAGCGCGTGAATCCGTAGATCTCGTAGTCGATGACGTCGTTCACCGATGCCTGCGAGAGCGTGTAGTCGAGGTCGAGTTTGGGTGAAACCTTGAAGAAACCCGAGTAATCAACCGTTACCGAGGCTTTTCCCCCCCCCTTCGGATCGGGCGTTCTTGGTCGTTACGACGATCACGCCGTTGGCCGACTTGGCTCCCCAGATCGAGGCTGCCGCAGCATCCTTCAGCACGGTGACGCTCTCCACGTCGTTGGGGTTGATCGACTCGAAGCCGCCCTCGATGGCGAATCCGTCCACGACGAGCAGCGGCTCGGTGGCCGACGTCGAGAGGCTCGAACGTCCGCGGATCTCGAACACGGGATTTCCGTATGCGTCCTGCGTACCCACCAGACCTGCCGCCGAACCGATCAGACGGCTGGCGATCGAACCGGAGGGTTTTTCGAGCTGGGCCTTGTCGATGATGTCGAACGAACCCGTGGCACGCTCCTTCGAGATGGTCTGGTAACCCGTCACGACCACGTCATCGAGCTGGTGTGCCGATTCGCGGAGTTCGATTTCGATGCGTGTGCGGGGACCGACCTGGATCTCCTGTTCGTCGTACCCGAGGTACTTGAACACGAGGATGTCCGAATCCGACGCTTCGATCCGGAACGAGCCGTCCGAATTGGTGATCGCACCGTTCGTACCGCCCTTGACGGTAACGGTGGCGCCAACCACGGGTACGCCGTTCGTGTCTGCCACGACGCCGGTGACCCATCTCTGTTGCGCTGAAACCTGGAACGCCATGAGGCATATGAGCCAGGCGAGGTAGAGTTTCTTCATGCTGATTGTTTTTAGTTAGGATTGTTTGTTAATACAAGGTCTGCGGAAACATACCTTCTGTCACGAAGGCAGAACGAGCGCCCGACATCGTGCAGGCCGTCGCTCTAATTTTTTGATCGAATCTTTTGTTTTGTGTGTTAAAAATGTCTATAATTGCGGCTGAAAATTCTACTTTTTCGCCGAAAAATATGTAATTTTGGACAAAGTTCCAAACGCTTTGATAATGTTTGAACATTTTTTTAAATTGAGTTATAAACATTAACCAAAACAAGGTTTTTTATGAAAAAGTTTACTGCAATTTCTGCCGCATCGCTTCTTCTGGTAGCCTGTGGCGAATCGCGTCCGACCTACCTGCTTTCGGGTACGGTCGATACGCTGTACAACGGAGCGACCGTATCGCTCCTCTACGGTGAGAAGAGCGACAGCACGGTCGTCTCGCAGGGGGCCTTCTCGTTCGAGGGCGAGATCGACTCGCCCGTTCTGGCGCGTGTCCTCATCTCGCAGGGCGACAACCGCACGGGCGGCATGGTCGTACTCGAGGCCGGATCGCCCGTCCTGACCCTTACCGAGGAGGGCTACCGCTGCTCGGGTACGCCGCTCAACGAGACCTTCAACGGCTACAACGCTTCGTCCGAGGAACTCTACAAAACCTATCGCGAAGCCTATACCTCGCTGCGTGAGCAGGGGCTCAAGGACGAGGAGTTCCGCGCAGCCCTCGAGCAGGCCGGCGAAACCTTCTCCGCGGGTTCGCGCAAGCTCAACGAGGAGTTCTTTGCCGCCAACAAGGACAATGTGCTGGGTTCGGTCGTAATCACCCGCCTGGCCGACGACAAGTCGCAGTTCGACTCGCTCTACAACGTGGCCGGCGAGGCCGTGCGCAACGCTGCGAGCGTACAGCAGGAGAAGGCCCGCTACGAGAACCTCGAGAAGACCTCCGAGGGCAAGATGTTCACCGACTTCACGATCGAGAAGGGCAGCGCCGAGGGTACCCCCGTATCGCTCTCCGACTATGTGGGCAAGGGCAAGTACGTGCTCGTCGATTTCTGGGCTTCGTGGTGCGGCCCCTGCCGTGGCGAGATGCCCAATCTGGCCGAGGTATACAAGAAGTACAAGGGTGACCGCTTCGAGATCGTGGGCGTAGCCGTCTGGGACGAGCGCGCCGACACCGAGAAGGCCCTCGAGAGCCTGCCGATCACGTGGCCCGTGATCTTCGATGCCGGCCAGCTGCCGACCGACCTCTACGGCATCAACGGCATTCCGCAGATCATCCTCTTTGGCCCCGACGGCACGATCGTGGCACGCGACCTGCGCGGCGAGGCGATCGGCGAGAAGGTCGGCGAGTGCCTGGCCAAATAGTTTGCCGCATCCGACTGAGAAAAGGTCCGGAGACCCGCAAGGTCCCCGGACCTCTCTTTTTTTGCCGCAGCCTCCTTCAGCCGTCCTCCCGTTTCCCGCCCTTCAGCCTGTCCGCCCGTTCCTGTCTTGTCGTCCGTCCTCCCGTTCCCCGTCCTGCCCGTCCGTTTCCCGTCCCGCTTTCTGTCCGCCGTGCACCCGGCATGGCTCCTGCGCCCTCTTCGCGGGACACCCCTCCGCTCAGCCGCTCTCCGATCCTCCGCCCGGTTCCGGAACAGACCCTCTGTTGAAAAAAAACGTCCCTGCGGAGGAGGAAAAACCCCGGAAAAAATTCGTATATTTGCTCCTTGAATGGATATGGCTACCTGTTTTCCGGCGTGCGGCGGCCGACCCGTGAGGGCCGCCGACGGTTTTCGTCGTGTTTCTGCCGCACCCGGATCCAGCCCGTCTAAAACTCCGCGCCGCCTATGTTGAGTGCCTTGTACTACATCTTCCTGGTGCTGCTGTGCACCTTTTTCATGATCCTGTCGGCCGTTGCGCTGGTCGTCTGCTATCCCTTCGACCGGGGCCGCCGCGTCGTGCACGAACTCTCGCGCATCCTCGTGCGGATCTTCTTCGCCATCCCGCCCTTCTGGCGCCAGCGCGTCGAGGGCCTTGAGCGGATCGACCGCCGCCAGCGTTACGTCATTGCCGTGAACCACAACACGGTGATCGACATCCCGACGCTCTACTACCTGCCGCTCAATTTCCGGTGGGTCTCCAAGCGCGAGGTCTACAAGGTTCCCTTCTTCGGGCAGTACCTCTTCCTGCACGGCGACATCTGTATCAACCGGGGACGGGCCACGGCCGCCATGGAGCAGCTGCTCCACGAGGGGCGCGAGTGGATCTCGCGCGGCGCTTCGGTCGCCATCTTCCCCGAGGGCACGCGTTCGAAGGACGGGGAGATCCACCGCTTCAAGGCCGGCGCTTTCCTGCTGGCCCGGGAGGCCGGCGTCGGCATCCTTCCGGTGGTGCTCGACGGTACGAAGTCGCTCATCGGGCACAACCTGCTCTTCAACTGGGGCAACCGGATCACCATCCGGGTCCTGCCTCCCGTTTCGGCCTCGGAGGTCGCCGCTTCGGACCCCCACGAACTGATGGAGCGCGTGCACGACGACATGTGCCGGGCGCTCTCCGAGATCCGCAACAGACGATAGACTATGGCAGACTTACTCAATACGAATCCCAACGAAACCTACGGCGACGACGCCATCGTGACGTTGTCGCCGCGGGAACACATCCGCCTGCGCCCGGGCATGTACATCGGCAAACTGGGCGACGGCTCGCAGGCCGACGACGGCATCTACGTGCTGATCAAGGAGGTCGTCGATAACTCGGTCGATGAGTTCATCATGGGCGCCGGGCGCGAGATCGACATCACGATCGAGGACAACGTCGTCTCGGTGCGCGACTTCGGCCGCGGCATTCCGCTCAAGTCGCTGGCGGCGGCCGTTTCCGAGATGAACACGGGCGGCAAGTACGGCGGCACGGCCTTCAAGAAGACCGTGGGCCTGAACGGCGTGGGCGTCAAGGCCGTGAACATGCTCTCGAGTGAGTTCACGGCGCGCTCGGTGCGCGACGGCGAGGCCCGCACGGTCACCTTCGCCAAGGGGCTCGAGCAGAGCGACCGCTGGGAGTCGGGTGTCTCGGAGAAGAACGGCACCTACATCTCCTTCCGCGTCGATGAGGAGGTTTTCGGGCAATATGCCTACAACCTCGAGTACGTCGAGCAGATGGTCAAGAACTATACCTACCTGAACCTGGGCCTCACGTTCCGCTTCAACGGCCGCAGCTACGTCTCGAAGAACGGACTGCTCGACCTGCTGAACGAGAACATGACCGAGGATCCGCTCTATGCGCCGATCCACCTCTCGGGCGACGACATCGAGGTGGCCATCACCCACGGCACGGGCTACGGCGAGAGCTACTTCTCGTTCGTGAACGGCCAGTACACCTCGCAGGGCGGTACGCACCAGGCGGCCTTCCGCGAGGGTATCGCCAAGACCATCAAGGAGTTCTATCACAAGGACTACGATCCGTCGGACATCCGCACGTCGATCATTGCGGCCATCTCGGTGAAGGTCACCGACCCGGTCTTCGAGTCGCAGACCAAGATCAAGCTCGGCTCGAAGGAGATCGAGCCCGGGGTCTCGATGCGCAACTTCGTGGTCGATTTCCTGGGCAAGCACCTCGACGACTACCTGCACAAACACCCCGAGACGGCGCAGACGCTGCAGAAGAAGATTGTCGAGAACGAGAAGGAGCGCAAGGCCATCTCGGGCATCCAGAAGAAGGCGCGCGAGACGGCCAAGAAGGTCTCGCTCAACAACCGCAAGCTGCGCGACTGCAAGATCCACTTCACGGACAAGAACGAGCTGGCCGAGCAGTCGATGATCTTCATTACGGAGGGCGACTCGGCCTCGGGTTCGATCACCGCCTCGCGCGACGTGCGCACGCAGGCGGTCTTCTCGCTGCGGGGCAAGCCGCTGAACTGTTACGGGCTCACGAAGAAGGTGGTCTACGAGAACGAGGAGTTCAACCTCCTGCAGGCGGCGCTCAACATCGAGGAGGACATGGAGAACCTGCGTTACAACAAGGTGATCATCGCCACCGACGCCGATGTGGACGGCATGCACATCCGCCTGCTGCTCACCTCGTTCTTCCTGCAGTTCTTCCCCGACGTGATCCGCACGGGCCACCTCTATATCCTCCAGACGCCGCTCTTCCGCGTGCGCAACAAGAAGGTGACCTACTACTGCTACTCCGACGAGGAGCGCGTGCGCGCCATCGAGAAGTGCGGCGCGGGGGTGGAGATCACGCGATTCAAAGGTCTCGGCGAGATCTCCTCGACGGAGTTCAAGGAGTTCATCGGCGAGAACATGCGCCTGGACCGGGTGCGCCTGACGAAGGACGACCCGATCCACGACCTGCTGGAGTTCTACATGGGCAAGAACACCTTCGAGCGGCAGGGATTCATCATCGACAACCTGCGTATCGAGGAGGACCTCGTGGAGCAGGACCTCAAACTGAGTTGATGCGCTATGGCAGAAGAGAAAGAGATACGCGAGGGGCTTCCCGCCGGGGAGGCCGACACGGCGGCGCCCGGAGCGCCGTCGGACGGAGACACGCCGCAGGATGCGGTGCCTGTCGATGAGGCTCCGGCCGGGGAGCCGGCAGCTGCGGCCCGGGCCGGGAAGTTCGGACGGCTGATGCAGGACGAGGGCGGTGTGCGCAAGCTCACGGGCATGTACCGCAACTGGTTCCTCGACTACGCCTCCTATGTGATTCTGGAACGTGCCGTCCCCCACGTCGAGGATGGCCTGAAACCCGTGCAGCGGCGCATCCTCCACGCCATGAAGACGGTCGATGACGGCCGCTACAACAAGGTGGCGGGCATCGTCGGCGAGACGATGAAGTACCACCCGCACGGCGACGCCTCGATCAAGGACGCGCTGGTGCAGCTCGGGCAGAAGGACCTTCTGATCGACTGCCAGGGCAATTGGGGCAACATCCTGACGGGCGACGATGCGGCCGCGGGCCGTTACATCGAGGCGCGCCTGTCGAAATTCGCACTCGACGTGGTCTTCAACCGCAAGACCACCGAGTGGATGCGCTCCTACGACGGACGCAACGAGGAGCCGGTGACCCTTCCGATCAAGTTCCCGCTGCTGCTGGCCCAGGGATCGGATGGCATCGCCGTGGGCCTGGCGTCGAAGATCCTGCCGCACAACTTCATCGAGCTGATCAATGCGGCCATCGCCCACCTCGAGGGGCGCGACTTCGACCTCTATCCCGACTTCCCGACGGGCGGCATGGCCGACGTGAGCCGCTACAACGACGGCCTTCGGGGCGGCACGGTGAAGGTCCGCGCGAAGATCTCGAAGATCGACAAGCGCACGCTCGCCATTACGGAGATTCCCTACACGACGACCACCGAGTCGATCAAGGAGTCGATCATCAAGGCCAACGACAAGGGCAAGATCAAGATCCGCAAGGTCGATGACAATACGGCCGACAAGGTCGAGATCGTGATCCAGGTGGCTCCCGACGAGTCGTCGGACAAGACGATCGACGCCCTCTACGCCTTCACCGACTGCGAGGTCTCGATTGCCCCGAACGCCTGCGTCATCTGGGACGAGAAACCGCACTTCCTGGGTGTGAAGGAGATCCTCCGCCGCTCGGCCGAGCACACCAAGTGGCTGCTGGGCCGCGAGCTGGAGATCCGCCTCGGGGAGCTGCAGGAGGCGTGGCATGCCGCCTCGCTCGAGCGGATCTTCATCGAGAACCGCCTCTACCAGCTCATCGAGGGGTGCAAGACCCGCGAGGAGGCCTATGCTGCCGTCGATAAGGGACTGGAACCCTTCAAGAAACAGCTGCGACGTGAAGTGACGCTTGAGGATGTGCAGAAGCTCACCGAACTGAAGTTCATCCGCATCTCGCGCTACGATACGGAGAAGGCCGACAACGAGATCCGCCAGATCGAGGAGGACATCCGCACGACGCAGTACCACCTGGCCCACCTGACCGAGTATGCCGTGGCCTACTACGAGCGCATCCGCGACAAGTACGGCAAGGGGCGCGAGCGGCGCACCGAACTCCGGGAGTTCGACTCGATCGAGGCGACGAAGGTCGCCGTGACCAACGCCAAGCTCTACGTGGACCGCGCCGAGGGCTTCTTCGGCATCGGCAAGTCGATGAAGGATGCCGAGTTCGTCTGCGACTGCTCGGACATCGACGACGTGATCGTCTTCACCAAGGAGGGGCGCTACGTCATCACGAAGGTCTCGGACAAGGCCTTCTTCCAGAAGGGGATCTACTACATCGGGGTCTTCAAGCGCAACGACGAGCGGACGATCTACAACGTCCTCTACCGCGACGGCAAGAACGGCCCGCTGATGATGAAGCGCTGCGCCATCAAGGGCATCACGCGCGACAAGGAGTACGACATCACGAAGGGCACGCCCAAGAGTGAGATTCTCTATATGTCTGTGAATCCGAACGGTGAGGCCGAGGTGCTGAAGGTTTACTTCAAGCCCCGTCCGCGCCTGAAGAAGGTGATCGTCGATCTCGATTTCTCGACCCTTGCCATCAAGGGCCGCCAGAGCCAGGGCAACCTCTTCTCGCGCTACGGCATCCACAAGATCGTGCTCAAGGAGCGGGGCACCTCGACCCTCGGCGGACTGACGATCTGGTTCGACGAGGATGTCCGCCGCCTGAACTCCGACGGCCGCGGCACGTGCCTCGGCGAGTTCAAGGGCGACGACAAGCTGATCGTCTGGACCTCGAAGAACCAGTATTACATCACGGGCTACGACCTGGGGCAGCACTTCCCCGACGAGACGATCCACGTGAGCCGCTACGAACCCGACCGCGTCTACAGCCTCTGCTACTACGACCGCGATCAGAAATACTACTACATGAAGCGCTTCACGGCCGAGATGTCCGACCGCATGCAGGCCTTCCTCGACGAGGATGCCGACTTCATCTGCGTGACCGATACGGCGGGTGCGCAGCTCGAGATCTCCTACAAGGGCGCCCATGCCACGCGCCCGGCCGACCGGATCGACGTCGATGAGTTCGTGGGGGTCAAGAGCCACAGGGCCAAGGGCAAGCGCCTGACGACCTACGATGTGGCGGAGCTCCGCTTCATCGAGCCCGAACCGGCTCCCGAGCCCGACGACGAGGAGCCGCTCGACGACGGGGCGGACCCGGCCGACGGCCGGCCGGAGGGGGAGAGCACCCCGGAGAGCCGGCCTGCGGCGCCCGAACGTCCCTCCACCCCGGCAGGACGCGGCGTGCCGACCCGCTCGGAGACGGGGCTTCCCCCGACGGATGCCACACCGGGCGGCGTGGCGTTCGAGATCGAGCGCCCGAAGGGGGATGCCGACGAAGTGGTGGACCCCGAACAACTCAACCTGTTCTGACGATGAAACCGATCTTTCTGGTGGGCTACATGGGCTGCGGCAAGAGCACGCTGGGCCGCAAGCTGGCGCGGCGGCTCGGTGCGGCCTTTGTCGATACGGATGCCGCGGTCGAGGAGCTGGAAGGGGCTTCGGTGGCCGACGTCTTCCGTTACGAGGGCGAGACGCGCTTCCGCGAACTCGAACGCGGGGTGCTCGAGCGGGTGATCGCCTCGGGCGATGCCGCCGTGGTCTCGACGGGCGGCGGCCTGCCCGTCTGGCGCGACAACATGGAGTGCATGAATGCCGCCGGACATACGGTCTACCTGTGCCGCACGGCGGCGCAGATCGCCGGGCGCCTGAGCCCCTACGGACGGCAGAAGCGCCCCCGCCTGCGCGGCCTGAGCGACGACGAACTGGTCGGCTTCATGGAGCGCGACATGGCCGTGCGCGACCCCTTCTACCGGAAGGCGGCGCTGACGGTCGAGTGCGGCGGGCGGAGCGACGACGAACTGGTGGGGGAGATCCTCGGGCGGCTCTTCCCCGACGGCCTTCCCGCGGGTTGCCGCCCGGCTGCCGGAGTGCATGACTGAATCTCAAGGAGCGATGAACGACGGAAAGACAACGGGAAACCGGGCCCCGATCGGGGTCTACGATTCGGGACTGGGCGGACTGACCGTCTGGCGGGAGATCCGCCGTGCACTGCCCTCGGAGTCGCTCGTCTACCTGGGCGACGGGGCCAACTGCCCCTACGGCTCCCGCCCGCGTGAGGAGGTGCAGCAGCTGGCCGATGCCGCGGTGGCGCGGCTGGTCGGCGCCGGCTGCAAGATGGTCGTCGTGGCGTGCAACACGGCCACGGCGGCGGCGATCGACTTCCTGCGTGCGAAATATGCCTCTCTGCAGATTGTCGGCATGGAGCCGGCCGTTAAGCCCGCCTGCCTGGCCACCCGCAGCGGGGTGGTGGGGGTGCTGGCCACCGAGCGGAGTCTCGACGGGGAGCTTTTCCGCCGGACTGCGGCTCGCTACGGCTCGGGCATCGAGGTGCTTACGGTCCCCGGACGCGGATTCGTCGAGCTGGTCGAGGCGGACCGCGAACAGACGCCCGAGGCCGAGGCCTGCGTGCGCGAGGCCGTCGAGCCGATGCTGCGGCGCGGCGCCGACCAGATCGTGCTGGGATGCACGCACTATCCCTTCCTGCGCCCCGTCCTGGAGCGCATTGTGGCCGGCCGCGGCGTGACGATCGTGGACCCTTCGCCGGCCGTGGCGCGGCGGGTCGTGCAGCTGCTCGACCGCTACGGGCTGCGTGCTCCGGCCGACAACCTTCCCCGGCTCGAATTCCTCACCTTCGCCGACGAGACCTACCGTGCCCGGCTCGAGGCAAAGGCCCTCGCTTCAATGGATTGATTGCTGCAAGCGTCTGATTGAAAGAGTGAAGGCGCTGCTGATCGGATCGGTTTGTTTAAGTAGCTAACTTAATGCGCAGCAGGTCAGCGCCGTATCCGTTATTTTTTCTCCGTTTTCGCCCGCCGGTTTTCAAATCCGCAAATATTTCCGTATCTTCGCTCGATAATATCGAGCGTCAAGGAAACACATGGCATCCAGAAACAATACATCCGCCTCATCGGGCCGGCGGCAGACCGTGGCCCGCTCCAACAGCGACAGCGCCCGCTGGATCGCGGGACTGCTGCTGCTCTTCATCGGTCTGTTCGTCGCCGCCTCGGTCTTCTTCTCGTTTTTCACGTGGGACGTGGACCAGAGCATCCTGCAGCGTCCGGCCGAGGAGCGCGAACTGTTGGGCGACGAGGTGGAGAACCTCTGCGGCGAGGCCGGTGCGCGCATCGGCCGCATGCTGGTGGACAACTCGTTCGGCGTCTTCGGCATCCTGCTTCCCTGCATGCTGGTGCTTGTCGGCATCCGCATCATCCGCCAGCGTCCGCTGCTGCTCAACCACTCGATCCTCTCGCTGCTGCTGATCCTCATCCTGGGGTCGCTGACCCTCGGTTTCGCCTTTGGCGACCGCTGGAGCCTCTGCTCCTCGACCGGCTGGGGCGGCGCCTTCGGCATCGGGGTTTCGGAGATGCTCCACGCCCACATCGGCGTGGTCGGGACGCTCATCCTGCTGCTCGGCGGGTGGATCCTCACGGGCGTGTTCATCAACCGCAATTTCATCAATACGGTCAATGAGGCCGGCAACGTCATGGTGGACCGCAGCGAGCGGATCGTCGAGACGGTGCGCCGCAAGGTCGTGGGCCATACCCCGGCCGACGAACCGCTCGGCGGCGGGCTGCAGGAGGAGGCTCCGGCTCCCGGGGCTGCCGCGCCCGATGCCGGAGCGAAGGCTGCCCCGGAGGACGACGTGCGCGCCGCCGGACGGCATTCCGGCGAGGAGGGTGAGCCGGCCGCACCGGCTGCGGAGGCGGAGACGCCCGCAATGCGGCGCCCGATCCGGGTGCAGGCGGGTGTGCCGTCCGGGCAGCCTGCGGCAGGGGGCGCGTCGCTCCGCTCGGACGAGGAGCGCCGTGCCGCCGAGGTCTTCCGCGATGTGGCGGCCGGAACGGATGCGCCCCGCGACCCGCATCCAGGGGAGGGGACGGAGATCGTGCGGCCGGCAGCCGAAACGGCCGGCGTGGCGGTGGCGGCGAATGCCGCGGAAGCGGGGGAGGAGAGCCCCTTCCTCGAGCTGACTCCCGACGGGCGGCCGATTGTCGCTGATGATGAGGCGGAGCCTGAACTCCTGTCGGCCGACGACGGGGAGTTCACGGAGGTGGATCTCTCCCGTTCGGGCGACCGCGTGGTCATGGGCCGCGGCGGTTTGGTCGAACTGGCGCGTCCGTCCGTTGTGCGGCAGCCGGTGCAGGAGGGCCCGTTCACCGAAATCACCGTGGGCGGCGACGACTCCGAGGGCGGGGCTTCCGCCCGCAGCGCAGTGCAGGAGACCGTGCGGCGCGGCCCGTCGTATGCCCCGCGCAACGACGAAGACCGCCCCGTCTTCGAGGAGTTCACGACGGCGGACGATCCGGCGGACGCTCCCGAGCCGCTGCAGGGCCCCGGGCCGGACGTGCATCCGGTGGCCGGGATGCCCTCCGAAACGGCCGCGGCGCCCGCCCACGATGGCGGGGAGACGACGCAGGGGGTGGTGGTCACGGTCGAGGCGCACGAGGCGCGGATGGTCGATGAACGCAAGATCCCGACCGAGAGCTACGATCCGCTGAAGGATCTGGTCAATTACCGCAAGCCGCCCGTGACGCTGCTCGAGGACTACATCTCCGATTCGGAGGTCTCGGACGAGGAGATCTTCGAGAACAAGACCCGCATCGAGGAGACGCTCAAGTATTTCGGCATCCCGATCCAGCGCATCAAGGCCACGGTGGGCCCGACGGTGACCCTCTACGAGATCGTGCAGGCCCAGGGCGTCAAGATCTCGAAGATCCAGGGGCTGCAGAACGACATCGCCCAGAGCCTCAAGGCCGAGTCGGGCATCCGCATCATTGCGCCGATCCCCGGGCGCGGCACGATCGGCATCGAGGTGCCGAACCGCTGCAAGCAGGTCGTGTCGATGTATTCGGCCATCCGCTCGCTGCGTTTCCAGGAGTCGAAGGCCACGCTCCCGGTGGTCATCGGGCGCACGATCCAGAACGAGAACTTCGTCTTCGACCTGGCGAAGATGCCCCACCTGCTCGTGGCCGGAGCCACGGGTATGGGTAAGTCGGTGGGCCTGAACGCCATCATCACCTCGCTGCTTTACCGCATGCATCCGGCGCAGCTGAAGTTCGTGATGATCGACCCCAAGATGGTCGAGTTCTCGCTCTATGCCAAGATCGAGAAGCACTTCCTGGCCAAGATGGAGTCCGAGGAGGAGGCCATCGTCACCGACCCCAAGAAGGCGGTCTACACGCTCAACGCCCTCTGCACGGAGATGGACACCCGTCTGGAGCTCTGCAAGAAGGCCGGGGCGCGCAACATTGCCGAGTACAACGAGAAATTCACCGCGCGGCGGCTCAACCCGATGAACGGCCACCGCTTCCTGCCCTACATCGTCGTGGTGATCGACGAGTTCGCCGACCTGATCATGACGGCCAAGGAGGTCGAGATGCCTGTGACGCGCCTGGCGCAGAAGGCCCGCGCCATCGGCATCCACCTGATCGTGGCCACGCAGCGCCCGTCGGTCGATGTCATCACCGGAAAGATCAAGGCCAACTTCCCGGCCCGCATCGCCTTCCGCGTGATGCAGATGATCGACTCGCGGACGATCATCGACCGTCCCGGCGCCGACCAGCTCATCGGCCGCGGCGACATGCTTATCTCGAAGGACGGCGAGCTGACCCGTATCCAGTGTGCCTTCGTCGATACGCCCGAAGTCGAGCGGATCGTCGATTACATCTCGAAACAGCAGGGCTACACCGAGGCCTATGCACTGCCCGACTATACGCCCGAGAGCGCCGGCGGCGAGGGCATGGGCAGCAGCGAGGAGTCGTCGGCCCCGGTCAAATACGACACGCTCTTCGCCGAGATCGCCCGCGAGGCGGTGTCGGGCGGACAGATCTCCACGTCGATGATCCAGCGCAACTACGAGGTGGGCTTCAACCGCGCCGGGCGGATCATGATGCAGCTCGAACGGGCCGGCATCGTGGGTCGCCAGCAGGGGGCCAAGCCGCGCGACATCCTCTTCCACGACCTGCCGTCGCTCGAGGCAAAGCTGCAGGAGCTGGGGCTGTTCTGACACGCGGCGGAGGTGTGCGGACCATGCAACGAAAATACAAGACTGAGATGATGAGAGGAATGAAAGCAATCGTCTGGATGGCGGCCCTTCTGGGCGGAGTGTGCGGCGCATCGGCGGCCGACCGGGCCGGCGATCTGCTGCGCGGGATCTCCGACGGGTTCCGCGCCATGAAAAGCTATGCCGTGCGCTTCGAGGTCGCAACGGCCGATTACCGCTCCTCGGGGAGTTATGTCGTCGAGGGCGAGGCCTACAGCCTCGAACTGGGCGATGCCGAGGTCTTCTGCGACGGGAAGGTCCGCTACGAGGTGGACAACGGCCGTCGCGAGGTGACGATCCTCGATGTGGACCGCCGGAGCCGCAACATCCTGAACAATCCCGTGCGGGCGTTCGACTTCATCGGCAGCGACTACTCCTGCGAACTGCTTTGGGAGCGCGACGGACAGGCGGCCGTGCGGCTGACCCCGATGGCGGGGAGCGACTCGTCGGCCGGGGAGATCACCCTCGTGGTCGATACGTCGCGGATGCGTCCCGTGTCGCTCTCGTACGACTACGACGGCGAGCGGGTCGATGTTGCGATCCGCTCGGTGGGTGCGCCCGATGCCCCGCTGCGGCGCTTCGACCGGAAGGCCTGCGAGGGCTACGAATTCATCGATTTCCGGTAATCCCGAACCTATTTCCGGCCCGTATCGGGTGTCTCGGGGGCGGTGTGTGCCGGCTTTTTTTGACGGAGCCACCTGTCTCTGCCCTGCGGCATGTTCGGGCGCTTCGGACAAGATATGGAGCCGCCATGCTTCGGTTGGACGGATATGATGCCGGAAACCGGGCATTGCGGTTTTTGTATTTTTTAATATCGTTTCTTTCGGGGTGTTAAAAATGTATAAACGATGCTTTATGCATCGTGTTTTTTTCTATATTTGTAACGTGTGTTGAATGGATGTCGGCGACGGGAGGACCTTGTGAGTCTGAGGCTTGTCGGGTGCTGCCCTGTGTGTAGGGGGCGAATCCGGTTCGGACGAGGAAGAGACGGAAAACCAAAATACTGACCCGTATGAAGAGATGGATTTTATTGTTCGCTTTGCTTGGGGCGGCTGCCGTTGCGCACGCCCAGTCTTTTGTGGATAACGGCAAAGGCATGATCTGGCAATTCGAGTTCCGAAACCTGTTCCAGTCGAAAAGCGAGGGCGTCAAGCAGCGCGTGCTCGAGGAGGAGCTGGCGGTCGGGTATAGCTTCGATCCGCGTTTCTCGCTGCTTGTCCCGTTTACGCGGTCGGTGGGGCTGTTCGATGCCGATAAGGCGAAAAACTACGAGGATGCCATGCAGCTCGGGCTGGGTTTCGGCTACGCACCGCTGCATACCGATCACGACCGGCTCGACATTTCGGTCCGGTTCGGCAATACGCTCGGCGGCGACTGGCACTTCCGTTCATACGATGCGGGTGTGCGCTGGCAGTCCGACGCCCTGTGGACTCCGCTTTTCATAGGTGCCGGTGTCCGTTATGTCGATGCCTACAAGGACGGATTTGCGGATTACTGCCATGTCTATCTGTCGGTCGGCGTCCGCATCCTGTGGCATTGCGGGGCCGGGCGTGCGGAACGGTAGCCTGTCCGGCGTGCCGCCGGGCCGCTCCTGCGGCCGGATGGCGTGCCTGTCGCCGCACCGGTAAAAGACGTATTTCTCCTGACACCCCGTCGGGAGATTTTTTTTATGCCGCCAAATCGCCCGAAAAGGGCCGAAAACAGCCCTTCGCGGAGAAAATATCCTCTCCGGGGGTGTGTTTTCCGGGTGGAAAGTTGCCCGAATCGCGGGAAATTACTATTTTTGTTCGTTAAAATAGTGTGACGGAACAGCGGAACGGTACGGTTGCCGCGCCTCAGGCTCCGGCACCGTCGGGCTGCCCGTGCGGCAGCCGGCGGGACCACCGGTCCGTCGTGAAGCAGAAAAGTGAAACCTTATGTTGACTGAAGAAGAAAAGAACGCCGGTTTGGTGGGGCGTATCATCCCCATCAATATCGAAGAGCAGATGAAGTCGGCCTACATCGACTACTCGATGTCGGTGATCGTCTCGCGTGCGTTGCCCGACGTGCGGGACGGTCTGAAGCCCGTGCACCGACGCATCCTCTACGATATGAGCGCCGAGCTCAACCTCTACTCGGACAAACCCACGCGTAAGTCGGCCCGTATCGTCGGCGACGTGCTCGGTAAGTTCCACCCCCACGGCGACTCGTCGGTCTACGACGCCATGGTGCGTCTGGCCCAGGAGTGGTCGATGCGCTACCCGCTGGTGGACGGCCAGGGTAACTTCGGTTCGATGGACGGCGATTCGCCGGCCGCCATGCGTTATACCGAGGCCCGCATGAAGAAGATCACCGACGAGGTGATGGCCGACATCGACAAGGAGACCGTGGACTGGACGCTCAACTTCGACGACACGATCCCCGAACCCACGGTGCTGCCCACGAAGATCCCGCTGCTGATCGTGAACGGCGCGAGCGGTATCGCCGTCGGCATGGCCACGAACATGGCCCCGCACAACCTCTCGGAGGTGGTGGATGCCTGCTGCGCCTATGTCGATAACCCCGAGATCACGGGCGAGGAGCTGCTCCACTACGTCAAGGGTCCCGACTTCCCGACGGGCGGCATCATCTACGGCTACGAAGGCGTCCGCGAGGCGATGCTCACGGGCCGCGGCCGCGTGGTCATGCGCGCCCGGACCGAGATCGAGCACACCCCCTCGGGCCGCGAGTGCATCGTCATCACCGAGATCCCCTACATGATCAACAAGGCCGAGATGATCAAGAAGATCGCCGACATGATCAACGACAAGAAGATCGAGGGCATCTCCTACATCAACGACGAGTCGGACCGCAACGGCCTGCGGATCATCATCATCCTCAAACACGACGCCGTGGCGAGCGTGGTGCTCAACACGCTCTTCAAGAATACGCCGCTGCAGACGTCGTTCGCCGTGAACAACATCGCGCTGGTCAATGGCCGGCCCCAGCTGCTCACGATGCGCGACCTGATCCGGCACTTCATCGACCACCGCCACGACGTGGTGGTGCGCCGCACGCGCTTCGACAAGCGCAAGGCCGAGGAGCGCCTGCACATCGTGCTGGGTCTGCTCGTCGCGCAGGACAACATCGACGAGATCGTGCACATCATCCGCTCGTCGAAGACCCCCGACGAGGCCAAGCAGACGATGATGGAGCGTTTCGAGCTGGACGACATCCAGGCTTCGGCCATCATCGAGATGCGTCTGCGCGCACTGACCGGCCTCGAGCACGGCAAACTCGTGGCCGAGCGCGACGAGCTCATGAAGCTCATCGCACACCTCACGGAGGTGCTCGAGAATGTCTCGATGCAGATGCAGATCATTAAGGACGAGCTGATCGAGATGAAGGAGAAGTACGGCGACGAGCGCCGCTCGGAGATCGTCTACGCCTCCGAGGAGTTCAACCCCGAGGACTTCTACGCCGACGACGACATGGTCATCACCATCTCGCACATGGGCTACATCAAGCGCACGCCGCTGGCCGAATACCGCACGCAGAACCGCGGCGGCGTCGGCGCCAAGGGCAGCGCCACGCGCGACGAGGACTTCATCGAGCACATCTACGTCGCCTCGATGCACAACACGATGCTCTTCTTTACGGAGAAGGGCCGCTGCTACTGGCTCAAGGTCTACGAGATTCCCGAAGGCGCCCGCTCGTCGAAGGGCCGCGCCATCCAGAACGTCATCCAGATCGAACCCGAGGACAAGGTCCGCGCCTACATCAACGTCAAGCGCCTGGACGATGCCGACTACGTGAACAACAACTACATCATCATGTGCACGAAGGACGGTACGATCAAGAAGACGAAACTCGAGGCCTACTCGCGTCCGCGCCAGAACGGTGTCAATGCCATCGTCATCCGCGAAGGCGACCAGCTCATCGAGGCCAAGCTGACGAGCGGCAACGCCGAGGTGCTGATCGCCGCCCGCGAAGGCAAGGCCATCCGCTTCAACGAGAACACGGTGCGTCCGATCGGCCGTGTCGGCGCCGGTGTGCGCGGCATCTCGATCGACGAGGACGACGAGGTGGTCGGCATGATCTGCATCGAGCCCGACTCGAAGCAGGACGTGCTGGTGCTGAGCGAGAACGGCTACGGCAAGCGCACGGACCTCGACGAGTACCGCATCACCAACCGAGGCGGCAAGGGCGTCAAGACCATCAACATCACGGAAAAGACAGGCAAACTCATATCGATTCAGGCCGTTACGGACGAGAACGACCTGATGATCATCAACCGTTCGGGACTCACCATACGCACGGCCGTTTCGCAGATCCGCCTGGCGGGCCGCGCCACGCAGGGCGTGCGTATCATCAACCTCCGTGAAGGGGACGCCATCGCTTCGGTGATGGCCGTGCCGGCAGCCGGGGAGGATGCTGACGTCGATCCTGCGGGTGATTCGCAGAACGCGGCGGATGCCGTGCCGGCGAATCCTTCCGCCGAGGAATAACTTTGAGAAGAGTAATTGCAAACCTAAAATTCAGTTTCTTATGAAAAAGACTTTTGTGACGGCGCTCGCCGCATTGATCCTGGCAGTCCCTGCTGCCGAGGCTCAGAAAGTGAACAAAGACGCATTGCTGGCGAAGATCGAGAAAAGCGACTCGGACATCGCCGACGCAAAGAAAGGCGCCAAGGCCGCAACGTGGATCAACCGCGGCAAGGCCTTCTACGAGGCTGCCGCCGAACCGACGAAGAGCCTCTTCGTCGGCATGGACGCCACGATGCTCAAGCTTGCTGTCGGCGACGCACAATCGACCGGCACCGAGACGGTGAACGGCGCCCAGATGGAGGCTTGGGTCTATCCGTGGTTCACGGTCTACATCGTGGACGGCAAGGTGAAGACCTGGAAGCAGACGCAGTTCGTTTACGAGGATGCCGTGGCAAAGGCTGTCGAGGCCTACAACAAGGCATTCGAACTCGATCCCAAGAGCGCTTCGAAGGTCAAGGACGGCCTGAAGCAGATCAGCGACTTCTGCTCGCAGGTCGGCAACGCCGGCCTCGACTCGGGTGACTATCTGGGTGCAGCCGACGCCTACGCACAGGCTTTCGAGGCACAGTCGAGCCCTGCCTACGGTGAGGCTGCCGATCCTTCGCTGCTCTACTATGCCGGTTACCTCCACACGGTGGATGGCGCCAACAACCCCGCTTCGTTCCCCGTGGGAGCCGAGCAGCTCTCGAAGGCTATCGACATGGGCTACACCGACGAGGAGGGCAACATCTACTACTACCTGTTCCACTGCTACTACGGCCAGAAAGCTTCGGACAAGGCCTTTGTGGACAAGGCCAAGCAGGCCCTGCTGACCGGTATCGAAAAGTTCCCGAAGAACGAGCGCATCCTCGACGGTCTGGTGCAGCTCTACACCTCGCCCGAGGACAACGTGGGTGACCCGGCCGACTTGATCGCGCTGATCGACAAGGCCATCGAGAACAACCCGACGAACGTCGATCTGTGGTTCGGCCGCGGCCGTATCTTCTACGCGCTCAAGGACTACGACCAGAGCATCGAGTCGTTCAAGAAGGTCGTCGAGCTCAAGCCCGACCTCTATGAGGGCAACTACTACCTGGGCGTGTTCTACACGATCAAGGGCGACGAGGTGAACAAGGAGATGAACGCCAAGCAGTACAGCAGCCAGGCCGCTTATGATGCAGACCTGAAGGAGGTCAATGCGATCTACATGGAGGCTATTCCCTGGCTGGAGAAGGCGCTCGAGCTCAAGCCCGAGGATCCCAGCTCGGTCGAGCTGCTCAAGTCGATCTGCTTCCGTCTGCGCGACGAGGAGGGTATGATGGACAAGTACACGAAGTACAACGAGATGTTCAAGAAGATCCAGGGTCAGCAGTGATTGTCCCGGATTCGATGATTCATCGGGCCCCCGGAAGTTCCTCGGAACTCCCGGGGGCTCTGTTTTTGATGCGGCGGGTCCGCCGGGCGGGGCGCATTTCTGCCGGGGCAGATGGGCGGGGCGCGTTTTTGTTGGGGCTGACGGAAAGCCCCGGCCTTTGCGGCGGGTGTCCTGCCGCGGCAGGATGTGTTGTAGCAGGATGAGGTGTGCCGGGATAGAGTGTGCCGGGATAGAGTGTGCCGGGATGTGTCGGTGTGCGGAACCGATGCGTCGGGGGGGGGTCAGGAGACCTTCTCGTGGATGGCCCTCAGGCGCCGCGTCATGAAGTACTGCAGCACGCCGCGCAGGAACATGTAGAGCGTGAAGGCCAGCCAGAGGGCGTTGTTGCCGATCACGGGATGCAGCGCGTAGTAGATGCCGAAGTAGGTCAGCGTGGCCAGGAACATCGAGTTGCGCATGACGCGCGTCTCGGTGGCCCCGACCATGATGCCGTCCATGATGAACGGCATGGCGCTGGCGATCGGGATCAGGATGATCCAGATGATGTAGCGGCCGGCTGTCTCGATGATCGCCGCGGCGTTTTCGGCTGTGTCGCTGACGAAAAGCCCCACCAGGTCGCGCCACCAGATGATGTAGATCACGACGAACAGGGCCGATACCAATGTACCCCACGCCAGGCAGCCGCGCAGGCAGCGGCGCAGCGACATTGCGTCGCGGGCGCCGATGAAGCGTCCCGTGAGCGCCTCGGCCGCATAGGCGAAGCCGTCGTTCATGTAGGAGAAGAGCGTGAAGAGCTCGAGCAGCAGGGCGTTCACGGCCAGCAGCTCCTGGTTGCCCAGCCGGGCCGATGATCCGGTGAAGAAGGTGTAGACCGCCACGATGCAGAACGTGCGCAGGATGATGTCGCGGTTGATGATGAAGTAGGTCTTCAGCGGGCGGAGGTCGATGACCTGCGACCAGTCGATGAGCTTCACGACGTGGCGGTATTTGGCCACGAGCAGCACCGAGGCCAGTGCCACGCCGCTCCACTGGGCGATGACCGAGGCGTAGGCGATGCCGACGATGCCCATATCCATGCCGAAGGCGAACCACAGGCTGCAGAGGCTGTGGATGACATTCACCGTGACGGCCGTGCACATGGGGAAGAGGGCGTTCTGCATGCCCGTGTACCAGCCGTTGAAGCCGAAGAGCAGGATGCCGGCCGGCACAGCCCAGATGCGTGCGTAGAAGTATTCACGGGTCATTTGGCTGCCGTTCATCGCCCGCAGCGCCAGCTCGCCCACGGGATACTGCAACAGCACCATCAGGATGCCCATGATTCCGGCCACGGAGAGGGCGCGCCCCAGCATGTTGGCGCATTCGCGGAAGTTCCCGGCGCCGAACGCCTGGGCCGTCAGTCCGCTTGTGCCCATGCGGACGAACGAGCAGTTCCAGTAGATGAAGTTGAAGATCGAGACGCCGATGGCCAGCGAGCCGATCGCGGCTGCCGAATCGCTGCCCCAGTGTCCGGCGATGGCGGTCGAGATGATGCCCATCAGCGGCACGGTGATGTTCGAAACGATGTTCGGAAGCGCGATGCGCAGTATTTCCCGGTTCATGTTCATACGCGGATGCAAAGATAAGGTAAAAGTGCCGAATTTGCGGGCCTTGTCCGATTTTATCTCGAAATCGGGCATGCAATGTGCTGTAATCCGGAAAAATGGATTACCTTTGCCCCACGAAAACCGGGCGCCGGGATTCGCCGCCGTATCGTGCCGCATGCGGTGCGTCGTGCGGAGCGGGATCCCCCGCAGCCCGGAAAACAAGACGTATATATCAAACGATGAAAGATCAGAAAAACGACTCGACCCAGGTGCTCGCGCGATTCGGTCGCGACAAACGCGTGCGCGTGGTGAAGGCTACGGCGGAGCGTGTCGAGCGTCGCCCGCGTTTGCAGCGTGATGCTGCCGATTCGGAGCAGCCGTATCAGAAGGAGACCGCAAGGCGTGCCTCCTACAACCCCCATTTCACGGAGGACAACCGTCCGAAGTTCGACAATTCGCACTCCCCGCGCCCGGCCTACGGGCGGTATGGCGACGACGAGCGTCCGCGTCGCGACGGGGAGCACGGCCACCGCACGGCGGAGCGCAGCTTCCGCCGCGATGAGCGTCCGCAGCATGGAGACGAGCGTCCGCGCACGTTCGACCGCGACAGCCGCAACAGCGGCGGGGAGAGTCCGCGCCGGACATTCGGCGACCGTCCCGCCGGTGAGAGACCCGCATCGGGCGGCCGGACATCGGGCACCAAGCGCTTCGATGCCAGGGGCGGCGAGCATCAGGGCGACGGCAAGCCGTTCGGCAGCCGCAACGGCGGTGACCGCCGCTTCGGCGACCGCAAGGCGGGACAGCACGCCTCCAAGCCGGCCTTCCGCAAGGAGAACTCCAAGCCGGCCTCCTACCCGAAATACGATCCTGCGAAGCAGACGGGCGAGATGCGCCTGAACCGTTTCCTGGCCCAGTCGGGCATCTGCTCGCGCCGCGAGGCCGACGATTTCATCACCGCGGGCCTCGTGTCGGTGAACGGGCAGATCGTTACGGAACTCGGCACGAAGGTGCTGCCGACCGACGAGGTGAAGTTCAACGACAGCCGCGTGCAGGGCGAGAAGAAGGTCTACCTGGTGCTCAACAAGCCCAAGGGCTACGTGACCTCGCTCGACGATCCGCATGCCGGCAAGACGGTCATGGAGCTGGTCAAGGGGGCCTGCACGGAGCGGATCTATCCGGTGGGGCGCCTCGACAAGAACAGCCTCGGGCTGCTGCTCTTCACCAACGACGGCGACCTGACCAAGCAGCTCACGCATCCCTCCTACCGCAAGAAGAAGATCTATCAGGTGACGCTCGACAAGCCCCTGACGCGCGCCGACATGGACCGCATCGCCGAGGGCATCACGCTCGAGGACGGCGAGATCTTCGCCGACGAGATCTCCTACGTCAAGGAGAACAAGCAGGAGGTGGGCATCGAGATCCACTCGGGCCGCAACCGCATCGTGCGACGCATCTTCGAGTTCCTGGGTTACACGGTGACCAAACTCGACCGCGTCTACTATGCGGGCCTCACGAAGAAGAACCTCAAGCGCGGCGCCTGGCGTTTCCTCTCGCGCGAGGAGGTCGAGCGGCTCAAGTCCGGACAATACGAGTAGCGTACGGCGCCGGGCCTGCCGCAAGGCCGCGGGCTCGGGTGCGGGGTTGCGCGCCGATGGCAGCATGCCGCCCTGCCGCGTCGCCCGAACATACCGGAACATACGGGAAATCCCCGGACGGAAGTACCTGCAAGGGTACGGTTCCGTCCGGGGATTCCCTTTCTGTGGATGCCGGGGCCGGGTCTGCGGGTGGAGTCCGGGGCGTCGTTTCGGGACCGGCCGGTTTCATCCTCTTCCGCCCCCCCCCTCCCGGTTTTGCGGATGGAGGGCTATTCGTGCGTCGCGCGGTACCAGTTCGTCGCGCGGTTCTCCTCCGTGAATTTCGTCGAGGGCTCGCTGATCGTGATGCCCGAGTAGTGGGTGATGGGGTTCATCCGGTTGTTGTAGGCCGAATAGAAACCGTCGGTGTGCAGCCGGCTCTCGGGCGGGAAGGCTGCGTCGAAGCACTCCGCGAACTCGTCGAGCAGCGCTGCGTCACTGCACCGCACGGAGACGTATTGCCCCATGTCGTAGAACAGGTGCGGCGAGAGCCCCTCGTAGGTTTGCAGCGTGTTGGGGTCGTACTCCGCGACCGGGGTCCGGTTGATGCGGCGCATGACGTCGGCCAGACGGTCGATCTCCGACATGACGGCCAGCGTGATGCATCCCGACTGCATGCGGTAGATGGTCGAGGCATAGTCGTTCTGGTAGAGGTTCCAGAACTCGTAGCATACGGCCCCGAGGTCGTGCGAGCGTCCCTCGTCGGTGAACATCTGCGGGATGATGCGGTCGTAGGGGAACCCGTCGGCCATGATCTCGCAGGGCGAGGCGATGACGTGATCGACCGACGCGCGCAGGTCGTAGAGCGTCTCGATATTGGCCATGAAGCAGTCGTCGAAGAGCAGGAAGTCGAAGCGGTAGGGCAGTGCCGCGAGGGCGTCGGCCAGTTCCGTGATATCCATCTCGTAGCCCGAGTCGCCGAATGATCGGGTGGGATAGGCTCCGGGGGCCGGCTGCCAGTACTCCTTCGCTCCGTCCGACGGATGCAGGGCTCCGCGTGCGAGCGTGCCGGCTGAGGCCGGTACCCAGGCCTTGCCGTGGCAGCCGATGATGAGCCCGTAGCTGAGTGCGGGAGCCTCGTCGGCCAGTTCCTCGAAGAGCGTGTGCACGCTTTCGGGGTCTCCGGCATTGAATTCCGTGTAGGTCTTCACCTCGCGTGTGGCGCACGAGGCGCTGTTTGAGTCGTAGTAGAGTTCGAACAGTTCGGCCGTGCGCTGGCTGGCGGGCTGCCAGCAGACGAAGATGCGCCCGTCGCCCGGGGTGTCGGCATCGACGGCGCGGCGGATTCCCTCGATGTTCTGTTCGAAGTAGCTGGCCAGGCTCCGGCCGGGCATGTAGAGCAGCAGGGTCTGCGCCGCCACGGCCGGGCGCTGCTCGACGGAGACTGTCAGTTCCGGACCGGACTGGGGCATGAAGAGGTGCAGCGAGCCGAGGCTGGTCCGTGCGGTCGAGGTGTTCGTCTCCGTTGCCGTCAGGGTCACGGAGGTTGTGCCGCGGCCGCCGTGGACGGGTGAGGCGTCGAATCCCGACCCCGAGATTTCGAGTTGCCACGGTTCGTTGGCCGTCACGTCGAGACGGGCGGTTGCTCCCGCCTCGTTGCCGAGAACGATCTTCTCGGCGGAGAGCGTAAGGCTCGGTTTTTCGGTTTTGTTGTCCGAGTAGCCTGCCCCGAAGAGCAGGGGCAGGAGCAGCAGGCCGGCTGTAAGCCGGCGCAGGAGCGGGGCGGTCATTTGTAGGTGCGCGGTTTGAGGTTGTTGAATTGCCACGTGCGGTCACGTTTGTAGGTGTAACCCTCGGGCTTGTTCCAGTAGACCCGGCCGAAATCGAAGTAGAAGCCGCGGCGCTTCTTCCCCTCGACCGTGTAGGGGGCGGTCAGCGGCACGAACTCCACCGTGCGGCTGATGATGCGGGCCTTGCCGTAGGAGAGTCCCTCGACCGTCAGCACGTCGAGTGCGTGGTCGAACATCAGCACGTGGCGCGGGGTTTTCTGCGTGAAGCCGTCGCCCGAGGCGAGGATCGTGCGGATCACGCCGTTCATGCGGTTGGCATAGGCACGCTCCTCGCGGGGATTGCCCAGGGCTCCGTAGGCGTAGGACATCAGGTTGAGGATCTTCGGGCTGAAGGGATCGCGCTTGAGCGCATCCCCTCCCACCGAGATGATCGCCTCCAGCGTCTCGCGGTCGGGATTGTCCGGGTCGAGCCCCGAGGCGAGCAGCAGCAACTTGTCCAGGTCGGGGTTCGAGTTGAGCGGCTTGTAGTCGCCCTGGTAGGCGTAGCCGTAGTAGAGATAGTGGTAGTCGTCGTCGGTGAGGGTCTCGTCCCCGGCGTTGTAGCGCATCATCAGCCCCGTGTAGTAATAAGGCGACGAGGAGTCCATCGTCCGGGCGAGGATGTCCTCCTCGTCGGGTACCTTCGCGGCGGCGATTGCCGGCAGCAGCAGGAGCAGCCAAAAGAGTCGTTTCATAGGCAGTCGGTTTTCCGTAGAGAACGGATTTTTACCGCAAATCGTATTCCGCAATCAGCCGTCGGAACTTTTCGCGCAGCGCCGCGGTGCCCTCGACCAGCGGGAGGCGCATCGTCGGGCCGATCTTGCCCATGACCGAGAGGGCGCACTTCACCCCCACGGGGTTTCCCTCCTCGAAGAGCGCCTGCACGGCCTCGTCCAGTGCGGCGTATTCGCGTCCGGCGGCCTCGAAGTCGCCCTTCTCGGCCAGGTGCACGCACTGCATGAACCGCTGCGGGAAGGCGTTGGCGGCCACCGAGATCACGCCGTCGCCGCCGCGGCGCATCAACTCGATGGTCAGTGCGTCGTCGCCCGAGAGCACGAGGAATCCCTCGGGACGGTGGTCGATGATCTGCTGGATCTGTTCGATGTTGCCCGAGGCCTCCTTGATGCCAATGATGTTGGGCACCTCGCGGGCCAGGCGGAGGGTCGTCTCGGCGGTCATGTTCACGCCGGCGCGTCCCGGGATGTTGTAGAGGATCACCGGCAGCGGGGAGTGCTCCGATACGGTGCGGAAATGCTGGTAGAGCCCCTCCTGCGAGGGCTTGTTGTAGTAGGGCGTGACGCTCAGGATGGCATCCGCGCCGCGCAGGTCGAACTCCCGCAGCTGATCGAGGACCTCCGAGGTCGAGTTGCCGCCGCAGCCCATCACCAGCGGCACGCGGCCGGCGATCTGGTTGGTGATGAACATCGCGATCACGGCCCGTTCGGGCATGTAGAGGGTCGGGGTCTCAGCCGTGGTGCCGAGGGCCACGATATAGTCCACGCCGCCCTCGATCACGTAGTCGATCATGCGGGCCAATGCTTCGTAGTCCACGCGCCCGTCGGCGGTGAAGGGGGTGATCATCGCGGCGCCTGCGCCGGAGAGTTTGGATTGCAACATGTCGTTTTTCACTGTTTTTCGTTGTTCGTTCGGTGTGTGCGGCGCCGGCTGCCGGCTGCCGCGGACCGGGCCGGGACCCGGTTCAGAAAAGCTCCTGCTCGCGTGCGGAGCCGGAGGCAGGTGCCGCGCCCTCCTGCGGCCGGTCACCGGCCGTCGGGGCAGCGGGTTCGGGCCGCTCCTCGGGGAGCCCCGTCTGCGAGATCCGTTCGGATGGGGCGTCCGCCTCGCCCACCATGCGGAGGAACTCCTCCTCGGTGAGGATCCGGATCCCGAGCTTCTCGGCCTTCTTCAGCTTGGCGGGCCCCATCTTCTCGCCGGCAACGAGGTAGTCCACGTTGCCCGACACGGCCGCCAGGTTCCGTCCGCCGTGGAGCTCGATGAGCTCCTTCATCTCGTCGCGGCTGCGCGTGAAACGCCCCGAGACGACGAAACTCCGCCCGGCAAGCGCCTCGGAGGCCAGCTCGCGGGCCGCCTCCTCGAACTGCAGGCCGGCCTGGCGCAGCCGCCCGATGATCCGCAGGTTCTCCGCGTCGGCGAAGTATTCGCGGATGGCGTCGGCGATCTTCTCGCCCACCTCGTCGGCCTCGACCAGCTCCTCGCGCGAGGCCGCCATCACGGCGTCGAGCGAGCGGAAGTGCTCGGCCAGGTATTTGGCCGTCGTCTCGCCTACGAAGCGGATGCCCAGTCCGAAGAGCACGCGGCGGAAGGGCACCTCGGTCGAGCGGCGGATCGAGCGGATGATGTTGTCTGCCGACTTCTCGCCCAGGCGCGGCAGGGGGGCCAGCTGCTCGGCCCGCAGGTCGTACAGGTCGGAGATGTCGTGCACGAGTCCGTTGTCGTAGAGCAGCTCGACGGTCTCCTCGCCCAGCCCCTCGATGTCCATCGCCTTGCGGCGGATGAAGTGGAGCATGCGGCCGATGATCTGCGGACGGCAGCCGCTCTGGTTGGGGCAGTAGTGCTTGGCCTCGCCCTCGTAGCGCACCAGCGGCGTGCCACACTCGGGGCAGCGGTCGATGTAGCGGAACGGGAGGCTGTCGGCCGGGCGCCGTGCGAGTTCCACGCCCGTGATCTTGGGGATGATCTCCCCGCCCTTCTCGACATAGACCATGTCGCCCGGGCGGATGTCGAGCAGGGCCATCTGCTCGGCGTTGTGGAGCGTGGCGCGGCGCACGGTGGTGCCGGCCAGCAATACCGGTTCGAGGTTGGCCACCGGCGTGACGGCGCCCGTGCGGCCGACCTGGAACGAGATGCTCTCCAGGCGCGTGAGGGCCTGCTCGGCCTTGAACTTGTAGGCTACGGCCCATTTCGGGGCCTTGGCCGTGAAGCCCAGCCGGCGCCGCACGGCGAAGTCATTGACCTTGATCACCACGCCGTCGGTGGGGAAGGGCAGCTGCCGCCGCGCCTCGTCCCAGTAGGCGATGAACTCGTCGATCTGGGCGGTGTCGTGGCAGATGCGCATGTGCTCCGAGACCTTGAAACCCCATTCGCGGGCCTTTGCGAGGCTCTCCCAGTGGGTCGTGAAGGGAAGGTTGTCGCCCGCCAGCTGATAGAGCGTGCAGTCCAGCCCGCGCCGCGCCACTACGGCCGACGCCTGCTGCTTGAGCGTGCCGGCCGCCGCATTGCGCGGGTTGGCGAAAAGCGGCTCGCCGTTGGCCTCGCGTTCGGCGTTCAAGCGGTCGAACGAGGCGTAGGGCATGAGGATCTCGCCCCGGATCTCGAAGAGCGCGGGCCATCCCTCGCCCCGCAGGCGCAGGGGTACCGAGCGGATCGTGCGGACGTTGGCCGTCACGTCGTCGCCTTCGATGCCGTCGCCGCGCGTCAGGGCCTGTACGAGCTGTCCCTCTTCGTAGGTGAGCGAGATGGCTGTGCCGTCGAACTTCAGTTCGCAGACGTAGTCCGTCGGGCCGGCTTCGCGCTCGATGCGGTCGAGAAACTCGTGCAACTCCTCGAGCGAGTAGGTGTTGCCCAGCGAGAGCATCGCGTAGCGGTGGCGGACGGTGCGGAACTCGGTCGTCAGGTCACTGCCTACGCGTACCGACGGTGAGTTGGGGTCGGCGTATTCGGGGTGTTCGGCCTCGAGCCGTTGCAGCTCGTGCATGAGCGTGTCGAACTCGAAATCCGAGATCTCGGGAGCATTTTCAACGTAGTATTTGTGGTTATGGTAGTCGAGCAGCCGGCGCAGCTCTTCGATCCGTTCGCGTATCATAAAATCAAGGTATAACCCGCGTAAAGGTACATATTTTGTTTGTAAGATCGGGGGAAATCAAAAAAAATGCAACAAAAAAAATGCGGATGCGATGCAATAGGTAAATTTTGCGTATACTTGCAGAAAATTTTCGAGCAACAGTTATTATGACTACCAAACAGAATACCGCGAAGAAACATATCGTAACCAGTTTCCACAATTTGAGTGCCGAATTGCAAGATGCCGTACGTGAGAAATATCCGTTGGGATTCACCGATGCCATGATGCGGGTGGACAAGCCCAACGGTGACTTTTTCTATGCCGTGCCGTTCGATACGGACGAGGTGGCCTACCTGGTGAAGATCGACGTGAAGATTGACAACGGCGCCACCGAGGAGGACGACAAGGACTACTACGACGACGAGATCAAGGGCGCCGACGAACTTCAGGGCGCCGGCGACGACGACGGCGATTCGGTGGAGCAGTCCGACGACGACGTGGACATCTGATCCTTTCCCGATACCTTATGATAAGACATGCGCTATCCGTTCTGCTTCTGCTCGGCGCCACGGCCTGCGGGCTGGCCGACAACGAGCGCGACGAGAAGAACCGGCGTGTCTATCTGAACTTCTACGACAAGGCGTTCGAGGCCTTCTGCCTCGGTGAATACGACCTCGACGGCGACGGGCGCATCTCCCGTTACGAGGCGCAGCGCGTTCTCTCGCTCGACTGTTCGCAGCGGGGCATCGCGTCGCTAGATGACGTGGCCGAATTTGCGAACTTGCGTTCGCTCGATTGCAGCGGCAACCGTTTGACGCGGCTCGATGTCGGCATGCTGGCCCACCTCGAGCGGCTCGACTGTGCGTCGAACGGGCTGACCTCGCTCCGTACCGACGGGCTGCGCGCCCTCGTGGAGCTGGACTGTTCGGAGAACCCGCTCCCGCTGCTCGACCTCACGTCGAACGTCTCCCTCACGCGCTTTGCGGCCCGTGGCTGCGACTTCCGGACACTCGACCTGGCCAACTGTTCGGCCTGGATGGAGTCGGCCGACGTGCGCGGCTGCCGGCAGCTCGAGACCCTTTATCTGGCCGGGCGGCAGCAGGGGAACTTCTATTACGACGGCATCACGGAGGTCGTGCGCCGCTGATGCGTGTTCGGCTAATGGAGGAGAGCAAAGGGCTCTCCTCTTTTTTTTGTCCGTTTCCGGCTGCGCTTTTGCCGTGAATCGCTTTTTTGAGAAAACTCCCCGCCGCAGATTGGGTGTTTCGGAGAATATTTTATACCTTTGGATGCTAAAAATGTCTTTTGTACTCAAAATAATAAACCGGTTACAATGAAAAAAGTAGATGTGATCCTCGGCCTGCAGTGGGGGGACGAGGGAAAAGGAAAGGTCGTGGATGTGCTGACGCCCCGCTATGAAGTGGTGGCCCGCTTCCAGGGCGGTCCCAATGCCGGTCACACGCTGGAATTCGGCGGTGAGAAGTATGTCCTGCGCTCGATTCCTTCCGGCATCTTCCAGGGCGGCAAGACCAACATCATCGGCAACGGCGTGGTGCTCGATGCCGTGCTCTTCCGCGAGGAGGCCGAGGCGCTCGCAGCCAGCGGCCACGACCTGACCCGCCAGCTCTGCATCTCGAAGAAGGCCCACCTGATCCTGCCGACGCACCGCATCCTCGACGCAGCCTACGAGGCCGCCAAGGGCAGTGCCAAGATTGGCACCACGGGCAAGGGCATCGGCCCCACCTACACCGACAAGGTGAGCCGCAACGGCATGCGCGTGGGCGACCTGCTCAGCCCCGACTTCAAGGCGATCTATGCCGCAGCCAAGGCGCGTCACGAAAAGATACTCCGCAGCCTCGACTACGCCTACGACATCACGGATCTCGAGCGTCAGTGGTTCGAGGCTGTCGAATACCTCAAGCGCTTCCGCATCGTGGACAGCGAGTACTTCATCAACGGCTGCCTGGCCGACGGGAAATCGGTGCTGGCCGAAGGGGCGCAGGGCACGCTGCTCGACGTCGATTTCGGCTCGTATCCCTTCGTCACGTCGTCGAACACGGTCTGCGCCGGCGTCTGCACCGGTCTGGGCGTGGCTCCGAACCGCATCGGCGAGGTCTACGGCATCTTCAAGGCCTACTGCACGCGCGTGGGCAGCGGTCCGTTCCCCACGGAGCTCTTCGATGAGACGGGCGACCGCCTCTGCACGCTGGGCCACGAGTTCGGCGCCGTCACGGGACGCAAGCGCCGCTGCGGGTGGCTGGACCTGGTGGCGCTCAAGTACGCCATCATGATCGACGGCGTCACGCAGCTCATCATGATGAAGTCCGACGTGATGAACGACTTCGAGACGATCCGCGTGGCCACGGCCTACGAGGTGGACGGCGTGCGCACGACGGAGTTCCCCTATTCGATCTCGGGCGAGGTGAAGCCCGTCTATACCGATTTCGAGGGGTGGAAGTGCGACCTGCGCTCGTGCCGCCGCTACGAGGATTTCCCCGAGGCGTTCAAGCGCTACGTGGAGTTCATCGAGCGTGAGACGGGCGTGCCCGTGAAGATCATCTCGGTGGGTCCCGACCGCGACGAAACGATCGAAAGATAAGTCAAAACCTATAATACCTGTTATGAAAAAACCGCTTAAAATTGTCGTATTGGCCAAGCAGGTGCCCGACACCCGCAACGTGGGCAAGGATGCGATGACGCCCGAAGGGACGGTCAATCGCGCGGCGCTGCCGGCCATCTTCAATCCCGAAGACCTAAATGCGCTGGAGGCCGCCCTGCGGCTCAAGGACGCCGTCGAGGGCTCGACGGTGCACATCCTGACGATGGGTCCGCAGCGTGCCGCCGACATCATCCGCGACGCGATGTTCCGCGGCGCCGACGGGGGATATCTGCTTTCCGACCGCAAGTTCGCCGGCTCCGACACGCTGGCCACCTCCTACGCCCTTTCGTGCGCCCTGCGCAAGATCATGCCCGACGTGATCGTCGCCGGCCGCCAGGCCATCGACGGCGATACGGCGCAGGTGGGTCCGCAGGTGGCCGAGAAGCTGGGCCTGCCGCAGGTGACCTACGCCGAGGAGATCGTCGAGATCCGCGAGTCGTCGTTGGTCATCAAGCGCCGCCTCGAGCACGGCACCGAAGTGGTCGAGTGCCCGCTGCCGGCCGTCATCACGGTCAATGCCTCGGCTGCCGAGTGCCGCCCGCGCAACGCCAAGCGCGTGATGAAATACAAGTATGCCCTCGCTTCGTCGGAGATCGCCGCAGCCGCCGACTCGGCCGCTGCCCGTCGTGCCGCCGCAACGCCCTATCTGCAGATTGTGGAGTGGGCCGCCGCGGACGTCGATCCCGACGAGTCGCAGCTCGGTCTGCAGGGCTCGCCCACGAAGGTCAAGAAGATCGAAAACGTGGTGTTCGCCGCCAAGGAGGCCAAGAAGCTCTCGGGCAGCGACGAGGAGATGAATTCACTGATGGTCGAACTGATTGCGAGCCACACGCTCGGTTAATGCGCACTGAGAGATGAACAACGTATTCGTATATATCGAGATGGAGGGCGGCAAGGTCGCCGACGTGAGTCTCGAACTGCTGACCAAGGGCCGCGAACTGGCCACGACGCTCGGCGTGAAACTCGAAGCCGTGGTGCTGGGCGAGAACCTCGCCGGCATCGAGCAGGAGCTGGCCCGCTACGGCGCCGATACGGTATGGGTCGCCGACGACAAGATTTTCAACCCCTTCCGCACGCTGCCCCATACGGCCGTGATGTGCGGGCTGATCGAGGAGGAGAAACCCCAGATCGCGCTCTTCGGCGCTACGCCCGTAGGCCGCGACTTCGCGCCGCGCGTATCGTCGGCGCTGCACAGCGGCCTGACGGCCGATTGCACGCAGCTCGAGATCGGCGACCATAAGGACGCCAAGACGGGCACCGAGTACAAGAACCTCCTCTACCAGATCCGCCCGGCCTTCGGCGGCAACATCATCGCCACGATCGTCAATCCGGACCACCGCCCGCAGATGGCCACCGTCCGCGAGGGCGTGATGCGCAAGGAGTACGCCGCACAGCCCGCAGCCGGAGAGGTGAAGGCGATCGACTGGCGGAAATACGTCAAGGATACGGACCTGGCGGTGAAGATCATCGACCGCCAGATCGAGGAGCGCAAGATCGACATCAAGGGCGCTTCGATCATCGTGGCCGGCGGCTACGGCATGGGATCGAAGGAGAATTTCCGTCTGGTGCACGAACTGGCCGACGTGCTGGGCGCCGAGGTGGGTGCAAGCCGTGCGGCGGTCGATGCCGGATTCACGGAGCATGCCCGTCAGGTGGGACAGACCGGTGTCACGGTGCGCCCGAAGCTCTACATCGCCTGCGGCATTTCGGGACAGATCCAGCACACGGCCGGCATGGACCAGTCGTCGATGGTCATCTCGATCAACACCGACCCCGAGGCGCCGATCAACAAGATCGCCGACTATGCCATCACGGGCGACGTGAACGAAATTATCCCCAAGATGATCAAATACTATAAGCAAAACTCGAAGTAATGGCTAATTTCTTTTCAGATAACAAGGATTTGCAGTTCCATCTGAATCATCCGCTGATGCGGAAGATCGTGGAGCTGAAGGAGCGCGGGTTTGCCGATAAGGAGCTGTACGACTATGCGCCGCAGGATTTCGACGATGCAATGGACTCGTACCGCCGCGTGCTCGAGATCGCCGGCGAGGTGTGCGGCGACGTGATCGCCCCGAATGCCGAGGGTGTGGACCACGAGGGCCCGCGCGTGGTGAACGACCACGTGGAGTACGCCTCGGGTACGGTCCGCAACATGAAGGCCGTGGTCGATGCCGGACTGAGCGGCATGACCCTCCCGCGCAAGTACGACGGTCTGAACTTCCCGCTCATCTGCTTCGTCATGGCCAACGAGATGGTGGCCCGTGCCGATGCCGGCTTCGAGAACATCTGGGGCCTGCAGGACTGCGCCGAGACGCTCAACGAGTTCGCCTCGGAGGAGCAGAAGGAGAAGTTCCTCAAGTGGGTGTCGGCCGGCGCGACCTGCGCCATGGACCTCACGGAGCCCGATGCCGGTTCGGACCTGGGCGCCGTGATGCTCAAGGCCACCTGGTCGGAGGAGCGGCAGACCTGGCTCCTGAACGGTGTGAAGCGCTTCATCACCAACGGCGACGGCGAGGTTTCGCTCGTTCTGGCCCGTACCGAGGAGGGAACGACCGACGCTCGCGGCCTGTCGATGCTCGTTCATGACAAGCGCGACGGCGGCGTGAAGGTGCGCCGCATCGAGAACAAGCTCGGCATCAAGGGCTCGCCTACGTGCGAGCTGGTCTTCACGAATGCTCCGGCACAGCTTGTGGGCGACCGCAAGATGGGTCTGATCAAGTACGTCATGTCGCTGATGAACGCCGCCCGTCTGGGTATCGGCGCGCAGTCGGTGGGTCTGTGCGAGGCTGCCTACCGCGAGGCGCTGAAGTATGCGCAGGAGCGTGCCCAGTTCGGCAAGCCGATCATCCAGTTCGCCGCCGTCTCGGAGATGCTCTCGAACATGAAGGCCAAGCTGCAGGGCGCCCGCGCGCTGCTCTACGAGACGGCCCGCTTCGTGGAGGTCTACAAGCAGTACATGCACATCTCGCACGAACGTTCGCTCGAAGCCGAGGAGCGCCAGGAGATGAAGTTCTACAACCGCCTGGCCGACGGCTTCACGCCGCTGGTGAAGCTCTTCTCATCGGAGTACGCCAACCAGCTGGCCTACGACGCCATCCAGATCCACGGCGGCTCGGGCTTCATGAAGGACTATCCGTGCGAGCGCCTCTACCGCGACGCCCGCATCATGAACATCTACGAGGGCACCTCGCAGCTGCAGGTCGTTGCGGCGATCAACGCCGTGACGAAGGGCACGTTCCTCGAGCAGATCGAGCGCTATGCCGCCGGGGAGTATTCGGAGGCAATGCAGCCCGTGGTGGCCAGGGCCGCGGAGTGGACGGCGAAGTTCCGGGAGATGGTGGCCCATGTCGAGGCCGGCGACAAGGAGTGCGCCGGGTTCAAGGACTTCCATGCCCGCCGTCTGGTCGAGACCGCAGGACACATCATCATCACCTACCTGCTGGCCCGTCAGGCCGGCGAGTCGGAGGATTACGTGGCTTCGGCCCGCATCTTCTCGAAACTCGCCGCCGGCAAGGTGGCCGAGGCTTACGGCTACGTGATGGCCTCCACGACGGAGGACGTCGCGCTGTTCCGCGCCGTAGGCGAGCAGGAGTAACGACATCGGGGGGCGGCCACGCCGCCCGGCCGGTTCAGGTAACGGAGGCCTCCGCCACGCGGAGGTCTCCGTTCGTTTTTGCGGAGTGGGCGGCCCGCAGCCGGAGGGCCCTCCCGGGACGCTTTTCGGACCGCGCGGCGCATCGCTTTGGAGCGGGTTTTGCACGGATCGCACCCGTGCATATCGAAAACAATCCCGCAAACCTATGGACAAACGCGTGTATTTGTGCCTGGCCCACATGAGCGGCCGGGAACAGGATTTCATCCGCGAGGCGTTCGACACCAACTGGGTGGTGCCGCTCGGCCCCAATGTGAATGCCTTCGAGGAGGAGCTCGGGGCCTTCCTCGGCGGCGGAAAACGGGTCGTGGCCCTCTCGGCCGGCACGGCGGCCATCCACCTGGGGCTCGTGCTGCTGGGGGTCGGCCCGGGCGACGAGGTCATCTGCCAGTCGTTCACCTTCTGTGCCTCGGCCAATCCGGCCGTCTACCTCGGGGCGACGCCCGTCTTCGTGGACAGCGAACCCCGGAGCTGGAACATGGATCCCGAGTTGCTCGAGGAGGCCATCCGTGACCGGATCGCCCGCCGCGGCCGCAAGCCGAAAGCCATCATCCCCGTGCACCTCTACGGCATGCCGGCCGATATCGACGCCATCTGCCGCGTGGCCGAACGGTATGGAATCCCGGTGCTGGAGGATGCCGCCGAGGCCCTCGGCTCGGAGTTCGAGGGGCGCAAGTGCGGCACGTTCGGGGCACTGGGTGCGCTGTCGTTCAACGGCAACAAGATGATTACCACCTCGGGCGGCGGTGCGCTGATCGTCCCCGACGACGAGACCCGACGCCGGGCGATGTTCTTCGCCACGCAGGCCCGCGAGCCGTTCCCCTATTACCAGCACGAGCAGATCGGCTACAACTACCGCATGTCGAACATCTGCGCCGGCATCGGCCGCGGGCAGATGACCGTGCTCGACGCCCACATCGCCCACCACCGGAGGGTGCATGCGCGCTATGCCGCCGCTTTTGCCGGCGTGCCGGGCATCACCCTCGCGGACAACCCCGACAGCCGGTGGAACTCGAACTTCTGGCTCTGCACGATCCTCGTCGATCCGGCCGTGTCGGGAACCACCTGCGAGGAGCTGCGCCTCCGGCTCGATGCGGAGGGCGTCGAGACCCGCCCGCTGTGGAAACCCATGCACCTGCAGCCGGTCTATGCCGGCAATCCGTGCTATGTGAACGGCACGGCCGAGCGCCTTTTCGGGCGGGGACTCTGCCTTCCGGCCGGGCCGATGGTCACGGACGACGACGTGGACCGCATCGCGGCGTGCATCCGGGCCTGTGTGAAGAGCCCCGTGGCATAACCTTTCCGGAAAGCGTGTACGTGAGAGCCCCGCATCATCGTGATGCGGGGCTCTTCCGTTCGTTGGACCTCGGGGCGGGAGCGTCCGGACGGAACCTGCCCGGAGCGGGTTGCCCCTCCTTCTCCGGAACCGGTCCCGCAGCGGACGTTCAGACCGTTGCGGCTTCTGCCGATGCCGGAATGCAGTGCGTCGGGTGGAAGACCCCCAGGTCGAGCCGGGCGGCGATGCGGGCCAGCGCCTTCTGCGCCTTGACCGAGTTGCCCGCCCCGTCGAGCGGGGGTGCGAAGGCCGCGATGCCCAGTACGCCCGGAACGACGCCCATGATGCCGCCGCCGACTCCCGATTTGGCCGGGAGCCCCGTCGTGAAGAGCCAGTCGCCCGTGTGTTCGTAGAACCCGACGGTGGCCATCAGCGCCGTGATCTTCGGCGAGAGTTCCGCCTTGAAGACCCTCCGGCGGGTCGTGGGGTTCACTCCGCCGCCGGCGATCGTCGCGGCCGCCACGGCAAGCTGTCGGGCCGTCACGCCGAGCGAGCACTGCCGCGTGTAGAGGTCGAGCGAGAGCTCCGGATCGTCGTAGATGCGCCCGTAGTTGCGCAGCAGCCAGGCGATCGAGCGGTTGTTGAAGTTGGTCGCCGACTCCGAACGGTAGAGTTCGTCGATCACCTCGACCTCCGATCCGGCCAGTTCGCCGATGAAGCCCAGGATCGCCGCCCACTTCGCGTCGGCATCGCCCGTCGGGCGGATCATCGAACAGGCGGCAATGGCCCCGGCGTTCACCAGCGGCGTCGAGGGATGGTCGCGTTCGAGCAGGATCGCCATGATCGAGTTGAAGGGCAGCCCCGTGGCGTCGGCGCCGATCTTGTGCAGCAGCTGTCCGGCGCCGTATTGCTCCATGGCCAGCAGCGCCGTGGGGACCTTCGACACCGATTCGATGCCGAAGGCGTACTCCGTATCGCCGGCGGTGATGACCGATCCGTCGGGCAGGCAGGCCGCGATGCCGAACAGATGGGCGGGAACCCCCGCCAGGTAGGGGATGTAGTCGGCGTTCCGGCCGCCGCTCTCCTCCTTGCAGTGCCGGTAGGCCTCTTCGACGGCCTCCCGAACCGTGTTTGCGTCGATTTTGCGTATCATGATTTGTCCGATTTGCGGTTCTTGATTGTATGTGCCGAATCCGTTGCGGTGGCGGGGCTGCCCTTGTCCGGGGCTTCCTCCCAGTGGAACGGGGCGAAGTCGGCGGCAGCCTTCGGGTCACGCCACGAGGGTTTGCGCAGGGCGTAGATCATGAACGGGGCGCCGACCATGACCAGGCAGCCGATGACGAGCACCGAGTACCACACGGCGCTGCTTCCCGTGGCAATCTGCCCGGGCGGCACGAAGCTCAATACGAAGGCCAGCAGCGAGCCGCAGAAGCCGAGCGAGCCGATGAACCACATCATGCCGTTGCCCTTTCCGAGGCGGAAGGGGCGCGGCGCCGACTTCATGCGGTAGCGCAGGACGATCGCCGCCGCGAACATGAGCATGTACATGATCAGGTAGAGCAGCACGGTGAGCTGCGAGAGGATCTGGTAGAACGACTGCACGGAGGGCATCACCACGAAGAGCAGGGCCAGCAGCGTCACCAGACCGCCCTGGATGAGCAGGATGTTGCGCTGCACGCCGTTGCGGTTGGTCTTCTGGAAGAAGGGCGGCAGGTAGCCCGCCTTGCCCACGGTGAAGATACCCTTCGACGGGCCGGCCACCCAGGTCAGCACGCCGGCCAGCACGCCGAACATCAGTGCCACGGCGATTACGGGCGAGGCCCACGAGAGGTGCAGGTAGCGCAGGTAGTTGTCGAAGCCGATGAGCAGCGACTGCGTGAGGTTGATCTCCTTGGCCGGGATCACGAAGCCCAGCGAGAAGGTGCCCAGCACGAAGATGCAGACCGTCACCAGCGAACCGATGATGATTGCCTTGGGGTAGTTGCGCCCCGGGTCGCGGACCTCCATGACGTGGATGCCCATCATCTCCATGCCGGCGTAGAAGAGGAAGATGCCGCTGGCGAGCACCAGGTTGTCGAGCCGGGTCAGGTCGGGGAAGAATCCCTGCGAGAGGTCCATGTGGTTGTGCCCTCCGGTGGCCAGGTAGACGATGCCCAGCACGATGAGCAGCCCGGCGGGGATGATCGTGCCGATCATGCCGCCCCATTTGCTGATCTTGCCGACCCAGCCCAGGCCCTTGAGCGAAATCCACGTCGCTGCCCAGTAGATGGCCAGCACCACGGCCAGCGTGAAGACCTTGTTCGAGGCCAGCGTCATGTCGTGTGTCTCGTTCATGCCGATGAAGGCGATCGAGACGGCCCCGAAGGTGAGCACCGTGGGGTACCAGATCGTCGATTCGATCCACTGGAGCCAGATGGCCAGGAAGCCCGTGCGGGCCCCGAAGGCCTCGCCCACCCAGCGGAACACGCCGCCCTGCTTGTCGGAGAACATGGCGGCCAGCTCGGCGGCGACCATCGCCGTCGGGATGAGGAAGACGACGGCGGCGAACAGGTAGTAGAACGCCGACGAGAGTCCGTAGACCGCCTCGGCCGGCAGGCCCCGCAGGCTCACCACCGCCGTGACGTTCATGATGGCCAGGGTCATGACGCTCAGCTTGAACCCCGTGCCGACGGAAGTTTTCTTTCCATTCATAACGTGTCGATTTTGTTTTTGAACGCTGCAACCGGTGCAACTACCGTGCAATTTTTTCCGTATATTTGCTCCCGAACCACTTCCTGACAGCCATGAAACGCATCCTGTCCATCCTGCTTGCCGCCCTGTGCCTCGCCTCGTGCGGCGGCGGATCGTCCCGCCGCAAGGCCGCCGATACGGCCTCCGACGCGCCGCGGGTCTTCCTTCCGGCGCTCGCTCCCGCGCGGATGTCGCCCGACGAGCAGCGCGACTACCTCCGGTGGCACTATTGGGACAACTTCGATTTTTCGGACACGCTCTTCCTCGCCCGGGCCGACACGCTGCAGCTCGTCGAGGCCTATGTCCGCTATGTGGCGCTGATCTCCGACCGCCCGAACGACCCGGCGCCGATCGATTCGCTCATGCGCCGCGCCTCGGCGTCGCGCCCCATGCTCGACTACTTCGCCATGCTGGCCGACGAGGTGCTGCACGACCCCAACTCGCCGCTGCGCAACGACGAGTTCTACATCCCCGTGCTGCAGGCCGTGCTCGCCGCCCCGTGGTACGACGCATACGAGCGGCTGGCCCCGGAGTATGCCCTGAAGATGGCGATGCAGAACCGCGTGGGGCAGCCGGCCAACGATTTCACCTTCGAGCGGATCACCGGCGAGCGGGGCAGCCTCTACGGGCTGCGGTCGGAGTACGTCCTGCTGTTCGTCTCCAATCCCGGATGCGCCCTCTGCCGCGAGGTGCGCGAGCAGATCGCCTCGTCGCCGATGCTCTCCGAAATGATCGAGCGGGGACGGCTCGCCGTGCTGGTGCTCTATCCCGACGAGGAGCTCGACGCCTGGCGGGCCCATGCCGGCGAGATCCCTCCGGCGTGGATCAATGCCCGCGACCCGGGATGCGTGGTCCGCGATTCGGGCCTCTACGACCTGCGTGCCATCCCGTCGCTCTACCTGCTCGACGCCGACAAGCGGGTGCTCGTCAAGGACTCGGCCGACGTGGCCCTGATCGAGGAGACGATCGACCGCCGGAGCTGAACCTCCCCGTCCCGCGTCCGCGCAGCCTGCGGGCTGTCTGCCGCCCGGTATGCGCGCCTTCCCATGCCCGTGCGCAAAGGATATAAGCGGTGCTTATGGTTGCATAAAAAAAGACAATCGGTTTTATATGGAAACTTCCCGGCGAATCGTTATCTTTGCATCGGATTAAAACGAAACACACACACTTGACATACCAAACTAACAAATTGAAAACTATGGCAAAGAAATGGCGTTGTACCGTATGCGGGTACATTCACGAAGGTCCCGAGGCACCCGAGCAGTGCCCGATGTGCAAAGTCGGCAAGGATAAGTTCGTAGAGGTTGTAGAGCAGGAGGGTGACCTCGATTTCGTTACCGAGCACAAGATCGGTGACGGCAAGGGCGCCAGCAAGGAGCTCTGGGAGGGTCTCCAGAACCACTTCATGGGCGAGTGCACCGAGGTGGGCATGTACCTGGCAATGAGCCGTCAGGCCGATCGCGAGGGCTATCCCGAGATCGCCGAGGCCTACAAGCGTTACGCATGGGAGGAGGCCGAGCACGCTTCGAAGTTCGCCGAGCTGATCGGCGAGGTGGTCTGGGACACGAAGACCAACCTCGAGAAGCGCATGAACGCCGAGTGTGGCGCCTGCGAGGACAAGATGCGTCTGGCCCGCATGGCCAAGGAGGAGAACCTCGATGCCGTACACGACACGGTGCACGAGATGGCCAAGGACGAGGCCCGTCACGGCAAGGGCTTCGAAGGCCTCTACAAGCGCTACTTCGGCAAATAATTACGGCCGGAAACGACTTGAGGGCGGGTTTTTCACAAAATCCGCCCTTTTTTTATTTTTTCGCGGGGGGGGGGAAATTTTCACTATCTTTGCCGTCGGCTACAAAATTTTCAAACAGCACGAAACAATGCTCAGACAAACCATTCGATGGGCCGCGGTTGCGGCACTGCTCTTCGGGGCCGTATCCTGTTCCAAAGACGAGACCCCGGGCGATCCCGAGGGGACCGTTCTGCTGAACATGTACAACGAGCAGAACGGGAAGACCTTGCTCAGTGATTCGGACATTTACATCAACGATGCCGGAAACTTCATCAGCCCCGCGAGCTGCCAGCTCTTCATGCTGGGAGAGCGCTCGGGGCTGGGCGGCGTGCGGGTCACCGATCTGAAGAACCCTGCGCCCGAGGCTGCCGTGATGAAAAAGTACGGCTATGTGGCGGTACGCGGTGCTGCGGCGTATATGTTCCCTTCGCAGTGCGTGGCCCTGCCGGTCGATCCGGACCGCGGCGTGAATTACCTCAAGTTCTATGTCGCGGATCGCATCACCGACCCCGAACGGGGCGATCTGGGCGCCGTCGTGAAGTTCGCCATCGAGGCGCCCCGCAGCTATTGGCTGCCCGAGTGGGGTTCGACGCCCTACGAGATCGACTATTCGTCGAAGGCCCTCGGGGATGAGGTGGCGCTGACGCTCCCCGGTGACAACTTCGAGGCCGAGCTCTATGGAAACGGGGAGCTCTCCTGCGAGAAGCGGGGCCGCAAGCTGGTCTTCGTGCTGCACGACTGGCCGTCGTACGGTGACGGTTCGGTTTCCTACACCTTGCTGCTGCGCGTCGGCGAGAGTTTCACCGAGATGAACGTTCTGCTCCGCTATTGACCCTCCGCTCCGGTGCGGCGACGGTCCTTTTTGATGCGGTGACCGATGAGACCGCACGGCATATTTCAAGACAAAAAACAAGAAAGGCGACCCGGATTCCGGGTCGCCTTTCTTTTGGCGTATCCGAACTGCAACATTCTTGCAGTCAGATACTACTGATCGGTTACTTCACCTTCTCGTAGATGTACACCTCGTGGATCTCACCGGTGTAGCCCTCCTCGGTGAACGGGCCCTGCGACATGCCGAGGATGATCTGCGTGCCGCGGTTGTTGAGTACGAGCAGATCGTCCGTCACGGGGTCGATGCACAGACCCTCGATCTCACCGGCGCGGCGGAAGTCCGACATCTCGCGGAACAGCTCCAGGCGGCCTGCCTTGGCACCTGCGGCGATCAGACCCGTGCGCTTCACGGGGTTGCCCTTCTTGTCGAGTTTCACGCTGAACGGCGTGTCGCGGACTACCTCGGTGCCCTCCTTGAGACCCGTGTAGGGAACTTCGGTGATGTCGGCGATGTAGATGTTGTCGGCGATGTGGAAGGTCGATTCACCGTCGTCGGCCGCGAAGAGCATCTTGCCGTCGGCAATGAAGATACCCTGGCACCAGTAGGGCATCGGGCGGCACTGCATCTTGGTGTAGTACTTGCCCGTCTCGAGGCTGTAGCAGTAGACGTAGCGGCTGTCCACCCAGTCCGACATCCAGATCATGTTCTTCTCCCGATCGACGGCCAGGCCCGAAACCTCTACCTGTCCCGACTCGGCGCACCAGGGGATGTCCTCGATCCACTCGAGCGTGTTGGCGTCGTATACCGAGATGGCGATGTTGTAGCCGCGGCCATACTCGAATTTCTCGTTGCCGGTGTAGATCTTGCCGTTCCATACGTCGATATCGCCGAAGTGGTTGGCCAGTTCGGGATTCGGGAACAAGGGATCATCGGCGGTCTGGACACGCTTCTGCACCAGATTCCACTCCTTGTCGAACTTGTAGAGACCGCGCGTGTCGGAAACGTAATAGTAATTCTCATCGGCGGCGATTCCCTGACGACCGGGAACCTCCACGACCTTCTTCAGACGGTATTCCGTTCCGAGGTGCTGTGCACTTGCCGTCGAAACCGCGGCAATCATCGTCAATGCAAAAAACAGTTTTTTCATAACAATAAAGTTTAAGGTGGTTGATGATTTTATGTTTCGTGTTTAGAATTTGAACATGCCCATGATCTGGAGCTGCTCCGAGGTGTCGTATCCCAGAGCCTTCTTTGCGTCGCCGCTGTACATGAAGTGGCCGTAATTGACCTGCAGCTTCATGTTCTTGAAGATATGGTAGGTGCAGCCCAGAAGGATGCGGTTGTAGTTGTTGGCCGTACCGGTGTTCACGCAGTCCTCGTACATGTCCCAGCGGACGATCGGGAGGAATTTGCCCAGGTGCCAGCCTGCCAGTACGTAGGCGCCGTTCTCCTTGACGATGTCCACACCGCCCACGGCACTCTTCATGTGGCCGTACTCGGCACGCAGGTTCAGTCCCTTCGGGTTGTCGTACCAGGCACCCACGACGTAGCGGTTCATGGGGTTGTAGTTGCCGCTTCCGACGCCCTCGCCGCCGGCCAGCTTGACCGACTTGTACTCGCCCCAGTTATAAGTACCCTTGATGTTGAAGTACTTGAACGGACGGACCGTCAGGCTGACGTAGATGTCCTTCGACTGGTTGCTGTCGTCCTTGCACGGGATCGAGCCGTTGGTGATGGCCACATCGTAGTGCAGGTAGCTGAATCCCTTGCCCGAGTCGAAGGCGTCGCCGATGAACATGATGCCCAGGTCGCGGCCGTAGTCCACGAGGTTGTACTCGTAGGGGTTGCGGCAGGCCATGCGGTAGACGATGTTCGAGAAGTCCACGGTCTCGAGCGTTGCGGGCGAGATGTCGTAGTTCTCATAGCCCAGCGGGGTGTAGAACTGTCCGACGCGTACCTTGAATTCGGGAACGATCTTCCACGTGGCAAAGGCGTCCATCACCTGCAGGTTCTTTTGTCCGTTGCCGTTGGTCGATCCCGAGATGCCGTTGAATGCCTCGATCTGCAGGCGGAAGTCTACCTTCTCGCCGACCTTGCCGTCGAGCAGCAGGCGCAGACGCTTGGCCTGGAACGACGATGAGGAGCTGTTTGCGTTTGAGGTGTAGTTCCAACCCGACTGGAGGTATCCCGAGATTTTCGGCAGTTTCTCGAGGAACTTCTCCCATCCGGTTTTCTCCTTTTCCACGGCAGGAGCTTCGGCCGTCACGGTTTCAGTTGCCGGGGCCGGATTCTCTTCCGGATTGGCCGACGCAAGTCCCGGGGAGATGAGGGCACCGCACAGCAGGAGCGCCCACATTTTCGTAGTCTTTTTCATAGGGTTAGGTTTAAGGTGGTTAGTAAAATAATTGTTTGAAGGGTTTGTTGATGGGGGATGGGGTGATTGAATGTTTTTAGGGTTGTTGAAATAAGTTAAGTTTAGGGTGATGTTTCGTGTTCAGGCCTGTTTGCCGCGGGCGCGCAGCAGCAGTTCGCCGAAGACGCCGATGTCGCGCACCGTGACGGGTGGCTGCGGGTCGGAGGCCAGCGCCGTCTCGAGGGTCGTTTCGCCCGAGAGAACCAGCACGCCGAGGCTTCCGGCATTGAGCGCCGTCTGCACGTCGGTGTAGATCCGGTCGCCGCACATGGCGATCTCCTCGGAGCGCAAACCGTAGCGCTCCCGGATGACCTGCAGCATCCCGGGGTTGGGCTTGCCGATCACCACGTCGGGGCAGCGGCCCGTGGCGTGCTCGATCGCCCGGCAGAGCGACCCGCAATCGACCAGCACGGTGGGCTGGTCCGTGGGGCATACGCGGTCGGGGTTCGTGGCGATGTAGGGGATGCCCTGTGCGGCCCACCAGGCGGCACGGCAGAGGCGGCTGTAGGTAAGCGTGGTGTCGAAGGCCACGACCAGCAGGTCGGGACGGTCGTCTGCGCTGTCGGCAGTTGCTTCGAAGCCCGCAGCCTCGAATTCGGCCACCATGCTCGGCGTGCCGAGCAGGAAGAGCCTCCGCGCCTCGGGGTGGTGCAGCCGGATGTAGTCGATGGTCGATACGGCGCTTGTGGTCATTGCCTCGCGCGGCACGCGAATTCCCAGCCCTTCGAGCTTCTTCAGGTAGTCGTCCGTGCTCCGCGTCGGGTTGTTGGTCAGGAACGAGTAGCCGATGCCGTTCTGCTCGAGCATTGCCAGAAAGGGCTTCGTGCAGGGAAAGAGGGTTGATCCCATGTAGATCGTTCCGTCCATGTCGAGCGCGACGTGACGGATGCGCGAGCAGGCTTCCATCAGGTCCTCGTCCGTGAGGGGAGAGCAGTATTTGTCAAAAGGTTTCATGTTGTACGGTATCGGAAGTTTTTTCTGCGTTATTCCTTGATGTCGCTGTAGTCGATCTTTGAGGCCCGCTCGTATCCGTCGCGCGGTGCGGACCACATGGAGATCAGGATGAACATGCCGATGACGGCGATGACGATGATTGTTTCGAAGACCCGGGTCCAGCCGAAGGCGTCGGCTACGTAGCCTACGAGCAGTCCTGAGAGACCCGAACCGATGTAGCCCAGGATGCCGGCGATGCCGTTGGCGCGAGCCGAAGCCTCCTTGGTGGCCTGATTGCCCAGCTCGATGCCGATGAGCGCCTGGGGTCCGTAGATGAAGAATCCGGCGCCGACGAGCACGAGGGCCGTGGCGGTGAGTCCGGCTGTCTGGGGCAGGAAGCGGAAGATCGTCATGAAGAGCGCGGCACCCAGCATGCAGATGACGCACATGCGGTGGCCTTTGCCCTTGAAGAGGTGGTCGGTGGCCCAGCCGGCGAAGAGCGTGCCCAGGATGCCGGCGATCTCGAAGGCCGCAACGGTCCAACCGGCGTCCTGGATTGACAGCCCGCGGTTCTCGGTCAGGAACTTGGGCCCCCAGTCGAGAACGCCCATGCGCACGACGTAGACGAAGAGGTTGGCGATGCAGAAGGTCCACACCCAGCGGTTGCGCCAGACCATCACCGCCTCGAAGCGGCGGCGCGCCTTCTTGCCCATCTTTTCCGAGTAGGCGCCCAGCCCCGTGTCGGGCAGGTCCGGAAGTTTCACATCCTTGGGTTCATCACGCAGACCGACGAAGACCATGACGGCGCCGGCAAGAGCCATGCAGGCCGGGATCCAGAAGCACCATTTCCAGGCTCCGATGTGTCCGGCATACACGAGCGCCTGCTCCGCGGCGTTGGCCACGCCGTTGTCGGCCAGGTTGGCCGTGATGCGTCCGACGACTGCGGCGTCGGCGCTGAGGTTCGTTCCGAGCGAGCCCATCAGGTAGCCGCAGACGATGACGGCCAGGGCGGCGCCGATCGAGTGGGAGCAGTTCCATACCGACATCTTGGTAGCCAGTTCCGAGGGGTGGATCCAGTGGGGGAGGATCCGTGCGCAGGGCGGGTAGCCCATGCCCTGGAAATACTGGTTGAGGATGATGACCACGCCCATGACCCACACGAGGGTCTCGACCAGTTTCGGGCCGTTCTCGACGCCCGTGATCCAGGCGCTGAAGTCGGTGCCGAAGCCGAAGGCGAAGTTGGCGGCGGCGCACAGCAGCAGGCCCAGGGCCATGACGATGCGTCCCCTGATGCGGTCTACCACATAGCCGTTGATGAAGCGCGAGAAGCCGTAGACGAGCGACCCGGCGAAGATGATCCATCCGAAATTCGTGTTCGAGATTCCGTATTCGGCCGTGAGTCCCGGCATGGCCAGCGAGAAGTTCTTGCGCACGAAGTAGAACAGGGCATAACCGGCCATGGTGATCAGGATTGTCCGGATCTGCCACGACATGAACCTTTTGCGGTCGGCTCCCAGCGAAGCGTATACATCTGTTTTTTTCATGGCATCATGGGTTTATGATTGGTGCGACTTGTTGCGTTCGGCCAGATACTGCTCCTCCTTGTAGGTAACGGCCATGAAGACGATCGACAGCAGGCAGGCTGCGAGCAGCAGGACGAAGGTCATGTTCCAGCCGAAGTGGTCCGACACGTAACCGATGAGCGTGTTGGCCAGGATGGCCGTTCCGAAGAAGTAGCCGAAGAATCCGGTCAGGCCGGCGGCCGTGCCGGCGGCGTTCTTCGGTGCCAGGTCGAGTGCCTGCACGCCGATGAGCATCACCGGGCCGTAGATGAAGAAGCCGATGCCGATGAGCGAGACGGTGACGACGGTCAGGTTGTCGATGAAGAGCCAGTAGAGGCAGATGAACCCGGCCACCAGGGCCATGAAGATGATCGTGGGCAGGGCGCGCCGGCCGTTGAAGAGGCGGTCGGAGAGCCATCCGCAGATCAGCGTGCCGGGGATGGCGGCGAACTCGTAGGCGAAGTAGGCCCAGCCGGCCGACTTGATGTCGATGCCGTGTTCGGTGAGGATCGTGGGCGCCCAGTCGAGGCATCCGTAGCGGACCATGTAGACGAAGGCGTTGGCAATGGCGATGTACCACAGGAAGCGGTTGTTGAGCACGTACTGCATGAAGATCTCGCGTGTGGTGAGCACCTCTTCCTGCTTTTCGCTGTAGTTCTTCGGGTAGTCGTTGCGCCACTTCTCGACCGACGGGAGCCCGCACGACTGCGGTGTGTCGCGCAGCAGGCAGTAGGCCACCAGGGCGATCAGAATGGCCGTCACACTCGGGAAGAGGAACGTTCCGACCATGAAATAGCTCTGTTCATCGGCGCCGTAGAACCAGGCTCCGAACCACGTCGCACCGTAGACGGCCATCGGGCCGACGAGCGAACCTCCGACATTGTGGGCGCAGTTCCAGATCGACATCATCGTGCCGCGCTCGGTCTGCGAAAACCAGTGGGTCATGATGCGCCCGCACGGGGGCCATCCCATGCCGTTGAACCAGCCGACCAGGAAGTTGAGCACGCCCATCAGCACCAGGGCGGCGGTGTGGTGCTCGGGGCCGAGCATCGAGATCGGGACGATCATGAACATCATCGAGATCGAGGCGAGGACCAGTCCCAGCGGCAGGAACTTGCGGGCGTCGCTGCGGTCCGAGACAGCGCCCATGAGGAATTTCGACAGCGCATAGGCCACGGCGTTCATGGCCAGTACGGTTCCCAGCTCGCCCTTTTCGAATCCGAAGGGCTCGAGCATGGGGATGGCCATCGAGAAGTTCTTGCGCACGATGTAGAAGGCTGCATACCCGATGAAGGCGCCGATGAATACCTGCAGCCGCAGCTTCCGGTAGCGGCGGTCGGCCTCAGGCCCCGTCTGTTCGGGCTTGTAGGGTGGAGGTGAAAGAAATCTCCGCATGATGGTTGGTAGTTTTAGAGTTTCTTATGTTACTGTTTCCTGTTGTTCAGTCCGGCGGTTTCCTCGAGGTCGAGCATCCGGGCCAGCACGCTGATCGGGTGCAGCACCCGCCGCGAGGTGGACATCTCGATCTGCCATTTGCACGTTTCGCACTCCGTGACCACCCACTCGGCGTCGGTCTGCTCGATCGTCTTGAAGAGCGGGGCGCCGATGCCCTGCGAGACGGCGTAGTTCTCCTTTTTGAAGCCGTAGGTCCCGGCGATGCCGCAGCATTGCGACGGCAGCAGGGTCAGCTCCAGCGTGGGGATCATCCGCAGCAGCGCGATCGAGTAGCAACTCCACCCGAGCCGCTCCATGTGACAGGCCGTGTGGTAGGCGGCCTTCATCCGGACGTCGTCGCGGAAGCGGAGCCGCGCCTCTCCCGAATCGATGATCCGGTAGACGAACCGCGTGACGAGGTCGATCCCGTCGCGCACGTCCTCGTTCCCGACGCCCAGCACGTGGGGGTACTCGTCCCGCATGGTGAAGGTGCAGGTCGAGGAGGCGACGATCACGGGGCGCCGTTCTCCGGTGACCGAGCGGCGGATCGACTCCATGTTGGTCAGGGCCTGGCGGCGGGCCTGGTCGTAGAGGCCGTTGGCGATGAGCGCCACGCCGCAGCACTTCTCCCGCTCGAGCAGGTGGACGCCGTAGCCCAGGGCGTTGAGCACGTGTACCAGATCCTTTCCCAGATCGGGGTAGTTATAGTTGATGTAGCAGCCGTGGAAGAAGCTCACGTGGCGGTCGAAACCCTCCTGCCGTGCCTCCTCGTGCTTGCGGAACCACTGCTCGAAGGTCTGCCCGGCATAGCTGGGGAAGGTCCGGCGGCGGTCGATGCGCAGCACGCCGTCCATTGCGGCCTTGACGGGCGTCCATCCGAGCGTCGTATTGACGATCGGGGCGAACGTCGTGGCCATCCGCCCGACGAAGTCCGTGTTGGCCAGCATCCGGTCGCGGAGACTCGGCCGCGATTTCGCGTAGCGCATCCTCGCCAGCTGGATGATGTCGCCGATGCGCACGTTCGAGGGACATGCCACCTCGCAGCGCTTGCAGTTGAGGCAGTATTTCAGCGCCTCGTCGAAGTAGCTGCCCGCCTTCAGGCGCAACCGCTCCCCGTCGGGACCGGCCTGCTTGGGGCCGGGGTAGGCGGGATTGACCGGGACGACCGGGCAATAGGCCGTGCATACGGTGCATTTGATGCACTGCTCGAAGTTGTTCTCGCTGATATTTCGTTCCTGCAGATCCATATCCTGGTCTTATTTCATTTTGTCCGCTACGTGCAGGGCGGTGAGCATTGCGACACCTGCCCCGCATCCCTCCCGTATCGGGTCGAAGCCTCCCAGCACGGACCCCGTGACGTAGAGGTTTTCGATCGTGCGGTCCTGTTTGCGGGCGCGGAACTCCTCATCGACGGCCACCCCGTAGGAGATGTAGTTCTGGCGGTGGAAGAAGTGCGGGTCGTACCAGGCGGTGCGGTCCGTGTCGAATGCCACGTCGAGGTCGAAGAGCGGTTCGGCGATCCGCGTCATGCCCGCTACGAGTCCCTTGCTGAAGAAACTTCCGCTCGCCAGGACGTAGTTGTCGGCCTGCAGGGCGACCTCCCCGTGGTTGGCCGTCCGTATCTGCCGGACGCGGTCTTCTCTGATTTCGGCCCCGATGGCCGTGTCGCCGGGCATAAAGAGGCCGCCGAGCCGTTCGAATGCGCGCCGCAGTTGCTGCTGGGTGCGGATGCCGGCCACCGAGGGCGGCATCGTGGGGATGGGGGCCGCTGCGGGCACAGCCTCCCTGAGCTGCCTGACGGGCTCCTCGGAGTCCAGTCCGAAGAGTGCCGGGACGACGACGATGTCGGCCTCCGCAGCGTGGCGCTTCACCATCTCGAGGAACCGGCCGAATACCTCGGGTCGGTCGAGTACGCGGGCGATATGGACCGCGCGCATCTCCGTCGGATTGGTCCGCAGCCGGTCGATCTCCGCGATCGAGAGGCTTCCTGCCGTACATTGCGCCCCGCAGGATTCGAGCGCCTCGGCGACGAATGCCGTGTTGAAGTCGAGGAACCCGGCGAAGTTCAGTATCCTGATCCTTTGTCCGCGTAGCTCTTCAGCCGAACGGTAGGTGTTGAAGTCGGACGATGTGAGCCACGTGGGCTTGAGCGTACCCATCGGGGTGAAGTGGAGGTGGTTGCGCTCCATTTCACCGCGTACCGTGACGCCGCATTGTGCGAGCGTCTCGCGGGCGATGTGTGCATAGTGGGCGAACTTTTTGCCCAACCGAGCGTAGGGGTGTCCGGCGGGAAGCGCACCGACGGCCTTTTCGGGCTGCTCGACGGGGGTGCCGTCGGGCAGGCGGTTGAGCAGGTCGAACGATCCCGACCAGAAGTGCAGCGCACTCTGTCCCGTGGAGACGATGGCGCACCTTGCACCGTTGCTTTGCAGGCGGATGCCGCACATCAGGCCGCTCAGCCCGCCGCCGATGATGACCGTGTCGAATTTCATGATGCTTCCTCCTCCGTTAAGTGCATGTCACAGACTCCGGCATATACCCACTGTGTGAATTCGCTTTCGCGGAGCGTGTCGCCCCAGGCCACCGGATAGATGCCTTTCCATCGTTCGCTCAGCAGCGCCGCCAGGTCGCGTTTGGCCTCTTTGGCGCAGTTGTGCGCTTCGGCCAGCAGCCCGGCCGCCCGGCAGGCGCAGAGTTCGCCCTGGCAGGTGCCCATACCTACGCGGGTGCGGCGGCGCAGGTCGATCAGATCGGTCACGTTGAGCTCGCCGAGCGCGTAATTGATCTCGCCGACCGATACGTCCTCGCATTCGCAGACCAGGCTGTTGTCGCCGTTGTCGGCCGAGGCGATGTGCGAGGCCAGTTCTCCGTGGCGCAGGAGAGCCGATTTGCGGGGCCTCGATGCCGGCTGTCCGGCCTCCCGGGATCCGGGCAGCGGCCGGTCGGCGGTTGAGCAGGCCTTGTCGATGCGGAGCTTGCGGCATACGAGGTCGGTGGTCCACTCGGCCATCAGCCGGTAGGTCATCAGTTTGCCGCCCGTGATGGTGATCAGCCCCGGCACTCTGTCGCGCGTCTCGTGGTCGAGCAGCACGATGCCGCGGCTGATGTTCCGTCCCGTGGGATCGTCGTCCGAGGCGACGAGCGGCCGGACCCCGGCATAGGCGCGCAGGATCCGCGTCGAGGCCAGCGAGGGGGCCAGCTTGCATCCCTCTTCGAGCAGCAGGTCCACCTCATCGGGCGTGACCCGCATGTCGTCCACCTCGTCGAAGCCCACGTGGCTCGAAGTGGTGCCGATCAGCGAGATCGTGTCGCCGGGGACCAGGATATCGGCATTGGCCGGCTTGCGGCAGCGGTTCAGGACGATGCGGTTCACGCGATGCCCGAAGATCAGCAGCGACCCCTTGGCCGGGAACATGTTGATCGTTATGTCGGCCATGCGGGCGATTCCGTGGCCCCAGATGCCTCCGGCATTGACCGTCAGCGGGGCACGGTATTCGTGCTTCGTTCCGCTCCTGCGGTCCAGAACGTGGATGCCGGTCACGCGCCCCTGCTCGCGAATGAGCCCGAGCACCTCGTGGTAGGTGAGGATCCGGGCACCGTGGGCCTGGGCATCGATGGCGTTGGCCAGTGTCAGGCGGAAGGGATCCACGGCTCCGTCCGGTACACGGACCGCGCCGATGATCGCCGGGTTCACCGATGGTTCCATCCGTCTGGCCAGTGCGGGGTCGATGATTTCGGCCCCGATTCCCGCCTCGCGGCACGCCCGGACGAAGGTCGCCTGGTAGTTCAGGTCATCTTCGGGCAGGGTGATGAACAGGCCGTCGGTCGGCTCCACGCAGTGGCGTGCAATCCGGCGCAGGATCATGTTCTCGCGGATGCACTCTGCGGCCGACTCCCTGTCGGTCACTGCGTAGCGCGCCCCGCTGTGCAACAGCCCGTGGTTGCGGCCGGTGGCTCCCGAAGCGAAGTCGAACCGCTCGACCAGCAGCACCCGCAATCCGCGCAGGGCGCAATCGCGGGCCGTTCCTGCACCAGTCGCTCCGCCTCCGATGACGATGACGTCGTATTCGCGTTGTTCCTTTGCTTCCATACTTTCTGTTTCCTTGGCTGTTGGTGACCGATTTGTAATTATAAGATGCCGCTTTTTGTGTTGTTTCAAAATATGGCGGTTTCATTCAAAAGTTCGTTTGCCTCGTCTGAAGTGCTGCTTGGGTCCGTTTTTGTTCTTTATTTTGTAATATGTATTACAAAGCTAATAAACTTTTGTTGAAAATGAAATATAAAATGACTTTTTTGAGGGTTTAATCGAAATTTTCTGCCAAAACTATGGTTTTGTTTCGAAATGAAGCGTCGGTGATTAAACTTTTGATGGAACAAAACGAAATGTCCTTGAAGCTTGAAATGGGCGTGACCTATATATAATAGGTAGACAGGAGCCCTTCCATGTAGAAAGAGCTCCTGTTCTGTTGTGTCGTATGTAAAGAAGGTGGTAAGAGGCGGGCGGTTTATACCGGTCTGTTGTCGTTCGGGCTGTGATACCGTTTCCCGGTATCATGTTTCGTGGCTCCTTTCGCTTGGGCGGAGTAGGGACGCCACCTTGCCGAGCACCCATTCGTAGCCGCAGCGTGCGGCCCGGGCCACCTCGTAGACCGTTTCGATCTGCTCCTGCATGCGGCAGAGGTGCGGGCGGAGCAGCCATCCGTAGATCGTTGCGGCAAGGAGTGTGCAGCATCCGCCCGCGATCAGTACACCGGCGATGAGCGACCCGGTGAGGGCGTACATCCAGAGGACGAATGCCGTGAGGAAGAGCATGAGCCCCGTTGCCGCGATCAGTACGAAGGCGACCAGCGCGACGAGGAACGACCCGTCCGGCGTGCGGAGTGCGTCTCGGTCGTCGGTCCGCACGGCCTACTTCGCGCTTTTGGCCCGGAGTTCGTCGATCTCCTCCTGCATCTTCTCCTGTACCTTCTCCTGCGCCTTGGCGGCCTTCTGCTTTGCGCGGTTGATCTCCTCGTCTACGAAGTCCTTGATTTGGCGGCGCAGCTCCGGGCCCGACTGGGGCGTGAGCAGCATCGTGAGGGCCGACCCGAGGATCATGCCGCCCACGAGCGATGCGATGACAATACCTGTGTTTTTCATGGTTCGGTTGTTTTTGTGACACTCGGTAAGTTGCAAAGTCCGGGCCAAAGACGTATCTTTGGTGCATGATCCCCGAGATGTCCTCCATGAGCTCCGGTCCTGCGGCAGCCTCCCGCACGGCGGCCTTCACCGGCCACCGCACCTACTGCGGTCAGGCCGACACACTGCTCGGGCGGCTGCTCGAGCAGCTCTACGGCCGCGGCTTCCGCACGTTCCTGAGCGGCATGGCCGTGGGCTTCGATCTGGCGGCTGCCGAGGCTGTCGCGGCGTTGCGCGTGCAGCATCCGGATGTGCGGCTGGTGGCCGTTGTCCCGTTCCGCGGGCAGGAGCGCCGCTTCCGGAGTGCGGACCGTACGCGCTGGGAGCGGATCGTGGCAGGGGCTGATGCGGTCGAGTTCCTGGCAGAAGGGTATCATCCCGGCTGTTATGCCGTGCGCAACCGCCATCTGGTGGCCCGAGCCTCGCTCGTCGTGGCCTGGTATGACGGATCGCCGGGCGGCACGCAGTACACCGTGCGGGAGGCGCTGCGCGGCGGACGCGAGCTGATCAACCTCCATCCCGACGTACAGCTCAGCGTCCGGCCGGTCGATCCCCACCTCTTCTGAAGCCGCCGGTCTTGCCGTCCTTTCGCTTCCGGGTTCCCGTGCCCGTCCCTTCTCTGTTCCCTCCCGGTCCTTCCTCCGCTCCTTTAGAGCATGAAAAACCCCGGAAGCTCCGAGCTTCCGGGGTCTCTCTGCGGGTCCTTCGGGGACCTTATTTCCAGTTGAGGATCTTGTGGAAGTCGTACTCCTCGGGGTTGGCGACGTACTTCTTCGCAGCCTCGTAATCCTCGGGCGTGATGGCGTTGAGGATGTTCTCGACCACCGACGAGAACTTGTCCGACTTGATGTCCACCAGACGGGGCGGAATCTTGCCCGTTGCGGGATCCTGCAGGTCCTTCAGGTAGAGCGGCGAAACGTTGCCCTCCGAATCGACATAGACCATGCAGCCGGTCTTGCCCTCGGCGAAGAGCTTGTGTACGCCGATGCCGAGTTCCGAGCAGTAGGTCAGGTCGTATGCGATCGGGGTCTGGCAGCGGATCTCGTAACCCAGCTCGACGGGACGGCTCTTTACCTTGATGCCGAGCGTCTTGAGCTTCTTCTCGATCATCTCGTTGAAGATGTGGGCCTTCGAAACCTTGCCCAGCTCGGGGTGTCCGTGCTCGTCGTAGGTGAAGTGTACGCCGCTCTTGCGGATCTCCTCGTCCGAGAGTGCGTGGAATACGCCCTCCGAGATGACCGCTGCGCCGTAGTCCATGCCCATGATCTTGCGCTTGATGATCGACGAGATCACGAGGTTCACGATCTTCTCGACGGTGATCTCCGTCTTGTCGAACATCTCGGGGATGACGATCATCGGGTAGTGGCAGGCCTCGCCGATGCCGAATGCCAGGTGGCCGGCCGAGCGGCCCATGGCAGCCAGCACGAACCAGTTGCCGCTCGTGCGTGCGTCTACATAGACGGCGCGGGCGATGACGGCACCCTTGTCCTTGGCCGACTCGTAACCGAACGTCGGCGTGCCCTTCGGCAGCGGCAGGTCGTTGTCGATGGTCTTCGGAACGTGGATGTTGGCGATGGGGTATTTCTTGGCCTCGAGGAACTTGGCGATGCGGTTTGCCGTCGAAGCGGTGTCATCGCCGCCGACCGTCACGAGCAGCTTGACGTTGTTGTCGGTGAAGAACTTGAGGTTGAAGTTGTTCTCGAAATCGGCGTCGGTGGGCTTGAAACGGCTCATCTGCAGGAACGAACCGCCCTGGTTGAAGATGCCGTCGGCCATCGGGTAGTCGATGTCCACGGTGCGGGGCGAGGGGTTGAACAGGCCCGTGTAGCCTTCGTGGAGGCCGATTACGCGGTATCCCTTGCGGAGGAACGTCTTGGCGACGCTGCCCACCACGGTGTTCATGCCGGGGGCCGGTCCGCCGCCGGTGAGAATTGCGATTGCTTCTTTCATGGTTTTTGATCTGTTTATGAGTATTGACTCGGATTTTTCGGTTTCAGCCGCCCAAAATTACGACTTATTTTTCAAACGGGCAAAAAAAAGAGGACTCCCGGCGAGCGGGAGCCCTTTGGGGGTTTTCCGATTGATATGGATTACTCGACCACGGTGACATTGACGGCCTGCTCGCCCTTGGCGCCTTCGCCGATCTCGAACGAAACCGTCTGACCCTCGTTGAGCGACTTGAAGCCCTCCTTTGCGATTCCCGAGAAGTGCACGAAAATCTCCCTGCCGTTCTCGGCCGTAATGAATCCGTAGCCTTTCTTGCTATCGAACCATTTCACTTTACCTGTCATAAATCAAGAAATTAAAATAATACGTTCTACAAAGTAATGCAAAAAACATTGGTTTTCAAAACTTTTTAGGTCTTTTTTTTGTCATGCGGAAAAAATTCGTATATTTGTTCCCGTAAGAAAATATCCGATCGCCATGATTCTGAGCAAACGTCTGAAACTCGCGCTGCTGGCCCTTCTGGGCTTTTCGACGGCCTGTTCCTCGGTTAAGGAGGCACGCCGCGGGTCCGCCGACAAACGGGGCGAAACCTCCGAAGCCGCTGCGGCATCCGCAACATCGGAAGCTGCGGCCGAACCGGCGGCCGATACGACGGAGCGGAAGGTCCCGTCGCGGCTTGTGCTGATGTATGGCGTACGGACTCCGGCCTATCCCTTCGTCGAGGACCCCGTGCGGGCCGATACGCTCGGCATCAAGCCGCCGACTCCGGCAGGGCAGCCCGCGGCGCCCGATCCCGAAACCCCGGCGTCGGACGACGCCGCACAGCAGCGGTAGGCGATGTCCGGCCGCCGCATCGGGCTGCGCAAACGCCTGGCCCTCGATCTCTTCTCCGACCTTTATGCCGCCAAGGTGCGCGAACACCGTCTCGATACGCTCTTCTGGGAGTGTACGCTGCGGTGCAACCTCTCGTGCCGCCACTGTGGCAGCGATTGTCGCGTCGATCCCGGTGTGCCGGATATGCCGGTCGAGGATTTCCTGCGTGTACTCGACGAGGAGGTTACCCCGCATGTCGATCCGGCCGATGTGCTGATCATCGTCTCGGGAGGCGAGGTGCTCGTGCGCGAGGACCTCGAGCGGGCAGGTGCCGAGATCACGCGGCGCGGCTATGCGTGGGGAATGGTCACCAACGGCATGGCCCTGACGCCCGCACGGCTCGAGTCGCTGCTGCGGGCCGGCCTGCGCTCGGTGTCGGTCAGCCTCGATGGATTCGAACGCGAGCACAACTGGCTCCGCCGCCATCCGCAGAGCTACGACCGTGCGCTGCAGGCCCTGCGGCTCGTGCTGCGCGAACCGCAGCTCACGAGCGACGTGGTGACCTGCGTGACGCGGGAACTCGTGCCGCAGCTCGAGGCTTTCGGTGAAATGCTCATCGCCGAGGGGGTGCGCCACTGGCGGATCTTCACGATTTTTCCGGCCGGCCGGGCGCGTGACGACGCCTCGCTGACACTCTCCGATGCCCAGTTCCGCGCGGTGCTCGACTACATCCGCCGCATGCGGCGCGAGGGGCGCATCGACGTGAGCTACGCCTGCGAGGGCTTCCTGGGCGGCTATGAGGCCGAGGTCCGCGACCACTTCTACCAGTGTGCCGCCGGGGTCTCGGTGGCCTCCGTGCGGGTCGATGGGGCGATCTCGGGCTGCACGTCGATCCGTGCGAATTTCCACCAGGGCAACATCTACCGCGACCGTTTCTGGGAGGTGTGGGAGAACCGTTTTCTTCCGTTCCGCAACCGGGAGTGGGCGCGGCGCGGGGAGTGCGCCTCGTGCCGGATGTTCAAATATTGCCTCGGCGGCGGGATGCACCTCCACGGCGACGACGGCGAACTCTTCTATTGCCATTACAAGCGGCTTTGAGCCGCTGCCTCCTTTCCGGCTTTCCGGCTGCCGTGCTCTCCGGCGGCCTCTCTTCTGCCCTCGGCCCGGCTTCCCGGCCCGGCTGCCGCCTTTTGTGTCCTGTGGCCGCTTCTCCTTTGTCCGGACTCCGTTTTTTTGCCGGCTCCCTGTGCGATTTTCGCGCCCCGGAGGCCTTGTGATCCGCCCCGAACCGGAAATTATTTTTACATTTGTGCAAACAAAACGGAGTATGAAAGTCTTATATACCGCTCTTTTGGCGTTATTGTTGTTCCCTTCGTGCCGTCGGCAGAGCGGCGATATCGATTCGTTCCTGCACAATGCCGAGAGCCTGATGAACGAGCATCCCGAGGATGCGTTGAGCATCATCCGGCATATCGACCGGCGCAAGATCTACTCGTCGGCCTCCGAGGCCCGCTATGCGCTGCTCTATTCGCAGGCGCTGGACAAGAACTACGTGGATGTGACCAGCGATTCGCTGACGGCTGTCGCCGTGAACTATTACGACCGTCACGGCACGAAGCACGAACGGGCGATGGCCCACTACTATCAGGGCCGGGTCTTCTCCAACGCCGGGAATTTCGATGCCGCCATCCGTTCCTACTCCCTTGCCGAGGATGCCGCTTCCGGCACCGACGACTACTATCTGTTGGGATTGATCAACAATGCCGTCGGAAATTTGTATTATAAGCAGTATGATTTAGATGAGGCATTAAAAAGAGATCAACGTGCTGCAACATATTTTCATTTGGCTCAATCTCTTTATAACGAGGCATTGGCCTATATAGGCATTGGTGTGATTTGTAGTTTGAAAGGGGATAATTTACAGATGACAGAAGAATATGATAAGGCTATCGAAATATATAAGACAATTGGTGCTACTGATCGGATTATTCCTTTGTATGAAGATTTGGTTGTTAAAACGCGACTGGATGCAAAAGGTGATATTGCAAGCATAAAGAGAGATTTAAGAGCATATTATGCTGCGTATAATCAAGGGGAAATACCACTTCAATCATATGGTTTGTGGCAAGATATTTATTTGAAAGCAAGTCAGTTGGATTCAGCCGAAATGTTTGGGAAGGAAATTCTTCGAAACAGACAGGCTTTTAATGCACATAAGATCGCCGGTTGCTACTCTTTATTGGAACGGATAGAAATGGCGCGGGAAAACTATCCCGAAGCCTACCGTTATGTGAAGCAGTATATCGCCGTGATGGACTCCATCAATCAGGAGAAAGAGGAGGCATTGGTGCTGGAACTCGAGCAGAAATACCGCAATCGAATCCTGAACCAGTCCTACGAGAACCTCAAACAGCACAACGACCAGCAGCGGATCATCACCGGTCTGGTGCTCCTTTTCTCGTTGTCGCTGCTGGTCGCCGGTCTGCTCTACCTGCGCAAATGGCGCGAGAATGCGGCTCTGAAGATGCGCGAGGCCGAGGCCGAAAAGGAGTCGCTGGGCCGGGCCTGCCGCGAACTGCAGGAGCAGCTGGGAACGGTGGGCGACCGCGTGGATACGGACGACGAGCAGGAGCGGCAGCTCTTCGACGCCCTCGAAGAGCGTATGGTCGTCCTGCGCAACTGGGTGGACAAGGCCGAAACGATGAAACCCGCATTGTTCATGAAATCCTTCCGCGACTACATGACCGTAAACGTCAAGTCGAAGCATGCGCTGTCCGACCTGCAGTACGTGGTCAATCGCAAGTACTTCGGCGTGGTCGATTACCTCAAGGCCCACTATCCGGAGCTGCGCAAACAGGACCTCGATCTTTGCTGTCTGCTCTGCTTCGGCTTTTCGCAGCACGGAATTTGCTACCTCTATAACTACGAGGATATCGGTTCGTTCTACAACAAGCGGAGCCGCCTGCGCAAGAAGCTGGGGCTTCCGCCCGAGCGGACGCTCGAGAGCTTCATTGCCGAGCTCCTTGCCGAACTGGTCCCGAAGGAGGAGTGATCGGCCGTGTGCCGCAAGGGGTGCCGAACCCTCATTCGGCGAGGACATGCATGTCATTGAATGCACTATTTTTCATCATGCCAGAATAGGCTGTGCTCCAGCCCTTTGAATGGCATCCGATCGCAGGTATGATAAAGTGTGTTTGTAAATATCTGGTTTCCAGTATGTATTTCTGGTGTGTATGATATCCCGTTCGGGCGCTTGCGTTGTCCGGTGCGTTTTGTCGTGCTACTTTTGGGTCTGTTCAAACCAATTAACCCAAAACACACATGAAGAAATTCATTCTGACTTTGCTGGCCACTGTAGCGACGGTATCCGTCGCCTATGTTGCCCCGAAACAGGAGTCCGACGGCGGGACCAAGGACGAGGAGAAAAAGGAACTGTCGATGCAGGAGATTGTCATTAATGATCTTAAAACGACAACACCTCATGGTCAAGCTCGCAGCGGAGGTGCGACGGTCGATGTCTACTATGTTCCCGGCTCGGGCCTGGAGTTCTACTTCAATCCCGATTATCTGCTGGGAACGGTCACGATCGACGTTACCGATGCATCGGGCGCAAGCATCGCCACGCGCAGCTGCAACACCGACACCGAACCTTCGGTATGTCTCCCCGTTGTGCTCACGACCGACAACTCCTACTCGATCCGTATCGTTGGACCCGATTACGAAGGCGTAGGAACCATTTTGTAAATATGGCTCGTGGAGGATATCTCTTGGTAGGGATTCTGTGCGGCGTTGCCATCTGTTCAGCCTGTCGGATCGCTGTCGGAATATGGGATACTCCTCCACGAAGCCTTTTGTGCAAAGCCCGTATATCGGTACGCAATGAATACGATGCGCCGATTGCCTATCCGATAGCCCGGGTCTCCGGAACCCCGATCCTGCAGGTCGGCAACGAAGCGGGGGAGATCGAAATGACGGTCCCCAAAGGGGCGACCATCTCGTTCCTCCTTCCCGGAAGCATGTTTCACCGTTATCAGGCCGATGACCTCACGGTCCCCGATTCGGCCTCCGTGCAGCGCCGCATCGTCGCACGACGTCTGAAATATCCCTTCCGGGAACCGGTGCCGATACTCATGGACCGCATCCGGTAGAGACGGACTGTCCGGTTGTCGTGGACCGGGACGTCGAGTACGCCCCGGTCCGTATTGCTTACGCAGGGCGCGGCTCCCGCAACCCGGGGAGGACCGCGCACGACGCAACGCCTGCGGCAAGTGATTCCCGGGAACGGACTCCGGTAGGGCTCCGGCCCGATCCGGCGGATCCCGATGGCCGGCGTATCGTGCGTCGGCCATTTCTCGTGCTGGACAGTCGGTCGGAGGATGCGCATCGCATCCGGCCCGACTCCTGCTCCGTGCGGCGAGGTGTGCGGCTGCATCCGGCAATACGGCTCATCCTGTTTTGTTGAATCTCTCTTTAAACCCCAAGCTCTTTTTATTCAACCATGGAAAATCCGATGCCCTCCTTTCTGCATTATTTCCTCCGCCGTGCCGGAATCCGGATCGATCTGCTGCGCCTTCGCGCGGTTTACGACCGGCATCCGCTGCCGCACAGCATTCGTTCGCTCAGCGATACGCTTGATGAGCTGTGCATTCCGAACATGATCTGCCGCCTGGAGTTCGACCAGCTTTCCGAACTCGACGGGCCGTTTCTGGTCGTGTCGGGCAATGCCGAGTATCCGTTCCAACTCGTCGAGCGTCTCGATCCCGAAACCCGCACGGTGCGCCTCCGTACGGCCGACAACCGGCTGATCGATGAGACGTTCGACCGCTTTCGGAGCGCATGGGACGGTTCCGTGCTGACGATCGACCGCGGCGAGGCTCCGGCCGGGAGGCTGCGTCCGGGTTATCTTGTCCGCCAGCTGCTGGCGTTCGTCGATCGGACGTGGGGCTGGTGGATGGCCGTGTCTGTAGTCTGTCTGGCGGCCTCCTGCCTTTTGCCCGCCCTCACCGGAATGTGCGGTGCGGCGCGGTCGCTTGTGACCGGAGTCGGATGCATCGGGCTTGTGGTTGCTTTTGCCGTGGTGATCCTGCTGGCCCGGCGTTTTCTCGGCCGTGTGGACCGGGATGCGGAGATCGTCCGGCTGCGGAATCTCCGTGAACAACTGCTGGGTATTCCGGATCTGTTCTGGCAGCTGCTCGGCCGCGAAGCGGAGGAGGAGGTGGACAGTGTCACGGCCGCTCCGGTGAGCAACTACGCCGAGGCCGAGCATACGGTGACCGTCGTGCTGAATCCCTCCTGTCCGGACTGTGCCCGGATCTGCGACGTGATCGGCAAGTTGAAAGGGGTGCGGATCGACCTGATCTTTGTCGTGGACGACGGCGACAGGAGGGCCTACGATGTGGCACTGCGGTTGATCTCGTCGGGCATCACCAGCGAGTGGGGCGAGACCTTCCGGCTCCTTGCGGCGTGGTACGGGCGGGGCCGGGTACCCGCGACGCCGATCCATCCGCTGGCCGGCAACGACCTGTCGGCCCAGCTGAACTACTGCCGGAGGATCCGCATCGTGCGTACGCCGACGATTCTGGTGGACAACCGTCGCCTGCCTGCCCTCTATGATGCGGAGGATCTGAAGATCCTGCTCTGACCTTCCCGTGTCCGGTTCGCACCGGATGCGGGGTCTTCCGTTCCGGCCCTTTTGCCGCGGCAGGGTGGCAGGCTCTCGCGGTTGCGGGTAAAATAAAAAAAACCTTTGCCGAAGCAAAGGTTTCCGTCGTTTCCGACCTGGTCGGGGAGACTGGATTCGAACCAGCGACCTCCAACTCCCGAAGCTGGCGCGCTAACCGGACTGCGCTACACCCCGAACTCTGTTTTTTGGTGCCCTTATCGTTTTAAGAGCGCACAAAGATAAGCCTAAAATCCGAAAGCACCAAATATTTTCGGAAAAAAATATCATTTCGCCCCTTTTCGGGCGATACCTCCGGCGACACCGTCCTTCCCGGCATCACTTCGCCGAACTCCCGATCCAGGTCCATTTGTGCCAGATCCACTCCAGCGGTCCCTGTCTGTGCCGCTTGAGCCACCATTTGCAGCAGGCGATCTGCAGCACGAGCATCGCGATGCCGATGAGCAGGCTGACCGTCTGTCCGCAGCGGGTCGCCAGCCCCAGCCCGAACGGATAGTAGACCAGTGCGCCGAGGATCGACTGCCCGATGTAGTTCGACAGGCTCATCCGTCCGTAGGTACGCAGGTCGGCCACCCGGCGGCGGAACCCTTCGAAACGGTGGTAGAGCAGCACGAACGACGAGACGAGCACGAACGTGAAGGCGAGTTTCTGCCACATGTCGAGCACGGTCCCCAGCGTGGGTTGCAGGGCGCTGTCGCCGGCTACCAGTTCCGAGAGCTGGTTGAGCGGGGCGTAGAGCACGGCGCTGGCGACGAGCAGCGCGAACCACCGCCGTATGTTGCGCTCGCCGCCCAGGAAGAGCTGCCGGCGGCCGAAGTAGAAGCCCAGGAGGAAGAGTCCGGCCGTCTGGATGTAGCGCCCGGCGTCGATGGCCCAGAAGAGGCTGGCCTTTTGTCCCGTCAGGAGGTTGTTGCGCACGAAATGGAGGAAATCTCCCTGTTGCGTGTATGCGATCGCCTCGCCGAAGAGTGCGCCCACGCCCAGATCGGGGGCCCGGTAGGCGGGGTCGATGGCCCCGGCCGCGTAGTGGAACCACTCGACGGGCTGCAGCAGGAAGAGCACAGCCAGTCCCAGCAGCACCTTGTCGCTGCAGTTGCGCACCAGGAAGAGAATGATGCCTACGGCGGCGAAGAGCAGCAGCACGTCGCCAGCCATGAAGAATACCGAGTTGAGCGATGCGAAGCCCACGAGCAGGAGCAGCCGCCAGAGGAATCGGTACCCGAAGTCGCGTCCCTGCCGCCGCTGGTTGCTCCATTGCACGTAGAACGTGAACCCGAAGAGCAGGGCGAAGATGGCGTAGGATTTGCCGGCCATCAGGGCGAAGACACCGCAGAAGACGCTGCGGTCCAACCAGGCGAGCCAGTCGGGCTGGTCGGTGGGGTAGATGTAGAAGTTGAAGTGCTCGACGCTGTGGACCAGCAGAATCGCCATGACGGCAAAGCCGCGCAAGGCATCGACCACCTCGACGCGGGGTTGTTTTGCGGTTAGTTGCGGGTTCATTTCATGCGGATGGTTTCGGGAGTTTTCCGGCGTGCCGGGTTTGGAGACAAAAGTACAAAAAAAACGGGTTTTCCGGCGCTTCGGCCGACCGGGAAGTCGAAAAAAATGTTATATTTGTTCTCAATCCATACCAATCCTAATTATCCACTACCGCAATGAACACACCTTTGATTTTCTGGATCGTGCCCGCCGCCTCGGTCGTCGCATTGGCCGTGGCGTGGATCTTCTACACGCGGATGAAGCGTGAGGACGAGGGTACGGAGCGCATGCGTGAGATCGCGGCACATGTCCGCAAGGGGGCGATGGCCTATCTGCGCCAGCAGTACAAGGTCGTCACGATCGTCTTCGTCGTTCTGGCGCTTCTGTTCGCCTACCTGGCCTACGGTGCCGGCGTGCAGAACCCGTGGGTGCCCTTCGCCTTCCTGACGGGCGGGTTCTTCTCGGGGCTTGCGGGTTTCTTCGGCATGAAGACCGCAACCTACGCCTCGGCCCGCACGGCCCATGCGGCGCGCCAGTCGCTCGACCGCGGCCTGAAGGTCGCCTTCCGCAGCGGCGCCGTCATGGGACTGGTCGTCGTGGGCCTCGGCCTGCTCGATATCTCGTTCTGGTATCTGATCCTCGACCACTTCACCGATGTGGCCGGGCCGCAGAAGCTGGTCGTCATCACCACGACGATGCTGACCTTCGGCATGGGAGCCTCGACGCAGGCCCTCTTCGCCCGTGTCGGCGGCGGCATCTACACGAAGGCTGCCGACGTGGGCGCCGACCTGGTGGGCAAGGTCGAGGCCGGCATCCCCGAGGACGATCCGCGCAATCCGGCGACGATTGCCGACAACGTGGGTGACAACGTGGGCGACGTGGCCGGCATGGGCGCCGACCTCTACGAGAGCTACTGCGGTTCGGTGCTGGCCACCGCGGCGCTCGGCGCCGCAGCCTTCGCCTCGGCCGGCAGCGAGGCCCTGCAGCTTAAGGCCGTGCTGGCCCCGATGCTGATCGCCGCCGTGGGCATCCTGCTCTCGATCATCGGCATCTTCCTCGTGCGCACGAAGGAGGGGGCCACGATGCGCGAGCTGCTCCGCTCGCTGGGCGTGGGCGTCAATTTCAGCTCGCTGCTGATCGCCCTGGCCACCTTCGGCATTCTCTACCTGCTGGGCATCGAGAACTGGGTGGGTCTCTCCTTCTCGGTCATCACGGGCCTCGTGGCCGGCGTCGTGATCGGACAGGCCACCGAGTACTACACCTCGCACTCCTACCGTCCGACGCAGAAGATCGCCGGCAGTTCGAAGACCGGCCCCGCGACGGTCATCATCGCCGGCGTCGGCTCGGGAATGATCTCCACGGCCATCCCCGTCGTGACGATCGGCGTGGCCATCATCCTGGCCTACCTCTGTGCCATCGGCTTCGACATCCACCACATGATGACGCCGCAGAACCTCTCGCAGGGCCTCTACGGCATCGGCATCGCCGCCGTGGGCATGCTCTCGACACTGGGCATCACGCTGGCCACCGACGCCTACGGGCCCATTGCCGACAACGCCGGCGGCAACGCCGAGATGAGCGGCCTGGGTCCCGAGGTGCGCAAGCGTACCGACGCCCTCGACGCGCTGGGCAACACGACGGCCGCCACGGGCAAGGGCTTCGCCATCGGTTCGGCGGCCCTCACGGCGCTGGCGCTGCTGGCCTCCTACGTCGAGGAGATCCGCATCGGCCTGCTGCACAACGGCGTTACCGAACTGCTCTTCACCGACGGGACGAAGTGTCTGGTCGAGCAGGCCTCGATCCTCGACTTCATGTCCTACTACAACGTCTCGCTGATGAACCCCACGGTGCTCGTCGGCGTCTTCATCGGCGCGATGATGTCGTTCCTCTTCTGCGGCCTGACGATGAACGCCGTGGGCCGCGCGGCCGAGAGCATGGTGCAGGAGGTGCGGCGCCAGTTCCGCGAGATCAAGGGAATCCTCACGGGCGAGGGTACGCCCGACTATGCGCGCTGCGTGGCCATCTCGACGCGCGGGGCGCAGCGTGAGATGCTCTTCCCGAGCCTGCTGGCCATCATCGTGCCGGTGGTTGTCGGCCTTGTCTTCGGCGTGGCGGGCGTCATGGGCCTGCTGGTCGGTGGCCTCGGTTCGGGCTTCGTGCTGGCGGTCTTCATGGCCAATGCCGGCGGTGCATGGGACAACGCCAAGAAGATGGTCGAGGAGGGCCACTTCGGCGGCAAGGGTTCCGAGTGCCACAAGGCTACGGTCGTCGGCGACACGGTGGGCGACCCCTTCAAGGATACCTCGGGTCCGTCGCTCAACATCCTCATCAAGCTCATGTCGATGGTCGCCATCGTCATGGCGGGGCTCACGGTCGCCTTCCACCTCTTCTGATTCCGGCGCAGCCCTGTGTGGCGGCCCGTATGGCGGCAACCCTTTCCCGGTGACAGCCCTTTCCGGCAGACCCGGCAGGGTGCACCGCCTTCTTTTCCGGCATCCGGCCCGGACGGGATTCGCTCCCGCCCGGGCCGATCGTTCTTTGTCGGGCTATAGTTTCGTCTCATTTATTCAAAAACTGCGGTTTATGATGAATTCGTATCTCTAATTGTGGGATCTTTTTTTTTGTGTATTTTTACATCCGATTTGCGGCATGATGATGGGAAAAGATAAGAACAGATACGGACAATATTTTACGATTGAGGCGATTGCGGATTTTATGGTGTCGTTGATAAGACACGATCGGTCGGCAAGCGTATTGGAGCCATCGTGCGGCAGGGGTGTTTTTCTTGGCCAACTCGAAAAGTATGGTTTCAACAATATTTCAGCCTATGAAATCGACCCAGCATTGAATCCCCCGTATCCGTATGTTCAATACCGGAGTTTCGTGTCATCTCCGCTGGACGAGCGGTTTGACGTGATTGTAGGCAATCCTCCATATATTCGCTGGAAAAATATTGAACCCGAGCTAAAATCGGAACTTGAGGATTCTTCATTGTGGAAAAGATATTTCAATAGTCTGTGCGACTATCTCTTCATATTTATACTTAAGAGTATTGAACAATTAACCGAAAATGGAGAGTTGATTTTTATTTGTCCTGAATATTGGATGAATACCACTCATTCAAGGTCGTTGCGTGACTATATGATAGCCAACGGCTCCTTGTCTGAAATTTTCCATTTTAAGGATGCGGCATTGTTTGAGGGAGTTACGTCTTCATATGTTGTCTTTAGGTATGTGAAATCCGTCCACAATGCCGGTATCGACCTTTACCGATACAATCAGAAAGGAAAGCCCTCTGTTCAGGAGTTGCAGCAGAAATCCTGTTTTGATTTTATTCGAATTCCTCAATTTCGACAAGGAGAGAGATGGGTCCTGGCTTCGGAAGAAGACAGGATGTTGCTGTCCGCATTTGAGCAGGAGTGTAGTAAAAGGTCGGATGATCTGTTCTCTCCTGTTGATTTGTACCGACTTGGCGATTTCTGTGACATAGGAAATGGGATGGTTTCTGGGTTGGATAAGGCTTTTCGCATAAAAGACGTGTCCGGATTGAATGATGGTGAGAAATCACACCTGATACATGTGTACAAGGCCAAGGATTTACAGCCGTTCTACAATATCTCGGACAGCTATTATTTTTTTATGAAGGAGGAGATCTCCGAGAATCAGTTCCAGATAAAATATCCATCGGTATATGCCCAATTGAGTGCCTGCAGGGATGAACTGTCAAAGCGGTATAGCTATGGAAAGGATTTGAAGTTTTGGGAATTTGCCTTTCCCCGCAACGAGTCGTTGTTCCGGAGACAGGAACCTCGTATTTTTGTGCCCTGCAAGGAACGCATATCCCACAAGAACTATTTTCGTTTTGCGTTTGCCGATGAATCGACCTTTCCTTTGCAGGATGTTACCGGGATCCTGAAAAAGCCGGACTGTAATGAGGATATATATTACATTTTGGCCTATCTGAATAGTAGCAGGGTGTTTCATTGGTTGATATACAACGGTATAGTAAAAGGAGATATTGTAGAGTTCTCCGAAGCTCCGTTGGCGAGCATACCTTATAGGCCCATTGATTGGGATAATGACGCGGAGGTTGCCATTCATGACGAAGTTGTGAATAATACGAAGCAATATATTGCAACGAAAGATATCGGTATACTTGAGATGATTGAACAAAATATTAATGACTTATTCCATGTGTAGTATAGATTACGATCAACTTTTGCATTGGCTGTATTCCCAAGAAGTTGTACGGCCTAATGCCGAGGATAACGGGACTCTGTCGGGCCATGCGGCAGGAGAACCTTTCGAGAAACTGGTGTATCACCACCTGAAAGAATTGTATCCCAGAAATATATTCAAGCAGTTCGAGTATTTGAACGATCTGTATCGAAACAATCCCCAGTGTATAACGGTCGAGGACAGAATGTCTCTTTTTCATTCCCCTGTTGCTTTGTTCCTTCTTAGTCGGGGGGATACGGCAACCAAGTATTGGAACCCTCGGAATATATTTGAGGAGAAACAGAATGATACGGCCGATATATTGTTCCATGACAACGGCTATTTTGAATTGTTGGATGTCAAGACCCGCAACGTGTCGAAGTCCGCACAGGCTCCCAATATCATTTCGGCATATAAGGTAGCACAGATGTGTGCCATTATATTGGATAATATGGGTGCCGCGTGCGATGTCAGTATCAATTATGTGGAAGTCGATTGGTTGCCCGAGGGCAGGATGTTGCGGTGTGTCGGTGCCCACTATGGAAATCTTTTCAGATCGACTCCGTCCTCTTTGTATATCAACTGGGCGGCCGCCATGCAAATTCAGTTTCATGTATCCGATCTTGACCAAACGTTTAAAGGAACAATTGAAGATTGGGCAGAGGCTTATCTGAAGGTGTTCGTCGCGAGTGCAGAGCGTCGGTGTCGGACTATGTATGAGAGATATGTAGCTCCGTTTAAAAAATATCTTGAATAGGATGTACCTATTCTTTGTGATCATATGAAAAACATCGTATTCGATCTGGGCGGAGTGCTCTTCGCCCGCGACAAGCGCAAGTGCGATCCGGAGATCATCGAATTTTTCAGCTTCCTCCGGGCCCCGAAGATGCCCCGCTTCTGGGAGGAGTACGACCGGGGTACCTCGACCCTCGGGGAGGTTACCGACACCCTGGTCGGGATGACCGGCCGTTCGCGCGAGACCTGCGCGGCCGTGCTCCAGCGGGCCATCGACCTGCAGGAGCCCGTTGCGCCGACCGAAGAGCTCGTCCGCGACCTGAAGGAGGCCGGCTACCGCCTCTACGTGCTCTCGAACATGTCGCGCGAGTTCATCGACTACCTGCGCCGTTTCCCCGTCTACGGGCTTTTCGACGGTGAGGTCGTGTCGTGCGAGGAGCTTTGTGTCAAGCCCGAGCCGCGGATCTATGAGATCCTGCTCGACCGTTACGGACTCCTCCCTTCCGAGACGCTCTTCATCGACGACCGCCCGGCCAACATCGACACGGCCCGAACGTTGGGTATCGGGGGCTTCCTCTTCGATGCCCACGACCCGGCCTCTTCCTGCACGGCCCTCAGGCAGATGCTGCTCTGACCATCCGTCTGCATCGCCGGGCCCAAGGCCGGGTCGGCTGTCGCCGGATCCGGCCTCATCGGCTTCTTCAGCCCGCGCCCGTCGTACTTTTGCCCATCCGTCTGAAAACAGGAAGGCCGCCCGATCACTCGGGCGGCCTTTCCGTTTTGCAGTGCGGGCTCCGCTACTTGAAGTTCTCGTCGCGCATGAGCTCGAACTCCGGTGCGAGGGCGTACATCCGCACGTACTCGAACTTACCGTCGGCCACGAGCTTGAACTCGAATGCGTGGGTCACCTTGCCCGTGCTCGAACCGATGTGCTGCGTGTAGAGCATGAACTCGAGCGTGTAGATGACATCGATGCCGTCGATCATCTTGACGTTGGGGTAGAGCGTACCCAGCGCACCGGACATCACCTCGCCGAAGCGCTTCTCCGTCTCGGCATAGAATGCCGCATAGGATGCGCGTGCGGCCTCCTTGTCGTCCGAAGCCCAGTTTTCGTAGGCCGAGATGTCCTCGCCGGCCGGTCCCCAATAGTACTTGGGCAGCGTGTTGATGCGCCAGTTGAGGTTCGTGTAACCCACGGCGCAGCCGCTGTAGTACTCCGAGTCGGTCATGTACGAGTCGCTGCGGTTGTCGTAGCGGTACATCGGGTCCTTGTTGGCGATCACCCAGTCTACGCCGGCCTGGTAGATGCTCTTGCTCAGCTCGCTCTTGTCGGGCGCCACGACGATCGTCAGGCTGGGGTTGAAGCTCCACTTGCCGTCCACCTTCTTGAACGGGCCTTCGAGCGTCTCGTAGGCCTCGACCTTGGTCCACTGCGAACCGTCGAATGCGTAGCGGTCGGCACGCGGGCTCGTCACGTTGTCCTCATAGTATTGGTAGGCGATGTCCTTCGTCTCCTCGGGCTGTGCGTAGGGGTACTTGAGCTTGAGGTAGACGGGCAGGTAGACGTCGGGCGAGAACGACGAGCTGAAGTTCGGGTGCGAGCTGCCCATGGCCTCGTAGTCCTCGGGGTTGATGACGGCCGTGTCGGGCGTCGGCTCCCAGTTGGTGCCGTTGAAGGTGTAGGCGGCGTAACGCTCCTTGACCATCGCCGCACGGGTCATGGCCGCGAGCGTCGAGGCCGCCGATGCGGCGTTACGCGAGATGCTGGCCACCTTCACGTTGTCCACCTGGTAGGTCGTCGTGCGCTTCTCGGCACCGTTGCCCTGGTAGCGGAAGGCGATGTAGACCGATTTGCCGGCGAACTGGTAAAGCGGTGCCAGACCGGCTGCCGAGAAGTTGTCGGCATAGCCTCCTGTCGGCGTCTGCGGGATCAGGAAGTGTGCCGTCAGGTCGGTCCACTCGGCTGCGGACACGTCGCCCGTGTAGTTCTCCGATGCGAGCACCGTGAGGCAGTCGGCATTCCAATAGCCGATCTTGAGGTCGAATCCGAGCACCGTCATGCCCTCGGCGTCGAATGCCGGCACGGCGATCGGCTCCTTCGTGACGAGCCACGACTCGACGGCTCCCGCAGCCTTGTTGGCCGTCTCCTGGGCGTAGGTGTTGTTCGAGTAGGTGGTCAGGTACCACTGCTTCGTCTCGTCGGCCACGGCCTTTACATCCCACTTGTCGAAGATTTTGTTGTTCTCTGCATCCACGGCCTCGAACGCATCGCTGAAGAGCTCCTTCCCGGCGGCGGTTACCACGCCGTCGCCCAGCTGGATGTTGCCGATCTGGTAGGTCGTCGTCTTCTCCTCGGCGGCGTTGCCCGTGTAACGGAAGGCGATGTAGACCGCATCGCTCTTGTAGGCGCTCATGTCGCAGATGCCTGCCGTGTACCACTTGCCGGCCGTCGAACCGTCGAATGCGAAGCAGTGCGTCAGGTCGGTCCACGTGGCCTCCTCAGGCGTCACGCCGTTGTAGTCGGTCGAAACCAGCACCTGCAGCCCGTCATGCGTCCAGTAGGAGATCTTCACGTCGAAGGCCAGCTGCGGCTGTTCGCTCGCCGAGAGGTTCACCTTTTCGGAGATCAGCCACAGATCCTGTGCCCCTTCGGTCTTGAAGGCCGATACCTTGGCCGAATTGACTCCGTTGTACGAATCGAGCGTCCAGGTCGAGCTGCTCTCGCCCTTGACGATCTGCCAGGCGTTCAGTCCGCCGGCAAACGACTCGTCGATGCTCGTTGCCGCCGACTCGCCACCCGTGCTGGGCTCCGAATCGGAGTAGTTGTAGGACACGAGCTTCACCGTACCCTCCGTAGCGTCGGGGTAGGCAGCCGAGAGGAACTTGTCGGCATAGCCCTCGAGCGGCTTGGAGGGGGTGAAGTAGTTGGCCGGGGTCTCGCCCCATACCGACTTGTAGTTTTCGCCCGTCACCGTGTAGGTTTCGGCCGCCGTGAGCTTGACGATCTCCTCAGCCTGTGCCGTGGCCTTGTGGTAGGTCACCGTCACCGTCGAACCGTTCGACAGGTAGGAGTTGTAGCCCGCCGATACGAATGCCGGCAGGTAGGTCTCGGCGGGAGCCGCCTCGGAGAAGCATTTGGCCGTGCCGACGGCTGCCAGGGCCTCGACGGCCTCCGGACCTGCCGCCTCGGCGATCGCCTTGTTCGCGGCGTTGTTGGCCACCGAGGAGTAGTCCGCATCGGTGAGCGTGTAGCTCACCGTCTGGATGTCGGTCACCTCCTGATCGGAGTCGAAGCCGTCCAGATAGGCGTCGTTGTAGTCATCGACCGTGCAGCCCGTACCGGCGAGTGCGGCGGCTGCGAAGATCAGTGCGAGTTTGATATGCTTGTTCATGTCGAATATTCCGGAGTATGGTTAGAAGTTGATTTTCACTCTTACGGTGTAGGTGCGTCCGAACGAGTACATGACGGCGTAGGCGTTCTGCCAGATACCCTCCTGGAGAGCGTCGCTCTGCGCATCCATGATGTAGTTGTAGTTGTAGACGTTGTTCACGTTGCCGTAGATCGTGGCGAAGATGTTGCCGATCTTGAAGCGGTAGCTGGCCGAGAGGTCGAGCTGATGCCCCCACGGAATGCGCCACGGATCCTTGACCTCGATGGTCTGGTTGCCGTTCAGGCCCGAGCCGAGCCAGAAGTCGGCGTAGTTGTTGCCGTAGGCGTTCCAGTCGGCGCTGACGCGCAGGCCCTTCATCGGGCGCACCGTCATGCCGATGGCACCGGTGGTCTGTGCCGATCCGCCGACCTTGATGCCCTTCTGCTTGAGGAAGAGCCAGGCGTGGTCGTCGGCCATGATGCCCGAAGCCACCGTTCCGTCGAGTGCGGCGGTCATCGGCTGGCCCTGCGAGTCGTAGATGTAACCCTTCGTGTTGCTGTCCCAGATCCAGTTGCCGAGCGAGAGCATGCCGGTGATGTCCATCCAGCGGGTCGGACGCAGCGAGAAGTCGAGCTCGATACCCATGTGGCGGGCATCCACGCCGCCCAGGTTGATGCGGGCGTAGTCGCCGTTGGACATCTGCGTCGAGCGGACGAACGACTTGTCCATCCAGAGCGTGTAGTAGGCGTTGAGGTTGGCGGTGAAGATACCCGAGCGGAAGCCGTATCCGAGTTCGGCCGAGAAGACGCGCTCGTTGAGCGGGTCGGGGTTGGTCACGTTGCTCGTGGTGCTCTGCAGGAATGCGCCGCCCGAGAAGAAGGGCGCGCGGCTGATGTATCCGAGGTTGGCGAATACGTTGTGCTTGTCGGTGATGTTGTAGTTGGCGCCGCCCTTGATCGTGTAGCCGAGGAAGTTCACGTGGTCCGACTCGGCGTGTGCGGCATCGTAGTAGAAGCGGTCGTAGCGCCAGTATCCGGTGTTGGAGATCGAACCCGAGACGAATGCGTTGAGCTTGTTGCGCGTCCACTCGAGTTGTGCGAATACGCCCTCCTGGTGGACGTGTCCGTCGTAGTCGCGGTAGACCTTGTCGCCCACCTGCAGCTTCTCGTACTGCCACGTGGGATCGGCAGCGGCGATGTTGTCCGAGGCCTTGACGTTGCGGCGGCTGTTGTCGTCGATGAAGTACTTGCCGTCGTAGAGGTCGATGATCTCGTTGTTGTGCTCACCGATGTAGTAGCGGACATCGACACCGGCCGAGAGCTCGAGCGACGGGGTGATCTGGTTGGTGTAGGTCGAGAGCAGACCGTACCACATGTGGTTGTTGTTGCTCTTCGACATCACCATGCGCGAGCCGTCGATGCTGGCGGCGTTGAGCTCCTGGATCTTGTCGTAGGCGAACGTGCCGTCGGGGTTGCGGAACGTGGTGTTCAGGATACCGTAGTTCGTGCCCTTCCAGGCGTTGCGGTCGGCCGACGTGCGGCCCTGTCCCGAGTATCCCGAGCCGCGTCCGATCGACATGTAGAGGGCTGTCGAGAGCGACGACTTGTAGTCGATCTGCCACTGGTGGTTGAGCGAGATCTGGGGCTTGTGGTACTCGTTGAAGCTCGAGTAGCGCTGCTTGCCGTTCTTGTCGAAACCGTAGCTGGCGTTGTAGCGGTACATGTCCTTCTCGCCCATGAAGTTCTTGGCCTTCTGCCACTCGGCGATCGTCAGACCGTCGTTCAGGGCGTTGCGCTGTCCGTGCTTCTGGGGGGCGCCGAATGCCGTGAGCGAGAGCTGGTGCCGGTCGTTGATGCGCTTCGAGATGTTCACGAACCAGTTGTAGCCCTCGAAGTTCGTGCCCTGGATGTAGCCGTCGCCCCAGCGCTTGGCCGCGAGGATCGACATGGCCCATCCGTTCTTGGTCAGGCCGGTCGAGAGGCTGAGCGAGAGGTTGTAGAGTCCGTCGTTGCCGACGCCGAACGAGAACGTGCCGCCCTTCTTGGCGTCGATGCCGTTGGTGACGATGTTCACCGAACCGCCCACCGAGGGGGCCGAGATCTTCGAGGCGCCCAGACCGCGCTGCGTCTGCATGCTGCGCGTCACGTCCGAGAGACCGGCCCAGTTCGACCAGTAGACGCCGCCCCATTCCATGTCATTGACCGGCACGCCGTTCACCATCACGGCGACGTTGGCCGACTGGAAGCCGCGCATGTTGATCTTGGCGTCGCCGAAGCCGCCGCCGTCCTTGGTCACATATACGCCGGGGGTCGATTTGAGGATCTCGGGGAACTCCTGTCCGCCGAGTTTGTAGGTGATCTCGTCGGCCGTGACGGTCGATACGGCCACCGGGGTCTTGCGCTGCACGGCCACCGACTGCGAGACGATGACGTCCTGCAGCGTCACGGCGTCGGTCTTCAGGACGATTGTGCCGAGGTCAATGCGACCCCCCCCCTTGATCTCGCGGGTCTCGGTCACGTAACCGATGAACGAGATCTCGACGCTCTGCGTTCCGGCATCGACCTTCAGCGAGAAGTTGCCGGCTGCGTCGGTTCCGGTACCGGTCGAGGTGCCGGGCACGATGACGGTCGCACCGATGAGCGGCGCGTCGTTCTCATCGACGACCTTACCGATCACTGTCGATTGTGCGATTGCCGATGACGAGCCGATCAGGATGAAGGCCGCCATCAGGAGAAAGTGAAGTAGAGGTTTTTTCATAAAATATGGATTAAGGGTTTCTTTCGATGCGGATTCCCATCGCAAAGGTAGTCTCTTTGTGGGGGAAGCAGATGTCGGGGAGGTCGGATTTCATCGTATTTTAACTTCCCGTGCGGCACCTGGAGTGCCTTTTTGCAGGTGACAGGACCCGGCAGAGCGTTTCTCGTCTGCGGCCCGACGGATCCGGGCGCAGGACCGAAAACTGCGCAGAGGCCGTGCGGAACGACGGCCTGAAGGGTGCGGGCGGAATCTCTCCAACAACATAGAGGACGAACTGCCATTCGTTATAAGGATTACAAATATAATGAAATATATCTGGAACGCAATAGTACATTGCGGAAATTTTGACGTGCCATGCCGCAGCCCGTTCGGAATACCGTGCGCGGCGCCGTATCGGACCGGTGGCACGCTCCTTGCGTCATCTCCCTTTCCGGTATTATATATCAAGGTATCGCATGCCGTCTGTCCGGGAACAATACTGGCGCTATTCGCTCGTGGCGCTGATCGTAGGTCTGGGAACCGTCGTCTTCGTCGAACTGACCCCCTTTCTGGGGGGACTGATGGGGGCCGCGACGATCTATGTCCTGCTGCGCGGGCAGATGTGCCGATTGACCGGGCGGCACGGCTGGCGGCGCAGTGCGGCGGCCTGGCTGCTGCTGGGCGAGGCGGTGTGCTGCTTCCTGGTGCCGATCTCGCTGCTGGTCTGGATGGTTGCCGAGCGCGTGCAGCGTCTTACGCTCGATCCCCGCCAGCTTGTCGCCTCGGCCCGACACCTCGCGGCGCTGGTCCAGGAGCGTACGGGCTACGACCTGTGGCAGGAGAGCAACCTGCGGAGCCTGCTCTCGGAGCTTCCGCACCTTGGGCAGTGGCTCCTCGGCGGGGTGACGGGCTTTGCGGTCAATGTGGTGGTCCTGCTCTTCGTGCTCTACTTCATGCTGCTGGGCGGCCGCCGCATGGAGGAGTACATCCGCGAGCTGCTCCCCTTCAGCCGCGGGGTGGGGAGCGACGCCCTGCACGAGGTTCGCATGATCGTTAGATCGAACGCCATCGGCGTCCCGCTGCTGGCCGTCGTGCAGGGAGGCGTCGCACTGGCGGGTTACCTGCTCTTCGGGGTGCCCGATCCGCTCTTCTGGGGTGTGCTGACCTGCCTGGCCACGATCATTCCGGTTGTCGGCACGGCGCTCGTCTGGGTGCCGCTGGCGCTTTGGCTGGGGCTCGGCGGCCACACGGGGGCCGCCGTCGGGCTGGCGGCCTATGGCGTGGCGGTGGTCACGCAGTCGGACAATGTCGTGCGGCTCGTCCTGCAGCGCCGCATGGCCGACATCCACCCGCTCATCACGGTCTTCGGCGTGGTCATCGGCCTCTCGCTCTTCGGGTTCATGGGGGTGATCTTCGGGCCGCTGCTGTTGTCGATGTTCGTCTTCTGCGTGCATGTCTTCAAGCGGCTCTATCTCGACCGTCATCCCGACGCCGGCGAGCCATCGGGCCCTTCCGCGCCTTCCGGTCCCTCCGCGCCGACCGGCGGCGGCCGCCTGCACTGAACGGCCTCGCGGTCCGGTTTCGGATGCTTTCCTTGCTTCGATTCGCCGTTTCGACCGAAATATCGCTCCGATAGGCCTTTTCGCGCTCCGAAAAGCAGTCCCGGAGTGAGATTTTTCGAAAAAAGTGTCCGAAAAAGTTGTATATTCATAACACTTTATTACCTTTGTTATTCGAATAACACAAATTTCCGAAACAGGAACTAAAGTCTTATCACAATGGCAAGAAATCTCAAAATCAGAGACCTTACGTTGCGCGACGGCCAGCAGTCGTCGTTCGCGACCCGAATGAATCAGGCACAGATCGACCGTTGCCTGCCTTTCTACAAGGATGCGAATTTCTATGCGATGGAGGTGTGGGGCGGCGCCGTGCCCGACTCGGTGATGCGTTACCTGAACGAGAATCCGTGGACGCGCCTCGAAACGATCCATAAGGCTGTCGGGAATGTGTCGAAACTCACGGCCCTGTCGCGCGGCCGCAACCTGTTCGGCTACTCGCCCTATACGGACGAGATCATCGACGGCTTCTGCCGCAACGCCATCGAGAGCGGTCTGGGCATCATGCGTATCTTCGATGCGCTGAACGACGTGGACAATGTCAAATCGACGGTCAAGTACGTCAAGCAGTACGGCGGCATCGCCGACTGTGCCGTATGCTATACGGTCGATCCGAAATACCCCGAGCAGGGCTTCTTCTCGAAACTCTTCGGCAAGAAGAACCCCGATCCGGTCTTCACCGACGCCTATTTCCTCGACAAGGCCCGTCAGATGGCCGCACTGGGCGCCGACATGATCACCATCAAGGACATGTCGGGTCTGATTCCGCCGCGCCGCGTGGCCACGCTCGTGCGTCTGTTCAAGAAGCACCTGTCGATTCCCGTCGATTTCCACACCCACTGTACGCCGGGTTACGGCCTGGCCTCGGTGCTGGCCGCCATCGTTGCGGGCGTCGATGTCGTGGACACCAACTGCTGGTACTTTGCCGGCGGTACGGGTGCTCCGGCCATCGAGCTCGTCTACGTCTTCTGCAAGAAGCTGGGTATCGACACGGGCGTGAACATGGAGGCCGTGGCCAAGATCAACAAGGAGCTGCGTGAGATCCGCAAGGAGCTCAACATGTCGGTATTCGGTGTCGAGAAACCCGAGCCGAAGCCCTTCAACCCGCTGACCGACAAACTGCCCGACGAGGTGGATGCCCTCTTCGACCGTGCCATCGAGGCCGCACAGCGCGACGACGAGGCCGCGACGATCGACCTCTGCCGCAAGATCGAGGCATACTTCGGCTTCCCGGCCCCGAACGAACTGGTGCAGAAGGCCGAGATCCCGGGCGGCATGTACTCGAACATGGTGGCCCAGCTCAAGCAGCTCAAGTCGGAGGAGATTCTGCCGCGCGCCATGGAGCTCATCCCGTCGGTGCGTCTGGCTGCCGGTCTGCCGCCTCTGGTGACCCCGACCTCGCAGATCGTGGGTGCCCAGGCCGTGAACTGCGCCCTCGACGAGAAGGCCGGACGTCCGATGTATACCAACAAGTCGTCGCAGTTTGTGGGCCTCGTGAAGGGCGAATACGGCAAAACGCCGGTGAAGATCGATCCCGAGTTCCGCTTCAAGATCTGCGGTGTGCGTGAGGAGACCCCCTACGACACGTCGAAGTACAAGATGCAGCCCAACCCCGAACTCCCCGAAGCCGGAGGCGTCAAGCTGGCGGCCAACGAGAAGGAGGTGCTGCTGCTCGAGCTCTTCCCGGCCGTGGCCAAGACCTTCCTCACGGACCAGAAGGTGAAGGCTTACGCGGCTGCGAAGCCCGCCGAGGCTGCTGCCGCCAAGCCCGAGGCGAAGGCTACGGAGGCCGCTCCCGCCCGCCCGAAGGCCGTGATTACGGGCCATGCCGTGACGGCTCCGCTGCCGGGCCGCGTGCTGACGCTCTCCGTCAAGGTGGGCGATACGGTTAAGGCCGGCCAGGAGGTGGCTGTTCTCGAGGCCATGAAGATGGAGAACGCCATCACGACCGACTACTCCGGCACCGTGAAGCAGATCTTCGTAACCGAGGGCGACAATGTCCCGACCGACGCTCCGCTGCTCGAGATCGAATAGTGAATTCCTGCATGCGGATTGTTTTCCGGGTCCGCGGCGTTTCGGCGCCGCGGACCCGTTGTTTTTCCGATGCTGCAAACGTCCGCTCCTCCGCTGAAAAAACCTCCGGCCGCTTGGTACTTGCCCGTGTTTTTGCTACCTTTGGATTCCGAATCTAACCCAAAAAACTGAACCGCGTATGACACTCAAACGCTTCCTGTCCCTCTGCGGGCTGGTTGCCGTCGGATTGTGCCCGTCCCGTCCCGCGGCGGCGCAGCACTTCGATCCGAAGGCTCTCTACGAGATCGTCGGCCCGGGTGGGCTGGTGCTCGACAACCAGGGCAGCCTCGACAACGAAACCGAGATCTTCCTGAACAACCGGGGCCGAGACTTGCCGTCGCAGCTCTGGATCATCACCGAGTCCTCGACCGGGGGCTACTGGCAGATTACCTCCGTACTTGCCGACCAGAGCATCGACAACGCCAACCGCGCCTCGCAGCCCGGGCCGCTGATCCAATGGAGCACGAGCCCCGGCAATGCCAACCAGGAGTGGAAACTGACCCCTGTCGGGGAGGATACCTATACGATCACCTGCCGTGCGGGCGGACTCAATATCGGCTGTCCCGACGTGCAGCCGGGCAAGCCGGCCTGGCAGGTGGCCCCTTCGGCCGATGACCCCGCTCAACGGTGGACAATTCGCCGTTCGACGGCCCGGATCGACCTCTCGGCCCTGCGCCCGACCAGCGACAACGACTGGGAGAACGAGACGGTCTTCGCCGTGAACAAGGAGCCGGGCCATGCGACCTTCGTGCCCTTCGCCTCGGTGGCCGAGATGCAGGGTGACCCGAGCTACCGCCGGCCGTGGGTGCGCAACCGCTCGAGCCGTTACATGCTGCTCAACGGCATGTGGAAGTTCCATTGGGTGAAGAGCCCCGACGAGCGTCCCGCGGATTTCTACCGGGAACGTTACGACGTCTCGGCGTGGGACGAGATTCCCGTTCCGTCGAACTGGGAGATGCACGGCTACGGTACGCCGATCTACACGAACGTGACCTACCCGCACAAGAATCAGCCGCCCTTCATCCTTCCGCAGAAGGGCTATACGAACCAGACGGAGACCAACCCGGTGGGTTCCTACCGCCGCGATTTCGACCTGCCGGCCGACTGGAAGGACCGTGAGGTCTACCTCCACTTCGACGGCGTCTACAGCGCCATGTACGTCTGGGTCAATGGCCGCAGGGTAGGCTACAGCCAGGGCGCGAACAACGATGCCGAGTTCAACATCACGCGCTATGTCCGTCCGGGCCGCAATACGCTGGCCGTCGAGGTCTACCGCTGGTCGGACGGCAGCTACCTCGAGGATCAGGACATGTTCCGCCTGAGCGGCATCCACCGCGACGTCTACCTTTACGCCACCCCGAAGGTGCGTCTGCGCGACTTCCGCTTCGATGCCGACCTGTCCGACGACTTCCGCAGCGCCGGCCTGCGCGTCCGCGCCCATGTGGCCAACGTCGGGGGCCGGGGCCGCGAGGCCGCCTCGGTCGATGTCACGCTGCTCGATGCCGAAGGGCACCGCGTCGCAGAGCAGAGCCTCCCGTTCAGCGGTGTGGCCCGTGGCTCCGAGGCCGTTGCCGAGGCCGTGCTTCCCGTCTCCTCGCCGCAACTCTGGTCGGCCGAGACGCCCTATCTCTATACGGTGCTCCTCGAACTGAAGGACCGTGACGGACAGACGCTCGAGACGACCTTCTCGCAGTACGGGCTCCGCAAGATCGAGATCCGCGACCGCCGCGTCTGGATCAACGGCCGTCGGATCTTCTTCAAGGGCGCCAACCGCCACGACATCCACCCGCAGCTGGGCAAGGCGGTTCCCGTCGAGTCGATGATCGAGGATATCCTGCTCTTCAAACGCCACAACCTCAATACGATCCGCACGAGTCACTATCCGAACGACGCCAAGATGTACGCGCTGTTCGACTACTACGGCCTCTACGTCATGGACGAGGCCGACGTGGAGTGCCACGGCAACCACTCGATCAGCGACAAGGAGAGTTGGCGCCCGGCCTTCATCGACCGCATGGTGCGGATGGTTGAGCGCGACAAGAACCACCCGTCGGTGATCTTCTGGTCGATGGGCAACGAGTGCGGATCGGGCCGCAACTTCGAGGCCGTCTACGCCGCGGCGCGTGCGCTCGACCCCCGTCCGATCCACTACGAGGGCAAGAACGACGTGGCCGACATCGACTCGCGGATGTATCCCTCGATCGAGAGCATGATCGAACAGGACCGTCAGGACCGCGACAAACCCTACTTCCTGTGCGAGTATGCCCACGCCATGGGCAATGCGATCGGCAACCTCGAGGAGTACTGGGACTACATCGAGAACCGTTCGGTCCGCATGATCGGCGGCTGCATCTGGGACTGGGTCGATCAGGGCCTGTGCAAGTACGGCGAGCTGCCGACGAACTACTACTATGGCGGCGGTTTCGGCGATGCCCCCAACGACAACAACTTCTGCTGCAACGGCATCGTGACCCCCGACCGACAGGTGACTCCCAAACTGCTCGAGGTCAAGAAGGTCTACCAGTATCTGCGCCTGCATGCCGACGATCCGGCCTCGGGCCGCATCTGCATCGAGAACCGCTATGCGTTCCTCGACCTCGACAACTTCTGCCTGCACTGGACGCTGCTGCGCGACGGCCTCCCCGTGGCCGAGGGTGATACCGACCTGCCGTCGGCCGCTCCGGGCAGTACGGCCACCCTGACGCTGCCCTATGCCGACCGTGTGGGCGACGACGGCGAGTACTTCGTGAACCTCTCGGTACGGCTCCGCAGACCATGTGTCTGGGCCGACGCCGGGCATGAGGTCGCCAGCGAGCAGCTGGCTGTCACCGACCGCCGCCTTCCCGGAGCCGTGCAGCCCCGTACGGACGAGCCGCTCCGGATTTCGAGCGAGGAGGGACGCCTGACGCTTGCCGCCACGGGCTTCCGCATGGAGATGGACCTCACCCGCGGCATCGTGACCTCGCTGCGCTATGCCGGCAGGGAGCTGATCCACGCCGGCGCGGGCTTCGAACTGAACTGGTACCGCTCGATCGACAACGACAAGCGCACCTACCGCCCGACGGTCTGCGCGCTGCGTCCCGATGCCGAGGTCACCTGGGAGGCCGCAGGGGACGGCCGTTCGGTGTGTATCTCGACCCCGATGGAGGCCCGCATCGGCGATGACGTGCGCCAGCCCTATACGGTCGGGTATACGGTCCATGCCGACGGTACGGTCGATGTGACGGCCGAATTCCCGACGGCTGCCGACTTCAACCTCCCGCGCCTGGGGCTGACGGCGGCGCTCAGTCCCGCCCTCGGGCAGGTGGCGTGGTACGGCCGCGGTCCGATCGAGAACTACGTCGATCGGCACAATGCCGCCTATTTCGGCGTGTACGAATGCTCGGTCGATGAGATGGAGGAGTCCTACGTGCGCCCGCAGACGATGGGCGGCCGCAGCGACGTGCGGTGGCTCACGCTCCGCTCCGACGACGGGGCCGGGCTCCGGATCACGGCGCTGGGCTACCTCGAGTTCAGTGCGCTCCACTATACGGATGCCGATCTGTGGGCCACGAAATACGCCCATGACCTGGACAACGTGCGCCGTTCGGAGGTGATCCTGAACCTCGACTGCGTGCAGCGCGGCCTGGGCAACGCCAGCTGCGGCCCGCAGCCGCGGCAGCAGTATGAGTTGCGGCGCGACTCGGCCTACAGCCTTGGCTTCCGCATCGAACCGCTCCGCTGACGGGGCGCTGCCATGAAACAGAGCGGCCGGGAACCTTACAGTTCCCGGCCGCTCTGTTTCGTATTGTGTTGTCCGGTCCGGTTTCCCGGCCGCATCAGATCTCCGAGAAGAGGTTGAACTGGTGCAGGAGCGTGTAGGCGATGAACACGCCGATGATGATGCACAGCACGCCGAGCAGGCCGTTGAGTACGCGCGGCGAGGGCTTGCTCGGCCGCTGCGAGATGGCGACGATGTACTCCCGGAGGAAGACGTAGAGCGCCGGCACCACACTGCAGGCCAGCAGATAGTCCTCGGGGATGCCGAAGTAGTAGACCTTCGACAGCCCGACCAGGGCCCAGTGGCCGAGGAGCATCGCCAGGATGATATTGACCCGTTCGGCGAAGGCGAGCATCAGCGCGAGGGTGAAGACCGCCACCGAGCAGGGCATCACCGGCGAGGTGATCATCGGAAACTCCCTCCCGAGTGCGAGCGAGCAGAGCGGGTAGATGAACGGCATGGCGAAGAGCAGCAGGGCGAATCCGGTGTGGTGCCCGGTGCGTTCGAGCGTGGCGTTGCGTGCCGCCAGGTCGTAGATCCACATGCAGCCCATGATGGCCCAGAAGAGTGTCAGCAGGTCGTTGTATTCGCGGGGCTCGCAGTAGATGTGGTAGTAGACGAATGCAATCCAGAAGTTGAGCAGCGCCATGAAGACCTTCATGGCGTTCTTCACGGCTGTCGTGGGGCGGAAGCAGAGCAGCAGCGTGAGGACGATTCCCACGGCCACGAGCAGGATCTGCACGGGCCACGTGGCGGCGTTGTAGGCGGCGATCGTCTCCCAGAATACGGTCATATGCGGTCGGATTTGCGCCTGGTGAGCGAGAAGGCCCGGCGGTTGAAGATGAAGATGGGCAGCGTGGCTCCGGCCGCCAGCATGATGATCACGCTGAACGAGACCGTCGCGTTGAGGAAGAACTGCTGCATGTAGGCCAGCCCCTGCTGCGTATCGTCGAGCGACTGGAGGAACATCAGCAGCGAGAATACGGTCTTGTAGGCGTAGATGCCCGGCACCATGGGCAGCAGGGCGGGGATGTAGAGCACCGTCATCGGGCAGTGAATCCCCTGCCCGAGCCAGAGGCTTCCGAGCCCGATGGTGATCGAGGCGCAGAGCGAGGCCGAGGCGATGTCCACGTCGGCATAGTTCATCAGGCAGTATCGCAGGGCGTGGCCCACGGCGGCCAGCAGGGCGATGCGCGGGAAGGCGCGCATCGGCGGGTCGGAGATGGCTCCGAAGCCGATGGCGGCGATGGCGGCGAAGAAGCCGTCGAGCAGGATGTCGAGCGCGATCATAGCAGACTGTCTTTGACCATCATGAGTGTGGCGGACATCCCCACGGCGATGCAGATGATGAGCAGCAGGGCGTTGATCAGCCGGCTGCATCCGATCAGGATGTGTCCTTCGACGATGTCGATCACGCCGTTGATGAGCGGCACGCCGGGCACGAGGAACAGCACGCTCGTGGCCAGTGCCGTCTCCGACGTGCAGTCGAAGCGCAGGGCGATCGAGGCGCAGAGCGAGGCCAGGAACGACGAGATGATGAACGTCAGGAAGTGGTTCAGGCCGTGTGCCTGCATGCGCTGCTTGGCGGCGAATCCGACGAGCGTCGAGGTGAAGACGATCGACATGGCGGTCCAGTCGCCGCCGAACAGCCGGCAGAACGAGGCGTTGGCCAGTCCGACGGTGAGCAGCACGAAGATCGGGTCGATGCGCGGCTTGGAGATCAGCTGCTCGTAGCGGGCGCGGATCTCGGCGAGCGGCAGCCGCTCGTCGAGGGCGTCCCAACTCAGGGCGCTGAGGTCGGAGTTGCGTTCGAAGCTGATCGGCAGGGCGGGGATCTTCACCACGCGGGTGACGGCCTCGCCGCTCTCGGGGTCGTGGGCCGTGACGATCGTGCTCCGCTGGAAGCTCGACAACTGGATGTCGATGCCCTGCGAAGTGCCGATCCGCTGCGAATTCCGGATCACGCGCGAGGTATGTACTCCCGATCCGAGCAGGTAGGTGGCATATTCGGCCACGAAATCGAGCGTTGCGATCAGATCTTCTTTGGTCTTCATACCGGTTGCAAAAATAATCTTTTTTCGTTTGAAACCAGCCTCTTTCCCCTTTTTTTCGACTCCGATACCGCTGGCTGCTTCCGGTGCGGCAAGTGGGGGCGCCTGAGCCGTGCCCCGGCGGCCCGCGAATCGGGCTCGCGGTCCGACGGGGAGGCGCCCCCGCCGGACCGAATTCCTGCCGGGCAAACGAAGAGGGGCTTCCGGATCTCCGGAAGCCCCTCCTGTGTCAGACCGTTTGCCCGACGGTGTCAGAATGCCGCCTGGTTCATGCGTTTGTCCACCAGCAGCCCGTCTGCCGGCTGCAGGTCGTAGACATAGGCCTTGCGGGCGCGGAAGCGGATCACGAGCAGTTCGCCGTCGCCCTCGGCCGTCGCCTGTTCGCCGATGTTCACGAAGGTCGGGTAGAGGGCCTTCACGCCGTTGGTGTGGAGCCGGTCGGCGGTGAAATTGCGCATCTGCCCGAGCCCGGGGGCCTCGATGCCGACATACTCCAGCTGCTGCGGGTCGTAGGGCAGGGCGAAGCTCAGGGCGTTCACGCTCTTCAGCCCGCGGCCCGAGACGCGGATCTCGACCGTCTCGCCCGGGGCGTAGCTGCGCTTCGAGGCCTTCACCGTGACCGTTCCCGCCACGGGGTCGGCCGGCCGGCGGTCGGCGCCGCCGTCGAGCCGCGTCGCCACGGCCGAGATGTCGTAGGCGTCGATCAGCCCGTTGGTGTTCAGGTCACCCTTCGAGATGTATCCCTCGAAGTCGCCGTCGCCGCGGCGCAGTCCCGTGTAGTTCATGTACGACGTGAGGTCGTTCTCGTCGATCCGGCGGTCCTGGTTGATGTCGCCCGGGAGGTAGCTCTCCGAGCCGGGAACGCGGAAGACGTAGAGCTCGCGTCCCGAGCCGTATCCGCCGACGGCCTCTTCGATCTCGATGCGGATGTAGCGCGCCGTGGGCTGCTCCGCAAAGCGGAAGCTCTTCGTCTCGGCTCCTTTCCACTCGAACGTGCCGGCCTCAGTCCAGTTCGTGCGGTCCATGCTCGTGAAGACGCGGCCGCGGCCCAGCGTGCCGTTCCCGGCATCCTGACGGGGCAGGTAGTCGAAGCGGTCGAGCGTGTTGATGCTGTGCAGGTCGATCACCAGATCGAACGGCACGGCCCACTCGCTCCAGCGCGTGTGCCATGTATCTGACTCGTCGAAGTTGAAGAGCCGGGCAATGCCCTGTCCGCCCTGGTTCGGGCAGGAGGTCTCGCCGCTCAGCCCGCGGATGGCGAACTCCAGCGGGTCGGACTTCGTGCGTGCCGCGAGCGTGCTCCACGGCGAGGCGCCCGAGGCGTTCACCGCGCGGATGCGGAACGTGTAGTCGCTCTCCGGGCGCAGGTCCTCGAAACGGAGCCGCGTGTCGCGGATCATCGTGTAGCGCATGCCGTCGAACTCGATCTCATAGCCGTCGGCACCCGGCACCTCCTCCCACGAGGGGGTGAGCGTGTAGGCCTCGGTGTCTGTTTCGGCGATCGCCGCCCGGGGCGCCTCCAGCGCGCCGATGCTTTCGAGCATCGGGTCGGCCGGAGCGTAGACATATCCCTTCATCTTCAGCTCCACGGCGTTGCGTGTCACGTCGGTCGGCTCGAGCCGCACGCGCACCACGGGGTTCTTCACCACATGCAGGTCGGCTATCTCGCTGCCGGTCGTCGCGAAGCGGTTCATCTCCGGTGCGGCGTCGTAGTACCACACGTTTACTCCTTGCGCGTACCCCTCGCGCGTCCGGGCCTCGCTTAGCTTCACGTTGCGGCCGCCGATGCGGGCCGTGATCTTTCCCGGACGCTGCGTGACGTTGATCCGCAGGCGTGTGGCCTTCTTGGCAACCATGCCTTCGAACGATCCCTCGGTCGGGTCCACGCGGATCGTCAGGTTGTCTCCCTCGAGGTCCGAGACGATACGCGTCCGGGCCGACTCCCCGCGGCGGTAGGCCTCGGTCACCCCGTCGTCGTCGTACTCCGTGAACTCGCTGTGTCCGGCGGGGTAGAACTCGTAGGTGCGCACCTCGCGGTTCATGCGTGCGGCGTTGTTGTGCGGGGCGGTCATCGGGAGGATGGCCCCCTGGCGGATGAATACGGGGAGTTTCCAGAGCGGAGCGTCGAAGTTGTTCACGATGCAGCCTCCCGTGTAGAGGTCGCCGGTGAAGAAGTCGATCCAGTTCCCTTCGGGGAGGTAGATCCCGTCGCGGCGGTCGTTGCCCTTGTCGTCGGCCTGCGTGTTGCGGTAGACGGGGGCCACCAGCACGTAGGGCCCGTAGAGGAACTGGTAGCGGGTTGCCGTGCCGAGCGTGTAGGGGTTCGGGTCGTCGAGGAACATGGCGCGGATCATCGGCTTGCCGTCCACGGCCTCACGGGCGATCGAGTAAGTGTAGGGCATGAACTCCGACTTGAGCTTCAGGTACCAGCGGTTGATCGACGCCGCGGGCTCGCCGAGGATGTGGGGATACTTCGGGTTGGCGCCCCAGCCGTCCATGTTGAGCTGCATCGGAGTGAAGGTCTTCCACTGGAAGTCGCGGACGTTCACCGGGATGTTCCGCCCGCCGAAGATGCCGTCCATGTCCGACGAGATGTTCGGCTGCCCCGAGAGGCCCGAGCCGATGTAGGTGGGGATGTGGAAGCGGATGTACTCCCAGTCGCCGCCCGTCTGGTCGCCCGACCAGATCGAGGCGTAGCGCTGCGTCCCGGCCCATCCGTCGAGCGAGATGATGAACGGGCGGGCGTCGTTGCCGTAGTAGGGCATGATGCGTCCGACGTCGGCCACGCCGTTCAGCCCGAACGAGTAACCGGCGCCGACCCATGCCACGTCGGTCTTGAGCACGCGCACCCCGGCGTCACGCACCTCCTTGACGATGTCGCGCTGGAGCAGGGCATCGACCCCCTCTTTCGGGTGGAGGTCCGACTGGGTCCACAGGCCGATCTCCACGCCGCGTTCGCGGGCGAACTCGCCCAGCTGCCGAAGGTTCTCGATGTTGCCGTCGAGCGTTCCGGTCTGGCCGTACCCGGCGCCGTACCCGTCGTTGGGCAGGATCCACCCGAGGGGCATGTCGTGTGCGGCATAGCGGTCGATCACGGCACGGGCCGAGAACTGGTAGTTGTCCGCCTCGCCGTTGAGCGATTCGCGCACGCCGCCGTTGTCCTGCTGGCTCTCCTTGTAGCGTTTGCCGTCCTCGAAGAGGATGCCGCTGCCGTCCTCGGTCTCGGCCCAGTAGTCGCGGTTGTAGGCGTTCAGGTGCCCTTCGTAGAATCCGAACTTGGGCAGCAGCACGGGGTTGCCGGTCAGCTGGTAGAAGTCGTTGAGCAGCTCGACGGGCGTGCGGTCCACCATGACGAACAGGTCGAGGTAGTTCGTGTCGTGCGTCAGACGCACCGTTCCGGCTTCCGAGGCCCCGAAGTCGTAGAGTCCCGGTGCGAAGGTGTACCACATGATGCCGTAGCCGGCCGTGGACCAGTAGAAGGGGGTCGGCGAGGCGACGCCTCCGTCGGTCCACTGGTTCGTATTGACGATGCGGATGCTCTGTCCCTTGTGCGAGAAGCGGCCGTTCTGCACGCCGCCGCCGTAGAAGTACTCGTCGGCGCGCTCCTTCAGCGCGATCGAACTCTGGCGGGGTTCGAACGCGGCGGCGCCGAGCGATTCGGCCACCACCTCGCCGCGCCGGAGGTCGGTGACGCTGAAGCGGCCCGTGGCCTTGTCGAAGACGACGCGCACGGCCTCGGTGGCCACCGCCACGGAGCCCTCCTTCTGTTCGATCTCGAGCTCTCCCGCCGCCCGCCGCGGCTCATCGACGAGGATCTGCGCCTCGGGTTCGGCCGCCGGGTCGCGGACGATGCCGCCCTGCGGGTCGAGGAACATGCGGAAGATGTTCGGGCCGTAGAAGTCGAGGGTCATGCGCCGCCCGTCGGTGAAGAGCACCTCGACCGCTGCGGGATTCAGCTGCCGGATCCCCTCGATCGGGGCGTTGCCGGCCGACCGGGTCTGCTGTTCCGTCGCGACGTGGTCGCCCCGCATTCCGGCTGCGGCCGGAGCCGCCGCCAGCAGGGCGGATGCCAGAAATGCCGCGTTCAGTATGTTGGTTTTCAGATTCATGTTATCGTTTATCTAATGTTTTTATTCATCTCCTTGTGCCGGTCAGTCGGCAATCACCGAGAACTCGGCGCCTCCGGCGAAGTCGGCTCCGTTCTGCGAACTGAGCGCCGTGAAGCGGATGTAGCGCGCCTTGACGGGGCGCTCCAGTTCGACGCGCTGCTCGCCGGTCCCCCTGCCGAACGATCCGGCGGCCACCGGCTTGCTCCATGTCTTGCCGTCGTCGCTCACCTGCACGGTGTATTCGCGGATGTTGCCGTTCGTGCCGCCGTCCTGCCGCGGCAGGTAGACGAATCCGCGGATGAGCTTCGCCTCCCCGGCGTCGAAATCGACCCAGTGGGGGTAGTTGGCCACCGTCACCGAGTACATCGTGTGCCACGTCGTCGAGGGGTCGCCGTCCACGAGGTTCGCGGCGTCGCCGATGCCGGTCTCCTGGCTCGAGGCGTAGACCACCGTCATCGGGATGCGCTCGATGCGGGCGAAGGTGGCGGTGCTCTTCACGGCCGGGTTGTCGGCATAGCTTGCCGTCACCGTTCCGCCTTCACGCAGGTCGAACGGCCCCTCGTAGGGGAGCATCTGTTTTCCTCCGTCGGTCGAGTAGCGAATTTCGGCTCCTGCCTTGCGAGTTGAAATGGTTACCAGTCCATCGCGCGAACGCGAGATCGAGAGGGGTACCTCGCCCGAGAGGGCTGCGTGGGCCGTCTGCGTGAAGGCACCGTTGCGTACCGGGCGGATCAGCAGCCCCATGGCATGGTCCGAAGCCTTGACGCGGTCCTGCTCCAGCGGGCCGCCCTGCCCGCAGCTGTTGCCGCCCAGGCCCGTCACCGCGAGGTCCAGATGCAGGTGTGTGGCCGTCGGTTCGGGCAGCTGGTAGGGGTGCGGGGCAAGCGTCATCTCCACGGCCGACCACGGCAGTGCAGAGGCCGACATCGTGCCGTCGGCGACGAACTCCACGCCGTTGCCTTCGCCGTCGGTCAGCGCGCACCAGCGCACCTGCTCACGGTTGCCCATGCTCTGCGGCTTGGGGAAGCGTACGGCCTGTTCGCGGACCGTGCTGCCGTAGCGGCCGACGAACGAACCCGTCATGCGGTCGTTGTAGTTGTTCCACGGACCGCGGCCGTAGTAGTCGTAGCGCTGCAGCTCTTCGGGCAGCTGCAGGGAGTACCCGAGGCGGGCCAGCACAAACGACGGGTCGTTCGAGGTGATCTCCGCGCGGAGCTCGATCGAGCCGTCCGGGTAGACGGTCCAGATCTGGTTGGTCACGAAGCGGAAATCCTCCTCGCCGAACGGACGGTCGGTCAGTTCGACGATGCGGTAACGCCCCGACGTACCGCCCTCGATGCGGGCGGCGTTCGGTGCCTGCGATACGACCGTATACATCAGCTGCACGGTGTTGCCCTTGCCGTTGTCCACGCGCGAGCAGGCCGTTGCCGTGTGGCGCAGGTTGTGCAGCCCTTTCTCGAACCAGCGCGTGTAGGCCCAGTTGTCGTTGTCGGTCGGTGCGCGCAGGGCGTCGAGCCGCGGACCCTCTCCGTCGCGGATCACCTTGCGGCCGTCGTACTCGAGGGAGTGGATCGTTCCCCGGCGGTTGTCGAACATGACGACGAACCCGTCGCCCCGCACCTCGGTGAAGTCCCCGTCATCCGCTGTGCAGCCTTTCGCCGCGCAGCCGCTGCAGCCCGTGTTCCGCTCCGTGACCTCGGGCGCCGCGAGGCGGGCAGTCAGTTCGGTCATCGAGGGCTTCGCACCGGCCGCCTTCACCTCGAGCTGCTCCTCCATCTGCACGAATCCGGCCTCGGCCCACGGCTTGTCCTCGGCGAGCAGGAACTGCACCGTGACGAAGTACTCGCCTGCGGGGTCGAGCGCCGCATAGTCGTAGGGGATGGTATACTCGACCCTTTCGCGCGGGCCGACGATCTTGCGCGGGCCGCGCAGGGCGTCGCCGCGGGCCACCGGTTCGCCGTCCCTGTAGAGCGTCCAGGCGATGCGGTATCCGGCCAGCGTGGTGAAGTAGTGCTTGTTGAAGATCGCGATCCGGCCCTGCGTCATGTCCACCGGCTCGACGCCGACGTTCTGGTAGATCCGCTTCACCTCGTGGAAGACGGGCTTGGGCGAGTGGTCGGGGAGCAGGATGCCGTTCATGCAGAACATGCCGCTGTTGGGCTTGTCGCCGAAGTCGCCGCCGTAGGCCCAGTAGCGGTCGCCCGTTGCGGGGTCATAGGCGTAGAGCGCCTGGTCCACCCAGTCCCAGATGGCGGCGCCGCAGATGAAGTTGGTCGATTCGATGGCCTTCCAGTAATCGACCAGGTTGCCTCCGGCGTTGCCCATCGAGTGGGCGTATTCGGAGATGTGGAACGGGTACTTGATGGGGTATCTGCCCGTTGCGGCGCCGCGGATCCAGTCGATCGACGGGTACTGGTTCGAGCCCATGTCCACGATGTCGTTGTTGCGCTCGTACTGTACCGGACGCGAGGGGTCGAAGGCGTGCAGGGCCTCGTAGGCCGAGACGAAGTTCCGGCCCGGGCCGGCCTCGTTGCCCAGCGACCAGATCACCACCGAGGGATGGTTCACATGGGCGTGGGCCAGCTCCATGACACGGGCCACGTGGGCTGCCTCGAACTCCGCGACGTGCGAGAGCGAGGCCTCGCCGTAGTAGTATTCGTGGCTTTCGAGGTTGGCCTCGTCCTCGAGGTAGATGCCGTACTTGTCGCAGAGGTAGTACCAGTGCGGGGCGCAGGAGTAGTGCGAGTTGCGGACGTGGTTGATGTTGCCGCGCTTCATGAGCATGATCTCCTGCTCCATCTGCTCCGTGGTGATGGCGTTGCCCACGGCGGGATCGATCTCCTGGCGGTTCACGCCCTTGAGCTTCACGGTCCGGCCGTTGATGTAGTAGTAGCGCCCGGCCAGCCCGAACTCATCCTCTGCGGCGGGCGTGTCGCGGATCTCGACCTTGCAGAAGCCGAAGGCCGTCGAGAAGGTCTCCACCACGCGGCCCTTCCGGTCGCGCAGCTGCCCGACGAGCGTGTAGCGCCACGGCTCCTCGGCCGACCACTTGCGGGCGTCGGGCACCCGCATCCCGGCTACGGTCAGGGAGGTCTCTCCGGCCTCCGTTGCAGCCACTGCGGCCGAGGCCGTCACCCCATCGACGGGTGCGTTCTCGTCCGAATAGAGCTCGTTGGCGTAGAGCGTGTAGGAGAGCGTATAGCCCTTGGCGGGCTTCCGGCCGAGGTTGCGGATGTCGGCCTCGATGCGTACCGTGCCGTCGGCATAGGCGGCGTCGAGGTCGGGCCGCACACGCAGGTCGCGGACCTGCACCCGGGCTGTCGAGGTGAGCGAGACAGTGCGGAAGATGCCCGGCAGGCGGAACATGTCCTGCGCCTCGAGGAACGAGCCGTCGGAGTTGCGGTAGACCTCCACGGCCACGACGTTCTCGCCCCCGGCGTTCAGGTAGGGGGTGATGTCGAACGAGGCGGTGTTGCGCGAGTTCTTCGAGAATCCCACGTAGCGGCCGTTCACCCAGAGGTAGAAGAACGACGAGACGCCGTCGAAGTTGATGTAGACCTCGCGTTCCTCCCATGTTTCGGGCAGCGTGAACGAGCGGCGGTAGGATCCCACCTCGTTGCGGTGCCTGTAGGTGACCCAGTCCGAGGGTGGGGTGCGCATCACGCCGCCGCGCCAGTCGTCCACGGCCACCTTGTGGGCGAAGATCACCGGCTGGTTGGCGTAGATCGGCACGCCGTAGCGGAGGCTGCCGTCCTTTTGGATGCCCGCCACGTTCCACTGCATCGGCACCGTCACGTCGTCCCATGCCGCCACGTCGTATTCGGGTTTGTAGAACTCCGCGGGGCGCTCTTCGGGGTTGCCGGCCCAGTGGAACTTCCACACACCGTCGAGCGAGATGTACCAGGCTCCGCATTCGGGCAGTATGCGGCGTGCGCTCTCCGTATCGGGGAAGGTGAAGAACCACGTGCGGGGCTGCTCCTTGTTCAGGGCGAGCCGTTCGGGCGATTCCCACTCCGTGCCGTCGGGTGCGTCAGCCGTGCCGTAGGCGAATCCGCCGAGCGGTTCGGTTTGGGCATGTGCCGACATCCAACCGGCCATGCAACAGAGCAATAGAAGTTTTTTCATAAAGTATGGATTTAAGTACATAAGTTCGTTGTTCCGCAGATTAGGGGCGCATTTCTGTTTGTCTTCTGTCTCCCTGTGACGGGGTGTTCCTGCGCTGTCGGAGCGCCATGTTCCGAATTTGGGTAAATTTACGAATCTTTTTTCGAATACAAGGACTTGTTAGTCTGTTTTTTTGCGATTTCCGGCTTTGAAGAGAGCCCGGCACCGACTCCGTATGGGCATAGATGGCCGGATTGCAGTACGGTGGAGGTTTTTTTGTAAAAATTTCGAATTCTGCGAAATAATATGTAAGTTTGTATGGATAGGTACGATGCGCCGTCGTATCATGAACCACGAACAATCTCGTTTGCTTATGTTTGTAAAACTACTGTCCGGTCTTATTCTGACGGGTGCTGTTGCCCTGGGTTGTGCCTGCTCCGGCCCCGGGAAGGCTCCGGCGGAAACCTATTATGAGAAATACGTCGATCTGGGCGATGCCGATTCGCTGGCCAAGGTCGAGATGGCCGCGCACCTGGTGCCGACGCCCCAGCAGCTGGCCTGGCAGCAGTGGGAGCTGACGGCCTTCATCCACTTCACGGTCAATACCTTCTCGGGCAAGGAGTGGGGCGACGGGCGGGAGTCGCCCGACCTCTTCTTCCCGACGGCGATCGACACCGACCAGTGGGTCGAGGTGCTCAAGGACGCCGGGTTCCGCATGGTCATGCTGACGGCCAAGCACCACGACGGATTCTGCCTCTGGCCTACGGAAACCACCGAACACTCGGTCCGCAACTCGCGGTGGATGGACGGCAAGGGCGACGTGGTGGCGATGCTGCGCGCCTCGTGCGACAAATACGGCATGAAGATGGGCCTCTACGTCTCGCCGTGGGACCGCAATGCCCCTTCGTACGGTACGGGCAAGGCCTACGACGACTACTTCGTGGCGCAGCTCACCGAACTGCTTACCCGCTACGGTGAGGTGGCCGAGGTGTGGTTCGACGGGGCCAACGGCTCGGAGGCCGACGGCAAACACCAGGTCTACGACTGGCCGCGCTACGTGGCGACGGTCAAGTCGCTGCAGCCCGATGCCGTGACGGCCATCATGGGCGACGACATCCGCTGGGTGGGCAACGAGGCCGGCAAGGGTCGCGACGAGGAGTGGAGCGCCACGGTGCTGCCGCCCGCTTCGGTCACCCTGCGTGACCCCGATCCCGAGATTGCCGCCCTGGGCAACACCTCACCCGACCTGGGCAGCCGGGCCATTCTTTCGCGGGCCAGGGAGCTCTTCTGGTATCCCTCGGAGGTCGATGTCTCGATCCGTCCGGGCTGGTTCTACCACGCCGAGGAGGACGACCGCGTCAAGACGCTCGACGAACTGAAGAACATCTATTTTGCCTCGGTGGGCTCCAACTCCGTGCTGTTGCTCAACGTGCCGCCCGACCGTCGCGGCCGCATCCACGAGAACGACGAGCGGCGCCTGTGCGAGTTCGGTGCCTGGATCCGCGACAGCTTCACCCGGGGGCTGCTTGCCGACGGAGCCACGCCGTGGACTGCCGCTGCCGGCCAAAGCTGCGAATTTGACATCGCGGGCGGGCCGTTCAATGTGGTGATGCTGCAGGAGAACATTGCCCGCGGACAGCGCGTCGAGCGCTTCCGGGTCGAAGTCTCCGACGACGGCGAGGCCTGGCGGCAGGTGGCCGAAGGCACGACGATCGGCTACAAGCGCATGATCCGCCTGCCCGAACCGATGCAGGCCGCCCGGCTCCGCGTGACGATCGACCGCACGCGTGCTGCCGCAAACATTTTATACGTACAGCTCTATCATGCCGAATAAGCGGCGTGTTCCGAACGGACTCAATTCAATATGAAAACCAACCGAATTTTTCTTGCCGGCGGCCTTGCCGCCGCCGCTGCAACCGGATGCGGGCGCCAGGAGCCCGAGCCGGATCGCCGAATGAACATCCTTTACATCATGACCGACGACCATACGGCCCAGATGATGAGCTGCTATGACCGCCGCTATGCCTCGACCCCGAACCTCGACCGCATCGCCGCCGAGGGCGTCCGCTTCACCAACAGCTTCGTGGCCAATTCGCTGAGCGGCCCGAGCCGCGCCTGCATGCTCACGGGCAAACATTCGCACGCCAACGGCTATACGGACAACACGCTCTGCCCGGCCTTCGACGCTTCGCAGCAGACCTTCCCCAAACTGCTGCAGCAGGCCGGCTACGAGACGGCCGTCATCGGCAAGTGGCACCTGGGAAGTCTGCCGACGGGTTTCGACCATTGGGAGATCGTTCCCGGACAGGGCGACTACTACAACCCCGATTTCATCCGCCAGACGGGCGATACGGTGCGTGTGCACGGCTACCTGACCAACCTGATCACGGACCGGAGCATCGAGTGGCTCGAGCAGGGGCGCGATCCCGAAAAACCCTTCTGCCTGCTCGTGCACCACAAGGCGCAGCACCGCAACTGGATGGCCGACACGTGCAACCTGACCCTCTACGAGGAGCGTACCTTCCCGCTGCCCGAGACCTTCTTCGACGACTATGCGGGGCGTCCGGCTGCCGCGGCACAGGAGATGTCGATCGCATCGGACGTGGACATGGACCCGGTCTACGACCTCAAGATGCTCAAGGAGGGGCATCCCGGCCGGCTGAAGGGGGCCTACGAGTGGATACTGAGCCGCATGGATTCGGCGCAGCGGGCCGCCTGGGACCGTTTCTACGATCCGATTATCGAGGATTTCTACGCGCGCAACCCGCAGGGCCGCGAACGGGCCGAGTGGAAGTTCAACCGCTACATGCGCGACTACCTCAAGACCCTCAAGTCGCTCGACGACAACGTGGGCCGGCTGCTGCGCTACCTCGACGAGTCGGGGCTTGCGGAGAACACGCTGGTGGTCTACACCTCGGACCAGGGCTTCTACATGGGTGAGCATGGCTGGTTCGACAAGCGCTTCATGTACGAGGAGTCGATGCGCACGCCGCTGGTTGTGCGCATGCCGGGCGGGGCCCGCGGCGACATCGGCGAACTGGTGCAGAACATCGACTACGCCCCGACCTTCCTCGAGCTGGCCGGAGCAGAGATCCCCGCGGACATTCAGGGACGTTCGCTGCTGCCGCTGCTGCGGGGCGAACATCCTGCCGACTGGCGTCCGGCGCTCTACTACCACTTCTACGAGTATCCGGCCGAGCACATGGTCAAGCGCCATTACGGCGTGCGCACGGACCGTTGGAAACTGATCCACTTCTACAACGACATCGACTGCTGGGAGCTGTACGATCTGGAGAACGACCCCCACGAGCTGCGCAACCTCTTCGGCGATCCGGCCTATGCCGGCGAGCAGAACGCCCTTTTCGAGGAACTGGGGCGGCTGCAGCGCGAGTACGGCGATTCGCTGGCCATGCGGTACAACGCATCGTTCGGACGGCAGTGATCCTTCTGCCCGTCCGGTACAACGGAAAAACGGGGAGCGCCTCCTGCGAGGCGCTCCCCGTTTGCGTAGTTTGCGGCGGAGCCGTTCGCTGTTGCGCTCCGGGCGCCGGCGTCAGCCGATCTCGGTCAGGCGGTAGTCGCCGGCCTGCTCCGTGACCGTGCGCTGGAGCTCCTCGGTCGGCAGGGGACTGCCCGTGAAGGTGACGACCGCCTCCGGCGGGGTGAGCGTCACGGTGGCGGAGACTCCGCCGATCGAGTTCAGTGCCTTTTCGATATGTGCCCGGCAGTGGCCGCACATCATGCCCTCCACTTTGAATCTGCGTTCCATCGTATCGTGTTTTTGGGTGTTTTGTATCGGTTCGATCCGGCGCCGTTTCAGCCGCAGGCTGTTGGTGACGACGCTGACGCTGCTCATGGCCATCGCCGCCCCGGCGATCATCGGGTCGAGCAGGAAGCCCCACAGCGGGTAGAAGACCCCCGCGGCGACGGGCACGCCCACGAGGTTGTAGACGAAAGCCCAGAAGAGGTTCTGCCGGATGGTCCTGACGGTCAGCCGCGCCAGACGCAGCATCGCGGGAATCTTCCTCAGGTCGGACGAGAGAATGGTCATGCGGGCCGCCTCGAGGGCGATGTCGCTGCCGTTGCCCAGGGCGATCCCCACGTCGGAACGTGCCAGCGCGGCGCTGTCGTTGATGCCGTCGCCGGCCATGGCGACGACGTGTCCCCCGCGCTGCAGGTCGCGGATGTAGGCCTCCTTCTCGCCGGGCAGCACCCCGGCCTTTACGCGGGTGATCCCGGCGGCCCGAGCCACGGCGGCGGCCGAGGCCTCCTGGTCACCCGTCAGCATGTGGACCTCGATGCCGCGGCGGCGGAGCTCCGCGACGGCTTCACGCGATCCCTCGCGCAGGCGGTCCGAAACGGCCGCTACGGCCAGTGCTCGGTGCTCGTCGGCGAACCAGACGATGCTGTGTGCCTCCGCGGCCCGGCTGCGTGCCCGGGCGTCGAGCCCGGGGTCGATGGCAATGCCGCGCTCCTCGAGCAGCCGCCGGTTGCCCGCGCAGTATTCGCGTCCGGCGAAGCGTCCCGTGACGCCGCGTCCGGCGTGGTTGGTGAACTCCCCGGGGGCCTCGTTGGTACGGATTCCCGCAGCGGTGAGATGCGCGACGAGTGCCTCGGCGAGCGGGTGCTCCGAGCGGCTCTCGAGGGCCATGAGGCGCGGGGCCTCGGTTTCGGCCCCGGCGGCCCACTGAAGGTCCGTCACGGCGGGGCGTCCCTCGGTCAGCGTGCCCGTCTTGTCCAGGACGACGGTATCTACGCGGCAGGCCGTCTCGAGCGTTTCGGCGTCCTTGATCAGGATGCCCGCCCCGGCCCCGCGCCCGATGCCCGCCATGATGGCCGTCGGGGTAGCCAGCCCCAGGGCGCAGGGGCAGGCGATGACCAGCACGGTGACCAGCGCCAGCATGCCGTGTGCAAATCCCTCTGCAGGGTCGAGAAGGAGCCACGCCCCGAACGAGAGCAGGGCCACGGCGATGATCGTCGGCACGAAGACCGCGGCGATGCGGTCTGCCAGCCGCTGCACGGGGGCCCTGCTGCCCTGCGCATCCTGCACCAGGCGGATGATCTGTGCCAGCATCGTGTCTTCGCCGACCTGTTCGGCACGGTAGCGCAGCGACCCGCGCTGATTGACCGTTCCGGCGAACACGCGGCTGCCGGCCTCCTTGCGCACCGGCAGCGGCTCGCCGCTCAGCATGCTCTCATCGACGTAGGAGGAGCCATCGGCCACCGTGCCGTCCACGGCGATGCGCCCTCCCGGCCGCACGGCGATCAGGTCGCCCGGCTGCACCCGGCCGATCGGGGTCGGGTGCTCTGCACCCGCCTGATCGACGAGTAGCACCGTATCGGGCCGCAGTCCGGAGAGCTTCCGGATCGCCTCCATCGTGCCGCCCTTGGCCCGCTCCTCGAGCAGCCGCCCGAGCAGCACGAAGGCGATCACGACGCCCGACGCCTCGAAATAGACATGCGGCTCGATGCCGCGCGAGGTCCAGAATGCGGGGTAGAGGAGGTTGAAGAGGCTGAAAGCGTAGGCGATGCCCGTGCTCAGCGCCACGAGCGTGTCCATGTTGGCCGAGCGGTGGCGCAGCTGGCGCCAGGCTCCGGCGAAGAAGCCGCGCCCGAAGACGAAGACCAGCGGTGTGGCGAGCAGCCACGTCACCCAGGGCGACCACGGGCGGTGCATGAAGAGCATTCCGACGACGAGCAGCGGCACGGCCAGTGCGAGGGCCGCCGCCGCACGGCGCTTGAGCGCGCGGTAGTGTGCCTCGTGTTCGCGTTCGGCCTGCTCTGCGCCCTCCTTCAGGTCGGTGATCAGTCCGTATCCGGCTCCGGCGACCGCCTGTGCCAGCAGTTCGGGCGAGGTCCGGTCGGGATCGTACTCCACGGCAACCGTTGCCGCCGCGAAATTCACTGCCGCCTGCCTGACGCCCTGCTGGGCGCCGAGCGTCTTGCCGACCCGTGCGGCGCAGGCGGCGCAGCTCATGCCCGTCACCGGGAAGATGCGTTTGGTCATCATCTCTTTTCGGTTTGAAGTTCCGCAGGCAAAGGTAGTGCCTGCCGGCGGTTGCGGCGTTACGGAATTCCGGGTTTGTTTTACAAGATTTCGGATGGCGGTGCGGCCGTGTGCACGGGGCGGACGGGGCGGCAGCATTCGGCATTGCGGTGTATGCGTATCCGGGGAGTGGCGGCAGGCGGCCCCGTCGGGCGGGAAGGTTCGGCCGGGTACGGATCAGAGCCGGTCGAGCGGACGGCGGGAGCGGATGCGGAGCCGGCGGAAGTGGGAGGGGGTCATGCCCGTCACGCTCTTGAACTGTGCGCTGAGGTAGGCGCCGCTCGAGTAGCCCAGCCGGTCGGCAATCTCGGCCAGCGAGAGTTCATCGTAGATCAGCAGCTCCTTGGCGTATTCGATCTTCTGGGCGATCAGGTACTTTTCGAGCGTCGTGCCGGTCACCTCGGAGAAGAGGCGGCTCAGCGAGTCGTAGTCGTGGCCGAGGCGGCGGACCAGCCAGTCCGAGAGCCGCTCGCGCCTGACACCTTCCGGATGGCGGACCAGCTCGATGACGGCGCCCCGCAGGCGGGCGACGAGCTGCTGGCGGCGGTCTTCGAGCAGTTCGAAGCCCAGGTCCTCCAGCTCCCGGCGGAGTGTTTCATGCTCCGGCTCCGTGAGCGGGCGCGGAAGGCGCACCTCGCCCAGCTCCACGGCGAGCGGTTCGATGCCGCAGCATCGGGTGAGCACGGTACGCACCGCCATGATGCAGCGGTCGCAGACCATATTCTTTATGTAGAGCGTCTCGGCCATCTCCGGTATCGGTTTCGTTTCGGGCAAAAATACGAAATTTTCGCGGGACCCCGTGCATGCTGCGTAGCGAACCGGCGGAAAAACGAGACGTCCCCGCCGCCAGGGGGCGACAGGGACGTTGGATCGGATTTATGCGGTCTCTACCGGTAGATCTCGTTGAGCAGGCGCGCCAACCGCAGGCCGCCGCGCAGGAACTGCTGCTCGACGACGGGGGTTTGTGCCGCCACGTAGTCGTAGGAGAGGTTCGCCCCCTCGGGCGTCGCCTCGTAGACCTGTTGGCAGACGCCACACGTCTCGGCGGCCCACTCGGCCGGGGTGCCGGCGGCGATTGCCTCGGCCTCGGCCTGCGATACGCGGTCGATCTGCTGCCGCCATTCGGTGTAGCCCCAGTTGTGGGCCGACTCGACCAGCGACGTGTCCCACACCGAGTGGAGGTTCGTCGAGCGGCCGAAGTAGCGCACCGGCCGCTTGTTGCCACCCAGGTCGGTCGAACGGCCCAGGTGCATCGGGCAGTGCATGTCGCCCACCAGGTGGATGAGCATCTTCAGCTGCAGGGCCTCCTCCTCATGCGTCAGACCGCCGGCCTTGAGTTTCGCGACGATCTCCGTCACGGCCTTCAGCACGTCGCCTTTCGGGTTGGCGGGCATCGTCTCGAGGGTCTTCCCCTCGTCCACGTTCAGGTAGTGCCACGTCTTCGTGTAGGCGTAGTCGGGCGTATGGCTGGCGTTGTCGAGCCAGTTGGCATAGTAGACGGGCGAATGTCCGTCGAGTACCTTGTCGATCTTCTTTGCGGCGGCGGGCGTCAGGTGGCATTCGGCGATGTAGGCCGTCACGTCGTGTCCCTTCTGTCCCCAGGCCAGGGCGCTGCGGACGATGAGCAGGCTCAGCCCCAGCAGAATTAGTCTCTTCATGTTCATCGGGTTGGCGTTTTAAGGTCAATGGTTCATCGTGGCGAGGAACTCCTCGTTGGTATCCGTGAGGCCCATCTGCTTCTGGAGGAACTCCATCGCCTCGACGGGCGTCATGTCCGAAAGGTATTTGCGCAGCACCCACGTGCGGTTCATCACTTCGCGCGGCAGCAGCAGGTCTTCGCGGCGCGTGCCCGAGGCAATGACATCGACGGCGGGGTAGACGCGCTTGTTGGCCAGCTTGCGGTCGAGCTGCAGCTCCATGTTGCCCGTACCCTTGAACTCCTCGAAGATCACCTCGTCCATCTTCGAGCCGGTGTCGATCAGCGCCGTGGCGATGATCGTCAGCGAGCCCTTCTCCTCGGTGTTGCGCGCGGCGCCGAAGAAGCGCTTGGGCTTGTGCAGCGCGTTGGCATCGACACCTCCCGAGAGCACCTTGCCCGAGGCCGGCTGCACGGAGTTGTAGGCGCGCGCCAGGCGCGTTATGGAGTCGAGGAAGATCACCACGTCATGGCCGCACTCGACCATGCGCTTGGCCTTCTCGAGCACCATCTCGGCTACCTTCACGTGGCGCGAGGCCTGCTCGTCGAAGGTCGAGGCCACCACCTCGGCTTTCACGTTGCGGGCCATCTCGGTCACCTCCTCCGGGCGCTCGTCGATCAGCAGCACGATCATGTAGACCTCCGGGTGGTTGTCCGCAATGGCGTTGGCGATCGATTGCAGCAGCATCGTCTTACCCGTCTTGGGCTGTGCGACGATCAGCGCGCGCTGACCCTTGCCGATGGGCGAGAAGAGGTCCACCACGCGCGTCGAGAGGTTGTTGTGCCCGTTGCCCGTCAGGCAGAACTTCTCGCTCGGGAAGAGCGGCGTCATGTACTCGAACTGCACGCGGTCGCGGATGAACTCCGGGGCCAGGCCGTTGATCTCATTGACGCGCACCAGCGGGAAGTACTTCTCGCCCTCCTTCGGGGGGCGGATCGTGCCGTTCACCGTGTCGCCCGGCTTGAGGCCGAAGAGCTTGATCTGCGACGGCGAGACGTAGATGTCGTCCGGCGAGTTGAGGTAGTTGTAGTCGGCCGAGCGGAGGAATCCGTAGCCGTCGGGCATGATCTCCAGCACGCCCTCGCCCTCGATCTCGCCGGCGAAGTCGTCCTTGGTGATCACCTCCTCGTCGAGCGGCGTCTGCGGTTCGTCCGACGGCTCGGGACCGGCGGCCGGTTCGGTGTGCACGGGCTGCTCCCTGCGATCCGCGGGTGCTTCAGCTCCGCTCTCGGCCTGTGCCTCGGCCTTGGGTTTGCGGCCGCGGCGTTTCTGTTCGGCCTTGACCGGCTGCTCGGCGGCTCCGGCGTTGTGTCCGGCCGGTTTGCGCCCGCTCTGCCGGGCAGGGGCTTCGGGTGCCGCCTGCGGGGTCTCGCCGGCTTCGGGCGCCGGCTCGGAGGCCGGGCGGGGAGCCGGTACGGCGTTCTCCGCCTTGCCCAGACGCGGGCGGCGTCCGCGGGTGGCCTTGGCCGGTGCGGCCGGCTGGCTCGCTTCGGCAGCCGCTGCGGGGGCAGCCTCTGCCGAAACGGGTTCCTGTGCGGGGGTATTATCGGATGCGGGGGCCTCCGCAGCGGCGGCTTCCGCGATCTTTTCCATCAGTTCGCGCTTTTTGAGCATGACGTCGCCGATGCCGAGCACCTTCGCGATTTCGCGCAATTCGGCCAGGCTCTTTCCTTTCAGCGCATTCAGGTCTTGCATATTCTGTGAAGTTCGTATTGTGTGTTGTGATTTCAGGTCCGGACGGTCGCCCGGCTCTTCGGAATTCGCATGCAAAGATAGTGCATTATTTCTAATTTCAAAATAAAAAAGTTGCAGGCCAGCGATTTCCGACCTTGCGGAGAATTTTCCGGCCGGTCGCACCGATTGCCCCTTTCGGGAGCTTTTCCTGCCGCCGGATGCGGGGCCTGTGCGGACTCTGCCTCCGGGCTGCGGGCGAAATACCTATTTTTTGCGATTGCGCGGTCCGCATTTTCGCGCGACCTTTGCACCAGAACAATGAAGACAGTATTTCGCCATTGCATTGTTTGTATTGTTAATGTTTGTGTGTGAAAAACCCTTCCGGGATCCCGGAAGGGTTTTTTGCATGCGGCCGGCCGCTGCGGGGCGTCGCTGCGGCGCCTACTTCTTGAGCCGCAGCTCGTAGAGGTCGTGCCGGCGGTCGCGCAGGTTGCGCACGCTGCCGTAGGTGTGCAGCTCGTTGAGCAGGTCCAGATCGACGTCCGAGATGAGGATCATCTCCGTGTTGGGGGTCGCCTCGGCGCGCTTGCCGTCCGTCGGGAAGGCGAAGTCGCACGGCGTGAAGACACCCGACTGCGCATACTGGATGTCCATGTTGTGCACGCGGGGAAGGTTGCCGACGCTGCCGGCAATGGCCACGAAACACTCGTTCTCGATGGCCCGGGCCTGTGCGCAGACCCTCACGCGCGAGTATCCGTTCTGCGTGTCGGTGAGGAACGGCACGAAGAGGATCTGCATGCCCTGGTCGGCCATGATGCGCGACAGCTCGGGGAACTCGACGTCGTAGCAGATCAGCACGCCGATGCGGGCGCAGTCCGTGTCGAAGGTCTGCACCATGCGGCCGCCGCTCAGACCCCAGCTCTTCACCTCGTCGGGCGTGACGTGCACCTTCTCGTACATGTCGTAGGTGCCGTCGCGGCGGCAGAGGAAGCCGACGTTGTAGAGCCCTCCGTCGGGCTTGATGTAGGGCATGCTGCCGGTGATGATGTTGATGTTGTAGCTGATGGCCAGCTCGATGAAGCGGTCGCGGATCTCCTCGGTGTACTGTGCCAGCCCGCGGATCGACTGTGCTTCGCCCAGGTTGTTGAAGCGGGCCATGAGCGGGGCGTTGAAGTACTCGGGGAAGAGCACGAAGTCGCTCTTGTAGTCCGAGACGGCATCGACGAAGAACTCGACCTGCTCGAAGACGTCGTCGAGGGTCTTGTAGGTACGCATCTGCCACTGCACGAGGCCCACGCGGACGGTGGTCTTCTTGTCCACGAACTCCTGTGTCGGGGGCTGGTAGTAGATGTTGTCCCACTGCAGGAGCGTGGCGCAGTGGCACGACTCCTCGTCGTTGGGCAGGTAGTTGGGCATGACGCGCCGCACGTGGAAGTCGTTCGAGAGCTGGAAGGTCAGCACCGGGTCGTAGATCTCGCGCGAGCGGACGCGGTCGATGTACTCCTTGGGACGCATCCGGTCGGCGTACTTGTGGTAGTTGGGGATGCGGCCGCCGAACATGATCGCCTTGAGGTTGAGCTTCTCGCAGAGCTCCTTGCGGTAGTCGTACATGCGTCGGGCCAGGCGCAGGCCGCGGTAGTCGGGGTGGATGAATACCTCGATGCCGTAGAGGATGTTGCCCTTGGGGTTGTGGGTCGAGAAGGTCTCGTTGCCGGTGACCTTTGCGTAGGTGTGGTCGCCCTTGACCATGTCGTAATCGACGATGATCGAGAGGGCGCAGCCCACGATCCGCTCGCCGACGACCGTGACGATCTGCCCCTCGGGGAAGATGTCGATCAGTTTGTGGATCTGCTCGCGGGTCCAGAATACGTCCTTGTCCGCATAGACGCGCGTGAAGGACTGTGCCAGCTGCCCGTAGTCCTCCATCTGGAGGTTGCGGACCTCGACCCGGTTGATCTTGTGCATGTCTGCCATATGCCGTGAGATTATGTCGTTGTCGGGAAACGGCGCAAAAATACGCATTTCTCCGCCATATTGTCCCGTCGGAGGCGATTTTCACGGTCCGCAGGGTTTCCGGATCGGATATATTTGGTATTTTTGCAGCATGGATCATCCGACAGCATCCGCCTTGGATTATACGGCCCGGGACTACACCGCATCGCTCCCGGCCGCCGACTTCATCGCGCGTTTCCGCGATGCGGAGCGCATTGCGGGCTATTGCCGCGCCTGCCCCAACTACGGGCGCAGCTGGGCCTGCCCGCCCTTCGGCTTCGACCTGGAGGAGTATCTCTCGGGCTATGCGACGGCCCTGATCGTCGCCACGAAGATCACCCCGGCCCGCGAGGGGCTTCCCTTCTCCGAGGCCGGGCGGCTGATCCGCCCCGAACGGGTGCGCCACGAGCGGCTGCTGCTCGACATGGAGCGCCGGTACGGCGGCCGTGCCTTCGCCTATGCCGGCACGTGCCTCTATTGCCCTGCGGGGGAGTGCGCGCGGATCGCCGGGAAGCCGTGCCGCCATCCCGAGTGGGTGCGCCCTTCGCTCGAGGCGTGCGGCTTCGATCTCTGCCGCACGACCGGGGAGCTGCTGGGCATTCCCCTGCGGTGGAGCGGCGACGGCCTGCTGCCCGAGTACCTGACCCTCGTCAGCGGCTTCTTCCACAACGAACGGACGGTCGAATGGGAAGGGTGAAACGCGGTATGGAAATGAGACGTATCATCGGTTGGATTTTCGTTTTTGCGGCACTCACGGCCGCGGGGTGCGGACGCCGTGGAACTCCTCGGGAGTTCTCGGTGGACGGATTTTTGGCCACGGAGCACCCCGACAGCGCACGTCGGCTCCTCCAGCGGATCGATCCCGAACGGCTCAACCGGGACGATCGGGCCCGCTGGGCGCTGATCATGGGACTTGCCGAAGTCTCGTCGGGCGATACCCTGACAGGCAAAAAGTTCCTTGACCGTGGCATGCGCTACTATGAGCGTCACGGTTCGGACGGCGAGCGTGCCGCGGCGTGGTACACCTACGCCCAGGCGCACGTCAAGACAGGCAATCTGGAGGAGGGAATCCGGGGCTACACCCAGGCGGCGATTCTGGCCGAGAAGGCCCTGGCCGCCGGGTCGTCCGACGATTCGCTGCGGCGGGGGACCGAGACGCTGCTCGTGGCCGTCTACCACACGTTGGGCCTGCTTTATTTCGAACAGGGATACGATGCCGTGGAACCCTTCGCGAAGGCGGTCGAGGCGGCCCGTGCCAACGGCAACACGGAGCAGGAGGGATACAGCCGCTTCATGCTCGCTTCGGCCCACTGTGCCGCGGGCGATTACCAGCAGGCCATCGAGACGCTCGCGCCGCTGGTCGAGGTGGCCGATACGATCCCGTTCCGCTATTTCGCCCAGCAGATCCGCCTGCAGAACCTCATCTTCCACACCTACCTCGGCGACTGGACGCCGGAGCAGCTCCTGGAGGCCCGCAAAGGGATCGATCTCAAGGTGATTCGCCGTGCACCGCTTTCGTACGGCTCGGCCGTCTCGGAGGATACCGGGCGGTCGTTCTACGACGTGGCTTCGGCCATCATCTTCCAGCGCGACGGCCAGCTCGATTCGGCCCGCTGCTATATCGAAGAGTCGCTGGCCTGCCGGGATACGTTCCATCAGGGGAGTGTCGGACTGTTCAACCTGGCAGCGGAAATCTACCACGACCGGGGCGACGACGCCCGGGCCTATGACTACATGCAGCAGTATGTTTCGGTGAAGGATTCACTCTTCGAAGCGCAGCGCGGGGCGCAGGTCGCCGAACTCGAACGACGCTACCGCACGGCCAACGAGGTGGCCTTGCGCGAGGCGTCGCTGCGCTACCGGGCCTGGATCGCCGTGCTGGCGGCCGTGCTGGTCGTCATGGCGGCGGGGTGGGCCATCATGGGCTACCGCCGCAAGTTGCGCCGCCGCGACGGGCAGTTGAGCGAGTCGCTGGCGCTGCTCGACTCCTACCGCGAATCGCACGACAGCCTTACGTCGCGGCTCGATGCCTCGAATGCCCGCGAGGCGGCCGTCAAGCGGCTGCTCGAGGGGCGCGTGGCCGCCGTGCGCGACATCGCCGCCACCTGTTACACCTTCGGCGAGGGTGAGCGCCTGACGGCCAAGATGCGCGATCTGGCCCTGAGCCCCTCGGTGCTGGCCGACGTCGTGGACATGGCCGACCTCTACAGCGACCGGGCCGTCACGCGGCTCCGCGAACAGCTCCCGGGCTGGACGGCGCGCAACTACGACTTCGCGGCGCTGGTCATCGCCGGCTTTTCTCCGCAGGAGATCTGTGTCATGCTCGACATGTCGCTCAACGGGGTCTATACGCTCAAGTCGAAACTCAAGCGGCGCATCGCCGAGTCCGGGGCTGCGGACCGCGAGCGGCTGCTCGGCTATTTCGCCTGACGGCCGCCTTTCGGGGCGGGCGGTCCGGCGGCAAGGCATGCAGCCGGTACAGCAAGATTTTTTCCGGATGCCTGTGTTGTAAATCAGTAAGTTGTGTTCCGTGTAGCAAGATCCTGTCTGCACCGGCAAGGCCTTTTCCGACGTAATTTTGCGGAACGAAGAGACCCTTCGAAACACATCGAAACATGAAATCACACCATCTGCAACTTCTGTTGATTCCGGTGGCGATCCTCCTGAGCCTCGCCGCCGCAAAAGCCCAGACTGCCGCCCCGACGGAGAGGCCTTCCGATGCCGTGATCCGCGGGCGGGTCATCGATCCGTCGGATGCACCCGTCGCGGGAGCCGCCGTCGTATTGTTCAACCGCGATTCGGTCTACCTCGACGCCGTCGCTTCGGATGCCGACGGGCGCTTCGAGATCCGTTCGGCGGTGCGGCCCTACCGGCTGCAGTTCCAGCACATCGCCTACGAGGTCCGCACCATCGAATCGGACCGCACGGACCTGGGCGACATCCGCCTCACGGAGGCCTCGACGAAGGTCGCGGCCGTGGTGGTCGAGGGCGAACGCCCCGTCGTGAAGGTCGAGCAGGGACGGCTCGACTACGACCTCGGCCGGCTGACCGAGGGCCAGGCCGTCAATAACGCCTACGAAGCCCTGACCCGCCTGCCGGGCGTCATGGAGCAGGAGGGTGCGCTGACGCTGGCCGGGGCCTCGTCGGTGACGGTGATCCTGAACGGGCGCCCCTCGACGATGACCCCCGAGCAGCTGGCCACGCTGCTGCGCTCGACCCCCGTCGATCGGGTCGAGAAGGCCGAGGTGATGTTCAGCGCGCCGCCGCAGTACCACGTCCGTGGGGCCGCGATCAACGTCGTGCTGCGCCGCAGCCACGAGACGGCCTTCTCGGGTGAGCTCCATGCCAACTACACGAACCGCTATTACGACACCTACGATGCCGGCGGCAACTTCGTCCTCTCGTCGCCCAAATGGTCGGCCGATGTCACCTATTCGGCCGCCCGGAGCAAGGAGCTGACGAGTTACGACCTGCGCTCGCTGCACACCTTCGAGGGACGGCAATACGACATCCGGCAGGATGAATGGATGACCGCCGAGGGGTGGAGCCACCAGCTCCGCGCCGCTGCCGAGTATGCTCCGAAACAGCGGGGCCGGGTGAGCGCCGCCTACACCGCCTCGTTCTCGCCGAACACCGACGGACTCTCCCGTTCGACGGGAAGCTACGTCAGCTCGCTCTCGCAAAAATCGAGCGACCGGTCGCTGCACAACCTCGCGCTGCGCTACACCTCGGCATTCGGCCTCGACCTGGGCCTCGACTACACCCATTACGACAATCCAGAGCAGTCGCGGCTCGAAAACAGCTATGCCGACGGGTCGGCCACGGCCTTCGACGTCGGCTCGGGACAGCGCATCGACCGCCTGAACCTGACGGCCGACGAGCGCCATGCCTTCGCCTCGGGCTGGGAGCTGACGGCCGGCGGCGCCTTTTCCTTCGCCCGCTCGCACGACTGGCAGCACTACACGCTCCTTGAAGGCTCGCCCGCAACGGAAGACACCGATTCGCGGCTCGACGAGTACACCGCCAACCTTTATGCCGGTTTCGGCCGCCAGTTCGGGAAGGTGGGGCTCACGGCCTCGCTTGCCGGGGAGTACTACCGCATGGGCGACTACGAAAACTGGTCGCTCTATCCGCAGGCGTCGCTCAACTGGATGCCCTCCGAGCGACACATCCTCCAGCTCAACTTCTCGTCGGACAAGGAGTATCCCGCCTACTGGGAGATGCAGGGCGCCATCTCCTACATCGACGGCTATTCGGAGATCCACGGAACGCCGGGACTCCGCCCCTCGCGCAGCTACGAGGCGCAGGCCGTCTACATCTACCGCCAGAAGTACATCTTCGTCCTCTTCTGGAACGAGCGCCCCGACTACTTCACACAGGCCGCCTGGCAGGCCTCCGACCGGCTGGCTATGATCTACCAGTCGCTCAACTGGAACTTCAACCGGCAGTGGGGCGCCAATGCCGTCATCCCGTTCCGCGCAGGCAAATGGCTCAATTCGCGGCTGACGCTTACGGGGATGCGCATGCGGCAGAAGTGCGACCCGTTCCACGACATGTCGTTCGACCGCGCGAAATGGGTCGGCATTGCCCGGCTCGTGAACACCTTCCACCTGAGCCGCAAGCCCGCCATCGACCTCGAGGTGAACGGCTTCTTCCAGTCGGGGGCCATTCAGGGCACCTTCGACATCAATCCCCTCGGTTCGGCCGATGCCGCCGTGAAGTGGACCTTCGACCGGGGTCGCGCCACGCTTTCGGTGCGCTGCAACGACCTCTTCGACAGCGGTGCGCCCTCGACGAAGGTACGCTACCGCGGGCAGTGGCTCGACATGGGGGCGCAGCGCTACACGCGCACCGCAACCGTACACTTCTCCTACCGCTTCGGCGGCTACAAGGCCAAAAAACACAAGGAGGTCGATACCTCGCGTTTCGGACACTAAACGGACAAGACAGCCATGAGACTTTCAACGCTTCGGAGGACGCTGCTCCTCCTCGTAACGATCGGGTGGGCGATCTGCGTCCCGGCCCAGACGCCGGCCGACCTGCGGCTGGGCGACGTGCTCAATGGCGGAGATCTGTTCCAACTGCGGGACGAGTATCCGCACCTGAAGGATTCGCTCTCCATCGGGATGCTTGACCTGCTCGCCCGCAGCCAGCTGGGCGTCGGATTCAACCGCCCGGAGGAGGCCGCCCCGGCGCTCGATTCGCTCCTGCTGCTTCATCAGGACGCGCTTGGCGCGGAGAGTACGCTCTCGATGGCGGCCCTGCGTGCCATGAACCTGCTGAATCTGGAACTGTATGCGCCGGCCGGGGCTGCCGGAGGCGATCTGGTCCGGGCGCTCGAAGGCTCTCTTCCGTTCGAGTCCTGTTTCGGGCTGGTCTTCATCGAGCGCGTCGGCAAGGCGCTTTCCGACGTGCCGGCACCGCGTCTCGAACGGCCCGACCGCACGGTCACCGTGCCCATGAGATACGATGCGGTCGGCCGCGGCCACCACTACTACATTCCCGTCGAGGTGAACGGCCTCGAGCGCGACTTCATTTTCGACACGGGCTGTTCGTTCGGCTGCTTCGTCTCGGAGCGTTATGCCGAGGAGGTCGGGCTGACGATCGTGGCCGATTCCATCCCGGTTTCGGGCATGACGGTAGGTTTCGTGAAGTTGGCTGTAGCCGACTCGCTGCGGGTCGGCGAAATGGTCTACCACCATCCGTTCTTTTTGGTCGCTCCGCCCGATCCCGAGGTCGATGCCGAATTTGCATTCGACGGCGTTATCGGCTACGACCTGCTCCACGCCGTCGGGGAGGTCGAGGTCGATAACGGGGCGGGCGTGTTCCGCTTCCCGGCCCAACCCTCCGACGGAGAGCCCAACATGTACCTCTCGGGCAACATCCCGCGCGTGAGAATCGAATATGGAGGCGAACCCTTCGAGATGGTTTTCGACACGGGCAACGTCAAGAGCAATTTGGACGGCGCTTTTGCACTGCGCTTCCCCGACGCCGTGGCAGGACTTGAGCGGCATGCGACCCGCCACGGAGGCTTCGGCGGTATCGAGGAGTTTGAAGCGGTGACGCTCCCTGAGTTCCGCTTCCTCGTGGCCGGGTGCGACGTCATGCTCCACGATACGGAGGTGGTTTATGACGGGGCGGATACCGCCACGCTGCTCACCGTCGGGTCGCTCGGGTCCGACTTCGTCCGGTCGTTCCGGCGGCTGACGATCAGCTACCGACAGATGTTCATCCGCGGAGAGTGACCGCGCGGCAGCCGGATGTCGCATTTCCGAAACCAGGGTTGCAGGCCCGCCGTTCGACGGCGGGCCTCTCTGTTTTGTGCGAACCGGTCGTCTCCTGTCCGCATCGCTGTTGTTGCGGGACGTACTTTCGTGCAACCCCTTTCGGGCGATTTGACGGGCTTCGGTCAGACGGGTGTTGGAAACGATGTTGCGGGACTGTTGCCAACTTGCTGTAAAACAGGTGTGAGCATGTTTCGGGTGTTAGATCCCGAAGCCCGGAATGCAGTGGAAAAACGCCACGGGGACCCTAATTTTGCAGTCGGGAAACGAATCCCGCAGTTCAATTCGGATACCTATGCTTCTGTCCCTTCTTTTCTCCCTGTTTCGTATCGCCGTGATCCTCCGGCGCCGGGCCCGCGGTTCGGCATAAAACGACCGCGGGGACTCTCCGTACGTTTTTCTTCGTGACGGAAATCCCCGCGCATTCAGACGAGCGATCTTCTGTTATCGCAGGCGCGGCTTCACATAGCGATCGTCCGCAGAGGTGAACGTAAGTCCCGGCATGTGGTCCGCTCCCACCGAACGGCTCATCGAGTCGAGTTCCGAGAGGTCGTCGGCCGCGATGGCGTAGAGCCGTTCGGTGCGGCCGTTCTCCACGCCGACCGTCCAGTGCATCAGCGTCGCGATGATCGTCATCGACTCCCGCTCGGGGTCGAACTGCACGCGGCCTACCGGCCGGACCGCATAGCCCGGCATGGTGACGGCGTAGAGGCGGTGTGCATCGTCGGTCAGCAGCGCGAGCGTCTGCCGGCCGCGGAACTCGGTGATGAACAGGTGCCGGGGCCGCACCCCTTCGGGCAGTTCGACCGCCCGCACGTAGGGGCGTCCCTGCACCATCTTGAGGTGGAACAGCCGCCGGTCGGCGTCGAGCAGCACGTAGCCCTCGTCGTACTCCTTGCGGGCGGTGGGGTTGCCCGATACCTCGCTCACGGGGAAACGTACCCCTTTGCGGAGCATCGTTTGCGTGAAGCGCCGGCTCTTGGCCGTGTCGATGCGGTTCGAGGCCATGTCGATGAACTCGATTCCACGGTTGGTCAGACGGAAGGCGTCGGAGGGCATCTCGAGATCGACCCGCCCCGAGCTCGACTCGAGCAGGAAGCGGATGCCCGATTCGGGACGGTTCACCTCCTTGGGCGACGAGCGGAAGAAGAACGAGGCGTTCTGCACCTCGCGCAGCGTGACCGCGCGTCCGGCGATCGAGTCGGGGAAGCGGCCGTCGGCCACCAGCTGGCGGGCGTAGAAGAGCGGCAGCAGCGAGTCGAACTCGCGCCGCGAGTAGCGGTTGCCTGCGCGGTCGAGGTATTCGATCTCCTTGTCGCGGTGGCGGATCAGGGCGAAGTCGCCGAGCACCTCGCTGTAGAGGGTGAAAGGGGTGTTCGCCGGCTTCACCGTGAGGTAATTGACCGCCCACGGCAGCTGCCATGCGATCAGCACGAGGACCAGGAACCAGAAGAATGTTTTGGCAAAACGGGTCATCTTTTTCGGGTGTTTTTCGGGTTTAGTCCTGCCTTCCGGCCATGAACCGCACGACCGAGATCCAGCTCAGCGAGGCCGTGCATGCGGTGAACAGCGCCAGCAGGGGCAGGAATCCGTCGTAGGCGTGCGGCACCTCCCCCAGGAAGAAGAGGCGCAGCACAAGCAGCGACATGAGGATGTTCACGGCGCGGAGCCGCCACGTCGGTTCGAGGATCACCCACGCGCCGAGCAGGTAGGCGGCCATGCCGGCCAGAAACCACGGCAGCGCCGTGCAGAGAATGTTCCCGGCCAGTTCGCGGGCGATGACGGGCAGCGGGCCGAGGCCGACAATGGCCACACCGATGCCGAAGAGGACCGACAGCGCCGCGAGGCCGAAGACCAGCATCGCGCCCAGCGTGGCGAGAGCCGGCACGGGAAGGTGCAGCGTCAGCTTGAGGCACTTGCGCTGCATCTCGGGCACGAACTGCACGACGGCCAGCAACAGCCCGGCCAGCAGCGGGACGAACTTGATCGGGTCGATGAAGACGGCGTTGCGCGTCACCATCACCTCCCAGATGTGCCCGGCTCCCATCAGCTCCACGGCGCGGTAGAGCCTAAGCAGGCCGTAGCCTGCGAATCCGGCCGTCAGGAGTAGCGCCGCGAAGAGGTAGCGGCGCGTTTTGATCCATTCCTTGTATACGATGGCTTTCCACATGGTTCGATCAGTATTTTCCGGTCAGCCCGATGAAGGCGTCCTCGAGGTTCAGCGTCTCCCACCGCAGCTCCCCGCAGGCGATGCCGGCCCGGGTGAGGCGGTCGCGGATCTCGTCGGGCGAGGCGAACGAGTAGAGTTCGCCGCGGCCCTTCCACACGGCGGGGTGGTAGATTCCGTCGCCCTGCGGCAGCGCGGCGTCGTCGGCCGCGGGGAAGGTGTAGCGGCGGAAGGTGGCGAGCAGCTCCGCGACGGGCTGCTGCACCAGGATGCGGCCGTAGTCCATGATGATGCAGTCGTCGATCAGGCGTTCCATGTCCTGGATGATGTGCGAGGTGAGGAACACGGTCTTCCCCTCGGCCTTGGCGAAGTCGCGCAGGTAATCGACGAACAGACGACGGTATCCCGGGTCGAGCCCCATCGAGAAGTCGTCGAGCACCAGCAGGTCGGCGTTCTGCGCCAGGATCAGTCCCAGGGCGACCTGCGACCGCTGTCCGCACGACATGCGGGCGATGCGCTGTCCGGGCGCCACCTGCAGCTTCTCCATCAGACCGTAGTAGGCGTCGCGGTTCCACGCCGGGTAGAAGGCGGCGTAGAAGCGCTCGATCTGTTCGATCGACAGGAACTGGTACTGCACGTGCCCTTCGAGCAGCAGCCCGATGCGGCGGCGCGTCAGCGGCGACATCGTGCGGATGTTCTCGCCGAAGATGCGGCACTCGCCGGCCTGCGGCTCGAGGTAGCCGCTCAGGATGTTGATCGTCGTCGTCTTGCCCGTGCCGTTCTTGCCCAGCAGGCCGAGGATGCGCCCCTCGGGTACGTCGAACGAGAGGTTTTCGTAGATTTTGCGCCGCCCGTAACGGTGTGTCAGGTTGCGGCATTCGATAACAGGTTCCATGTCTTTCAGAGGAGGAAGAGCAGCGGGATGAGGATTCCGACCGCCAGCTCCGCACCGCCGCGGCCCCACAGCCCCCTGGGCCCCTTCACCAGCAGGAGCCCCGTGAGCGTGATGAGGATCAGCCCGCCGGCAAAGATGTCGGAGAACGTGGTCCACCACGATCCCGGATTGTAGTGCAGTTTGGTCAGGGCGCTCCACACGGGCCGCCGCGTGAGCCGCTCGACGAGCGCTTCGCCGCTTTGGGTGTCGGCCACCAGCGACGAGCCTCCCTGGAGGAAGATCTTCAGCGTGCGGCTGTCGGGGAAGTAGTGCTTCACATACCCCTCGGCGATGCCGGCCCGTTCGAGCAGTGCCTCGGCGTCGGCCCGCGTGAAGGTGTCCTTGTCCGGGAGCGGTGCGGCGAGCGTCAGCCGCTGCTGCGATACCGAATAGTTGGGATTGAACGTGTCGCGGTGGTTCATCACGATGCCCGAGAGGGCGTAGATGAGCACCATGCCGGCGAAGAGGTACGACAGGTCGCGGTGTACGAGGCGGCACCAGCGCCGCAGCGTGTTACTGTTGAATTTCATACGAGGTGGCCGTCACGTAGTAGAACGAGAGGTACTCCTTTCCTTCGGCTGCCTTGCGGGCTGCGATCCGGGTTCGGAAGTCGGCGATGCGCTCCTCGACGGTGTTGCCCGTCTCCTGGCGTGCGGCCTTCTCGGTGGCGCATCCCGCCTCGGTCGTGCCGTGCTTTTCGGCCGTCTGCGCCTTCACCTGCGCCTCCCAGCGTGCGAGGTAGGCCTCGTCGATGCGCTCCTCGTCCACGCGGCCCGTGACGCGCACCACGCGGTTCACGCACTGTGGGTCGAAGCTGCCCAGTTCGCCGCTCTCGACGCGGATCGTCTGCGTGTCGTCGCTGCCCATGAGGAAGATCTTGCGGGCGCCGTGCTTGCAGGTGTGGGTGCATACCCCCTCGATGGTGACGGTCTGTCCGGCGAGCGAGTCGGCCGCCGCAAGCAGCTCGTCGATCTCCAGTACGGCCGTCGGGCGGGTCTGGGCCGAGGTCTGATCCTGGGTTTTGGCACGACCCGAGGTGTTGCCGCCGCAGGCGGCCAGTGCGAGTGCGCCGCATACGACGGCGAGACGGAGTGCAGAAGTGAGAATCTGTTTCATCGTGTGTCTTTTTTATTTAATATAATGTATTGTCTGTCTGAGGAGACCGTGTGCAAAGATAGCAAAATTTACGGGTTGCGCAACATACCCAGAAATGGGTATTTCGAGGTGCGAATTACCCCATTATTCGGGATTGTGCGGCAGTCCGGTGTACTCTACTTTTGTGTCGCTGAAAACCATGCAAACGACGGAACAGATGGCCCTGCAGATCGGAATACGGATTGCCTGCCGCCTTGCGGCCGCTGCGGCCTGCGCGCTCCTTGCCTTGAGGAGCGCGCAGGCGCAGCCCGCGGCGGGAGGCTGCATCGAGGGCCGCGTGACCGACGCCCGCACGGGCGAGGCCGTCTGCGGTGCGGCGCTGGTCGTGGGCGACTCGCGGCAGTGGGCGATCACCGATTCCGAGGGTCGCTACAGCCTGGCGAAAGTGGGGGAGACGACGGTCGATCTGCACGTCTCCTGCCTGGGCTACCTCTCGCAAACCCTGCAGGTGCGCCTGGGCGAAGGACATGCTACGGTCGATGTGGCGCTCCGCGAGTCGAACCTCTCGATCGGCGAGGTGGTCGTCACGGCGCAGCGGCGCAGCGAGGAGTCGGGCTCATCGTATGTCATCGACCGCCGCACGATCGAACATGCCCAGATGCTCAACATCAACCACATTGCCACGCTGCTGCCCGGCGGCAAGACGGTCGGCGACCAAAACCTGGCCTCGGGCAGCTCGCGCATCGCCCTGCATGCGGGCAGCGGCAGCGAACTGGGCAACGCCTCGTTCGGCACGGCCGTCGAGGTGGACGGCATGCGGCTTGCGAACAATGCGACGCTCTCCGAAACCAAGGGCGCCGACCTGCGCAACCTCGGTGTCTCGAACATCGAGTCGGTCGAGGTGGTCACCGGCATCCCGTCGGTCGAGTACGGCGACCTGTCGAACGGGGTCGTGAAGATCCGCACGCGCAAGGGCAAAACCCCGTTCATCGTCGAGATGACGGCCGAGCCGAAGACCAAGCAGATCGCCCTGAGCAAGGGCTTCGTGGTCGGCGGGGGCATCCTCAACCTCAATGTGGAGCGGGCCCGTTCGATCACCGACATCGCTTCGCCCTATACGGCCTACGACCGCAACAATCTGAACGTCACCTACTCGCGAACCCTTCACGATGCGCAGGACCGTCCCCTGCAGCTGACCCTTTCGACGGCGGGCAACCTCGGCGGATACAACTCCGAGGCCGACCCCGACGAGTTCAAGCAGACCTATACGCGGACGCGCGACCGGGCCGTGCGGGGTTCCGTGCAGCTTGCTTGGCTGCTCGACAAGCGGTGGATCACCAACCTCTCCCTGCAGGGCTCCGTATCGTACGGCGACCGGCTCTCCGAGGTGAACGAGAACCGGAGCAGCGCCTCGACGCAACCCTGCATCCACACCACCGAGGCGGGTTACTACATCGCGCAGAACTACGACGACAACCCCTCGGCCGGGATCATCCTGAGCCCCACGGGCTATTGGTACACGCTCTCGCGCACCGACTCCAAACCGCTGAGCTATTCGTTCAAGGCCAAGGCCGACTGGACGCGCCACTGGGGCCGCGTGCGGAGCGAGGCGATGGCCGGGGCGGAGTTCTCGGCGAGCGGAAACCTCGGGCGCGGGCTCTACTACGACGACCTGCGCTATGCCCCGACGTGGCGCGAATACCGTTACGACCTGCTGCCGTTCATGAACAACCTTGCGCTCTTCGCCGAGGAGCAGGTCTCCCTGCCTGTCGGCAGCCGCTCGTCGCTCCGCCTGACGGGCGGCCTGCGCGGCGACATCACGCGGATCCGGCAGTCGGCCTACGGCACCGTGGCGACCCTCTCGCCGCGTCTGAATGCCAAATACGTCCTTTGGGAGAACCGGCAGGCGGCGGTGAGCGACCTGAGCCTCTACGGCGGCTGGGGCAAGTCGGTCAAGCAGCCCTCGTTCATGGTACTCTATCCCGCACCGTCGTACAGCGACCGCCTGGCCTTCGCTCCCGGCACGACGGCCGACGGAACCTCCTTCTACGCCTACTACACGCAGCCCACGACCCCGGTCCGGAACCCCGACCTGAAGTGGCAGTATACGCTCCAGAGCGAGATCGGCGTCGAGGCCACGATCCTCGGCACGCGCCTCTCGGTGTCGTTCTACCGCAACCGGACCTTCAACCCCTACATGAGCCGCACGATCTATACCCCGTTCACCTACCGCCTGACGACGCAGGCCGATCTGGAGGCCGGCTGCACGATCCCCTCCGCCGACCGCATCTACACGATCGACCGCCAGACCGGCGTGGTGACCGTCTCGGACCGCACGGGCGCGCAGGCCGATCAGGTGATGGGCTACAAGGAGCGCAACACCTTTGTCGCGCAGACCCAGTATACCAACGGGTCGCCCGTCGAGCGGATCGGGCTTGATTTCGCGGCCGACTTCGCACAGATCCGGCCCCTGCGGACGCAGCTGCGCATCGACGGGAACTACTACCGCTACAAGGGGCTGAACCTCACGGAGGTGGCCTCGACCCTCTCGTCCTCCTCCTCGATGGCCGACGGCAGCCCCTACAGGTATGTCGGCTACTACGTCGGCTCGACCTCCGTCAGCAACGGCAGCCTCGAAAAACAGCTCAACCTCAACCTGACGGTCATCACCCACATCCCGCGCATCCGCATGATCTTCTCCGTGCGCCTCGAGAGCACGCTGCTCGACTATGCGCAGGCGTTGAGCGAGTACGGCGACGGTTCGCCGCGCGGCTTCGTGCTCGAGTCGTCGGGCGACTACTTCGGCACCTCCGAACAGCTCTACAACCGGGGCCGCTACGTGGCCGTCTATCCGGCCTATTACACCACCTGGGAGGAGCCCGACGTGAAGATTCCCTTCGCCGAGCGCTTCGCCTGGGCCCGCGACAACGACCCGGCGCTCTACCGGGAGCTGGCCAAACTCGTCGTGAAGAGCAACACGAGCTACTATTTCGACGAGAACCGCATCACGTCGAGCTTCGCGATGAACTTCAACCTCACGAAGGAGATCGGGCGCTTTGCATCGATCACCTTCTATGCCCGCAACTTCTTCTGCAACATGGGCCGCGTGCGCTCGTCGCAGACCGGCCTCGACTCCTCGCTGTTCGAAAGCAGCCGCATCCCGCAGTTCTACTACGGACTCTCGCTCCGCTTGAAATTATGACCAAACCAATAAATACAGAATTATGAAAAGATTGCTTACCCTGTTCGCATGTGCCGTGACGCTCTTCACGGCCTGCACCAAAGACGATGACGGCACCCGGGTGCGCACCTATGAGATCGCCGTGCGGCTGATCTATCCCGACGACGGCTCCCTGACGGCGGCCGAAGGGGTCGAGGTACGGATGACCAACAGCAGTTCGGGAACCGTTGTACAGGCGGCGACCGATGCTCAGGGTGTGGCCTCCTTCCTCCTGCCCGAGGGTATCTACGAGGCGGCCGCCACCGACCGCCGCAGCGTCGAAGGCTACACCTACACGCTCAACGCCCTGCAGTCGAACGTCGTCGTCTCGGCCGCGTCGTGGAGCGAGGGAATGACCGTCGATCTGAACCTGGTGGCCAGCAGGGCGGGTCAGATTCTCATCAAGGAGATCTACAGCGGCGGCTGCCAGAAGGACGACGGCTCGGGGGCCTACCAGTTCGACAAATACATGGTCATCTGCAACAACTCGGACCAGCGGGCCGAGATCCGCAACTTCTGCGTCGGCATGACGGGCCCCTACAACGCCAATGCGGCCATCAACAACTACGTCGATGGCAAGCTCTACTACGCCGATGCCGGCTACACCCCGTCGATCTGCGCCTTCTGGTACCTTCCGAAGGAGCTGGTGCTCGATCCCTGGGCATCGGCAACGATCGTGCTGTGCGGGGCCATCGACCACACGACGACCTACGCCAATTCGGTCGATCTGAGCCACGCCGACTACTGCACCTACGATCCCGAGGTCTTCACCAACACGAGCTATTACCCGGCACCGTCGGAGTCGATCCCTTCGGAGAACTACTTCAAAGCAACCTTCTACGGCAAGGGCAACGCCTGGCCGGTGAGTGTCTTCGGCCCGGGCCTGTTCATCTTCTCGACTGGAGACAACGATCCGCACGCCTGGGGCCAGAGCACCGACAACCGCTACTACTTCCCCGGCAAGGAGAACAACGAGGTCTATGCCTGCGCCAAGATTCCCAACGAGTGGATCCTCGATGCGGTTGAGATCTACGGTTCGAACTACGTGTCGCAGTCGCTGCCCCGTTTCTCGACCGGCCTCGATGCAGGTTATGCCGTGCTGACGAACTTCCAGGGCTACTCGATCTACCGCAATGTGGACAAGGAGGCGACCGAGGCTCTGGCCGGCAACGAGGGCAAGATCGTCTACGGCTATTCGCTCGGCACGACCGACTACAAGGGGGCCCAGTCCACCGACCCGAGCGGCATCGACGCCGAGGCTTCGATCCGCAACGGCGCGCACATCGTCTACAGCGATACGAACAACAGCAGCAACGACTTCCACCAGCGTGCGAAGGCGAGTCTGAAACAGTAGCGGGTGCCGTGACGGGAATCAGACCGATCCTCCGAACCATGCTGCTGGCATGGGCTGTCGCAGGCGGGGCTTTCGGCCCCGCCTCGATGGCTCAGGCCCCGCCCGTGCCCGACTGGACCCGTATCGGCGATGCCGAACTTGCCGACGGATGGCTGCGGAGCGGGAATGCCGCCGGGCTGGTGACCTTCGGCTACGGGCGACTCTCGGAGGTGTCGCTCTCGGCAACCGGCAAGAACGGCGGACTGAAGAACTACTACGATTCGGACGACTGTTTCAGCATCGGGGCCGAAGCCTCTTCGTATTACCGGCTGGGCACACGCACGGTTGTCGCCGGTGCGGTGGGCTACGACCGCTTCTCGGGCAAGCGGATGTCCGGATCCTACTTCATCGACCCGACGCAGACACCCTTCGACCTGGTGGAGTACACCTCCGACCATGCGGGCGACAAGCAGCTCGAGAGCTACCGCCTGAACGGGGCCGTCGGCTGCGACCTGACCCGCCGGCTCGCCGCGGGCGTCCGTTTCGACTACACGACGGCCAACTATTCCAAACGCAAGGACCTGCGCCACATCAATTCGCTCATGGACATGACCGTCTCCCCGGGGGTGCTTTTCCGTCTCGGCCCGCGCCTTGCGCTCGGGGCGAACTATATCTATCGCCGCCGCATCGAGAGCCTGCTGCTCAAGGTCTACGGCAAGACCGACCGCGTCTACGAGTCGCTGCTCGATTACGGGGCCTTCTTCGGCAAGCGCGAGGTCTTCGGCGAGAACGGCTATACGAAGGAGAACGAAACCAAGCCGCTCTTCGACCGTTACCACGGCGGGTCGCTTCAGATCGACTGGCGTCTCGGCCGGCGGCTGACCCTCTTCAGCGAATGCTCGTTCCGCACGCGCGCGGGCTACTACGGCCGCCCGTCGCCCACGACGGTGGTCTACACCGACCACGACGGCAGCGAACTGGCATACACCGCGCAGCTGACGCTCGATGCCGGACGGCAGCGCCACATCCTGCGGCTTGAACTCGGGCAGCGAACGGTCTCCAACCGCGAGAACATCTACACCTACCAGACCGAGGAGGTCGGCCGCAGCTACATCCTCTACCTCGGACAGACGGACGTGGGCAGCCGTACGCGGCGCTCGGCATCGGTCGTCTATACGGGTGAGTTCGGACGTGGGCAAGGGGTGGCGGCGTGGCGGGCGACCCTCGACGGCGGGGCCGGCTCCCGCCGGATCCTGGCCGTGAACTATCCCGACTACCGGCTCCAGAGGCTGGCGTGGTGGCACCTCCGCGCCGCGGGCTGCCGCAACCTCGTGCGCGGCCGCAACCTCTGGACCTTCGGGTTCGGGGGCGGATACTCCTCGGGCTCGGGCGCCCTCTGCGCGGATGGCAGCTACGACAGTTCGGGCCAGAGCGAGACCCTGACCCGCACGCTCGACGACCTGCTCGTGCAGGAGTACGAGTTCCTGACCGCCCCGCGCGTCGGCCTCGAGCTCGACGTGCGGCTGACGCGCCGTTTCGGCAGCCGGGGCATCCGCGGGTTCGTCGCGCTGGACTACGCCTGGGACAAGGCCTTCTCGACGACCGCGTTGGGCAATGCCATGCGCCATACGGCCCGCCTGCAGCTGGGGTGCGCCTTCTGATATCCGGCCTTTCGGACGGTGCCGGCTTCCGGCAAAAAACACTATCTTTGTCCTTTGCCCGGGGCGGTGTTGTAGCCGTACCGGAACCAAACGGAACAAAAACGGATATGGAACGCAAAAAATCGGTGTTCAACTGGAGCGGCGGCAAGGATTCGGCCCATGCGCTCTGGAGGGCGATGCAGTCGGACGAGTATGAGATCGTCGCGCTGCTGACAACGGCCAACCGCTCGACCCGCCGCTCGACGATGCACGGCATTCCCGAGTCGCTGCTGCTCGCGCAGGCCGAGCGGATCGGCGTACCGCTTCATGTCGTGGATCTTGTGCCGCAGGGCGGCATGGAGGACTATGGCGAGGCGATGACCCGCGCCGTCGGGCATTTCCGGCAGCAGGGCGTCACGCACTTCATCTTCGGCGACATCTTCCTGCACGACGTGCGCAGTTACCGCGAGGCGCAGCTCGCCCCGCTCGGCATCGAGGTGGTCGAACCGCTGTGGGGCCGCAGCTCCGCCGAGGTGATGCGCGACTTCCTCGACTCGGGGCTCCGCACGGTGGTCGTCACGACGATGGCCGACGGCCTGGGCGCCGCGGCCGTCGGGCGGGAGATCGACCGTGACTTCGTCGCCTCGCTGCCCGCGGGGGTCGATCCCAACGGCGAGAACGGCGAGTACCACACCTTCTGTTACGACGGCCCGATCTTCCGCTCGCCCGTGCCGTTCCGCCTGGGCGAACCTTTCATGCAGAGCTACGACATCCGCCACGACGACGGCTCGGTGCACACCTACTCCTACTGGTTCGCCGACCTTTCGGCCGCCGAGTAGCCGGCCGTGCCGGCACGCCGCTACCGGTCGATGCCGTCGCGCGACAGCACGCCCTGCGTGTAGTAGTGCTTCACTTCGCGCATCTCGGTCACCAGGTCCGCCGCGTCGAGCAGCGCCTGCGGGGCATACCGTCCCGTGATGACCGCCTCGACCCGCGGGTCGCGCTGCCGCAGGGCCTCGAGCACCTCCTCCTCGGTCAGCAGCCCGAAGTGGAGCGCTATGGTCAGTTCGTCGAGGATCACCATGTCGTAATCGCCGCCGTGCAGCAGCCCGGCGCAGCGTGCGAGCCCCTCGCGGGCCGCCGCGATGTCCGCGGCATCGGGCTGCCGGTCGATGTAGCAGCCGCGGCCGAGCTGCTCGATCCGGATCTGCCCGAATCCTGTTCCGGCGCGGCCGAGGAGCTCCTCGATCCGCGTCTCGTTGTACTTCATCGATTTGACGAACTGTCCGACATAGACCTTTTTCCCGGCGCACAGCGCCCGTACGGCCAGCCCGAACGCCGCCGTTGTCTTGCCTTTCCCGTTGCCCGTATAGATGTGGATGTATCCTCGTTCCATGCGGCAAATATAGCCTTTTTGGGTTGAACACCGAAATTTTTGCCGGCCGTATCTTACGTGTCGGCGGGGTGCGGATCGCCTCCGCCCGGGGGCTCCTCTCCGCCTTCCCGCCGCGTCAGTCTCACCACGTGGCGGCACCCTCGGGCCACCTCGGCCCGGTGGGTGACGAAGAGCAGCGTCCGGCCTGCCGTGCAGGCCGTCAGCCGCTCCATGAGGAGCCGTTCCGTCGCGGGGTCGAGCGCCGAGCTGAACTCGTCGAAGAGCAGGATCCTTCCCTGGCCGAGCAGCGCGCGGGCGATGGCGATGCGCTGCGCCTGCCCTTCGCTGAGTCCCTCGCCTCCCTCTCCGCACGGGGTGTCGAGTCCGAGCGGCAGTAAATCGACGAAATCCGCTGCAGCCGAATACAATGCACGTCTCATCTCAAGTTCCGAAGCATGTCTGTTCCCGGCGCGCAGGTTCTCCCGGATCGTACCGCTCAGCAGGCTGTTTCCCTGCGGGACGTAGACCAGGGCGCGGCGTGCGGCGGCCGACGCCTCGACCGGCCTGCACCCTTCGCCGTAGAGCGTCACCGACCCCTCCTGCGGACGCAACAGCCCCAGCAGCAGGCGGATCAGCGTACTCTTCCCGGCTCCCGTGGGCCCGATGACGGCCGTGGTGCTCCCGGGGCGGAAATCGTGGGTGAAACGTTCGAGGATGTTGCGCCGGCCGTTAGGATAGGCAAAGGTGACGTTGCGGCAACTGATACCGTTTAAATGGTTGAAGTTCAATGCGTCGTTTGGCGTTACCTTATCCTCCGGATCAAGTTGTCCGATCTCCTCGAGCCGTTCGGCCGATGCCGCGGCGCGTACCACCTCCGGCGCCTTGTGCCCGAGGTCCGCTGCAGGGCGCTGCAGCAGCCCGACCAGCTGGATGAAGGCCGCAAGGGTCCCGACCGTGATGGTGCCGTGGCGCAGCAGCAGGGTGCCTCCGATGAAGACCGCGAGGTAGCCCGCCCCGAATCCGGCGAGGAGCAGGCCGCGCATCCGCCGGGTCATCCGGGCGCGGCGGTCGGTCATCCGCCGCACCTCGCGCTGCAGCGTCGCAAGCCGCGCCACAGCTGTGGACGTGCGGCGCAGGGCGAGCAGCACTACCCGTTTGCGGAGGCTCTCCTGCATGAGCGCCTGGCTGTCTCCTTCGGCTCGGCGGACGGCGGTGGTGAGTTGCTTGATCCGCCGCGAAGTCCCCCGGGCGGCCAGCAGGCAGGCGGCCAGCAGCACCGTGACGCCTGCTGCCAGCCCGGCGTGGAGCATGCAGAGGAAGAGAAAAGCACAGCCGGCCTGCAGCAGGTCGTTTATACAGCCCGGCAGCGTCCGGCAGCAGCATTCGGCAACGAGGCGTACATCCTCCCCGAGCCGGTCGGCCGTATCGCCCGTGTGGAGCCGCTCCCGGCCGTTCCAGACGCTGCCGACCGCCCGGTCGAACAGCCGGCGCCGCAGCCGGTTCGCCATGCGGACTTCGGTCCGTGCTGTGGTGTATCCCTGTCCGAGGCTGCAGGCGATGCCGAGTGCCGAGGCGGCGGCCAGCCCCAGCGCCGGGGCGAGCAGCGGGGCACTGGTGTCCGATGCGGCCAGGTCGATGAGCCGCCGGCTGCATCCGACGAAGAGCAGGCCACATCCCGTGCGGAGCGTGCCGAGGAAGAGGATCGTGGCGATCCTTCCCCGGAATCCGGAGGCGGCATGCAGGAGGAGGTGCAGCGGGGCAGTGGGGCAGAGGTTCATGTGCGGCGTTTCGGCAGGGCGTATGACGCGGATGTTGCAAAATGCCTGCCGGACCGGAAAGCGGCGGGGCGGAACCCGCAGTGGGTTCCGCCCCGTTCCGACAGCCCGAATGCCGGGCCGCATGCGCCGCACCGGTCAGGGTTCGGGGGTGATCGTCACCTTGTCCACGTTGTTCTTGTGGCCGTAGTAGGGGCTCTGGGGTTGGTACGACGTGTTGATCCCGCCGTCCTGGTCGTTGATGTAACGGACGTTCGAGGCCGGAGAGCAGTTGTTGATCTCGAGGGCGGCCGACCAGGAGATGTTGATGCCTCCGTCGCCGATGTTGCCGATGAATCCCGACGATGCCGAGATATAGGAGTAGCGGATGTAGATATCCTCCGTGCGGCAGTTGTCGAACGATACGCCGCGGTCGCCCAGCACCTGGCCGACCAGTCCGCCGGCCTGATAGCCCGTCAGGTGGATGTCTTCGGCCGAGCAATCCTTCAGTGCGGCCACGCGGCTGCCCTGCGCTCCGCCGCCCGAGCCGACCCAGCCGATCAGTCCGCCGAGGTTTTGCGACGTGGCCGACGACTTGATCCGTATGTGTCTGGCGTGTACGTTCTCGAACTGACTCGTCATGCTCCACTGGTTGCCGCCGGTGTATCCGATGCAGCCGGCGAAGTAGGCGTACTCCTTGCTGTGGTCCACCGGGTTGCCGTCCTCGTCCTTGACCGGGAATTCGGCGTCCGCCAGTCCGTTGATGGTGATGTTCTCGAACGTGAGGTTCTTCATCACTCCGTCGAACTTGCCCCATACGCCCGTGTAGGCGTCATACCGACCGAGAACGAAGGGGCCGAGCTTGTATTCGTAGATGGCGCCGTAGGCCCCGCTCATCGAGAAGTTGCGCAGGGCGTGGCCCTGTCCGTCCACCGTGTAGATCCGTGCGCTCGAGTTCGGGTAGATCGGTTTCCACTCGATGCCGCTCATGTCGATGTCGTTGTTCAGCCGCAGCGTGAAGTTGGGATGGGCGTCGAGCATCTCGTCGATGTGTCCCGGCAGCCAGGCGAACTCCTCGCGCGTGAAGACATCGTAGGTGTTCGAGGCGGCGTCGTAACCCGGCTCGACGGGGGTGATCGCCTGCCCGTTCCACCACTCCTCGCCTTCGATCCACTCGTTGGTGAAGCCCTCGTCGATGGAGATCGTCACCGATCCGCCGACGGTCAGCAGGTTGCCGAGGAGCGTGGTAAGGTAGTTGCGCTGTACGGGGATGCTGGTCTGGAAATCGCGCGAGGCGACCTCGGTGTCGCCCTCGAACATCTCCAGGCTGAAATGGACGGCCTGCTGCTCGGGGGTTGCGATCAGGTAATCGACCGTCAGCGTGCGGTTGGCATCGCTCGAGTCGTAGCCTTCGGCGTAGAACTTGCCGCCGGCCTGGTCGGTCGCGATGGCTCCCGTATAGACCGTCGAGGCGTCGGCATCGGCGCCGCCCACGGCTTCGCCCGTCACGGCGTTCAATCCGGCAAAGCGTTCGCAGTCGTGGTAGGCGATCCGGAAGTTGTCGGGTTTGGCCGCCGCTCCGTTGGCCTCGTCCCAGTCGGTGGTCACCACGCGGATCTTGGCAAAAGGCCGCTTGAGCGTCAGCGAGGCGTCGAAGGTCTGGGAGATGGCGATGTTGGACGAGATGAAGTAGGCGTCGCGGCTCTCGTCATTGATCTGCGCGTCGAGGGCATCCCGGGAGGTGATGTTCGTGAAGTCCGAGGTATCGTAGTGCAGGTCCTCGGAGGAGCCCTGTGCCACGAAGTCGGCCCAAGCCACGAACTTGTAGGTGTTGTTCGGCGTCAGCCGGAACTCGAAGACCGTGGGACCGTAGGTGTCCGAGGTCTTTGCTTGCGGTGCGACCAGCAGCCGGCTGCCGTCGGACGAGTAGACGGCAATCTGGTAGCGCAGGTCGTAGCGCTCCCAGTCCACGTTTGTCAGACCGCCGCGGGCACTGTTCGTGCCGGCCACGGCGCGTGTCGTTTGCAGCGCCTCGGGGGCGTCGAGACGAATGCGGATCGTCTCACCGTCGGGATTCCATCCCGGCAGATCCGGGTTTTGCGAGCAACCTGCCGCTGTCAGTACGGCGAGCCCGCCCATCAGGATACGGTTCAACTTTTTCATGCGTAAAGGGTTTTATAGGTTGATACTTGTGATTTATGTCATGAATTCGAGTGCTCAGTCCGGGATGACGACGACGAACTCGTCGTCGAATCCCTCATCGATCCCGATGTCGCCGCTGCCGACCGACCGGGTCAGGAACGGCCCTTTGATGACCGTCTCGCGGTTTCTCCACAGCGGGACCTCGATGTCCTGGTAGTGGTTCAGCTCCTGTCCGTCCTCGTAGAGGAACACGTCGATCAGTACGTGGTCTTCCCGGTCGCTCGAGGTCAGCACGTAGTCGTAGGCCAGGAGCACGCTCCCGTCGGCCTCGACCGTCGAGGGCGAGGTCTCCATCGTGCGGCTCTCCACGAAGGCGTTGGGAGTCTGCGTATCGACGTTGTATCCGGCGCTGACGTATTGTTTGTAGATGATCCGCACGTCGAGGTCCTCGATCCGTTTGCCGCTGGCCAGGAACTCCTGCAGGTCGGTGGCCCACAGCCTGAAGCGGCCCGATGCCCGCTCGAGATAGACCGGTATGCTGCCGTCGTCGGCGCGCGTCGCGCGTCCGCTCCGCAGCAGGATCGGGGTCCCCTGCCTGTCGGCGGCGAAGTCGATGGCGAAGTCGCTCGATCCGGCGGCCGAACTCTTGTGGTGGTTTACCTGGGGCTTGTGCTCGACCTTGACCAGGACCGCATCGAGCGAACCGGTCTCGAAGTGCCAGTCCGATACGTCGCTCTGCGGGGCGTAATCGGCCCAGCTCAGGGCCCGGTAGCGGCCCTCGGGTACGCGGAACTGCAACGTGTCCTGCGGAGCCTCCATGAGCCGCTCGACCGCGATTTCGCGCCGGGCGACGAGCCGCCCCGTATTCGTGCGCGATTCGGTCGAGGCGACCTCGTAGAGTTCGGTGATGATGCGCATGCAGAGCCTCTCGTCGGCCGTGTAGGTCTGTGAAAGCTCCGGAGCGAGTTCGGTCTCGGAGCGGTTGCCGTCCTGGTCGTAGACCAGCTCCTTGTAGTACTGGGGAGGGGTTCGATCGACGTTCAGCTCCACGACGACCAGCGATTCGCCCTTTCTCGGGTATTCGTGTATGGTGGCGTCGCAGGATGTGGCAAGCAGCACGATCCCGCAGACGGTTGCCGGATATATGGAACGAAGGTTCATGGCGTTCAGTTTTTGGGGTTTTTGCGGGAGAGGTCCCATTTGTAGGAGAGGGTGATCCCGGCACGGGTGATGCCCCAGTAGCAGTCGGATCCCGATGCGAATTTCTGTCCGTTCTCCCGGTTGCGGTAGGCGTCGTAGCGGTATTTGGCGAATCCGGCGCCGATGGTGAACTCCAGCCCCCAGCGTTGTGCCCGGCCCAGCGGCAGGGCATATCCGTAACTCAGGCCCAGACCCCAGAGCGCGTGGTTGGGGTCCTGGTAGCGGGCGTAGTCGTCGAGGGCGATGTTGAAGCCGGCAACGTGGGTATGCAGACCGATGAAATGGCCCCGCAGGGCCTCTTCGGGCCACCAGCGGATCTCGGGCTGCACGGCCAGCAGGCGGATGTTGCGCCGCGAGGTGATGTTGTAGGGCGAGTACCACACGGGAATGTCGAGCGACCAGTGGGTGCAGGGACTGATCTCGATGCCGAGGTTGGCGACCAGCGCCGCATCGAACAGCAGGTTGGTCTTGACGGCGATCAGCCACTTTCCGCAGCTGCAGCCTCCTTCGGGGGCGGCGGGAAGGCCCGCGGCCGGGAGCGGCTGTTCCGCGACGCGGAGAAGCGGGGCCGGGAATGCGGCTTCGGCGCCGATACCGTCGTTTTTCGGCCGCTGGTAGACGATGACCATGCGGGCATTGCGCAGCGGGGGAAAGAGTTCGCGGATGATTTGTTTCCAGGTTTGTCCGCCGTCGAGGTCGCGGATCTTCCGTTTGCGCGCCTCGTTGTCGGGGGTGCTGCGGAGGATCTCCAGCACTTCGTTGCGCTTCGGGATGCGGCGGTCGGAGGCAAGCATGCGTTCGAACGACGTCCAGTCCTCGCCCAGGTTGTCGGTTCGAAACCACTCTGCCGAAAGGCCCGTCTGGTCCCCGATGAGCCGGGTCAGGGCATCGGCGCGCCGTTGGCCCAGGCGCAGGTTCCAGTCGGCGGGGCCTTCGGGCGAGGCGCTGCCTCCGATCCAGATGTAGGACAGCCGGTATACCGGGTCGTGCCGGATTTCGTCGAGCAGCCCGAATGCCGGTTCGAGCCGGTCGTTCGGTTGCGGCACATCCCGATTGACGGCAAAATGCACCGGTGTGACGAAGCCGCCGGTGAAGTAGATCAGGCTGTCGGAAGAGCCTCCCGATATCCGTGACAGGCTGTCCGGGAAACAGATTTCGGAGGCTTCCGTGAAATCGGCCGTCTGTTGTTGGGCGTGGATGACCGGTGAGCAGAAACCGGTCATCAGCAGAAGTAGCAGTTTTTTTCATAGGCCTGCGATTTCTTTGCGGTTTGGGGTTTTGTATTGTCTTGCTCGTTGGGTTCGCTCTTGTCCGATTCGGATATCTCTGGGGCGTTCCTGTGATTTTAAAACGTTGGTCTTTTCCAAACAGCGAAGGATCTTCAACGGAACCACCGGTCGTGACTTCAAACATTACACAAAACGTCCGATAAAATGAGCACATTCGTCCCATCGAATTGGATTATTCCCAGAATATATCTAAATTTGAAGAAAAGACCAACGTTTTTTCCACAGCCGTCTGTCCGGACTCTTGGAAAAACGAATGCAAATTCGGTGCCATCCTGTTCCGGCCCGCTGTGCGGGGAGCAGGCCCGTATGCCTCCGAACGGAGCCCGCCGAGTGATAAATGCGGGCCGGACCTGTCCAACCGCGTCCCTGCAATATCCGCATGACTATTTCTCTCTTTGGACATTTTTCGTATTTTTGCCGCATCGATTCTTAATATCGGCTGTTTATGGAGAAAGAACTGCGTCCCGGCAGGCGGACCTCTGCCTCCCTGCTCGGGAAGATATCGGTCGTCGTGCTCAAGACCCTGGCAGCACTGGTCCTGATCGCCCTTCTGGCGGTCTTCGTCACCAGCGTGAGCCCCATCTACGATTTTGCCGAACCGAGGCCGTTCAGCGGACCGGACATCTTCAACCCCTATCGGGACGGCGGTGATTCGGCGTTCTGCTGGAAACGGGCCAACTTCCATACCCACACCCGTGTAAAGGGGATCCTGAACGAGTGCGAGCATTGGCCCGACGAAACCGATGCGGCCTACCGCAAATTCGGCTACGACATCGTGACCTTCTCGAACCACAACGAGCTGACCGTGCATCCGTACGACCCGCTGCTGCAGGTCAATGTCTACGAGCACGGCTATAACCTGTTCAAATACCACAAACTGGTGTTCGGGTGCAGCGACGTGAACCTCTTTGACCACCTCGTCCCGCTCTTTGCCTCGCAGAAACAGTTCCAGCTGGACCTGCTGGGCAAGGAGTCCGACTTCATCCAGATGAACCATCCCCTGCGGACGATCGGCACGTCGGAGGACCACATGCGGAAGCTCGGCGGCTACCGGATCATGGAACTCGACAGCGGCAAGAGCAAGGAGAACGAGTACTGGGACTGGGCCCTCAGTGCCGGGCACTACAGTTTCGGACTGGCCAACGACGACCTCCATTTTCCCGACCGGTCGAGCGCCATCGCCGTCCGGTGCAACTTCCTGTGCTGCCCCTCGGCGCGTTATGAGGATATCCGGAAGACGCTTCTCGGAGGGTGCTATTACGCGATGCGCGTACCCGACTACGGCCGCGGGGACTGGGAGGTGAAATACGAGCGGAACCGCCACCTCCCGTCGATCGAGCGGATCGGCCTCGACGGACAGACAGTCTACATCGCCCTGTCGTGCCCGGCCGACAGCATCAAGGTGACGGGGCAGGACCACGCCACCCTGGCGCTGGCGCTGAACACCTCGGAGGCCCGGTACACCCTGACGCCCGACGACCCCTATGCCCGAATCACCGCCTATTTCCCCGACGGCGAGGTGATCTACACCAATCCCTTCGCACGATACGACGCCTCTGCGGCGGAGAGCCCCTATGTGGCACCGGCGCACACGGTGAACATCCCGCTGACGGTGCTTTTCAACCTCATGATCCTCGTCCTGTGTGCCGGGACCCTGTTCGCGTTCTATAAAATTGTGATCAAATGGTAGGATTCCTCAAAGAGAAGGCCAGCCTCACGCGCGTGGCCTCGGTGCTCAGCCTCTTTACGCTCGTGGCATACCACCGGCCCTTCTTCCGGCTGGTGCTCGACAACCTCGAAGGAGGCTTCAACGGCGTGATGATCGCCGGAGGACTGGTCGTCGTGATGCTGGCGCTCAATTTCCTGGTCTATTACCTGCTGCTCTTTCTGGGCCGCTTTGTCGGGAAATGCCTCCTTGCCTTCACCTTGATCGGCAACGCCCTGAGCCTCTATTTCATCAACACCTATCAGGTGCTCATCACGGACAAGATGATGGGCAACGTCTTCAACACCCGCTATTCGGAAGCCTCCGGGTTCTTCTCCTGGGATGCCGTGTGGTATCTCCTTTTCCTGGGTGTCGTGCCGTGCATCTACCTCTTTGCCCGGCGCGTAGACTACGGCAGCCGGCGGCGCTTCCTGACCCGTACCGGTGCGGCGCTGGCGCTCTCCCTGGCCGTGGCGCTGATCAACATGCAGAACTGGCCCTGGATCGACCGCCACGCCCCCAAGATCGGAAGCCTGATCATGCCCTGGTCGTATGTGGTCAATTCCGTGCGTTACTACAACTCCGAGCGGAAACGCAACCGGAAGGAGATTCCGCTGCCCGACGCACGGATCGCTACCGACAGCCGTGACGTCTGCGTCCTGGTGATCGGGGAGTCGGCCCGGAGGGCGAATTTCTCGCTCTACGGATACGGGCGGCCGACCAATCCGCTCCTCGAGAGGGACAGCGTGACCGCCCTGATGGCAGATGCCGCGGCGACCTACACCACGGCCGGCGTGAAGGCCATTCTCGACCACAAGCCGACCAACAAACTTTATGAGATCCTTCCGAACTACCTCTACCGGAACGGTGTGGATGTGGTGTGGCGCAGTGCCAACTGGGGCGAGCCACCCCTGCACATCGACAAATACTACGGCACCAGGGAGCTCAAGGCGCGCTATCCCGAGGCCGACGACCGTTACGACGGCATCCTGCTTGCCGGACTCAGGGACGAAATCCTTTCGAGCGACAAGGACAAACTGCTGATCGTGCTCCACACCAGCACGAGCCACGGGCCGACCTACTACAAGAAATATCCGGCCGAGTTCGAGGCGTTCAAGCCCGTATGTACCACCGTGGAGATGTCGAAAGCCGACCCCGGGGAGCTGATGAACGCCTACGACAACACCATCGTCTATACGGACTATCTGATACATTCGGTAATCGAGATCCTTCGCGATGTGCCCCGGCGCAGCTGCCTGATCTTCGTCTCCGACCACGGGGAGTCCCTCGGCGAGGGAAATCTCTACATGCACGGGGTTCCCATGCTTGTCGCCCCGAAGGAGCAGATCGAGATCCCGTTCCTCGTATGGACGTCGGACGGGGAGCTGAAGGCGGATGCCGGGAAGCAGGTCGGCCAGTACCATGTCTTCCACAGCATCCTCCGTTTCCTCGGGATCGACAGCCCGGTTTACGACGAATCGCGGGACATCTTCAGCCCTTCTGAAAAGGAGTAGCGCTGCGCGAAGGCGTATGATCGCCGCGTCAGGCACCCGTTTTCTGCCTGACGCGGCGATGCCGCAGCGTACGTGTCGCGGTTGCGAGGTTGTTTGTCTTTCGGGGGCGGCCGGCTTGCTGATCCCGAAATCCTCTTCAGAGGCGAGGTTCATGCGCATCCGGTCGGAACGAACTCTGGGGAGTATTCCGATCTCCATGGCCCCCCCCCGGCAACATGTGCAGCCGTGGTCCCATCGGTTTCTGCGTTGCGGTCTTCAGTCGGGTTGTCTGATCAGATACGGAACTCCATGTGCTGAAAAACCAGGACAATTTGTTAAATTTGTGTGCGATTTCCGGGTTTGCCGACGGCTCGTATTGTTTCCGGTGGGAAAAATGCCGGCTTTGATGCGCGTTTTTTCGGATCTCTGGAAAGCAACGAACGGGAACCTCGATGCAATGGAATGGCTGTTGTTGGGGCAGAGCCTTATTCGAGCGAGCATTCCGCTACCGTCATCAAAACATTATTGCCATGAGACAGATCATAAACCATTTCACGGACGATGACCTTTACAAGTTCACCATGTGCTGTGCCGTTATCGACAACTTTCCCAGAGCACGTGTGAAATATGCATTTACGGACAGGGACAATACCGTCTATCCGGCTGGATTCGCACAGGCGCTGGAAGAGCAGATCCTGATGCTGGAGTCGGTCATCATAACCGATGAGGAGATCGACTTCATGAAGCGTCGGTGCAGCTTCATCCCCTCCTGGTTCTATACTTATCTGAAAGGGTTCCGGTTCGACCACCGATGGGTCAGGGTTCGGCAGGATGTGGAGGGTCATTTGCATCTGGATATCGAAGGCTGCTGGTCGGAGACTATTTTGCTGGAGGTGAAGCTCCTTGCCATCATTTCCGAACTCTATTACATGATGACCGGCGCCGACCGTTGTTTCGACTATCAGGCCTATTACGACAAGACCGCCGAAAAGGGCCGGCGGCTGTTGGATGCCGGGTGTGTATTCAGTGATTTCGGGACACGCCGCAGAGCCTCCTACCGGGCGCAGGATACCGCCATATCCGCTTTGAAGAGCTGCCGTGGCGCATCGAGCGGGACCGGCCGCTTCGTCGGCACGAGCAATGTGCACCTGGCGATGAAGTACGACCTGCTGCCGATCGGCACGATGGCGCACGAATTCATCTGCGCCATTGGCGGCATGTACGGTCCGCAGATGGCCAACCACATGGCCATGAACCTGTGGCGCAACACCTTCCGCGGGGCGCTGGGACTCTTCCTCTATGACAGTTTCGGATGGAATATCTTCAGCCTGAATTTTTCCGAGGATTTTGCGAACCAGTTCAAGGGGTTGCGCATCGACAGCGGGGACAATTACGAGCAGCTCATGAGGATTGTCGGGAAATACCGTTCGCTGGGAATCGATCCCCGAACGAAGCAGGTCGTCTTCAGCAACGCCCTCGACACGTCCGCTGCGATTCGGATTCAACAGTATGCCAAAGACTATTGCCAGCCCTCTTTCGGCATAGGCACGCACATAACCAATGATTTCGAGGGAATCCGGCCGCTCAATATCGTGATCAAACTCATTGCCGCCAAGATTACGGAATCGTGGCCCTTCTATAACGAGACGTGCAAGATCAGCGAAGACGAGGGCAAACACACGGGCAATCCGGAAACGATCAGGCGCTTTATGGAGGCCCTGCACATGAACTGACGGGATTGCGGCCGACGGGCATGCCGTGTGCGGTTTTGCGGATCAGACGATGATGTCCAAACACTTGTCGGACGGCAACTGGACCATCTGCCCGAGGCGTATTGATTGAACAGGCCGTTTGTCGCTGATCTCCTGTTTGTGGCGGAACGAGGATCGGTTATAAATTGCGGCTGCGGGCCAAAAGCAAAATCCCAAACGACTGTTGAAGCCTTTTGGGATTTCTTTTGCTGGTACCCGGAGCCGGGATCGAACCGGCACGGCCATTGCTGGCCACAGGATTTTAAGTCCGGCGTGTCTACCGATTCCACCATCCGGGCGCAGCCTTCCGCGGGGAAGACGTCGGCAAAAGTACGAAATAATTTGCGATCCGCAAAATCCCGGCGTTGGAACCGTTGCCGATTCGTGTTCCGAAGTCGGGATTTGCACCTGCAGCCGCGATCTCCGACCCGCTCCTTGGCTGGAAACCGAGCCGGATTCGAGCCGGCACTCCGGATTCCTGCTCCGGCTTGCAGCCCCTTCCCATGGCCGGCGCATCCGGAACAGACCCGCATTCGGGAGGCTTTTTCAGAGGCGGGGTCCGAGGTGACCTACTCTTTGCCGGAGGCCGCCGGTACGGCCGCCGTACTGTCGATGTAGTCGAGGATCGCCCGGTCGTCGTTCGGGGCGAACCAGCGGATCGCGGGGTCGCGCCGGAACCACGTGAGCTGCCGTTTGGCGTAGCGGCGCGAATTGCGTTTGATGAGCTCGATCGCCTCGTCGCGCGTGATGTGGCCGTCGAAGTATTCGAAAAATTCGCGGTAGCCGACCGTCTGCAGCGCCGTGAGGTGCCGGAACGGGTAGAGCCGCCGTGCCTCCTCCTCGAGTCCTTCGCCGATCATCAGCTCCACCCGCCGGTCGATGCGTGCGTAGAGCTCGGGGCGGGGCAGGTCGATGCCGATCTTCGTGACGGCAAACGGCCGTGTGCGCTGCCGTCCCGTGCGGAGCGACGAGTAGGGTCGTCCCGTTTGCAGGCAGACCTCCAGGGCCCGGAGCACACGCGCCGGGTTGCTGCGGTCCACCTGTTCCCAATAGGCGGGATCGAGTCGCTTCAGCTCGTCGGCGAGCGATTCGATTCCTTCCTCGCGCAGGCGCGTGTTCAACCGCTCGCGCAGGGCCTCGTCGGCCGGCGGCAGGTCGTCCATCCCTTCGCACAGCGCCCGGACATAGAGCCCCGAGCCGCCAACCGCCACCACGATGTCGTGTGTGGCGAAGAGCGCTTCGAGACGCGCCAGCGCCTCCGCCTCGTAGGCACCGCAGTTGAGGTGCCGGTCTATTTCGCGGTCGGCGATGAAGTGGTGCTCGGCTGCCTGCAGCTGTTCGGCGGTGGGCTGCGCCGTGCCGACAGGCATTCCGCGGTAGAACTGCCGCGAGTCGGTCGAGAGGATCGGCGCGCCGTAACGGCGGGCGATGCGGATGCTCAGGTCCGTCTTGCCCGAACCGGTCGGCCCGACGATGACCAGCAGGCGCTTAATACTCATCGTCGTAGTTGTCGTCGCCCTCGAAGTCGTTGAAGTCGCCCATCATCTCCTCGAAGGCCGAACCCTCGTCCTCGTCTTCGCGGTTCTTCGAGGGGTCGTACTGGTCCGGTGCCTCGGCCACGGCGTAGATCTCGCGCGGGTAGGAGGCCTGCGGGTCGGCCTCGTAGGCCCCCGTGAGCTCGAGGTAGTAGGCCCGGTCACCGAACATGTCGAAGAGGTAGATCAGCCGGTCGCGGAGGTTGTGTATGATCTGCCCCAGGCGGATGCTCTCCATCGTTTCGGGCCCTTCGCCCGAGCTGTCGCCCATCTCCATGAGGGTGAATTCGCGCTGTTTCTCCCAGCGGTCGTCCGCCGTGAAGAACGATGCCATGCAGGGCTCGTACTCCAGCGAGTCGAGAATGAAGTTGTGGAATTCGAGCAGCGTCGTGTCGTACATCACCTCGTAGTCGCGTACGAAGTGGTCGTTCTCGTCGCTCAACATCCGGAATCGGAATACCATCGACATTGTGATACTGTATTAAAGGTCTTTCTCTTTGCAAAAATAGAAATTTATCCCAACCCGGCAAGCCATGCCATCACGTCCCGGTCGTCGGGGTAGTCGGTCAGGGCGGGCGACTGGGCCTGCCCGAACGCTACGCGGCGGCTGTGGGGCAGGCATTCGGTAACGACGCACTGGATGCGTTCGTCGTGCCGGGCGAACCATGCCGCCACCTCGTCCGTCGAGCGGTAGTGCGCGCAGGCAACCTGGCTCAACATCGGGGGGAACTCCTCCTGTTCGACTGCCACGGAGTCGCCCCAGTCGAGGAACGTTCTTCCCTGCATGGTAAGCAGCGCCCGGGCCTGGCGGCAGTTGTTGCGGTATCCGGGGTGCATCGGCGGTGTGTGGAGCTGCGGCGTGTAGCCCTCGGGCAGAAACAGGAGCGAGACGTTGCGGCATCCCAGACCCGAGTAGGCCCAGATGTCGTCGGCCAGCCCGGCCAGCTGGGCTGCGCTCTCCGAGCCCGAGAGTACGGCCACCGACTGCCGGCTTCCGCGCAGCAGGGCGGGAATCCCGGCATAGTGGGCCCGGAAGTAGCGGTTGGCGTTGTCGCTCCCGGTGGCGATCACGGCATCGACGGGCGCCGTGCCGTCGTATTGTTCGACGGCCGTTTCGGGATCGATGTCGAGCAGCTGCCCGATGACGTGGAGCATCAGTGCGGAGTCCTTGGCCGAGGTCTTGACCAGGCAGCGGTGGCCGCTTGCCACGACGCACAGCAGGTCGAAGAAGCCGACCAGCGGGATGTTGCCGGCCATGATGACCAGCACGCGGCGGGGCTTAGCGACGGGGAGCGTGGGGTAGAGCTCCAGCCATCGGCCGAGCGTCTCCTCCTGCAGCATCTCGTCGCACAGGGCCTTCACGGCGCGGCGGATGTCGTCGGGGGTGAACCATCCGTTCTCCGTGCACGCTTGGGCGATAACGCGGCAGCTCGTGTCGTCGCATCCGAACGTGTGCAGGCGCTCACCCAGCGCGGAAAAGAGTTTGATCGCGTTTTTCATTACGGCAAAGATAACACATCGCACCGGATTCCGAACGCAAAATGCGCATTGCTCCTGTTTTTTCATTCGGTAATCCGTATTCAGAACGGGTCTGCGTTGCCTCGTGTGTGATCCTCTGCTCCATCAATGCGTTCTTGCGAAGGACGAAGACGTACTGCTGGCCTGATCTCCCCCCCCCTCTTGACGATGTCCTGTTTGTTTGCCCTGTTCCGGCTATTTTGTCCGAAGCCACTGCTTCGGGATATGATTTGCGGACCTGCCCGAAACGGCCGGTTGCTGTCTGCTTGAAGAGAAAAATACGGGAATTTTCAGGAAAAATTTGGAGATTCGGATTTTTTGCCTACCTTTGCACTCGCAATCGAGCAATGCGGAAATAGCTCAGTTGGTAGAGCGCAACCTTGCCAAGGTTGAGGTCGCGGGTCCGAGTCCCGTTTTCCGCTCCAGAGGGGGCCAGAAAGAAACCCCGACAGAAAGCAAAAAGCCTTGTATGTCAGCGATATGCAAGGCTTTTTCTTGTATTTCCCCACTCCTGTTGAAGCAAAAGGCAGCAAGCATTTCCGTCCTTCATCGTGACCTTTTTTGCCCGGACCGAAAGCAGACCGCGATTTAGAACTTCCAAATGGGATAATCAAGAACTTTTTCGCCTCTCCTTTTGTGGTAACAGACTGTAACGGCAATAGCCAATGCCATGCTGACTATTCGGGCCATATTGGATATCAGGCCACCTGCCGCGACCTCCGTACCCTCCATAATGAAAATATGCCAGGCTCCATTCATCAGTATGTGCAATCCGACCGGAATCCATATGTTGAAATTCCACTCGACGTACATCCAGCTGAAATAGAGTGCGCCGATGAAGGTTACACCGAAAGCGGCGAGCGACGAAAGGGCATCGTGTCCTTGATAGAGATGTACGGAGCCAAAGTAGAGGGCCGGCAATATGACAGCCCAGAAGAATCCTGTTTTTGCATATCGGAAAAGCAAACCGAACATAAGCGCCCGGAACACCAGCTCTTCCTTGAACCCGGTAAGGATGCATCGGTCATAAAACACGGTGAATGTCAATTCTGTATTGAGGCTGCCGAAGAAAGGAAATACAAGATACAGGGGGAGCACGCAAAGGAGTGCGATCCCGAATCCCTTGAGCATGTTTCCACTCAGCCCGAGAAAAGAAAACACTTCTTTCGGCTTGACGACGACTGTCGTCAGGATGAGGACAGCGAGAGTCAGGAGTAACGCCTTGATCGACAGCCCGAGAATAGAGCTGCCCGGCATATCGAGAAGTGTTGTCGCAAAGCCGATGTTTCTCCAGAAGAGGATAATCATTACACCCGTAATGAGGGAATAGGCAATCCTTGCGGTTTTCGATGCAGGCTGAATCATAAATTCGAACTGATTGTTTTGCAGGCAAAAGTAGAAAATAATTCTCCATGATTGGGGCTTGCGGGGTTGTTTTTTGACATGTGCGTCGTTTGTCCCGAGCGGAGGCGCATGCCGGAGCTTGTCCGGCGAGTGGGACGATTGCACCGAAAGGAGTCCGAGCTGTAAGGCGGAGATCCTTATGGATTCGCAAATCCCTGCCGCCTGTCTTGTGTGAGGTCTCAAATGGTGCTTTTTCAACCGGGAATAGCTTCCGATTTATAATCTTTGCCTCCACAATCTCCGACCTGAATAGATGCCCCGCAAAGACCATATGCCTGACTGCAGGCCAGCCGGCGATTCGGCGAGGAGGATCTCGATCCCGCCGCGCTCGACCGCCACATCGCCGTACTCTCCACGTCGGTCCTTTTGTTCGGGTGTGCCGTTTCGGTCTTCGGCCTGCACCGCGGCGAACACGTCTACGAGTCGGAGTTTCACCGGGCGCTTTTCAGCGATCCGCAGGGCGGTTATGCGGGGGGCGGATTCATCCCGATGACCTTGAGCAGGAGGCCAAGAACGGCGTGGTGGGCATGCGCCATGTCTTTCTGCGCCGGAATCCGAATATGGATGTCCGGCATTTCAAGCTGATTTGCGAATATCGTACCTTATTTTGGCGAATACGGGATGCCGATCGACATTATCGTCAAGATTCCGGGTTATACGAATACGAACATGACACGACGCTATGTGAAGACCTCCGAGGCGAATATCAGCCGCGAGATGCGTCGTATCTGTAGGGTGCTGACGGCATAGTAGATGATAATGACAAGACGCTAAAGGTATCTGTCCATATTTACCAGGTCAAATCATCTCGTTTTCGATCTACCGGAATTTATTAATTCTTCCCTGCATGATGTTTAAGTTCTTTGTGTGCTTTGTTATTGAAATTCTACATCAAACCACAACGTCTGATACTCGATCCAATTTGTTTGTTTTGTTGCATATATCTGTATCTGAAAATCCGATGGTTCCCCCGCTGTCTGTCCTTCCTTGCGACTCCGGTTGCGGCCTCACTTCCCGCAAATCGTGTCCGGCCCAAACCGTGAGACGGCAGGGTCCGCCACGCGCTATATTGCTTCGAATACGAAGTCGCGCACCCGAGCCGATAACGGGGGTGTTTCCTGCGGGGACGGCCTTGCCTCCGATGCCGCCAGGTCGGGGATCGGTCGCCGTCGAATGGAAAGGGATGGGGCGGAGAGAGACGTTTGCCGTGTCAGATGTCGATCCCGTTCCGATCGGCTACATCATAGATTACAGATGTCTGATCGTCAGCAACGTAGCGCAACATGTAGAGCAGCATGAATTGCCGGATGTCTCCGATCGATGCATATTCCTGGCGGATATGGGCGTGCGAGTTGTATGTGCAGCATTTTTCCAGTTTGTCGAATACGCTGCGGTGTATGGTGTAGCCGCGTCGCTCGATTTCACGCAGGATCTTTACGGCAAAAGAGAAATCGCGGCTGTCCGTTTGCATGACGTGGCTGAGTTCAACTTTCAGGGCGGTAAAAAAGGTCTCGGGGGCGATGTTCTCCCCGTATTCTCGGATGATGCGGTCGTAATACTCCTGCCTGAGTTCCGTGTTGCAACACCAGTCGGTGACGATGGCTACATATGTGTATATGTCGAACGGGCAGTGTTCGTGCATCTCGGCAAGCAACCGGACCTTCTCTTTTTCGGGATAATAGATCGACAGCAGCTGGTTGTAGGTCTTTTGCGTGCAGCGTACCAGATGCCGTTCGCGGAGAAGCTTCAGATACTCCGTGGCCTCGCTGCGGGCCGCACTCGTTTGGAAAGCCGGGCCGTGAAGGGCTCCCAGGGCATATTCGAACAGATGTATGTCGATCGTTGCATCGTGTTCGGTAGCATATGTGTCGAGCAGCCGGAAAATCTCTTCCAGGTTCTTGATGCGTGCAATCTGCCCCTTGATCTTGTCGCTGTCGGTCTGCCGGTTGTTCCCGCCGAGCAGGTAGCCCATCCGGCGCTCTTTGCACAGCTTGTATAGTACACTTCCGGCCGTTTTGCCCGGCTCGACCTTCCCGGCGAGCAGGTACCTCTGCAGGCGGATGAGTTCCTGGTCTGTTTTTATGTACTTGCACAGCTGAACGATGCTCTTGTTGTCCGGCATGTGCTTTTCGATCCCCGTTTCGACGGCCCGTCTGTGGAAAAAGTCATAGACGGCAAGGGCCTGCTCGAAAGTGATCTTATGGAGGCATCCGATCAGCAGATAGTAGGGGACGTAGCTCAGCTGGGGAAATTGTTCCATCTCTTCGGCAAACGCCGGGGCGATCTCCGTCGATTTCTGCCCGTCGAAGATCTCTTCGAAGTAGGTGGCATAATAGAAGGAGGCCGTGTCAGAGTTCATGGAGATGTAGGGCCGGTATTGTTCGAAGATCGCCCGGAACTCCTCCCTGTATGCGGGGGTAAATTTGTTGTTGCCCGAGGTCAGAACCCGGAACATGTTGCAGAAACAGATCGGGCAGATGGGGCGCGATCCGGGCCGGGCCATTGCAAGCAGCGGCTTCAGGCAGGCCTTTTCGTATTGCCGGAACAGTTCTAGCGCCCGGGGATAGTCGTCGCATCCGCGGATGCGGATGGCATGGATGTTTTCGTTGGAGCGTACGTTCTCGCAGAGCGGGCGGCAGTTGCGTATGGTCGTATCGACCCATTGCGGGTCGTTCTTGAAGATCCGGTAGAGGAAATTGACCGCAAAGGGATCCAGCGATACGCCCGCGAAGTCGGAAACCTTTCCGTCGCGGTTGCAGATCACCCCTTGCGGGTTGATTGCCGGAATCAGCTCCTGCACGGTCTTGCAGGCCGTGGCGTAGGAGGTGCGTATGGTGCGTCCGCGCTCATGCTGTTTCGCGTGCGAGATGCTCGCGATGCAGGTCTGGAAGATTTTCTGCAGGTAGAGGTTCAGTGTGTAGTTGTCGCGGTATGGCATGGCCGCGACGATCCGTTGTGCGATGAATGCCGACGGAGCCTTGCGGATCAATGAGTTGTAGTTGTTGATGTGAAGCTCGATTCCGAAACGCTCCTTCAGCCGTTCGATGTCCTCGTACAGCCGTTCGAAGTCTTCGCTCTCCTTGAAGTCCCATTTTGCGATCATCGATGAAAAATAGGACATGTGGATCTCTCCGGGTTGCAGTCGTTCGACGAAGCTGCGTGCCTGCGTATAGTCCGTGGCGTTCTTGATCAGAAGCCCCATGGCGATCGATTTGAAGTGGAGCCGGTCACGGTCGGAGGCAAAGGCTGAAGGATCGAGCCGTACGATTGCCGTGTCGTATATGGCCTCGAGCCGCTCCGCCCGCCCGTCGGTGTTGTCGATAAGAGAATATACCGGCTTGACCGTGAGAGAGAACGGACAGGAGGGGTTGTTCTGGTTCCAGTGTGCGTATCGGGCCATGATGTCGTCCAACTCTTCGGCCTCGCTCACGCGGTCGCTGATCCAGTAGAGCAGGGCGTTGATGCTGTATCTCTGAAAGGAGTCGATGGTCGGTCCGTGCGGCTCCGTCAGCTCCGGGGCCATGCGCCCGACCAGTTCGCGAACTTCGGAGTAGCTGTCGGATAGCTGTACGCGCCGTTGGACGTAGAAGAGGTCGTATTCGGAGATCGCCTCCTCGTACTTGCGGATTGTCTGAAGCATGGAGTTTGGGTCGAGCCCGTTGCGGCGGGCCGTGAGTACATGCGAGTAGAGCCCGCCGATCTGCATGCTGGTCAGCGGGAAGATCTCCCGGTAGGTCTCGATCAGCCCGATCGCAGTCTCGAACGTGGGGGCATAGGAGATCTGCACCGAGAGCATGCGGCGCCGCTCTTCGGGGTCGATCGCCTGGTCGCGCAGAATCTGGTCCGCATACCGGTCGTGAATCTGTTGCCATGCGGCTGCCTTGTCTTCGGCCCGGGTGATCGCCTTCGAATAGCTTTCGGTCATGGGGAACGTCGCCAGCATCAGCTCGATGACCTGCTCCTGCCCGAACCGGACGATGGACGGATGCTCCATGATGCAGGTGAGCAGGATGTCGTCGAAATAGAAGGTCAGCCATTTGGGGAGAATCGGCACCACGCTGGCTCCTTCGATAACCTCCCTGTTACGAAAGTTGAAGTAGTCGCCGGTGATGCGGTCGATCTCGTCGTCCTGATCGAACAGCCGTATGACTCCGCGGGTTGCCAGTGCGGTCAGTTGTTCCGCCATGACGTCCGGATCCATCTGCTGGTTGCGCATGGCCATCAGTTCGGCCGTGGCCATGACCGAGTATCGGAGCAGCTGCCGGCTGTTGCGTGAGAAGGTGCAGACGGTTTTGTAGGCCATGCAGAAGGCGCGTACATAATTGTTTTGCAGCAACTGGTCCACGGTTTGGGCGATGTCGTGTCTCCGGGGGACGATAAAACCTACGGTGAGCGACTGGCGGTTGGCTCCGTTCCCGAAGTAATGTATGATCCGGGCGTCGTCCTCGTTGTTCGGGTCAAGGACTCCGATCGTGATGATCTGGGTGTTCTGTGGTTCGATTGCCTGTTCGACGGCCTGGTATCCTTCGAGGGTGGTAGTGGCGTAGATGTGCAGTCGGCTGTGGGTGTACACCTCGTCGCACAGACGCTCCCAGCGGCGGACGAAATCGTCGTTGTGGACCGAACTGAGCCAGAACTTGTCGATCTCGTCGATGATCAGGTAGTAGGGTTCCTTGATGACGTGCTCGTCGAATTCGTAGCATCCGTTCCGTTCGGAGAACAGCGTATCGAACAGGGCATCGAACTCCCTGTGGCTGTGGAGCACGACGATCTGCTGGTTGCCCAGCGCGTTGTGGATGTAGTGGAGCAGGGCACGCGATTTTCCGGCGCCTGGCAGCCCCTTGATGAGGACGAACGAACTGGTCGGGTTGGCCAGTTCCTCCCGGTCTACGCTGCGCTCGAAGTAGATCTCCCCGATGTACCCGTTCTCGACCCGGCCGCGCCGATTCATGATCTCCTCGCTGCCCACCTCTCTGCCGGGTTTGGCGAATCGCCTCATCTTGAGCCGCTCGTTCGTCAGGATCTTCCGGATGTTCTCCGTGCAGACCTCCCCGAGCGGATGGGGAGCCAGCGGATTGTCGTAGTCGGTCAGGAAGTGGGGAATCCCGCCTGTTTTGTTCCGGCCCGCTGCCCGGTCCGCCGGGGCGTAGGTGTCCGACAGGTTGGCGATGGCTTTCGAGAGGTTCTCCAGCGTACGGTCGGTCGGCCCCTTGGAGCAGGCGACGGGCTGCTTGCTCTCCAGTATGAGACAGATGGGGAATCCCGTCAGCAGATAGGACTTGTAGGCATGGAGGATCTCCAGATAGGTGTAGTATCCGATGTATGCGGCATCGAGTATGGCGATGAACAGGTCCGTGTCGTGGCGGATGGTTGCCAGATATTCGTTCTGTTTGGGGGTGTCGCGCAGGGTCGAGTCGTCGAGGTTGCAGTCGTATTTCGCGGCTTCGGCACCTTGGGGCAGGGATATGTTCTGTTCGGCGCAGACCTGTTGTACGCACTCCTTGACCGTCTCCCTGTTTCGGGAAAAACGCGATGATGAGATGAAATAGCGCAGTTTCATTCGGGGGTTGTTTGGGGCCTCCGGCGTGGGGTGGAGGCGGGTTCCGGCGACCGGGACTTTTCGTCCGGGCATACAGTGAGTAAAATTAAGCATAAAATCTCGTTCGTGCAATCCAATCCGCGCCTGCAATTCCGAATTCGGATAAAAATACTTAACTTGCATCGGCAAATGTCCTGCTGCGGACAGGCAAAACGAACTATTGCATGGAAACTTATATCCCTTCACCGCTCGACACGCAGGATGTCGAGCTGCCCGAGACTCTCGGGAAACTGACCGAACAAATGGCCCGCAACGTCCACGAAGTCTGGGCGCAGGGCCGCCTCGCCGAAGGGTGGACCTGGGGCGAGCGGCGCGATGACAGGCGGAAAACGCACCCCTGCCTGGTGCCCTACGAGAAGCTCCCCGAGGCCGAGCGCGAATACGACCGTCAGACTGCTGTACAGACCCTCAAGCTGATCCTTAAACTCGGATTCGAAATTCGCAAATAATCGCCCTATGGAACCGAATGCGTTGCAATTCGCCGAACGGCTCGAAGCAGCCGCCCGGTCGTTTAGACGGACACGTCTCTGGATGTTGGCAGTTACACTGGTGGCACTGGCCGGTATCGTCTGCTATGCCGTCTTCGGACATGACATGCCGGTTTGCTTCGGCGTGCTTGTTCTCGCAGGCTGGGTGCTTGTTGCCGGATGCGCCCTGTGCTGGCTGGGCTATTGCTGCAAGCGGTTGCTGGGAATCTGTTCCGAAAGCCACAGAAGGCTTTCGGAGACCGAACTGACGCTCTATCAGGAGGCTGTCCGCCACGAACGGTCGGTGCGGGATAAACAGAGTGAGGCGGCTGGCCCGGATCCCGAGATAGCGGCCAAACGCAGGGAGGTGGAACTGGCCCGGCTGGAAAAGGAACTCCAGTCCCTCAGGTAATCCCCTCGGCCCGTAATCTCCAAGTTGCAACCCATGGGAAACTCACTGAAACGATTCTTTACATTGGGCTTCGACCGGGCCTTTTCGGGTCGAGGCCGCAAGCAGTTTGCCTGGCTGGTCGGCATCCTGCTGCTCTTTTTCTGTGTGATCTATTTGGTCAGCTGGTTCTTCTCCTTCCCGGAGCCTTCGGATGTGGCGACACCCGATTCGCAGCATGGAGCCAGCGGCAGCGATGTTCCGATGGGGCGCCTGCTCCAACTGATCTGCCTGTTTATCGATCCGGGCAGCGTGGCCAATGTCACGCCCGAACTGCGCTGGTTCTCGCTGGGAGTGGCCATTCTGGGACTGCTGCTCGTCACGGGCCTGCTGATCTCGGTGGTATCGAACATGTTGGAGCGGCGTGTCGAACGCTATCGCGAGGGCGAGATTGCCTATCTGCTTGAGAATCACGTCGTGGTCATCGGTTTCGACGAGATGGTCCCGATGCTCGTGCGGCAAATCTGCTCGGACCCTCGCTACGGGAATTGCTATATCCTGATTCAGAGCGTGCAACCCGCCGCCAAGGTGCGCAACCGCATCCACACGGTGCTCGATGCCCGGCAGGAGCGGCGTATTCTGGTGCTGCACGCCCAGCGCAATTCGACCGAGGAGTTGGCAAAGCTCTGCACGACCCGAGCCCGCGAGATCTTTCTGATCGGCGAGGCGAACGAGTACGACCACGATTCGCTCAACATCGATTCGCTGCGGAAGATCGTGGCAATACATAAAGGCTCCCCGAATTGTCCGCGTATTCCGGTTTCGGTCTTGTTCGAATACCAGACGACCTATGCCGCTTTCCAGATCTCGGACCTGGCCGAAGAGTGGCGCAAGCAGATCGACTTCCACCCCTTCAACTTCTACGAGGAGTGGGCCAAGAAACTGTTGGTCAAACGGAGTTACGGAGAGGAGGCTGTCCGAGTTGAATATCCGGCTTTGGACCGCGAACCGATCACTCGGGAGAGCAATCGGACGGTTCATCTGGTCATCATCGGCATGAGCCGCATGGGGGTGGCTCTGGGAGTCGAGGCTGCACACCTGCTCCACTTTCCGAACTTCTGCCGTGACCGGCGGCTGAAGAGCCGTATTACCTTCATCGACGCTGTGGCTGACGAGGAGATGAACTTCTTCCGTGGACGTTATCGACACTACTTCGACCTGGCATCGAGCCTCTACCGGGACATGGATTCTCCCGGGAAGAGCCGGACGTTGCCGCCGAACCGGGCCTGCGGCAAAGGAACGGATTTTCTCGATGTGGAGTTCGAATTTGTGAAGGGACGTGCCGAGAGTCCGGGCGTGCAACAACTGTTGGCGGAGTGGGCCAAAGACGAGTCGCAACAGTTGTCGATCGCCGTCTGCCTGAACTTTCCGCCGCAAAGCATGGCCATGGGCCTCTACATGCCCGATACGGTTTACGACCGCAATGTTCCGGTCTTCGTGCGGCAGGAGACCTCGAGCGCGCTGCTCGACCTGCTCAACAACCGCCTCAAGAAAGAGCCGCAGAACCGCTATTCGCACGTCTTCCCGTTCGGGATGCTGGCCAATCCGTTTGACCTCGACCGCCGCAATACGCGCCGGGCACAGTTGGTCAATTATATCTACGATTTCAAGACAAAATACGGTACAATCCCCACGTCTTGTCCCTCGGATGACGAACTGCAGGGTGGTTGGAGCAAACTGCCGGTGGCGCTGCAGTGGTCGAACTTCTATTGCGCCGATTCGGTGGAGATCAAGCTGCGCTCGCTGGGTTTCGGCGTGGCGCCTCCCGAGCGGCTGACTGCTGCACAGGTCGAGCTGATGGCCGAAGTCGAGCACAACCGCTGGAATATGGAGAAACTGCTGCTTGGCTACCGTAAACCGACGTCCGAAGAGGAGATCCTCTGTCGGGACGACGATGTTTGCAAGGAATACAAGACCAAACGTTTCATCCATGTTGATATCCGACCCTATTGCGAACTTGGCGAAGGAACGAAGGGGTACGATCGCTGCATTTCAGAGTGTTTGCCGCTGATCGTCCGTTCGACGCTGCAATAGGTCGGGCTGCGGGAAGGAGTGTCTTCATGGGTTTGCATGGGTTTCCTGTGCAATGGCCGGATAGTCGAGCGTGACCAGTTCGTAGCGCTGACTTCCCATCCCGAGCGCTTCGGCCCAGTCGAGCGTGTGCATGCCGTGCCGCGAGTCGATCCGTTCGATCAGGTGGATTTTGCCGGGGTCGTCCGACGCGCGCACCAGGTCGGTGCAGGCGCGGTCGAGGGCTACGGGATCGAGTGAAGCGAGGATGCCGATGTCGCCCATGCGGGGATCTTCGGGCGAGGAGTCGCAGTCGCAATCGACCGAGAGGTTGTTGGCGACGCTGATGTAGAGAATTCGTTGGCCGCAGTGGTCAGCTACCGCCTTGGCCGCCTCGGCCATCGACTCGAGAAAGTCGTCCTGGGCAGGCAACTGACTCCATATGCGGTCCGGGTCCGTGGTCGTTCCGGCCGAGTGGATCCACGCCTTGCCTCGGGCCGATGCGATGCCGATCGACATGTTCTTGATGGCACCCCCGAAGCCGCCCATGGCGTGCCCCTTGAAGTGTGAGAGGATGATCGTGAAGTCGTAGTCGAGGAATCCCCTCCCGACGATGTCGCGGTCGAGGTGCCTGCCGCCCTTGACGGGCAGTTCCGACTCGCCCCGGGCGTCCATGATCTCGACCGGTGCGATGGCCGTGAAACCGTGGTCGGCAGCTGCCTTCAGGTGGCTCTCCGTGTCGGCCCGTTTGCCTCCGTAGGCCGTGTTGCATTCGACGATCGTGCCGTTCACCCGCTTGACCAGTGCGGCGATGAGTTCCGGCTGCAGGAAGTTGTGCCCGCCGGGTTCGCCCGTCGAGAGTTTGACAGCCACCTTGCCCCGGGCCTCACGCCCGAGTGCTTCGTAGATTCTGACCAGATTTTCCGATGAGATCTCCCGGAAGAAGTAGACCTTCGGCAGCGCCTCCCCGGCCGGAGCCGATCCGGCTCCGGACTCCTCCCGGATGTTTTGGGCGTGGGCGCAATCCGATGCTGCAAGCATCGTTGTCAGCAGAATTGCCATGATGTTTGTCTTCATGTGATTGTACGTCGTGTTTGGGCCGCTTTGTTCAGAAATCGAGTTCGATGCCGGCCATGGCCGTGGCGCGCGGCATGGGGTATCCGGCGTTGATCTCGTAGCGCTGGGCCAGCAGATTTTCACCGCGGACCCAGAGCGTGAAGTGTCGGGCGGCGCGGAATGAGGCGTGCAGGTTCCACAGCACGAACTCTTCGGTGGCTGCAGGGTCGGTCTGCGTGTAGAGCCCGGCGATGTACTGTATGCCCGAAGCGAGCGCCCAGCGTCCGTGTGTGAAATCAGCTCCGGCGTGGAGCTTGTGTTCGGGGGTTGCGATGAGGGGGTTCTCCATGTGCAGGAAACTGTAGTTGGCATCCACCGACCAACTGCTGTTGATGCACCATGCGGCCTGCATCTCGACTCCCGAGTGTTCGATCCGGCCCGAGTTCTGGTTCAGCATGCCGCTGCCTGCGGGATTGGGAAGGGTCAGAATGAGGTTCTTGCCGTCGATGAAGAAGAGATTGATGCCATAGGTCAGCCGCCCGCCGCACAGCCGTTGCGAGAAGGCCAGTTCGTAGTTCCACATCGATTCGGACTTGAGGTCGGGATTCTGCGGCGGGAACATGTACATCTCGCGGAGAATGGGGTAGCGGAAGCCCTTCGATGCGGAGGCCTTCAGTTCGATGGCCCGCGGCAGGTGGATGGCCACGCCCGCCTGCGGCACCCACTCCGTCCCTACGCGCGAGTGGTGATCGACACGTAATCCGGCATTGAGCGTGAGCCACCGCCCGATCTCCTGGCGCGCGTCGATGTATCCGGCCAGTTCGTTTTCGTGTTTGTCCACCAGGCCGGAGGTGGTTCCCTCCTGTTCGCCGCTCACGTACTCGTTCCATGCCCGGCCACCGTAGCGGAACCAGTCGAAGCCGGCCGTGATGCGGCTGTCGCGGAATGCCTGCACGCTCTGGTAGAGAGAGATCCCCATCATGTCGTCGTGTGAAAGGAATCGGTCGTCCTGCGGGCCCTCACCCTCCGAGGGGGTATATCCGTCGTTGATCCGGTGGTCGCCCCAGTTGTAGAAGAGACTCAGGGCTCCGGAGCTTTTCCCGTAGTGGTTCTCGGCGGCAAACGAGGTCATGCCCCGCGTGATGCGCTGGTCGCCGTCGAGGAGCGGCGCGCCGACCGGACCGGGATAGGAGGCGTTGAAGTGTGTCACGTTCACGTCTCCGCGCAGGTTCCAATGCTCGGTTGCCTCATAGCCCACGCGGGCGTAACCGCCGTACTGTTCGAATCCCATGTCGGCCCGATGTCCGTCCGTGCGGTTGTATGATCCCGAGACGACGCTCGAGAAGCGCCCTTTGCGGATGCGGTTGGTCGCCTCCGATTCGAGCGTGTTGTAGGATCCGTAGCCGGCGCGGAGGTTGGTTCTTATACCGTCGGAGTCCATCTTGCGCGTGACGATGTTCACCACACCGCCCATGGCATTCGATCCGTAGAGCACCGAAGCTGGGCCGCGCAATACCTCCACACGTTCGGCCAGAAACGACTGGTAGGCGTCGGCAATCGGATGTCCGAAGATGCCGGCATACTGCGGGTGCCCGTCGATGAGAACCATCAGGCGGCCCGATCCGCCGCTCAACCCGCGCAGCGAGATGCTGCCCGCCGCACCGTTCGAGACGCCGTAACCCATTATGCCGCGCGAGGTGACGAACAGTCCGGGCACCTGCTCGGTGAGCACGGGCAGCAGCGAGGACTGCATCGAGGTCTCGATTTGCGAACGGTCCACGACCGAGACCGTCTGCGAGAGGTGGCGGACGTCGGTCCTGTGGCGTGCTCCGGTTACCACGACTTCGTCGATCGGATAGTTGCGGTCGGTGCGGAGCGAGTCGCGTTGGGTCTCTTGTGCTTCGGCCGCCGGACCGACCGACAGCAGCAGGACAAGATAGAGCAGGGTCCGTTTCATGGGCCTTATCGTATGGTTCGGTAGCGCAGCCAGAGTACGTCGTTATCCAGTCGTTCGACGTGTTCGAGCCGCAGGGGCACGGGAATGCGCGAGGCGTCGCCGATGCCGTCGAAGAGTGACGTTTCGCCCTTGCGGCCGTCGATACCCGGGGCCAGTAGCAGACTCACCTCGTCGATCAGCCCGGCCTCGAGGAAGCCGCCGTTGATATGCCCTCCGCCCAGCAGGGCCAGGCGCCGGACGTGGAACCGGCAGTAGAGCGTCTCCATCGCCCGGTTCAGATCGATGCATTCCTCGCCGACGGCGATCCAGGAGATGCCCTGCTCGCGGAGCATTTCGAAATACTCCTCGGGGGCCTTTTCGCTGGTGATGCACACCAGCGGCACGTCGTCGATGCGGTTCGAGTTCCAGCGCAGGCGGCCCGACGTGTCGGTGGCCACCATGTAGGCGTCGGACTCCTCGGCGACGTACACCGAACTGTGCCCGAGGGGACGGTTTGCGGAGGGTGTGAACGGCTCCTTGGCCGCATAGTAGTGTTCCATCGTTACGCGCCCTTCGAGCAGGGTGGGGCAGTCGAGTTGCTCGAGGGTCGAGCAGTACTCGTCGCCGCTGATCTTCTCCACCATCGCACAGTCGATCCGGCCGTCGATGGACGCCACCATGTGGCATACGATATGGGGTCTCATCTGTTCAGTTGTTTGTATTTGTCGGTTGTTGCGTCCGTTGTTCGGTCCGCTTGCCCGGGCGGCAGGGTGTTGTGTTCCCTCGCCCTGGTCTGATGTCATTTTCCGACGGCAAAGATACGAAGCCTCGTACAACGGAACGCTATCTATTTTCCCGGTATAATTACCTCGATTACGGATTTGTGTGTACGGTCCGGTTGTCTGTCCTGTCGGTTTTGAACCGTCCCCGTACTCCGGCTTCCCCTCTTTTCGATGGGTCGGCAACATGCTTTTGCGGGAAAAATTGCACATTTTTTTGACCGATCGGGTAGGGTGAGGCTCGGCGGATTTCCCGATTTTTGCAAAACTGAATATGCATGAAGCCATGGAGCGTTCGAATCCGCAAAATCAAACCGCCCCGAAGGGCAGCCCGTTCATGGGCATACTGTGGGGCCTGCTGATCGTCTTGCTGCTCAACGGACTGATCTTTCCGAGTTTTTCGGGCGGCAGGATCGTCGAGACCGACTACGGTACCTTCATCTCCAAAGTGGACAGTGGTCTGGTCCGCGAGGTAGTTATCAAGAACGGAGAGATCTACTTCACCTCATCGGGTGCCGGCGACCGCACGGAGGCCTACCGTACCGGTGCGATCGACGACCCCGGACTGGTCGATCGGCTGCTGCAGGCCGAAAGCCCGAATCCCGACGGGAGAATTGCGTTCAACCGGGTCGTTCCGCGCGAGAACTCGCCGCTGCTCAACTTCTTTCTCATGTGGGTGCTGCCCGGACTGGCCTTCTACCTGATCTGGCGTCAGGCCAGTCGGGGCATTCAGGCCCGCATGCGTGAAGGCGGCAACTTCATGTCGTTCGGCAGCAGCGGGGCAAAGATCTATGCCGATGCCGACGTGAAGACCTCCTTTGCCGATGTGGCCGGTCAGGACGAGGCGAAGGAGACCCTGCGCGAGATTGTCGATTTTCTGCATGATCCATCAAGGTATACCGAAATCGGGGCCTCGCTGCCCAAGGGTGCCCTTCTGGTAGGCCCTCCGGGGACGGGTAAGACACTCATCGCGCGTGCTGTTGCGGGTGAGGCCAAGGTACCTTTCTTTGCCATATCGGGCTCGGAATTCGTGCAGATGTTCGTCGGCATGGGTGCCGCCAAAGTCCGCGACCTCTTCCGACAGGCCAGCGAGAAGGCCCCCTGTATTATCTTCATCGACGAGATCGACGCCATCGGCAAGCGCCGGGATTCGGCCGTCGGCGGCAACGACGAGCGCGAGCAGACGCTCAACCAGCTGCTGACCGAGATGGACGGGTTTGACGGTCGCAAGGGCGTGGTGATCCTGGCCGCTACGAACCGTCCCGAGAGCCTCGATAAGGCATTGCTGCGTCCCGGGCGCTTCGATAGGCGGATCCAGATGGAACTGCCCGATCTCGAGGGGCGCAAGGCGATTCTCGAAGTGCACCTCAAGCGGGTGAAGCACGAGACGGTCGATTTGGATATTGTGGCCCGTGCCACGGCCGGTTCCTCAGGAGCCGAGTTGGCCAACATCATCAACGAGGCGGCGCTGCGGGCCGTGCGCATGGGACGCAAGCTGGTAACAACGGCTGATCTTGAAGAGAGTGTCGAAACCGTAATTGCCGGTGCGCAGAAGAAGAATAAGGTGCTTTCGTCCGAAGAGAAGCGTATTGTGGCCTATCACGAGATCGGCCATGCGCTGGTCGCAGCCCTGCAGAGCCATTCGGCACCGGTCCACAAGATCACCATTATACCCCGTACCTCCGGGGCACTCGGCTATACCATGCAGGTCGAGGAGGGCGAGCAGTTGTTGCAGAGCCGCGAGACGCTTTTCAACCGCATCGTAACCCTTACGGGCGGACGGTCCGCCGAGGAAGAGATCTTCGGGTCGATTACCACGGGGGCCTCCAACGATATCGAGCAGGCCACACGGCTGGCTCGTGCGATGGTCTCGCGTTTCGGCATGAGCGAGAAGTACGACATGATGGCGCTCGAGTCGGTGAACAGCGCCTACCTGAGTGGTGATGCGACCCTGACCTGCTCGGCGACTACGGCCTCGGAGGTCGATGCCGAGGTGCTGCGTCTGATCCGTGAGGCTCATGCCAAGGCACGGGAACTGATCGCCGGACATCTGGAGATCATGCACGAGGCTGCGGCGTTCCTCATCGAGCGGGAGACGATCACCGGCGAGGAGTTCATGCGCATCGTCCGCGCACATGCGGATTGCGCGTAGCTGTCTTCTGTTATCGCCGCCGGTATTCGAGCGGGGTGCATCCCGCATGTTGCCGGAAGAAACGTACGAACGAGGAGGCGGTCGAGAAATGCAGGGACTCGGAGATCTGCAGCACGGTCAGGTCGGTTGTCCTCAGGCAGCGTTTGGCCTCGACCAGCGTTGCTTCGTTGAGCCATTCGAGTGTGGTGTGTCCCGATACCTCCTTGACGGCGGACGAGAGTCGTTTGGGGGTGATGCAGAGCCTGTCGGCATAGAAGGCGACCTGCCGCTGCGACTCGAAGTGCTCCGACATGAGCTCGAAGAAGCGGCGGGTGAGCCACTCCTGACGCGAGACCTTCAGGCTGCCGGAGGATGTGGCGGCGGGCTCGACCTGCGCGATGATGATCAGCAGGAACGAAAGCATCAGGGAATCCCGGATCGGGGAGGCCTGTTTGTCGTCGGTGTCGTAGCGATCGAGCAGGGCATAGAGTGCGGTCAGGTCTGCAATCTTCCCTGCAGATAGCTGCAGCCAGGGAGATGTCTCGACCTGCTTGAGCCAGTTGAATCCGAAGGAGACGGGCAGCGCGTAAAGGTATTCGGGAGATACGAGCAGGAACTTGACCGATAGGTCCGGAGTACTTTCGGTGGCCGTGAACAGGTGTCGGGGCAGGCAAATGAATACCTCGTTGGCCGCCATGCGGAATTCACGGTGGTTGATCCGGAACGAGAAGTTTCCCGAAAGGCAGAAGCCGAAGACGATGCCGTCGAAGAGCATCGGTTGTCCGATCCACTCCTCCGTGTCGCGGGCTGTGAGATCCATGAACGCGAAATTACCTACCTTCAGTTCTTCGGCCCGGATTTTTCGTATATCTTTCATCTTGATTATGGGTTTGTGTGGGGTAAATATACGAAAAATTGCACATTTTCAGGTCGGGTGGGGTAATACGGATGCTGCCTATTGCGGTTATCTTTGCTGAGTTCAATCAAAAAAGCAGAATTATGTGGAAAAAAATGCATCGCACGCGGAACCTTTTCCGGTATTGGTGGGTTTCGCTCGTCGTGGGAATTCTGAGTATCGTGACGGGAATCTGCTGTTTTGCCGTTCCGGTGGATTCGCTGGCCGTGATGACCGCATTTTTTATCGCGGTACTGGTCGTCGCCGGGATCGTCAATGTATTTTGGGCTTTTGCCAACCGGGAGTGGAACGACAGTTGGGGCTGGAGCCTGGCCCGGGGGCTGCTCGAGATCCTTTTCGGCGTGTGGCTTCTGCTGATGCCTCTGCCGCTCGTTACGACCATGCTGATCTATGTTGTCGGATTCTGGATGCTGTTCCACTCCGTGCTGGGCATCTGTGAGGCGAGCGAACTCTCCGGGATCGGAGTGAGAGGCTGGGGGTGGCTGCTGGCCTGCAACATCCTGAGCCTGATCTGCTCGTTCGTCTTCCTGGCAGCTCCCGTCTATGGCGGCATCTTCATACTGGCCTATGCCGGGGTGTCGTTCGTGCTGTATGGGATCTTCCGCATCGTACTGTCGTTCGAGTGGCGGCGGATCAACCGTAAGATCCGCTCGTCCGATGACGACGGATTCGCCGAGGCGGAGGTGATCGACGACTGAGCCTTTTGATCGGGCCGCTTCCGTCCGATCCGGCGTCGCCCGCGATAAAATGCAAAAAGAAAGAGCACTTGCCTTTTTGAGGTAAGTGCTCTTCTTTTTCAGTAGCGGGAGAGAGACTTGAACTCTCGACCTCATGATTATGAATCATGCGCTCTAACCAGCTGAGCTATCCCGCCATTGCTGAAAGCGAGTGCAAAGGTAATAGAAAAATCCATACCTGCAAAAACTTTCGCCAAAAAAATACGTCCGATTTTTGCCCTTTCGGAAGGTTTTTCGCCTGTGGCATTGATTTTGAGCATGATGCGCCGGTCATAAAAAACAAACATCATGTCGCAAAATCTTTCCCTTCGTCCGGACAGCCGTCCGTCCCGGCCTTCCGCACCCAATTCCCGGCGCAGCCCGTCTCGCAGGGCCGATGCGCGGTCTGTATCCTGTTCTGCGGCCGACCGTCGCGTGTCTGCCGACAGTGTATCCCGGTTTGTTGCCGGCAGTTCTGCTTCGGCCTCCGGTTACCCCCTGCGGCCGGGCCCGCGTTTCCTGCAAATACTGGGCGTGATCAAGGTCCTGGCCGGCCTGCTGCTGCTCGTGGCAATCTCGTGGGAGGTGATTGCCGGCGGAGAGCACTTTTCGCGCCCGTACCTGGCCGTGCAGTTTGTTGTCTGTTTGCTCTTTCTGTGCGACTTCTTCGTCCGCTGGGGAGCCGACGGCTGGAGTCTCCGGTTCTTTTGGCGCAACCTGTTCTACCTGCTCCTTTCGGTGCCGTACCTCAATATCGTTTCGTGGAGCGGGGTGACGCTGTCGCGCGGAGCCGCCATGCTGTTGGGACTTGTTCCGCTGCTGCGGGCCTTCCTGGCCATGACGATCGTCGTCGGCTGGCTGGTCGGCAACCGCGTGCGGCGCCTGCTTGCTGCCTACATCTTCACGGTAGTCGTCTTCACCTACATTTCCGCGCTGATCTTCTACGACTACGAACTACCCGTCAATCCGCACCTGCACGGATTCGGCAACGCGCTCTGGTGGGCCTGGATGAATGTTACGACCGTCGGCGCAGCCATCTTCCCCGTCACGGCGATCGGCAAACTCTTCAGCGTGCTGCTGCCGTCGCTCGGGATGATGTTCTTCCCGATCTTCACCACCTACGTGCTGCAGGAGTATGCCCCTTCGAAGACGAAGGATCGGGACGAGTGATCCGTGCGGATTGCTCGTCCGATCCTTCGTTTTCCGCGCGGGGTTACCGGCCATCGGCCTGCCGCTCCCTGAGCAGGTCGCGGATCTCCGTAAGCAGCAGCTCCTCCTTCGAGGGTGCGGGCGGTGCGGGCGGCGTCGCGGCGTGTTTTTTCATCAGCCGGTTCATCAACTTGACCATCAGAAAGACGCAGAACGCCAGGATGGCGAAATCCACGCACTGCTGGATGAAGGCGCCGTAGTTCCAGTAGATTGGTTCGGCCGCCTTGGCCGCCGCCTCGCCGCCTCCGGCCAGCTCGGCCACCGAACCGAGCGCTTCCGATGTGACGTCGCGCACGCGCGAGAGGTCGATACGCAGGTTCGAGAAGTCGGCATTGCCGATCAGCGCGCCGATCGGCGGCATGAGGATGTCGTTCACGAGCGACGAGACGATTTTGCCGAACGCCCCGCCGATGATTACGCCGACGGCCATGTCCATGACATTGCCCTTGAGCGCAAATTCCTTGAATTCCTTGAAAAATGCCATATCCGCTGTTTTTAGGTGTCTGGCGTAAAGATATGCAAATTCCGGGGCATTCGGACTCCCGGTGACGCGAAATCGTGCGCCGCGCGGGGCGTCCCGCTGCGGAGAAGCTGAAAATCGCGCGTTTTTTGGGGACTCCGTATCGCGTTTTTTCGTATCTTTGGCGAATCGTAAACTGATACCGAATCCGCATCCATGACACCTGCAGCCGTCATCGCCACCGTCCTGGGCTATATCGCCGTCCTCTTCCTCGTCGCATGGCTCTCGGGCCGCCGGGCCGACAACGCCGGGTTCTTCTCCGGCGGGCGCCGCACCCCGTGGTACATGGCGGCCTTCGCCATGATCGGCGCCGCCATGTCGGGCGTGACCTTCATCTCGGTCCCCGGTTCGGTGGCCGCCGATTCGTTCTCCTACATGGAGATGGTTGCGGGCTTCACCGTCGGGCAGCTTGTCGTGGCCTTCCTGCTCATCCCGGCCTTTTACCGGCTGCGGGTCGTCTCGCTCTACGAGTACCTCGACGACCGTTTCGGCATCCATTCGCACCGCACGGGCGCCTGGTTCTTCTTCATCTCGAAGATGCTGGGCGCCGCCCTGCGCGTCTACGTCGTCTGTGCGGTGCTCCAGCTGCTGGTCTTCGACCACTACGGCCTGCCGCTGTGGGCCAACGCGCTGGTCACGATGGCCTTCGTCTGGCTCTACACGCAGCAGGGCGGCGTGCAGTCGCTCATCTGGACCGACACGCTCAAGACCGTCTGCCTGGTGGGCAGCCTCGTCCTCTCGATCGTCTTCATCGCCGACGGGCTCGGCCTCTCGGCCCGCGGGGTGGTGCAGGCCGTCTCCGATTCGCCCATGTCGCGCATCTTCTTCTTCGACGACCCCGCATCGGACCGCTATTTCTGGAAGATGTTCGCCGCAGGCATCGTGCTGCTGGTGGCCATGACCGGCCTCGACCAGGACATGATGCAGCGCAACCTGAGCTGCGCCACGCCGCGCGACTCGCAGAAGAACATCGTGCTGACGGCCGTCAGCCAGATCTTCGTGATCTTCCTCTTCTTGGTCCTCGGCGTGCTGCTCTACCTCTACGCCGGACACACCGGGCTGGAGCTTCCGGCCAAGAGCGACCAGGTCTTCTCGCTGGTGGCCGTGGACGGGGAACTGCCGCCCGTTGTCGGCATCCTGTTTGTCGTCGGGCTCATCTCGAGCACCTATTCGGCCGCCGGATCGGCCCTCACGGCCCTGACCACCTCCTTTACGGTCGATATCCTGCAGGGTACGCGCCGCTGCGACGAGCGGCGGCTGACGCGCCTGCGCCGCAGCGTGCACCTGCTCATGGCGCTGGTCATGGCGGGTGTGATCCTCGCCTTCGGCTACCTGGCCGACGACAGCGTCATCAACCTGGTCTACAAGGTTGCCAGCTATACCTACGGGCCGATCCTCGGCATGTTCCTCTTCGGCCTCTTCACGCGGCGCCGCATCCGCGACGGCTGGATGCCATGGATCGCCGTTGCGGCCCCCGTGCTGAGCGCCCTCGTGCAGTGGTGGGCCCGCGAGGCGTGGGACTACCGGATCGGCTTCGAACTGCTGGTCTACAACGCGGCCTTCACCATGATCGGAATGTTCCTTGTTTCGCAACGACATGAAAAATAGATTTCTGCGCATATTGCTCCTGCTTGCGGCCCTCGGTGCCGCGCATGCGGCTCCGGCTGCCGCCGTGAGCGCCTCGACCCGCCTGGCCGTGGGGCGCACGCTGACGCGGATCGTGGCCCGCGAGGTCTCGGGCGGCTATGTGAGGGTGCAGAGCATGCAGGCCTCGCGCGGCCGCGTGCGGGTCTACGCCTCGATCGGGCTCTCCTATTATCCCTTTCGCGAGGAGAACGTGCGGGCCATGCGTGACTCGGTGCGCGCAGCCCTGCCGGCCGAGTACCGCAAGGCGCGGATCGAGATCTACACCGACCGCCGCGAGGTCGGCGAACTGATCCCGATGGCCTGCCGCAACGCTGCGGTGCTGCACAAGCAGATCGCCAAACGGCAGGTCGTCCCCTTCGTCAATCGCTCCGAACGGCCGCTGGTCACCCGCCTGTCGGCCGCCGCAACCCCCGAACGGGGGCTTTCGGGCCGGCACATCGCCCTGTGGCAAAGCCACGGCCGCTACTTCGACCAGAAGGAGAACCGCTGGCGGTGGCAGCGCTCGCAGCTGTGGCAGACCTGCGAGGACCTCTACACGCAGAGCTACGTGCTGCCTTACCTGGTTCCGATGCTTGAGAACGCCGGGGCCTGTGTCCTGCTGCCGCGCGAGCGCGACGTGCAGCGGGTCGAGGTGCTGGCCGACAACGACGTCCCGGAGCAGTATGCCGAGAGCGGGGCGTGGCAGCCGGGCGGCCGCGGCTTCGCCCACCTGCGCCAGGTCTATCGGGGCAACGAGAATCCCTTCCGCGACGGCACGACGCGCCGCATCTCCACGGTTGCGGGCCGTGAGCCGACGGGGCGCGCCGAGTGGCGGGCCACGCTGCCGCAGCGGGGCGAATATGCCCTCTATGTCAGCTACGAGTCGCTGCCCGGGAGTGCCGACGATGCCCGCTATACGGTCCACCACCTGGGCGGCGATACGGAGTTCGCCGTCAATCAGACGATGGGCGGCGGCACGTGGATCTACCTCGGGCGCTTCGCCTTCGCGCCCGGCGAGCAGACGGTCGTTACGCTCACCAACCGTTCGCGCGTGGCCGGCCGCACCGTTTCGGCCGATGCCGTGAAGATCGGCGGTGGCTACGGCAACGTGGCCCGCACGGTCTGCGACTCGCTCCGGCAGGCGGATACGTTCTATCCCGAGGAGACGAGCGGCTATCCCCGCTTCTGCGAGGGGGCGCGCTACTGGCTGCAGTGGGCCGGGTTCGACGCCTCGGTCTATTCGCCCAAGAACTTCACCGACGACTACAAGGACGACTACATGTCGCGTGCCCACTGGGTCAATGCGCTGGCGGGCGGATCCGAACGGATGCCCGACTCCGCGGGGCTGCGCATCCCGATCGACCTGGCCCTGGCCTTCCACTCCGATGCCGGGGTGCGCGACGGCGACGAGACGATCGGCACGCTGGGCATCTTCTACACCCGCGAGCAGGGAGGCCGCTTCCACGGCGGCGCCGACCGCTACCGTTCGCGCGACCTGACCGACCTGGTGATGACCCAGGTCGTCTCGGATATCCGGCGCACGTGGGAGCCGGCGTGGAACCGGCGCGGGCTGTGGAATCGCGCCTACTACGAGGCGCGCGTGCCGGGCGTTCCGACCATGCTGCTCGAACTGCTCTCGCACCAGAATTTCGCCGACATGCGATATGGCAGCGACCCGCGCTTCAAGTTCCTCGTCAGCCGTGCGGTCTACAAGGGGATTCTGCGCTACGTCTGCTCGCAGTACGACGTGCCCTATGTCGTGCAGCCACTGCCCGTCGAGGCCCTTACGACCGATTTCGTCGATGACGGGCGGGTTTGCGTCTCGTGGGTCCCGGCGGTCGATTCGCTCGAGGCGACGGCCGTGCCCGACGGTTATGTCGTCTATACGCGCGTGGATGACGGCGGCTTCGACAACGGACGATACACGGAGCGCCCCTACCTGATGGCCGATCAGGAGCCGGGGTGCATCTACAGCTACCGGGTGACGGCCGTCAATGCCGGCGGCGAGAGCCTCCCGAGCGAGACGGTGGCCGCCTGCCGGGTTCCGGAGAGCCGCGGCACGGTGCTTGTCGTCAATGGGTTCGACCGGGTGAGCGCCCCGCGAAGCATGCGGTGCGACTCGCTGGCCGGGTTCCTGGCCGGGGAGGACAACGGCGTGCCCGACCGGATCGACATCTCCTACATCGGGCCGCAGCGGGTCTTCGACCTGACGCAGGCGCGCTGCCCGGTCGATTCGCTGGCCCTCGGCGCGAGCTGCTGCGACTACGAAACCGATGTGATCGGCGGCAATACGTTCGATTACGCCGCCCTGCACGGACGCTCGATTGCGGCGGCCGGCTACTCGTTCCACTCGGCCTCGCTGCAGGCCGTGCTGCGCGGCGACAAACACCTGGCGGGCAACCGGGCCGTGGACCTGATCCTCGGCAAGCAGCGGACCACATCGATGGGACGTGATGTGCTCGATCCCGAGTTCGAGGCGTTTCCCGATGAGCTGCAGGACCTTATTGCCGACTACCTCAGGCAGGGCGGCAACCTCTTCGCTTCGGGCTGTTACGTCACGACGGACCTCTGGCGGGCGGATGCCCCCGAGTCGGGCCGCGACTTCGCCCGCGAGGTGCTGCACTGTGCTTCGGACAGCCTGCTCGCGACGCGCGCCCAGACCGAGGCCCTGCGCGGGCGGATCCGGGTGGTGGCGCCTCATGCCTCCTTCTCGCGCGGCGAGTACCGCTACTTCACAACGCCCCGTCCCGATGCCTACACGGTCGAAACGGTCGATCGGCTGCAGCCCGCAGGCGAGGGTGCCTTCCCGGTGATGCGCTATGCGGGCGGCGGTACGGCAGCCGTTGCATCGGAAGGAGCCGGTTCGGGCGGGCGGACCTTTGTGGCGGGATTCCCGTTCGAGACCCTCACGGATCGTGTGCAACGCGATCGGATGATGCGCGATGTGATGGAATTTCTGATAGATAACAATTAATACCTAAAGTTTTTGATTATGTCACTCGAACAACAGATTTCGAAAGGAATCATGGAGGCCATGAAGGCCAAGGACACCGTGCGGCTGAGCGCCCTGCGCAATGCCAAGAAGTACATCATCGAGGCCAAGACGGCCGGTCCGGAGATCGCCGAACTGCCCGATGCCGACGTGCTGAAGATCATCTCGAAGCTGGCCAAGCAGGGTACCGACTCGGCGGCCATCTTCTCGCAGCAGAACCGTCCCGACCTGGCCCGGGAGGAACTGGCCCAGGTGGCCGTCTATCAGGAGTTTCTGCCCAAACAGCTCACGGATGAGGAGCTGACGGCCGAGGTGCGCGCGATTATCGCCGAGGTCGGCGCTTCGTCGATGAAGGAGATGGGCAAGGTGATGGGCGTGGCGTCGAAGCGGCTGGCCGGCCGTGCCGACGGCAAGGAGATCTCGGCCAAGGTGAAGGAGCTGCTGGCATAGGCCCCGGCGCCCGGCTTCGGCCGGACGGTAAATACGCAGGATCATGCATGTGCTCGAATCGTTGCACCGCAACGTAAAGACCGTGGCCATGCCTTCGGCCATGGTCGTCGGGGCGCTCTTCTGCCGTCAGGTGACGGCTCTGGAGGCCTGGTCGGGGCAGATGATCACCCCGACACTGATTTTCCTGATGCTCTTCGTCACCTTCTGCCGCGTCAAGCCCCGGCAGATGAAGCCCTCGATGCTTCATCTCTGGCTGCTGCTGATCCAGGCCGTGGCGTGCGTGGGCGTCTATGTCGCCCTGCATCCGTTCGATCCCGTCGTGGCGCAGGGGGCGATGATCTGCGTGCTGGCTCCCGTGGCGATGGCCGCGGTGGTCATTGCCGGCATGCTGGGGGCCGACGTGGCGACGATGGCCACCTACAGCCTGTTGTGCAACATGGCCGTGGCGGTTTATGCCCCCGTGGTGATCTCCTTCACGGGCACGGGCGTCTGCTCGTTCACCGAGATTCTGGCCCGTATCGCGCCGCTGCTGATCATGCCCTTCGCCGCGGCGCAGTTCTGCCGCTTCGTCTTCCCGAAGGGTGCGCAGTGGATCGGCGACCACGGGCAGATCTCGTTCTACATGTGGTTGCTGTCGCTGGTGGTCATCATCGGCCGCACGACGGCCTTCATCATCGATCTGCACGACGCGTCGCTGCGGACCGAGCTGTGGCTGGCCGTGGCGGCTCTGGTGCTCTGCCTGGCGCAGTTCAAGGTGGGGCGGATGCTCGGCCGCCGCTACGGCGATGCCGTGGCCGGCGGGCAGTCGCTCGGGCAGAAGAATACGGTGCTGGCCGTATGGATGGCCCAGTCGTTCCTCGACCCGATCGCATCGATTGCCCCGACGGCTTACATCGTCTGGCAGAATTTCGTGAACTCCTACCAGATCTACCGTAAGGACAGGGAAAACTTGAAATAATCTCCGCAAACACAAGGTTTGCAATCGGATATACAAACCGTGCGCCCCGCTTCATGCGGTCCGGACAAGCCGGGCCCGAAGGCGGGGCGCGCGATTTGCTCCCCCGTCCTCGGATCGTTGTGTACGGGGGCGTGCGGCGGAGCGTATCGCGCCGCTGCGGGTCCCGGGGCCGTTTCCTTCGCGCCAAAACCGCCTCCGGCTCTTGCACGGGTCGCGATTATTCCGTACCTTCGAAACCTTGACTGTACCGTTATGCTACGAACCCTGTTTGTCCTGATCGGCGCGCTGCTTGCCTGTGTCGGCTGCTCGGGGGATGACCGGATCACCGACCGGATGCTCGATGCCGCCGACCGGATTGTCGCCGCGCAACCCGACAGCGTCCTGCGCATCCTGCGCGAGATTCCGTCCGAGGCGCTCGGCGGCGAGGCCCGCCGTGCCCGTTATGCGCTGCTCTATGTCGAGGCCGCCGACCGCGGAGCGCTCGATGTGCCCGACGACTCGCTGCTGCGCATCGCCGAGGCCTACTACGGACCGCGTGAGCACGACCTGCGCAACCATTGCAAGATGCTCTATTACAGCGGACGCGCCTGCTGGAAGCGGGGCGACAAGTCGGGGGCGCTCCGCATGTACCTCGAGGTCGAGGAGAAACTGCGCCGCATCGACGAGCCCCGTTACCTCGGACTGCTCTATCTGCGTATCGGCGAGGTCTATCACGCCGAGCAGAACTTTGCTCGGGCCCACCGCTACTACCGCGAAGCCCGCGATCTGGTGATCCGGGGCGGAGATTCGCGCGATGCCGTCATCGCCCTGCTCGGCATGGCCGAGACGGCGCTGCGGATGCGCGATCCCGCGCAGGCGCGGCGATGCTGCTCGATGGCGCTCGACCTGGCCGATGAACTGCACGACGATTCGCTGGCCCGCCAGTGTCTTGGAAAATTTGCCCGCCTCTATGTCATCCCCGACACGGTGCGCATCCCCGAGGAGTTGCTTGGCCGGATTGAGGCTTCGGTCCGGGGCGACACGACGCATGCGGGACTGGCCACCCGGGCACGGGTCCAGCTGCTTCGGAACCATCCGGACAGTGCGCTCTGCACGCTGCACGAGGCCGAGCGCCGGACAAGTGATCCGAATGACCTGCCGGCGCTGCTCTATACGGCCTATCGGGCCAATGTACGTGCGGGCCATTATCGCGAGGCGTCGCGCGACATCCATCGGTATATTCTCATGAACGACTCGCTCAACCGCAATGCCCTGAGGCAGTCGGCCGGCATGATCGAGAAGGAGTTTCTGCGCGAACGGGCCGCCTTTGCCGAGTACCGGATGCGGAGCCGGAGGCACTGGGAGTTGGTCATTGCCGCCATGGCGCTGTTGGCGGCCGGGGGCGCAGCTTGGGTCGTACGGCAGCAAATGCGACTGCAGCGCGAGCGCAGCGAACGGCAGTTGTTGCTTGTACGCGAAGCCCGTGCCGAATACGGACGTCTGTCCGAGCGGCTCGAGCAGCGGCGGATCGTCGAGGACCGGCTCAAGGGGTTGGTCGCTACGCGCTTCGATATCGTGGACCGGCTTGGAAAGACCTTTTACGAGCGGGAGAACACGGCCTCGCAGCAGGCCGTGATGTTCCGTCAGGTGAAGGAACTCATCGACGGGTTTGCCGAGAGCGGCGAAATGCTGCGCGAGGTCGAGCAGATGGTCGATGCCGTGCACGACGGGGCGATGCGGCGCCTGCGGCATGATTTCCCCGCCATGAAGGAGTCCGATTGCCGGCTGCTGTGTTACGTCTTCGGCGGCTTCTCGCCGCAGGTCATCAGCCTCTTCATGCGCGACAGCGTGGCCAACGTCTATGCCCGCAAGTCGCGCCTCAAGTCGCGGATCAAGGCCTCGGACGTCGCCGACCGGGAGTTCTATCTTTCGTTGTTCGGATAGCGGCGGGAAAGGGATCCTCCCGTAGGAAAAGATGCGGTGCGGGGACGGATCATCCGTCCCCGCACCGTGTTTGTGACCGGCAGTCTGCCGGGTTTACTTGCGGAAGATGAAGTAGACGGCCAGGATGATGCAGAGAAATCCGGCCAGGTGGTTCCAGCGCAGCGTGTCCGACTTCATGAAGACCAGCGCGAAGAGGGTGAATACCGAGAGCGAGACCACCTCCTGGATGACCTTCAGCTCCCAGATCGAGAAGGGACCTCCGAATTCGGCCGAACCGAGGCGGTTGGCCGGTACCTGGAAACAGTATTCGAACAGGGCAATGCCCCAGCTCAGGAGCACGATGGCCATCAGGCCGAAGCGCTCGAGTTTCGACTTGAATGCGATGTGGCCGTACCATGCCAGCGTCATGAAGGCGTTGGAGACGACCAGCAGCGTGACGGTAAGGAATCCGCGGAACATGATTGGATATAGGGTGTTTTTGGGTTATTTTCCGTGTGTGGGTCAGGCCAAGTCGGCGTCGGTGACCTGCGTGAAGTCATCGACGATGCGGTCGGCGTCCGCCTCCGCAAGCAGCGTCTCGCGCGGCAGGGTGGTGGCCAGCGCGACGATGCGTCCGGCTCCGGCCCGGCGGGCCGCCTCGATGCCGGCCTTGGCATCCTCGAAAACGATGCATTCGCCTGGTGTGACATCCAGGGCTTCGGCTGCCTTGAGGTAGATCTCCGGATCGGGCTTGCAGCGCGTGACCGCATCGCCCGAGATCCGGGCGTCGAAGAATCCGGCAATGCCGCAGCGCTCCAGCACGAAATCGACATTCGCCCGGCAGCCCGACGACCCGACGGCGCAGCGGATGCCCAGCGCACGCAGGCGGAGGAGCAGGTCGCGGAGTCCTGCGACGGGGCGGATCTCCGGAGCGTAGATCTCGCGGTAGATCGCCTCCTTCTCGTCGGCCAGGGCCTGCAGCCCGCGCGAGGCGATCACCTCCTCGGGCAGGATCAGCCGCATGATGTCGTCGTTGCCCATGCCGAATCCCTGGGAGAGGCGTTCTTTCCAGTTGCGGACTCCGTAGCGGTCGCAGAAGATCTCGAAGGCGCGGATGTGGGCCGGGGTGTTGTCCACCAGCGTGCCGTCCATGTCGAAAAGCGCAGCTTTTTTCATCGTCGTGTCGTTTTCAGCGGGCAAAGGTAGCTAAAAATCCGACACCCTGAACCTTCGGGCCTCAGAATTTGAGCTGCACGCCCAGATTGACCGCGAAGCGCTGGATCCGTTCGCCGGGCTGCGGGTCGCGGTGCGTGAGGCGCCAGATGAAATCGACGCGGCAGATGCGCAGGATGTTCTCGATGCCGAAGCCCGCCTCGACATAGGGCGTCGAGACGGAGGACATGCCCGGCGGGAAGAGCAGCGGGGCGCCCGAGCCGGGGCGTGCGCCGTTGTTGCGTTCGGAGAGTGTGCCCCAGACACCCTTACAGATGGCCACTTCTCGCCACTTGAGTCGCTTGATCAGGGGCAGGCGCCCGAGCAGGATGCCGTTGAAGTGGTGCTCGTAGAACCAGGCGAACCACGTGTCGGAGGCGAATTCGTAGTAGTCCATGCACGAGAAGGCGTAGGGGTCGTAGAAGTAGGTGCCGTTGCCTTCGTGGAGCTTGAGCAGCAGGTAGGGGACCCGGCCCGAGATGTGACCGCCCTGCAGTGTGAGGTCCGAGTAGCCGAGGGGCGGCAGTTCGGGGCGGTAGCGGAGCGATCCCTCGATGCGGCAGTAGCGGCTGCTTCGGTCGAGGATTCCCGGGATGCCGGCCGTGAAGAAGAGTGTGGTGATCGGGTATTTCGATCCGAGCGACTGCTTGTCGAAGGGCAGGCGGTAGACGGTTTCGTCCTTGGCGAAGCGCAGCCCCACGCGCACCGAGGCGTCGGCAACGGAGCCGGCCGGGCGGCCGTCGGGGTAGCGCATCGGGACGTAGCGGTTGGCATGGATCCTCCTGAGCCGTGTGCCGAGGAAGGCCGTCACGCCGTGGCGCCATTCGTGTTCGTAGGCCAGGTCGCCTTCGTCCACCATCGACAGCCGCGTGTCGCCGCGCGAGAGGATCGACGAGAGGATGTTGCTCTCGGTCAGCGCATTTTCTCCGGCGCCGAGCTGCAGCACGTCGTGGCGGCCCGAGAGGGTCAGCTCGCGCGTCAGCTGCCGGTTGAAGGCTACCTCGAGGCTCCCGCCTCCCTTGAACCGTCCGTCGCGCGTACCGTAGGCCGCATATCCCGAGATGCGGAAGCGGCGGCTCAGCTCGGTGGTCGTGCGCCCGCCGAGCTGCATGCGGAACCCTTCAAGGCGGTTGAAACTGGCCATCTTGTAGTAGGGGCCGATGCCGATGTACTTCGTGTTCCAGTGACCGACGATCAGCGTATTGATGAGCGTGTAGATGTTGCGGTAGAGCGGGACCTCCTGGATCGAATCGACCATCGAGTAGATGCCCCGTTCGCGGTCGCTCAGCGCGTAGGGGCGCACCGAATCCCAGAAGGCCTCGTCGCGGCGGTTGGTCTCCTCGTCGGCCAGTACCACGCGGTTGTCCATGCGCAGCACCTCCTCGGGGATCGGCTCGCCGATGTGCACGTCCGAATAGGTGATTTCGCGCGTGCCGATGAACGAGACGAGCTTCGAGGAGTCGGCCGTCGTGAGCGAGAACTCGGCCGAGACGCGGTCGCGGTCGCGGAACCAGCGGCCGTCCGGTGTGGGGCTGTTCTCGTTGTCGAGACGCAGGTGGCGGATCCAATTGACGTTCACGCCCCGGGGCATGCGGGCCGAGGCCGAGCGCAGGGCATAGCTGGCCGAGTCGATGTGCAGCTCGCCGTCGAGCACCGGCGAGGTCAGGCGGCGGGGGTGGAAGCGGATCTTGTAGGTCTTGCGACCATCGACCGTGAGGCTGTCCACCAGGAAATAGTTGTAGAACGAGGTGCCGCCCGGACCGAGCGGTCCGGCGAAGCGCACGTCGAACAGGTCGATGAAATGGTCGTAGAAGTTCACGTCGCCGTGCATGCCGCCCGTGAACTGGGCGACAGCGAAGCTGTCCTCGACGCCCGAGACGCGGCTGGCGCGGATCACCTCGCGCGTGAAGGTGGGGCTGAGGCTGTGGTAGAGGTCGGCCGACGACTCGGAGATCATGGCCGGCAGGTAGGGCTGTCCGGTGAGCGCCGAGGTGTCCATGTAGTCGAAGACGAATCCGAAGTTGCGCTGGAGCCGTTTGTTGCGGAATCCGGGGCGGATGTTCGTCAGGTCGAGCTCCATCTTCGTGTAGGTGCGGCACCGGTAGGTGTCGTACTGCTCGGGGTCGTTCTCCGCACGGCGGCGGATCGCTTCGCGCAGGATGGGCAGCGCGGGGTTGTCGCCCGGGGTGATGACCACCCGGTCGATGCCGAACTCCATGGCCTGCAGGGCGAAGTTCACCTCGTTGAATGCCCCGGGGGTGATCGTCTGCGTGGCGGGGGTGTAGCCCACGATCGAGGCCTGGACGCGGGTCGAGGTGTCGCGCGTCTCGAGCGCGTAGATGCCCTTCTCGTCGGTGGTGATTCCCGTTGTGGTGCCGGGGAAGACGACGCTGGCGAACTGCAGGGGATGTCCGTCGGCGGCGTCGGTGACCCGGCCGCGCACGCGCGTGGTCTGGGCTGCGGCACCGAGTGCGTACAGCAGGGCTGTTGCAAGGAGGATGATCCGGCAGAGCATCATAAGGACAAATGTAGCCAAAAAGTACCGATTCGCCGAAAATAAATTACTTTTGCGGGAGATCGAACGACAAAAGAGACAATATGAGCCATTCGAAGATAGAGAAAACGAACGCCGCACGGTTGCTCGACCGTGCGAAGATCGCCTACGAACTGGTGCCCTACCGCGTGGACGAGGAGCATCTGGCGGCGACACACGTCGCCGAGCAGCTGGGCGAGGAGATCGCCTGCGTCTTCAAGACCCTTGTGCTCAAGGGCGACCGCACGGGCTATTTCGTCTGTGTGGTTCCCGGCAACCACGAAGTGGACCTCAAGGCGGCAGCCCGGGTCTCGGGCAACAAAAAGGTGGATCTGATCCCGATGAAGGAGCTGCTGCCCGTGACGGGATACATCCGCGGCGGCTGTTCGCCGATCGGCATGAAGAAATCCTTCCCGACCTATATCCATGCGTCGGTCGAAGCCCAGCCGTTCATCTACATCAGTGCCGGGGTGCGCGGCCTGCAGCTGAAGATCGCACCGGCGGACCTGATCGCCTACGTCCGCGCCACGGTGACGGACATCAGCCGCGAGGCTGGCGTTTGACGGCCCGTTCCGCACGACCTCCGGACGCGCGGAACGGCGTGCCGGTACGTCTCCTTCAGACGATTTCGGGCAGCGGGGCCTTGGTCGCGGGGATCCGTTTGCCCGTTCCGGCCGGAGCCTTGGCAGTTGCCGCCCGTCCGTCCGGCTCGGCTGCCGTTACCGTATCGGATGCCGGGCAGAGGTGTGCATCGAGGAATGCGTACGACTCGGCGCGCCGCCGCTCCAGGATCCGGTCCACCGCCTCCCAGTCGATCGGCGTGTCGAGCATAGAGATATCCTGCAGCCCCGATGAGAGGATGCGCGACTCGAGTCCGAACTGCTTCAACAGCGAGTGGATGCGTGCCGAGCCGCGGCTGCGGTTGATGTAGGCGGCGAAGGGCTTGTGGAAGAGGATGCAGAAGACGCATGCATGGAACGAGTCCGTGATGACGTAGCGCGCCTCGTGCAGCCCGGCGAGCCACTCGCCGATGCCGGGCATCTTTCCCTGCGCCGCATTCGGGCGGTCCGTCGTGCGGACTACGCGCAGGTTGTGGCGTTCAGCGAAATCCTGCAGGATGTGCCGGGCCCCGGGCTTCACGCGGAACAGGTAGCAGTAGAGCGTGTCGCTTGGTGCGGAGCCGGCGGTGAAGAGCGTGCGGTAGTCGTCGGCCGTCAGCAGCATCGCCGGGTCGAGCACGTGTACCGCGCGGTCGCAGCCGAAGTATTCGCGACTCTGCCCGACGGCGGTGTCTTCACGCACCGAAACCCCTTCGAATCCGGCCAGCAGCTCTCCGCAGCGCATGCGCTGTTCGCGCGTGTATTCGCAGTCGCCGGCGCCGAACGAAGCGGCATAGGAGATGCGCCGGGCGCCGCTTCCCTCCAGAAACGAGAAGAAATAGGGCTCCGGGTCGCCTGCGTAGCGCGGGCGCCAGACCTGGTCGCTGCCGACGATGTAGAGGTCGAATCCGTTCCCGGAAGCGGCCAGCTCGGCATAGTCCGCGGCGTCGAAGACCGGCTGGGTCTTCGGCGTGAGGCGGCGGTAGATGAATTTCTCAATCTCCGACTTCTTGTAGTCCTGGGTCAGCAGGGTGTTCATCTCGGCGAAGATCTCCTTGGGGTGGAAGAGCGACTCCACGGCCCGGCGCAGGACGGTCTTCAGGAAGGCATTGCTCACCGGTTTGAGGCGTTTGCGGTTGTCGATGAGCCATACCTCGTGGCCCAGTCGGGTCAGGTGGCTCTTCAGCGCGAAGGCCTGGAGAACGCCGCCGTAGTTGGAGTTGAGCGGCAGGGTCAGTAATGCGATTTTCATGTATGGATCTGTGGTGCTTGTATGCCGTGATGCGATGCAGCAGCCGCTTGAGCCGTTGTATCCGTCCGGGCCAGATGTGGCGGAAAAGCGGTCGGGTGACCCGTTCCGATGCGGCCAGCTCGTCGAAAAGGGCTGTGCGGGCCGCGGGGATTTCGACCTCGGTCTTGAACCCTCCGTTGCGCCGGCGGATGCGCCCGTCCCATTCGAGGCGCTGCGAGTCGAATGCCGGCCGGCCCGATTCATCCGTTGCGGCGAAGAGTTCGGCCAGGCGGCGGGCTCCCGATTGTGTGTAGGCCAGCACGAGGCTCGTGCCGCGGTCGTCGTCGGATCCGGGGAGGACCTCCCGGACGTTCCAGAAATCGCCCAGCGAGAGATCGCTGCCGCTCCGTCCCGACTTGAAGGGGCAGGCGTAGCAGCTCGGGCGCAGGGTCCAGTCGTCGAGGAATGCCCGGATGTAAGCATCCTTGCGGGCCGTGATGCTGTAGGTGCGGCATGCGGTGCGCACCGTGAAGCGGTATTTGCGCCAGCCGTCGCGCTTGTCGCGGAAGTCGATGCCGAGAATCGGACGCCCTCCGGTGAGCTCCTGCAGGTAACGGCGCAGCAGGCCCGGGGAGGGTGCGCCGTGGCAGAGACATTCGGCCGTCACGAGGCGGTCGGTGGAGCGGCCGCGCAGAAAGGCCCGCAGTCCGGCGATCTGACAGGGGGTGCCCGTGTAGAGGACTTCGCGACCCTGGTCAAGGGCGCGGGCTACCTCCCGGAAGGTTCCGGACGTATCGCTTTGTGCGTATTTGGATTTGGCGAGTGCCGCGAGTTCCTCCTCGCATGTGGCGCTGCGGTGCCGGATTGTCCCCCTCCCGAACGTATCGGATTCGAAGGCGGCGCCGAAGACGAGACCTCCCTTGCGGAGCGTGAGGCGGGCCAGGGGCAGGAAGATGCCGCCCGACGAACTGCCGGTGCGGGTGGCCATATCGTTGTTCCGTGCGGCCCACACCTCCGACGGCGTGTGTTCGGGCGCGGGGTGGCGCATCGGGCAGATGCGCTCGCAGAGCCCGCAGCCGGTGCAGGCGTCGGCCTGGACCGCGGGGTAGAGGAACCCCTCGGCATCCTCCTCCATCCGGATGCAACGGGCCGGGCAACTCTCGGCACAGGCACCGCAGCCGCAGCACTCTTTTTTTTCGTTCAGGAGGATCATTTTGTGTAAAAAGGGGTCCGGATCGACTACGAAGGTACGACTTTTTTATGAATTTCGAAGACATAGCGGCCCATTTATTTTCGAATCCGGTATGGCTTTTGCCCGTTTTTCAACCATGCAGCGACCCGAAGCGTGTTTGATCGGCTGGATGCGGGAGGCATTGCAGCGCACGGCGGTCGGTACGGAACCTTCCGGGGACGGGTTCCAGCCGGGCGAAGCCGCCGTGTGGTGGCACGGCATGTTCCGCCTGGCGGCCGCACACGGGGTGGCCGGCGTGGTGTGGCCCGTGGTCGGCCGTTTGTCCGGTGCCGCCGCTCCGCCCCGGGAGGTACGGCTGGCATGGGCCTGCCACGTGCAGCAGCTGGAGAAGCGATGGCTTGCGCAACGCGATGCCGTCGTGCGGCTGGCTGCGCTCTCACGTGAAGAGGGGCTGCCGATGCTGCTGCTCAAGGGCTACGGATTGAGCCGGCTCTATCCCGTGCCGGCTCTTCGTCCGTGCGGCGATGTCGATGTCTGGTTTTTCGGCCGCCGGCGCGAAGCGGACCGTTGCCTTGCGGAGCGGTTCGGCCCCCCGGAACGTGCCTTCGACGGCCACCACACGACTTTCCGGATCGGCAGGGTGGCGGTTGAGAACCACGCCTGCTTTTTCGATCCGCGGACCCATGCCTCGAATGTGCGGCTCGAACCGCTGTTGGAACGCCTGGCAGTGTCGGGCCCGGAAGCGGTCGATGTCGGCGGGGAGCGGGTGTTGCTGCCCTCGCCGCAGTTCGGGGCGCTCCATCTGCTGCGGCATGCCGCCGTGCATTTCGCTGCGGCAGGGTTCGGCCTGCGCCACTTGGCCGACTGGCGGCAGTTCCTGGACCGGTGTGGGAAAGAGATCGATTGGGCTGTTTTTGCGGAGCAGGCGCGGAGTCTGCGGATGGAGCGGTTTCTCGACTGCCTCGATGCGCTGTGTGTCGGTCATCTGGGGCTCGACGCCGCGGCGGTCCCGCCGGCCGTGTGCAGTGCAGCGCTTGAGAGCAGGGTGTTGGAGGAGGCCATGCGGCGTCCCGACGTGTCGCCGCCACCGCTTCGAGGGCGGCTGCTTCGCTGGTGGCGGAGCCGGTGGAAACACCGGCTGGTCTACGACGAGCCTCTGCCTGCGGCCTTTTTCCGTTCGGCATGGGCCCATGCTGTGGCGCGCTTGGCGGGCCATTGAGCCCGGCTGCATGGGACGGTTTACGTCCGGCCATTGTGGCTGGCCGCAGCTTCGGGCATGAAATCTCGTGCGTCCGGCCATTCTGTCAGGCCGTCCGCATCCGTTCTTGCCGGTGACTTGCCTTTCCCCGCCCGGCATGGCCGGACCAAAAGCGAACCAGCCGTCTGCATTGCTGCAAACGGCTGGCTTTCATTTTGTCGGGGTAACAGGATTCGAACCTGTGACCCCCTGCTCCCAAATTAAAATCAAGTATTTGAAAGATAGCTTGTTATATCTTTAAATTATTTTTTTTGCAAGCTCATTGCAAGTGCCTATTAGCTAAAATGGAATACTTGTCATCATTTTTGCTTCTTTAGAGTCTTTGGAAATTACTTTTATGAATGAACCATTTTTTATATGATACGATTTATTCGTTTCTTTATATAATGTACCTATATATTGCTTATGAATTTGATCAGGGGAGGTTATGAATACTTGATCTCCTATAGAAAACGGTTCTCCGTTAATATATATAGGGCTATCGTTTTGTGAGGATGTGATAGTAGGTTCGGGTATATTTCTTTTGTTAATTTGAATAATTTGTTGTCTCAATTCATTTATGGAATCTAATATCATGCTGGAATCCTCGGATAATTTATGTCCTTCTGGAATTGTTGCCGGTTTTTGTATTGATAGTAATTTGAGTAGTGAATATCCACTATCGTCGCTCGATGAGAATGTTGAACTTAAGCTTTCTGCAATTTTGGGAATACTTGCTTTGACTTCGTCTATGCGAAGATTGTCGTTGTAGGTGATTGTTCTGATAGCAGAAGTGTCAAAGGGCATGTCTGTTCTTGAGTCTTTGATAAGAACAGTCTTTTTATTGAAAGCCTGTCGAAAACCTAACTCATAGAAAACATTAGGGTTTTTGGAACTCATGTCACAGATAGCCATATCACATTCAAGAATCTTTTGCAGAATGTCCACTATTATAACATCAGATTTGGAGTTTTCATCGGCTCTAATAGGTACGAATCCAGCTTTCTCACATGCGGGTTTAATCAAGTATTCATAAACTCGTGTGAAATGTCCTTTGTCGTATCCTTCAACATCGCTAAAGGGCATTATAACGAAGCAGGTCTTCTCTTCTTCTTTTTTTTCTGTTGCCATATCATGACTGTTTATTGTCTGTATTTGGAGAGTATCTCTTTCAGCTCCGGTTCGAAGATTTGCCGAATCTCGATTCCGGCCTCTTGGAGTTGGAAAATTTTGGCGAGTTTCGACGGGCCGGCGTCCTCTCCGATGAGGACGATCTCCGTGCGTTTGGTGATTCCCGTATTGATATCAGCACCCATCTCCTTCAAGGTTTGGGCAAGCTCGGACCGTTCCATCTCAAAAATACCGGTGATGACCACTTTCTTGTCGTAAAAAGGATTTTCGGGATTGGCGCGGCTTAAATCTTTTTTGAGAATATCTCCGCGGAGTTGTTCGTGATAAAACACCGATTCGGCATTTCCTTCCGATTCCTCGTCATGGCGGTGGGGCGAAGGCGATTTCTCCTGACCTATTTCGCCGTTCAGGTATTTGAGGAAAAGACGTGCGCAGGCTTCGGCGTCACACTCTCCGTCGTGGTGCGAGCACAGCGGAACCCCGAATTCCTTGCAGGCCTCCTCCAGCGACAAACCTGTCAATTCGTAGGTGCATGCCTTTCCCATGAAAATCGGGTGTGGCAGATTGTATCTTTGGAGAGATTTGTTGAGCACCTCCAGGTCAAACTTCAGATTGTGTGCTACTACGAAATTGGCCTCAAAATACGTTTTCACTTCATCCCATACCACATCAAAGGTCGGAGCATTGGCTGTTTGTTCGGGAGTAATCCCATGGACGGCCACACATTGCGGAGTGTATCGGTTCTTGGGCGGCTGGATCATGCGATTGATCGTTTTTACAACCTCTCCTTCTTTCACAATCGCCATTCCGAGCTGGCACGCTGCGTGCTGCATCGTGGCCGTTTCGAAATCGAAGGCGATGAAGTTCGCGTTCTTCATGGGATTAGTTTGGGTTATTTACTCCTCGATGGCTTTCAGCCGATCCTCATACGGTGTTTCGCTGAAATATTTGTTCCCGAAGTTGTCGATCTGGCAGCGGAGGATGCAACCTTCTACAACCGCTTTTTGGTATGCCTCCTGGAATGATTTTGCCATGGTCACGCTTCCGGTTGTTCTTGGTCCAAAAGGATTAGAACGGTAGTACAGCACCTCGGTTATTTTACGCTCCGTCCACATCTGCGAACTGGCGTGTGCTTTGATCTCCTCGATGGTTGCAGTCGGGGCGACATAGACAAACACGCGGAATTTGTCGGGACTCTTGAAATATTCGATTTGTTCGAATTTGTTCCCCGTGCAGGAAACCGCAAGGATCAAGGTGAAAAGGAGTAGAAGTTTCTTCATGGGAAATGTTTACAACGTGTTCTTCGAAATCAGTGCAATGTGCGCGGGTCAATCTTTACTGCCGTTCCGGTTATGGTGTAATAATTCGTTCTGCGGTCGAATCTGATATGTAGACCGATGATCCCGTTGGCTCCCATCGATTTCGCCCGTTCAACAATCTCGGCCAAAACCTCGTCGTGCGTGATGTAATCGTTGTCGCTGGGAATTCTTTCACCATTCACGGCATACGTTGCGCTCGCACGATCTTGTTGGACTGCATATTTGTCGATTGCGATATCGGCCAGGCAATCGTACTCGAAGGGAACGGCGTCCGATGAATAGATCCTGAATCCTTCTTCCAGATAGGGACGATAATCGACTATGGAAACATAGTCAGGAATTGCAGCACAGGCTGCAAACAAAAATGTCACTATAACCAGAAGCGTCTTTTTCATCTTACAGTGTATTTTTCGAGATACCTCCCTTGACCAGATAGAGGCGCAGGATGTCGTCCTTCTCGATCTCGAACGGATCGAACTCTTTGTTTTCCGAGACGCACAGCACGTGTTGCGCGTCTGATCCCTTGCGCAGGTATTTCACCATGCGGTTGCCTTTCTTCGTGATGACCAGATAGACGTTGCCGTAGTCGATGAACGACTCCATCCATTCCTTCAGGATGATGATCTGTCCGCTCTTGTAGAGGGGCAGCATCGAATCTCCGTATAGGTTCACGGCATCCGTACAGTCGCGGAATTCCGGGATGTCGATATCGATGTACTTGGTTGTCACCTGGTCGTCGAACAGCGTGACTCCTCCGGCCGTTGCATCCACATCAACCCAGTAGCGGATCCGGTTGTGTGTGGCTGCAACGTCGGTCGATTCGTTCAGCATATCTCCTTCACCGGTCAGGAGCCATACTCGATTGATTTTATGAGCAGCGCAAATATCTTGTATGGACCGTTCTCCAATCGATCTATTTCCATTCTCAATTGATGAATAGTTGCGTGGATCAATCCCGGCTTTTCTGGCGAATTCACCGCTTTTTTGTGAAAGTGCTATTCTGGCTTCTTTCAGTCGGCTTATTATATCCTCTTTATTATTAGGCATATAAGTAATGATATGTAATATTTATCGTCAAAAATTTGCTTTTGATGATAAATGATGATATATTTGCGATGTACAATAAATCGTACAACAAATGTACGAATCATTGGACAATTCAATGTGTAAAGATTTACAAAAAATCGGACAAAAGCAAATAGCGAAGATGGATTTTGACAAAAGAAATCCCGACAACTCCTTCACCAAGGGGATCCGCGAGGTGGCTGCACGCGACCGCCGCGAAGCTGCCGAGGTGCGTATGGAGATCCGTGAGGTCCTGGGCAATTTGAGCCGCTCGGCCTACTATTACCGGCAGTGGGGTATTACGCCGCATTCGCCGATCGAGCGGAGCGGCATCGAGACGATCTTCCGTCGCCATCAGGTGACGCAACCCTGGGGTCTATGAAACGCGATGCAGACAGCCTCTCGCCGGCCGAGACCCGAGTGATGCGGGCGGTGATCGAGACCCGCGGCGGGAATATCTCCCGCATTGCCGAAGCGCTGCACGTGACCTACCAGGCCGTGGCCAACACGCTGTCGGTGATGTACGACAAACTGCAAGGGGAGTTGGACGGCAACCGGACCATCCAGGCACTGGTCGTCTGGTACTACCGGTCCGATCTCGGGCGACGCATCGGAGCCGCCTGTCTGCTGGGGCTGTTCTGCACCTATGTGTTCAGCGGCGGGGAGTTCGAGCGAACAGTGCGCCGGGCCCGCCGGGGACGCCGTGAAACGATTGAATACATCATAGAATAGAGCGATATGAAAGTCAAGTTAGACCGGGAAGTTCCGGTTCTCTACCTCAAAGGTAGCGAGGAACTCGGGCGTGCGACCGGCATCACCAGCGAGAAGACGCACGCGAAATGGCGAAGTGAGGGGCTCAAATACCTCGTCATGGGCGACGGGACCTTCCTCTATGATCCGCGGGAGGTGACGAAGTTCCTGAATCGCTTCTATGCGCCGCAGCAGTTGAAAGAATCATTAACCTAACCATGAATGCCATGATGATGATTGAACGCTGGCCCGATCATGGGGCCGAGATCCGGGTCTATACCCTGACGCCGGAGGAGATCGCCCGGCAGAACCGCCGGGACAACTGGTGTCGTCGGCGGGCCATTGTCCGCTGTGCGCTGCAACGCTGGATCGGTAAATGCCGGATGTGATGAAACGGAGCAGCAGACCCTGGAGCGATGATGAGATCCGCCGGATGCTCGACATGGCCGATCGGGGAGTCCCCTACAGGGAGATCGGTGCGACGCTTGGACGCACGGCCCAGGCGGTGGCATTCAAGCGGTGTCAGGTCAATCGGAACGGATTGTTGAGATGCCGGCTCGGAATATGTTGTAATACAGACGGTCGTCAGCATTCTGTAGAGGAGCGGCGGCGCCGTCTCGACTGCATGCCGAATCCCTTTGCCCGCGGCCGTCGCGGCCGGTGGTAACCACAAATTTTTCCCGGAATGAAACACAGTGCGAAGAGACCGATCATGGTCGTCGATATCGACGGTACCCTGTCCGAAGTGGGGCCTCGCAGACGGTTGCTCGAGGAGTCGCCCGTCGATTGGGAGGCCTTCTACGAGGACGAATTCGACGATCCGCCCAAGCGGAACGTATGCTCGTTCGTGTCGTATGCGGCGCGGCGGCTCGAGGTGATATTCTGTACCTCGCGCCGGGAGAGCGTGCGGCTGAAGACGCAACGGTGGATCGCCCGCCACCTCGGACTGGTCTCCGGCGGTTACCGGCTCATCATGCGCGAGAACGGAGACGTGCGTCCTGCCGTGGTGCAGAAGTGGGACCAGCTCCGCAAGGAGACGACCGAGGAGGAGCGCGGCCGGGTTCTGTTCATACTCGACGACGACAAGACCGTTGCCCACATGTGGCGGCGTCGGGGATTCGTCTGCTTTGAAGTGAAATGACCATGGAAGGGTGGATCAAGATACATCGCGGGCTGCTCGATTGGGAGTGGTATTCCGATACGAACTGTGTGCGGTTGGCCCTGCACCTGCTGCTGATGGCGAACTTCCAGACAAAGCGCTGGCGGGGGATCACCGTCGAACGGGGGCAGCTCGTCACGAGCCGGTCGATTCTCTCCCGCGAAACGGGACTTTCCGAGCGGGAGGTGCGGACGGCCATGTCAAAACTTGAAAAATCGGATTTTCTGACCATCCGTGCGACCAGCTCCTATACGATCGTAACGATCTGTAATTACGAAAAATATCAGTCGTTTGAAACGGCCGATCGACCAGCCTGCGGGCCAACTGCCGACCAGGATGCGGCCAACTGCCGACCGGGCGCCGACCAGCCATCGACCACAACTGAAGAATGTAAGAAAGTAAGAAGAGAAGAATACACACACACGGTAGGTTCTGAAAAGGGGGTTGCAGGGGGAAAACCGGCCGAGATGTCCGAGGCGGTCGATGTGCTGCAGGCGTGGATCGGCGAACGCTTCCCGCAGATCGCTGCGATGGCGGAGCCCTTCACGCGGCAGCAACTGGGGTGGATGCTCCGCAAGTATGACGTCGAGGACATCCGGCGCATCGTGGCGGCGATGGACAACAAGGGGGCCTGGCGGAACCGGAGCGCCTTCTGCACGTTCACCTCCTATGTCGGCCGGGATCACGAGCTGCTGACGCGCCGGCAGGCCGAGGCCGAGTGTGGCCGGCTGTACACCTACCTGCAGATGGTGCAGATGCTTCCGACGAACGGCGGCCGCTACCGGGCGGAGGATTTCGAGACGGTCCAGACTCCGCAGGGGGTCCGCTGGCGGATCCGCACGACACAGGACTGACCAATGGATCGGCAGGGCCTCCGTGCCGGCGGAGGATGCCAACGGCCTGTTGCAGCCGTTGCCCGGGTTCGACTCCCGGCGATCCGCAAACCAGAAACGAAATGTTTTGACATGGCAACCGAACTTCTTTACATCGACCTGTTTTGCGGGGCCGGAGGCACCTCGACGGGGGTTGAGCGGGCACACCTCGACGGGCGGAAGTGCGCCCGGGTGATTGCGTGCGTGAACCACGACGCGAACGCGATTCTGTCGCACGCGGCCAACCATCCGCACACCCGCCACTTCACCGAGGATATCCGCACGCTCGACCTCGGTCCCTTGAAGGTCCACACGACCGCCGAGCGCATGAAGAACCCCGACGCGAAGGTCGTGCTCTGGGCGTCGCTCGAATGCACGAACCACTCGCGGGCCAAGGGCGGCATGTCGCGCGATGCCGACAGCCGGACGCTGGCCGAGCATCTGTTTCGCTGCATCGAGGAGCTGCAGCCCGACTACATCCAGATTGAGAACGTCGTCGAGTTCATGGAGTGGGGCCCGCTTCGGGTGAAGGTCGTCCGCTCGGCCGGCAGGTCGATCTCTTACGAGGCGACCGGTTCGGTCTTCAAGCCGCTGTCGTCGGACGCCAACACGCTCGACGGCAAGAACGCCTCCTGCACGATTGTCGATGAGTTCCACGCCCACAAGACCGACGAGGTCTATGCCGTCATGATGTCGTCGATGGACGCCCGCCGCTGTTGTGCATCATCACGACCGCCGGTTTCAACCTCGCAGGCCTCGGACATCTGGATCGCCGACGACGTCTGGTGCGCATGCCGCTCGGAGACGCCCGTCGAGTCGCTGGCCGGGCAGTACGACATCCGCAAGATCGGCTACGACTGTTGGAACTCCTCGCAGTTGGTCATCGACCTGTTGAACGACGGCCTGCCGATGGACGGCTTCCAGCAGTCGATCTCGAACATCTCGCCGCCAACCAAGGAGTTCGAGCGGCTGGCCCGGTCGGGGGATTTGGAACACTACGGAAATCCGATCCTGCGGTGGATGGTCTCGAACGTGGTGGTCTACCGCGATGCGAACGATAACCTCAAGCCGGTGAAGAACCGCAGTCCGGAGAAGATCGACGGCGTGGTGGCCGCGATCGAGGCCATCGGCGAGTGGATGAGCGCACAGCGCACGCCGCCGGCCCGGTCGATCTACGAGGAACGGGGATTGCGAACCTTTTAACGAATGATATCATGAATCAGACAACGACGAATTACCAACTGGACGAGCCCACCCGGCGGTTCATCTCCGGGTCGCAGGGCTTCTACGAGCGCTACGTGAAGATGCTGGCCTACTACGAAACCAACGAACAGGCCTACGAGGCTACCGAACGGCAGTATGCCGAGGTGGTAGGGGAGCGGCGCTTCTCAAGTTTTCAGAGTTTCAAGAGTGCCTACAGCCAGTTCTGCCGGCGGAAGCGACCCCGCTCAAAATAGCCTGCAGGGGTGATTTTGCAAAAAGTTAATGCCATTAACCTCCGAAAGTTAATGGCATTAACCTTTTTTCTGGAATCCGTGTCGGAACTTTGTGGTGAGCAAATCGCAAACGATGGGATTCCTACGCAACATAGTGGCACGCGCCGCCTCCTGGGCGGGTCTTCCGGTCTTCGTCAGCCGGGGCGGTCTCTCCAATACGATGGGTAGCTCGCCGGCCGTGGATGTGCGGATGCTCGTCGAGATCGACGGGCGCCGCCGGCCGATGGTCGCGACGGCCCGGGCCCGGGGCATGAAGCCGAATCCCTTCCTGCGCGATGCCTTCAACCAGTCGGCCGATGCTTCGGTCAATGACTTCGGGACGGATCTGGCTACGGCGATCGAACGATTTGTAAACCGTAATTACCGAAAGATATGACCTCGACCGAAGCGCTTGTGCAACTGATGTCGGCAGTTCTGCCGAAAGAGAAGATCTATCCGGAGGTCGTGCCGGCGGAGGTACAGGCTCCGTTCGCGGCCTACTCCGAGGAGTCGCAGCCCAACGTGACATACGACGGCAATGCGGGCAATGCGGATACGACGACTGTGACCGTCGTGGCGCAGACCGAACGCGAGGCCTGGACGCTGGCCGACCGGATCGTCGAGGCGGTAGGCGGAAAAGTATCCGATGGCTATGCCTTCTATTTTCAGGGCCGCAAGTTCGTGATGTACGCGGACGAGAGGCTTTCGAGTTACAAATTAACCTTCAAAATTCTTTGATGCCATGAAAACAGGAAAAGGGCGCAGTCTTACGATGTTGTGCGCCGACAAGAGCGTCTATCATGCCCAGACGCATACCTTTACGATCGCTCCTGAGTACGAGGAGTGGGAGACCAAGGACACCAAGGGCCCGGAGTACGAACTTTCGAAAGTGGCCTTCACGGCATCCGTGGACGGCCTCGCATGCGTGAAGGAGAGCGACGGCGATCCGGCCGACGCACACGATACGCCCGACATGATCGCCCAGGCGATGCAGGGGCAGGCAGTGGATGTGGTGGCCAAACTGGCCATTGAGGGAACCACCGAAAAATCCTATACGTGCAAGTGTGTGATCGACAGTTTTGAGGTCAGCGAGACGGTGGCCCAGAAGGCAACCTACAAGGCTTCGTTCAAGGGGTACGGCCTGGCTCCGGTGGAGTAGCAGACCGGGTATGACAACTCCGGCGGAGGGTTTTCCTCCGCCGGTTAAACACGAAACAAGATGCTGCAGCAATTCACAACCAGCGGCCGGAGTTATCCGGTCAATTTCGGGATCCGCGCGCTGGCGGCCACGGCCGACCAGCTGGGTCTCACCCTCGACAACCTGGCCCGGGAGACGGTCGTCCCCGACATGCCGTTCGGTCGGCTGATCGAGATAGTCACGGTCGTCACGGCCGAGGCCATGACCGACGGCGCCCGCAAAAGCGGCGAACCGAAGCGTTACACGCCGGATGATGTGGTCGATCTGATCGACGGGGATCCGGCGCTGCTGCCGGAGTTGCTGGCGTTGTTCCGCCAGTCGATCGGCAGCGGAAACCCGGTTTTTCAGACGGCGGCCCGGCCCGAAAACCCCGAGGCCGCCGAGGTCGGGCACGGGGTCAAAAAGACCAGGAAGTCACCTACGGGCGGCTTTATGCCGTAGCGGTCGGGATGCTCGGTATTGCGCCGGCGGACTTCGAGATGATGACCCTTGCGGAGTTCGAGGCGGCCGAGCAGGGGTTCATGCGGCGGCGGGAGTATGACTTCCGCACGGCGATGAACATCCAGCGGTGGGGCAGCTTCGCCATCATGGCGTCGATGTGCGACATGAAGGGGCGGGAGATGCAGGAGGTGCTGCCTCTTCCGTGGGACCGGGAGGACGGGCGTCGGCCGGCATCGGCTGAACGGAGGATTTCGAAACGGGAAATGGCGCAGATGCGCGAGAGCGCGCTGCGCGATGTTGAAAAATTGGAGCGACTATGGCAAGGAAAATAGCGGAGCTGCTGATCAAACTCGGCGCCGACACATTGGGGATTGAAAAAATGTCCTACGATGTGCGGAAGCAGTTGAAAGGCCTGCAGAAAGATATCATCAAATTCGGGGAGAGCTGGTCGCTCTATGTGACGGAGTCTCTGACGGCGGTGGCCGGTGTTGCCGTGAAGGCGGCTGATGTGCAGCTCAAGAACGAGAAGCGTCTGCTCACGGCCTTGTGCGGGCGTGAGGATATCCAGCAGCGGCTGATCAAGCAGGCCGGGGAGCTGCAGTCGCGCTCGCTGTTCGGTGACGAGGAGATCATCGGACAGCAGGCCTTCCTGGCGTCGCTCGGACTGACCGAACAGCAGATCAACGACACGATCGAGGCGGCGGCGCAACTCTCGTCGGCCACGGGTATGACACTCGACAGTGCCGTGAAGAACCTGGCGAAGACCTACGGCGGTCTCTCCGGCGAGTTGGGCGAGAGCATTCCGAAACTGAAGGAGCTGACCACCGAGCAGATGAAGAACGGCGAGGCCGTGAAGTTCATCCTCGAAAACTACAAGGGATTTGCCGAATCGGCTGCAGATACGGGTCTCGGACCTATGCAGCAGCTGAAAAACTCGATCGGCGATGTCGGTGAGGAGATCGGCAAGGTGTTGATGCCGATGGTTCAGGCTGTGGCCCGTATGCTGAAAGATTTTGCAGCCTGGCTGCAGGGACTTTCTCCTGCGGCCAAGACGTCGATCGTCGTCATCGGGGGAGTTGCGGCGGCTTTGGGGCCATTGTCCGTGGCTCTCGGATCTGCGGTCAAGTTGCTGCCCATGCTCAAAATAGGGTTGGCCGCGATTACCGGGCCGGTGGGCCTTGTCACGGCGGCCATCCTCGGGGCGGCATCGGCTCTGGCTATTTTCAAGGCGAATTCCGATGCGATCGTCAATGAACGGATTTCGGAACAGGCCCAGAAGTATATATCGAGCGGTAAAAGCATCGACGAACTGAAACAGATGCGTGAAGATGCTTTGGCGAAGAATCTCGAGTACTACGGGAAACAGGAACGGGCCCGCGACGCAACCAACCCGCTGAAGGCCGACAACCTGCCTTATTTCGTCGCTTCGTATCGGGAAAACCGCAAGAACCTGTTTGCCTACGGGGCGCAGACGCAATACTATTACGAGCAGGTCAAGGCCCTGGACGAGGCGATCTCTGTCTTGTCTCAGACTGCCGATACGACCGGGCTGACGGTAGAAGATTTCAGCAAGGTCATTCAGGGATCGAATACGGAAATCGAGAAGAGTACGGGACTGATCGGGCAGTTGGAGCAGAAGATAAAGGAACTCGAAACAGCCAAAAGGGAGGCAACCTCCACCATGGAGATCCACAACCTGACGCTGGAGATCGCCACGCTGCGCGACGAACTGTCGAAGCTGCAGCAGATCGGCGCCGCCGAATCCATCGCGGGCGATACGGGCAATCTCTTCGGAAAAGGCGGGATCTCTCCCTTGGCGTTCGATCCGGATGCGATCAATCCGCCCGAGAGCGACTGGTCGGAGGCCAGACAGAACTTCGCTGCGAACCTGTCGAACTTCGCATCCGAGGCCCATGCGCAAACGATGGACGCGGCGGCTTCGATTCGGGGATTTCTTTCCGACGTCGCCACGGCGATCGGAGAGGGGCTCGGAAACATCTTCACCGGGGATGGGACATTCGACGATATGTTGAATGGAATTGTCTCTGCGATGGGTAATTTCCTCAAATCGCTGGGCAAGCAGCTTATTGCTCTCGGAACGATGATGGTTGCAATCCGAGCTGCGGTGAATGCCTCGTGGGTCACTCCCTGGACGGCCATTGCCGTAGGCGTTGCCGCGGTGGCTTTGGGTACGGCCATGATCAATGCGTTCAACAAGCAGAATGAAGGTGGCGTAGCCCTTGCCGAGGGTGGCCTGGCCTACGGCCCGACGATGGCCCTGGTGGGCGACAACCGCGGTGCGGGGAGCGACCCCGAAGTGATCGCCCCGCTGTCGAAACTCCGTCAGTACGGGCTCGGACATCAGACGATCGAGTTCGTGGGCGGCACGTTCCGCCTGAGCGGTTCGGACCTGGTGCTCGCGATCAGCCGCGAGCAGGCGAAGATCAACTATGTAAATGCCCTTGCGTGATGGCTGGATACGGATTGAAATACCTTTGCGAGTACCGCTCGAAGATGCGCGGCCGGCGTCTCTATCGGATCGAGATCGAGGAGCGGGATGCCGCGGCGCGAACGGATGACACGGCCCTGCGGATGCGTCCCTATTCGGATGTGTTCTCTCTTAAGTGGGGAAGTTCGGACGATCCGGAGTATACGGCCGTGAAAGGCAGTTCGCTGACGCTGAAGATCCTCTGCGTGGACGATATGGAATACTTGTCGCTCTTCTCGGTCGATCCGTTGAAATACCGCATTACGATCTACGAATACCGCACCGACGTCTCCGGGCAAGACAGAAAACTGATGCTGTGGCGGGGGTTCCTGTCGGCCGGCAGTTACAAGGAGACTTTTGCACGGCCTCCGTATGTGGTGACGCTTTCGGCAACGGACGGCCTGTCGCTGTTGGACACCATGCCGTTTCATACATCGGACGGATCGAGGTATACGGGGTTGGTATCGTTGGAAAAACTGTATACGGATTTGTTCCAGCGGCTCGGGTCGGAAATGCGTGTAGTTGAATGGACCGGCATTGCGGAACCGCCATCGGCAGAGAGTGTTCCGTCGTTCTTGGATATCTGTATCGATGCCGATCGGATCTATGAATATCAGAACAGCCCCACATGGCAGGATGTGCTTGAGATCTGTACCAAACCGTTCAATGCCCAAGTGTTTCAGGCCCGCGGAGTGTTCCACATCCGTCGTATCGTGTCTTTACTGTATCCGGATCGCCCGGTCGGGTTCGATCCGTATGGAGATGTACTGGGCCGATCGCGTCCGGTGGTGCATGCGATGTGGCAGGACGGATGTGATGTCAATTCGTCTACGGAGTTGGGTCTGCTTCCTCCCTATAAATATGCGCAGGTTACGTTGGCGAACAGCGATGAGCTCTCCGAAGAGACTTTCTATGCGGCCGGTCGATGGTCGATTGGGAACGCGGTGTCCGAAGCTCGGTCGAGGATAATGCGGGATCGTATTTTTCTGGTTGGTGTAAATCCTGTTGCGGACGGGGTTGTCGCAAGAATGTCTCCGATGGAGAATACCAATATCAACATATCGCTCGAATTGTTCAATGCCAAGTCCTATGTTCAATATGCATATGTGGGTGTCCGTGCGGTGAGCGGGGAAGCTGTCAGGTATTGGAACGTATCGACAGGAATGTGGGAAACAGTCCACAGTGATGGTGCTTCCATGAAGAAGGAGATTGCCCGTTCGGATGTGGGGGATGTCAATGAGTTTTATCCGTTAAATAATTTGTCATCGCAAACTTTTCAGTTCAATATCACGTCGGTCCCCAAAATGGGAGATACAAGTAATGAAATGGTTGATATACACGTGGTGATATTGATCAATGAATATTCTGGCTACCGTTCGAAAACCTTCATTGCGAATATCAGTTTCAACTCCGAATCGGGTTCGGTACCGGTAGATTATTCGATGGTGAAACTCCCGATAACCCGGTCGAATGTTGATAAGTGCGAGTGGGAGATCCCGATACGTGATGGCGGATATTGTGTCAATGCCATGTCGTTTATGTCGAATGTCCTGATGGCGCCTGACGGTTCGTCGATTACCGGGTGGATCTCGCCAACGGAGCAAGGGTCACTGATGGGAATCGCAACTGCCGATGTCCAATATTTGAGATCACGAATTGCCCGGCAACTTTACGGAGAGTTGCGATGTCCCGAGGGGGTTGATCTGAACTCGTTGTTCTTGGACGGGAAATATACGGAGGCACTCTATTATGTCAATTCGCTGGAACTTTACGCCCATCGTCAGGTGTACAAAGTTCAGTTGCGGGAGTTGGCCGATCTTCGGCTTCAACTTCCTGCGTATGAATGGGTCACCGTGGGCCGGTTCGCTGCGTATGAGGAAATTGCAGCTTCGTTGTGCGGTGCTCTGTTCATGAGGTATATGCTGAGTGCGGAACAGGGAATTTACGGGGTCAGAATCTATAATACATTTACTCGTGAGGCGTCGGATCTTCCCTATTCCGGGACCCAGGTCGATGTCCGCAAAGGGTATAATGCCGTTGTGATATATACCGGAGGTTCGGAGGTGTATGCTGTGGACAATGTGGGAGATGCCGTGTCCATCATGCGTTCGGAGGTTTCCTCCATTCTGAAAATGGATACGGCGCTTTATGATGCGAATCGGAAAATATGGGTCTCTTACGATGTGGAGACCGTGATCGGAAAGACTGTCGTTTCGGTTTTGTCTGATAATCTGGAACTGTTGTCGCAGGATGAATTCGAAGTGCAGGCCACCGGTATGTTTCTGATGGCTAATGGATATGTCCTGATAAACGGTACTGCGGGAACGAGCTATTGGCATGGTTACGATATGCATTCATCGAATGAATTACTGGGGGTGAATGATCCGTATGACCCGACGTCCGACAGTCAGTGGCTTATGGCGGCCGTATCCGATAAGATCATCGTCCGCTTTATCAGCGAGGATTATCTGTTGCAGGTCGCCGTCAGATATGGGTTGAAGATGAATGCAACGATTTGGTCTACCGGTGAGTTTCCGAGTAATGTGAATGTTGCTATGGTCGCCTGCAACAATCAGGTCATAGCCTTGACCGGCCAGCGCGACGGAGTTCCGTCCGAGTTGTGGGCATATAACGTGCGGACGAGAAAGGCCTTTTCCCTGAATGTGCCTTGTGTGGCTGGGTGCGGCGTGAGCGGCAGTTGTGCCTATTTCTTGACTTGCGACCAGGCGGGGCCCGTGCGGGAACTGAAATGCATTCAATTGGAGCAAAATTGCCTTACGGACCGGTATTTCTATCTCCTGATTGACGGAGTTGCCGGTGATGTTGTGTATGATGATATTGCAACGGTTGGAGACCGATACGACATTCGGGTGCAAACAGATGGTACTCCGTACATTGTTTCGCGGGACGAACGGCTGCAGGTGTCGATTTCCGGCAATGGACCTGCGTATATCCTGACGATCTCTATCCCCCGGAACGAAAGCCATTCCCAGGTAGCATATGATCCGGTTGTCGTAGGCATCCGAGAGAACTTCGCGTTGTTGCGCAAGGTATTTTGTATGCAGCATGGCGTCATGAACTATTACCTCAAACTGAACAATTCCGACGGAAATTATTCGACTACGGTGATGGCCCTGACGACATTCTTTGCCGTTCCGCTCGAAACGAACGGGACTGTGGTCGTGAAGTATGAAGGGATCGATTATATCCATCCCGAGGTAGCGCCCGACAAACGGTCGATCACGTTCACGGTGTCGGAGAACACCTCTCCGAAGGAGCGGGTTTGCAGCATACTCGTCACGCTGGAGGAGGATCCGACGGTGCAGCGATATGTGGTGGTCACGCAGAAGGGTGCGGTGCAGGTCCCGTATTATCTCACGATCGACGGCTCGACGGAGGATTATGTGGCGTCCGTAGATTCGGGCACCGGCATGTTGTCGGTTCCCGTCCAGACCAATGGAACGGTGGAGGTGCTGACCAATGGCGCCTCCTTCCTGGCGCCCTCTGTGTCGGAGAACAATACGTCCATCTCCATCGCCGTGGCCTCGAACGCCGGGGAGGCCCGAAACGGGACCTTGACCGTCCGACTGGTCGAAGATCCGAGCATCGTTCGGTATATCACCGTGAAGCAGGAGGGCGCATCGGATTCGTATTACCTGCGGTTGAACGGGAGCGAGGATCGATACGAGACGACCGTAAGTTCTGCTGCGCAGTCGTTCACGCTTCCGGTCGAGACCAATGGCACGCCCAAGGTCATGCCTCTGCCGCTCGAATACATCCGGATCGAACTTTCGGCGGACGGCAGGTCCGTGACCTTTACGCTGGATGAGAATACCGCGTCCGAGGACCGCGTCATTCAGGCACTGATCACCCTTGAGGAGGACTCCTCCGTGCAGCGATATGTGACGATTACGCAGCAGAAGGCTGAACCTCCCGTTGAGATCACCTTCTCGAACCTCACCAGCCTGAAGCTGTACTTCAAGAACCCGGATATCACCAGCGCATACGGAACGGTCGATGCCGGCTCGGATGTCCGGATCGTTCCCGAGGGAGATATCGGGTTTTATCAGATGTCTACTCCGTCTATTATTCTGAAAATAGTGTCTGTTGTGTCGGGCGTAGAGTGCGGGCACTGGGAATCGGCAGCGCCGCGGAGGTATGTCTTCGAGTACGACCTGTTCAAGAGGGAGGTGTACGACAAGACCGGGGAGACCGAGGTTATGATCAAGAGCGGATTTTAGGAGAATGCGATATGAAGAAGCAGGTTGATATAATAGGCAGCCGGTTGCGTGGCGGGGGTGTCATGTTCGGCAGTTCTGTCGGGGATACCCGCTGTTTGATTGTATAGGCCATGTTCGACATCCTCCTTGATACATTCGGGCTCGAGGCCATCGTCCTGCGGCGGGCCGCCCTGCTGGAGATCATCATCTGGGCGGTGATGCTCGTGGCCGTGATGATCGACATGCGGGCCGGGATCCGCAAGGCCCGGGCGCTGCATCAGCCGATCGATTCGCACGGCCTGCGCCGCACCTTCACCAAGTTCGGCGACTACGGCAAGGTCACGGCGCTCTTCATGTGCGTGGATGTGCTGGGCCTGCTGTTCGGCCTCTACTCGATGCCCTACGCCTCGGGAGCTGCCGCCGTGATCGCGGTCGGCATCGAGGCGTGGAGCGTGCGCGAGAACTTGCGTGCTGCGCGCTCCTCGGCGGCCAAGGTGACGGACATCGTGGCGGGACTGGCCAAGACGCAGGACATGAAGGAGGTGATCGAGTTCATCCGGCAGCTCGACCGCGTGCGGGCCGAGGCTGCGAGTAAAACCAAAGACCAAATCCAATAAAACATTGCGATTATGACAAAGACAACCAAAACCATTCTGATCGTTGCCGCCGTGCTGGTGGCTCTCGTCGTGCTGTTCAACTTCCTGCCCGGTGGTGTTCGCATCGCATCGACGATCTCCGCCGGCGTTGGCTTTGTGGCCGGCATCATCGCCAAGATGTGGTATGACCGTGAAACCAAAAAGAAGGAGGCCGAGGTATGAAGATCCTCCTGGACAACGGCCACGGCGAGGAGACGCCCGGCAAATGCTCGCCCGTGTGGCCGGATGGATCGCGCCTGCGCGAGTATGAGTTCGCCCGGGACATCGTGCGCCGGATCTTCGATCGGCTGCACGCCCGGGGCGTCGTGGCGGAGATCGTCGTCCCCGAGCTCCGGGATGTGCCGCTGTACGTGAGGTCCAACCGCGTGAACGGCATCTGCGACGTCGCAGGCAAGTCGAACTGTCTGCTGGTGTCGGTCCACGCTAACGCCGGCGGCGGCACCGGCTGGGAGGCTCACACCTGCCTGGGCGATTCGATGTCGGACCGCTATTCGGCCCTCTTCTACGAGAAGGCCGGGGAGGCATTCGGCAAGGAGTGGATGATCCGGAAGGGGAGCGCCGACCCTGCAGATCCCGACTGGGACAGCAACTTCGCGATCCTGCGCGACACGAAGTGCCCGGCCGTGCTGACCGAGAACTTCTTCATGGACACCGAGCGCGACTGCCGTTTTCTGCTCTCGGAGGAGGGCCGCGAGCGGATTGCCGCGATGCACGTCGAGGCGATCATGGCCTGCATCGAGTATCACCAAACCCAAAGCTGACATGAGACGCATTTTCTACAACAGTCGGCTGGCCAAGTGCCTGCTTTGGCCGGGATATTCCACGGCCATGCTCTTCGGTTATATTTGCACGAAGCGTAAATCGAGCACCCCGCTATCGTATAAGACGAAGCAGCATGAGAGCATCCACGCCGAGCAGTACAACGAGGTCACGATGCTCGCATTCCTGGTTGCCCTGATCCTGCAGATCCTCTTCGGTGGCGGCTGGTGGTTCGTGCCGGTTCCGGTCGTGTATTACGTGCTGTACTTCCTCGAAGCGGCTTTCACGTGGCTGGTTCGTCTGTGTACCCACGGATGGACCGCAGCCGCAGAGATGGCCTACGCGAACTCCATGTTCGAGCAGGAGGCCCGGGCCGGAGAGGATGTTGCCGGGTACATCGAAACGCGGAAATACCTCGCCTTCCTGCATTATTTCGGACGGATATGAGCCGCTGGGTGACAACCGTGATTGCCTTGGCCGCCACCTTCCTCGGAGGGTTGTGGCTGGGGCAATACGTCTCCCGGCCGGAGATCGTCGAGCGGGTGCGGGTCGATACGGTGTTCTACGAGCGGCCAAAGCCGTTCGCGGTGGCGGAGCGCCCGGTGGCGGTGCATGTGCCGCGGATGCTGTTCGCCCCGGCCGACACGGTGGACCGGGTGGTCGTTGTGGGCGATAGCATACGGATAACGGTGACGGAGCGTACGCTGGAGTACCGCGACTCGACCTACTACGCCCGGGTGGTTGGGCCGGCCGTGGGGACGCTGGGCCCCCGGCTCGACTACTTTGAAACCTACAACAAGACGGTCGAGCGGGTGCAGCTCGTCCGTGAACCTTACGCCTGGGAACTGGGGCCCGCACTGGGGACCTGGATGAGCCCGAAGTGCTGTGGAGTATGGGCCGGAGCCTATGTCCGGCGAACGTTCGGCCGATTCAGCGTGTCGGCCGCCGCGGGATACGACGCCCGCAACAAAAGCGCCTTTGGCCAGATCGAGGCCGGTATGGCGCTGTGGAGACGATAGAATGATAGAATAAAGATTGGTTCGTTGGATTGATCAATATGTTATTATTTTGCTTGTTGATTGAATATTAACTATATAGATTATCTTTGGTTTGTATATGATATATTTCATTACTCTTGAAAATAATAAATAAAGATATAAAATTGTTCATGTTTAATGTTTGTATTATATTTGCATCGTAAATCCCACTAATATGTTCAATATGAAAGAGTCGGATATACGGAGATTGAAAGCCGTATTGCTTTACATCTTGAAGCGTATGCCGAAGGATAGCCGGGATGTGTATCATATTGTAAAAACGGCGTTCTTTGCGCAGAAGAATCACCTTGTGCAGTATGGAATACCTATGTACAATGATGAAATAGTCGCTTTGCAATTTGGCCCTGTTCCATCGTTGGTTTACAATGTCCTGAAGGTCGCTCGAGGAGAAAGTGCCCCTTATAAATTTTGTGATGACAAACTCCTTGCTCGTCTTTCAGCTCCTATCGATTTTCAGGATGAAATCTTCTCTACTAACGAAGATCCTGATATGGATTGTCTTTCTCGTTCGAGTGTAGAGTGTCTTGATGCTGCTATTGATCAGGTTTCAAAGATGGGTTTTGGTGAATTGAAGCATGAAACGCATGGTAGTGAATGGTCGCGGGCTTTCAATAATGATGGAAGCCATCGAATGGAGGAGGTAAATATCGCCAAAGAAAATGGGGCATCAGAAGAAATGCTGGATTATTTGTCGCGTTCTATGGAATTAGACAAAATGATGAATGACAAATGCAGTTGAGTAATATCAAGGCATTAAAAGATGTGTCCATTCACGTTGGTAGTGTCTTTAAAATGACTTTTTATCCACAAGATGGTGTCTCTCTTAAAGGAGATCACGCTATTGGAAGGGATAAGTATTTTGTTATAGCGGGAATAGATTCAGAAGGGAATTATATTGGAGCAACAATTATTAATACAAATGTAAATATAAATTTTGCACATAAGATAGCTTCATATCAACATTGTATTTATCCAGATAAGTATCCTTTTTTGAATAAGAAATATAGATTTATAGATTGTTATATATTGAGAGAAATTAAAAAAGAACGAATCATTGAGGAAGCCGAATATATTGCTTGCCTTGATGATAATGATATGGATAAAGTGAGGCAATTGTTGAGATCGTCGCCAATTATTGACAAGAGTACGATCGAGCAATATGGCTTGTAATATGTACAGAATCGGCATTCCTGCTCTGGATGTCGATTCTTTTTGTATTAACCGATTCTACTTTGTTTGAAGTGAGTTGACGTAGTCTATCACCGTCCGGTTTGCCCGGTCTACCTTGGTCCAGTCGTAGGAGATGTAGAACTTCCCGGCGATCGAGGTGTCTACGTGGCCGAGTCCCTTGCTGATCTCCTTCTCCGAGACCCCGAGTTTGTCGGCCAGCGTCGCCCAGGTGTAGCGCGCCCAGTAAAAGGTCAGCCCTTCGATCTCGAGTTCCTTCGCGATGTGACGGAGCGACCGCTGGATCTGATGGATGAAGGTGTCGTAGGTAGCCCGCTCTTCGATGAACCGGAGAACGTGATCCGTGCCGGCGTACCGGGAGATGATCTCGGCAGCTTCCGGCTGGACGAGGATCGACACCGGGTTGATGTTCTTGCCCGAGGTCTTCGTCCGCACAAAATGGGCGCGGCCGTCGCGCAGCCGGTCGAGATGATAGAGATCCACCAGGTTCATGCCGCACATGTAGAACGACAGCAGAAAGAGATCCCGGGCTGTCCGGCGGAACGGGTAGGGCGTCTCGTAGGCGATCAGCCGCTGGAGCTGCTCTTCGGTGAGCGACTCCTTGTCTTTGCGCGAGGAAGCGATCTTGAACTTGCGGAAGGGATAGTACTCCAGTCCGATCAGATCCTCGTTGATGGCGCTGTTGAAGACGGCGCGCAGGTTCCGAAAATGGATCGCTCGGGTGTTGATCCCGACGCCTTGCTTTTCGAGATAGGCGTCGAATGCCTTCAGCCAGATAACGTTCACCTTCTCGAAGGGGATCTCTTCGTTGTCGAATGCCCGGATCGCTTTCAGAGTGTATCGATAAACCTCCTGGCTCTTCTCGGTTCGACGGGATTCGGCATATCGGATGAAATAGTCGGTGAGACTCTCCTTGTCGGATCCGGCCCGGACCGCCGTCAATAACTTTTTTATTTCAGCAACACTCTTTCCGACCAGCTTCCCGGCGTTCTCCAGATCCCGGAGTGTGTTCGTGTATCGGAAGAACAGCGTCTCGATACTCTCGTTGATCGCGCGGGCATTCGGACACTTCGGAACGACGGCCTTGTTGATTTCGCCGTTCCAATGCTCGGCCTTGATGTTGATGCCTGTACCGATGGTTGTAACCTTTCCTTTCGAGGAGAGGAGGAACTGGATCGGGAATAGCCCGTGAACGTTTGCGCGCCGACGGTCGAGTTTTAAGGAGATGGAGGCCATTTTTGTGCAAGTTTTTTGCAAGTGGGGCGGTAATGACAATGCGACCCAATGCCGCCACAATGCGTTATAAAGGTGGTTATTTTGGCGAAGAAAAACAAGATATGGAGAAAATAAAAGCACTTACAGAGCTGTAAGTGCTTGATTATCAATTTGTCGGGGTAACAGGATTCGAACCTGTGACCCCCTGCTCCCAAAGCAGGTGCGCTAACCGGACTGCGCTACACCCCGAATTTTCCGGCTGCCGGTCGGTCGCCGGGTGTGCAAAGATACCGCTTTTTTCCATTCCGGCAAACTTTTCCCGCGAAACATTCCCCGCACGGGTGTGGGGTGGTGCGGAGCATCGGCCGTCAGGCTTCGCAGAGGCTCTCCAGCAGGTGGGTGAAATCTTCGCCCGGAGCCGGCATGTAGACCGCGAAGCCCATCTGCCGGGCCGCCTCGACGTTGCGTTGTCCGTCGTCGATGAAGAGCGTCTCGGACGGGACCATTCCGCTGTCGTCGATCATCTTGCGGAAGATCGCCTCCGAGGGCTTCAGCTCGCGGAGTTCGTAGGAGAGGTAGATGCGGTCGAAATAGTGCTCCATGGCGTGTCCGTCGCAGCGGAACATCCGGCGGACAACCTCCATCGAGACGGGGTTGTTGTTCGAGAGAATGTAGGTCTTCAGTCCGCGGCTGCGGAGCCGTTCGATGGCCCGCAGCTTCGTGGCCGATACACCCGTGAGGAACTCTCCGTAGGCCCAGGCGATCCGCTCGTCGGGAATGTCGGGCCGGCCGGCGAGCCGGCGCATCTCCTCGCAGGCTTCGTGGAACGAAATTTCGCCCTGCTCGAGGCGGCCTATCATCCCGGACGGGTAGTAGGAGTTGATCAGTTGCGCCACGGCGTCCATGCCGAGGCTGCGGAATGCCGCCTTGCAGCGGTCGATGTCCAGATCCACGAGAATACCTCCCAGATCGAAGACCACGTTTCGTATGTTTTCCATCCTTATTTCTGAAATTGCATGGTGTAACGTCTCAGCGGGCGGATTACCCACATCGGCAGCAGTTTGCACAGCGGAATCCAGATGCGGTTCCACCAGTCGGGGACGATCGTGCGGCGTCCCCGCCACAGGGCGCGCAGCCCGCGCCGGGCGCAGGAGTCGGCCGAGATGAGCACCCCCAGGCGCAGTCCGATCCGCTGCCAGCGGGGCGTCAGTCCATAGAGGTCGGTAGCTACGCCCGCCGGACAGACGGCCGTGACGCGGATGCCGTGTTCGCGGACCTCCTTGGCGAAGGCCACGGAGAAGGCCCGCAGGTAGGCCTTCGAGGCGCTGTAGAGCGACAGCCCCGGGAAGGGCATCCACAGCGAGTAGGAGGACATGTTGAGTATGTGCCCCCGGCAGCCGCGGCGTACCATGTCGGTGGCATAGAGGCGGCACAGCTGCGTGTTGGTCACGTCGTGCAGCAGGATGATCCGCTCGATCCGCTCGGGGGGCGTATGGAGGATGTCGCAGAAGGAGAAGATGCCGGCATTGTTGATCACGACGTCGATCTCGATCCCTTCGCGGCGGGTGAAGTCGTGCAGCTCCTCTGCGGCGTCGAGGCGTGCCAGGTCGGTCGTGAGGGTGACGATGCGCCGTCCGGCCTCCGGCGTCCGTTCGCGGATGGCGCGGGCCGTCTCTTCGAGCGGCTGCTGCCGGTTGCCCGCCAGCAGCAGGTTGTAGCCCAGTGCGGCCAGCCGCAGGGCGTAGCATCGGCCGATGCCCGAGCCGGCTCCGGTGACCAGCGCCCAGGCGCTGCCCGGGGCGACAGCCCCGCGGCGTGCGGTGCGGCAGGCGGTGTCGGTGCGGCTCATGGCAGGCGCTTGAGTTCTTCGACGATCTTGCGCGGCAGGTCGGGGCAGTGCTTGCAGCACTTCATGTCCACGGAGTACATTCGCGCGATGCAGTAGTTGCGGTGGTCGCAGGCGCTGCGGGTCGCCGCATCGCCCGCCTGCAGCTTGTTCACGAAATCCGGGTCGTTTACCAGAGCGCGGGCCATCTGCACCAGCTCGAAGCCGGCATCGAGGGCCCGGTCGATGCCTTCGCGGCTGACCAGGCCGCCGACGTAGATCAGCGGGCACTTCAGCTCGGCGCGGAACTTTCTGGCATCCTCGAGAAAGTAGCACTCCTCGAAGGGAAACTGCTTGATCATCAGGGGGCCGCACCAGCGGATGAAGTAGCGGAGCCACCAAGGGGAGTAGTAGCTCATCGTGTAGATCGGGATCAGTCCGCGCATGACGGCCATCGGGGCCTTCGAGACGAAGCCGCCCGAGAGGACGATGCCGTCCACGCCGTATGATTCGATGACCCGGGCGATCTCGATGCTTTCGGGAATCTCGATGCCGCCCTTGAAGCCGTCGTACATGTTGTGCTTGACGGTGATGGCCATGCCGCAGGAGCGGGCGGCCCCGACCGCCTCGTCGAGGCACATGCGCATGAAACGCATGCGGTTTTCGAGCGATCCGCCGTACTCGTCGCGACGGTGGTTCGTGTAGGGCGAGAGGAACTGCGAGATGAGGTACCCGTGGCCGGCGTGCACCTCCACCGAATCGAATCCGGCGTCGCGGGCCGTGCGGACGGCGCGTCCGAAGTCGCGGGCGACCTCTTCGATTTCGCTGTGCCGCATCCCGCGCACCGGGGTGTAGGCGTAGAGGTTGAAGCCCGACGAGGCACCGATCGGGATCTGCCCGGCGGTCGTCAGGTGGGTCATGTTGCCGCAGTGGCCGATCTGTATGGCGGCCGCGGCCCCCTCGCGGTGGATGGCGTCGGTGATCTCGCGCAGCCCCGGAACGATGGCGGGGCGCAGCCACAGCTGCTTGTTGAACGACAGGCCGCTGCGCGATACGGCGGCGTAGGCCAGCGTCGTCATGCCGATGCCGCCGCGGGCCACCGAGACGTGGTACTGCTTGAGCTGTTCGGTGGGGCCGAAGTCCTTGCCCATCGACTCGAACGCCGCCGAGCGGATCGTTCGGTTGCGCAGCGTGACGGGCCCCAGCTTATAGGGTGTAAAGAGGTTTGACATGGTTCGGTATCAGTAGATGAAGGGTATGATGCGTTTGCGTCGGAGTTTGGAAAACTCCTCGCCGAACTCCCGCTCGTAGCGGCGGCGCAGCGAGGCGGCGCGGGGCGCGAGGTTGGCGAAGGTCCACCAGGCGAAGACCGCGCCGGCCCACGACCACGAGGCCACGGCGAAGCCGACCCATTCGAGCAGCTCGCCGAAGTAGTTGGCCGACGAGACGTAGCGGAACATGCCGCCGCGCGGGATGTAGTGGCGCGTGTCGCCGGGTTGGCGGAGGTGACGGATGATCCAGTCGGAGTGGAGATTGATCGCCATACCGGCCAGGAAGAGCACGCCTCCGATGTAGATGTAGGGTTGTGCGAACCAATTGTCGTAGTAGTTCGCAGGGGAGACGTAGAAGATCCAGCCGCCCTGCATCAGGGCGTTGAGCGTGTTGAATACCATACCCATAAGAACAATGCCGAGGGGCATCTTCGAGTTGCCGCGGATGAGCAGCGGGAAGATGAACGCCCGCTGGAAGTAGTGGGCCTGGAAAAGGAGGAAGAGTGCGAGGGGACCGGCTTGCAGCATGCGGTCGGAAGTGGCCCAAAGCACACACATGAGGATGAAGACCGGAGATTCCATGACCATCCATCCGATTCTGTTCGGCACGGGAGGGCCGTAGCGGCGGTCGAATAGGTAGCCGTATCCGGCCTCGAAGAAGTGGAGGGCGATGAAGACCGCGAGGGCCAGGAGGGCCATGACGGTCAGAAAGATGTCGAATGCTTGTTCCATCGGAGGGAGTCGGACTGTAAAACGCATCAAAGTTACGCTTTTTTTCCGGGACGGACAAGTCTCTTTCCCTCCCGAAGTTGTCCGTTTCGGCCTCGGAAACCTCCGTAATGGCAGGCTGCGGCGCAAAAAGACGACGGATGCGCCCCACGGGGGTGCATCCGTCCGGGTCCGACGGTCGCACGGCAGACGTCAGTGCGTGTAGACCTTGCCTTTCTGGTGTTCGCTGCGCTCGAACTTGAGCCGCGAGGGGGTGGGGTACTGCAACTCCTCGAACTCCGCCACGGCGTTGCGGATGTCCTGCAGCAGCATGTCGGCCATGTCGCGCGACATGCCCTGCCGCACGACGATGCGCATGACGATCGTCTGCTCGATGTTGGCCGGCATCGTGTAGGCGGGCACCATCCAGCCGCTCTGCTGCAGGCGGGCCTGCAGGTCGAAGAGGGTCCATTTTGCCGTTTTTTCGTATTCGGGGTCGAGCGACCAGATGAAGAGCGGATTGACCACCTCCGGGGCGAAGTTGCGGAAGCAGGACATCTTGCCGATCTCGCGGTGGCAGTAGGCGGAGATGTCCATCGAGTTCTGCTGGATCTCGCGGTAGCCCTCGAACCCGAGCCGGATGAAGTTGTAGTACTGTCCGAGTATCTGCGCCGCCGGACGCGAGAAGTTGAGTCCGACCTGCGAGATGCTGGCTCCGAGGTAATTGACCGAGAACGACATTTCGTCGGGCAGGTACTTCTTGTCCTTCCAGACGACCCAACCCAGACCCGGGTAGACCAGTCCGAACTTGTGACCCGAGGTCGAGATCGAGTAGACCCATTTCAGACGGAAGTCCCACCGCTTGTCGGGATGCAGGAAGGGGAGGATGAATCCGCCCGATGCGGCATCGACATGGATCGGAATCTCGTATCCGGTCTTGCGGTTGTAGGCGTCGAGCGCCTTGTCGAGCCCTTCGATGTCGTCGTCGAGACCCGACCAGGTGACGCCGGCGATCGGCACGATGCAGATCGTGTTCTCGTCGCAGAGTTTCAGAGCGGCGTCGATGTCGAGCGTCGGGTGCTGCATGTCGATCGGAACGGCACGCAGCTCGATCTGCCACAGCTGGCAGAATTTTTCCCAGACGATCTGGTAGGCCGAACTCATCACCAGATTGGGCTTGTCGCAGGGCTTGCCGGCGGCCTTGCGGCGGGCGCGCCAGCGCAGCCAGGCGGCCACGCCGCCCAGCATGCAGGCCTCCGACGACCCGATTCCCGGTGCTCCGGTCTTCCATGCGGCCTTCTCGGGGGTGTTCCAGAGGTTGGCGAGGATGTTGATGCAGCGTCCGCACATGACCGCCACGCGCGGATATTCGGTCTCGTCGATGTAATTGACGTTGATCGCCTCGTTCATCAGCCGCGTGGCGTGGTCGTCCATATAGGTCGTGACGAACGTGGCCAGGTTCAGGCGCGGCTGGGTCTGGGGATAGGTCTCCTCCTTGACCATCTGGTAGGCCACCTCGGGGGGCGTCTTGCCTTTGGGGATGAACTCCGTGGGAGCGGGCGAGCGCATCTCGCGCGTGCCGAATACGTCGGTCAGCGTGTCTTCCTTGTGTTTCAAAAGATCCATACGTTTCAGTTTTAGAAATTACGGTATATTCCGCCTGTCTGGTTGCACGAACTGTGCCAGAGACCGCCGATCCTCCCGCCGGCCGGTCGGCGGCATTGCGGCCGGAAGGAAAAAACGGCCGGACATTTGGAATCTTCGGGGAAAAAGGATAGATTTGTGATATCAAATTAATATCATTGCAAACAAATATGAAGGACCGAAACTTCGTCTATGACGGCTGGAAAGCCAACGGTTTTGTGGCGCTGGCGTGCGAACTCGTTCTGCTGGCCGGATTCATCGCTTTGATCGTATGGGGTGCCCTGCGTGCCGATGCCCTGCAGCCGGGCGGGGCGTGGATGATCGCCGGCGGGGCTGCGGGGCTGCTTGCCGTCGTGATCGGTCTGTGCGGCTTCATGCTGTTGGAACCCAACGAGGCACGGGTGATGGTCTTCTTCGGCAACTACCGCGGCACGTTCTATGAGACGGGCTTCTGGTGGGTCAATCCCTTCATGTCGGCCAAGCCCGTCTCGATGCGTGCGCGCAACCTCAATGTCGATCCGATCAAGGTCAATGACAAGACGGGCAACCCGATCCTGATCGGTCTGGTGCTCGTCTGGCGCATCAAGCGCGACGACATCTACAAGGCCGTCTTCGAGATCGACGCGGCGCCGGCTGCGCCCGGACAGGGTGTCTCGGCTTCGGCGCGCATGAACGTGCTGCAGAATTTCGTGAACGTGCAGAGCGATGCGGCGCTGCGGCAGGTGGCCGGCTGCTATGCCTACGACGACAACGGCGCGAAGGGTGAGGCGCTGACGCTGCGCTCGAACAGCGAGGAGATCAACGAGCAGCTCGAGGCGAAGCTGAACGAGCGCCTGGCGATGGCCGGTATCGAGGTCGTCGAGGCGCGGATCAACTACCTGGCCTATGCGCCGGAGATTGCCGCCGTGATGCTGCGCCGCCAGCAGGCCGATGCCGTGATTGCCGCCCGCGAGAAGATCGTCGAGGGGGCCGTGTCGATGGTGCATATGGCGCTCGACCGCCTCTCCGACGAGCAGGTCGTCGAACTGGACGAGGAGCGCAAGGCGGCGATGGTCTCGAACCTGCTCGTGGTGCTCTGTGCCGACGAGGCGGCGCAGCCCGTGGTCAATGCCGGAACGCTCCACCATTGACCCGATGGCGCGTGAGACAAATACCCGGAGTTTCGTGCTGCGTGTCGATGCGGCGACGATGGAGGCGCTTGAGGCGTGGGCCGAAGACGAGTTCCGCTCGATCAACGGCCAGCTCCAGTGGATCATCGCCGATGCCCTGCGGCGCAGCGGGCGGCTGAAGAAGAGCCGTCCGCAGACTGCCCGTACCGATGCATCGCCGGACAAGAGGTCGGATTTGCCGGCCGTGTCGAAGAGAGCCTCAAACGAATCCGGATCATGAACGGAAATCCCTTTGACGATATGGCAAGCGGCGGTCGTTTCAAGGACCGCCTCCGCGACCGGGTCGGGCGGGCTGTCGTCCGGAATCAGCGCGGAGGGGAGCGGTTGCGTGTGCGGTTGGGCATGATGTTTCGTGCGCGCGGACGGCTGTGGCTCGGGATGCCCGCGGCGGCGGTTGTCGCCTTTCTACTCTGTTTCCCGCTGCGGATGATCGACTCTCCGGCGACCGAGGCGCTGACCCGGGGCGGCATTGCGGCCGGGGTGGTCGCCCTGTGCTGGGCGATCGGCATCTGGGCTTCGACCGGCGGGCCGCACTCCGGCGAGCAGGCAGGCCGGACTGGGTCGGAAGAGACGGATGACGCGGACGATCTTCTGTCGCGCTGGATCGACCGCCTCCGGCAGCGGAGCGCCCTGGCAGGCCGGCTGCTCGGTCTGGTGCTCGTGTTCGCGGCGCTGGCCGCGGTCTGCGCACCGCAACTGGAGCTGCTCTTTTCTGGGGCCGGGCAGACGGTACGCGCCCTCTCGGGCATCCTGCTCAAGGTCCTCGCCGTCGGGGCCGTCTTGCTTCCCATATGGCTGGCTGCGCGCCGCGGATAGCCCCGCCGTGTCCGGCCGGTCGCACAAAGGCGTCCACGGCGACGCTTTTTTTGTCACTTCCGGTCGTCCTCCGGCGTGCGGTTTGCGGAAAAGTCGTTATCTTTGTTTGACGAAAAAATGTTTCCGAACATGAAGAAAATCGTGGTTTTCACCGGTGCCGGAGTGAGTGCCGACAGCGGTCTGGCGACCTTCCGCGACTCGGACGGCCTGTGGGCCAACTACCGGATCGAGGATGTCTGCACGCCCGAGGCGCTGGCGCGCAACCGGGCCCTGGTCATCGAATTCTACAACAAGCGGCGGCACGAGATGCTTGCCGCGCGTCCCAATGCGGCCCACGAGGCCATCGCCCGCCTCGAGCAGGGCTACGATGTGGAGGTCGTGACCCAGAATGTCGATGACCTCCACGAGCGGGCCGGCTCGACCCGCGTGACGCACCTGCACGGCGAGCTGCGCAAGCTGCGCTCGTCGCGCAACCCCGACCTCATCGTGCCGATCGAAGGATGGGAGCAGCCGTTGGATGCTACGGCGTCGGACGGGTCGCTGCTGCGTCCGCACATCGTCTTCTTCGGCGAATCGGTGCCGATGTTCGAGCGGGCGGCGGAGATTGCACAAACGGCCGATGCCATGCTGGTTGTCGGGACATCGCTGGCCGTCTATCCCGCGGCATCGCTGGTGCGGTACGTGCGTCCCGAGATTCCGATCTGGGTGGTCGATCCGGGCAATCCCGATACGGGCGGTATCCGCAATCCGCTGACCGTCATCCGCAAGCGGGCGGCCGAAGGGGTGCCCGAACTGGTCGATGATTTGCTGCGGCAGGCTGCAAAATAAAAAAATTGCACTATCTTTGCCCGCCGAAACCGATCGGTCATGACACTCTTCACCATCATCGAAATTCTGGGAACGCTGGCCTTCGCCATCAGCGGCATCCGTCTCGCCTCGGCCAAGCAGTTCGACTGGTTCGGGGCCTACGTCGTGGGCTTCACCACGGCCGTCGGCGGGGGTACGCTCCGCGACCTGATGCTCTCGGTCACCCCCTTCTGGATGCTCAACAGCTCCTACCTGGTCGTGACGGCCGCGGCGCTGCTGATCGTCATCGTCTTCAGCCGCTACCTGGTCCGGCTCAACAACACGTTCTTTATCTTCGACGCCTTCGGACTGGGGCTGTTCACCGTTGTCGGCATCGAGAAGACCCTCGCGGCCGGGTTCCCCTTCTGGGTGGCCGTCATCATGGGGGCGATCACCGGAGCCGCGGGCGGTGTGCTGCGCGATATCCAGATCAACGAGGTGCCGCTCATCTTCCGCAAGGAGATCTATGCGCTGGCGTGCGTCTTCGGCGGCATGGTTTACGGCATCTGTCAGCTGGCCGGCATGACGGGCGGCACGCTGCAGATCGTTACGGCCGTGAGCGTCATTGCCGCGCGGGTGGTCTCCGTGCGTTTCGGGTTCAGCCTCCCGTCGCTCAAGCAGGCGCCCGGCGAGTCGGCGAAATAGCGGGACTGCCGTTCCGCACCAGCCGACAGGCAGCGCGGCTCGGCAATCGGCAAGGGCAATAGGGCAAGACAAAAGGCATCCACCTCTGCGGGCGGATGCCTTTTCCGTATGTCCGCGGCTTCTGCGCGGGACCGGGCGCCTATTTCAGGTCCTTGAAGTAGAGGTCCAGCAGCTCCTTGGCGGCGACGAACGACGAGATCTTGTCGTCGAGCACCCGCTGTTCGTATTCGGCGATCTTGCCCTCGACGGCCGGATCGCGGTAGAAACTGCTGCGCAGCGCTTCGTTGATCGTCTCGTACATCCAGTATTTGTTCTGCCGGTTGCGGTTGTGCTGGAAGTAGCCGTTGGCGTGGATGTGGTCGAGATACTCCTCGACTCCCTTCCAGACCTCCTCGAGCCCGGTCTGCGCCACCGACGAGCAGGTGTAGACCTTCGGGCGCCAGCCCGACTCGGGAACCGGGAAGAGCCGCAGGGCTCCCTGGAACTGCGTCTTGGCCAGTTCGGCCTTGTGAACGTTCTCGCCGTCGGCTTTCGTGATGACCATCATGTCGGCCATCTCCATGATGCCGCGCTTGATGCCCTGCAGTTCGTCGCCGGCACCCGAGATCTGCAGCAGCATGAACATGTCCACCATCGAGTGTACGGCCGTCTCCGACTGTCCGACGCCCACCGTCTCGATGAAGATGACGTCGAATCCCGCGGCCTCGCACAGCACGATCGTCTCGCGCGTCTTGCGCGCCACGCCGCCCAGCGATCCGGCCGACGGTGAGGGGCGGATGAAGACGTCGGGGTTGTGGCAGATGCTCTCCATGCGGGTCTTGTCTCCGAGGATCGAGCCTCCGCTGCGCTCCGACGAGGGGTCGATGGCCAGTACGGCCAGCTTGTGGCGGAGCGATGTGACCATGTTGCCCACGGCCTCGATGAAGGTCGATTTGCCGGCTCCCGGAACGCCCGTGATGCCGATGCGCACCGAGCGTCCGGCGTGGGGCAGGCAGCGTTCGATAATCTCCTGAGCCTGCGCATAGTGCGCGGGGTTCGACGACTCGACGAGCGTGATGGCCTGCGAGAGAGTGGTGATGTTGCCCGCAAGGATGCCCGAGACATATTCGTCTGTTGTGAGTATTCGCTTCTTGTGCCGCGTGAAGTATGGGCTTATGATCGGCTGGTCTTCAACGCCTTCTGCAACGTTGAGCGCCGTGTCGTGGTGTGCGTCCGCGTACTCTTTCTCGTAGTGGTTTATTTTCGTAAAGGACATGGTTTTTATCGGGTTGATTGTTGGATCGTTTCTTCGTCAAACTGGAGTGTGTTGCCCATCCACAAAGCGCGGTTGCGGCGGTCGGTGAGCACTCCGAAGGGAACGTAGCGCACGCCAAAGAGTTCGAAACCCCGTGCGGCGTCGAGGGCTACGCCGATGCGTTCCGAGAGGTAGGGGCGCAGCAGCCGGGCTATCTTTTCGTGCTGTTCGCGGGTGACGACGACAATACGCAACCGTTCACCCTCGCGTCGGGAGAGTTCACACAGCCGCTCGAGTGACCTGACACCCGCCGGCGACGACGAGTGGAAGAACTCGATGTAGGTGAGCGGCGCGGCCTCCGGCTGCCGGTCGTCGAGCCATGCCGCGATCCGAAACTCGGGAACACGTTCTCCGAGAGCGATCTCCTGTCCTGATACGGCGGCACTGAATGCCATCGCGGCCAGCGTGATAAGTATCTTTTTCTTCATGGATGGCCTCGTTTTGCAGCGGAAAGATAGCGTTTTTCTCGAAGATGCGCAATTTTTCGGCTTGTTTTCGCTCCCGGAGCTCTCGGCCGGAGGGCTTCCGCATCTTTCCGCGGAACAGGACGCATGGTCTTTGTGGACACTTTCCGCGAATTCCGGACCTGAAAAAACGCCAAAAAAAGTCCGCCGAATTTTGGCGAATCCCAAAAGAAACTTCTATCTTTGTGTGCGCAAAAAATAAAGTGTGTCGTTTGACCGGAAAATCATCGCAAAAATCATTCACTGAAATATTCACCAATTTAAATTTCATCTGTTATGAAAGTATCGCATATCGAGCATCTCGGCATCGCCGTGAAGAGTCTTGATGAGGCAATTCCCTACTGGGAGAACGTATTGGGCCTGAAGTGCTACGCCATCGAAGAGGTTGCCGACCAGAAGGTCCGCACCGCATTCTTCATGCTGGGTCAGACCAAGATCGAGCTGCTGGAGCCCACCTCCGAGGACTCGACGATCGCCAAGTACATCGAGAACCGCGGCATCGGCATCCACCACATGGCTCTGGCCTGCGAGAACATCGAGGAGCAGCTGGCCGATGCCGAGGCAAAGGGTATCCGTCTGATCGACAAGACGCCGCGCAAGGGCGCCGAGGGCATGACCATTGCCTTCCTGCACCCGAAATCGACGCAGGGCATCCTGACCGAACTTTGCGAAAACAAGAATAAATAATTTTCCCCGATTATGAGCGAAATTCAGAATAAGATCAACCAGCTGATCGAGAACCGCGAGACCGCGCGGCTCGGCGGCGGCCAGAAGCGTATCGACGCGCAGCACGCCAAGGGCAAGTACACGGCCCGCGAACGTATCGAAATGCTGCTCGACGAGGGTTCGTTCGAGGAGTTCGACATGTTCGTGACGCACCGCTGCTACGATTTCGGCATGGACAAGAGCCACACCTTCGGTGACGGCGTGGTGACCGGCTACGGAACGATCGGCGGCCGTCTGGTCTATGTTTTTGCACAGGACTTCACGGTGACGGCCGGCTCGCTGTCGCTGTCGATGTCCGACAAGATCTGCAAGGTCATGGACATGGCCATGCGCAACGGTGCCCCCTGCATCGGCATGAACGACTCGGGCGGCGCCCGTATCCAGGAGGGTGTGAACGCCCTGGCCGGCTATGCCAACATCTTCCAGCGCAACGTGATGTCGTCGGGCGTCATCCCGCAGATTTCGGCCATCTTCGGTCCCTGCGCCGGCGGTGCCGTCTATTCGCCTGCGCTGACCGACTTCATCATCATGAAGAAGGAGACCTCGAACATGTTCCTCACGGGCCCGAAGGTCGTGAAGACCGTGACGGGCGAGGATGTGACCCAGGAGCAGCTGGGAGGCGCCACGATGCACACTACCAAGTCGGGTGTGGCCCAGTTCGCCGTCGATACCGAGGAGGAGGGCATCGAGTTGATCAAGAAGCTCATCTCCTACATCCCGCAGAACAACATGGAGGATGCTCCGCTGGCTGTCTGCACCGACCGCATCGACCGTCTGGAGGACTCGCTCAACGACATCATCCCCGACAACGCCAACAAGCCCTATGACATGGCCGAGGTCATCCGCGCCATTGTCGATGACGGCGAGTACCTGGAGTCGGCTGCCGGATATGCCAAGAACATCATCACCTGCTTCGCCCGCTTCAACGGACAGTCGGTCGGCATCATCGCCAACCAGCCCAAGTTCATGGCCGGCGTGCTCGACATCAACGCCAGCCGCAAGGCCGCACGTTTCGTGCGTTTCTGCGATGCGTTCAACATTCCGATCGTGACGCTGGTCGATGTGCCGGGCTTCCTGCCGGGTACGACCCAGGAGTACGGCGGCGTGATCACCCACGGTGCGAAGCTGCTCTTCGCCTACTGCGAGGCTACCGTGCCCAAGATCACCGTCACGCTCCGCAAGGCCTATGGCGGCGCCTACATCGTGATGTCCTCGAAGCACATCCGCGGCGATATCAACTACGCATGGCCGACGGCCGAGATCGCCGTGATGGGTGCCAGCGGCGCCGTCGAGGTGCTCTACGGCAAGGAACTCAAGGAGCTGGCCGACAAACCCGAGGAGAAGGCCAAGTTCATCGCCGAGAAGGAGAAGGAGTACAACGACAAGTTCTCGAACCCCTACAATGCAGCCCGCTACGGCTACATCGACGATGTAATTGAGCCGCGAAACACGCGTTTCCGCATCATCCGTGCGCTCCAGTCGCTCGCTACGAAGCGTCTGCAGAACCCGCCCAAGAAGCATTCGAACATTCCTCTGTAATAAACCGGTTTGACTATGAAAATGTTGATTGCAATGGACTGGGGCTGGTCGGAAATGCTGTGGGTGGCGCTCATCAGCATCTGTCTGGTGTTCGTCGTCCTCGTTTTGCTGGTCTTCGTCATGAAGGGATTCGGCTCCATTTTCGGATCCAAGTCCGAAGCCGAGGCCAAGGTTGCGGCCGGCAGCAAACCAGTCGTTGTCGGACAGATTCACGAAGAGGAGGTGGCTGCCATCATGACCGCCCTCAAGATCTTCGGAAGCGCCATGCACGACCGCGAGTCGGAGGTGCTGACCATCCTCAGCATCAAGCGTGCCTATTCGCCCTGGAATTCCAAAATTCACGGTTTAACCCAGATGCCTGACAGAAAATAAGTTTGAATAAATATGAAAGACTACTCTTTGAAAATCAACGGACAGAATTACAACGTGCAGATCGATGACGTAAACGAGGATTCGACCGCGGCACGTGTAATCGTCAATGGAACGGCATACGAGGTGGAGATCGCCGGCGCGAAGGCTGCTGCCACGTCGAAACCGCAGGTCGCTCCCGCTCCCAAGGAGGCCAACAGCGCGATGATCAAACCCGCTACGGCTGCTCCTTCGCCCCGCCTGAACGCCGTGGCTCCCAGCTCGGGATACACGGTTAAGTGCCCGCTGCCCGGTACGGTGCTCTCCGTCAAGGTGGCCGTGGGCGATACCGTATCGCGTGGCCAGACCCTTGTGATCCTCGAGGCCATGAAGATGGAGAACAACATCGATGCCGACCGCGAGGGCCGTGTGAAGGAGATCCTCGTACAGCAGGGTGCTACCGTCATGGAGGGTGATAACTTAATCGTCATCGAGTAAGCCATGTGGACATTGCTGACTTCCAGCTCCGATTTCGTGTGGAACAGCCTGCGTGATTTCGCGGGTTCCACCGGAATCGCGGGTTTCTTCACCGAACTGGGCTGGGGAAGCGCGGCCATGATCTGCGTCGCCTTCTTCCTGCTCTATCTGGCTATCAAGCACAAGTTCGAGCCGCTGCTGCTGTTCACCATTGCCTTCGGTATGCTGCTCACGAACCTTCCTGATGCCAACCTCTACCATACCGAGCTCTTCGCCGGCGGTCATGTGCACTGGGACATTTTCGTCGCCAATGCCGGCCTGCTCGACTACCTCTATTTGGGTGTCAAGCTCGGTATTTATCCCTGTCTGATCTTTGTTGGCGTGGGTGCCATGACCGATTTCGGTCCGCTGATCGCCAACCCGAAGAGTTTCCTGTTGGGTGCTGCTGCTCAGATCGGTATCTTCGTCACCTTCCTCGGTGCCTATGCCCTCGGCTTCTCGCCCGAGCAGGCTGGTTCGATCGGTATCATCGGTGGTGCTGACGGCCCGACGGCTATCTACCTCACGTCGATGCTGTCGCCCGAGCTGCTCGGCCCGATCGCCGTGGCTGCCTACTCCTACATGGCCCTCGTTCCGGTGATTCAGCCGCCCATCATGCGGATGCTCACCAACGAGAAGGAGCGCAAGATCCGCATGCGGACACTGCGTCCCGTTTCGAAGCTCGAGCGTATCCTCTTCCCGATCGTCATTACGGTCATCATCGCACTGCTGCTCCCGAGCGCTGCGCCGCTGATCGGCTGCCTGATGCTCGGTAACCTGATGAAGGAGTGCGGTGTTGTGGATCGTCTGAGCAAGACGGTGCAGAACGAGCTGATGAACATTGTGGTTATCTTCCTCGGTCTGACGGTCGGTGCAACGGCTACCGCCGAAGCGTTCCTGAACTTCCGCACGCTGGGTATCCTGCTCCTTGGCGTCATCGCCTTCGGTCTCGGTACGGCCGGTGGCGTGCTGCTCGCCAAACTGATGAATCTCTTCTCGAAAGAGGGCAACAAGATCAACCCGCTGATCGGTTCGGCCGGTGTTTCGGCTGTGCCGATGGCAGCACGTGTTTCGCAGATCGAGGGTCAGAAGGCCGATCCGTCGAACTTCCTGCTGATGCACGCCATGGGCCCCAATGTGGCCGGTGTGGTCGGCTCTGCCGTGGCTGCAGGTATTCTGCTCTCGTTCCTCGGATAAACTGATTTTCCCGACGGCCGGGCTCCATCCCGCATCCGCCGGAACATACTTCACGAAAAAGAGGGTTTCGGCTTCACGGCCGGCCCTCTTTTTTCATTCAGAGACACGCAGACATGAAAACACGTACGAAAAAAATATGGACGATTATCGTCTGTGCTGTGGCCTTGCTGGGGTGGGGTGTGCTGCACCTTGCAAACAACAGCCGACGTCTGGCTTCGGAGGGGGTTGAGACCGGAGCTGTGCTGACCTCGTCGTTCACGCGCCGCGTGCAACACGGTCCCGGGGCCGGACGTCACCGCAACCGGGCGACCCGTTATGAGGAGGTGGGTTATTTCTCCTACTCCTACCGTGTCGGCGGTAAACTTTATGAAGGAGAGATTCGCCGCACGGGTCCGCTCGTTCGGGCCCGGGTGGGCGATTCGGTGCGGGTCTGCTACCTCCCCGATGCCCCCGCACGCCACACGCTGGTGCGCGACGGAGAGGGAAACGTCTGCTTTTCGCGGGGCCTGCGCTCCCGGCAGGGGCAGTCCCGCCGGTCGGAATGACCCTCTGCCGGGCGAAAAACCCGCGGAGAAACGCAAATTTCTTGCGCTTGGCTTGTAGAGTGAATTTTTTTTCGTACCTTTGCGCACCCGCAATGTGCGGGAAAGGATTACAACAAGTTAAATTTAAACGTAAAACACAGTGGATTCATTAAGCTACAAGACTATCTCGGCCAATGCATCGACGGTAACCAAGGAGTGGGTTGTCATCGACGCTACGAACGAGGTATTGGGACGTCTTGCTTCGCAGATCGCCAAGATCCTCCGCGGCAAGAACAAGCCCAGCTACACGCCCCACGTGGACTGCGGTGACTATGTCATCGTCATCAACGCGGAGAAGGTGAAGCTCACGGGCAACAAGATGACCGACAAGGTCTACACGCGTCACACCGGATATCCGGGCGGACAGCGCTATGCTACGCCGGCCGACTATCTGGCCAAGAAACCGACTTTCCTCATCGAGAAAGCCGTCAAGGGCATGCTGCCCAAGACCCGTCTGGGCGACAAGCTGCTCACGAACCTGAAGGTGTATGTCGGCGCTGAGCATCCGCACGCCGCTCAGAACCCGAAGACCATTAAGTTAAACGAGATTAAGTAAGAGTTATGGAAGTTGTAAACACCGTAGGTCGTCGTAAGGCCGCTGTGGCTCGCGTATTCGTGAAGCCGGGTAAGGGTCAGATTACAATCAACCACAAGGAGCTTGCAGCCTATTTCCCGCTCGAGATTCTCCAGTTCCAGGTAAAGCAGCCGCTGCTGGCTACCAACACTGCCGAGAGCTACGACATCACGATCAACCTCGACGGAGGTGGTATCAAGGGACAGGCTGAGGCCGCTCGTCTGGGCATCGCACGTGCACTGTGCGAGATCGACGCCGAGATGCGTCCGGTACTGAAGAAGGCCGGATTCCTCACGCGTGATCCCCGCGAGGTTGAGCGTAAGAAGCCCGGTCAGCCCGGAGCACGTCGCAAGTTCCAGTTCAGCAAGCGTTAATCGCACGACCGGATTTCGGCAAGCACGGCGTCGGTTCCAAATCGGAAAGACTACCTATATTATATATTGCGTATTACCGCCCGGTTGCCGCGCCGCGGAAAACTCCCCGGGACCGGAGTCCCCGCTACCCGGAGGGTTGAAGAAAAGAGAATTAAAATTAACAAACGAAACCAATCAAAATGTCACGTACAGATTTTAATACATTATTGGAAGCCGGTGCGCACTTCGGTCACCTGAAGCGCAAATGGAACCCCAAAATGGCTCCGTACATCTTCATGGAGAAGAACGGCATCCACATCATCGACCTGCATAAGACCGTGCTGAAGATCGACGAGGCAGCCGCTGCCATCAAGCAGATTGCCAAGAGCGGCCGCCGCGTGCTGTTCGTCGCCACGAAGAAGCAGGCCAAGGAAATCGTTGCCGAAAAGGTGGCAGCCGTCGGAATGCCCTACGTCACCGAGCGCTGGGCCGGCGGTATGCTGACAAACTTCCCCACCATACGCAAGGCCGTCAAGAAGATGGCCACCATCGACAAGATGACGAACGACGGTACGTTCGACAACTTCTCGAAGCGTGAGAAACTCCAGATCGCCCGTCAGCGTGCGAAACTCGAGAAGAACCTCGGTTCGATCGCCGACCTGACGCGTCTCCCGGCCGCACTGTTCGTTGTGGACGTGCAGAAGGAGGCCAACGCCGTGAAGGAGGCCAAGCGCCTGAGCATCCCCGTATTTGCCATGGTAGATACTTGTTGTGATCCGACCGACATTGATTACGTTATACCTGCAAATGACGATGCCGCGAAGTCGATCGCCGTGGTCGTAGAGGCCATGTGCGCCGCCATCGCCGAGGGAACGGAGGAGCGCAAGCTCGAGAAGGAGAAGGAGGCCCAGGAGGCCGAGGCCGAAGGAGCCGTGAAGAAGGAGGGCAAGCCCCGCATCAAGAAGGCCGTGAAGGCCTCCGTCGATGCCGAGGAGGCTGCCGTTGCCGAGGTTGTTGCCGCTGTCGAGACTCCGTTCGAGGAGCCGGGAGCCGTAGCTGCCGAGCAGGCCGAATAACCAACTGCCGGACAACGCGTCGGGATCCCGTCGGGGGTTCCGGCGCGATTCCGGTAAACCAACCGAGTAAATAACGAAAAAAACGATACAAGACTATGGAAATCAAAGCTGCTGATGTGATGAAGCTCCGCAAGATGACCGGCGCCGGCATGATGGACTGCAAGAAGGCCCTCATGGAGGCTGAAGGTGATTATGCGCGTGCTCAGGACATTATCCGCGAGAAGGGTAAGCTCGTGGTTGCCAAGCGTGCCGACCGTACCGCCACCGAGGGTGTGGTCGTTACGAAGATCGTCGGCCAGAAGGCTTACATCCTCTGCCTTGCCTGCGAGACCGACTTCGTAGCCCAGAACGCCGAGTATACGGCTTCGGCCAACGCCATGCTCGATGTCGCCGTGAAGAACGACGCCGCCGACCGCGATGCGCTGATGGCCACGAAGAACGACGAGGGCCGCACGGTCGAGGAGATGGTGACCGAGAAGTCGGGCCAGACGGGTGAGAAGATCGAGTTGGCCTACTACGCCCGCATCGAGGCTCCCTATTGCGCCGCTTACGTTCACTTCAACAAGAAGCTCGGCACGGTGCTCGGCTTCAACAAGGAGGTCCCCGCCGAGGTTGCCCACACGGTAGCCATGCAGGCTACGGCCATGGCCCCGGTTTCGATCTCGGAGGCTGACTGCCCCGCCGAGGTGATTGAGCACGAGCGCAAGATCGCCGTAGAGGCCATGAAGCAGGATCCGAAGAACGCCAACAAGCCCGAGGCCATTCTGGAGAAGATCGCCGAGGGCAAGATGCGTAAGTTCTTCGAGGAGAACACGCTGCTCAACCAGGCTGTGGTAGGCGAGAAGGAGACGATCGCCGAGTTCATCCACAAGGCTGACAAGGAGGCAACGGTTATCGCCTACAAGCGTTTCGCTCTGGGCGAGTAGTTTCCGCCGGGTCGCAGGATCCGGAATACGTTCCAGACAACGGGCGTCCGATTCGATCGGACGCCCGTTCTCTTTTCTGCCGTATGCCTGTTCGGCCGCCGGCCGCTCTGCGCAAGGGACCGGCCGGAACTTGCGGCGTGCGACAGGTAGCGTGTCGCGAATGGCCCGAGTCTGTCGGGGCGGGGGAAAGGTCCTCGGCATGCGGTTCAGGGGGCAGGCCCCGGTGGCGGAGATGCGGCGCAGAAGGCGCGGAGCTTCGGATCATTTGTCGGGGAGGCTGCCGAAGATCGTCCGGCAGGCAAGACGCGCTGCCTCCGCGTCGGGTCGGCAGGCGAGATGGTAGACAGGCACCTGCGCGATGAGTTGCGAGAGTATCCTGCAGAGCGTTGCCAGCAGCCTCTCATCGCGGGCGAAGGAGGGCGGCGCCGAGGGGAGCAGGGCTCCGGCGGCTTCGAGCGGGCGGAGCGGGCGGATGATATTCCGGGGTCCCTGCTCAAGCCGGACGATCGCGGCGATCGGCAGCCGCAGCGGCCGGTAACAGGGGCTTTTCCCGCTCCAGGGCGATCCGTAGACCAGCGGTGCGCCGGCCGGTTGGAGCCGGATGAAGGGGCTGTCGTCGTTGAGCAGTTCGGTTGCGGCCATGTGCCGGCACCACAGCCGGGCATGCGTGCTTTTCCCGGTCCCCGACTCCCCGAGGAAGAGCACGCCCTGCCCGCGATGGCTGATCGCTGCGGCGTGCAGCGACACGACCCCGTGTCCAAGGCCCGCCGCGTTGCAGAGCAGCCACAGCCCGAAGCGCAGTTGCGACGGCTGCCGGTCGGGGCGACAGTCGGTGCAGGCTTCACGGCCTCCGTCCGGCAGCCGGAAGCGGACGGAATCCCCCTGCGGGCCGTACAGCTCCAGCTGAATCCCTCCGCTCCAGCGGATGAAGCGGCATTCGGTCGTCGTGTCGATACACGGGAAACGGTCCAGACAGCATCCCTCCGGCACGTCGGCGATTTGCCTGGCGGTGTGCAGCAGCAGTGCCGGAGTCCCGTTTTCGGGCTCGGCAAAGGGCGAGAAGGCAGGGTGAAGGGGGCCGGGAAGGCACTCCCCGGGGATGCGGATGCGGAGGTCGGCAATGCGGTAGTCCATCGGGTCGTCGGTCTGCATCGGAGGCCCGGCCCGGGACGAGGCTGCAGCGTACTGTGGCCCGCCCGTTACTGCGATCCGCCTGATACGAGCCGGCCGTATCTCCGCCGGGGCTCCGGACCTTCGGCCGGTCTGCCTGAGCGGTGAATTACCCCTCGACCCGTTCGATGCGGCCGAGTTTCACGTACCACAGATACCCCTCGACGGGGTCGTAGCCCATTTCGGCGAGCAGGCGGAGGTATTCGGCCACCTGCCGGCGGTGGCGGTCGGCGTCGAGCGCTCCGAATTTGTAGTCTACCACTACAACCCGCGTGCCACGGATCATCACCCGGTCGGGACGTCGTGTCGAGGCGCTTCCCGGAACGATGATCTCCTGCTCGTTGCGGATGCGCTGCCACGAGCCGTCGAACCATTCGCGCACCTCGGGGAGCTCGAATGCCCGATCGATTCGCTGCCGCAGCCGTGCGGCGTCCTCTTCGGAGAGGATGCCGTCGGCCTGCATGTGCGCCACGGCCTCGCGGACCTGCGCGGCGTCATCGGCCTGCTCGAAGGCGCGGTGCATCAGGATGCCCAGGTTGCGCGGGGCGAGTTCCGGCTCGCCGCCCTCCTCGAAGTAGCGCTGCGAGGGGAGCCGCAGCTTCAGTGCCGGGCGCGCCGTGGGGTACTCTTCGAGTACGACGTGTTCCGCATCGGACTCCTTGCGTCCTCCGGCCACGGGGCCCTCGAACGAGCCGAAGAGGTAGTGGTCGCCCCGCTCGTCCGTGAGGCAGCGCCCTTCGGTCTCTCCGATGAAGACCTGTCCCTCGCTGCCCGGGCGGAGGCTGCCGAGCAGCAGCGCCCCGACCGTGCGCCCCGTCTTCCGGGGAATGAATACGTGCAGCGACTCGGCGGCGCGCGTCAGGGCCACGTAGAGCAGATTGACGTTGTCCACATGGGCATAGACCAGCTCGCGGTAGTATTCGGCCGAAAAGCCCGATTCGGCCATCGAACGTTTGTAGCGGACCGGGAAGCGGCCGATGGCCTCGGCCTCCCCGTCACCGCGGGCCTCGGCCCAGACGATGTTCTGCACGCCGCCCGACTTCGGGTCGAGCTGCCATGAGCAGTAGGGGATGATCACGGCCCGCTTTTCGAGCCCCTTGGCCTTGTGGATCGTGGTGATCTCGACCGTCGAAGCGCTCTGCTCGACGCTCAGCGAGCGGTTCTGGCCCTGCTCGTCCCACCAGCGCAGGAACAGGGCGATGTCGGCGATCTTCGACGAGCAGAAGGAGATCACCTGCTCGTGCAGCGCCTGCAGGTAGGCGATCTGGCTGCGGTCGCTGCGCAGGTCGAACCGCATGACGATGCGCTCGAAAGCCTCCTCGGGCGATTCGAGGCGGATCGAGTGGAAGAACTCCCGTTCGTCGTCCGACAGCGGGGCGTCGAACGGCCGGCCGAGGTAGTGGTTGCAGACGGCGCGGCTCAGGCGGTCGTCGGTGTTGAGCGCCAGACGGAGCGCCGCGGCCACGAACGAACTGATCGGGGCGCTGCCCACGATGAGCGCCTCCTGCGTCATGACATCGAAACGGTAGCGCGCCTCGGTGTTGCGCTGCTTGAAGTCGAGCAGCGCTGCGGCAACCTTCGCGCCGTCCGTGGCGCTCCGCACGAGGATCATGATGTCCGACGGGCGGAATCCGCGGTCGATCAGCGCACAGATGCGTTCGACGACGGGCGGTTCGCAATCGAACGTCTCGATCGAGACATAGCCTCCGTGTTCCGCCTTGCGGCGGGGCAGCTGCGCCTGGTCGCGATAGGCGTCGGCCAGCGTGTCGTGCAGGCGGGCGGCCTCCGCACGGTCGATGTCGCCCCGTTCGGCCGCCTCGCCGAGCAGCCGGTTGAGCTCCCGGTTGTCCGTCGCGACGATGCTGTCGATCGCCGCGTTGTTGAAGGCCACGACCGTCGGCAGGCTGCGCCAGTTCTCGCGGAGCACCTCCACCCGGGTGTTCTCCCTGCCGAGGTCGCCGGCGGCCCGTTCGTGCAGCAGCCGCCAGTCGCCGCCGCGCCAGCGGTAGATCGACTGCTTGATGTCGCCCACGATGAGCACCGACTCCTCTTCGGACTGCGCCATGGCGTTCTGCAGCAGCGGGAGGAAGTTCTCCCATTCGCGGGCCGAGGTGTCCTGGAATTCGTCGATCATGAAGCGCTCGAAGCGGTTGCCCACCTTTTCGTAGATGAACGGCGCATCGTTGCGCCCGATGAACTCCGAGAGCAGGTATTTCGTTTCCGAAAGCAGCAGCGTGTTCTGCTCGGCACAGAGCCGTTGCACACGGGCGTAGAGGTCCGACAGCAGGGCGAAGCTGCGGTAATTCTCGCGCAGCAGGTCGCACGTGTTCCAGTGGCGGACGTTGCGGTCGTAGAGGTCGCAGAGCCGCTGCAGCAGGGGACGCAGCTGCGGCACGAGCCGCTCGGCCGGCGATCCCTTGGCGCACCACCCCTCGGGCGATGCCGCCCGCTTGCGGAGCGTGTCGGTCGGTGCCTTCACCTCGCCGCCGGCCACCGCGAAGAAATACCCGGCGAAACTGCGGCTCTTGCCCGCGAAGTCGGCTGCGGTAAGCCCCGCGCCCTCGATCGCCTCCACCGCCTCACGGGCCGTCCGGCGCAGCTCCTCGCGTGCCGCCATCGCGCGGGTCGTGGCCCGGGCCACCAGACGCCCGAGCTCCTCCTTTGCGGGCGCGGCCGCGAGTGCCGCCTTGTTCTTCTCCTTGAAGAGCTCGCCCGCGAGCGAGAGGATGCCGTCGCGGACGTCCCACTTGCGTCCCTCGTCGATGCGCTCCTGCACGAATTCGGTGAGCCAGCGCTGCAGCGACTCGTCCACGGCGATCTCGTCGATGAGCGTGTCGGCGCTTTTGGAGAGCACCGATGCGGTTTCGATCTCGACGTTGTAGTTCAGGTCGAGCCCCAGCTCCTTGATGAAGGCGCGCAGAATGCGCTGGAAAAAGGTGTCAATCGTCAGTACGGTGAAGCGCGAGTAGTCGTGGAGAATCTTCGAGCGGACCTCGGCCGCCCGCCTGCGGACGCTCCGCTCGTCGAGCCGCAGTTCGCTGCACAGCTGCGTGAGGTAGGGGCTCGGGGCTCCCGAGGCGAGGGTGTGGATCTCCTTCAGAATGCGCGACTTCATCTCCTCGGTGGCCTTGTTGGTGAAGGTCACGGCCAGGATGTGGCGGTAGAGAAGGGGTTGGTCGATGACGTCGCGGACGTATTTGTAGGCCAGCTGGTAGGTTTTTCCCGACCCGGCGCTTGCGTTCAGAATCTTCGCTCTCACTCCTCGAAATTTCGTTTTTGGTGAGTAAATGTACGAAACAAATCCCGAACTTCGCAATATTTTTGTATTTTAGCCGGACTGAAACCGACGAAACGAAATTGCAACGAATATGAAGAGACTGATCTTTGCCGCATTCGTGCTGGCCGCGCTGGCCGCCGGATCGCCCGCGGCCGTACACGCCGCCGACAACAATCCCGCAACCTTCTGCCCCGCAGCCGGGGCAACGGAGCTCATGCAGCCGGCCGACAGCCTGCTGGCCGGTTCCGGAAGCCAGTGGCTGCCGGTCTTTACGGCCGTCGAGATCGCCGCTCCGGCCGATGTCCTCCTCGTGCAGGTGCCCGATACCGAGGCCCCGAAGATCGTCTACGACACGAAGGGCTCCACGATGACCAAGTTCCGGGCCGAGGTGCGCGACGGCGTGCTGCGCATCTCCGAGCGGCGCGACTCGCGGCGTGCGGAGCGGACGGCCGTGACGGTCTACTACAACACGCTGCAGAAACTCACCGTGCAGGAGGCTTCGGTGTCGTTCGACGCGCCGTTCCGTGCGACGCTCTTCGACCTGGTGCTGGGCAGTTCGGCACAGCTCAAGGCTACGCTCGACGTGGCCGACCTCTCGCTCGAACTCACGGGCAGCAATACCGTGGCGACGCTCACCGGCAAGGCCCGCTACATGCGCGTCTACGCTTCGGGCGGACGGGTCGGTGCGGCCGAGCTGGAGACGATGTCGGCCGAGGCCAATGCCACTGGGTCGTCGCGCGTCGTGCTGCAGGTGACCGACCGCCTGGAGGCAAAAACCTCGACGGGCGGCGTGGTGACCTACAAGGGCAATCCGGCCGTCGTGCGTACCGACGAGAAGTTCATGGGCGGCAGCATCGCCCACGAGGAGTAGGGGCGGCCTTGGCCGGAGCCCCGGCTCCCGGCTGCGTGAGGCTCCTTGGCCGCATCTTGCGGGGCGTCAGGCCCCGCGCCTAATCGAACCATCGGATGATGAAGACCTTTCTGGGCGAAGTCGCCGCTGATCTTTATGCCCGCTATGGCGAGGCCCTTTCCGAGCGTGCCGTGCTCTTTCCGTCGCGGCGCGCCCGGCTCTTTTTCGTCGATGCCCTCGCGCGGATCGCGAACCGGCCGATGTGGCAGCCCGAATGGGTGACCATCGACGACCTGATGACCGAGATCTCGGGCCTGAGGTGCGGTGACCGCCTGCGGCTGATCACCGAGCTCTACCGTATCTATTCGGAGTACCACGACGAGCCGTTCGACCGGTTCTACTTCTGGGGCGACATGCTGCTCACGGACTTCGACACGGTGGACAAATACCTGATCGACGCCTCGATGCTCTTCCGCAACATCGAGGATATCAAGGAGATCGAGGCCGATATATCCTACCTGACGCCGTCCCAGCTGCGGATCATCGCCTTCTGGACGTCGCTCGGCGAGGAGGCTGACCTCTCGGAGGAGAAGCGCCGTTTTCTGGCCATCTGGCGGACGCTCGGCCCGATCTACCGCCGCTTCCGCGAGCGGCTCGCCGCATTGGGCATCGCCTACAACGGCATGGTGCAGCGTGCCGTCGCCGAGCGCATCCGCGAGGGGACGTTCTCGTTCGACGGGCCGCGCCGCTTCGTGGTGGCTGGGTTCAACGCCCTGTCGGAGTGCGAGAAGCGGCTTTTCAAGTTCCTTTCGACCGCTGCCGAGACCGACTTCTACTGGGACTACGACTCCTACTACAGGGATCGCCCCGAGCAGGAGGCGGGCATGTTCGTGCGCGAGAACATCGTGCAGTTCCCGCCGCGAGCCGAACTCTCGCACGACAACATGGCCTCGGTGGGGAAGGAGATGACTGCGGTGGCCGCCGTTTCGAACGCCGTGCAGTGCAAGTACGTCGCCACGATCCTCCGCTCGCTGGCTGCCCGCGGGGAGCTGGGCAAGGAGACCGCCGTGGTGCTCACCGACGAGAACCTGCTGCTGCCGTTGCTGCACGCCCTGCCGCCCGAGATCGGGCACGTGAACGTCACGATGGGCTACCCGCTGCGCGCCAGCCTGGCCTACACGTTCGTCGAGCGCCTGCTCGAACTGCAGGCCCACCGGAGGCGCCGCGGCGAAGGCTGGACCTTCTACCATACCGATGTCACGGGCCTGCTGTCCCATCCCTACGTGGCCGGCTGCGACGTCGAGCTGACACGCCGCCTTGAGGAGGAGATCGTGCAGGAGCGGCGCATCGCCGTTGATGGCGCCTGGCTCGGCCGCAACGAACTGCTGCGCACGATCTTCGCCCCGGCAGCCGATTGGCGGGCCCTCGCCGTGTGGCTCTCCGCCGTTGTCGCGGCCGTGGCGCGCCAGCCCTACGAGGGCGACGACGCCCGGCAGCGCGTGGAGTTCCTCGCCGTGATCGCCGAGGAGCTCGAACGGTTGCGCAATTCGCTGGACGAATGTGCGATCGACCCGACGCCCGAGATCTTCGCCTCGCTGCTGCGCCGCCACCTCCAGACGCTGCGCATCCCCTATGAGGGCGAACCGCTCGAGGGGGTGCAAGTGATGGGTATCCTCGAAACGCGCAACCTCGACTTCGAGAACGTCGTGATCCTCTCGATGACCGACGACAACTTCCCGGGCAACCACATGGCCCAGTCGTCGTTCATCCCCTACAACCTGCGGGCGGCCTATGCGCTGCCGACACCCGAACACCACGAGGGGGTCTACGCCTACTATTTCTACCGCCTGATCCAGCGCGCCAGCCGCGTGTGGATGCTCTACTGCGCCCATGCCGACGACAAATCGACCGGCGAACCGAGCCGCTACATCCGCCAGATCGAGTACGAGAGCGGCTTCCCGCTGCGCCGCATCGAGGTGGGCGTGGATGTGAACCTGGCCGGTTCGACCCCCATCGAGGTGGCCAAGGACGAGGGGGTGATGCGCCGCCTGCTGCGCTTCACCGATCCCGGGAGCGATGCGTCGCTCTCGCCGACGGCCTTCTTCCGCTACGTCGCCTGCCCGCTGCGCTTTTATTTCCACTCCGTGGCGCGGCTCGACTCCGACGACGAGATCTCCGAGGAGGTCGATGCCCCGATGTTCGGAACGATTCTCCATGCCGCCGTCCAGCGGCTCTATGCCCGTATCGAGGGCGAGGCGCACCCGGGCGGGACGCTCCGGGCACTGGTCCGCACGGGCGAGGTCCCCGCAGCGGTCGAGGCGGCCATCAACGAGCACTACCTCCGGGACCCGAAGGCCACGACGGCCGACTATACGGGCAACCTGTTGCTGGTCAAGGATATCGTGACACGCTACCTCCGGGGCGGCGTGATAGCCTACGATGCGGCGCACGACGGCTTCACGGTCATCGGGCTGGAGCAGCGCGTGGGGTGCGGCTTTGCGTTCGGATCGGCCGGCCGGCAACTCACCATGCGCTTCTCGGGCATCGCCGATCGCATCGACCGCCTCGACGACGGATCGCTGCGCGTGGTCGATTACAAGACCGGTGCAGCCCATCTCGAATTCGACGGGCTGGAGAAACTCTTCCGCGGCGAGGGCAGGCAGCGGCTGTCGAATATCCTCCAGACGCTGCTCTATGCCCTGATGCTCCGCCGCACGGAGGGTTGCGACGCCGTGCCGGCACTCTACTACGTGCGGGCGATGAACCGCCCGGACTATTCGCCGCAGCTCATAGACCGCGAACTCGGCCTCCGGGGAGCCCCCTATTCGCACTACGCCGCACGCTTCGAGGAGCTTGTCGGCGAGACGCTCGGAGAGCTCTACGACCCTGCCGTCCCGTTCCGCCAGTGCGCCGATGCGGACACCTGCGCCTTCTGCGACTTCAACGTCATCTGCAGGCGGTAGCCGCTCCCGCCGGAAAAACGACGCCCCGCGATCCCTGAGGATTGCGGGGCGTTTTTCGAGGGGGCTTCGGCGCCTTGCGGCGGCTACCACCAGTTGTTCTCCTTCATGAGCGGGAGGATGAGCCAGATGAAGAGCCCGAGCAGGACGACCGACATGACGAGCATGTAGAATCCGTGGATCAGCAGCGCCTTGAACGAGGTCTTGACCCATCCGTCGCCGTAGACGCGGTGGAAGACGCAGACCATGTGCAGCAGGTAGAAGCCCAGCAGCAGGAGGGCATAGCAGCCCGGCCGGTCGATCCACTGTGCGCCGAGCAGCGTGATGAAGACCAGGATGAGCTGTACGGAGTGCAGGTGCAGCGCCGTGACGAAGTGGCCCATGTAGAACATCTTCCGCCGATGGAAGAAGATCTTGAGCAGCAGGGCGAAGAACGGGATGAACAGCAGCAGGATCACGGGCAGCCACTTCGAGAACCAGCCGATGATGTGCGCGTAGACCATCTCGCGGCGGAGGTCCTGGGCCTCGCTGTCCTGTTTGGTGGATTCCGGGCGCAGGGGACTGCTGCTGCTCCAGTGGATCGAGTCGCCGGGCGCGGAGACCAGATAGCCCTCCTCGAGCAGGAATCCCGGGATGCGCACCTGCAGCGTGTCGCGCCCCGGACGGTCGATCACCCCGGCGATCGACTCCAACCCCCGGAACTCTTCGCGCGCCCCGGCCACCCAGACGGTCGTGTCCTTCCGCAGCAGGTCGTAGTCCTCGTCATCCCCCTGGCTGACCTGGAGCGCCCGCAGCATGTCGGGATCGCGCAACTCCGAGAGCTGCTTTTCCCGGGGGCCCAACGCTATATCGACATTCTCGGGGATGAAGAGCGCCACGGCCAGGAAGAAGAGTGCCGAGATGAACATGAACAGCCGCAGCGGGTGGACATAGGAATTGATCTTTCCGGCAATGAACTCGAGGGTCAGTATGCCCGGGCGGCGGAAAAGGAGCCAGAGGGTCTGCCACACCTTGCTGTCGAACTGGTAGACGTTCTCGAAATATTGTTTGAAGTATTTCCAGAAGGGTTGCTCCGGATCGAGCGCATACTGTCCGCAGCGGTGGCAGTACATGCCCCGGAGCGTCTCTCCGCAGTTCTTGCAGTGGACATATGCCGGCACCGAATGGCGGCGTATGCGCCGCAGGCGGTTGTATTCGATCCGGCGCGCCAGGGCTCTGCGCCGCTGCTCGATCCCATCGCGCAGCGATGTGCGGAGGCTCTTCGCCGTGCAGCCGGGTGCGGTGTCGGCCGGTACAGCGGGGGACTCCTCCTCCTTTCGGCCCGTGCCTTCCGCATCGGATGCGTCGGATGCGGATGCTGTCCCCGGTGTCTGCGGATTGCCGGGTGCGGATGCGGCCGCAGGATCCGTTCTGTTCATGCCGCACTCCGCGGCGGGGGTGTTCGCTGTGCGCGCGGCCTCTTCGGGGGTGGTGCTCTCGGTGGATTTCATTTCGGACGATCGGAAAAGGTAATCGGGGACAAAGATACGATTTTTCGGGATTTTGCAATTCCGAAAATCGTGTTATCTTTGTAAGCGGCATTCGACATAAAAGAGAACCGACCATGAAGACAAGACGTTTCTGGAGCCTGTGCCTGATCCTGTCGGCACTGCTCCTCGGATCCTGCGCCGTACATCGGCCTCCCGGTCCCCGTCCGCCCCGTCCGCCGCACGAGGCTCCGCCTCCTCCGCACCACGGTCCGAAGCGACCGGGCAAGAAACACAAGAAACCCAAACCACCCAAGCCGCCGCGGCATGACGACCGTCCGTACCGGTGGTGATGCATTTCGGGCCGGGACCGCACGACTGCTGTGGTCCCGGTTCTCTTTTTCGGGGAATGCTTCGGGGTGAGACCGCCCCTGCGGCGGAGGCCGTTGCGTGTGTTACAGCCTGACGACGAAATAGGAGGCTCCGCTGCGGCGTGCCGCCTCGATGCCGATCTCGGAGTCCTCGAAGATGAGTGTCTCGCGCGGGGTGACCCCCTCGCGGCGCATTGCCTCGAGGAAACAGTCGGGGTGGGGTTTGCTGCGGGTGATCTCCGGGCCGGAGAGGATTCCGTCCACGCCGTCGCGGATGCCGAGGTGGTGCATGACGTGCTCGATGTTCTCGCGGCTGCCCGTCGAGACGATCCACACGCGGCCGCCTTGGGCGCGGAACTGCTGGCAGAACTCCCACAGCGGGCGGTTCAGCCGCACGGAGTCGAAGAACGTGGGGTAGAGCTCGATCTTGCGCCGCCGGAGCCGGTCGCGCTCGGCCGGGTCGGCGATGCCCAGGTGCGTGAGGAACTCCTCGCAGCGCATGCCGAAATAACGGGCCGCGTATTCCTCCTCCGAAAGCGGGATTCCCGCTTCGCGGAGCGTGGCCGTATAGGCGAGCGCATTGGCGCGGCGCGTGTCGGCCAGCGTGCCATCGAAGTCGAGCAGAATCAGTCGGATGCGGGTTTCCATTTGAAGCGGAGGATCAGGTGGGTCAGTCGAATGCCTGCATGCCCGTCTGCGCGATGCGGATCAGGCGCTGGTATTCCGTGGGGGACAGCTCCATGAAAAAGTAGTGGATCGGGTCCACGCGCATGCCGTTGTGGCGCACCTCGTAGTGGAGGTGGGGCGAGAGCGAGAGTCCCGTGTCGCCCGACAGCGCGATGATGTCGCCGCGGCGGACCTGCTGTCCGCGGCGGACGTTGGTCTTCGAGAGGTGGCTGTACGAGGTTTCGTAACCGTTGCCGTGGTCGATGACGACCGTCAGCCCGTGCGTCGAGTTGCGGGTGGCCACGTCGCGCACCACACCGTCGGCCGTGGCGAAGACGCTCGATCCTTCGGGGATCGTGTAATCGACGCCCTGATGCGACTGCAGGGTCTTGTAGAAGGGGTGGATGCGCATGCCGTAGGAGGCCGTCAGCAGCGTGAGCTGCTTGTTGATCACCGGCTGGATCGAGGGGATGCGGTCGCAGTCGCGGCCCGCGGAGTCGATGCGCGCCTGCAGGGTGAGGTACGAGTCGTTCAGTCGGGCCAGCCGCTGCTCCATGTCGGCCACGCGCTCGCCCAGTTCGCGCTTCAGACGGCGAGTCGAACGATCGACGATCTTCTCGTAGGTGACGCTCTGCCGCTGTTCGTACTCCGTGTCGAAGTCGTAAGGATCGGCCTCGAAGAGCGTGCGGAAGACGCTGCGGTCGCGTTCGGTGAGGTTCTCGAGTACGACCGAGAGCGAGTCGTAACGCTGCGTGAGGGCCTCGTATTCGCGGCGCAGGCCGTCAGCCGAGTGCTTCATCTGCGCCTCGAACGGGGTGTCGAAGAAGATCGAGAAGCCGATGTAGTAGAGCACGGCGGCCCCCAGCCACACGAACAGGTGGATGGTCGTGCGGATGATACGCTGCTTGCGGCGCCGCCGCCGGCGCAGGCGTTCGAGATCTTTCTTTCCGGTCATGTCAGTACTTTTCGAAATTGGTCTCCCGGAGATTTTCCATCAGCCGCTCGTACTCCTCGGCCGACATGTTGCGGTTGAAGTAGTTGATCGGGTTCACCGGGATGCCCTTGTGGATCACCTCGTAGTGGAGGTGCGGACCCGACGAGCGGCCCGTGTTGCCCGTGCGGGCGATCAGCTGCCCGCGCTTGACCCGCTCGCCCGGCTTGACGAGCACGTCGCTCAGGTGGGCGTAACGGGTCTTGTAGCCGAATTCGTGGTTGAGCAGCACCTGGTGCCCGTAGCCACCGTTGTATCCGTTTTCCGAGGCGATCTCCACCGTGGCGTCGCCCGTGGCGTAGACCGGAGTGCCGCGGTCGCACCCCAGGTCGATGCCCTCGTGGGCCACGATGCGGTGCAGGATGGGGTGGAAGCGCCGCGGGTTGAAGGCGCCGATGTGGTTGTTGTGCAGCGCCTTCCGGTCGATGGGCCAGATGGCCGGCACGGCCGAGGCCAGCTGCTCCTTGTTGCGGGCCAGCTGCTGCAGCTCGTCGAACGAGACCGACTCGAGGTAGATCGTGCGGGCCAGCGCATCGAGCTGCCGCCACGTGGGGATCATCAGCGAGGCGTAGTCGTCGTCGGCCATCGGGGCGTATTTCGACTCAGGGTAGGGCTGCCACACGCCCGGAATCGAGAGCGTGTCGGTCGAGAAGAGCGACCGGTAGACGTAGCTGTCGCGGTGGCGGATCTCATCGACGTGCTGCTGTGCGGTGCGTATGCGGTCCTGCAGGATCCGGTAGCGGATCTTCAGCTCGCGGTTGTCGCGCAGGATGCGGTACATCTTCGGGGTGTAGAAAAAGTAGGAGAAGAGCACGTTGGCGATCGACACCAGGATGAACCCGATGATGATCTTGCGGATAAGCCGATAGGTGCGCAGGCGGAACGGGGCGGTCACGACCTCTCGGGTGAGTGTCGTGGCCTCCTCGGTGAGAATGTGCGCCTCGTGAGCGAGACGCTGCGTGCGGTTGCTTCTCTGTTTTTGGCTCATCTGCTGAAAAAACTCCTTCGGATAGGGTGCAAATTTAACTTTAATTGTGTAATTTTGCAACCCGAAATCGGAAACGGATAAAAACGAAAATTCGTATATATGGAATCCAACAAAATTCGTCAGGCCTTTCTCGACTTCTTCGCGTCGAAGGAGCATGTGATCGTGCCTTCGGCACCGATGGTCGTCAAGGGCGACCCCACGCTGATGTTCACCAATGCGGGCATGAACCAGTTCAAGGACATCTTTCTGGGCAACGCGCCCCGCAAGTACCCGCGTGCGGCCGATACGCAGAAGTGTCTGCGCGTCTCGGGCAAGCACAACGACCTGGAGGAGGTCGGCCACGACACCTACCACCACACGATGTTCGAGATGCTGGGCAACTGGTCCTACGGCGACTACTTCAAGAAGGAGGCGATCGCCTGGGCCTGGGAGCTGCTGCACGACGTCTACAAGCTCCCGGCCGAGCGGATGTACGCCACCGTGTTCGAGGGGTCGGAAGAGGACGGAGTACCCTTCGACGAGGAGGCCTACGGATATTGGAAACAGTATCTTCCCGAGGACCACATCATCCGCGGCAACAAGCACGACAACTTCTGGGAGATGGGTGAGACGGGTCCCTGCGGTCCCTGCTCGGAGATCCACTTTGACCTGCGCGACGAGGCGGAGATCGCCGCGAAGCCCGGCCGCGAGATGGTCAATGCCGGCCACCCGCAGGTGATCGAGATCTGGAACCTGGTCTTCATGCAGTTCAACCGCAAGGCCAACGGCTCACTCGAGGAGCTTCCGGCGCGCAACGTCGATACGGGCATGGGCTTCGAGCGCCTCTGCATGATCCTGCAGGGCAAGAAGTCGAACTACGACACGGACGTCTTCCAGCCGACGATCGGCCGCATTGCCGCCCTGGCGGGCAAGCGCTACGGCGAGGACGAGAAGTCGGACGTGGCCATGCGCGTGATGGCCGATCACCTGCGTGCCATCGCCTTTTCGATCGCCGACGGACAGTTGCCGTCGAACGTCAAGGCGGGCTATGTGATCCGCCGCATCCTGCGCCGCGCCGTACGCTACGGCTATACCTACCTGGGCTTCACCGAGCCGACGCTCTGCAAGCTGGTTGCAGGCTTGGTGGAGCAGATGGGCGGACAGTTCCCCGAACTGAAGGCACAGCAGACGCTCATCGAAAAGGTCATCGAGGAGGAGGAGGCTTCGTTCCTGCGCACTTTGGCTACGGGTATCAACCTGCTCGACGGCGTCATCGAGCGTACGAAGAAGGAGGGCAAGGAGCTTATTTCGGGCAAGGATGCCTTCGAACTCTACGATACGTTCGGATTCCCGATCGACCTGACCGAACTCATCGCCCGCGAGCAGGGCGTGGGCGTGGATCTTCCCGCCTTCGAGCAGGAACTCGAGGCCCAGAAGGCGCGTTCGCGCAACGCCGCTGCTGTCGATACGGACGACTGGGTGGAACTCATTCCCATCAAGGAGAGTATTTTCACCGGCTACGATACCCTCACCGAACGGGTGCGCATTGCGCGCTACCGTCGCGTGACCTCCAAGGGCAAGACGACCTTCCAGCTGGTCTTCGACCGCACGCCGTTCTACGGTAATTCGGGCGGTCAGATCGGTGATATCGGCTACATCGAGAGCGCCAACGAGCGCATCCCGGTCGTCGCCACCGAGAAGGAGAACGGTCTGATCATCCACATCACGGAGCAACTTCCGGAGAACCCCGCCGCGGAGTTCGAGGCCGTTGTCGATCCCGAGAAGCGTCAGGCTGCCGCCAACAACCATACGGCTACCCACCTCATGCATGCCGCATTGCGCAAGGTGTTGGGCAACCATGTCGAGCAGAAGGGTTCGCTCGTGACTCCCGAGGTACTGCGTTTCGATTTCTCTCACTTCCAGAAGGTGACTCCCGAGCAGTTGCGCGAGGTCGAGGTGCTGGTCAATCGCGCCGTGCGCGCCGACTATCCGCTCGAGGAGAAGCGTGACGCCACGAAGGAAGAGGCTGCCGCTGCCGGAGCCATGATGCTCTTCGGCGAGAAGTACGGCGATCGCGTCCGCATGGTCCGTTTCGGCGATTCGGTCGAGTTGTGCGGCGGTACGCATACCCGCTCGACGGGAACCATCGGCTTCTTCAAGATCCTTTCGGAGAGCGCCATTTCGGCCGGTGTGCGCCGTATCGAAGCCGTTACGGGCGAGCAGGCCGAACGGATGGTCTACGCGGCCGAAGATACGCTCCGCAACGTCGGCGAGTACCTCAATAACCCGCAGGTGCTGCAGGCCGTCAAGAAGATGCTCGAAAGCAACGAGCAGCTCTCGAAGGAGGTCGAGACCATGCGTCGCGAACAGGTGGCCCAGTGGGCCGAGAAGATTGCCGCTTCGGCGCCCGAGCGCAACGGCATGCAGCTCATCGCCATGCAGAGCGACCGCCGTCCGGATTTCGTGAAGGATCTGGCATACAGCTTGCGCAGCCGCTCTCCGCGTCTGGTCTTCGTCATGGGTACGGTCTGCGAGGGCAAGCCGTCGCTGACGGTCATGCTCGGAGACGAGATCACGGCATGCGGAGTGAATGCCGGTGCGGTTGTCCGCGAGGCAGCCAAACTGATGCAGGGCGGCGGTGGCGGCCAGAACTTCTTTGCCACGGCCGGCGGCAAGAACCCCGAGGGGCTGCAGGCTGCTATCGATAAGGCTGTGGAGCTGATCGCCGCGCAGGTAAAGTAATGCGGGGACAAGTTGGACGCGAGTACGGCTGTCCGTCGCAGAACAGGAACAATACGGGACTTAAAAACTGATAGTTATGGAAAGCAACAAGGTATTACTGATGATTCTCGATGGCTGGGGCAACGGCCATCACGACAAGGCCGATGTCATTTCGACCGTACATCCCGCATACATCTCGGCCATGACCGAAAAGTACCCCCATGCCGAACTGCGCACCGACGGCGAGAACGTCGGTCTGCCCGACGGCCAGATGGGCAATTCGGAGGTGGGCCACCTCAATATCGGCGCCGGCCGCGTGGTCTACCAGGACCTCGTGAAGATCAACCGCGCCTGCCGCGACAACTCGATCCTCCGGAATCCCGAGATCGTTAAGGCCTTCGAATACGCCAAGGCGCAGGGCGTCGGCGTGCACTTTATGGGCCTGACCTCGGACGGCGGCGTACACTCGTCGTTCGAGCACCTCTTCAAACTCTGTGACATCGCCCGCGAGTACGGCGTTTCGGAGCGCACCTACGTGCACTGCTTCATGGACGGCCGCGATACCGACCCGCACAGCGGCAAGGGCTTCATCGCCCAGCTCGAAGAGCACCTCGCCCAGACGGGCGGTCAGATCGCCACGGTCATCGGCCGCTACTATGCCATGGACCGAGACAAGCGTTGGGAGCGCGTGAAGATCGCCTATGACGCGCTGGTCGAGGGTGTCGGCGAGCATGACACGGATATGGTCGCCGCCGTGCAGAAGTCCTATGATGCCGACGTGACGGACGAGTTCATCAAGCCGATCATCCATGTCGATGCTGCGGGCCAGCCCGTAGGTCTGATCCGCCCGAACGACCTGGTTATCTTCTTCAACTACCGCAACGACCGCGCCAAGGAGCTGACGATCGTCCTCACGCAGCAGGATATGCCCGAAGCCGGCATGCACACCATGCCGCTCTACTACTGCTGCATGACCCCCTACGACGCCAAGTTCACGGGCCTGCACATCCTCTTCGACAAGGAGAACGTGCCCGACACGATCGGCGAGTGGGTTTCGAAGCAGGGCCTTCGGCAGCTGCGCATCGCCGAGACTGAGAAGTATGCCCACGTGACCTTCTTCCTCAACGGAGGCCGCGAGGATAAGTTCGAGGGCGAGGAGCGCATTCTGGTGGCTTCGCCCAAGGTGGCCACCTATGACCTGCAGCCCGAGATGTCGGCCCCCGAGGTTGCCGACAAGCTGGTTGCCGCCCTCGGCGAGCGTAAGTTCGACTTCATCTGCCTGAACTTCGCCAACGGCGACATGGTGGGCCATACGGGTGTCTACGATGCGATTGTCAAGGCCGTTAAGGCCGTCGATGGCTGCGTCGAGAAGGTGGTCGAGGCCGCCAAGGCCAACGGCTACGAGGTGGTGATGATTGCCGACCACGGCAACGCCGACAACGCCATCAACCCCGACGGTACGCCCAACACGGCGCACTCGCTCAACCCGGTGCCCATCGTTGTGGTGTCGGACCGCGTGAAGTCGGTGCACAACGGCATCCTGGCCGACGTGGCTCCTACGGTGCTCAAGCTCATGGGACTTCCCCAGCCCGAGGAGATGACCGGCAAGGCTCTTGTCGAGATGAAGTAACCCGGTTCCCCGGAACCGAATGAAAAGAATGAAGACCGGTCGCAGGACCGGTCTTCGTCGTTTGTGGTGCGGCCCGATCCGGCGAGGATCCGCATGCACACCGGGCATCGGATCCTTCTCCTCGCCGCCTCCTGCGCTTTCCGATCCGAAAAGAAAAGAGGGGATCCGCGCATGTGCGCAAATCCCCTCTTTTTCGTGGGCCGGGTCCCGGCCTGCACTCCTCCCGGATGTCAGAGATACTCATCGAAGGCGCTGATCCATACGGGCATCAGCCGCAGGGCGTGCTTCATCTGGTAACGGGCCTGCGAGGAGGTGGAGGCGACGAACTCCATGCCGATCTGGAAGATGTTGTCTCCGTCGCTGTCATCGCGATATGCCGAGCATTTGCAGAGGAACTTCGCGGTGTTGAGCTCGGAGGCAATGTTCTGCAGTTCGCTGAGCGACATGTCCGAAATGCCGAACGGCACGCGAACCTCGACGTAGGAGTAGCCATCGTCGATGTCCTTGACAATGACGTAATAGAGGTATCCCTCCTTCTTGAACTGGATGTCGCCGTCCGAGTCGTAGGAGGGGGAGTATCCTTCGGTGCGCAAGAAGGACATGATGTCCGATTGCAGGGACTGGGCCCGAAGCGCACCCAGGGTGCAAAGGGTCATGAGCAGTGCGAGAACGAGTTTTTTCATGGTCGGGTTTGTTTTTTAAGGGTTTTCCGATTCGTTGGGTTTATCCAAAGGTAGGAAAAAAACGGCTCGTTGTTCAGTAGAGTTCGAGAAATTCATAGCTGTTGCCCACCTCCGTGAGGTAGCGCAGGAACTCTTCGCGCGGGATGACCACCGTGGCACGGTTGTCGTTGGGGTGGAACGAGAGCGATGGGTACTCCTGCAGCCGGGCGTCGAGGAACAGGTGCACGTGGTGCTCCGTGTCGTTGATCAACCCGAAGGGCGATACCGACCCGGGCCGCAGCCCGAGCCAGCGCTCCATACGCTGCTCGGAGGCAAACGACAGCTTGCCCTGGTGCAGACGGTGTTCGAGGTCGTGGATGGCCAGCGACTGCTCGGCATCGAACGAGACCAGGTAGTGGCGGTTGCCCTTGTGGTTGCGGAAGAAGAGGTTCTTGCAGTGCTTCGAACCGTCGTTGCGCCAGTATTGGCGGGCGATCTCTATGGTCGGGGCCTCCGGATGCTCGTACCACGTGTAGCGGATGCCGTGGGCGTCGAGCCATTCGAAGACCCTCCGGCGACGTTCATCGGGCGTCAGCGCGGGCGGGGTCGTCTCGGCGTTCATCGTGCGCAGCCGTTGAATGAGCGGATGTTGTCGGCGATGCACCGCACGAGGATCTCCACGGCCTCGACGGGCGACCAGGCGTTGTGGGGCGAGAGCAGCAGCCGTTCGGGCTCGCGCACCGAGAGCAGGGGATTGCCCTTCTCGAGCGGTTCGTGCACGAAGACGTCGAGTGCGGCCCCCGCCAGGCGTCCCGCATCGAGTGCGGCCGCAAGGGCCGCCTCGTCCACGATCCCGCCGCGCGCCACGTTGATGAGCAGGGCCGAGGGCTTCATCCGTGCCAGCTCGCCGGCGCCGATCAACCCCTTCGTGCGGTCGTTCAGCGGGCAGTGGACCGACACGATATCGGCCCAGGCGAGCAGTTCGCCGAGCGGCATGCAGGGATACTCCTCCTGCCGCTCGATGCCCGACGTGGAGGTGTAGGCCACCTCGCACCCCAGGGCCGTGGCGACACGGGCCACGTTGCGTCCGATGTTGCCCAGCCCGATGACGCCCCAGTGCGAGCCGTAGAGCTGGTGGGTCGTGCGGCCGAAGTGGTACTGCCGTTCGGCCCCGGCGTAGTGCTCCTTCACGTAGCGGTCGTAGTAGACGATCTGGCGCAGCAGTGCGATGGCGGCGCCGATGGTCGTCTCCGTGACCGAATGGGTCGAGTAACCCACGGCGTTCTTCACGGCGACGCCCCGTTCGGCCGCGGCGGCCAGGTCGATGTGGTTCATTCCCGTGGCGGCCACGCAGATCAGCCGCAGGCGGGGCAGGCGTTCGAGCGTGGTACGGTCGAACGGCACCTTGTTGGTGATGACGATGTCGGCGTCGGCCGCACGGGCGACGATCTCTTCGCGCCGTGTGGTTTCGTAGCCCGTATAGTTCCCCAGCGCACGGATCGACGAAAGGTCTGCCTCCCCGAGGCTGTACTGGTCGAGAAATACGATGTTCGGTTTCATCGGAATGGTTTTTTGTGTTTCTTGAATGCTTCTTGAATACTTTTCGGCGGCAGGGCCCGGACACGCCGCAGCCGCTCCCCGCAGGGCAAAGATAGCGGCTTTTCGCCTTCGGTCGCCCGTTTTTCGTATATTTGTCCCGAGAAACCTTTTGCACAGATGAAATTTCCGACCCTTCCCATCCGCCTGTGGACCGCCTTTGCCGCGGCTCTGGTCTCGGCGGGATGCGCCCGCCCGGCGTTCGAGGCCTCTTGGCGGCAGACGCTCGACAACGCGGACGGCGGTCTGCTGCGCGTGTGGAGCATTGCCGACCGCAGCGATTCGCTCTTCCTGCGCCGGCGCGCCGAGCCGGTGACCGCCCGGATGTATGCCGCCGAGGAGTTCGGCCGCCTGTGCGAGGGATTGCTGACCACGGTCCGCAACCCGCAGAACGAAGGGGTGGGTATCGCCGCCCCGCAGGTCGGCATCGGGCTGCGGGTCATCGCCGTACAGCGCTTCGACCTGCCGGGCGAGCCGTTCGGCGTCTATGTCAATCCCGAGATCGTGCGGCGTACGGGGCCTGCGGTTCCCGGCCCGGAGGGGTGCCTTTCGGTCCCGGACCGCTACGGCGATGTGGCGCGGCCGCAGCAGATCGAGATCCGCTACCGCGACAGCCGCTTCATCCGCCGCAGGGAGGTCATACGGGGCTATACGGCCGTCATCTTCCAGCACGAGGTGGATCATCTGGACGGCATCCTCTTCATCGACCGCATGGCCGCGGAGCGTCCCTGACGGGCTGCGGCGGTCAGTCGAGTTCGCCGATCAGCCCCCGGATCACCACCGAGGCGCAGCCGATGCCGAACAGCGGCGGGATGTAGGAGATCGTCCCGACGTTCGACTTCTTGTTCTGCTCCTCGCAGAGGATCATCGCCCCCTCGCGCATCGGTTCGGGCGAAAAGACGGCCCGGAAGCCGCTGCGGATGCCGATCTTGTGCAGCCGCTTGCGGAGCATGTGGGCCAGCGGGCAGTGGTGGGTCTTCGAGATATCGGCGATCTCCAGCTTCGTGGGGTCGGTCTTGGCCCCGGCCCCCATCGAGCTGACCAGCGGATAGCCCCGTTCGAGCGAGGCGGCGATCAGCGCCAGTTTCGGCGAGAGGGTGTCGATGGCGTCCACCACATAGTCGTAACGCGCGGCATCGAGCAGCGTGTAGGTCTCCTCGTCCTTGATGTAGCGATTGACCACCGTGAGTCCGATCGCGGGGTTGATGTCCCGCAGCCGTTCGGCCAGCACCTCGGCCTTCTGCCGCCCGACGGTCGAGTGGAGCGCCACCAGCTGGCGGTTGATGTTCGTCGGGTTCACCGTGTCGGCATCGGCCACCGTCATGCGGCCTACGCCCGCACGGGCGATCATCTCGGCGGCATAGGCGCCCACGCCGCCCAGACCGACGACCAGAACGTGGGCGTCGCGGATTTGTGAAAGTTTCTCTTTGCCAAGCAGCAATTCGGTTCTTTCCAGCCAGTTGTCGTTCATTATCTCGTGTTTTTCTTTAACTTATCGCATGCCTCTGTGCCCGTTGTCGCCCGTGGGGTGAAGAGCCTCCGGTAGTTAGCCTCCGTCGCCTGTTGCAGTTCGCTGACGCGGCAGCCAAGCACTGCGGCGGCTGCGGCGTAGACGCTTCCGATCTCCGCAGGGTCGTCGTCCGTCTCGAAGAAGAGCCGTTCGTGCGGCGTCGTGCGCAGCGCTTCGAGGCTCCGCGGCGAAGCGAAAGTACGCATGCCGAAGGAGAGGTACCAGCCGCTGCCGACGGCCCGCCGCGCCTGCTCGGGCGAGCCGATGAAGCCGTGGAAGATGGCCGCCGGGGGCGGGCAGGCTTTCAATTCGTTCATCAGCGGTTCGAAAGCCCGCACGCAGTGCAGCACCACAGCAAGGCCCCGTTCGCGGGCCAGCCGCAGGTGGGCGCGCAGCAGCTCCGTCTGCGCCTCACGGTCGGTGGAGCAGGCGAAGTCGAGCCCCGTCTCGCCGAGGGCCTGAGCTCCGGCAAGTGCCTCGCCGAGCCGCCCTGCAAGCCCCTCGGAGCGCACTGCAGCCAGTTCGCGTGCCGCCTCCCACGGGTGGATGCCCGCCGTGCGGAGTTCCGTGCAGCGCCCCGTCGGACGGTGGGTGTGGATATTGACATAGTCGGCCATGACACGGCAAATGTAGGAATTTTCTCCGACATCGGAAACCGCTTCGTCACGTCCCGCTCCGACGGTCGGCATATTTCACTTCGCAGGATGCCGGGTTTCGTTTTTGTCATTTTGTCCGTCGGGCGGAAATAATGGCCCTGGAAATGGGATTTTTCGGGAAAAATTTCGTACTTTCGCACGCGATTTAAGGTGTTAGTACGCTAACAACACGAAAAAGGCGAAACCCTAAAAATCCAAACATAACAATCAAATTCTTTAACCATGTCGAAAATCATTACATTACGCAAGGGTTTAGACATCAATCTGGCGGGCAAGCCCCAGGAGACGCTGACCGAAGCGCCTCTGTCTCCGGAGTATGCCCTCTCGCCCCTCGATTTCGAGGGTGTGACGCCCAAGCTGCTGGTTAAGGTGGGAGATGAGGTGAAGGCCGGAACTCCGTTGTTCTTCAACAAGTACAACGAGCGCGTCCTCTTCACGTCGCCCGTCAGCGGCAAGGTGGCCGCCATCAACCGCGGAGAGAAGCGCAAGGTGCTCTCCGTGACGGTGACCCCCGACGCCGTTCAGCGCTACGAGGAGTTCGAGAAGCCCGACCTGAAGAAGGCTTCGCGCGAGCAGATCGTCGAACTGCTGCTGCGTTCGGGCCTCTGGCCGATGATCGTGCAGCGACCCTACGGCATCATCGCCGACCCGAACGACACGCCGAAGGCCGTCTTCATCTCCGCCTTCGACTCCGCGCCGCTCGCTCCGGACTACAACTTCGTCCTCCGCGACGAGCAGCGGAACCTGCAGGCCGGCATCGAGCTGATGCGCCGGCTCACGCCGGGCAAGGTGCACCTCTCGGTGCGCGCCAAGGCCGAGGGCCGCATGCCCGAGCTGCAGGGCGTCGAGCTGCACACGTTCGCCGGCAAGCACCCCGTGGGCAACGTCGGCGTGCAGATCCACCACGTCGATCCGATCAACAAGGGCGACATCGTCTGGACGGTCAATATCCAGGACCTGGCCATCATCGGCCGTCTGGTGAACGAGGGCCGTGTGGACATGCACAAGACGGTGGCCGTCACCGGCTCCGAGATCGAGAAGCCGGCCTACGTGCGCATCATCGCCGGGGCCCGCGTCGATTCGGTGGTCAAGGGCAACGTCAAGGCCCAAAAGGAGGGCGACAGCATCCGCTTCATTTCGGGTAACGTCCTCACCGGTACGAAAACCGCACTCGACGGTTTCGTGGGATTCTATGCCAACCAGCTGACGGCCATCCCCGAAGGCGACAAATACGAACTGCTCGGATGGGCCATGCCCCGTCTGAAGAAGTTCTCCGTGTCGCGCGCCTACTTCTCGTGGCTCTGCCCCAAAAAGGAGTACGACCTCGACACGAATCTCAACGGCGGCGAGCGTCCGTTTGTCGTTACGGGACTCTACGAACAGTATCTGCCGATGGACATCTACCCGATGTACCTGCTCAAGGCCTGCCTGGCGGGCGACATCGACAAGATGGAGAACCTCGGCATCTACGAGGTCACGGAGGAGGATTTCGCCCTCTGCGAGTTCGTCGATCCTTCGAAGATCGAGATCCAGCAGATCATCCGCGACGGTATTAACTTAATGATTAAGGAGGCATAACGATGGGACTGCGTAAATTCATGGACAAAATCAAGCCCACCTTCTCCAAGGGAGGCAAGCTGGGCTTCCTCGAATCGACCTTCGACGCATTCGAGACGTTCCTCTTCGTCCCGAACACGACCACGACCCGCGGCGCACACATCCGCGACTGCAACGACATGAAGCGTACGATGATCGTCGTCGTGCTGGCGCTGATCCCGGCGTTCCTGTTCGGCTGCTTCAACACGGGTTTGCAGGTGGGCCTCGAGGGCTTCCAGGCCTTCTTCTACGGTCTGGTGCGCGTGCTGCCGATGGTGTGCGTCTCGTACATCGTCGGTCTGGGCATCGAGTTCGCCTTCGCCCAGGCCCGCGGCCACGAGGTGAACGAGGGTTTCCTCGTGACGGGTCTGCTGATCCCGATGATCTTCCCCGTATCGACGCCCCTGTGGATGGTGGCCCTCTCGACGGCCTTCGCCGTAGTCTTCGGCAAGGAGGTCTTCGGCGGTACGGGCATGAACGTCTTCAACCCCGCGCTGCTGGCGCGTGCCTTCGCCTTCTTCGCCTACACCCCCTCGATGTCGGGTGAGACCGTATGGTACTCCAACTGGACGATGATGGGTGCGCAGGTGGACGGCATCACCGGTGCCACGGCGCTCGAGCAGCTCTCGACCACCGGCACGATGACCTTCTCGCCGCTGGACGCCTTCCTGGGCTTCATCCCCGGTTCGTTCGGCGAGACCTCGACGCTCGCCATCCTCATCGGCGCCGCCATCCTCCTCTTCACGGGCATCGCCTCGTGGCGGACGATGGTCTCGGTATTCGTCGGCGGCCTGGCCATGGGCTACCTCTTCCAGGCGCTCGGCGTGACGGAGTACCCGGCCTGGTGGCACCTGATCGTCGGCGGCTTCGCCTTCGGTGCCGTCTTCATGGCCACGGACCCCGTGACCTCGGCCCAGACCAACAAGGGCAAGTACATCGTGGGATTCCTCACCGGTGCGCTGGCTGTGATGATCCGCGTCGTGAACCCGGCCTATCCCGAGGGCATGATGCTGTCGATCCTCTTCATGAACGCGCTGGCTCCGCTGGTGGACTACTACGTGGTCGAGGCGAACATCTCGCGTCGCAAGAAACGTGTTAAAACCGCAAAATAGGGGAGATAGATATGGCAAAGAAACAATTCAAATGCAATGTCTGCGGATACATCCACGAGGGTGCCTCCGCACCGGATACCTGCCCCGTTTGCGGCGTTGCCGCGTCGGAGTTCACGGAGCAGAAGGCCGCCAGGAAGGGATTCGATACCAACAGCAACGCCTACATCGTCATTTATTCGACGGTGATGGTCGTCATTGTTGCGACGCTGCTGGCGCTGGCCGCACTCGGACTCCAGAAGCGGCAGGCCGAGAACGAACTCAACGAGAAGAAGCAGTCGATCCTGCTGTCGCTCTATGCCGGTGACGCTGTCAAACAGGGCGTTCCGGCCGAGGAGCTCATCAAGAGCGTCAAGTACGACGAGGTGATCGACGCCTACGTCGTGGACAAGGAGGGCAACCGTATCGAGGGCGAGAACGTCTTCGCGCTGCTCAACGACCTGCCGGGCGCCTACGAGGCCGGCAAGTTCCCCCTCTTCGAGGCCAAGGACGGCCGCGTGGTGATTCCCGTGACGGGCATGGGCCTCTGGGGTCCGGTCTGGGGCTATGTGGCCCTCGAGAAGGACATGAACACGATGGCCGGCATCATCATGGCCCACAAGGGTGAGACCCCGGGTCTGGGTGCCGAGATCGCCACGTCGAAGTTCCAGTCGCACTTCATCGGCAAGCAGATCTTCGAGGGCGACGAGTTCGTCTCCGTGAAGCTCCGCAAGGGCGGCGCCAAGGACCCGAACCACGAGGTGGACGCCATCTCGGGCGGTACGAAGACCTCCGACGGTGTGACGGCTATGCTCGAGAACAGCCTCCGCAACTACCTGCCCCTGCTCGAGGCAAAGCGTGCGGCCGGGGCGCAGCCCGCTGCGACGGCCGAGGCTGAAGTGTCTAACGATGAAAATGTAGAAAACAATGAGTAAGAACGAAAAAGAGCCTTTGTTTTCGGCCAAGAACATGAAGTATCTGACCGGCCCGTTCTCGGCGAACAACCCGGTCATCGTGCAGATCCTCGGCATCTGCTCGGCTCTGGCCGTCACCGTGCAGCTCAAGCCGGCCATCGTCATGGCACTTTCCGTGACGGTCGTCACGGCCTTTTCGAACCTCGTGATGTCGCTGATCCGCAACGGCGTGCCGGCGCGTATCCGCATCATCGTCCAGCTCGTGGTGATCGCCGCGCTGGTAATCCTCGTCGATCAGGTGCTCAAGGCCTTCGTCTATGAGATCTCCAAGCAGCTCTCGGTCTACGTCGGTCTGATCATCACCAACTGTATCGTCATGGGCCGCGTCGAGGCCTTCGCCCTGGCCAACAAGCCCTGGGCCTCGTTCCTCGACGGTATCGGCAACGGTCTGGGCTATGGCCTGATCCTGGTGATCGTGGCCTTCTTCCGCGAGCTGTTCGGCTCGGGCAGCCTGCTGGGCTTCCGCATCATCCCCGAAAGCTGGTACATGGCCGAGGGCGGTTTCTATTCGAACTGCGGCATGATGCTCTTCCCGCCGATGGCGCTGATCATCGTGGGCTGCATCATCTGGGTACACCGCTCGCGCAACAAGGACTTACAGGAAAAATAGGAGGATAGCGTATGGAATCTTTGAATATATTTATCCGGTCGATCTTCATCGACAACATGGTCTTCGCCTTCTTCTTCGGCATGTGCTCCTACATCGCCGTGTCGAAGAGCGTGAAGACGGCCCTGGGTCTCGGTGCCGCCGTTACGTTCGTGATGGTCATGACCGTGCCCCTGAACTACCTCTTGTATGAATATGTGCTCAAGGCCGGCGCGCTGGTCGAGGGAGTCGATCTGAGCTTCCTGACCTTCATCGTCTTCATCGCCACGATCGCGGCATTCGTGCAGCTCGTGGAGATGATCGTCGAGAAGTTCTCGCCGACGCTCTACAGCCAGCTGGGTATCTTCCTGCCGCTGATCGCCGTGAACTGCGCCATCATGGGCGGCTCGCTCTTCATGCAGCAGAAGGTCGATGGCGGTGAGCTCACGTCGCTCTGGCAGACGATCGTCTACGGTCTAGGCTCGGGTCTGGGTTGGTGGCTGGCCATCGTCATGATGGCTGCGATCCGCGAGAAGACGACCTACTCGCACATCCCCGCAGCACTGAAGGGCCCCGGTATCGCCTTCATCATCACAGGTCTGATGGGTATCGCCTTCATGATCTTCTCGGGCATTCAGTTCTAACCTTTAAAAAGAGATTCGGAAAATGACTACAACGATTTTAATTGCGATCGCAGCTTTTCTGGTGATCACGCTGGTGCTGGTCGCACTGCTTCTCTATGCGAAGGCCAAGCTGACCTCCTCGGGTGAAGTGACGATCGACATCAACAACGGCGAAAAGGTCATTCGGACCGAGAGCGGTTCGACGCTGCTCGCCACGCTCGCCAACAACAAGGTCTTCCTTCCGTCGGCCTGCGGCGGTGGCGGCTCGTGCGGCATGTGCAAGTGCCAGGTGCTGGAGGGCGGCGGCGACATCCTGCCGACCGAGACCGGTTTCATCTCGCGCAAGATGGCCAAGGACCACTGGCGTCTGGGCTGCCAGGTCAAGGTGAAGGAGAACCTCAAGATCCATGTTCCCGAAGCCGTGCTGGGCGTCAAGAAGTGGGAGTGCACCGTGGTCTCGAACCGCAACATCTCGACCTTCCTCAAGGAGTTCGTCGTGAAACTCCCCGAGGGCGAGCACCTCAAGTTCCGCAGCGGCGGGTACATCCAGATCGACATCCCGAAGTACGATGCCATCAAGTTCTCGGACATGGATGTCGATGAGCGCTACCGCGCCGACTGGGACAAGATGAAGATGTGGGATCTGGTGACCACGAACCCCGAGCCGACGTTCCGCGCCTACTCGATGGCCAACCACCCGGCCGAGGGCAACATCATCATGCTCAACATCCGTATCGCCACGCCGCCGTTCGACCGGGCCACGGGCTCGTTCATGAAGGTGAACCCGGGCATCTGCTCGTCGTACATCTTCTCGCGCAAGCCGGGCGACAAGGTGACCATCTCGGGCCCCTACGGCGAGTTCTTCCTGCCGGACAACCTGCCCGACACGCAGGAGCTGATCTTCATCGGCGGCGGCGCCGGCATGGCCCCGATGCGCAGCCACATCATGCACCTGTTCAAGACCGAGAAGACGAAGCGTCCCGTATCGTTCTGGTACGGCGCCCGCGCACTGAAGGAGGCTCCCTACCTCGACGACTTCCACCAGATCGAGAAGGATTTCCCCAACTTCAAGTTCCACCTCGCACTCGACCGTCCCGATCCCGAGGCCGATGCCGCAGGCGTGGACTACAAGGTAGGCTTCGTGCACAACGTGCTCTACGAGAACTACCTGAAGAACCACGAGGAGCCCGAAGGATGTATCTACCTCATGTGCGGACCTCCGATGATGATCGCTTCGGTGGTGAAGATGCTCGACTCGCTCGGCGTGCCGCCTGAGAACATCCTCTACGACAACTTCGGCAGCTGATCGGCTGCCCGGAGCGGGATCCTGGGGATCCCGATACATGCAGCGTCCCGGACAGATTCACTGTCCGGGACGTTTTTTGTCGGGAGGCTGCGGGCTCGACGGTTCGGGCCGTCCCGGAGCGTCGCCGCTGCCGAACCCTCGGGCCCGGGTCGCGAGCCCGGGGACATCCAGCTGTGGACGGGGTCGGCAGACCGGAGATGCCCGGGCGAGCGTATCCGAGACGGGCGTCCAACCCTCTGCCGGTCGTTTCTGCATTCGGCTCCGACGGCCACAGCGTACAAGAAAGGCGGCGCAACACCGGATGGTTGCGCCGCCTTTTGCCCTCTTTTCGGTCCGGGGACCTATTCCCAGAACCGGAAGAAGTGGTGTACGGGACCGTGGCCGTGGCCGATGCGGTAGGCCGCACCTGCGGCGATGGCCGAGGCGATGTACTCCTTCGCCCTGCGGGCCGCCTCGTCGAGCGAACAGCCGTGGGCCAGGAAGGCTGCCAGTGCCGACGAGAGGGTGCAGCCCGTGCCGTGGGTGTTCGGCGTGTCGAGCCGCTCGGAGCGCAGTTCGAGGATGTGCTCCTCCTCGGCGTTGTAGAAGATATCTACCAGCTCGCGGTCGTGCAGGTGCCCGGCCTTGAGGAAGACCGAGACACGACCGTTGCGCGAGAGTTCGCGGGCGGCTTCGGGCAGCTCCTCCTGCGAGGCGATCGGGCGGCCGAGCAGCAGCTCGGCCTCGGGGATGTTCGGCGTGATGATGCGCACGTGGGGGACAAGTTCGTCGCGCAGGGTGGCGATGGCCTCCTGCTGCAGGAGCGGATCGCCCGACGTGGCGACCATCACCGGGTCGAGCACCACGTTGCGGATGGCATACTGCCCGAGGGTCTGCCGCACGGCCCGGATCAACTCCGAGGAGTGCAGCATGCCGATCTTCACGGCATCGGCCCCGATGTCGTCGAGTACCGAGCGGATCTGGCCGACGACGAACTCGACCGGGACGGGGTGTACCCCCGTGACGCCCACCGTGTTCTCGTCCACGACGGCCACGATGGCCGACGTGCCGAAGCAGCCGCAGGCCGAGAAGGTCTTCAGGTCGGCCTGGATGCCTGCACCGCCGCTCGGATCGCTTCCGGCGATGGTCAGGGCGCGTTTGTAGGTTTTCTTTTCCGTGTTCATATGTTCCATTTTTCGAGATTCCAGGCGCTGTCCCAGAACAGCCACTCCATCTTCGTGCAGCGCACGAAGAGGTCGGTCATGCGGCGGCGGATTTCGTCGCCGGCTGCCTCGGCCAACTCGTCGCAGACCGCTGCGGCGCGTCCGGCCGCCTCGGCAAATCCCGGATCGGCATAGGTCGAGATCCAGGCTGCGTAGGGGTGTCCCTCCAGACGGGTGCGGCGCAGGATCTCCTCGCCCACACGCTGGTAGACCACAAAGCAGGGCAGCACGGCCGCCGCCTCGACCTCGACCGGTGCCGTGGCCTGGGCGTCGAGCACCGAGGTGTAGAGCAGGCATGCGGGGCTGATCTCCTCGGGCGACGGATGGCCGCCGTCGAGGAACTGTGCATGCAGGGCCCGCTCGACCTCGATCCCCTCGAGGGCGAAGTGCAGGAAGGTCTCCGTCTGCTCCTTGCGGGGAAGGCGGGCGGCTATGTGGGCCAGTCGCCGGGCATAGCCGTCGAGGTAGAGGGCGTCCTGGCGGATGTAGAAGCGGAACTTCTCCGCCGGGAGGGTCCCGGCCGTGAGCTCATGGACGAACGGGTGTTCGAGGATGCGGCGGAAGGTCGGCGCGGCGGCCTCCCAGGCCCGGTCGCTCCAGCGGCTCATGGCTTCACGCATTTGCGGGCCGTAACGGCCACGTAATCGCCCTTGCCGTATCCCTCGACGGGCTGCTCCTCCTCGTCGTTCGAGCAGAGCGGGTGGGAGGTGAGCGTCTGTGCGAAGGTGAGGTCGCCGAAGCCGGCGGCCTCGAGCAGAGCGACCTTCTCGGCCGTCGTGCGCCATGCGGCGACCTTGACGAACTCGATCGGGTAGGGGTTGGGCGGGTAGACGCCTTCGAGCAGCGGGTGGTCCCACGTGCCGAGTGCCAGGGCCAGGTTGTACATGATGCCGTAGGAGCTCTCCTTCGGAACGTCGATCAGGATGATCCGCCCGCCGTCGGGCAGGGCGTCGTAGGCCTTGCGGACGACCGAGGCGAGGTCGCCGATGTAGCTCGGCGTGCCGTTGAAGAGCAGCGTGTCGTAGTCGCCGTGCCCGAAGTCGGCCTCCTCGGCCGTGGCGATGGTCACGTTCATGCCCCGCTTGCGGGCGATCTCGGCCATGCCCACCGAGGGCTCGATGCCGTCGGTTACGGTGATGCCGTACTCCTTGCGGAGTATCGACTCGAAGAGGCCGCTGCCGCAGCCGACCGAGAGCACGCGGCCGGCATCCCGGAGCGTCGCGGCGACCAGATTGACCTCCGAATAGAGGACGTTGCGGTTGTCGAGGAACCAGGCATCGTAGGCCGATGCGTATTCGTCAAATCCTTTTCCCATGTCTGTTTTTTTCGTATTGAGGAGTTTAAAGTTCGATAATGTCCGTTTCGAGGCTCCTGAGATCGATAGTGAAGAGCCTTCCGTCGAGCGGCTCGCCGAATCCGGCGAGCAGTTTCAGCGCCTCCGAGGCCTCGAGGGCCCCGATAACGGCCGGGACGGCGCCGATGACGCCTGCCACGGTCTGCGGACGCCGGCAGAGCGCCTCGCGGTCGGGGTAGAGATCCGCATAGCGGCGCCCCCGCAGGTGGTTGAAGACGCCGACCTGCCCGTGGAAGGCCCCGATCGAGCCGTAGACCCACGGCCGCCCGCACGCCGCGCAGGCATCGTCGATCAGGTAGCGCGTCGTGAAGTTGTCGCAGCAGTCCACCACCAGGTCGAAAGCCGCGGCCAGCTCCCGGGCATTGGCTGCGGTCAGCCCCTCCGGGAAGCACTCGAAGCGCGTGTGCGACGAGAGGGCGGCGAGCCGTTCGGCGGCCGCCTGCGTCTTGGGCCGCCCCACGTCCTGCTCGGTGTAGAGCGTCTGCCGCTGGAGGTTGCTCTCCGAGACGACGTCGGGATCGGCCAGTCCGATGCGGCCCACCCCCGCGCCCGTCAGGCACGGGGCGGCGGCTGAGCCCAGACCGCCCAGCCCGACGATCAGCACCGAGGCCCCGGCGAGCCGCCGCTGTCCTTCGGTCCCGATCTCGGGGAGCATCGTCTGGCGTGCGTAGCGTGCGTCGTACATGGCCGTCAGTCGAAGATCTTGTCCCAGTCCTTCCACACCACCTCGTAGCCCGCACGGCGGATGTCGGCCTCGACCTCCGCGGGGGTGCGTTCGTCGCTCACGGCGAACTGCTCGAGCGACTGCGGGTAGGTGACGTACCCGCCCGGGTCGGTCTTCGAGCCGGCACTCATCGACGTGACGCCGAGCGTGGCCATGTGGTTGCGGAACGAGGCGCTCTCGCGCGTCGAGAAGGAGATATCCACGTCGTGGTCGAAGATGCGGAAGGCGAATGTGAGTTGCGCCAGTTCGCGGTCGCTCATCACCACGTTGGGCTGGAAATGGCCCTCCGAGGGACGCATGCGCGGGAAATTGACGCTGTAACGGGTCTTCCAGTAGTGCCGGCGCAGGTATTGCAGGTGCAGGGCCATCATCGTGACGTCGGTACGCCACTCCTCGAGGCCGATCAGCACGCCCATGCCGATCTTGTGCACGCCGGCCTGTCCCATGCGGTCGAAGCCGTTCACGCGCCACTCGAACTTCGATTTCATGCCCGCCGGGTGGTAGATGTTGTAGTTCTTGCGGTTGTAGGTCTCCTGGAAGCAGACCACGCCGTTGAGTCCGGCGTGCGTGAGCCGCCCGTACTCCTCGGCCGCAAGGGGCATCACCTCGATGGTGAGGTTGTTGAACCACGGACGGCAGATGCGCAGCGCCTGCTCGATGTAGTCCACGCCGGCGGCCCGGGGGTTCTCGCCCGTCACGAGCAGCAGGTTCTCGAAGGGGCCGAGCTCGCGGATGGCGCGGCATTCGGCCTCGATCTGCTCCGGGGTGAGGATCACGCGCGGGATGGCGTTGTGGCGGTTGAATCCGCAGTAGACGCACGAGTTGGTGCACGAGTTGGTGATGTACATCGGGATGTACATCGAGATGGTTTTGCCGAAGCGCTCCTGCGTGTACCTGCGGCTCAGGCGGGCCATCGGTTCGAGGTAGGCCGCGGCGGCCGGCGACACGAGCGCCATGAAGTCGTCGAGGGTCGGATGCTCCTTGCCGAGCGCCGCCTCGACATCGGCCGGGCGTTTCGACGCGATGCGCCGCGATGTCTCCTCCCAGTCGTATTGTGCCAGTTCTTCCGAAAACATGATCTTCGTGCGTTTAGTCGAGGAACGAGGTGAGCGGGCTGCTGGCTTCGGCACACCGGGCCTGTGCCCCGAGCCCGGCTTCGAAGGCCTCGCGTCCGGCGACGACGGCACGGGCGAAGGCCTCGGCCATCCGCACCGGATCGCCGGCCACGGCGATCGCCGTATTGACCAGCACGGCGTCGGCGCCCAGCTCCATGGCTGCGGCGGCGTGCGACGGGGCGCCCAGTCCGGCATCGACCACCACCGGGACGTTGCTCTGCTCGATGATGATCTCCAGCAGGTCGCGCGTTACGAGCCCCTTGTTCGTGCCGATCGGTGCCGCGAGGGGCATGACCGTGGCGGCGCCAGCCTCCTCGAGCCGCTTGCACAGCACGGGGTCGGCCTGGATGTAGGGCAGCACGACGAAGCCCAGTCTGGCGAGCTCCTCGGTGGCGCGAAGCGTCTCGACGGGGTCGGGCAGCAGGTACTTCGGGTCGGGGTGGATTTCGAGCTTGATGAAGTTCGTGCCGAAGGCCTCGCGGGCCAGCTGGGCGGCCAGTACGGCCTCCTCGGCATTGCGCACCCCGGAGGTGTTGGGCAGCAGCTGGATCTCGGGGCGGCGGACATGCGCGAGCATGTCGTCCTCGGGGTTCTCCATGTCGATGCGTTTCATCGCCACGGTGACCATTTCGGTGCCCGAGGCGGCGATCGCACGGGCCATCAGGTCGTTGGAGCTGAATTTACCCGTGCCTACGAAAAGACGCGAACGGAAGGTCCGTCCGCCGATTGTCAATTCCTTCATGGTTTGTATTTTTTGAGGATTTCGATGATTTTGCGGGTTTCGGCCGCCGGGTCGTCGGCGCGGAGCAGCGTCCCCGAGAGGGCGATGCCCGCGATGCCCGTGGCGAGCAGGGCGTCGATGTCGCCGGCCGTGATGCCGCCGATGGCTACGACCGGAAGCGCAATGCCGTTCTCGCGGCACTGTGCGGCGATGCGGCGGTAGCCCTCGAGCCCGAGGATCGGGCTCAGGTTCCGTTTGGTCTCGGTGAAGCGGAAAGGGCCGAGGCCGATGTAGTCGGCACCCTCCGCGGCCGCACGGACGATGTCGTCGAAGGTGTTGGCCGTGGCGCCGATGATCTTCCCGGGCCCCAGCAGGGCGCGGGCCTCGCGGGGCGGCATGTCGTTCTTGCCGAGGTGAACGCCGTCGGCCCCGAGTTCGGCAACCAGATGCACGCGGTCGTCGAGCAGGAACGTCGCGCCGTATGCGCGGCACAGTCGGCCCACCTCACGGCCTGTGCGCAAGAACTCGTCGTCCGCGGCCTCCTTCATGCGGAGCTGCACCCAGCGGCAGCCTCCTTCGAGCACGGCCCGCGTGCCGTCGATTTCGTCGCGGCGGTCGGTATGGTGTGTGATGAATTGCAGCATGACTTCAGGTGATCGTTATAAGTTTTTGAATGCAATGATTTTGTCGATGGTCCGGTGCAGCGCTTCGGGTGAGGGCTGCTGCCAGATCGAACCCAGCAGGGCCGCGCCGCCGAATCCATAGTCGCGCACGGCCGCAAGGCGGTCGGGCGTGATGCCGCCCAGGGCCAGCGTCCGGTCGCCGAGCACCCCCCGGGCTGCGGCCGTGCGGAGCTCTTCCGCAGTGAAGGCCGCGCGGTAGCCGTTTTTCGAGATGCTGTCGAAGATCGGGCTGAGGAAGCGGTAGCTGCAGGCGGTGTCGGCCGCCAGCTCGTCGAGCGAGTGGCACGAGCGGCTGACGACGCCCCGGAAGCCCTCGGGCGGAAGGGGATTCCGGGCGTTCAGGTGCACGCCCCCGATGCCGTACTGTATGGCGAGGCAATGCCCGTCGTGGAGCGACAGCCTCGGCCGCAATGGCTCGGGGATCGCTTCGAGGAGCGCACACAGCTCCTCCCGAGAAGCCTCCGGCTTGCGGATATGGACCCGGTCGATGCCTGCGTCGAGCAGCAGCCGGATCGTCGCGGCCTCACGGGGCACGGCGTGCGGCGGGGTGATGACGACGATCCGCATCATCCTCCGCAGACGGCCCGGATGATGGTGACCTTGTCGGCCTCGTGCAGTGTGGCGGAGGCCCATTCGCTGCGGGGAACGACCCGGTTGTTCACGGCGACGGCGACTCCGTCGGCGGGGGTCCCGAGTGCGGCGAGCAACTCCGAAAGCGTTGCGCCGTCGCGTGCGGCGACCGGCGTGCGATTGACAATTACTTCCATGCGATTACCGTAGTTATGCGGAGGAATGCTCCCGGCGGGAAACCGTTACGGTCTATGAACAAGTCCTTTCGGCGGTATTGACCGCATCAAGTTCATAGGGTATGATCTCAGCCGTTTCCCGCAGTCGGAAAGGCACCCCTCTTGTATCCTTACGGCAAAAATAAGAAAAAAAACGTTCGGATATGCACCCGGCGGCGATTTCTTCCTTCTCCGGCCGGCGTTTTTTGTCGGGCGGGGCCGGCACACAGTGACGCCGCAGCTTCCGGGGGATGGAAACTGCGGCGTCGTCCGAACGGTGTGTCGGGATCCGACCTCCGGTCGGGGAGGAGTTTAGTCCATCGGACAGTCGTCGGGCAATGCAGCCGGTTCCGGCTCTGCGGCCGGAGCCTCATCGGGAAGCACTACTCCTTCGGCCGAGAAGAGAACTGTCATCTCCGTTCCCTCCTGTTGGCGCAGCACGACCCGATAGGTCTTCGTGCCGCTCTCGTCTTCCTTCACTGCAGCCTCCTTGATCTCGGCCTCGGGGTAGTATTTCTCGACGGACATCGCCACGGCTCCGGGGAGCTCCTTTACATCGATCGGTTTGAAATCGGCGTCCTGCGCCGCGACTACCGTCGCCTGCGACGACATGTTGTTCCCTGCCCACACGGCGGTGCCCGAAGCTACGAGCATGGCCGCCACAAAAAATAACCTTTTCATAACACCAACATTTTAATGGTTAGACACCAGTTTTTTCTGCTTGAACTCATGAGTTGTTCTGCTTCGGAAAAGGTCAATTTGCCGGCCAAAACGGCAAGAAGAGTGTAACTTTCGGATTATAAGCCACATGCGGTGTCGTGCCAAAATGCCGTGATGCGGAGCGGATGCGTATATATTCCACACAGTTGTGGACGCGCACCACACCCGTCCCGCCCGGCGGATGGGTGTTGATGCAGCAAGAACAGCTCCGGCGGGCCCGATGCGGGCAAAAGGTAAAAATGGTAGAACGATCCGTAATCCGGATCATATCCGGAGCGGAAAAACGCCCTACCTTTGTATCGGGTTCGGAGGGAAATACCCGAGAGCCGGACGAAACGGAAAACCGAAGCACACCCGAATGAGAACGACAACCTGCATGCTCATGCTGCTCCTGACCGCAGCGGCAACGACCGCGGGCATGCCCCGTGAGCGACAGAAACACGTAAAACATACCGATATGGAGACTCTGCAACTGACTGCCGAATGGGACAAGACCTTCCCGCAAAGCGACAAGGTCCTGCACACGAAAATCACCTTCCACAACCGCTACGGCATCACGCTGGCGGCCGACCTCTACAAACCCCGGGGAGCGACCGGCCGCCTGGCCGCCATCGCTGTCTGCGGCCCCTACGGCGCCGTGAAGGAGCAGGTGTCGGGCCTCTATGCCCAGACGCTTGCCGAGCGGGGATTCCTGACGCTGGCCTTCGACCCGTCGTTCTGCGGCGAGAGCGGCGGCGAACCGCGCTGCCTCACCTCGCCCGAGATCAGCACCGACGACTTCAGTGCCGCGGTCGATTGCCTGCTCATGCGCGACGACGTCGATCCGGAGCGCATCGGCATCGTCGGCATCTGCGGCTGGGGCGGCTTCGCCCTCAATGCCGCGGCCAACGACCCCCGTATCCGCGCTACGGTGACCTCGACGATGTACGACATGAGCCGGGTGAATGCCCGCGGCTACTTCGACTCGATGTCCGACGAGGAGCGCTACCGGCTGCGCGTGCAGCTCAACGAGCAGCGCACGCGCGACTACTGCGCCGGGGATTATGCACGCGACGGCGGGGTGGTGGACCCGCTGCCCGACGACGCTCCGCTCTTCGTCCGCCAGTATCACGACTACTACAAGACCGCGCGCGGGTACCACCGCCGCTCACCCAACTCGAACGACGGGCTCAACCGGACCAATTCGCTCGCGTTCATCAACATGCCGATTCTCTCCTGTGCCGGCGAGATCTGCAGCGCCGTGCTGATGATCCACGGGGCGGAGGCCCATTCGCGCTACTTCAGCGAGGACGCCTTCAAACTGCTCCGTGGCGACAACAAGGAGCTGTTGATCATCCCCGGGGCTTGCCACGTCGATCTGTATGACAACCTGGAGGTGATTCCGTTCGACCGCATCGAACGCTTCTTCCGCAAGGTGTTCGACGGCCCGGCAGCCGAGTGATGCCGCATAAGACACTGCACACAAAAAATATCGAACATGAAACGTACAATGATGATGCTTATGGGAATTGTCGGTTTGAATCTCGGTGCGGCGGCTCAACAGGCACCGGAGCGTACCGGACTTTCGGACAAGAACGTCCTTGTCGCCTATTTCTCCTGTACCGGAACCACGGAGCGGGTGGCCCAGGCCATTGCCTCGGAGACCGGCGGAGACCTTTACCGAATCACACCCGCCAAGGCCTATACGCCTGCGGACCTCGACTGGAGAAACAACCGCAGCCGCAGCTCCGTGGAGATGCGCGACGAGGGTGCGCGACCCGAACTGGCCGGGAAACCGCTCGACGCAGGACGTTACGACGTGGTGTTCCTCGGTTATCCGATCTGGTGGGACCTCTGTCCTCGGGCGGTCAATACGTTCCTCGAACAGTACGACTTTGCGGGCAAGACCGTGATTCCGTTCGCCACTTCGGGCAGCAGCCCGATAACCAACAGCGCAAGGGAACTCCGGTCGCTCTATCCGAAGATCTCGTGGCGCGAGGGACGGCTGTTCAACGGCGGTGCGGGACAGGCCGGCAAGTGGGCCCGTCAGGCGATCGAGTAATCCGGTTTGCCACCCTTCCGCCGGGACCTCCGCCGCAGCTCGGCTCCGCGGCGGAAGGGGCTGGATGCGGGCCGGGATGTGTCCGCAGATTATGCCGCTGAACGGAGTTGCCGGGTAACCGCCTTCAGCGGCCGTGAGGAGCTGAAACTCCCGTTTCAGTTGCAGAGCCGCAGCAGCGTCTCGGGGAAGAGAATCGTGCTGCGGCTCGACTATGGCTACACCGACGAGTGCCGGCCCGAACACCGCAAGGCCGACAAACTGGTGGTCGGATGCCGTGCGGATATCCGGTCCGACGGAGGAGGGCTTGTTGTCGAATCCGATGCCAAACCGCCAAAACCAAAAAGATAACTCTTGCGCCTTTTTGTATTATTCCTCAAAAAAATGTATCTTTGTTGCGATAATATTGCTTGTTTGCGCATCCGTTACTGGCTGCCGGTATTCAGATAGCTTACAGGCAGATAGCCGATCCCTGATCGGTCGATATACATCCGGCAGCCATTTTTACCGTCCGACGAGGCCATGGCATAAAAAACCCGCACACCCCGAAGGATGTACGGGCCGGAACCGGTTATAGCTTACAGGCAGATAACCTTCCTGAATCGGTCTGTTCAAACATATTCTGTCAGAGGTTATTCTACCTCATCCATATTGATTTCATAGCCGGACGATACGAAGGTCCAGTCCTGGGGACGATTACCGTTCGTGCAGGTAACGTTGGTCTCTCCCCATGCACCGTCAGCAATGGCCTTGAACAGGTTTAACGGATCGGAGTCATTCCTGGTACGCAAGTTGAAGTGCATGATTGAACCATAACCGGCTTCAGCTAATTCATAGGCATAATCACCATAAACTGTTACACTGCCGATAGAGCCCAGATTGATTGACAATGGAGCAAAATGATCCTTGGTTACGCCGGAAATACCGATGTTGGTGCCGTAACCAAAGTTTGCATATGCATGGTCAATCAAGGCTCCTGCCTGAGCGTTAATAGTGTTGTAATAGCCCCATTGGAATACCGTGATGAGCTTGTCTGCCGGCATCAACTCGCGGAGTTTGATAATGATTTGGCTGAAGGAGGTTGAATTGGTCGATGGATAGTTTGCATACTCATCGTCGAATCCGATACCGTCCAGACCGTATTTCTCCACGGCGTAGGCCAGTATCTTGGCAAACTGCGTGGTCTGCGTGTCGTTCATGTTGGCGACACCGATTCCCTGCCAGTCACCCAATACGGTCAGCAACACCTTGATGCCCATATCCTGAAGCGGCTTTACATAGGTCAGATAACCATCGTTTTCCAACAGGTTGGTCATCTTGTCGTTCAGATAGAGCGTCGGCTCTACCACGCCGTTTACCGTCCGCTTGTGGATATTCGAGGCAAAAAGTTCCACAATGTCTGCATAGGGCGTTCCGTCGGGAAGTTTGTAGTCTCCTGCATTAAGCGGGTTTACGTCGTTGGTCTCGACATAGATCGTGACCGTCGGAGTCTTATCTCCATAAGCTCGCGTTTTAAGAGCCGATTCCTGACCTTTGTCAATCATCGGTTCATCGGCCTGCTGGCACGAGAACAACATGCTGGCGCCCATTACGAAGGCAACCATGAGTTTAAAAGACTTTTTCATATTCAACACAGGTTAGTAATGAATAAATGTTGTTTGTTGCTCTTGTTTGAGAGCTGGAAAATTTGAATATGCAGAATCGACCGATTTTATTGCCAATCCTTTTTCCATTTACCGTATCCGCCTATGCCATTAGGCAATAGGCCTAATCTATAGTTATCAAATGTATAACTATACCCGCTTCTACTGCCAAGTATGTAGCGATTCTCTGCATCCATATAAGTGCAACACAACGCGAACTGCACATCCCAAACTGTTTCATAATTGTCTTGTAAATTAGTACGCAAATCATCGAAAACAATAATGTTGTTGGACTTATAGTTCGGAACCCAGTCAATGAGGAATTCACACGCCGTCTCCAATTCAATTGAATTGGCAGGATAAATGGGGAAATTAATACATCCGTATCGCTCCTTGGGCATGTTGGCAATTGGCTTCTGAGTATAGGGTGAGATGTATTCCAATCCATCGTTCCACGGATCAAGCAATTGCGGGGCTTCACTGTTGCTGTTATATCCGGACCATGCATAATCAAGGTAGTCTCCAACCGCAATACCTCCCGTGGCCTCCGTATCCCAAAAACTTTCGGTAGGTTCTTCGTATACGGTCAGTGTCAGCAATTTTTCCGAGCCGAGCGATTCACGCATTGCTTTGATCAGTTTGGGATATGAGGTGGTATTGACAGCTGGCATCCCCTCTTTTCCGTAACCGGCATTGCGGTCCCAAAGGTTGATGCCGTCAAGTTCATAGTTCTCGATCACGGCCTTGACCTGTGCTACAAAATCGGCAATCTGCTCGTCCGTGAGATTACAGAATCCGAGCCCGGAACCTCCACCTTCCAGACTGATGCATACTTTGCTGCCGTGTTCCTGTAGTGGGCGGATGTATTTTACAGTATGATCAAGAACATAGCGCATGTCATTTCCAAGGTTTAACAGTGCACGGCCTGTAGCTGCATCGTAATCAAGAACTACGGTTCGCAAATTGATGATATTCCCTACGGCATCGTACCAGGCTACTGTTGTCCCTCGGGCCAGTTTTTTACGCATGATATAATCTTGCGCCAATAAGGGCTGATAGTCGTTTGTGTTGATATAGAACACGAAAAACAGGTCATGGCCATCGTGCAGCGCATATTCATCGGTATATGGCTGGCGAACCGTAACATTATAGTACAGAGTTTTGCTGTCATCCGGAGAATCTTTTTCGGCAACAGTGAGCGGTAATATGTATTCCCCGGCAGCAAGTCCTGTCGCTGTAAACCTGATACGCTTCAATGCTGAACATTGAGTCTCAGGTGAGAGATCCATTGTGTTACCATCAAGAAATTCGTAATTGGTTTCCGGCAGCAACTCCCGTTCAATTTCGTCGTTGGGAGTATAACTGTCCAAAAGTGCCGCATTGACCCATGCGTCAATCGAAACCTTGTCGGAAGCAGGCGTTGTCTGTTGGAAATAAAAATTTCTTACAACAAAACCATTGCCGCCTTCGGTTAATAGCACATCTATCGTTCTGTCCGCCGCACTGCTGCTCCGCAACATTCCGTATGTGGTTTCAAGCGGTTCCCTATCGGGCAGTTTGCCGCCTTCGCGTTCCACGGTGCCGGCATCGCAGGCCGTAAGGCCCGCGAATACCGCCGTGCAGAGAAGCGTCACCATCCCATTCTGTATGTTGAATATCGTTTTCATAGTCACTCGTTGTTTTCGTTAAGTTTCGGAATCTCGATGCCCTGCGGCCAGATGATATCGTATTTGGCCACTCCGTCGTTGTGATACATCGAATAGTCCTTGACCGTGTTGCCCGAGGCTTCGTTGCATTTCCAGTAGCCCAGAAGTGTCGGGTCGTCCTGCGGGTCCTTGATCTCATACATGTTCTCCCAAATCTGTTCGGGGGTGCGCGCTACGGACCACACGCGGGCTTCGGCGATCTTGCCGTTCAGCGGACGGTAGTCGTCGTACGAACGGCCGAGGAAGAACTGGTAGGCTTCACCCAGTTTGTTGTAGCCCGTGTCGTCGGTCTCATACTGCGGCTTCTGGTCGTCGGGAGCCGTATTCCACAGATCGTAAAGGGCCCGCATGGCCAGGTTGATCTGGGTCTTCTGGCTCTGCGCCGAAATGCCGACGCCGGTAGCCTCGCTCTGGATCTGCCCATCGACGTAGATGCGCGCCGTGCGCGTTGCCTGGTCGTAGGTGCAGGCAACGTGGTACCAGCGGCCCTTCTCGAGATTCTTCGTCGCATCGCGACCCGGAATCTTGCCAAACTGCGAGCCGTTGCCCGAGCCGTCGAACTGCAGCTGCTGGCGCTCGAAATTCGTATCGCCGATACGCAGCAGCAGGTATTGCTCGACGCCCATGATCGAGGAGATGTTCACCGGATTGCCCGAAGCGTTGCTTGTGGCGAAGTCGTCGATGTAGATCAGTGCCTCGTAGGTCATGGCCGTAAGGCCGTTCCAGGCCTTGCTGTTCTCGCCGTACTTGTCGAGGGTCGGGAACTCGATCCAGTTGTCGGTAAGCTGCGCCGCGACGGTGATGGCCGACGAGCGCTTCACGACAAAATAGGCCACATCCGAGCCGGCGAGCACATCCATCGAAGCGTGGCTGATGCGCACGGGAACCAGATAGGTCTGGTCGATGGGAAGGGCGCCGGACTGCTCCTCTCCCTGGCCCATGAGCTCCTTGAGCTGCAGGGTCACGATGTCGGAAGAGCTCTTCCCGGCGGGAATCGTGACGTTGTCGGCCGACAACTCGTAGTATTGGGCGTCGAGCATCGGCCAGTCGGTTCCGTAGCGGGCATTGTAGGTGCCGACAAGCGACGGATCGACCGAGAGCGATACCGTGACGTCCTGTCCGGCGGGATAGGTCAGCATGGCCTGCATCGTGCATTCGTAGGTCGGGAGGTTGTTGCTGAAGGTCGTGAGCCGGACTTCGTCCGTTTCGGCGACGTCGAGGTAGACGACATTGCCGAATTTCCGGTCGTCGGCATCGTAGTTGTCGCAGGCCGACAGGGCGGCGACGGCGGCGACGGCCGTAATCAGATATTTTCCGTATTCTTTCATGGCGTTCGTTATTTAGCGGGATTCAACGTCTGGATCGCCGTGCGGATGGTCTGGTAGTTCATCTCCGCATGGTAGTAGTCTTCGGAGATGTTGTATGCAGCCAGACCGCCCACCGGGCCGAACTCGACGACGCGGCGCGCCATCTCTTCGACGGCCGCAAACTCCGTGCGCTCCTCGTCGAACAGGGGGGCGCTGATTTCGGCCGAAAGCAGCAGCTTTTCAGGTGCAATGCCGGCATATCCCGTGGCGTTCAGGATCTGCAGTTTCACCTCCTGGACATTTTCGATCTTCTCGGTGTCAAGTGCGATGTAGTCGATCCTGGCCCGGTCATCGGCGGCAAGCGACAGCGGGCTGCCTTCGAAGACGATGATCTGTCCTTCGGATTTTGCCGCCGAAAGTTTTTCGACAATCCGGGCCGTGGCTTCCGCAGCCAGCGGGTCGGTCGTGAACGAGTATCCATTCATGCCGTTGGCCGCTACGGCGGCAATAACCCGCTCCAGATAGGCGTCGAGCGCCTGGGGGTCGGCAAACTCGGACTTCCGTGCGGCGTAGTCGATCTGATAGAGCACCTGGGTCCCCTTTTCATGCATCACGGCCATGTCTTCCGCATCGAACTCCGAGAAGTTGTCGGCGTTCGTGAGCGTCACGATGTCGAGCGAATCGGGAAGGCAGCGCATGAAATCCTGTTCGCTCGAGGACTTCTCGGGCGAGTTGTGCAGCCGGGCGTAAACGATAAAGTGCTCGGACTGCTTGTAGGCTCTCAGTGCCGCGGTATATTCGGCCCAGAGTTCGGGGTCCTGTTCCCACGGCTTGTTTACTTGATTCTCCACGGTCTCCATCTCCGTCCAGTCGCTGCATGCCGTGAGGGCTGCGGCCGCAACGCCCAACAGCAGGAGACGTATCGTCAGTTTCGGTTTCATGTTCATGACAATTACTTGTTATACGGTTTGCAATCCCACCATACGCGGGTACCCATGACGTCGCCCGTGCGGTCGCCGTTCTGCTGCTCCGCGTCGAGCGTCTGGATTGCGGTCTGGAGGTTGGTGTTGTTCTGCTGGTACTCCTCGACGGGGTAGGGCAGACGGCGTGCGCCCTGTTCCACATTGACCGATCCTCCCGACTTGTCGGTGGGAACGGGCAACAGCTTCGGGTAGCCCGTGCGCCGGTGTTCGGACCACGCCTCCACGCCCAGCGGGAAGATGGCGATCCACTTCTGCGTGATGATCCGCTCGAGATTGCGCTCCCATACGGCTTCCGCATCGCCGGCGTCCGATGCCGTCTCCCACGGAACGGTAATTTCACTGCGGGCCGATGCGCTGTAGTTGCCCAACGGGTCGGTATAGGGCGCCGGCTTTTTGCTGGCGTCCGCCAGGTAGGCCTCCGCCCCCGAAGCGCCGCGCTCCTCGAACGACAGCTGAACGGCCTGCTCGTAGAGCGTCTTCGCCGTCTCTTCGGATCCCCAGCGCAGTTCGTATTCGGCGCGCAGGAACGTGGCCTCGGCAGCGTTGAACCACAGGTAGGGGGTCGTCGATTCGACGATCATGTTCGAATACTTGGCCATGGCCGTCGATTTGCCCGCCACGTCGATGCCGATGCGGATGCCGACGTAGTCGCCCACGTCGTTCGGCAGGAACATCTTCTCCATGCGCGGGTCGTTGTAGCCGGTCATGTAGCAGAGGATGTCGGCCCCGACGCGGTGGTCGCCCCAGTCGTTGTAGATGAGCGTCGTGCGGTTCTCCGCGGCATGCATCGCCGCATTGTCGGCATTCGCCGTAATGACGCCTCCGGCAATGGCTTCGGCGGCCTTCGCCTTCGCCAGTTCGGGCTTGACGTAGGAGAGCCGCATGGCCATGCGCAGTTTCAGCGAGTTGGCATACTTGAGCCACTGGGCGATGTTGCCGTAGTAGACGGCGTCGTAGCGGTTCCATGCCTCGGCCGGAAGCGTCGTGTTGCGGCCCAGGATCTCGATGGCTTCATCCAGCTCCTCGAACATCTTCGTGTAGACCGCCTCCTGCGAGTCGTAGGCTACATAGACCGACTCGTTGCTCTCGAGCTGCGAGTAGGGTATCGGACCGTAGGAGTCCGTCACACGATGCATGATGGCCACGCGCAACAACCTGGCGAAGGCGATGGCCACCTCGTCGTCCGTACCGCCGACGATGCCCTTGTAGGGAGTGTAGGTCTCGGTGATGACATTTGCAAAGGGCCATTTGCGCCAGTCGGCCGAGGGGTTGTAGGTCTCGAACTTCGTCTGCCACGTATCGACCGTCGCGCCGATATAGCCGCCGAACGGACCGCCCGAAAGCGACTCGTTGAACTGGTACATGTGTTCTTCAACCGGGATGACCAGACTTTGCAGCGATTTGAATTTTGTGCCGGTTTTGTAGTTCAGGGCCTCCATCTGGTCTTCGGTGACCTGATTGGGATTGCGGTTGATCTCTTCGAAATCCCCCGTGCAGGCTCCCAGGCCGAGCAGCACGACCGCAAGCAGCAGCCGCTGCACCTTATGATTCGTAGTTTTCATGGTCTTGCTGTTCATTTAGAATTGGAATTTTACGTTGAAACCCAGGCTCCGGAGCGACGGCATCATGAAGTAGTCGATGCCCTGGTAGTTCAGGCCCGTCGAGGCGACGGCCTCGGGGTCGAACGGCGCCTTGCAGTAGATCATCCAGAGGTTGCGCCCGACGAACGAGACGGTCATGCGCATCTTGTCGCGGAACCACTTTGCGGGCAGCGTGTAGCCCAGCGACAACTCCTGCAGACGGATGTTCGTCGCCGAATAGGTGTAGTACTGCGGCAGGCCCGACTGCGAACCGATGGCCTGGTACCACTTCTGCGCATCGACCAGCTCGCGGCCGTTGATCCACACGCCCCCGGCATCGCGTGCTGCGGCCGAAGCCTCCGAAACGCCGTAGAGGTCCATGTTGGCCTGCGTCGCGGAGTAGCAGATGCCGCCGATGCGGGCCGTAAAGAGCACGCCGAGATTGATGCCCTTCCACGAGAAGTCGTTGCGCCATGCCAGGTTGTGGTCGGGGAAGACCGAACCCAGATAGATGTCGTCCCCTTCGTCCGTCAGCAGCAGGTTGCCGTTCTTGTCCACCTCGATGTATCCGTTGTCGTTGAAGCGCAGGTCGGAGGTCGTGTAGAGGTCGCCCAGCGTGCCGCCCTCCTTGAGGATGTACTTCGCCTTGCCCAGACCCTTGATGTCGAGTTTGTTGAGATTCAACGGCTCACCCGTTACGGGGTTCACGGCGTTGGCCGCCAGTTCGATGATCTCGTTGCGGTTCCACGAGTAGGTGAAGTTCGTCGCCCAGCGGAAATCGCGCCACTGGTTGTCATATCCGGCCGACAGCTCGACGCCCGTATTGCGGACGTGGCCCGTCTGCAGGTAGATCGTCGTATAGGAGGACGAAGGCGGAAGCGAGGGGTCGAAGGTCTGGTTCTTCGTGTCGGCCTGATACCACGAAGCCGAGAGGCTGATGCGCTGCCACAGCCGTGCGTCGAGACCCACCTCGTAGGTGGTCGTGCGCTCGGGTTTCAGGTCCCCGATCGGATAGTGGGTCTTGTCCTTCCAGACGCGGTTCGTGGCGTCGTATTCGTAGGTCGGGATGGTCAGGTGACGCGGGAAAGGCATACCCACCGAGGCGATCGAGCCGCGGATCTTCAGGTAGCTCAACGCCTCACCCAGATCCCATGTGGATGTCGGCACCCACGACAGTCCGACCGACGGATAGAAGAACGACGAGGAAGGGGAGTTGGCCAGTTGCGAGGCCCAGTCGTTGCGGCCCGTCACCGTGAGGTAGAGCATCTGACGCCAACCCACCTCCACCGAAGCGAACAGAGACTGCGTCTGGTCGTGCCAGCCCGTCTTCTCGGCCCGTTTCTTCGTGTCATCCAGATCGAAGACGTTGAAGACGTTCGGAAGTCCGTTCTCCTGGATCGGGCCGCGGTACGACAACTCATCGGTTTTGATGTTGTTGATCGAGGCGCCTATGTTCGCGTTCAGCGACCAGTCGTCGCCGAAGGTCTTGTTGATATTGACCATCACGTCGCCGTAGGTCTGCGTGTTGTAGGCCCGGGCCTCGGTGTAGTGGCCGTTCTTGCCGCCGTCGGTGATGGTCGTATTCGACGAGGCGTAGAGTTTCTGCGTGTAGAGCGAGTTCATGTTGTCGATCCGGACGCGCCCCGAGACATTCAGCCACGGCAGGATGTCGTACGAGGCCGAGAACGAGAGCATGTAGCGCTTCTTGTCCGTATTGCGCAGGTTGCGGTAGGCGATCCAGTAGGGATTCTGCATCCGCAGGTCGCCGCCCTCCATGTCCGACGACCAGAACTGCTCCATGAGCTTCGTACCCTCGTTGTAACGTTCGAAACGGCGGTAGAGGTCGAAGTTCTCGCCCCTCGGGAAGAGGTAGGCCGGGACCAGCGGGTTCGAGTAGACGCCCTGGTTGGTCATGTTTTGGTCCTGCTGGTAGATGTAGCTGGCCGAGGCATCCAGACGCAGCTTGTCGTTCAGGAAGTAGGAGGTGTTGCGGAAGGTGAAGTTATAGCGGTCGTATTCGTTGTTGGGGATGATCCCGTCGGAATTGACTGCCGCAGCCGAGAAATAGGTCTGGTTGCGGTCCGTACCGCCCGAAAGCGTAAAGGCATTCGTGTAGACGTGGCCCGTCTCGAAGAAGTCATCGGGCGTGTAGCCGTAGCGCGAGGCTGCATTCAGCCGTTCGCCCCAGCTGTAGATGTTCGATCCGCTGCGCTGCCCGTTGAGTCCCGTTCCGTAACGGTTCTGGAACTCGGGTTGCACGAACGGGTCCAGAAACTCCGTATTGCTCGAAAGCGTCACCTTCAAGGCCCCGGCTTCGCCTTTTTTCGTCGTGATCATGATCGCGCCGTTCGCAGCCTCCGAACCGTAGAGGGCGGCGGCTGCAGCGCCCGTCAGCACCGACATCGACTCGATGTCCTCGGGGTTCAGGTCAGCGATGGACTCGGTGGCTCCGCGCGAGTCGAACTCCGTGCCGCCTCCGCCGCCGAAGTTGTACATCGGAATACCGTCGATGACGTACAGCGCGTTCGACGACTGCGAAATGGACTTGTTGCCGCGCAGCACGACCTTCGTGGCACCGCCGACACCCGACGACGAGGCGTTGATCGTCACGCCGGCCACCTTGCCCGACAGCGAATTGATGAAGTTGGCATCCTTGACGGTCGTCAGGTCCTCGGTTTTGACCTGTTGTACGTTGTAGGCCACGGCCTTCTCGGATCTCTTGATTCCCAGGGCCGTGACGACGACCGATTCGATTTGCGAAGCGGATTCCTCAAGCCTTATCTCGAAATAGGTTCGGTTGGCCACGGCCACGGTAACGGGCGTGTAGCCGATGAAACTGATTTCGAGCGACCGGTCGGCGGCCGGAGCCGGGACCTGAAGCGTGAATGTTCCGTCGATATCGGAACTGACACCTACGGTCGTGCCCTGAACCAGAATGCTGGCCCCGACAATCGGGCTGCCCGCCGCATCCAGAATCTTTCCGGAGACGGAAACCGGAGCCGAACGATCGTCCTTCCGGGTGAGTATGATGTATGAATCGTCGATCTGGTAGGATATGTCCGTATCGGCGAAGAGTTGTGCCAATACGTCCTGAACCGTTTTTTGTGCGGCGTCGATGCTGACTTTGTTTCGGGTATCGACACCTTTGTTGATGAACAAGTAACGAGTTTGATTTTCAATCTCTTTCATGACCTGCGCAATCGAAGCGTCTTCCATTTTGATGGAGATGCGGGCATTCTGTGCCGAAACCGCCCACACGCTTCCGAGCAGGGAGATTGTCAATACGAACCCAAACAGTCTTCGAAACCTGTGGAAGAATACTGTTTTATTCATATCTTTGCAATGTTTTAGGTAATAGGTTAGTTGGTTGTCTCAAAAACTCAATTCAATCTATTATCGGGCCTGCGGCATCCTACCTCCGCAGGCTTTTTGTTGAACGAGTTGCGGGTGGGTCTGCAGCTACGTTTTCATAGGCAATTCTGTTTAGGGTTGGACAATGGATGGAAGGGGATCAGTATATCGTCACCACATTCGTTTCCGGATTCTTTCTGTAGGAGAAATCTGCCGTGTATTGCAAGATGCGGAGCGCTTTGTCGATGCCGTCGTTTACGCGGATTTTGCCGCTGACGTTCCGGATGTCCGGAAGAGTTTCGAGTTCGATCCTGATTTTGACATCGAACGCCTGCTCGAATTTCTCCATCAGTTCGTCGAACGGCAGGCCCGATATGCTGACGAGGCCCTCCGTCCAGCACGTAATCTCCGGATCGGTGATCGGTTCCACAAAGAGGTGACCGTTTGACAGATTCGCGACATCGTTCGGATTCAATACGATCTCTTTCTGGGTCGGGTCGAGTTTGTTGGTGATCCGGACACGTCCCTCGAACAGAGCCGTGGAAAATCGCCGGCGTTTTTCATTGGCCACTACGTTGAACCGCGTTCCCAACACCCGTATGTCGGAGGCGAAGGTCTCTACGACGAAGGGCTGCTCCTCGTTGTGCGTTACATCGAACATGGCCTCGCCCGAGAGCCTGATGCGGCGGACGTCTTTGCCGAACACGGAGGGATATTCGATGACCGAGCCGGAGTTGAGCTGGACTCCGGTTCCGTCCGGCAGGGTGAGTTTCAGGCGTTGGCCGTTCGGGGCCTGCAATGTGTTGGTTTGTTCGGAGAACAGCTCGTAGGTCCGTTCCCGGCCGACATATCCTCCGATAAAAAGGCCGACGGCAAGCATGGCGGCAGCATGCAGCGCCATGCGCGCAACACGCTTCCAGTGGGTAACGATCCAGCTCGTAGGCCGCATCTGCTCGCCGTACAGCTCCATCATGTCGATCTGCAGATGCGCTTCATCGGCACATCGCTGGAACTCCTCCGGATCCTCCATGTACCACCGCTCGATCTGCTCCAGCTCTTCGGGCGTCGCTTCTCCTCGCAAGGCCCGGTATATCACGTCCTGATTCATCTTTCGTTGAAATTTGCTTTGTTTGTGCCTTTTATCTTTAAACGCATGACGCGGGGGAGTTTACAGACATTTCTGCAAATAAATTTATTTAAGAATCAAATAAGATATTTTATTTATTGCAATTGCTTTGTGGTAAGATGGTTGCGGCATGCTGTTTTTATACGGTTTGCAAATCACGTCCGCATTTCTTCGAAAGAAGCGGGGAAATATTGCATTTTGGCCAGTGGTTCGGGATATCTTTTTTGATAAAAGGCCTCATTTTCGCAAATATTTACTATTTTTGAACGCAATAGCGAAGTTTGAGCATGGGAAAGCCGACGAAAATATTGACGGCGGAAGAGTTTGACAAGCTGTTCAACGACAAGGAACGTTTTGTGCGAATTGCATACTCCTACGTGAATGATATCGAGGTTGCGACCGATATTACGACCGATGGCTTCATGTATTTGTGGGAACATCGGGACAAACTCGATATCGACATAAACATCAAGGGTTATATCTATAATTACATCCGAACCCGTTGCATCTCGTTTCTCCGCAAGCGGAAATCAATGATCAAGGCCCACAGCGAACTCTACAGAAAGGAGTTGTGGCGGATAGAGTCGGGTATCAATACACTCTCCAACGAAGAGTTGATCGACAAGCTGTTCGAGTCCGAAATTGTTGAGATATACCGCCGTGAACTGGCAAAAATGCCCGTGCTGACCCGCAACGTATTTATGGCCAGCAGGCTGGAAAACATGACTTATTTTCAGATTGCCCAGAAGTTCAATCTGACCGTCCGGCAGGTAACGTCGGAAATCCAGCGCGCCAGTCTGTTGCTTCGTGCGCCGTTGAAAGACTACCTGTTGGCTGCCGCCGTCATCTTCCTCTCCTCGATGGGATCGGAGTAACCCGCCCCCAAAAACAGGCCCCGCGAGACGTGTGGGCATCCGAAGGCGCTCCTGTTTGCGGAACCCGCTGTCAAACCCGACAACTGCGCTGGGCAAGTTGTACAATGTATACACCAATGCGTACCCTGTGCCCGAAAAAGGGCATATTTTGAGGTTCAAAACAAGGATTCGGGGTAGGGCTGAAAAACAAAAAGAGCCGACAATCTATTGATTGTAAGCTCTTTTCTGGTGAACCCGCTGGGGCTCGAACCCAGGACCCCAACATTAAAAGTGTTGTGCTCTACCTGCTGAGCTACGGATTCTCCGTGCCAAAAGGGAAATGCTCCCTGATTTTGGTGGTGCAAATGTAGGGAATATTTTTGTTTTCCCAAAATAAAACGATATTTTTGTACTGCCAAGAATAAAAAACTTAAGAAAAATAACCGTTAAATCCTACGATTCCTATGTGTAGAGCGCTTATTATCGGAGCCGGAGGCGTCGGTACGGTCGTGACGCAGAAGATTGCGGCCAATCCCGTCTTTTCGGATGTGATGCTTGCCAGCCGGACCAAGTCCAAATGCGACGCCGTAGCCGCAGCCATCGGCGGCAACCGCGTGAAGACCGCCCAGGTCGATGCCGACAATGTTGCGGAGTTGTGCGAGCTTTTCCGCGCCTTCAAACCCGATATCGTCGTGAACGTGGCCCTGCCGTATCAGGACCTCACGATCATGGATGCCTGCCTCGAGTGCGGCTGCAACTACCTCGACACGGCCAACTACGAGCCGCGCGACGAGGCGCACTTCGAGTATTCGTGGCAGTGGGCCTATCAGGACCGTTTCAAGGCCGCCGGTCTTACGGCCATCCTCGGCTGCGGTTTCGACCCGGGTGTCACGGCTATCTTCACGGCTTATGCTGCCAAGCATCACTTCGACGAGATCCACTACCTCGACATCGTGGACTGCAATGCCGGTAACCACGGCATGGCCTTCGCCACGAACTTCAATCCCGAGATCAACATCCGTGAGGTGACCCAGAAGGGCCGCTATTACGAGAACGGAGAGTGGGTGGTTACCGAGCCTCATGAAATCCACAAGCCGCTGAATTATCCCGGCATCGGCGAACGCGAATCCTACGTGATCTACCACGAGGAGCTCGAGTCGCTCGTGAAGAACTATCCGACGATCAAGCGCGCCCGTTTCTGGATGACCTTCGGCCAGGAGTACCTCACACACCTGCGCGTGATCCAGAACATCGGCATGGCCCGCATCGACCCGATCCTCTACAACGGTGTCGAGATCGTGCCGATCCAGTTCCTCAAGGCCGTGCTGCCCGATCCCAAGTCGCTGGGCGCCAACTACCACGGGCAGACCTCGATCGGCTGCCGCATCCGCGGTGTGAAGGACGGCAAGGAGCATACCTACTATATTTACAACAACTGCGACCACGAGCAGGCCTACAAGGAGACTGGCACGCAGGCCGTGTCGTTCACGACGGGTGTCCCGGCCGCTCTGGGCGCCTCGATGTGGGCTAAGGGCCTCTGGCGCGGCGCCGGTGTCTTCAATGTCGAGGAGTTTGATCCGGATCCCTTCCTGGCCGAACTGGGCGAGCAGGGGCTGCCCTGGCACGAACTGTTCGATGTGGACATCGAGGTCTGATTTCAATCAGGCAACAGGGTAGGCGCCTATCGGCGTTACATCCCGATATTTTCTCTGGGCGTATGGTTCTTTGAGCCATACGTTTTTTTGCGTAAAAGACAAATTTTTTACCTTTTTATAGTATTATATATGATACATTTTATTATCTTTGTGACAGAATCGGAATGATAACTCAAAAATTAACCCTTCATAACGATGAAACGCATAGCTTGTATCGCCGGGGCGTTGTTGTTGATTGCTTCGCCCTATTCGGGTCGGGCAGCCGAAGACGGTGACCGGACCGAATTCAACCGTCACTGGTATCTGCAAGTACAGGCTGGAGCCGCCTATACGCTCGGGGAGACGAGTTTTGGGGATCTTGTCTCTCCGGCTGCGGCTCTCTCTGCAGGCTACTGCTTCTCGCCCGTCTGGGGCATTCGCTTCGGATTGAGCGGCTGGCAGGCCCGCGGAGCTTGGGCTTCACCCTCATCGCCCTACAACTACAATTTCCTGCAGGGCAACGTCGAGGCCACGCTCGACCTGGCTAACCTCTTCGGACGCTTCAATTCCGCACGCACGGTCAATCCCTACCTATTTGCGGGTGTCGGACTCAACTATGCTTTCAATAACGACGAGGCTGTCGCGCTCAACGACGCCGGCTATACGATGGACAACATCTGGTCTGACAGCAAGGCCTTTGCCGTGGGCCGCATGGGAGTCGGCGTGAATTTCCGGGTCTCGAACCGCGTGCAGTTGGGCCTCGAAGTGAATGCCAACATCCTTTCGGACAAGTTCAACTCGAAGAAGGCCGGCAACGTGGACTGGCACTTCAACGCACTGGCCGGACTCTCGATCCGCCTGGGCAAGAGCCACCGCAAGGCCGCTGCGCCCGCAGCCGTACCCGCAACTCCGGTCAAACCGGCGGAGACTCCGCAGGAGCCCGAAACGCAACCGGCTCCCGAGCAGCCGGCACCGACGCCTGCCGTCGAGAAGCCCCAGCCGCTCCGTGAGAACATCTTCTTCCGGATCGGTAAGACGAATATCCGCGAAGAGGAGCAGCCGAAGATCCGTTCGCTGGTCGATTACCTGAAAAAGAACACCGCAGCGACCGTCCGCATCACGGGTTATGCCGACGCCGCTACGGGCAGCCAACGCCGCAATCTCCAACTTTCGGAGCAGCGCGCCCGCAACGTTTCCGATGCCCTGCAGCAAGCCGGTATTCCGGCCGACCGCATCAGCATCGACTACAAAGGCGACACCGAGCAACCGTTCTCTACGGCTGTGGAGAACCGAGTGAGCATCTGCATTGCCCGGTAGTAGGCCTTAACAGCCCGTTTTCGAGCAACGGCGACGGAATCCCGTCGCCGTTGCCATTTCCTCCCCGCAACGGATGCCCGAGGGGTAAGTATAAATACCTATTTCGCGAAAACTGCGGGGATTTTCCCCATCGGGGAGACATGCGGATCGGGATGAATTTGTTACATTTGTCCCTGTTTTTGAACGGAACCTCCCACGATGATTGACTTCCTGAAACTGCCGTCTCCGTGCTACGTGCTTGACGAGACGTTGCTCGATGCGAATCTGGCCCTGATCGACCGCGTAAGGCGCGAGTCGGGCGCCGAGATCATCGTCGCATTGAAGGCCTGCGCCATGTGGAGCATCTTCCCCGAACTGGCGCGCCACTCCGACGGAGCGACGGCGAGTTCCGCGGCCGAAGCCCGGCTCGTCTTCGAAGAGTTCGGCCGTCCGGCTCATACCTACGCCCCTGTCTACACCGATCGTAACTTCGATGAGATTCTGCGCTGCAGCGACCACATCACCTTCAACTCCCTCTCGCAGTTCGAACGCTTCGGACAGCGTGCCCTGATCAACGGCATTTCGTGCGGTCTGCGGATCAACCCGGGCTATTCGCCCGTCGAGACCGACCTCTACAACCCGTGCGTTGCCGGTTCGCGTCTGGGCATCACGCCCGAACAGCTGCGCGAACTCCCCGATGGCATCGAGGGACTCCATTTCCACGTCCTCTGCGAATCGCGCCCCGAGCACCTGCGGCTGGCCCTCGAGGCCGTCGAGCAGCGCTTCGGCCACCTGCTCGACCGCGTCAAGTGGCTCAACATGGGCGGCGGCCACCTGATGACGCACGCCGACTACGACTGCGATGAGCTGATCGCTCTGCTGCGCGAGTTCAGGTCGCGCCATCCCCACCTGCGGCTGATTCTCGAACCGGGCAGTGCCTTCACCTGGCGCACGGGCTATCTGGTCTCGACCGTCGAGGACATCGTCGAGAACGGCGGCGTGCGCACGGCGATGCTCGACGTCTCGTTCGCCTGCCACATGCCCGACTGCCTCGAGATGCCCTACAAACCGGCCATCGTCGGGGCGCACGAACCTGCCGAGGGAGAGCCCCGCTGGCGGATGGGCGGCACGAGCTGCCTGGCCGGCGACTTCTACGGCGACTGGGCCTTCGACCACGAGCTGAAGGTGGGCGAGCGCATCGTCTTCGAAGACATGATCCACTACACGATGGTCAAGACCACGATGTTCAACGGCGTGCAGCACCCTTCGATCGTCATCGTCCGCCGCGACGGCCGCACGGAGGTGATCCGCGAGTTCGGCTACGAGGACTACAAGAACCGGATGTCATAAATAAACAAACAAGCATACGATTTACATGGAAACATTTACACCTACGTCCTACACGCTCGAGTGCGTCGCCACGGGACGCGAGTTCGAGGACACGGGCTGGATCCTGACCGATCCGCAGTGCAAGGAGCCTTCGCTCGTGCGTGCACGCTATGCCAAGCGTCAGCTCGACGTGAAACCGGCCGAATGGGGCCTCTACCGCTACGCCGACTGGCTTCCCGTGCGGCGCATGCTCAAGGGGTCGTCGGCCCCGGTGACCTACCGCAGCAAGGGACTGGCCGAGCACCTCGGCCTGAGCAACCTGTGGATCACCTTCAACGGCTACTTCCCCGCCATCGGAGCCACGATGACCACCTGCTCGTTCAAGGAGACCGAGGCCTACAGCGTCTGCGGCCGTATTCCCGAGGATGAGAAGCGCGTGCTCGTGGTGGCCTCGGCCGGCAATACGGCCCGCGCCTTCGCCAAGGTCTGCTCCGACAACAATATTCCGCTGCTGCTGTCGGTTCCCTACGACAACATCGGCGCCCTGTGGTTCGACGCGCCGCTCAACCCCTGCGTGAAACTGATCTCGTGCGCTCCGGGCGGCGACTACTTCGACGCCATCTACCTGAGCGACCTGGCCCTCAAGGGCCCGGGCTTCTATGCCGAGGGCGGAGCGAAGAACATCGCCCGCCGCGACGGCATGGCCTGCACCGTACTCTCGGCCGTGACGGCCATCGGCCGCATCCCGGACTACTATTTCCAGGCCGTCGGCAGCGGTACGGGCGCCATTGCGGCCTGGGAGGCCAACCAGCGGCTGATCGCCGACGGACGCTTCGGGCAGAATACCATGAAGCTGATGGTCTCGCAGAATGCGCCGTTCGTCCCGATGTACGACGCCTGGCAGGCCGATTCGCGTGCGATGCTTCCCTATGACGAGGACAAGGCGCGACGCGACGCGGAGATCATCGATGCCAAGGTACTGTCGAACCGCCATCCGCCCTACGGCATCCGCGGCGGCCTCTACGATGCGCTGAAGGCCACCGGCGGCGACATCTTCGTGGCGACGAACGCCATGGCGCGCAAGGCCCGCAAGCTGTTCAAGGAGCTCGAGGGTGTCGATATCTACTCGGCCGCGGGCGTAGCCATGGCATCGCTCATCAATGCGGTGGCGGCCGGCAAGGTCGAGCGCGACGCCACGATCATGCTCAACATCACGGGCGGCGGCGAGGAGCACTTCCAGCAGGGCAAGGAGCTCTGGTACCTCAAACCGAGCCACGTCTTCCCACTCGATCCCGACGCCGACGAGGTTGTGGAGCGTGTCGAGAAGCTCTTCATGTAAACATTCGCTCCGAAAGTCTTGGGCTTTCGGGGAAAAAGCATATCTTTGCGACGGCTTGAACCGGGGGCATGCAGCCGGCCCGGTTCAGGCCGTCGGATTTTTAATGTTTTACCCAAACTAATTTCAACGGACAAATGGAACACATCCAGGCAAAACAGGTTCACCCGGGTGGACGCTGGCGTCGCTGGAACCGCAAGGGCTGGTCGGCCTTTGCGAGCATGCACCGCAGCGTGACCATCGGGGTACTCACTGTCGGGATGTCGATTCTGCAACTCGGTGTGCAAACCGCCACCGCGCAGAATGCCGATACGACTGCCGTCCTCCGGACGCTGCAGATCGAAGAGGTCGGCATCTCGGGGAGCCAGACTTCCCCGACGCGGAACGCGCAGTCGCACACCCCGCTTTTCGACCGGAAAAGCCTCTATGCCGAGCCCGTCCAGACTCTGGAATCGGCACTGCGGCTCTCTCCTTCGGTCGATATCCGCGAACGCGGAGCGAAAGGTGCGCAGGCCGACATCTCCGTCAGAGGAGGCTCATTCGACCAAACCATGGTATTGCTCAACGGGATCGACTTCACGGATGCGCGCACGGGACACCAGTCGCATTCGCTTCCGGTCGATCTCGATTGCATTTCGGGCGTCGATCTGATCGACGGCGTACCGGGAGTCGGCGCCTATGCCGGCGCAGTCAATATCCGCACGGCGCTGTTGCGGCCGCGCTACCTCCGCTTCGAAGGGAGCGGCGGACAGTACGGCTACGCCTACGCCAACCTCTCGGGCGGCGTTACCGACGGCGGCATGACGCTCTTCGGGGCGGCTTCCTACCGCCGCAGCGACGGCTACCGCCACAACACCGATTTCGATACCTACAACGCCTATGTGCGGGGCACCTTCCAGACCCGGCGGGCCGGGCTGTTCGACTTCCAGGCCGGTTACCAGAACCGCGCCTTCGGCTCGAACGGCTTCTATGCGGCCTACAACCCCGAGCAGTGGGAGCACACCTCGACGGCGCTGGCATCGCTGCGCTGGCAGCAGAGCGTCGGGCGCTTCACCTTCGGGGCCTCGGCGAGCTACCGCAAGAACTTCGACCGCTACGACTGGACCCGCGGCACGGCGCTCAACCGCCACAACACCGACAACGTCGGTGCCCGGCTGTGGGGCGACCTGGAGTGGGCGGGCGGCGTCACGACGCTCGGCGGCGACTACGGCTACAACCACATCTTCAGCACGAACCTGGGATTCGAACTTCCCGAGCCGCACGGCGACTACACGCATGCCGACTCCCGCCACACGGGCAACATCTGGCTGCGCCACGCCAAACGCTGGCGCAGGTTCGATGCCTCGGCCTCGGCGGGCGTGAGCCTCACGCCCTACGGCACCTCGGCGCTGTGGAACATCGACGGAGGCTGGAAACCCTCCGAGTCGTGGCATGTCGGCCTGGGGGCTTCGCAGTCGATGCGTCTGCCGACCTTCACGGACCTCTACTACTCCTCGCCGGCCCAGATCAACAACCTCGACCTGACGCCCGAGCACGCCGTGACGTTCCGCCTCGGCGCCGACTACGCCCGCGGGGTGTGGAGCGCCTCGGTGCAGAGCTACTACCGCCTCGGACGCGATCTGATCGACTGGGTGTGGTACGACGACATCCCCTCGACCCCCGAGGCCTGGCGCGGCAAGTGGCACTCCGAGCAGACGAGCCGGCTCAACACCTTCGGGCTCGAAATCTCGGGCGGCTACACCTCCGGGACGGGATTCCTGCGCCGTGTGACGCTCTCCTACGGATACATCACGACCGACCGGCGCACGGACATCGTGGCCAAGAGCGCCATGGACTTCATGCGCCACAAGGCGGCGCTGTCGGTCGGCGTGCACTTCCTGCGGCGCATGTCGCTCGTGCTGACCGGATCGGTCTATGACCGCAACGGTGAATACACTTATTATCCTGTCGTGGGCGACTCGTCGCAGAGCGAACAGCGCTCGTTCGAGCCCTACTTCCTGCTCGACGGACGCCTCCAGTGGGAGAAAGGGTGGTGCCGCCTCTACGTCGATGCGACGAACATCACCGACTCGCGCTACTGCGACATGGGCGGCATCCCGCTGCCCGGATTCTGGTGCATCGCAGGCGTCACGCTGACCTTCGGGCACTGACGCCTCCCGATCCCTCCCTTTCCGGCTGCAACCCTTCGGGTCCGGATCCCGCACCGCGGGGTCCGGACCTTTCGTTTCGACCCTCCGGAACTTTCTGTTTTTGGTTTTCTGTGTGTTTTTCTCTTACTGATCGTAGTTTTTGTCACGAAAAAACGGTATATTTGAAGCAAAGAATTTCTAAACGCACACGATATGGAGAAACGAATCGTCGAATGCGTTCCCAACTTCAGCGAGGGACGCGACAAGACCGTGATCGACGCGATCACGGCGGCCATCGTACAGTCCGGCGGCGTGAAGCTGCTGGATGTGGATCCGGGCGAAGCGACCAACCGCACGGTCGTCACCTTCGTCGGCTCACCCGAAGCGGTCGTCGAGGCGGCCTTCGCCGGAGTCCGGCGCGCCGCCGAACTGATCGACATGCGCCACCACAAGGGTGCCCACCCGCGCATGGGAGCCACGGATGTCCTCCCGCTGATCCCGATCTCGGGCATCACGCTCGAGGAGTGCGCCGAGCTGGCGCGTACGCTGGCCCGCCGCATCGCCGACGAGCTGCGCATCCCGACCTACTGCTACGAGGCCTCGGCCCTGCGTCCCGAGCGGCGCAACCTGGCCGTCTGCCGGGCCGGGGAGTACGAGGCGCTGCCCGAGAAACTCGCACACGCCGACACGGCTCCCGACTTCGGGGCGCGGCCCTTCGATGAAGGGGTGGCCCGCACGGGCGCTACGACGATCGGTGCGCGCGACTTCCTGATCGCCGTCAATTTCAACCTTAACAGCACCTCCACGCGGCGTGCCAACGCCATTGCCTTCGACGTGCGCGAGAAGGGCCGGCCGGTCCGCGAGGGCAACCCGATCACCGGAAAGATCGTCAAGGACGCCGAAGGCAACCCGGTGATGCGCCCCGGAACGCTCAAAGCCACGAAGGCCATCGGCTGGTACATCGAGGAGTACGGCATCGCCCAGGTCTCGATGAACATCACCGACATCTCGGTCACGCCGCTGCATGTGGCCTTCGACGAGGTGTGCCGCAAGGCCGATGCCCGTGGCGTCCGCGTCACCGGCACCGAGATCGTGGGGCTCGTTCCCAAGCGGGCGCTGCTCGAGGCGGGCCGCTACTTCCTGCGCAAGCAGCACCGCTCGACGGGTATCGCCGAGGAGGAGATCATCCGCCTGGCCGTGAAGTCGATGGGGCTCGACGACCTGAAGCCCTTCGACCCGAAGGAGAAGGTGATCGAATACCTGCTTGAAGCGGAGGATCAGAAGAAGCGACTGATCGACCTCACGTGCAAGGGATTTGCCGCCGAGACCGCGAGCGAATCGCCCGCTCCGGGCGGCGGTTCGATCTCGGCCTACATGGGAGCGCTCGGCGCCGCCCTCGGAACGATGGTCGCCAACCTCTCGTCGCACAAGGCCGGCTGGGACGACCGCTGGGAGGAGTTCTCCGACTGGGCCGACCGCGGCCAGGCGCTGCTCGCCGAGCTGCTGCACCTGGTGGACGAGGACACGGAGGCCTTCAACCGGATCATGGCCGTCTTCGCCATGCCCAAATCGACCGACGAGGAGAAGGCCGCCCGCAGCGCCGCGCTGCAGGAGGCTACGCTCTATGCCACGGAGGTCCCCCTGCGGACGATGAAGGCTGCCGTGCGGGTCTTCCCGCTCGTGCATGCCATGGCCGAAACGGGCAACCCCAATTCGGTTTCGGATGCCGGGGTGGGGGCCCTTGCCGCCCGCAGCGCCGTCCTCGGCGCCTGCCTGAACGTGAAGATCAACGCAGCGGGACTGAAGGACCGCTCGAAGGCCGAGGCACTCGTTGCCGAAGCCGAAGCCATTGCGGCCGAAGCCGTCCGTCTGGAGGCGGAGATGCTGGCCATCGTAGAAGAAAAGATAAAATAGCAGACCATGACACTCGCCGAATTTCAAGCCGACATCCGCGCAGGCATTCCCGACAGGCTGCCCGCAGCGAAACCCTATGACAAGCAGATCAACCATGCGCCCAAGCGCAAGGACATCCTCACGCCGGCCGAAAAGGAGCTGGCTCTGCGCAATGCCCTGCGCTACTTTCCCGCCAAGCACCATGCCGTGCTGGCCCGGGAGTTTGCCGCCGAACTGCGCAAGTACGGCCGCATCTACATGTACCGTCTGCGTCCCGACTACGAGATGTATGCCCGTCCGATCGATGAATATCCGGCCCGCTGCCGGCAGGCGGCGGCCATCATGATGATGATCCAGAACAACCTGGACAAGGCCGTGGCGCAGCACCCCCACGAACTGATCACCTACGGCGGCAACGGGGCCGTATTCCAGAACTGGGCACAGTACCGCCTGACGATGAAGTACCTCTCGGAGATGACCGACCGCCAGACGCTGGTCATGTACTCGGGCCATCCGCTGGGTCTCTTCCCGTCGCATCCCGACGCCCCGCGCGTCGTGGTTACCAACGGCATGGTGATCCCCAACTACTCGAAGCCCGATGACTGGGAGCGGATGAATGCCCTCGGTGTCTCGCAGTACGGGCAGATGACCGCCGGCTCCTACATGTACATCGGTCCGCAGGGCATCGTCCACGGTACGACGATCACGGTGATGAACGCCGCACGCAAGCGTTTCACGGCCGAGCGCCGCGACGCCCGCGGCATGCTCTTCGTCTCGTCGGGCCTCGGCGGCATGTCGGGCGCCCAGCCCAAGGCGGGCAACATCTCGGGCGTGGTCTCGGTCATCGCCGAGATCAACCCCAAGGCGGCACAGAAACGCTACGAACAGGGCTGGGTCGATGAACTGCATGAATCCCTGGATGAGCTGATCGTGCGTATCCGCAAGGCTGTCAGCGACAAAGAGATCGTATCGCTGGCCTATGTGGGCAACGTGGTGGACCTCTGGGAGCGCCTCGCCGCCGAGGAGATCCCCGTAGATCTGGGTTCCGACCAGACCTCGCTGCACAACCCCTGGGCCGGAGGCTACTATCCCGTCGGGCTGAGCTACGAAGCCTCGAACAAGATGATGGCCGAGGAGCCGACGCGCTTCCGCGAGTGCGTGCAGGAATCGCTTCGCCGTCAGGTCGATGCCATCAACAAGCTCACCTCGCGCGGCATGTACTTCTTCGACTACGGCAACGCCTTCCTGCTTGAGGCCTCGCGTGCCGGGGCCGCCGTGATGGGCGAGGGCGGACGCTTCCGCTATCCCTCCTACGTGCAGGACATCATGGGCCCGATGTTCTTCGACTACGGATTCGGCCCCTTCCGCTGGGTCTGCACCTCGGGCAAACCCGAGGATCTGGAGACAACCGACCGGCTGGCTGCCGAGGTGCTGGAGGAGATCCGTCGCACGGCGCCTGCCGACATCGCCGGCCAGCTCGACGACAACATCCACTGGATCCGCGAGGCGGGCCGCAACCACCTGGTCGTTGGTTCGCAGGCGCGCATCCTCTATGCCGACTGCGAGGGCCGCACGAAGATCGCGCAGGCCTTCAACCGGGCAATCGCCGACGGCCGCATCTCGGCACCCGTCGTGCTGGGCCGCGACCACCACGACGTCTCGGGCACCGACTCGCCCTACCGCGAGACCTCGAACATCTACGACGGCTCGAACCTGACGGCCGACATGGCCGTGCAGAACGTCATCGGCGACGCCTTCCGCGGCGCGACGTGGGTCTCGATCCACAACGGCGGCGGCGTCGGCTGGGGCGAGGTGATCAACGGCGGCTTCGGCATGGTGATCGACGGTTCGGAGGATGCCGACCGTCGCATCCGCGAGATGCTGCTCTGGGACGTGAACAATGGCATCGCCCGCCGCAGCTGGGCCCGCAACGAAGGGGCCGTGGCAGCCATCCGCCGCGAGATGGAGCGCACCCCCGGACTGGAGGTCACGCTGCCCAACTTCGCCGACGATGAAATCATCCGAAATGCACTCAACGACAACGAATAACAACTGCTACCCGACATGGAACATCATCTGATCTCCGCGGAGCGCCTGACCATCGCCCGCGTACGTGAAATCCTCGAACGGCACCTCCCGCTGGCTCTGGGCGACGACGCCCGGCAGCGGATCGTCCGCTGCCGCGAATACCTCGACCGCAAGATGGAGCATCCCGAGCGGCCGATCTACGGCATCACGACGGGCTTCGGCTCGCTGTGCGACATCTCGGTCGGCCGCGACGAACTCTCCCGGCTGCAGCGCAACCTCGTCATGTCGCACGCCTGCGGCACCGGCGAGCGCGTGCCGTCGGAGATCGTGCGGCTCATCCTGCTGCTCAAGATCCAGTCGCTCTCCTACGGCTACTCGGGCGTACAGCTTCGGACCGTCGAGCGGCTCGTCGAGTTCTTCAACCGCGACATCCTGCCGGTCATCTACCAGCAGGGATCGCTCGGCGCATCGGGCGACCTGGCGCCGCTGGCCCACATGAGCCTGCCGCTGCTGGGACTGGGCGAGGTCGAGGTCGGCGGGGTAGTGCGCCCCGCAGCCGAGGTGCTCTGCGAACTGGGCTGGGAACCCCTCGAGCTCCAGTCGAAGGAGGGCCTGGCGCTGCTCAACGGCACGCAGTTCATGAGCGCCTACGGCGTCTGGTCGCTCATCGCCGCACAACGGCTGAGCGAGTGGGCCGACCGCATCGGGGCCCTGTCGCTCGATGCCTTCGACGGACGCATCGAGCCCTTCTGCGATCAGGTGCACCTGATCCGCGCCCACAAGGGGCAGCTCACGACGGCCCGCGCCTTCCGCCGCCTGCTCGAGGGCAGCGAGCTGATCGCCCGGCCGAAGCAGCACGTGCAGGATCCCTACTCGTTCCGCTGCATCCCGCAGGTCCACGGTGCCACGAAGGACACCATCGACTATGTCGGTCAGGTGCTCGAGACCGAGATCAACTCCCCGACGGACAACCCGACGGTCTTCCCCGAGGAGGATATGGTCGTCTCGGCGGGCAACTTCCACGGGCAGCCGATCGCCCTGGCGATGGACTTCCTGGCCATCGCCGTGGCCGAGCTGGGCAACATCTCCGAGCGGCGCATCTACAAGTTGATCTCGGGGGCCCGCGAACTGCCGAAGTTCCTCGTGGCCAATCCCGGCCTGAACAGCGGCTTCATGATCCCGCAGTACACCGCAGCGTCGATCGTCAGCCAGTCAAAGGGGCTCTGCATGCCCGCTTCGGTCGATTCGATTCCCTCGTCGCAGGGACAGGAGGACCACGTGAGCATGGGTTCGAACGCCGCGACGAAACTGCGCCGCGTGGTGCTCAACACCGAGCGGGTGCTGGCCATCGAGCTCTTCAACGCCGCCCAGGCCCTCGAGTTCCGCCGCCCGGCCCGCACGTCGCCCGAGTTGGAGCAGCTGGTGGCCGACTACCGCCGCCGCGTACCTTTCATCGACAACGACGAGGTGATGTATCCCCACATCGCCGCGTCGGTGGAATTCCTGCGCGAGCGATGAAACTGCTGGTCAAAAACATCGGACGGATCGTCGGTATCGAGACGGAGGGCCGCCTGCGCCGCTGCGGTGCCGAGATGGACCGCCTCGACACGCTCGAGGATGCCTGGCTGCTGACCGACGGAGAGCGCATTGCGGCGTTCGGCCGCATGTCGGATCTCGGCGAGACGGATGCCGACCGCATCATCGATGCCGCGGGCGGGATGCTCTTCCCGTCGTTCTGCGACTCGCACACCCATCTGGTCTACGCCGGGAGCCGCGAGCAGGAGTTTCTGGACAAGATCAACGGCCTTTCGTATGAGGAGATCGCACGCCGCGGAGGCGGCATCCTGAACTCCGCCGACCGGCTGCACGAGACCTCCGAGGAGGAACTCTACCGGCAGGCGATGGAGCGCATCCGCGAGATCATCGCCATGGGTACGGGCTGCGTGGAGATCAAGTCGGGCTACGGTCTCTCGACCGAAGACGAGCTGAAGATGCTGCACGTCATCCGGCGCATCCGCGAGACGTCGCCCCTCGAGGTGCGGGCCACCTTCCTCGGGGCCCACGCCGTGGCGCGGGCCTACCGGGGCCGGCAGGGCGAATATGTCGATCTGATCTGCCGCGAGATGCTGCCGGCCGTGGCCCGCGAGGGGCTGGCCGACTTCATCGATGTCTTCTGCGATGCGGGCTTCTTCACCGTGGAGGAGACCGAGCGGATGCTTGCCGAAGGCCGGCGCTACGGACTGCGGGGCAAGATCCACGCCAACGAACTGGCCGTCTCGAGCGGTGTACAGGCCGGTGTGCGCTGCGGCGCACTGTCGGTGGACCACCTTGAGCGGAGCGGTGCCGAGGAGATCGAGGCGCTCCGCGGTGCGGAGACCATGCCGACGCTGCTGCCCGGTGCCGCCTTCTTCCTCGGAATGAGCTATCCGCCCGCCCGCGAAATGATCCGCGCGGGGCTGGGCGTGGCCCTCGCTTCGGACTACAACCCCGGCTCGTCGCCCTCGGGAAACATGCGCATGGTCGTGGCGCTGGCCTCGATCCGCATGCGGATGACCCCGGCCGAGGCGATCCATGCCGCTACGCTCAACGGCGCCTATGCCATGGGGCTGAGCGAGCGTTTCGGAAGCATCACCCCGGGCAAGACGGCCAACTTCTTCCTGACCAGGCCGATGCCGTCGGTCGAGTTCTTCTCCTACGCCTACCAGACACCGCTCATCGATCGGGTCTTCCTGCGGGGCGAAGCGTGTGGCGGTGCGGTCCCGGCCTGATTTTTGAGGACCGGAAGACAAGATGACAAACAAGTTGTACCTGTTCCTGGCGCTCCTCTGCTGTTGCGCGGGAACCCCATTGAGCGCACAGACCATGAAACCGCTGACACCCGAAGAGAAATGGGTCATCGAACAGAAGGGAACCGAAGCCCCCTTCTCCGGAAAGTACTACAACCACCGCGAGGCGGGCACCTACATCTGCCGCAAGTGCGGCGCGCCGCTCTACCGCTCAGCCGACAAGTTCAACGCGGGATGCGGCTGGCCGAGCTTCGACGACGAGATCCCCGGGGCCGTGCGCCGCACCCCCGATGCCGACGGCGTGCGTACGGAGATCACCTGCGCCCGCTGCGGCGCCCACCTGGGCCACGTCTTCCTGAACGAGGGTTTCACGCCCAAGAACACGCGCCACTGCGTAAACTCCGTCTCGCTGGAGTTCCTTCCCGAAAAGAAGGAGGCGGCCTCGCCGGCTCCGGCCGAGGAGACGGCGATCTTCGCCGGAGGGTGCTTCTGGGGCGTGGAGTACATGCTCTCGAAGCGTCCCGGAGTGCTCGACGTCGAATCGGGCTACATCGGCGGCCACAAGGACCATCCGACCTACGAGGAGGTGCGCAGCCACACCACGGGACATGCCGAGGCGGTACGCGTGCGCTTCGACCCGAGCCGGATCGGCTACGAGGAGCTCGCACGGCTCTTCTTCGAGATCCACGACCCGACGCAGGCCGACGGGCAGGGTCCCGACATCGGCGACCAGTACCGCTCGGAGATCTTCTACACGACCCCCGCACAACGCGACATCGCCCTGCAGCTGATCGACACCCTTCGCTCCAGGGGTTACGACGTGGTGACGCGCGTGACGCCCGCCACGACCTTCTGGCCCGCCGAAGGATACCATCAGGACTACTACGACCGCAAGGGGACACAGCCCTATTGCCACAGCTACACGAAGCGCTTCTGACCTGCAAGCGGCGATATCGGACGCGGCAACGGATTCCGTCGCCGCGTCTCTTTTTTTTCTATCTTTGCCCTGCAAGAAGAAACCCCGAAACCGTATGGAACGCATCCAAGGAACCGCGTGGGCGATCGTCTCCTCCGCGACATTCGGACTTGCGCCGCTCTTCACCCTGCTGCTCATCGGCATGGGCTACTCGTCATTCGAGGTGCTGACCTACCGCTGGGGCGTCGCGTCGCTCTGCCTGGGAGGCTGGGGGCTTGCGACCGGCTGCAATTTCCGACTCGGGCGGAAGGAGTTCCGCACGGTCTTCGTGCTGAGCATCTTCCGGGCCGTGACGTCGTTGAGCCTCGTCATTGCCTACCAGATGATCGCCAGCGGTGTGGCCTCGATCATCCACTTCATGTACCCGCTGGCCGTGGCGCTCGCCATGGTCTGCTTCTTTCGCGAGCGGGGCTCGGCCGTGACCTTCGCGGCGATCGGCCTCTCGATCGTGGGCGCCGTGCTTCTCTCGTCGGAGAGCATTGGCCTGGCGCACGGCAATGCACTGCTCGGAACCGCCGCAGCCGTCGTGTCGGTCATCTCCTACGGCGGCTACATCGTCGGCGTGCGCCGAAGCTGCGCCGTGACGATCCCCTCCACCGTGCTGACCACCTACGTCATGGCCTTCGGAGCGCTCTTCTTCCTGATCGGCGCCAGCCTTACGGGCGGCATCCGCCTCGAGACGGAGCCTCGTGCCTGGCTCTCAATCCTCGGCCTCGCCCTGCCGGCCACGGCCCTATCGAACATGGCGCTCGTGCAGGCGATCAAGAAGATCGGTCCGACGCTCACCTCCGTATTCGGCGCCATGGAGCCGCTGACGGCCGTCGTGATCGGTATCACCGTATTCGGCGAGCCCTTCACGTGGCGGAGCGCCGCGGGCATCGTGCTGATCGTCTCGGCGGTCCTGACGGTGATCCTGCGCAACGGCCGCAGCGGGGCCTGAAGCCGCCCGCCTGCACAGCGCCCGCTGCACGGACATTGCGTCTTCCCATTAAGGCGTCCTCGGAAAAAGAGAATCGGCGCTCCCCGAAAGCGGGGAGCGCCGACCGTTTGCCCAAGAGCCCGTTCAGAGCGTGAATTCCATCAGGATGGGGTAGTGATCCGAGATGTAAGGCGCCCCGTAGTTGCCGTCCAGCGTGGCAAAACGCAGGCAGCGGAGCCTGCCCCGGAAATAGAGGTGGTCGATCACGATCGTGTCGGGTGCCGAGCCAAAGCCGTTGAACGTCCCCTTGTCATCACTCCGGGACGCCTTCTCGCGCGCGGACTTCATGCTGCTTTTCAGCGGCTTGAAGATCGGGCTGTCGGTCGGCGTGTTGAAGTCGCCGCCCAATACCGCGGGGGCCTTGCCCGCAATCTCGCGGATCTTTGCAACGACGAGTTTCACCCCCTCCGCGCGGGCCGTGCGGCCCTGATGGTCGAGGTGCGTGTTGAAGTAGAAGAACTCCTTGCCCGACTGCCGGTCGCGCAGTTCGACCCATGTCATCGTGCGGTTGCAGGCTCCGTCCCAGCCGCGCGATACGCGATCGGGGGTCTCGCTCAGCCACAGCGTCCCGCTGTCGAGCAGCTCGAACCGCTTGCGGTTGTAGTAGATGGCCATCGTCTCTCCGGAGCGGTCGCCGTCGTCGCGGCCCACACCCACACGCCCGTAATCCGGGCAGCAGGCATCGAGAAACGCAAGCTGGTCGGCCAAAGCCTCCTGCACGCCGAACAGGTCGGGGCGCTCGTCGCAGAGCATCTGCCGTGTGGCGTGGGAGCGCTTCTCCCAGCTGTTGGCGCCGTCGTCGGCCCCGCTGTTGCGCAGGTTGTAGGAGATCAGTCGGATGGGTTCCGCACCCTCGGCCGCGAGGAGCGGAACAGCGAAAAGTACCGCGCACAGCGCGGTGAAAAGTCGTTTCATGTCGGTATGTTTATCGGGTCAATAGATCGGTCATGCGTTTGATTCCCTCACGCAGCAGTGCCCGCGGGCAGGCGATGTTCACCCGGATGAAGCCCTCGCCGGCGGCACCGTACATCGCTCCGGGGTTGATCCGCACGCGGGCTTCGGCGGTCAGCCGCCGGTCGAGTTCCGCGGAGCTCAGGCCCGCGGCCCGGCAGTCGATCCACACCAGATAGGTGCCCTCGAGCGGCAATACGGGGAATTGGGGCAGGCGGGCGGCGAAATGGTCGCGCAGTTCCACGTAGTTGCCCCACAGGTATTCGTTCAAGGCGTCGAGCCACGCGTCGCCCTCGTTGTAGGCGGCCATCAGGGCCTCGATGGCAAAGGGACTGATCATTCCCGTCTCGTTGATCTCGAGTGCACGGACAATCCGCCCGCGCGCGTCGGTGTCGGCGGCGAAGATGTTGGCCACCTGCAGACCGGCCAGGTTGAAGGCCTTGCTGGGCGACGTGCAGGTCACCGAGTGCCGACGGAACCGTTCGTCGAGCGAGGCGAAGGGAGTATAGCGGAATCCCGGCATGACCAGTTCGCAGTGGATCTCGTCGGCGATGATGAAGAGGTCGTGGCGCAGGCAGATCTCGCCGATGCGCCGCAGCTCGTCGGGCGTCCAGACCCGGCCGGCGGGGTTGTGGGGGTTGCACAGCAGCATGAGTTTCACCGCCGGGTCGGCCGCACGGCGCTCGAGGTCCTCGAAGTCGATGCGGTAGCGGTTGCCGTCGAGCACCAGGTTGCTCTCCTCGGGCGTGCAGCCGCTGTTGGCAATGGCGATGTAGAAGTGGTTGTAGACCGGCGGCTGGATCAGCACCTTGTCTCCCGGACGGGTCATGGCCCGCAGAATGGCCGAAAGGGCGGGGATGACGCCCGTCACCGGGTGGATCCACTCCCGCTCGGGCGCCCATCCGTGGCGACGCAGAAACCAGCCCCGGATCGACTCGGCATAGGCCTCGGGCGGTATGGCGTAGCCGTAGATGCCGTGCTCGACCCGCCGGCGCAGCGCCTCCGCGACCGCCGGTGCGGTGCGGAAATCCATGTCGGCGACCCACATGGGCAGCACGCCGTCGGGTACCCCGTCGTCCCACTTCACGGAGCAGGTGCCCCGCCGGGGAATGATCTCATCGAAATCGAAATGTTCCATATCCGTATGCATGCGGTTTGAAGTCGTGTCCCGATCGGGACGAACAAATATACGGAATCTTCCGCAGACCGCAAAACCGGCGGGCGGGAGCCTCTGCGCGCCGGATAAATTTGGCATACCGCGCCGCATGTCGTATCTTTGCCCCGCAAAGAGACAAAAAAAGGAAACCATGGCAGACGACTTTCTGGGACGTAAGATGGAGGAGTACCGCGCCCGCGCTGCGGCTCCCGCCGTGCGGAGGCCGCAGCCGTCGCTCATGCGGCTGCTGCTCCGGAACCGCAGCTACCGCGGCTACGACACACACTTCGTCGTGCGCGAGGACCAGCTGCGCAGCATCATCGCGGTCAATACGCGCATCCCTTCAGCGCGGAATGCGCAGGTGCTGCGCTTCCGCCCCGTGCTGGCTGACGAGGCGGACAAGGTCCTGCCGCACATCCGCCTCGGCGGAGCCCTGCCCGAACTGCACCTGCCGCTGCCGGGCACCGAGCCCCGCGCCTTCATCATCGTCTGCACGACGGTGCCCGAGGACCGCTACGTCGATATGGATCTCGGAATCTCGGCACAGAGCATGCTGCTGCGCGCCACGGAGATCGGGCTGAACGGCATCTGCATCGGGGCGTTCGACCGCGAGGCGATCCGCCGGGAATTCGGCCTCGGCTGCGAGCCGCTGCTCGTCGTGGCCGTCGGCAAGGGGGCCGAACGCATCGAGCTCGTGGAGACCGGCGCCGGCGAGAGCCGGGCCTACTACCGCCGCGACGGGGTGCACTATGTGCCCAAGCTGCGGCTCGACGACCTGCTGATCGGATAGGCGATCCGGCCCCGGGCCGTCCCGTTTTGCACCGAATTTGCGGTATCCTCCCCCAAACACGAAGATCACGATGGAGACTCTGACCGGCTGGATCGGCAGCATCAACGACATTCTGTGGAGCCACGTGCTGGTTGCGGCGCTGCTCGGCTGTGCCGTGTGGTTCACCCTGCGGACACGCGGCGTGCAGTTCCGCATGCTGCGCGAGATGGTCCGCGTGCTGGGCGAGCCGTCGGGAAGCGCACCCGGGGGCGAGCGCCACGTCTCCTCGTTCCAGGCCTTCGCCGTATCGCTGGCCAGCCGCGTCGGCACGGGCAACCTGGCCGGCGTGGCCACGGCGATCGTCGTCGGCGGTCCCGGAGCGGTCTTCTGGATGTGGGTCATCGCCCTCGTGGGGGCCGCGAGCGCCTTCGTCGAATCGACCCTTGCGCAACTCTACAAACGCCGCGGCCGCGACTCCTACGTCGGCGGCCCGGCCTACTATATGGAGTACGGGCTCGGAAAACGGTGGATGGGCGTGCTGTTCGCCGTGCTGATCTCCGTAACGTTCGGGTTTGCCTTCAACTCGGTGCAGAGCAACACGATCTGCGCCGCATGGGAGGGGGCCTTCGGGCTCGATCCGCACTGGATCGGCGTCGGGCTCACCGCGCTCACGCTCCTCATCATCTTCGGCGGCATCCACCGCATCGCCCGGGTCAGCGGCGTGATCGTCCCGGTCATGGCCCTGGGCTACATCCTGCTGGCCCTGGGCATCGTCCTGTTCAACATCCGCCGGCTGCCCGAGGTGCTCGGGCTGATCCTCTCCGAGGCCTTCGACTGGGGCCCGGTCCTGGGCGGAACGGCTGGCGCGGCGCTCATGCAGGGCATCAAGCGCGGCCTGTTCAGCAACGAGGCCGGCATGGGCTCGGCCCCGAACGTCGCCGCCACGGCCCACGTCTCGCATCCGGTGAAGCAGGGGCTGATCCAGACCCTCGGTGTCTTCACCGACACGCTGCTCATCTGCACCTGCACGGCCTTCATCATCCTCTTCGGCGGCGTCCCCGACGCCTCGCTGAACGGCATCCAGCTGACGCAGGCCGCCCTGGTGAGCGAAATCGGCCCCGTCGGCGGACTGTTCGTCGCCGTGGCGATCTTCCTCTTCGCCTTCTCGTCGATCATCGGCAACTACTACTACGGCGAGGCCAACGTGCGGTTCATCACCTCCCGGCGCGGGGTGCTCACGCTCTACCGCCTGCTGGTCGGGGGCATGGTGCTCTTCGGGTCGCTGGCGACGCTCGACCTGGTATGGAGCCTTGCCGACGTGACCATGGCGCTGATGACGCTCTGCAACCTCGCGGCAATCCTCCTGCTGGGCCACGAAGCCGTCGCCCTGCTCGCCGACTACGTCGCCCAGAAGCGCAGCGGAGTCCGCAGCCCCCGTTTCACGAAGGAGCGCATTCCCCGGCTGAAGGGGCGGATCGACTGCTGGTGAGAAAAAGCCGGCGCGCGACGGCGCTCCGTCCCGAAGATTTGGTATCTTTGCGGAAACGATACGCAAACAGATTCCATGAAAGCCTGTACCTACGTCAGACACGGCCATTTCGCGCTGTGCGACAAACCCGTTCCCGTATTGCTCGATCCGCGCGATGCTCTGGTGCGCGTCACGCTGGGCAGCATCTGCACCAGCGACCTGCATATCAAGCACGGCAGCGTGCCGCGCGCCGTCAAGGGCATCACCGTCGGCCACGAGATGGTCGGTGTGGTCGAGGCGGTCGGCGCAAGCGTCACGAACGTCGCCCCGGGCGACCGTGTGGCGGTCAATGTCGAGACCTTCTGCGGCGAATGCTTCTTCTGCCGCCACGGCTATGTGAACAACTGCACGGACCCCGACGGAGGGTGGGCCCTGGGCTGCCGCATCGACGGCGGGCAGGCCGAATACGTGCGGGTACCCCATGCCGACCAGGGGCTGACGCGCATCCCCGACACGGTGAGCGACGAGCAGGCGCTCTTCGTCGGCGACATCCTCGCCACGGGATTCTGGGCCGCGCGCATCTCCGAGATCGGACCCGAAGACACGGTCCTTATCCTCGGGGCCGGGCCGACGGGGCTCTGCACGCTGCTCTGCGCCCGGCTCAGGAATCCGAAGCGCATCATCGTGTGCGAAGCCCTCGAGGAGCGGCGCCGCTTCGTCCGCGAACACTATCCCGAGGTGCTCGTCACCGGGCCCGGGGCGTGCCGCGACTTCGTGCTGCGGCACAGCGACCACGGCGGCGCCGACCGCGTGCTGGAGGTCGCCGGCAGCAACGGGACCTTCCGTCTGGCCTGGGAGTGCGCCCGCCCGAACGCCGTGGTGACGGTCGTGGCGCTGTACGACCGGCCGCAGGAGCTGCCGCTGCCCGACATGTACGGCAAGAACCTCACGTTCAAGACCGGCGGGGTGGACGGATGCGACTGCCGCGAGATCCTGCAGCTGATCGCCGAGGGGCGGATCGACACCACGCCGCTCATCACGCACCGCTACCCGCTGAGCCGCATCGACGAGGCCTACCGCCTCTTCGAGGAGCGCCGGGACGGGGTGATCAAGGTGGCGGTCGATTGCCGGAAGTGATGTGCACGGGGATGCCGGGCGGCAGCCCCGTCAGCCGTGGAGGCGGTACCCGACGCCGCGGGCATTGACGATCCGGACGGACGGATCGGCCGAAAGCAGCCGGCGCAGGCGCGTGATGAAAACGTGCAGGCTGCGGGCGTTGAAAAACGTGTCGTCGCCCCAGATCCGTTGCAGGATCCGCTGCGAGGGGACCACTTCGCCCATGCGTTCGCAGAGCATCTCCAGCACACCGGCCTCGCGGGCCGAGAGTTCCTGCGTGCGCACACCGTCGGAGAGCCGCTGCCGGGAGACATCGAAATCGAAACGCCCGATCCGGTAGTGCACCTCGGAGGGGGCGTGCGCCGTCCTCGTGCGGCCGACCAGGGCCTTCACGCGGACGACCAGTTCGCTCATGGCGAAGGGCTTGCGCAGGTAGTCGTTGCCGCCCGTCTCGAAGCCGCGCACCACGTCTTCGGCCGACGACCGGGCCGAAAGGAAGAGAACGGGGATGTCGGCCGTGCGGCGGCGCAGGGCATCTACGAACGAAAAGCCGTCCATGCCGGGCATCATGATGTCGGTCACGACGACATCGGGACGCGCCTCGTCAAAACGGCGCAGTCCCTCGATGCCGTCGTAGGCCACCGTCACGTCGAACTCCTTCTCGCCGAGCGTGTCGGCGATGATGTCGGCGAGCGTCCGCTCGTCCTCGACAAGCAGCATGCGTATCCTATCGTCCATCGTCGGGAAGTGTCAGTATGAAGGTTGAACCGCGCCCCGGGGCGCTCTCCACCGTGATCTCGCCGCCGTGTCTGCGGGCAATCAGCCGCACATAGTAGAGTCCCAGCCCGAATCCCTTGACGTCGTGGCGGTCGCCGGTCGGCACGCGGTAGAACTTTTCGAAAATGTGGGTCTGGGCCATACGGTCGATGCCGATGCCGTTGTCCGCGACGCGCAACTCGATCCCTTTTGCAACACGTCGGGCCGAGAGGCGGATCCGCACCTCGTCTCGGGAGTATTTCAGAGCATTGTCCACCAGATTCTCCAGCGCATGCGTGAGGTGGAACCGGTCGGCTGCAACCTTCAGATCCGCTCCTTCGGCCTCCACCTCGATCGTCGCCCGCCCGCGCCCCTTCATGCGGAAGCGGGCCGCAATCTCCTCAAGCAGCGGGAGGAGCTCCAGCTCTTCGCGGCGGAGCGTAAACTCTCCGCGCTCCTCGACGCTCATCGTCAGGATGCGCTGCACCATGCCGCCCAGGGCAGCCAGCTGCTCGCGGATGACGGTCAGGTATCGTTCGCGCCGGGCCGCATCGTTCGCCGCCCCGAAGTCGAGCAGGGCGTCGTTCGCGGCGTTGGCCACGGCGATCGGGGTCTTCAACTCGTGGGTGATGTTGTGTGTCAGGTCGAGGCGCATCTCTTCGAGCGTCTTCTGCCGGAAGAGCGTGCGCAGCAGGTAGATCAGCGCCCCGGCCACGGCCGCGAGCATCAGGAGCGACGAGCCGATCACACCGGCCATGTCGCGCACAAGCTGCCGGTCGGGATTCTCGATCCGCAAACGGAAATAGAGCTCTTCATCGGTCGTGAGCGATGTCGTGAAGGTGAGCGGATCCTTGAGCCGCAGCGAATCGTTGAGCGCGGTAAGCACCACCTCGGGATCCTCTGGCGGCTTTGTCGTAAAGAGCCGTGCCGACGACGTGCTGTCGGTGGGGCCGCGCACGACATCAACCTTGTGAGGCAGGTCGATGCCCGCCGTCTGCAGGTTACACGTAAGCAGCGAATCGTAGCGCGCCATGTTGAGCCGCAGGACATAGACCGACGGGATGCGGATCTCCTGACGGATGAAGCGGGTCTCCGGGCCGTCGGAAATACTGATATCGTGGTGTATCGTGTCGGACTTGGGGGTAAAAGTGATGCTTTTGCCCGCCCCGTCGAGGTTCTTCACCGTGATCTCCTGAATCATGTCCACGCGGATCGAGTCGATGTTCCCCGACGAAGAGAAGGATATGTGGCTTTTGTGTCCGGAGGGCTTGTTGCCCAGCAGCAGGTCGTCGTAGGCGGCGCGGGTCATGGCCTGCATCACCTGTCGCGAGAACTCCTCGCGGCGGTCATGGTACATGCTGGCAAGGCTCCACGCCTGCACAACCAGAAGTACAACCAATGCGACGGTAACCAGCAATGAGATACGACCGAAACGACGTCTGTTCATCCGGAAGAGGTTCTTGTGTTTTGTACAAAGGTACGCATAAAAATGCCACGGCCGACGGCGTTAAGACTATTTAACACTCTTTAACGGAGCATTAACCATCGCCAGCCGGATTTCGTGCGACCTTTGTATCGGAACCAAAACCGATACACCATGAAAAAGTTACTTGTCACCCTTGTCGTCCTCGCCGCAACAGTCTGTGCGGCGCAGGCCCAGCAGACCATTGTTACCTACACGACCGACGGCGTTACGACGTTCGACACGACCGAACTGCCCGGCGAAGTGCTCGACACGACGCGATTCGTCGTCAGCTACCGCATGCTCTATGAGCGGCGGCCCGAGAACGACCACCCGATGGAGGACCTCCTGCTGCTTCAGGTCGGGCGCAACGTCTCGAAATGCTACTCCTACAAGACGTGGCAGACCGACTCGCTTGTGCGCGTCACGCCGCCCGAGCAGGTGTTGGCCAACCTCGGAAGTTTCCACGGCGGCGTGCAGGACATCTTCTTCCGCGATGCGGCGGCCGGACGGCTGACCCACATCGATCAGATCGGCATGGACCACCTGCTCTACACCGAGCCGCTGCCCGACTGCGGGTGGGAGCTTGCCGACGGCGAGCGGACGATCCTCGGCTATGCGTGCCGCCGGGCCCGCTGCACCTTCCGCGGCCGAAGCTACGAGGCGTGGTACGCCCCCGAGATCGCCGTGAGCAGCGGGCCGTGGAAGTTCGGCGGGCTGCCGGGGCTGATCCTGGCCATAAGGGACGATGCCGGAGTGCTCGATCTGGAGGCCACGGGCGTGGAACAGCGCGTCGAGCCCATCCGCATGACCGACCGCAACTACATGAAGACCAACCGCAAGAAGTACCTCGACCTCAAGCAGAAGGTAATGACCGATCCGGTCGGTTACCTCACGGGCAGCTCCAACGTGCAGATGACCATCAAGAACGAGGACGGCACCCCCGTCAATCCGGGCGACCTCGTGCGCGGCTACAATCCGATCGAGCTCGAATAACCTGCTGTAACACATGAAGTGGATCGTATTTATCGCTGTTATATTGGGATTTGCCTCCGCAGTTTCGGCGCAGGAACTGACCGGGCGTGTCGTGGATGCCGCCGACGGACGGCCCCTTTCCGGGGCCATCCTGCTGGCCGCCGACAGCACGGGACGGCAGGCAGGCTACACGACCTCGGCTGCGGACGGCGCCTTCCGTCTCCGCCCGCGTCAGGGGATGCGGGCCGCACGGATCGACGTCTCGATGATGGGCTACCGTGCGCAGCGGTTCGATGCCGCCCGGCTGCCACAGGAGATCCGTCTCGAGGCCAGTGCCGTGGAGATCCGCGAGGTCGAGATCCGTGCGCCGCGCCTCTCGCTGCGGGGCGACACGGTGAGCTACAACGTCGCAAGCTTCACCGAGGCACAGGACCGCACGATCGCCGACGTGCTGCGCAAGATGCCGGGCATCGAGGTCGAAAAGTCGGGCGAGATCCGCTACAACGGCGAGGCGATCAACAAGTTCTACATCGAGGGGATGGACATGCTCGACGGCCGCTATGGTCTTGCGACGAACAACATTGCCCCGCAGGACGTGGCCAGCGTCGAGGTGATGGAGAACCACCAGCCGATCAAGGCGCTGCGCGACGTGCTCTACAGCGACCGCGCGGCCCTGAACCTCCGTCTGAAGAAACAGGCCCGTTCGCACTGGACCGGAACGCTTCGCGGCGCCGGCGGCGGATCGCCCGACGAGGCGCTGGGCAGCGGCTCGGCCTTCGCCATGCGCATCGCCGCGCAAAGTCAGTCGATGCTCAACCTCAAGGGCGACAACACGGGCGAGGACCCGACGGCCGATCTGCACCAGCTCACGGCCGAGGAGATGCTCAACGGTGCCGACAACCGCTACGAGGCCCCCGCGTGGTTCTCAACGGGGCTCTCCGAGGCGCCGCTCGACGACAGCCGCACGCGGCTGAATCGTTCGGCGATGGCCAGTGCCGACCACCTGCGCAAACTCACAGACGACTACCAGCTGAGCGGCCACGTCGCCTGGGGCTACGACCGGCTGACTTCGGACTACGCCTCGCGGATCGTCCGCTACCTCTCCGACGGGGAACTGGCTGAAGAGCTCGCGGAGCGGGCCCGGCTTACCGACCGGCAGCTCACGGCCCATGTGAAGCTGCTGGCCAACACCGAACGCTTCTACCTCATGGACTGCCTTTCGGCCGACCTTGCGTGGAGCGATTTCGACGCCGCGACAACGGGCAGCTATCCCAACAGCCAGCAGACCGAAGCCCCGACGCACCGCGTGGAGAACGACCTCAATTACATCCGCCGCACGGGGAATCGCACGCTGACCGTGACGTCGAACCTCCTGTGGCTCACGCAGCCGCAGCAGCTGGATGTCGTGCGTGAGGGCTCCGCACAGCGGCAGCGGCTCGATGCAGACCTGCTGCGCATGAACCACAACGTCGCCTGGGGGCTGGGGGCCGGACGCCGCTGGTCGTTCCAGTTCAAGGGCGGTATCGCAGCCCTGTACCGGCGGTTCGACAGCGCATTGAGCGGCCTCGGGGTCGAGACCTCCGCGCCGCTTGCCGCAGACACGCGCTTCGGCTACGGAAGCCTCTACCTGCGGCCGACGGCCACCTGGCGCACGCAGCGCCTGCGGCTCATGCTCGCCCTGCCGGTCGACTGGCGTTATTACCGCTATACGGGCGGCGACAGCAGCCCGCTGCTCTGGTCGGCCAACCTCTCGGCGCGTTGGACTCCGTCGGCCTGCTGGACCCTCTCGGCATCGGGTGCCGCGGGCGAGCAGGGAGCCGATGATTCGTCGATCTACCCGGTCGCACTGCTGCGCGACTACCGCACGCTCTCCTCCGGGGCCGCAGCGCCCGTATCGACCCCCGTGCGAATGCTGATGGCAGGGGCCAACTACAAGAACCCGCTCAGCGGCATCTTCGCCCACCTCTTCCTCCAGCGCTCGTGGTACGACCTTCCGTGGCTCGCCACGCAGGATTTCGAAGGCGACTACATCGTCTCGGGGCAACTCCGCGGGGCGAACCGCATGGCGTCGTGGAGCCTCTCGACGGGCATGAGCACCAACATCGACGCCCTGCACGGCCAGGCGGGAGTCGATCTTGCATGGAGCGACACGCGGATGGAGGTCTGCCAGCAGGGCGTCCGGATGCCGTACCGCTCGGGCGTGCTGACCCTCTCGCCACGGGTGAACCTCCGCGCGGCCCGCTGGCTCAACGTCGAATACACATTCAACTACCGCTACACGCAGCTGCGGATCGAATCCGCCGCCCCGACCGACCGCCATGCGTTCGACCAGCGGCTGCAGCTCAACTTCATGCCGGCCAAAAATCTGGTTCTCCAGCTGACCGGAGAGCACTACCGCACGCAACTCTCCGACACGCGGAGCAAGCACCTCATACTGGCCGACGTCTCGCTGCGCTGGAAAGCCGGCCTGCGGTGGGAGTTCTTCGCCTCGGCCGCGAATCTGCTCAACGAGACAGAGTACGCCTACACGCTCTTCGACGGATTGAGCTCCTCGGCATGCCGCTATGCCATCCGCCCGCGCGACCTGCTCGTGGGTTTCAACTGGAAATTCTGACGTCCTGCGGAATCGCTATCCGAGAGTGACGATCTCCGCCCCGGGGTACTTCGCCCGCTGTTCGGGAGTCGGATCGATCAGGAACCACATCGCACCGGGGAACTCGCCAGCGGCGGGATCGCCGTCGCTGCCGGGATGCAGGTTGGCAGGTTGTGCCGCAACGTGACGGGCCAGAGCAGCCCGATCCGCATCCTGCTCGAAAACGTAGACCTCGCATTCGGGATGCACGAGGGCCAGGAGCAGTCCGAACTCCCCCTGACCGTTATTGACGACGACGGCCGTGCGTGGAGTGCTGCCGCGGTCGATCCATCGGCTGAAGGCGCCGCTGCCGCGCAGCACCCGGCGGGCCCGGGCCTCGACCTCCGGTCCCTTGTAACGGTATCGGGCCAGCACCTGCGGCGCATAATAGCGTGCCGTGCCGAAGCGCATGCGCATCGCATCCTCCAACGTCCCGACGGCCGCTGCGGCGGCACCGGCAGCCACCGGAGCCCCGTATTCGACCCTGAGAGAGCCCCGTTCGAGCAGGGGCCCTCCATCTGGGTACAGATCGCCGCTGCCGTGGATTCCCATCGGGATGACCGGCGCGTGGAGACCGTCCGGCAGGGGGCCGAAGCAGACGACCTGCCATCCCCGCCTGCAGGCCCCGTCAGCACTGCCGGCAGGAACCAGCGCATGGGTCGTCCGCAGCAGCGCCGAGATCAGCGCCGGGAAACGGCGGTCGGCAACGACCCCCGCGCCCGCAGCTGCCGCCGCGAGCAGATCCACGTCCGCATGGTAGCGGGCTGCAATCACCTGTGCCCCGGCCGGCAGCGGCGCCGCACGGAAACCGATACCGGGGAGGTGGCGCAGGTCCCAGCCGGCAACCCGCCGGATGTAGCTGCCGAGCAGCCGGCGGCTGTTTCCCGAAACGAGACGGAGCAGGATGGCTCCCAACAGTTCGGCGGCAAGAAGCACCCGGAACCACCCCGTGCGGAGCAGCTGCCCGAGGGTGACGGGAGCCGTGCGGAACCCGTCGTCGCGGCGCCGCACCAGCCATCGGTAGATGAACGGCGGGATGATATAGGCCATCAGCACGACGGTGAACATGCCGACGATGGTCACTTCGGCCAGCGACCGCATGGCCGGGTGGCGCGAGATGATGAGCGTTCCGATGCCGATGAGCATGATCAGCGCCGAGATCACGATGCTGCTTTTGTACGAGGCCAGCAGCTTGCGCCCGTAGGCGTGTTCGTAGACAAGTCCTTCGGTGATGAAGATCGTATAGTCGTCGCCCTGGCCGAAGATGAAGGTGGCCAGGATGATGTTCACGATGTTGAACCGGATGTCGAGCAGCTCCATGAGGCCGAGGATCCACAGCCAGCTGACAGCCATGGGCAGGAAGGCCATGAGGCTCAGTTCGAGCCGCCCGAACGAGAACCAGAGGAAGAGGAAGACGATCACACCGCACGACCAGCCGATGTAGTTGAAGTCGCCGGTCAGTGAATCGGCGATGGCACCGTTCATCCCCTGCACGTCGAAGCAGTAGGAGCCGGGGATCCGCTGCCGCAGGGTCTCCTCGACCGCCCCGACCTCCCCGGGAAGCACCTTGACCCGATCGACCACCGTACAGGTTCCGTCCGCCTCATTCAGATACCCTTCGAAAAGCTGCCCGGCCAGCGGCGCAAGCTCCTCCCACCCGAGCGGTGCGAACGGCTTGTCGAGCAGCGCTTCGAACCCGGCGAAGGCATCCTCGCGGAACCCGTTCGCCCGGAGCGCCGCAGCCAGCTGCGTACGGATCGAGTCGGCATGCCGTCCGACGAACTCCTCCCAGCGGGCCAGCCTCCGCAGCTGCTCGGAGCGCGAGGGGAGGAAGGGTGTGGCGCTCTCCAGCACCGACCCTGGGTGCTCGGCGACGATCCGCTCCAGGGCGCCGCGGGCCGTTTCGCTCCGCTGCAGCGCCCCGTCCCAGGTCGCGGACTCCGAGGCCACGTAGACCGTCGTCAGGCTGTCCGGGCCGAGCATCCGGGAGAAAGCCTCCAGATCGGCGCGCTGCCCGTCGGTCATGTAGTTGATGTGCCGCATGTCCGTGTCGAAGGCCGTGTGGCGGCTGAAGAAGGCGAACAGGACGGTCAGCAGGCAGACCCCGAGAACCAGACGCGGCTTGCGCTCGAAGTCGATCGCCGAGAACGCCCGGAGGAAGCGTTGTCCGCCGCCTTCGGTCCGGGGGCGTTTCCCGACCAGGTGGGGCAGGAAGACCAGCACGAAGAGGATGGTGCCGACCAGCATGAAGGCGGCGAAGAGCCCCAGGTCGCGCAGCGCCGGGGCCGTCATCGGGACCAGGCAGAGGAAGGCTCCCACGGTGGTGATGTTGCCGATAACGAGCGGCGAGACGATTTCACGCAGGGCTGCACGCATGTCGTGTTCGTGGCGCAGGTGGGCCAGCATGTGGAGCGGGTAATTGACGGCGATGCCGATGATGATCGAGCCGATGCCCAGGATGATCATCGACACTTCGTCGCGGAGGAGCGACATGCCGCCCATGGCGAAGAGCCACCCGAAGAGGATCGAGACGCCGATCAGCAGCAGCGACCTCATGGAGCGCAGCGTCCAGAGCAGCAGCGCAAGGATCAGCACGACGGCCACGGCGATCGACCGCAGGCTGTCGGCCTTGATCTGCCGCGCATTCGTAACGGCGATGACCGGAGCCCCGGCAAGGTGGACCTCCAGCTCGGGAGTGTCGGCTTCGACGGCATCCGCGGCGTCGCGCAGCAGGGCGATCAGCCGGGCGTTGGAGTCGGTTTCGTTCGACCCGTAGGGGGTGCGCATCGTCACGATGGCCCGCTTCCGGTCGGGCGTGAGGATATACCCGTCGTAGAGTTCGTACCTGAATCCCGGCTGGAACTGCTGCAGCCGCGCCACGGCCGGCGTAAAGAGGTTCAGCGGGTCCTGCCGCACATGGTCCGAGAGCAGGCTGCCCGTGGGGAACATCAGCAGCATCCGGTCGCGGGCGATCTGCGCCTCGATGTAGCCGGGCGTCAGCAGCGAGTCGATGCGTTCGTAGTCCGCGTCGGTCAGGAAGCAGGGGATGTGGTCGTAGAGGAACTGCCGGGTATCGAACAAACGCCCGTAGTCGATGCGGGTCATCAGGTCGCGGACCGCGCCGAGCGAGTCGCGGCCGGCCACGGCCGCGGCAAAGCGCTCCGCCGCATCGGCCAGCCGGTCCGGCGGGACCGTAGCCATGCTGTCGCGCGGAAGCACGATGGCGACGATGCGGTCGGCGGCCGAGAGTTCCTGGTAGAGGTTCAGGGCCTTGCGGTGGTGGTTGTCCACGGGCAGGAAATCCAGGATGTCCTCGTTGCGGCCCAGCGAGAGCAGCCCGGCAAGCAGCAGCACACAGAGGAGCGCCAGCACGCCGCCGAGCCACATGCGCCGCCCGGCCAGCCAGTCGTAGATGCGAAGGAAAAACGCGGCCATGTCCGTTCCGGGGTCAATCGTTCAGGTACTCCACCGGCGAGGCGTAGATCCCCAGGAAGATGTCGCGCAGCAGATCCGGATCGTCCACCTCGAACTTCGCCAGCTCCCCGAGCCGACCGATGAAGGCATCCTTCTGCGCCGGCGTGTAGTGCGCCGCATGGCGGGTCTGCCCGTAGCGGAGGTCGTGGGCGATGAAGTTGTTGGGCATGAGGCGGTAGTTGCCGCGGATCGTCCGGTCGAGAAGCCGGGTCACCTGCTTGTGGTATTCGTTGTGGGTGCAGCCGTCGTATGCGCGCAGCGTCTCTGCATCGAGGCATGGCCCGAAGGCCAGATGCACGGCGCCCTTGGGCTGCATGATGCCCGTCAGTATGCTGTTCAGGTCCTCGCCCGGCTTTTTCGTGTAGCGGGTGAAGCGCGACTCGTAGAGCTCGAGTGCCTTGAGGATGTCGCAGGGCTCCCATTCGTAGGAGATCGACAGCGGCACGATGTGCAGTTCGGCCAGCGCCTCGATCTTGTCGAAGGGTTTGCTCATGCAGAACATCTTGACGATACCCTGATCCGTGAGGTCGTTGCCGTCCTTGGTCCGCCCGTTGCGCTGGGCGATCCACACCGACTGCCGCTTTTCGGTGATCGTGTGCCGGATGTACTCCGAGCAGTGCATCGAACTGCGGTAGAAGTCCTTCATGTTGCCGCCGCGTTCGATGCGGAACATCTTGTTCGCCTTGCCGATGTCGATGACCAACTGCGAGGACATGAGATTGGCCCCGAAAGTGATCTCCGAGGTCTCGTGGCCGTGCTCGAAGAGCAGGTACTGCAGCAGCGAGGCGTCGAGCATGATGTCGCGATGGTTCGAGACGAAAAGGTAACGCTCCGAGGGGTCGAGCCGCTCGATTCCCTCCCAGGTGAACGAGGTGATGCTGCGGGCGATGACCTGCTCGTTCACCACGGCCATGACCTGTTCCTGAAACTCACGGATCGTCTTGATGGACGCCACTTTGCGGCGCACGGCCTCAAGTTCTTCCTCAGGAAAGATATAGGTGGCCAGCAGCGGAAAGAACTCGCTCGATGCGATGCGCTGCATCGCCGCCGGGATCTCCTCGTCGCGGTAGGGACGGATGTCGTCGAATTCGGGGTGGTTCATGGCTATTTGCGGTTGTCGATGAATTTTACCGGTTTGCGGCTCTTGACCGGGAAGTTGATGCGGCGGATCTCCTCGACCGGCAGCAGCTCGATCTCGGGGGCTACGCGGATACGCGAACGGAAACGGTCCTTGAGGTCCTTCACGGCATCGAATTCGGGACTGTACTTCAGCCCGATGCGGACGATCACGCGGTCGGTTCCGGCCTCGCTCTCCTCGACCACGACGACGTAGTTCTCCACATAGGCGGTGTTGTCCAGCACGTCGTTCAGGGCCGGCGGGTAGAGCGTCGTACCCTTGAGCTTGATCATGTTGTGTTTGCGTCCGACAAGCGGCGTAAGGCGGAACGAGTGGCGGCCGCAGCGGCACGGCTCGGTCCGCTTGGCGGCGATGTCGCCCGTGCGGAAGCGCAGCAGCGGCATGCCCTCGACGCCGAGCGTCGTGACGACGATCTCGCCGTACTCGCCGTCGGCAACGGGCAGGTTGTCCGGCCCGATGATCTCGACGATGATGAGTTCCGGATGGATATGCCCGCCGCAACCGTATTCGCACTCCGAAAAGGTGGCGCCCATCTCCGTGGAAGAGTAGGTGGCAAAGAGCTGCACGTCCCACTTCTCGCGGATGCGCTGCCCGAGCAGGTTGAGCGAGAAATCCTGTTCGCGCAACCCCTCGCCGATGCCGATGATGCGGCGGATGCTGCTTCGGCGGTAGTCGATGTCGTGCTCCTCGGCATACTGGATGAGCCGCAGGATGAACGACGGCACGCACATGATCGTGTCGGGCTTCAGCCTCCGGATGGTGTCCCACTGCAGCTCGGGGATGCCGTTCCCGACGCGGATGACGCTGGCGCCGAGTTCGCGGATGCCGAGGAAATAGGCCAGTCCGGCCATGAACCGCTTGTCGAGCGTGGTCATCAGTTGCACGATGTTCCCGGGACGCAGCCCGGCGCAGGCGAACGACTTCTTCTCGTTGTAGGCCAGACGCTGCAGGTCCAGTTCCGTGCATCCGAAGGTCACCGGGTCGCCCAGCGTCCCCGACGTGGTCACATAGTCGATGACCTTCTCGCGGGGGCAGCAGAGAAACTCCTCGTTGAAGAGCTGCAGGTCCTTCTTCTCGGTGAAGGGGATCTTCACCAGATCCTCGATGTGGCGGATCTGGTCGATGCGTATCTCGCAGCGGTCGAACATGCGGCGGTAGTAGGCCGAATGTCCGGCGAGGTAGTGCAACGCCTTCTGCAGCAACTGTTCCTGAAAGGCCTTGATCTCCTCGGCCGGGCGGAATTCGATGTCATTTGCAAAGGTTTCCATGGTCGGTTTCGTATTTCGTGTTGATGGCATGGATCAGGCGGTTGGTCCCGAGCAGCGCTTCGGCCGTATTGACCGCCGTGAGCGGTACGCCGCAGATGCCGTGCAGGTTGATGTTCTGTCCCGTGAGCAGCAGGTTGCCGATCTTCGTCGCGATCGGGACCTGCGAGAGGGCGATCTGCTGCGCATCCTTGCGGAAACCGTACATGGCACCCTCCTTCGTACCGTAGTAGTCGCGTATGGTCAGCGGACTCGACGCATGGACCGCCTCGACCGCCTCCCGGAATCCGGGGCGGATCCGCTCCATGAGCGCCAGAACCCGCCCGGCCTGCTCCTCCTTCCAGGCCTCGTAGTCGGGCCCGCGCCGGCCGGTGAAGGTCCCCTCCCAGCGGCGGACGGCATCGAAGGGCATCGGTGCCGTGATGATCATCTTGCGGCTGAAGGGGCCCTGCCCGCTGACGGGCGGGGTCATGTACATGATGCCCCGGGGCCAGAGTTCGTCGTAGGTGCCCAGCTGCCACGCCATGCCGTGGGCCCTCTGGCAGTAGCACGTATGGTTGATATAAGGGAAGCGGTTCTCCTTGAGCTTCAGGTAGACCGTAAAGGCCGAGTAGCTGTTGGGAATCTGCTCGAGCCGCGAGCGGTAGGCCCGGGGCAGCGCCGCCGCATCGAGCATCCGCAGCAGCGTGCAGGGGTGGATCGCCGCGATGTAGCGGTCGGCCGCATAGCGGCGGCCCTCCTCGGTTTCGGCATAACGGATCGTACGTTCCGTACAGGCGAGGTGCCGGACCCGGGCTCGGGTCGCGACCTCGCCCCCGTTGGCGCGGATGACTCCCGCCAGCGCCTCGGCCAGCTGCGAACTGCCGTCCACGAAGCGGTCCTCGCCGTCGATGTAGAGCACATTGACCAGCGCATGGATATAGGCGGGCGTATGGCGGGCGACCCCTCCGTACATGGGATTCATGTAGGCCAGGATGTCGCGCAGCCGCGGGTCGGCGACATAGCGGGCGATCAGCTCGTCGGCCGGCAGCAGGAACTCCTCGGAGTGGGAGAAGATCGACCCCTGCGCTTCGCGCAGGCGGAACATGCCGACCTCGTCCGACAGGCGGTAGAGCGCCTCGACATAGCGCCGTACACCGTCGGCCTCGGCGGGGAACCGGACGGCGAAGCTCTCTGCGAAACGCTCCCGCCCGCAGGGGATGGCGAAGCGTTCTCCTTCGGCAAGGTAATGCAGCGAGTCCATGCAGTCGTCGTCGGTCGGTCGGATCTTCAACTGATCCAGGATCCCCAGGTAGTGGCAGATGCGGCGGACCGAGCCGCCGGGGCGGAAGCCGCCCAGCATGTGCATGCCCGTCTCGAAGCGCTCGCCGCTGCGCACGAAGGTCTGCAACCCGCCTCCGACGACAGCGTTCTGCTCCAGCACGGTCACACGATATCCGTTCCGGGCCAGCAGCGCCCCCGTGAAGAGGCCGCCCATGCCGCCTCCGATGATGACAACCGTTCCGTTCATGGGTTCGCTTCGTTTATCTGTTCGAAAATGCGCGGCAGACCCACTGCCTCGCCGCATGCGATGAGCGAGCCGACCAGTACCCCCAGGATCCCGTGCGAATTGACGCTCTGCCCGGCCAGCAGGAGGTTGGGGATGCGGGTGCGGTGGGAGACGCGGCTGCCGACACCGGCCTGCACGTCGTGCACGACGCCGTACATCGATCCGTCCACGGTCCCCGTATAGTCGCGGTAGGTGAGCGGCGTGGAGGTGTAACAGGCGTCAATCTGCTGTCGAAGTCCCGGGAAATCGCGCTCGACGACCTCGAGCAGACGCTCGGCCTTGCGGCGCTTGAAGGCCTCGTAGTCCGCGCCGCGGTGTCCGACCCGCGTGTCGAGCCACGGCGTCAGGTCGTCGATGGACATGTAGGAGATCACCACACCGCACCGGGCATGGGCGGGATGCTCCTCGTGACACATGTGCATGTAGAGGTAGCCGCGGGGCCACTCCTCTTCGGTATAGTGTTCGCACCCCCAGGGGGTTGTGCCGGTGTATCCGTAGTGGTTGTGGTTCATGTAGGGGACCTGCCCCTGCTTGAAACGGAGGTAGAGCGTGAATCCGGCCGTCGTGTTGCGCAGCGCGGCAATGCGGTTGCGGTAGGCGGGGCGGATCAGCCCGCTGTCGAGCAGGCCGAGTGTCCGCTGCGGGTGGATGCTCGAGATCACCAGATCGGCCGGGCAGCTGCGTCCGTCTTCGGTCTCGACGGCACGAACCCCGGCGGCATCGCAACGGATCCGCACAACCCTGCGGCAGGTCTCGATCCGGCCGCCGCGGCGCACAAGGGAACGTGCGAGCGACTCGGCCACGGCGTCGCTGCCGCCCACGATGCGGAAAGCCCCCCGGTTATAGAAATCGGTGATGAAGGCGTGGGTGGCAAAGGGCGTGCGTCCCTTCTCGGCGGCGTAGAGCGGCAGATTGCCCACCAGTACATCGCGCAGCAGCAGGTCGCGGATCAGCGCGTCGAGCACCGAGTCGATGCTCCGCATCTGGTATTCGGCCAGGACGCCGAGATCCGAGGTCCCGGACTGCAGGGCATGCAGCGACGAGGCCCGGGCGATGCGTCCGATCAGGTCGAAATAGTCGTTCAGCCGGCCGCGTTCGGCGGGAAAACGTGCCGCCAGCTCCTCGATGAAGGCTTCGCGCCCCTGCGCCAGCCGGAAATGCTCGCCTCCGAGCGAGATCACCTCGTAGCCCGAGGGATCGAGGCGGCTCAACCGAAGGTCGTCGAACGCCTCGAGGTAGCGCAACAGCCGCCGGAGCACCTGCCCCTCGTCGCAGCTGCCGATGAAGTGCATGCCGGTCTCGAACTTCGCGTCGCCCCTGCGGAAGCACTGCAGGCATCCGCCGATCCGGGCATCCTGCTCCAGAACAGTCACGTCGTATCCGTTCCGGGCCAGGATAACCCCGCACGACAGCCCCCCGAGGCCGCTTCCTATGATGACACAGCGCTTTTTCATCGGACCGGAACGATTGTGACGCAGGCGTCGGTTCCATCCGTGGCCGCAACCGGCCGGCCGTCGTCGAGCCGGTAGCGGAGTGCATCGGGCGGGACATCCGCCGCGGAGGCATGCAGGTGGAGGTTTTCGGGCAGCGAGAGCGCCCGGGCAGCCACGGCCCGGCGTTTCGGGTCGCACTCCACGGCATGGATCTCGCATTGCGGTCGGACCAGCGCACAGAGCAGGGCGAACTCGCCCGTCGAGGCGTTGTCGATCCGAACGGAGGCCGCTTCGGGCATCGCGCCGACAGCCTCCCTGAAGTTGCCGTTGCGCCGCAGCAGGCGGCAGCAGGCCCGGTGAGCCCGCCGGCCCGCCGTACGGTACTTCTCGCACACGTACCACGCATAGTAGTCGGCCGTCTCGCGCCGGGCGCAAAGGGCGGCGTAATGGGCGACGTAGTGGCGGCGGATGGCCGAGGTGCGGGCCTTGTAGTCGGCGCCGTAACGGGGATCGTCGGGGGTGATCCGCCGGCCGACCTCGGCATGCATCGACCCGCGGCGAAGCATGAAATCGCGCTTGGGCAGCACGTGGCCGACACCGTGCAGGTAGATCGGCAGCAGGTCGAGGTGCAGCTGCTCGGCCAGGTAGAAGGCCCCGCGGTGGAAGCGTCCGATCCGGCAGTCGGGAGAGCGCGTCCCTTCGGGGAAGACGACGATCGAATAGCCGCGGCGGACCAGGTCAGCCAGCCGGCCGAGATTGGCCTCGATGCCGTCCGACACGGCGTAGAACTCCGCATAGCGGATCACCAGTCCGTAGATCGGGTTGCGGTGGACCCAGTCGTTGGTCAGCACGACGAGGTTCGGGGTCAGCATCAGGATGCACATCAGGTCGAGGTGCGACTGGTGGTTGCTGATGATGACCGCGGGTTTGTCGAACCGTTCGCCGACGGAGTTGTCGAGCGTGAAGCACGTACCCGGCACACGCCGGACGATGAAGCGCGAGGCGCGGCAGATGAAGCGGTGCAGGCGGCGGCGCTTGCGCTCGGTCGCGCCCCCGATGCGGAAGTAGAGGAACGTCGCGGGCAGCACCAGCAGGAACATGCTGACACACAGGAAGAGGATCGAGTAGAGCGAGCGGGCGATCCTTGGCACCGTGACGGGCACGGTTCGGGAGGTATGTATGGCGGCACTCATCGCAGCAGTTTTCGGAAAAGGGTACGGGGCCAGCCGTATACGGCGGCCAGCAGGCACAGCACGGTGTTGAGCAGCGAGATGCGCACGAAGTCCATCACCGGGCGGAAATGCGTTACGCGGTCCTCGGGATAACTCACCCGGACCGTCACCGGGCACAGCGGCACGCCGGCCCAGGCCGAAGCCACGAGCAGCTCGAGCTCCGCCTCGTAGCGGGCCGTCAGCCAGCGCTCGCCCCGAATGCCGGAGAGGGGATAGATGCGCAGCCCGGTCTGCGTGTCGGGCAGGTCGATGCCCGTCTGCAGGCGGAACCAGAAGTTCGAGAAACGGTTGGCGAAGGTGTTTCCGCGGGGCATGTTCTCGTGGTCGAACGGACGGCTGCCGACGATCAGGGCCGCCGGGTTGCGGCGCGAGGCGGCGACGAGGGCCGGGATGTCCTCGGGGTAGTGCTGTCCGTCGGCGTCGATCGTCACCGCATGGGTGAAGCCGCACGCCCGGGCCTTGCGGAAGCCTTCGCGCAGGGCATATCCCTTGCCGCGGTTCCGCGCAAGGGCGACGACCGTAACAGGCACCGGCGACGAGGCGAGGCACGCGGCCGTCGCATCGGTCGAACCGTCGTTCACCACGATGATATCGGGCAGCTGCCGGTGCGTGCGCACAACGACGTCGAGGAGCGTCCCGGCATTGTTGTATGTCGGGATGACGGCGCAGAAACGCGGCCCGGGCATGCTTCTGTCACTCTTCCGTAACATCGTCGCAGATCAGGGAGAGTTGGGCGAGCTGCAGCCCGCCGTCCTTCAGCACGGCCTTGACGCGGCACTGCGCACCGTCGAAGTCCACGCTGCGGAAGAGCACCTGCACGGAGGTGCGCTCGGCCGGCGAGAGGACATGGAGGAACTTGACATTGACCACCCGCCGCAGCTCGAGCCGCCGGCCGGTCATCCATTCGAGCAGTTCGGTGACCAGCTGGACGATGCAGACGCCCGGCGTGATGGGGTTGCCGGGGAAGTGGGCCCGGAAGATCACATGCTGCGGGTCGAGACGGAGGCGGTAGCAGGTACCCTCGTCGTCCGTCGTCGCCGCTTCGACAAAGAAAAAGCCGTTCAGTAGTTTCATCGTTCGTCCCTGTTTGGGTCCAACGGGGTGAAGCGGTAGCTCAACGCCCGCCGCATATGGTTGAGTTCCAGCGATCCGTCCTCGCAAAGGCGGATGCTGCGGCCGCGCACGACCCGCTCCCCGGAGACAGCGCCGCACTGCAGCAGCAGCGCCAGGTCGCGCCGCAACGTCCGGCGGATGTACCACCGGTCGAGGAAGGCCGTCAGGTTCGAGAGCCTCACGCGGCCACGCTTCGGGTCGTAGCGGAAGTCGAAAGCGCGGATGCCGAACTCGTTGAGCAGCGAGCCGACAACCGCCCCCTCCATGCACTTCACGACGCAGACACCCGAGAGACGGGCCTCTCCGAAACCCAGCGCCACGGCATACTCGCGGCGCTCGCCCTCGCCGTCCGGGAAGAAGTCCTCCCGCGGTGAGGCCGCAGCCGAGCCGACGGCCAGCAGCAGGCTAATCGACAGCAAAATACTTTTCGTCGATGTCCACATCGGTCCGTATGTTTTTCAGTTCGATCACCGTGCGGTCGCCGCTCTCCTCGAGCAGTTCCACACGGGTGACCAGTTTCCGTCCGGGGTCGAAGCAGAGCCTCACCTCGGTGAAGAACTGCCGCATCTCGCGCCGGACCGGCTTCAGCGTGGCGATCCAGCGTCCGTCTTCCGCACGGACCTGCGTGTCGAACTCCGCCTCCTGCGTGAGGCACCGGCCCGTCAGCGAATGCATCATGATCCGTGCGATCTGCCGGAACATCCTGTTGCCCGAGGTCTCGACCACGTCGGTATGGCCGGGCGAACGCATCATCACCCGGTCACCGTTCAGCACGAACGTATAGGTATAGGGCGAGAGGTACTCCCAGTGGAGTTTTCCTCCCTCCTGGCGGTAGTACATCACCCCCCGCGACACCATCTTGTCCTGCAGGAGCGAGAGCTCCTTGGTCTGGGTGAAGTCGCACTGCAGGCTCCTTATCGCCGAGGCGCTCCGGTCGATGGCGGCGATGAGCTCCGCCTCCGCCGGGTCGTGCGGGGTCTGCGCCGGGAGGTTTCCGAGGCCCGCGAGGAGCAGGAAAAGGATCGTAACTGCGGTTTTCATGGTTTATTTGGCAATTAATACGCATCCGGCCATGATCAGGGCGATGCCGATCCAGCGCGTCAGCGGAATCTGTTCGTGGAAGAAGACGACGGCGGCCAGCATGCCCATGACGTAGGCCAGGCTCAGCATCGGGTAGACCATGCTGAACGGGTAGCGCTTGAGCATGTAGAGCCAGCAGAAGGCCGTGGCCGCGAAGCACAGCCCGCTGCCGATCATGTAAAAATTGGCGAAGAAGCGGCAGAACCAGCCCCAGCTCCATACGAAGTCGCCGGCACGGTTGAGCGCGATCTTCTGCAGCAGCTGGCAGGCCACCATCAGGGCCGACTGCCCGAGGGCCAACAGGATCAGTCTCCACATAGGGCGCGCAGGATAACGAGTGAGTAATGTTTGCCCCCGCGCTGGTTGAGCACCGCAAGGGCCTGCGGGCGGCCGTCGCCGAGCGGCGCGGCACCGCAGCGGAGCGCGGGCGGGATGAAGCCCCGGCCGAGACAGTGCGCCGCCGCATAGACGCCGTAGGCCGAGGCCGAGTACCCGGTGCCGAACAGGTGTCGGTAGCGGAGCGCAGGTACGCCGGGCAGCAGCCGCGAAACGAAGGTCTCGTAGAAGCGATCGTTCGCCGGATTGCCGTCCGCTCCCGTCAGGATTCCCGCAAGCCCCTCCGGTGCAATGCCCGCCTCGGCAAGCGCCTCCGAGAGCATTTCGGACAGTTCGTCGTCGGTCGGCCGGTAGCGGATGCGCATGGCGGCCACCTCGCACAGCGCATCGCGGCCGTCGTCCGTGAGCAGCAGCGACACGGCCGCCTCCGAACCCGGCGCCTGTCCCTCCGCCCCGAGGCAGCCGATCCGCCGGAGCAGGGTGTAATAGGAGGGGGTCAGCTCGTCGAACCCGCCGACCAGCGCCGTGCGGAGAGCCCCCGCGCGGAGCTGCATGCAGGCATCCTGCAAGGCCAGGTCGAACGAAAGATCCTTGTGCGAGTAGGTGATGTTGTATCCGTGCGCCCCGGAGTGTATGGCGAGCAGCGCGGCAATGGTGTTGTGCGTCGATTGCATGAAGTGCGTGGGGCTCAGCATCTGCTCGCCGTCGCGGCACAGCGGCTCGAGGATGCGCTCCGTATTCTCCATGCAGCCCAGCCCCGTGCCGACGAGGATGGCATCGGGTATCCCGATGCCCGTCTTGTCGGCGATCACGCGGCCGATGACCAGCGCCCGCTTGAGGATCCTGCCCAGCCGGCGGCTCTCGCCCGGCGAGAGCCATCGGCGGAAGTCGGGATCGACGGCCCGCGCATAGGGCTCGCGGCAGTACACGGGAGCCGACATCCACTCTTCGCTGAGCGGCTGCTGGAGCGAGATCTGCTCGGCGGCGCGTATGTAGATTCGTTTCATCGTTCTTGCCATTTCGAAAGGAGCAGCGAGGAGTCGTTGCCGCCGAATCCGAACGAGTTGCACAACACGTGGCGGATCTCACGCGGCGGCCGGCTCTCCCGAACCGGGACGATGCCGTTGTCCATCGGGTGCTGCCAGTTGAGATTGACCGGGAGGAACCCGTGCCGGAGGGCCAGGAGGCAGATGACCGTCTCGATGGCGCCCGACGCGCTGGTCGTATGTCCGGTGAAGGCCTTGGTCGAGGAGACGGGCGGCACACGGTCGCCGAAGAGCCGCAGCATGGCGGCACTCTCACTGGCGTCGTTGTTGGGCGTTCCGGTTCCGTGGGCGTTGATGTAGTCCACCTCCGAGGGGTCGAGCCCCGCATCGGCCAGCGCCCCGCGCATGGCCCGGAAGGCCCCTTCGCCATCGGCCGAGGAGGCCGTCTGGTGGAAGGCGTCGCAGGTGTTCGCCACGCCGTCGAGCGTCGCCAGCGCACGCACGCCGCGCCTCCGGGCCGAAGCGGCCCGCTCGAGCACCACGTAGGCGGCGCCCTCGCCGAGGTTCAGACCGGCGCGCGTGGCGTCGAACGGCCGACAGGGCTGCGTGTCGAGGATCATCAGCGCGTTGAACCCGTTCAGGTGGAAGCGCGTGAGGCACTCGCTGCCTCCGGCCACCACGATGTCGAACGCCCCGCTGCGGATCAGGTTGGCACCGACCAGAATGGCGTTCATCGCCGAAGAGCAGGCCGTCGATGGGGTGGACACGAACCCGAAGCGGCCGAAGCGGTCGGCAATCAGTTCCGTCGAGGCTCCGCAGTCGTGCATGGCGATGTATTCGTTGCGCGAGTCGTTGGCCAGGAAATCGGGGTAGTAGCACTCGCTGCGGTCCATGCCGCCGACGGTCGTTCCCGAGATGAAGGCCGCCCCGGGCAGTTCACCGCCGGACAAACCGGCCTCATCGAGCGCCTCACCGAGGGCCAGCATGCCCAGCAGGGCCGTGCGGATGGTCGGCGTCGAGGCATCGATACCCAGCGCTGCACACAGCGCTTCGTCGCTCATCGGCACCTCGCCCACGGGAAACTCGGTATGCACGCTCCGCAGGTGGCGCATCGGCCCGATGCCCGAACGCCCGGCAACGAGCGAATCGAGCACCTCGCGCTTGTTACACCCGACGGCCGAGACGATTCCGGCTCCCGTGATCCATATCGGCTCCTTCATCGCAGTGCCTATTTCGTGCGGTTCTCGGCGATATACCGGGCCATGACGTTGATGCTCCGGAAGATCTCGCGGCCGACGGAGGGGTCCTTCAGCTTGATGCCGTACCTCTTCTCCATCAGGACGATCAGCTCCAGGGCGTCGATCGAATCCAGTCCCAGACCGTCGCCGAACAGCGGAGCGTCGTTGTCGATCTCCTCGGGTTTGACCTCCTCGAGGTTCAGGGCCTCGATAATAGCATTCTTGAGTTCGTAAATCAGTTCTTCCATATCTTCAAATAACTCGTGTTTATCGTTGAATATCCATAATTTCCCTCACCGACTCTTCCGTCCATGCAATTCCTCCGGGCACCTCCTCGCAGCCGACCAGGAAGAGTGTGGCCGCCGCCTCCCCGCCGCCGGGGTGCTCGACCCAGCCGCAGAGCACCGACCGCGTTTCCGGATCGAGGAACGCCTCGCCGACCGTGGCGACCATCTGCGGAACCGGATCCCCGTCGAGCAGGTAGCACGAGGTTTCGCCGAGGTACCTGTTCCGGATGGCGATCTCTCCGGTCACGATGTTGGCCAGCGTATAGACAAAGACCGCCGGGCTGGGGTAGTAGTCCGCCGGGTCGGCGATCGTCTGCTGGTAGCGGCTGTCGCTGGCGAACGAACCGCTGCGGGTGAAGAGCACCACGGCGCGGTCCTCGCGCGGGGTGAAACGCTCCGCTTCGCCGTCGAGCAGCAGCTCCGAGGCGACGAATCCCAGGCGGCAGAGCGGGTCCATCTTGAAAAACTTCGGATAACCGCCCGCATACCTGCGGTAGAGGGCCACAAGCAGCGGGTCGTCCGAAGGCTCCAGCCTTACGGGCTCTCCGTCGCGCACCGCCCCGGCGGGCGTCAGCCGGATCCATCTTCCGATCGTCAGCATGGCATTCCTCCCCGTTTGAACAACATGGCCGCATTGCATCCGCCGAACCCGGAGAGCATCTTGACGAAGCTGTCCCGGTCGGTCGTGCCCTGCTCGGCCGAAATCTTCAGCGGGTGCGACACTCCGCACGCGGCATATCCGCGCGTGGAGAGGACCACCCCCTGTTCGACGGCCCGCATCGAGAGGATCGTCTCCAGAATGCCGGCCGCACCCATCGTATGTCCGAAATAGCCCTTCAGCCCGTTTACGGGCACCTCCGCCAGTCCGGCCCGGTCGATGGCGATCGACTCCATCTCGTCGTTGTAGGGCGTGGCCGTGCCGTGCGCGTTGATGAAGGCCAGCGTCCCGGGAGCCACGTCCCGCAGGATGGCCCGCAGAGCCCGGTAGCACCCCTCACCCGTGCGCGACGGGCCCGAGATGTGGTTGGCATCGTTGCGGATCGCCCCGCGGCAGGCCACCCATTCGCCGGGGTCCACCTCGTCGCGCCGACGCCGCGAGTAGACGATCGTGGCGGCAGCCTCGCCGACATTCAACCCCGCACGGTCGCGGTCGAAGGGGCGGCACGGCTCCGGGGAGAGGGCCTTGAAGGACTGGAAGCCCGAGACGATGAATTTCGACTGCCGCTCGGCGCCGATCACCACGGCATGGTCGCAACGCCCGCTCTGCAGGGCCCGCATGGCGGCGATCTGCGCACAGAGCCCCGACGTACAGGCGTTCGAGACGACCACGGGGTCGTTCGGGTTGCGGAAGAAGGCGGCAATGCGGCGTGCCGACCAGCCGGGAAGCACCTCGTCGCGGAGCGCATTCTCACGCTCGAGCAGCGCCACGTTGCCCTTCGTGGTCGAGAGCAGGAAGAGCACCCGGGGCGAAGAGGGATCGATCCGCGCCTCACCGATGGCCTGTGATGCCGAAAGGAGGCACATGCGCTCAAATCCGGTGTACTTCTCCGCGAGCCCGGAGCCGAAACGCTCCCCGAAGGCCCGGTCCACAAGCCCGAAATCGAGCAGCGAAGCGACGAACGGCTCGGGGATTCCCCACAGCCCCTCGTAGCGGCAGAGGCCCGAACGTCCCTCGAGCACACGGCCGAAGGTCTCCGCCGAGTCCATGCCCAGCGGGGAGAGGATGTGGTCGCCCGTGCGGACGATCAGTTCATGTTCCAGCGCTCTTTCCATTGTGCGTAAAATTCCGGCGTGATCCACACCAGCCGGTACTCCTTGTCCATGAAGACCTGCACGCTGTGGCCCGTAGCCAGCAACTCGTCGGTCTCGGCATGGTGTATCTCGTAGTCGAAGACGATCTTGGCCGCTTCGGTCGGCCGATAGTGGATGTCGATGCGGCAGGGCATGCCGTAGACGATCGGCGACTTGTACTTGAACGACAGTTCGACCAGCGGCGCATAGTATCCGTTGCCGAAGATGTCCATGTAGCCCAGTCCGTACCTGGCGCCGAAGGCTTCGCGGGCATCCTCGAAGTAGAGCGGATAGGAGCCGTGCCACACGATGTTCATCGAGTCCACCTCGCTGAAGCGCACCTCGAAACGTTTCGAGGCGGTCAGTCCCTTCGTTATCTTCGTGTCGCTTTTCATCGTCATGCGTTTTGTGCGTCGGTTTCGCTCAGGGCGATCTTCATGCGCGCCGTGGCCAGCACCTCGTCGCCCGAGCGGACGACGGCATCGACCAGCATCATGCGGAAGATCTCCTCGAGGTTTTCGATCGTCGTGACCAGCGTCTCGCCGCAACGCGGGCGCCGCCGGATCTCCAGATCGCGGATGGCCCCGATGAAGCCCAGCTTCACGCGCTCGGCGTTGATCAGGTTGATATAGCCCATGCGGGCCGCGCAGGTCTGCGCGATGTTCTCGATCAGCCCGGCGGCCTGCAGGCATCCCTCCTCACAGAAGAGGTGCCCCTCGGGGACGGTAAAGCGCGTCACCGTGCGGTGCTCGTCGAAATGGACGAGGCGGTCGATCAGGACGAACGGCGGCCGCTGCGGCAGCAGGTCGAGAATGTCGATCTTTTCGAATTCCATGGTTATTCCCAGAAGTCGTAGTAGTTGAACCATTGCGTCGGGTAACGACGCACAATGCGCTCCAGCTGGGCGGCAAACGTCCGGGCAGCATGTTCCATGAGTTCCCGTTTCGGCGCACCGGGATCACCCGCATCGATGCGATCGACGAAGATCCGGTAGCGTTTCACGCCCTCCTTCATCACGAAGATCGACAGCATCGGGACCTCGCGCTGGACGGCCAGGGCAAAGGGGCCCAGCGGGAAGCGGGCCGGAGCACCCAGGAAGTCGCACGTGACGCTCTTCTGCGAGCCGAAGAGGCGGTCGCCGGGCATGCCGACGATGTCGCCCTCCTCGAGCGCCCGGTTGGCGATGAACAGGTGCGACATGTCACGCAGGACGGGGACCATCTCGATGTTGTTGCCGGCAAAGCACTTCGCGCGGTTCTGCATCACGGTCTGCTTCTCGCCCGCATAGACCAGCGCGTGGAAGCGTTTCTGCTCGGGGCGGAGCGTATACCCGGCCAACTCGTAGTTGCCCACGTGGGAGCTGACCATGATGAAGCCCCTGGGAGCCGAGGCCAGCTCGTTGTAGTAGTCGTTGTGCTCGATCTCGACCCGGAACCGGCATCCGGCGTAGACCGCAAAGCGGTCGAGGATGACCTGCCCGAAACGGAAGTGGTTCGCGTAGACGGCGCACAGCGTCCGCCAGCGTCCGTAGCCGAGGTGTTCGCGGAACAGTCGGGCGATCGCACGGCGGTTGCGGCCGTTCGCCAGCATGTAGAAGACGACCACCACCGACATGACGGCGTAGAGGCAGCGGATGTTCACCCAGCGGAACAGCACGACGAGCGACCGCAGCATCCACGGTCGGCCGTCGGTCGTCCCCTGCCAGCCGTCATGCGCCGGATCGCGCATCGCCTCGGTTTTCGCTTCGGCACCCATCGCTTCGCAATCTGCGGGGCTTCGGTCAGCGGTTGCCGACCTTGGTTTCGATGTAGTCGCAGAAGTCGCTGAGGGTCTTGACGCCGGCCATCTCCTCGGGCTTGATCTTGAAGCCGAACGTGCGCTCGACGATCACGACGATGTCCACGAAGTCGAGGCTGTCGATGCCGATATCCTCCTTCAACAGCGCTTCGGGCGCAATCTTCTCCTCCTCGACCTCCAGTTCGTCGATGAGGAAGGCCTTGACTTTTTCTTCGATTTCCTTTCTTTCCATATCCGATTCAATTCAATGTTTGTCCGTTTTTCTGCATACCATGATGCTGTGTCCCCAGCCCAGGAAGTCGTGGACGGTCTCGACCTCCAGTCCGGACTCCTCGACCAGCCGCTGCATCGTCTCCGAATGGTACATCCGGCTGTTGCCGTTGGCGATGGCCGTGAAGTAGAGGCTTGTCAGCGTCAGACAGAAGGCTGCCGGCTCGAACTTCTGGCGGTCCCAGAAGGTCTCCATAATATATAGGCGTGTTTGATCTGTCATGATGCGGGCCGCACGGCCGAGGATCGAGCGGATCTCCTCCTCGCCGAAGCAGTCGAGGAACTGGCTCATCCAGATCGCATCGTAGCGGCGGTCGGTCGGGAAGGGCTCTTCGGCATCGAGCAGGTTGCAGCCATAGCCGCGGATCCGCCCGGCACCCTCGTGGCCGGCCGTCTGGCTGCGCATCATGGCCACCTGCTGCGGAAGGTCCATGACCGTCACCTCGACCTGCGGGTTATAAGCCACACAGCGCAGGGCCCAGCGGCCCGTGTTGCCGCCCACGTCGAGCAGCTGCCCGACAGGCTGCGAGAAGATCACCCGCAGCGCCTCGTCGAACGAATGGTCCGAATAGAAGTGGTCGAAGGCGAACCAGCTCCTGCGCACCTGTTCGGGAAGCTGCGACAGCCCCTCGTAGACCGTCGGCCAGGGGCCGAAGTGCTCCAGTCCGGCCGGGCGTCCCTCGCGGAGCGACTCCTCGAGGCGGAACAGCCCCTCGTAATTGACGTCGTGGTTGAAGTCCATGTTCACGCGTGTCGAGGCGTCGGTGAGCAGGAACCAGCCCGTCTTCGAGAGCGTGAAGCGCTCGCTCGCGGGATCGACGAGCACCGTGCCGATCGAAAGCGAGGCCTCAAGCAGCACCCGCACGGCATAGTCCGAGAGTTTCGTCTCGGCGGCGATCTCTCCGATCGTCATCCCTCCGTCGCGCTCGCGCAGCAGCTCCAAGATTCCGAACCTGACCATCAGCCGCGAGACCTGGAAAACGATGGGGCCGAAGGCGATGAACTGCGCCTGCCGCTGCGCCTCGCGGGCCGTGAGCGGCTCGCGCGTATAGGCTTTTTCCAATGCGGGGAAGAGTTTCATGGCCGGAATCTTTGACTATTTGACCTTGCGGATCACCAGGGCGCTGTTCGTACCTCCGAACCCGAACGAGTTGGAGAGCACCGTATCGACCTGTGTATCGACCGTGACGGCCGTCAGGTTGAGTTTCTCGGCATACTCGTCCGGATGCTCGAGGTTGATGTTCGGCGCCACGAAATTGTGCTGCATCATCAGTGTCGAATAGACGATCTCGCTCGCCCCGCCCATCCAGCACTCGTGGCCGGTCATCGACTTGGTCGAACTGATGAGGGCGTGCGTACCGCGGAAGACCCGGTCGAGGGCGATGGCCTCGAACATGTCGCCCTGAGGCGTCGAGGTGGCGTGCGCATTGACGTAGTCGATCTCGTCGGGCTGCATCGATGCGGCCTCGAGGGCGCGCCGGATGGCCGTCACCGAGCCGTCGTCGCTGGGCTGCGAGATGCCCCCGCCGTTGGACGAGAAGCCGTAGCCGCAGACCTCGGCCAAAATCGGGGCGCCGCGCCGCACGGCATGTTCGTACTCTTCGAGCACGAGGGCCGCCGCACCGCCGCTGGGGATCAGTCCGTCGCGGTCGCGGTCGAACGGACGCGAAGCCTTTGTCGGCTCGTTCATGCGCACCGAGAAGGCGGCCAGCGCGTCGAACGTGGCCATCGAGTAGTAATTGACCTCCTGTGCGCCGCCGCACAGCACGGCATCCTGCAGCCCCTGCCGGATGAGCAGGTAGGCCATGCCGATCGAATGCGAGCCGCTGGCGCAGGCCGCGCTGACGGTGAAGTTGATGCCCCGCAGGTGGAAGATCGTACTGAGGTTCATCGTCACCGTGGAGTTCATCGACTGGAAGATCAGCCCCGAGCCGAGCAGCGCCGAGTCGTGCTTCTCATCCATGATGCGGGCCGCCTCGATGACCGGTTTGGCCGAGGAGTCGTTGCCGAAGAGGATGCCCACCTCGTTTTCGCGCAGGTAGGCCTCGTCCATGAGCGACTGCTCGAAAGCCTGCCGCGAGGCCATGTAGGCATATTCGGCCTCCTCCGACAGCCCGACACGCAGGCGGCGGTCGATGACCCCCTTGAGCTGCGGCCGCGGGACCAGACCCGTCAGCCCCGAGCGGTAGCCGTAGTCGAGCCGCTCCCGTTCCACGCCGATGCCCGACCGCCCGGCGTAGAGCGACTCCTTCACCTCGTTCAGATTCTGTCCCAGGCACGACCAGATTCCCATGCCCGTTATGACGACACGTCGTTCCATCTATTCCGTATTAAGTATTTTCAAGTATCAAGTATACAGTCCGCCATTGATCGAGATCACCTCGCCGGTGATGTAGGCGGCATCGTCCGAGACGAGGAAGGCGACCAGCGCCGCCACCTCCTCGGGTTTTCCGAAGCGGCCCGCCGGCACGAGCTTGCGGAGTTCCTTCTCGTCGAGGTCGCGGGTCATGTCGGTCTCGATGAATCCCGGAGCCACGGCATTGACCGTCACCTTGCGCGGTGCGACCTCCTGCGCGAGGGCCTTCGTCGCCCCGAGCAGCGCCGCCTTGGCCGCCGAGTAGTTTGCCTGTCCCGGAAGCCCCTTGATACCCGAGAGCGAGGCCATATTGACGATCCGGCCCCAGCGGTGGGTGAGCATCTCCTTCAGGAGGCGCCGCGTGACGTAGAAAAAGCCGTTGAGCGTCGTGTCGAGCACCCGGTGCCACTCGTCGTTCTGCATGAAGACCATCAAGTTGTCGCGGCGGATGCCCGCGTTGTTCACCACGACGGCGATGTAGTCGTCCGGGTGAGCCTCGCTCCAGCGGCCCAGGGCCTGCTCAATCGCCTCGGGGTCGGCCACGTCGAAGGGCAGCAGTTCGGCCTGTCCCCCCGCCTCGGTGATTGCGCGGAGCGTCTCGTGTGCTGCCGCGTCGTTCGAACGGTAGTTGATCACCACGGGCCAGCCCTGCGCCGCCAGCTTCAGGCAGACGGCCCGTCCCAGCCCCCGGGATCCTCCCGTAACCAGTGCATATCTCATGATCGTCGTACTATTTCAGGTTCAACGGATTGTTTCGCAAATACGCCTCGACGGCCGCGATCTGGCGGTAGAACGGGGCATCCTCGACGAATGCGGGGATGATCGCCCGCACGTCATCGTAGACACGGCGCGACACGGGAGCGAGCTCCCCGGCGATCTTCAGACAGTCTACGGCCTGGGCCAGGGCGATGAAGTGGATCGACATCACCTGGAAGACGTTGTCGATCACCCGTTTGCATATCAGCGCCGAGTTGGTACCCATGCTGACGATGTCCTGATTGTCGTTGTTGTTCGGGATGCTGTGCACGTAGTTGGGCATGGCCAGCGTCTGGCACTCGGCCGTTGTCGAAGTGGCCGTGAACTGGCAGGCCTGCATGCCGTAGTTGAGTCCGAGCGTTCCGAGGTTCAGGAACGGCGGCAGGATGTTGTTGATCCGGTCGTGGAAGAGGTAGTTCAGCTGCCGCTCGGCCGTCATCGCCAGGCGGACCATGGCGATCTTCACCTTGTCCTCCTCGAGCGAGATGTAGTCACCGTGGAAATTGCCGCCGTGGAATACGTTGCGGCGGACGGGATCGACAATGGGGTTGTCGCAGGCCGAGTTGAGCTCCTCCTCGAGCACCCGGCGCGCCTGCTGCAGCGTCTCATGGACAGGCCCCAGAATCTGCGGGGCGCAGCGCAGCGAATAGTAGGCCTGGACCTTGCGGCAGCTGTCGAAGGTTTTGACCTCGGACGAAATGCCGCCGTAGAGTTCGTGTTCGCGGCGGAGCATGCGGCTGCCCCCTTCGGCGAGCGCCCGCATGCGGCGGGCGATGACCTGCTGGCCCTCGTGGCGCCGGCATTCGTTGAGCCCCTCGGCCATGAAGTCGTCGTAGGAGGCCGCAATCTCGTTCATCATCACCGAAGCCAACGTGGCCCAGTCGAGCAGCCGCTCGGCATGGAACTGATTGACGAGCCCGATGCCCGTCATCACCGAGGTGCCGTTGGTGATCGAAAGCCCCTCGCGGATGTGGATACACATGGGCGCGAGGCCGTTTTCGCGCAGCACCTCCGCCGCGGGGCGCCACTCGCCCCGATAGTGCACCTCGCCCTCGCCGATCAGCGTCAGGGCGATGTGGGCCAGTTGCACCAGATCGCCGCTGGCGCCCACGCTCCCGTGCTCGGGGATGAACGGGCAGATGCCGCGGTTGATGAACTCCACCAGCAGATCGACCACCTCGGGATGGATGCCCGAACGGGCCTGCAGCAGGGTGCCGAGCCGGGCGATCATCGCCGCCCGGACATAGAGGTCGGGCAGCGGCTCGCCGGCGCCGGTCGAGTGGCTGCGGATGATGTTGTACTGCAGGTCGGTGAGGTAGCGGTCATCGACACGCCACTGGGCCATGGGGCCGAAGCCGGTGTTGATGCCGTAGATCACCTTCTCGGCCGCAAATTCGCGGAGGAATTCATAACATGCGGCCACCTCGCCGAGCGGCAGCTCCGCACGGTCGATCCTTGCGTCCGAAAACAGCAGCTTTTCAACGCAATCCAGTTCCAACGACTTTATCATTCGTCTTTTTCGTGAATTCTTTGGACATTCCGAGGAGTATTCCGGGCCCGTTCCGGAATATCAAAAACATGCAAATGTAATGAAAAAAGTTCAAAAGTATATATCATTTGGATCGAAAAAGCAAAAGAACGGGGTGGGGCGACACGCGGTACCGGCAGCAACGAAATGCACGGTACGGAGATGCATGCGACTTTGCCGGTTGCGGCATCCGGCCGGAATGCTCAAACGACAGAAATGCAGTCGGGAGATACGCACCGCTTTGATCGCACGGCAGAGCCCCAATATTGCGTTCGAACACAGTCGAGGAGGAAAGACCCGGATCTAAGAATAATTCGGAGGCGTGGATTTTGCGAATTCCACATAAACCGATACCCCGCCTCCGGATGGATGGCGGGGTATTACGTCACGGGATTATTCCCTTCTCTGGCACATATGGCAACATCAAGGGAATACTTATCCCTTATGTTCCTATGAAGCCAACATTATATACAGGGCGTTATAGTATTCATTTCTTTGTTAATGTTATACTTCGGTTATCTTCCGTTACGGGCGGAACTTTTCCCGCCCGACGGTTTACCATCTTGTCAATGTAGGTAATGTTCCGGTGGTGGGTTCGTACAGCCAGCCTGCACTTCCCAGGGCCTTGTTCATCTCGTCCATTGCATTCTTCCAGTTACCGTTCGTCACCTGCTCGGTTCCGCCGGTTGTGCCTGCCTGATTTTCACCGATGCCTTGTTCCTGGCCGTTGTCTCCCCAGTAGCAGGCGGTGATGACAGGGGCTTTGAACAGTTTATAGTTCCGTCCTATTACGCCGCCTGTGGTTCCATCCAAGCTGACAGCTCCCTTGGCATGGTAGCAGGCTTGGAGGGTGCTATCGTCGTTGGTTCCCGTTACGCCGCCTACATAGAGGGTGCCGCTTCCGCTACCGGTCACGCTGCCCCAGGCATAGCAGGCTTTGAGGGTGCTTGAGATGTTGCTTCCCACCACGCCGCCGGCAAAACAGGTGGCTGTACCGCTACTTACAAGGGTCACATCGCCCGTGGCATAGCAGGCGGTCAGGGAGGCACCACTATTCGTTACACCTGCTATGCCGCCGGCAATGCTTGCTCCCTCCACTATGGCCGAGGAGCTGCATCCGGTGATGGAACCGCCTAATTGGTAGCCCACCACACCGCCAGCATTGCTGCTGGAAGCTTTACAGATAACACTGCCCGACACCACGCAGCATTCAAGGGTGCCATAGCTGTATCCCGCCACGCCGCCGATGCAGGTATTCCAGAAATCGCTTTCTATCCACACATTCTCCAACTTCACGTTCTTCACCGTGCCGCCGGAGCCGATACGTCCGAACAGGCCCGCATACTCATTACTTCCCCTAACGGTCAGCCCCGTGATGGTCTTGTTGCCGCCGTCGAAGGTGCCGGTGTATTGGTGGTTTCTGTCTATGCCTATCGGCGTCCAGTCTTCGGTCAGGGAGATGTCTTCGGTCAGGGTGATGTTGATGTCGGTCTTTCCGTTGTTCACCAGTTTGGCGAGGTTCTTCAGTCCCTTTTCGTTGTCCACGGTGTAGTTGCCTTCGCTCACTTCGGTATAGCCCGGGTCATCCTTCTTAAGCGTAATGTCGTAGAATTCGCCCGCTTCGGGGATGATGGCGGCGGAGAGGGCGCGCTCCTCGGTGTTGTTCGCCATCAGCTTGGTTATCTCGCAGCCGGGCACTACGTTCGCCTCCCAGCAGGGGATGCCGTTGTATTCGCACTTCTTCATCTCTATCCAGCCCTCTTGTGAGCCTTGCTTTACTTTACCATTTTCATAAGTACACTGTGTATAGGTATAAAGCTGGAGGGAGGTTACCTCGCCGAGCACCTCGCCGGTAGGCGTGACGCGCACCTTCGCCAGAGCGTGGGTGAAGGTCAGGGCGACGGGGTTCTGGTAGTCGCCCGTTCCTGTGCCGCTCAACAGATAGGCAAGACTTTGGCTTTGGTTGCTGAGGTCGATGGTGCCACTCTTTGCGGGATACCAGGCGGTGACGGTGTGTTCGCCGGAGTCGCTCCAGTACAGGGGTGACTCGGCTTTGATGGAGCCGTCGTCCTGCACGATGTAGATGCCCTCCTCGCCGTTTATCTGCACGGCGAACCGGTCGCCCGCATCGAACGTGCTGCCCGTGCCGTCCCCGTTCTCGCTGACGCGCGTCTGCGGTGCGCCCCAGGGCTGCGCCTCGCCGCCCTCCACGCCGAGGGTGATGCGGGCTATCTCAACGGGGTATTGTCCTTCAGGCAGACGGTCACCGTCCGCCAGTTCGTCCTGGGTGCAGGCAGCCGTGGCAAGGAGCAGTGCGGCTGCGGCAAGAAGTACATGGATGGAATGTCTTTTCTTCATATCGGGTTGTCTTTTATTTGTTTCAAACTTCGTGCTGCCGCCGCCTGCGAAGGCGGCCGTCGCACCATAGTGCCTATGGGCAGCTCCGGCTTGACGCTTGCGCCGGGGCAGCGGTGTGGGGGATTAAAAATATACATTTACTCCTTTATTCACCAGGGCCCACTCGATAATCTTACCGGTTATTTTCACCTCATTGTGGTAGATGGTGATGTCGTAGTGGTACTCCTTGCCGCTCTGGAGCTTGCCGTCCTCAACGGGTAATATGGCCGTATAGACGTTATTGTTCAGGAATATTTCCATTCCAATTTCATTCACCTCCTGCGGGAAGAAGATGGTCGAGGTGAGGTTGCCTGTCAAGGTGACGTCTGCCGCGGTGTTGGCGGTGGCTACGGCCTGTCCGTTGCCGGTGTCGAAAGTTCCTTCCAGCAACAAGCCTTCCAGGGTGTAGCTGGTCGGTCCTTCCGCCGGGATGTTGACACCGTCGCTGCCTTTGAAAGTCAAGCTGATTTTGCTCATGCAGTGGCGGAAGGCATGTTCCTCGTTGAATTCCACCCACGGGTCGTAGGTACTTCCTGTGGCGCCTTCGGCAAAGAGGAAGTCATGCTTGCCCTGCGCTTTCTGTGCTTCGGCATCGGTTTTGACCGTGAGGATGCCTCCCTTCTCATTGTAGGGATAGTAGGCACTGAAAGTCTCCTGGTTCGGAGTGTTGAAGTAGATAGTTTTACCCTGCGGAGTGAAATTGCCGTTCCCGTCCTCCGTCACATAGGGGAGGTTCTTGTACGAGTCATTAGTGGTACAGGTAATGCCGATGCAGTCGTTTGCATCCCAGTCGGTTCCCTCTGTTCCGCTGACACGGGTGGTGGCAGTCACTTCGGTGCCGATGGCGGCGGTGAACCGGGCGGCTACGGGGCCGTCAGGATTCAGGTTCTCGTTGTTGTCGTTGTTGCAGGCGGCCAGTGTCATGGCCAGGGCTGCGAAAGCAAAAAATTTTGTCTTCATTCTGTTTAGAGTTGTTATTGTTATATCATATAGTTTCCGTTAGAATCCCACGTTGACATCGCCTCCGTCCACCTGTTCCCATCCGGTAATCTCGCCATTGCCTTCTTCCATGCCGACGGGGGTTTCAAGCGTTCCTTCCACCTGGTAACCGGTGGTCATGTCGCCGTTGAAATCCTCCAGGGGTTCGGTCAGGTCGATTTCCGTATGTTGGGTACGTCCGTCGTCCGTAAATACGATGTCCAGCACCAATGTCTGCACGGCTCCCATCGTGCCCAGCAGACGGACGTCTGCCGTGAGCTTGCTTTCATTACGGGTGAAGGAGAAGACCGTGGAGGTCGGTTCGCCCGTGGTCTGTCCCTTCTCCATGTCGAAGGCTCCGGCTATGCCGCTGAGGGTGGCGGTCACGCTCTGTATCAGTTCGGGACGGCCCTGTGTCACCTCCAGCTCGAAGTGCAGGTCACGCACGCGCTGCACCGGAACGGCATTGACACGCAGCGTGTCGTCGGCTGTGACGGTAATCTCCTGACTGACGGTCTTCAGGTAGCCCGGCAGCGGGATAATGGCGGTACCGTCGGCGCGGGTTTCGTCATTGAGGGCATTGACCCGTGCTGTGCGTCCGTCGAAGGTGAAGCCCTCCGTGCGGTTATATGCCACCAGGCTATGTGTCCCCGGAGCGAGCAGGTCGGGGAAGGTGAAAGACGAGCCGGTGAAGTCGGCGCTCTTCCCGTCGATGTCGAGTACGTAATTGTCGCCTGCCGACACTCCCGTCAGGCTGACGGTGACGGCTCCCTTGTCCGGGTGCGGCGTGTTGTGAAGCGTATCCTTCACGCAGGAGGTCGCCAGCAGCAGCCCGGCTGCGGCGGCCAGAATCGGAATATATCGTATCATTTTCATATCGTTGCCCTCTTTAGAAAAGGTTCCACTTCAGGGTGATGCCGGCGTTGATGGGGCCCCACCAGTTCCTGGTCTCCGAGCCGCGGCGAACGCGCACACCCTCGATGACCTCATATTTCTCATAGTCGGCATTCAGATAGCCCACGCCGAGGTTGAAATCAAGGTCTAATGCCTTGCTCAATCGCAGCTGATAGCCGCCGGTGATGCCGCCACCCACAAGGTCG